>JAESGR010000033.1_pt1 | contig 636103 bp, 530 predicted proteins | sample 9269771 | NCBI WGS metagenome assembly JAESGR01 (sample SAMN15739572, study PRJNA653492) | algae metagenome | isolation source: Chroococcus sp. CMT-3BRIN-NPC107 and co-occurring heterotrophs from well... | place: USA: Clark Mountains Wilderness, California | collected 2010-04-18
CTTGGATGGACAATCGCTGCTGCCTCGCAGAAACAATTCGTCTACAGCCTTGGCTGAAGCAAGCTTTAATCCGACAGGGGCGTTTGGCATAAAGGTCAATCAATCTTTCTCGGACCGGACCCGCAACGCGGAGCAAAAAATCGGGATGCGTATCTGGAAAGCTAGAGACTATAACGGCAATATTATTCCTAATGCCTATATCATTGGCCATGACTATATCAATCAGCCTGGCATCACCAACTATGATTATCAGGATAATATGTATTACATCAGCAATGTGCGTCCAGAGACCGGTTCAGTGAATTATTCTGAACTGGCTGCAACGCCTTCAGCTGTCAAGTTCGCCGATGCCTTGCTTGGGCAAACGGTTTCGTCAAGCATTACCCTGAAGAGTTTAGGACTCACTTATGCAGATGGTTCTGCCGATCCGGCAATTAGCATCAAAAAGCTGGAAATAGTAGGGCCTAACCTCAGTGAGTTTAGCTTTGCTCAACCTGCTAGTGCCACCCTTGCTCCAGGAGCTTCAACAACCATAACAGTAGGATTCCGGCCAAGTACGAGAGGGATTAAAAATGCAGCCCTTTTGGTGCATTACGATAGCTCGCCTACGCCTTTGCGCGTACCCCTGTATGGCCTAGCCAATGATAATTGCTCGACCATTACGCTCGCTAAGCGCATTAAAGGCGCTGCCGATGCCCCGGTGACCATCAATAACATCACCTGGGAAGCGGATAACACCTATCGAAAAGGCTCTGTGCAGCTAGATAAGCCGGCTGCCACCCCGATTGCTGCTACCGATGATGATGTGCTCTATCAGACCTATCTGTCTGCGGCAGCGAACCTGGCTGAAACCCGCTACGAGGTGCCCCTGCCCAATGGCAATTACCTGATCCGGATGCACTTTGTGGAGAACTTCTTTACAACAGCCGCCTCCCGCGTGTTTGATGTCACCCTAGAAAATCAGCGCCGCTTAGCCTTCTTTGATATCTTCAGTGAGGTGGGCTATAAATCGGCTTTGGTCAAAGATTTCGAGGTAAGCATCACCGATGGCCTGCTACACGTGAAGTTTAACCCAACGGCTAACCGGGTGGCCATAGCCGGGATGGAGATCTACAATGCCGGCACAGCCTGTGCCACGGCAGTAGCTCCGGCAAGCACAGCTAGGCCATTAGCTGAAGAAGTAAATGCTGCCCAAAGCTCGTCTAATGAGGTGCAACTGAATGTATATCCAAATCCAAGTCTAGGCGAGCAAATCAACCTGCAGATGGCAGGCTTTGCAAGCTCAGAAGAGGTAGTGATCCAGGTAGTAGATGGAGCAGGCAAGGTACTTATGCTGCAGCGGGAAGTTAGCCGCAGCGATGGTACACTCGAGCTCAGCCTGCCGGTAGAGCAGCGGCTCAAACCCGGCTTGTATATTGTAAGTGCCTACGCAAAAACAGGTAAGGTGTATAAAAAACTCGTCGTTCAATAATTGAACCTAACCTGGCTAACTATAGTAAAAACGCAATACCTTTGTTGCGCTCTACTATATAGGGCTGTTAGTTGAGGAAAAATATACTAACCAGTTATATGTCAAAAGCTACAGGAGCAATTCTGTAGCTTTTGTTTTTGTGGTTATTTACAGCTGCTACCTTAGAATCGTGGGATAGAAAATCTGCTACACTGTTAACAACATTCACAACTGCAGCCCTATCACCGGCAAACTCAGTGGTAACTAGGCTGCTTTCTGGCTCAAATTAGTAAAGGCGAGTTGTAAAAAAGCTAAATAATTATATATATCCATCCATTTAAGACAGGCTAGCAACCTATTTGCCGAAAAAAATGGTAACATAGGTAGGAATACGCCTCTCTGTTGTTTATCCTCAATCTCTACGTGAACAGTATGTAGTGATTAATTTCTGGTGAAATACTGCTTATGAAAGTAACATACAATAAAAAATATAGTAGATTGGCCATTAAACCTAGGTAACCTAACTAACGTATCAGGTGCATATCTGCCTATGAGCAAGGAAATTGTGCAAATACACAGGAAATTAGATAGGTGATGCAGTAAAATAACTATCTAATTAGTTTGGTAATCATTGTTTATAAACGGGCATTCTCTACATATAATCTGCTATTTATGAAAACAAATCTACAGTCTCAAGCCATACAGGTCAGTCTGCTGTTAAGCTTTTGCCTGCTTATCACCATCCCTTCAACTGCGCAATGGGTTCGCAAAGCAGATGCTTTGAAGAAGCGCACAGAAGTCACTAGTGTAGTCTATAAAAACAAACTGTATGATTTTAGTGGATTCGGTAATACCGCACTTGAAATTGAGCCAAGCTGTGAGGTATATGATTTGGAGACAAACACTTGGTCATTGTTAGCTTCTATGCCTAATGGCAAATGGGTTACGCATCAAAGTGCCGTATTGATAGATAATACAGTGTGGCATATAGGGGGGCGGGTAGGAAAAAGCCCTGGTCCGCTGACTAGTGAGATATGGATTTATAATTTCACCACTAATGCCTGGTCGCCGGGACCACAAATAGTAGATCCTGCTACAGGTATACCTCTCCCATGGGCAGCTGGGGGTGCAGCTCTTATTGGGCGTACGTTGCATATTTTTGGTGGTTTCATCAATACTGCCTGTGACAACGACCAGGAAAAATACCACCTGACGCTAAATGTTGATAGCTGGCTGGCTAACCCTACCAAATCGGTGCAATGGCAGAATACCCGCAAAATAATGCCTGTTAAACGTAATCATTTCAGCACCATTGTTCTAAATGGGAAAATTTATGCGCTTGGAGGACAATTTGGGCATGATTGTAATGGTGGAGAAGATATGCCATATTCGCATGTGTATGATCCTGTATTAGATACATGGACTGAATTAACTAGGATGCCAACTGCTAGATCACATACAGAAGGAAGCAGTTTTTCTATAGATGGAAAAATTTATCTTGTAGGAGGGCAAGTTAATAATGGTACGGCTACTAATAAGATAACAATTTTTGATCCAGCTGCCAATAATGGCAAGGGTTCTTGGAGTGATGATCCTTCTTTCGTTCTCCCAAGCTATTATGAATGGCTTTCTGCCAAAGTTATTGGTAATACTTTTGTTATTGCTCATGGTGGTTTAGGGTCTAGTGGAGTCCCATCCAACTTGGCCTACACCAGAAACATCACCCGTAATCCAGTGCATAAACTAGGCTTTACGGCAAGTTGCTTACCTGTTAAAACCGGTGGAGGTAGCACTGTAACTCTAAAAAACCTGCTGTATACCACGGAAGGAACCCGAACGTATACCACCTCCTCAAATGCCGGATGGCTAAAAGTAAGTAAAAACCCAACAGGCAATGCCTTGTCTTCCGGTGTAGACATAGAAGTAACGATTAACACGGCTGGGCTTGCCCCCGGCAATTATACAGGTGTTATTACAGCTACAGCTTCTGGAACAGGAACTGCGTATAGCAGCGGTAGTTTTTGTGTGAACCTCACGGTTGAGGGAGCAGCTCCGGAAATCAGCACGTCGAAAGAAATGATTTTCAGCGGAGTAAAAGGGACAACTTCGCCTGCGCAAACTTTATTGCTTACTAATACCGGATCTACTACCCTGCAAATTTCTTCTGTGAGTATTACAGGAACTCATGCTGCCGCCTTTGGTTTGGTCTCATTTGCCGGTACACCCTTGCAAATACCTGCCGCGAAATCAGCTCCTATTCAGGTAGTTTTCAAACCTTCTGCTACAACAGTAGGTAGCTTAACGGCTTCTTTGCGGCTCCAGACGAATGATGCCGACGAGGGAGTAGTGAATGTAGACTTATATGGCCTAAGTGCAAACGGATTGCAAAGTAACAGTGAGCCCCCTTTAGATTGGATAGTTAAAACCTTGGGATACAACATCAATGTAGGTGGTACAGGGCTCATCCTAGGTACGAGCCCATCGCCGATTGGGGATGAGGTTTTGATGCCATTGTTTAAGAAAGCAGCTAACGGACCAGTGACTATCAAAGCTGTAGCCAGGTATTCTCCAGATGATTTGCTCGACTTTGGATATTATACCAAAAACAATGGGGTGCCTCAACTACACAAAGTCGCTACTATTGATCTACAGCAGGAGCAAACCCTATATCCTACGCTACTGGGTGGCGGGGCTACGAGCTTTGATCCAGGTACTGCAGTCTTTGGTTTATATACTGGTAGCACGAGTTATTCGCCCTATATGGGCTATACAGAAAATAGCCTGAATAAAGGGCCCCTGGCGCATGTTGCCCGCATCTATCCCTTGAAAAATCGCTTAGGACAAGCTATCCCTAATAGTTATCTGGTTGCTTTTGAGCCGGCTGTAAACGGAGACTATCAGGACTATGTGTTTGTTATAAGTAATGTTACCGCTCCCCCAACAACTACTCCACCCGTAAGTACACTCAGAATCAATGCTGGAGGAGAGGCTTTTATGGCTTCGGGCAACAGACAATTTATAGCAGACAGCTACTTTGAGGATACGAATAGAACCTTTTCTATCCCAGGCGGAGATATTTTGAATACAGCTGATGATGAATTATACTACAGCGAACGTTCATCGCCTGCTTTCAGCTATAACATACCAGTAGCCAATGGCAACTATACCGTAGTACTGCACTTTGCTGAGATTTTCTTTGGGGCTCCTGATGGCCGAGAAGGAGGAGCCGGCAAGCGTTTGTTCCATGTAGATATAGAAGGCGATCGGAAATTGACCGATTACGATGTATTTGCTGCCGCCGGTGGAGCGATGAAAGCTATTCAAACCAGTTTCCCTATGAGTGTAACGGATGGCATTCTGAACATTGATTTTAGTACTGGCTCAGCCAATATGCCTAAAGTATCTGCCATTGAAGTGTTACCAACGACTAATACAAACCGGGTTCCCGTATTAGCAGCGATAGGCGGTAAGTCATTATCTTTAGGGCAGACCCTGCAATTTACAGCTTCGGCCAGTGATGCGGATACCCACCAAACAAAGACTTTTTCTTTGCTAGATGCTCCTCAAGGGGCAGTAATCAATGCTAGTTCAGGGAACTTTGAATGGACACCTACCCAGACAGGCAGCTTCAGCTTCACAGTTAAAGTAACAGATAGTGGCTCTCCAGCTTTGTCAGATCAGGAACAAATCACAGTAAATGTTGAGGAAGCAACCTTTTCTGGCCTGCGGATTAATGCCGGCGGAACAAGTTTTACAGCCTCTGGTAGCCGCTATTTTATGACTGATGGATACTTTGGCGGAGCAAACCGGGTTCATAGTATTGAAGGCGGAGATATTTTGAATACAACTGATGATGAATTATACTACAGCGAACGTTCATCGCCTGCTTTCAGCTATAACATACCAGTAGCCAATGGTAACTATACCGTAGTGCTGCACTTTGCTGAGATTTTCTTTGGGGCTCCTGATGGCCGAGAAGGAGGAGCCGGCAAGCGTTTGTTCCATGTGGATATAGAAGGCGAACGGAAATTGACCGATTACGATGTATTTGCTGCCGCCGGTGGAGCGATGAAAGCTATTCAAACCAGTTTCCCTATGAGTGTAACGGATGGTATTCTGAACATTGATTTTAGTACTGGCTCAGCCAATATGCCTAAAGTATCTGCCATTGAAGTGTTGCCTGCGAGCAATAATACCAGTAGAGTAACTCTGGCAACTGTTGATCAGGCTGAAGATATGCTGCTCTATCCAAACCCATCAGCAGGAGAGTTTACCCTTACTTATTCCGCTGCAGATGCTGCACAAGGCCGGATACAAATTTTAAATGCTCAGGGAAAAGAAGTGTTGCAGAAAACTGTTGACTTGCAGGCCGGAGAGAATGCTATTCGTGTTCTTTCTGCAGACCTTCCCGCTGGTATGTACCTAGTACACCTGTCGAGTGAGAAGAAAACGATAGTAAAAAAACTAGTCATTAGAAGCAGATAGGTAAAGAGATAAATAGCTTATTCTTAGGTAGTAATTAACTGTTTTGCCCTTTAAAGGATATTCTTCAATAGAAGTTACAGGGCTGAAGGAGCAGGTGCAAAATGAGAAGTCAGATACTACGCTGTTATTGACAGTGTAGTATCTGACTTCTCATTTATAGAATAGGGAAAATTTCGCCAACCGACATCCCGGTTCTACGTATATTCAACTACAGATCACCACTAAGGATACAAATTCTACTTAATTTACTCTTAATCAGTCACCCGCTATGGAAGAAAACGCGTCGTCAGCAGAAAAAAAGCCTATCAAAACGTATATCAGCGAAAATAATCAAAATAAAATTACCTCTACCCTAACCTTGGAGGATGGTAAGCTAGTACAGAGACCGGATTCTCAATTGAATTCTTCCACTCAGATCATACCAGAAGTGAAAGATATTCAGCAAGCAGGTCAGGCGCAGAACGAATCAGCTTCAGAGGAGGAGCCCGAATTGCTGAATGCTCCTACCATTGCAGCCGCCGCTCACACAGATGGAACTGAAGAGGCAGGGATCGTATGGCCTCCAACTAGTGCTGTTGCCGATGCCGAAGCTGCTGCAGGCTTACCAATCGGAAGTTTAACCGGGCAGGAGGGAGAGGGGGAGAACAACGCATAGTTCTTGCTGTTGGCATTAAACAAAAATCTTGACGCTTGGCTTTATAGTGGAAAAAGGCATTGTAGGTATGTACTTCCGTAATGAGGCTAGCAGGTCGAGACTTAGGCACAAAAAAAGACTTGTAACAAGGAATTGTTACAAGTCTTTTATATTTTAGTGAAAGGTAGAGAGTTAATTATCTACTAATTCACTATTTGAGCCGGCATACATGGGGGCAGTTATTTAGCATACATAGAGGAAGTTATTTTTTGGAAGCAGCCTTATTAGAATTTACATACCCCATTCTTTGGTATGTCAGCCAAAAGGTTGATTTAAAAAACTATAATTTGTGAAGGCGGAAATAGCTATACAATGAGTGAAGCTTACTACCTTGCCCTTTTCTAGCTAGTTTATTTCTATATACTCTATGAAAACGGCAATTATTACCGGAATCACCGGACAAGATGGAGCTTACCTGGCAAAGGTTTTATTGGATAATGGATACAAGGTAATCGGAATCTTGCGGAGTTATAACAATGCTAATGTCGATAAGCTTAAGTATCTGCAGATTGAAAGAAAGGTTCTATTAGAAGAGTGTGATTTGTCGGATATCCCCAGTATCATTAAAATTTTAACAAAATATAAGCCGGCTGAATTATATAACCTGGCAGCTCAAAGCTCGGTAGGGCTATCATTCGAGCAACCAATCGGCACCATTCAATTTAACACTTTATCGGTACTTAACCTGCTGGAAAGTATCCGATTAGTAGATAAAGACATCCGGTTTTATCAGGCTTCGAGCAGCGAAATGTATGGTAAGGTGCTGCATTTGCCGGTTACAGAATATACACCCATGCACCCATTAAGCCCTTATGCCATCTCTAAAGCATCTGCTTACTGGACGGTGGTGAACTACCGGGAATCGTATGGGCTTTTTTCATGTAACGGTGTTTTGTTCAACCATGAGTCCTACTTAAGAAGCCATAATTTTTTTGTCAAAAAAGTAGTCCGCGAGAGTTTGCAAATCAAAGCTGGTCTTCAAGAAGAGCTCCGGGTGGGCAACATAGATATTAAACGGGATTTTGGCTATGCGCCAGAATATGTTAAAGCTATGTGGCTAATGTTACAACAGACAGCCGCCGAAGATTTTATTATTTGTTCAGGCGAATCTCTTTCCTTGCGGGAAATTATTTTATATGTTGTTGAGAAGCTGGGCATTGATGAGCAAAAACTAGTGATAGACAAAGAGCTTTACCGGCCCACTGATATTGAAGACATCTATGGGTATAACCAGAAAGCAAAAAAACTTCTAAAATGGAATTATACGCTGAGTTTTTTTGAGGTACTGGATATGCTCTTAGTTGAAGAAGCACAAGCTTTAAGCAAAGGCTATTAAGGCAATAGTTACTTCTATACAAGATCAATTCAAACTTATGTTGAAATCAGGCAATATAAATCGCTTGATCACCATGTATGTACGATTTGGCCATCACTGATTTGGCAGCTACTTCCTACATGGTTATTACCATGAATTCCCATACATATACTTAGTACCCCTACTTTTTAAATACTTTAATCACGTGTGGCGTGCCTTGTGCAGTTTGTAGCCTGAGCAGATAGATGCCTGGCTTGAGTGCTAATGCAGAAAAGTTAAGGTCTACTGATTGTTCACTAGATAGCTGATAAAGCTTTTCTACATAAAGCCTTCCCGCCAAATCTGTTAAGGTAACTAAACAAGTGCCCTGCCCCTCACTGGTAAGAAGAGTAAGTGTATTCTCAAAAGGATTCGGATAAGCAGTAAAAGAAGGCTGTGATGAATCCAAGGGCAATGCAGAAGCAGCCAGATCTGCAGCAGAAGTGGTTACTGGAGAAAGGACAGCTCCGGGAATGAGACTAATAGCCTGGTTGGTTGGTGTTTGCCAGCCAACGGCTAAGTTGTCTCCTCCCGAACCCTCTTTGTGCAAGGCTTCGATGTAGTACTTTTTGCCTGCCTGCAGATAGAGGGCAGCTGACTTTTGTGAGGCAAACTTAGTCCATTGCCTGGAAGAAGCGTAGCCGGTCACCGAAGCTATTTTCTGCTTGCTAGCCGGGTTGTCACTGCTGCTCAGCCAGAGTTCACTATGGTCATCGGAGGCTATATAAAAGGTATAGTTACCGCTAGCGGGTGCACACAGATAGCCGCGGATGCGCTGTCCATAGCTATCGCCTTGGCTGGCGGGGGCTTCAAAAGAAGAAAGCTGGGAAGTAGAAGAGGGGGGAGTGTTAACCGGAATAGCTGACACTAAGCTCCCGCTGACATTGCTCCAATATTCGCGCAGAATACTCCCACTTGCACTGCAGGCAGCCAGAGTGCTTTCCCCTTTTATTTCCATATCAAAGCTTATATCCGAGCTAGCCCCATTATCCTGATGCAGTGAGACAGCCACCACATTCCGGCCACTTTTGAATGCTCCTGTTGGTACTTTAAAAGTAACATAGCTAGTTTCATCTGTTCCACTAAGAGCCGAAGAGGCGAGCGTTTTATAGGTTATTGTCCCGGTAGGCATATTGGTACGGAATTGCTCCACCCCATTTATATACACTACTGCGCCATCATCCCTACGAATACTGAATACAAAGCTAGTGTAGATACTTGCATCCGGAATATCAAAGCTATGCCGCAAATAATAGGTAGGGTATTTATTGGTGGAGTTACTTCCAAAACCGAGGGTAGTGGTAACCGGATCTCCATACCCAAGCACTGCTTTTCCTGATGGCCAGGAAGTATCATCATACGAAAGGGCTGTCCAGGAAGTTCCCAGGTCTACTCCTTTGTCATGGTATTTCCATGTTGAATTCTTAGCTACCGGGAATGGATTGCTGGAAACAGAACTTCTTACACTTACAGAAATGCCTGCAGAAGTTCCAATGCCCCCTTTGTCATCGATTGCTTTGGCTAGCAGCGTATAAGTGCCTGTAGCAACATTAGTCCAGCTAAAGCTGTAGGGAGCCGAGAGATCTTCGCCCAGTTTGGTGCTGCCATTGTAAAATTCTACTTTGCTAATGCTGCCATCCTTGTCTGTGGCGGTAGCTGTGATGGTAATAGAAGCTGGCGCAGTGAAAGTGGCATTACTCTGCGGAGAGGTGATAACAGCTGTAGGTAGCTGATTGGCTAGTGATGTAGCAGCCGGGGAGAGGACAGCCCCGGGAATGAGGCTAATAGCCTGGTTGGTTGGTGTTTGCCAGCCAACGGCTAAGTTGTCTCCTCCCGAACCCTCTTTGTGCAAGGCTTCGATGTAGTACTTTTTGCCTGCCTGCAGATAGAGGGCAGCTGACTTTTGTGAGGCAAACTTAGTCCATTGCCTGGAAGAAGCGTAGCCGGTCACCGAAGCTATTTTCTGCTTGCTAGCCGGGTTGTCACTGCTGCTCAGCCAGAGTTCACTATGGTCATCGGAGGCTATATAAAAGGTATAGTTACCGCTAGCGGGTGCACACAGATAGCCGCGGATGCGCTGTCCATAGCTATCGCCTTGGCTGGCGGGGGCTTCAAAAGAAGAAAGCTGGGAAGTAGAAGAGGGGGGAGTGTTAACCGGAATAGCTGACACTAAGCTCCCGCTGACATTGCTCCAATATTCGCGCAGAATACTCCCACTTGCACTGCAGGCAAGCGCCGTAGTCGTTGTGCTCACCGATACATTAGAGAATATACCTGTGTTGAGCTGCATATTGTTTTGCGAAGAGAGGGCTAAGCCTACATATAGATTGCTCCCCATAGTAAGGGAGGTTGACCCTACAAGTGTCCAGGTAGTGCCGTCCGATGAAATAGAAGAAGTGAACGTATGGCCATTTCTAGATAGTTTCAGCCACCTGGGAGCCGTACCCGCTACAGATTTGTAGCCTGGTGTGCCCGCTCCTTGCCGCCACATAAAATTAGTGTTGGTAGCATTTACTGCTAATGCTACAAAAGTTGCACTCGCCGAAAGGCTTTCCCGGATCATAATGCCTGCCAGCGCATTGGAATGTGTATTCCCCATACTTTCTATTTTGGCCAGAATGGTTGCATCGCCACTCAGCGGCTGGTATACATACTGAAAAGCATCTGGGGCCTTGTAAAAATCAAATCCACCACTCTGAAGTGTAAACCTGCCATTGGTATAGCTTGCCTTTCCTGCCAGGGCAACGGCACCAATATCCGCATTCTTCCAAGGAGAAGGTAAGCCGGCTGTTACCACACTCACTGCCACCGCTTTCGATGTAGTGCTAGCTCCCAGGTTATCGGTTGCTTTGGCTGTCAAGGTATAATTGCCTGTAGCAACATTGGTCCAGCTAAAGCTGTAGGGAGCCGAGAGATCTTCGCCCAGTTTGGTGCTGCCATTGTAAAATTCTACTTTACTAATGTTGCCATTTCCATCAGACGCAGCAGCATTCAAGGATATAGTGGCTGGCGCGGCAAAGCTTGATCCGGTTATGGGTGACGAAATACTTACTTGTGGTGGTGTATTGCTAAGGGTTATTTTTCCGCTGATCGCATACTCACCAATAGAGCCATAATCAGAATTAGCTCCGGATTCGCCTTTGGCCCCATCTACATACAGGTAGTACGTGCCGGCAGGAAGTGCCTGATTGATGGAAGCCGCCATACCTGCCGGATTTGTCTGCAAAATAGTTTGACTGAGTGAATTTTTAACGGTAAGGGCAATATCCAGATTCGGATGAACCGCACTGGGTGTCACAGAAAGAAAAACAGCGTTGCCACTGGAAGTAAAGCTAAATACATCGACATCGGATCTGGTCGTAATTAATCCTTTATTTGCACTGGCTGCTACATTCCCTGACGCATCCACCTTAATAGCCGTAGCAGTGCTGTTCCCATTGCTGTGGTCGTCGCTGCGGTAGCCAAACCCATTGCTGGTCGAGATGGTGTAAAGGTCATCTTCGGTATTATTTGCATACGGATACTCTCCTTTGCTCCACTGCACCACCTGCCGGTCATAGCCGGTACCCATAATGGGTGCCCAGTTGCTTTGTCCCCAGAAGTAGGTTTCTGCCGGAGAGGTTCTTCCATCGTGCGATAAGCCCAAGGTATGGCCAACTTCATGGGAACCTACTTCACCAGCATATTTGGCTGTGTTGTTAAAAGCCCAGCAAGGCGTATCATCTCCCCAAGTAAAGGAGTTGACATAGGCTACCCCGCCAACATTGGTATAAAAATGATTGGTAGGTGTAAAAATGATACGCATGCGCTGGTTCGTGGGAGCCTGCTGATAGATGGCTTCACTGGTGGTGATGTTGAGCAAAAAAGGTTTGTAATCCTCACTAATCATCTTCCAGACTTCAATAATCTCTTCTTCACTTAATAAGGCAGGCTCTGCATTGATTGGATTTCCTCCATTCCAAACTGGATTGACAACGTATTGTCCGTCAAAATCCAGTAACACAACGGCTGTGGCCAGAGGCAAGCTTTGCAACTCTGGTACAGCACTGGCCGCCTGCAAGGTGGTTTGCCCGTCAGTGGTACCCATCCCCTGGCTGCCTTGCTGGGTATAATCTATGCAGACTACTTTGTTTATATCTACCTGAGACAAATATGCTTTTCCATTGCTGGCTGAAGAATAGGCATAGGCAATTTTCTTATCTTTTAAGAGGATATACCCGGAAAGTTTGTTAGTAGCAGCTTTTAAAAAAAACGTGTTGCTGGTGCCGGCAACATAGCCAAAAATTATCTCTGAATCCCCTTCTTTCTTACTGCCATTCACCCTGAGTATAAGATCAGTTTTTCCGGGAATCGTATGCCGGATTGTCATCTCTTCTCCAGCCCCATTCTTTGCCTTTGCACTAAGATTTGCCGGCACTTTCGATTGATAATTAGCAAACAGCGCGGCTGAACTTCCAAGATCAACCGGGGTTTGTGCCAAAGCCGGAAACAGGCAGGTAGACAACAACATAGCTAACAGAAAGGCTCGGTAGATTTTCTCCATAAAATTCAGGTTGATGGGTAGTAGCTTATTTGGCTGGCTCTTCTTTAGTACCCGCAGGCTTTTAGAAATTAGCATACAAAAAGGCGGCAAAGCTCAAATAACAGGGTTAGGTAGTAACGCAATAGAGTATCCATTTACAAGCCTTAAGTCAGCTGATGGAGCTTTATAGTAAGCATAGGTTGTCAAGGCCGTCTAAGGAAAAAGTGTGAAACAAATCCGTTTAGCTGCTCACCGGAAAGATCCCTTGCCGTAGCAAACAAGCTATGAACATGGGTATACTAGTGCCGGGTTTTGCAGCAAAAAAAGAGGATTGTTTAAAGCGGGTAAACCAAAAGTAGCCTGGATTATAAGCCGCTAAATGTAGCTGCTTTGCAAAGAGTACTAGAAGCAATAATAAATACATAGAAAAAATGGATGCGCCAACAGGTGAAAACTAGCGTCTCTACGCACATACTGCATTTTCTCAAAATAGTTTTGCTCTATGCACAAAAAATCTTTTGGGAAGCAACTTCGGGCTGAAACCGGTTAATTGGCAGAAAAGAATAAAGGCTGTTTACGGAGTGGCTGTGATAAGCGGATTGAAAAATTAAGATGAAACATTTAACGAAAATGCAAGTAGTGTCTTTACAAATTTATCCCCCACAGCTTGCATTGTCAATACCTACTTACAGGTATTTTATGGATGGATAGGAAATTTTTCCGGCAAGCATTAGGGATCGTAGACTTACATGTGTAGAGGAGCTTTCATCCGGTAAAGCAATAGGTACTGAACTAACGAATAATCAAATGGTTGTTACTTCACCCCTTTTGCTAGTAGGATACAGGAATAAACTTAGCATTTTGGCAGGAGGAAGCCATTTTTCCAACCCAATCAGGCCTATGCTGGCATTTTACCTAAAAGTCCATTAGCTTTATTGCCCGGTAAGCCATTGCCTGCTAACAAAGCTGAAAGAGATACAAGTCAAAAAAGTTTTGCTATCGCCAGAGTTATCTCTGATCTTACCAGCTCTAGACTAGAAGTTAATGCAAATAGTCTATATTTTTTATTTGAAACTACCAGTCCTATAGAGATATCTATGTATAAACTTTCATTTAGCTTCTTTACAACATTCCTGCTCAGTATTTTTACAAACCAGCATTCAGCCCTGCTTACAAGCAGACAACTGCCTGTCCCGGTAGCCACCCTGGCAGACTACCCGGCAGAACTCACCCTTACTCCCTTCACTGGCCCTGAGCTCACGCCAAGCCCAGCGTGCCTGTCAGTTGCTCCTACCGGCGAGGTGTTTGTAGGGGTAGATATGCAAGGCTCATTAGGCAAAAAGCCCGGCATGGGCAGCATCATTCGCCTGGTCGACAGCAACAACGATGGCAAAGTAGATGGGCATACTGTCTTTGCGGAAGTCAATAATCCACGGGGACTCATTTCGGTAGGCGACCAGCTGTTTGTGTTACACGCAGTGTTTTCTGCCGAAACAGGCAAAGCAACCGGAATGAACCTGGTTGTTTTTCAAGATAAAGACTGGGATGGCAAAGCTGATGGCCCTTCCCAGCCCTTAGTGGAACACATTAGCAATGTAAAATACATTCAGGAGCGGGGAGTAGACCATGCTACTAACGGCATCCGCATGGGCATTGATGGATGGATTTATATTGCTGTAGGCGACTTTGGGTTCCATGATGCGGTAGACCGCTCCGGAAATAAGTTAACCATGCTGGGAGGAGGCATCGTGCGCGTACGGCCAGATGGCACTGAAATGGAAGTGTATAGCCACGGCATGCGTAACATTTATGATGTAGCCATTGACCCTTACATGAATATATTTACGCGTGACAACACCAATGACGGAGGCGGCTGGAATATTCGTTTCAGCCATCAGCTACAGTCAGCAGAATATGGGTATCCGGTGCTGTTTAAGCATTTTACAGATGAAATTATTCCTGCCTTAGTGGATGTGGGTGGCGGTTCTGGTACCGGAGCTTTGTTTATGGATGAACCGGGCTGGCCAGAGAAATACAACCAGGTACCCATGATGGCAGATTGGGGCAGAAATCAATTATATATTCACCGGGTGAAGGCAGATAAAGCAAGTTTTACTCAGCAGGAAGAAGAATTTATTAAGCTGCCGCAAATAACGGATGTAGATGTGGATGGTTCGGGCCGGATGTATTTGTCGGCTTGGAATGGTGCCGGATATTCTGGCAACCCTGATAAAGGCTACCTGGTGCGGGTGGTGCCCCAAAACTGGAATTACCAACCTTTTGCAGATCTGAAAAAAGCTTCCGTGAAAGAGTTAACACGTATGCTCACCTCCAAAAGTGCCGTAGCACGCCTGCATGCTTCCCAGCAACTGCTGAAGCGGCCCTCAAAGCAAGGCTTGGAAGGCGCCTGGCAGGTAGCAACCGATACCAAGCTGCCAGTAGCAAACCGCATAGCTGGCATTTTTACCTATGCACAACTAGCAGGAAAACAGGGGATTACTAACTTAGTCAAACTTACAGAGGATGCCACTGTACGTGAGTTCGCCCTGCGTGCACTAGCCGACCGCAAATCCTTAGTTGCCGGGGTACCACTAGCCCCTTTTCTGACAGGCCTACAAGACCCTTCTGAGCGGGTGCAGGTAGCGGCGATCATTGGCCTTGGCCGGTTAGAGAAAAAAGAAGCAGCCAGTAGTTTGCTCAACATCCCAGTGCCAGCTTCATTTGCCGCCCCTGTTAAAGGTGTAGAGGGCCCACATGCTACGCCAAATGCAGCTATACTACCTGCTCATGTAGCTGTTCGTTCGCTAGTAAACCTTGGGGCAGTTGATGCCTGTATTAAGGCCCTCAGCTCATCTAATGCAACGTTGGCTTTATGGGCTTTGCGCTACATGCATACGCCTCAAGCGGTGGATGGCTTACTGGCTGCCTACAAGCAAGCAGGCGATGAAAAACTCCGCAAAGAAATTTTAATAACCTTATCACGGCTCTATAAAAAAGAGGCGCCTTATGATGCGTCCTGGTGGTGGAGCACCCGTCCGGATACGCACGGACCCTATTACAAAGGTATTACCTGGGAGGCTTCTGCCAACATTGAAGCTTTTTTGAAAGAGCAATGGGCAAGTGCTTCACAGGAAGACAAGCAGCTTTTTGCTCACCTGAATAGCCGGCATCGCATGGATATAGCCCAATTTGGAGGAGACGAGATGCAAGCCACTACGCAGGAAGTGAAAGTTGACCTGGAGAAAATAAAAAACCAGAAAGGGCAGGTAGGCAAAGCCTCTATAGAAGATGTCATGTTAGCTATCGGTAGCCTTAAAGGAGATGTAACCAAAGGCAAGGCCCTGTTTACACAGCAAGGATGTATTGCCTGCCACAGCATAAGGAAAGATGAGAAAATGAAAGGGCCTTTTATGGGACAGATAGGTTCGATCATGACCCGTGATCAGATTGCAGAATCTATTCTTAAGCCTAATGCTTCTATCTCCCAAGGATTTGCCAGTGTGCTGATCACCACCAAAGACAGTAAAAGCTATATGGGATTTATTACCGAGCAGTCGGCAGAGCGGCTGGTCCTGCGCACGATCACCGGCGAGGTGTTCACCCTTAAAACCAGTGATGTAGTTTCACGCCAGGAGATGGAAACCTCCATGATGCCCGAAGACCTGGCCAATGCGTTATCCTACGAAGAATTTGCTTCGCTGATTAGTTTTCTTGCCGAGCAAAAAAATTAACCGACTATATGTTTGTATACCATATATAGAGGCAGCAGAAAGCCAAGACTATCATCCTATCATTTTTTGGTAGAAATAGTTAGCTGGATATAACCCGCTTATTAAACTAGCCACTTTACCCTGCCCATATACGTATTCAATATGGGTAGGGATAGTAATTAAGCAGGAGGTAGCTGATAAGCTATATAGACAGATCCTCTTTCTCGGGCGAGGTATACCGTAGCATTCATTGAAAAAATCAGTCTAAAGTTGCTCCAGTTACCCCTATAAGAAATTTGCCTTTGCTTGAGATCCTCTAGAGGAACTATCAGTGGTGCAAACAGTCTATACGTTTACTCTTTGCTTTCACCCTTTCTTTTTAGCCTAATTTCTTTTTTAGATAGTTCAGCGTAAGGGTATAAGCATCGACGGTAGCTGCCGGATCATGTTTGGGATTACTTGGATTAGCAAAACCATGCACGGCATCATACATTTTAATGGTTACCTGTTTGCCTGCCGCTTTCATATTCTGCTCAAACTTGGCAACCATGGCAGGGGTTATTCCCTGATCTTGTGATCCGAAGATGCCTAAAACGTCTGTCTTTAGCGTTTTTAACTTTGCTACATCCTCTTCTGGCCTTCCGTAGTAGATAACGCAGCCAACGGTTTTGTCTCCGGCAGCCAGCGCATTCTGTAAAGACAACATGCCCCCAAAGCACCAGCCGATACTGGCAATTTTTGCCTTCTTGCCTGCAAAGGTGATACCCCCTTGGGTAATGGCAGCTAAACGATCAGCTGAAGCACTCTGCATTAGTTTAGCCGCGTCTTCCCTGGTAGTGGCTACTTGTCCATCGTACATATCCAGGGCCAGAACATTTACGCCAGGCAGGTCTTTATGCAATTGTAAGGCTTGCTGCTTAATATGATCATTGAGGCCCCACCATTCCTGGTACACAAGCAGCCATTTGTCTGAGGGTTGCGTGGATTTGAGAAAAAAACCGGACGCTTTTTTGCCATCTGATGTGGGAAAGGTGATCATTTCGCCAGGACCCTGGTAATGGAAGGAAATTGGCTGCTCGTGAAGCCCTTGAAAAGCAGGGTCTGCTGCCATCGCCGCCATATCATGGGCAGCGGCCAATGGCTCTTGATGACACAAGGCAGGAGCCGCAGGTTCTTTCTCTAAGGGAGTGACCACATACAGCATATAGGTTAATACCAGTAACAAAATTGTTTTCATACAAACAAGGATAGGTGAAAATATTGAAGACGGTAGAAAAGCGAATATAGGCATTTGTTGACATCCCAGGTAATTGCTGGCTACTAGAATTTTTGGCAAGATGGCAAGTGTTGTTTTTTATTTAGGAAGTGAATACCTGTGAAAAAACGCATTCGAGAGAAAACTACAGGGGCTTTATGGCCTTTGTTAGAGTTTAGGAAAATCAGTGTATATACCTGGTTGCTTATCCATATTAAGCGATAGAGTACTTGTCTCAAAAATAGCTACCTGCCCCTTGATTTGTATCCGGAAGATTCATACCTTGATAGCAAGAACTGAAATCTTATGCAACGCTAACCCTAAGCCTTTGAGGTGCTGTTAGCCAAGCTATACGCGTAATTTGTAGAGTCATTGTAGGCAAGTAAAGTCATTTTTGTAAATGAACCTGTTTCTTGCCTGGTTTTTTAGTTGCTCAACAGACGAATGCTCATTTGCTTCATTCAACAACCCATACGAACAAGTATTACCTAGAACTATCCTTTTTCAATATTTTCTCCAGCTGCATACAGATTCTGCTGCTAACCTGACAACGCGATTCCATTCTTTGCTTAACCAATAAAATACAGGAGAGCACAATCCATCATTTATGTAAATCTATGCGTCTGGAGGCGGTGAATAAAGTTTATAGAAAGCAGTTTTTTTGTTTGGGCGTAGTCCTAAATCACGTTTTTTACTTGCTCAAACCCTGTCTATTATATTTTTTTCTGTGCATGGTAAGTAACTCGTTATCTGTATCTTATTCATAGATAGCTACCTGTAACGCTTAAGTAAAATACTCCCACATGTCTTGACTTTAGTTACTTTTTTATTTTTTCACTTAACCATCTATTCTTTATGAAACGACTAACGATCCTTTACATCAGGCCGGTACGCTGGGTACGGGTAGTTCTACTGGTAGGTTTACTTGGTGGCTGCGAGCACCTAGACCAACTAGAGGACATTTTCCACCATCGCCCCACCTACAAACAGGAAAGTGCCAAGGTGGTCTATGACTGGTATAAGTTAATTGCGCAGATTCAGTTACCTGCCAGTCCGCAACCAGTGGTTATTCTCAACAACCGAAACTTTGGCTACATAGGCGTTGGCCTTTATGAAGCTGTACGTCCTGGCATAAAAGGATCTGTCAGTTTATCTACCAGACTTTACCAGATGCCGGCTATGCCAGAAGCAGACACAAAGCAGCAGTATCTATGGGGTGCCAGTGCCAATGCTGCCTTGGCCAGTATGTATAAACAATTTTTGGTAGGCTTGTCAGAGGCAGATAAGGTCCGTATAGATTCGATGGAAAATGCATACAACACTTACTTCCGCCAAACCACTTCTGATGCCATTATTGCCCGTTCGCAAGCTTTTGGCCGGTCTGTTGCCAATGCTATTTACCAGTGGTCCACTACCGATAACTTCAATCTTTCCAGCCAGGGGTATACTCCGCCTGTGGGTGAGGGAGCATGGAAGCCTACGCCTCCTACCTTTGCAAATCCGGTAGGTCCTTATCTGAAAGACTCAAGGCCCTTTCTTTTTTATAGCCTGACTGCTACAGCCCCTGCCTTACCCTTCCCTTATTCAGAAGACGAAACCTCCCAGTTTTATAAGGCGGCAAAAGAAGTCTATGATATAGGCAAGGCACTGACTGCTGAACAGAAAGCAACTGCAGACTGGTGGGCTGATGCTGGCGGCGCAGGGGTAGGGGTTCCGGCGCCCTATCATATTCTTTCCCTCGTCACCGGGCTATTAGAAGCAAAACATGCCAAGCTTGGGCAGGCTGCACAAGTCTACGCAAAAACCGGCATTGGGCTGAAAGATGGCCCTATTACGGTATTCAGGGGAAAATATCAATATAACCTGCTCCGGCCAGTTACCTATATTCAGGAACAGATTGATCCAACCTGGCAGTCCTATTTGCCTTCTCCTCCTTACCCTGAATACCCTTCGGGACTTGCCGGTTTGTACAGTCCGGTTATGCAGGTGCTTATCCGTGAATTTGGCGATATTCCTATTCGGGATGATGCCTATGGCTGGAGGGGAGTGCCCGCCCGGCAATATTTATCCATTAGCCAGTTGGAAAGAGAGGCGGCAGATTCAAGAATTTATGCGGGTATACATTACCGGTTCACACAAGATATTACCAGGGAGATGGGTAAAGCCTTAGGCAATACGATTGCTGATATTGATTTAACCCCTAAGTAGGTAAGCAGCAAATCCTAAAAATAAGCAGCAAGAGGTCTCCTACGCAAGCGCACCTTTGACCCCGATACAACCTATGAGACTGGTGAGTAAATGGGCATAGGTGAGTAAAGGGAAGATCACTGGGTAGGGGTTATACTTTTAAAAGTCAGCAATCTTAGGCGCATGCCCCTGTAGGGCTATGATAATGCTTTTTGCTAATCGATAGGAGTAATCGAGCAGAAGCTAAGGGTTGCTGGCTCTAGGAAGAGATGAGCCTTGCTATCAACCCTTATTCCTTGTGCACGATTTCAGCAATGAGCATGCTAGCGGGGAACTATCCGTTTAGAGAAACTATCAGTTTAAAGAAGCAAAAGGCTTATCTGTATCTTTTTTTAGTAGTCACAGCCAAGAAAGACGGATTAGAAAATTAGCAGGAAAGCAAATGTATCATTGATACATTTTTGCTAGCTAATGCTTTGTTACTTGTCAATTCTGAGAAACGGCCGTACCGGAAGAAACCTGACAATTTTATTTTTGCAGGATTAGCAAAGCAAACAAAAAAATGGTTCTATCAATACTAACAGGTACTTCCTGAATTGGTCACTCCTACTATGTGTATGGAATATTATATTTGAAGAATCATTGAAATTAAGCGGGCAAAAGCAGACATTTGCTGTCTTTACATCTTATTTATACCGTTTACCAACCAATATACCATGAGAAAGAGTCTAATGAGTAAACCGATGCTGCCAATATTGACAGGGGCTATGCTTACGCTTGCCTCCTGTGGAGACAATTCTTCCCAAACCTCTCAGGCAACTAAGAGCGATAGCACAGCTACAGAAACAGAAGTAGCCGTAGCACCGGTAGAAACCAAAGAACCCAATAGTGCCTACCAGCCTGCTGTCCAGGGGCAAACCAGAGTGGCGGGCGTTCAATCAAGCACAGCGTATGAAGGCAAAGTGCTTACGAGTGATCTTAAAAGTCCATGGGGGCTGACTAGTCTGCCAGATGGCCGGCTGCTTATTACACAAAAAGAAGGTACCATGCGCATAGCGACTACCTCAGGAGAGGTAAGTGCCCCCATCACTGGTATTCCAAAAGTTGATTCTGAAGGACAAGGTGGCCTGTTAGGTATCCGCCTTGATCCAGACTTTGAGCAAAACAGAATGGTCTACTGGGTCTTTTCTGAGCCCGTTACCGGAGGAAATCTAACAGCAGTAGCCAAAGGAAAACTCTCTGCCGATGAAAAAAAGATAGAAGGCGCCAGCGTGATTTACCGGGCTACACCTGCCTACCAGGGCAAATTGCATTATGGCGGAAGAATCCTTTTTGATAAGGCGGGCAATCTGATTATCAGTACCGGCGAGCGTTCAGACAAAGTGACCAGGCCACAAGCCCAGGAACTGAATTCAAGCCTTGGGAAAGTGATCCGGCTGACTAAAGACGGAAAGCCGGTAGCAGGCAATCCGTTTGAGAACCAAGCTGGGGCAAAACCGGAAATCTACTCCTATGGGCACCGCAATGTTCAGGGCCTGGCATTACATCCAGAGACTGGCGATTTGTGGGAAAATGAATTTGGCCCCAGAGGAGGCGATGAATTAAACCGCATTGAAGCCGGTAAAAATTATGGATGGCCCACCATTACCTATGGCATTGAATACAGCGGTGAAAAAATCGGAGATTCCATTCAGCAAAAGCAGGGCCTTGAGCAACCAGTGTATTACTGGGACCCCTCCATCTCACCTAGCGGGATGACGTTCTATAGCAGCGATAGTATTGCTGAATGGAAAAATAATTTGTTTATTGGTTCACTCAGCGGTATGCATATTATCCGGCTGGTCATAGAAAATAACAAGGTCGTAGGAGAGGAGCGGTTGCTGGAAAGTGAGAAAAAACGTTTCCGGGATATTACTCAGGGAAAAGATGGTGCCTTGTATGCTGTTACTGATCAGGGAGATTTGTACCGCATATTCAAAAAAGCACCAGTGTTATAATTATTGCTACCTGTATTCATACATAGCCAGGCAGGGTAGACAAGTAAAAGGTAAGGGCAGCTACACTTTAGCGTATCTCCCTTACCCTTTGTCTTTATTTTTACCTACCCTCCAGCTATCTACTCCATTTATTGCTGTGCTGCTCTTTCACTCCAGCGAATATTTCTTTCTTTGTTGTATGGATTATAGCTATTTCTGGTTAAAACTGGTTTGGGATAGTCCTATTAGTTGTGTTCACTCATAAGCATTTTATCTATCTTCTCTCATGATAAACCGGGCAGTAACTTCCCTCATCAGCACATACACCACATAAGCGCATACGATAGATTACTTGACTATGTAACATTTCACTAGACTGGTAATTTTGATTGTATCCATTCTCCTGCTTTTGTTGAGGCGAAAACATAAAAGGAAAAGAAAATACTGGGTAAAATATGTATGATCGGCGTAACTTGCCCCTTTGTTAAGCAGGATGCCCATGCTAGCTGTCAGGCAGGGCTACCTAGTGCCTATCAGCTTGTTTGCTTTTGTATCACATGGAAATACTCAATATCAACTCTGATAAACAGGTTTTAGTGGATGTACGGGTTGGAAAAGGGGTAACGATCTACCACTTTGTCAATGCATACGACTGTGTGATTGACGATGGCACTAAAATAGGCTCCTTTGTGGAAATACAAAAAGGCGTACAGATTGGTAAAAACTGTAAGATTTCCTCCCATACCTTTATCTGTGAAGGCGTTACAATCAAAGATGGGGTTTTCGTTGGCCACCATGTTTGCTTTATTAACGATAAATTTCCAAGAGCTGTAACCGCTGAGGGTACCTTGCAAACAGAGGCCGACTGGACGCTGCTGGAAACCCTTGTAGAAGAAAGCGCGTCTATTGGTACTGGTTCGACTATTATGGGAGGCATAACCATAGGCCGCCATGCTATGGTAGGAGCAGGGTCTGTGGTGACTAGCGATGTACCAGCCTATGCAGTGGTCGTGGGAAATCCGGCCAGAATCTTAAAATTTCTAACCGATGACAAATAGCTATGACCGGGTAGTTAATGCGCGCATTCCTTTTTTGGATTTAAAAAAACAATACCTTCAACTAAAAGCCGAAGTGTTGGCTAAACTAGAAGAGGTATTGGATAGCACCAGCTACACCGGAGGAAGGTATGTAGAAGAATTTGAACAAGCGTTTGCCCAGTACTGCCAGCTAAAGTATGCCGTGGGGGTAAATAATGGAACTTCTGCGCTGCATTTAGCTATGGTAATCTTGGGTATAGGCAAAGGTGATGAGGTAATTGTGCCGGCTAATACGTTCATAGCCAGTGCATGGGCTGTTACTTACACCGGGGCAACGCCGGTATTTGTTGATTGTCATCCGGGCACCTGGCAGATTGATGCCCAAAAAATAGAAGAAAAAATCACCCCCAGGACAAAAGCCATTATTGGTGTGCACCTGTATGGCCAGCCTTTTGACATTGATGCAGTTAAAGGAGTAGCTGATACGTATGATTTATTTCTCGTGGAAGATGCCGCACAGGCACATGGGGCAGCGTACAAAGGAAAACGGGTAGGCAGTTTTGGAGAAATGGCCTGTTTTAGCTTTTATCCTGGAAAAAATTTAGGTACCTATGGGGAGGGGGGCGCAATCACTACGCCTAAGAAAGCGTATGCTCAACACCTGCAGCGTTTGCGCAACAACGGCTCTACGGAGCGCTACTACCACGATGAAGTAGGTTTTAATATGCGCATGGGTAGCCTGGAAGCCGCTGTGCTGAGCGTTAAACTGCCCTACCTGGATGAGTGGAATAGCCGAAGAAAACAGATTGCCCATCGGTATCAACAAGAGATCACCAATACACGCATTACCTTGCAGCAACAACCGGATTTTGCTCAGTCTGTCTATCATCTGTTTGTGGTAACTACCCCAGACCGGGCACACCTGATGCAATACCTGAATAAACGGCAGATTTTTCCTGGATTGCATTATCCGCTGCCTTGCCATCTGCAAAAGGCGTATACCCATTTAGGCTATCAGCCAGGGGATCTGCCAGAGGCAGAATACCTTGCTAGCCATTGCCTATCCTTGCCTATGTATGCGGAACTCACCGATGGAGAGGTAGAATGGGTAATTGACGCCCTAAATAAGTACGTATGTCCAAAAAGTTAATCATCTTTCCCTATAATGGCAATGGACTGGAAGCCCTGGATGCTGTAGGGGAGGCGTATGAGTTTATAGGTTTTGTCGATGATACGCCATCAAAGCAAGGAAAGCAGGTGCAGGGCTTTGAGGTGTTTTCTAGGGAACTGATCCACCGGTATCCGGAAGCCTATCTGGTAGCCCTTCCCGGAAGCCCGGATAGTTATCTGCAGCGCAGGCAAGTGATCGCTAGTCTGCATATACCCCTTGAGCGCTTTGCCAGCCTGGTGCATCCAAAGGCCACCCTATCCCGCTATGCTACTATTGGGTATAATACAGTGCTGATGGCAGGAGCAGTCGTGACAAGCAATGCGCGTATTGGAGACCATGTTTGTGTATTACCCAATTCAGTAATTCATCATGACACGCTGATTGGCCACTATACCTTGGTAGGTTCGCAAGTGGTTATTGCCGGACATACAATCATCGGAGAGAATTGCTATATTGGCAGTGGCAGCCAGCTAATCCAGCATATTCAGGTAGGAGAAGGGGCGCTTATTGGCCTGGGAAGCAGCGTACTAAGAGATGTTCCTCCGTATGCAAAGATGGTAGGAAATCCGGCCAGAAACCTTAACCAGCTATAACAGAAGCCATAAACCATGGGTGAGCCTCCGCATATTTCTATCATCATCCCTTTCTATAATGAAGAAGCAACGCTTGAACGCCTGGCAAAAGAACTTTCTTGTTTTGTAGAAGCAAACCCCGGTCTTCGCTTTGAGATACTCTTAGTCAACGATGGATCCACTGACCGCTCCCGGGAGCTGGTATTAAAAAACCAATTCCCTAAGCATACGCGGCTGATTAATTTATCGCAGAACTATGGCTCGCATGCAGCCTTGCGGGCAGGCATCAGCAAAGCCAAAGGCCTATACCTTACCTTTAGCTATGCGGATCTGCAAGACCCTCTGGATACAATTGTAGCGATGCATCAGCAAATAAGCAAAGGCTATGATATTGTGTGGGCCTATAGAAAAAATACCCAAAATACTTTTCTAGAAAAAGTGTTTTCTAAGCTCTATGCCAATTTAATGCGCCGCTATGTTACTCCCAAGTACCCCTTGCAAGGCTTTGATGTGATAATGTTTACTGCAAAGGTTGCCTGTGAAGTTAGTCGCAATGCTGAGGCAAACTCTAATATATTCTTGCAGATTCTGACCCTTGGCTTTAAAAGCAGCTATATTCTGTATGAAAAACAGGCCAGAAAAGCCGGAAAGTCTAAGTGGACCCTATCTAAGAAAATAAAACTGTTGATAGACTCCTTTGTTGCTTTTTCCTTTGCCCCCATCCGGCTAGTATCTTTGGTAGGGGTGTTGTTTTTTCTTTTCGGATGCATATGGACAGGCTATATTATTTTCCGCAAGATCGTATTTGATGATTTAGCAGCTGGCTGGCCTGCCTTGCTTTCTATTTTAATGATTGGCTTTGGCATCACCAACATATCTTTGGGAATTATTGCTGAATATTTGTGGCGTACCCTGGATGCCAGCCGGAAAAGACCATTATACATTATTGAGGAAATGATTGAGCTAGATCAACACGTGAAATCCGAAAACAGCTAAAAAGTTACCTCTTTTGTTGGTACTTTAAACAAGGGCTACTCAGTGGCGAAAGCTCCATGAAGCTATTATCTATGGAACTACTAGCTTTTTACGACCTTTTCTGTAATCAATAAATCCTGTATAGTTAATTTTAGACTATAAGTTTACTTTACCTGTAGGTTTACTTTAAAAGATGGGTAATGGTTTACTACCTTTGCCAGGCAAACAAACATGAAGGGTATGAATTTGCAAAAAGCTAAGGTGCTCATTACCGGGGGAGCCGGTTTTATTGGGTCGCATCTGGCAGATTCGCTGCTTGCTGAAGGCTATAAGGTCAGCGTGGTAGATAATCTGGCCAACGGCTCCCTAGAGAACTTATCCGGAGCGATGACCCAGGCACATTTTTCTTTCAGGCAAGCAGATATTCTAGACAGCGAAACCTGCCTGGAAGCGATGGCAGGAATAGAGTATGTTTTTCACCTGGCGTGTCTTGGCGTGCGGCATTCGCTGCATAGCCCCCTGGAAAATCACCAAGCTAATGCTGAAGGCACCATTCGTGTACTGCAGGCTGCGCGGCAAAGGAGAGTGAAGCATTTTTTTTATGTATCTACGTCAGAAGTATATGGGCGGACAGATCAGTTTCCTATCTCAGAAGATGCCGCTACCCAGCCGCTTACCGTTTATGGTGCCAGTAAACTGGCTGGAGAGCATTATGCAAAAGCTTTTTATACCTGTTATGGCCTGCCTGTGACTATTCTGCGGATATTTAATAATTACGGCCCAAGAGCGCATTATGAAGGCGATGCAGGAGAGATTATTCCCAGAAGTATTGTTCGTATTCTTTATGGAGAATTGCCCTTGCTTTTTGGGGATGGAAGCCATAGCCGGGATTTTTTTTATGTCAAGGATACGGCTCAGGCTTTAACCCAGTTGCTGTCTATTGCCGGGGGTGAAAGAAAAGCAGCCATCACTGCACAAACCTATAATATTGGCACTGGCCGCGAATATTCGATGAAAACCTTGCTTACGACTATTCTAGCGCTCATGGGTAGAGGGGGTTTAGGCATAAAATACCTGCCTGCGCGTCCGGCAGATGTTCCCAGGCTTTGGGTAGATGCAGGCAAGTTCGCTGCCCTAACGAGCTTTACGCCCAGGTATAGTTTTGAAGAAGGCTTGCAAGAGACGATCACCTATTATGAAAGCCTAATGAAAGAGAAAAATTTACTTCAGGCCATCGAGCCCCTAAACTGGGAAAGATCCGGTAAGCACCAAGATACATAAGCTATGATACCTATTGCCAGACCCTATTTAACCAAAGAGGATGCACAGGCGGCCTATGATACCATTTTAAGCGGATGGGTTACGCAAGGGCCTAAGGTGGAAGAGTTTGAAGAAAAGTTTGCGGCTTATACCGGAGCAAAATATGCTGTAGCCGTATCCAGTTGCACGGCGGCGCTACACCTTTCCTTGATTGTCGCCGGTATTGGGCCCGGCGATGAGGTCATCTGCCCATCGATGAGCTATATTGCCACTGCCAATGCCATCCACTATGTAGGGGCCCTGCCTGTTTTTGCAGAAGTAGATCCTGTTAGCTTTAATTTATCTTTGATGGATGTGCAAAAGCGGATAACTTCCCAGACGAAGGCCATCCTGCTGGTGCACCAGCTCGGCATGCCAGCCGATATTGACGCCTTTCAAGCGTTATGCACCAGACACGGGTTAGTGCTTATTGAAGATGCAGCCTGCGCAGCCGGATCAACCTATAAAGGCAAAAAGATTGGCTCTCATTCCCAGCTGGTCTGTTTTTCCTTTCATCCCAGAAAAGTACTCTCCACAGGTGATGGGGGCATGATTACTACCAGCCGGGAGGATTATTACTTGTGCCTCAAACGCCTGCGTCAGCATGGCATGTCCGTGAACGACCGGGCAAGACATCTCTCTTCTCAGCTGGTATTTGAAGATCACACAGAACTTGGCTATAACTACCGCCTCACCGATATACAAGCTGCCATCGGCATTGGGCAGCTAGAGAAGCTAGACTGGATGGTAGCGCAGCGGCGAAAGATTGCCAACCGCTATCAAGAGGCCTTTCAAGAGATTCCCTGCTTGCAACTGCCTAGAGAAACGCCTGGATATTATTCTAACTATCAATCCTATGCCATCTCGCTAGGAGCGGATTGCCCGCTTTCAAGAAATGAGCTCATGCAGCAGTTACTTACTAAAGGCATAGCCTCCAGACGGGGTGTGATGACTGCCCACAGGGAAACTGCCTACCGGGCGTATTATCCGGACCTCCACTTGCCTGTTAGTGAAAAGGTTAGCGATAGCAGCGTGATCATTCCTCTTTTTGTAGGCATAAGCGATGAAGAGATCGGGTATATAATTAGCAGTATTGAGCAACTTCTATCAAACGCGCACTAATATCATCTCGTCACTCATTCAATGAATTTACTACTTGGCAAGCTTTCCTAATAGCTAGTGAATGCTCGTGAGACTGACCAATATATTAGTGATGAAGTAAGTGCATACATATTTTTGAAAAAGCAAAAATTTCTTCTGGAAAGTTAATGACTCTTGTTTCTTGGTTATTCAGTGCTTTAAACTGGTAATTAAATTGCCCCTCTGCTCGGTGCTTGCTAAAAACTTAGTAATTTTAGTCTCCATGGCTTTTACAGACGAAGCCAGCTAGTATATGAAGAAAGAAACCCATGCCTATATTTTTGGAAGAAGAAAATTTTTAACGGCTGCCAGTACACTAGCCGGTACTTCCCTGGTACTGGCTATACCGGGAATAAGTCTAGGGGCCAATGCAGGACAAACCCAAGCCTCCTACACGGTAAAGCAGATCATTGATCGCATATTGAAAGAGATTCCCAATGCCCCCTTGGCTACGACCGTTGATCAACTACGCGCAGGTAGCCTGGACCAGAAGGTTACCGGTATTGTCACCACTATGTTTCCTACCCTGGAAGTAATTGAGAAAACTGCTACAGCTGGAGCCAACCTGATTATCGCCCATGAAACCCCTTTTTATAACAACCAGGATGAAACCGACTGGCTCGCGCAAGACGAGGCCTACCGCTATAAGATCGAGCTACTCACTAAGCATAAAATAGCTATCTGGCGGTTTCATGACTACTGGCACCGGCACCAGCCAGATGGCATTATCATGGGCAATTTAGTTAAGCTAGGATGGGAAAAGTATTATGATGCAACTACTCCCAGAGTGCTTACTTTACCCCAACCCATGACTATCCAATCCATTGCCGCGCTGATCAAAGCAAAGCTTGGCATCTCAACGCTGCGCCTGGTAGGCGATGCCTCAGGGCAGTGCCGCAGGATTTATCTAGCCTTTGGCTACATGGACAGCCGAATGCAAATAGCGGCTATTGGCCAGTATAAGCCTGATTTGATTCTTAGTGGAGAAACCAGGGAGTGGGAAACCGTGGAGCGGGTACGAGATGGCTTGCAGATGGGGCAAAAAACGTCGCTACTCGTGCTCAGCCATGCGGTAAGTGAAGAAGCGGGTATGGAATATGCAGCCACCTGGTTACAACCCAAGGTTGATGGCATCAAAATCACGCATATTCCCTCTACTAATCCGTTTACATTTCTGTAGGCAATGTATGATTGCTTTTATCTGACAGGAAATAGTGTCTTTATCCTCTTAAAGGGTAACTATTTGCCATTAATTTTATCTGGGTGTTTTTTAATGACCTTAAATCAATATAGAAACTATCTGTACCAAGCCTATTCCCCATAAAATATTACCCAAAGGTATGGGCTAACAGGACCCACCTGGAACTATTAGAGAACATGCCATTACCTTTGAAAGCTGTTTTAGAAGATCACTGCTGTTGTAAGCTTGATTGCAGGAACTTCCGCTCCGCTGCTTAAGTAAGATTATTATAAGTAGCTTCTATAGTCATGGAATCCCGAAGGGGTCTTATTAGATTTTCCTGGCAATTTTCTATCTTTCGTTTTTTACCAGTACTCGCCATATGCATACGTTTACTCTACAATTCAGCTTCCTGTTCTCGTTAGCCCTCAGTTTCCCCTTAATGAGTCAGGAACAAGACTCAGGTAAGCCGACCCTTGAGATTACGATTGATCCTGCAAACAAAGCACAGATTATAGATAACTTTGGAGCAGCTGGTTGCTGGTATGCTGAAGGAATTGGTAAGTATTGGCCACAGGAAAAAAAAGAAAAAATTGCAAGGCTTCTTTTCAGCCAGCAGCAAGACAGCCAGGGTAATCCTATGGGTATTGGCTTGTCGGCATGGCGCTTTAACATTGGGGGCGGCACCAGTGAGCAAGGCGATCGTAGTGGTATTAAAGATGTAAACCGCCGTGTTGAAGGTTTCTTAAAGCTAGACGGGACCTATGATTGGAGCAAACAAAGTGGCTATACCTGGTTTGTTAAAAAGGCAAAAGAATATGGGGTAGAAAAACTGATTGCTTTTTCAAACACGCCTCCGGTACAGTTTACCAAAAATGGCCTCGGCTTTAAAACTGTAAAGGATTACCGGTCTAACCTAAAAGAGGATAAATATGAAGCCTATGCAGAATTTCTTTCCCAAGTACTGCTGCACTATCAAAAGCAAGGCTTAGCCTTTGATTATATTAGCCCTGTCAATGAACCCCAGTGGGACTGGAGTGGAACGATTGGTGAAGCCAAGCAGGAGGGAAGCCCCTGGCGCAATGAAGAAATAACCCGGGTCATGCAAACCCTGGACCGTTCTCTAGAAAAAAATAAACTCTCCACACAGATTATTCTCCCTGAAGCTGCCAAGCTGACTTTTCTCTACGGGGATACCACGCCAAGTTCGCGTCAGGTGCAGCAGTTTTTCGGCAAAAGTAGCAAACTCCATTTAGGCAGTCTTATCCACGTGCCAAAGCTAGTGGTGGGGCATAGTTATTTTACTGATACGGGAGACAGTGCTACCGTGGCTATCCGCAAGCAACTAGCAGATACGGTTAGCCATTATGGCGTAAAATTCTGGCAATCGGAGTACTCTATGCTGGCCGATGGTTTCCGGGAGGGCTCTAAAGAGCGGCGTAGTGCAATGGATTGTGGGCTTTTCCTTGCTAAACTTATTCACCAGGATTTAACTGTCGCCCATGCTACAGCCTGGCAATTCTGGAATGCTTTTGAGCCTGGCAGGCCCGATTTTAATACCCGATATTACTTAGTTGCCCTGCAACCCAACGCTGCACACACGGACGGAGATTTCTTTGAAACTAAAAATCTATGGGCTATGGGCCATTATAGCTTTTTTATCCGCCCGGGTATGCACCGGCTTATCGTTAAGCGCAGTGATCAATTAACGGCTGTGGAGATGTCTCAAAAAGTGATGGTTTCTGCCTTTGCCCAACCTTCAGGTAGAGTAGTTATAGTAGCCATTAATTATGAGATGGAGCCAAGGAATATACAAGTAAGCTTAAAGCAGCCAAACAAAGAAGCTTCCTATAACCGGTATATAACGACTGCTGCTGCAGACGAGAATATGAAGTTTGTAGGGAAAGGTATGATCAATCAGCCCATTTCCCTGCCTGCCCGTTCCATTACTACCCTTGTGATAGACTAACCCTGAAAGCAGGTACTTGGTTAATGATCACTTAGCAGAGTTTTCCTAGCTGTAACATGGCTATTCTTTACCTCTTATCAATGATGAGTCATTTAAGGAATGTGTACTGGTAAGAACGTACGTTGGATTCTATGGATAGATTGTTTCCAAAAGGAGAACACCTATAAAATCCCGATATATCTTAAAAACGAAAGTCATAAACAGCTAGGTGTGTAAACAGATGGGCATATTCCAACACTTCCCATAGGCTTTAGTACGGCTCATATACACAAATGAGCTAGTAAACTCACTTCTATGGTAATATATCATGAAAAAATAGCATAATTTCTTAGCGCAACGCGTCATTTATTTTGTATATTGACCCCCCTATGGCCAACCTACTTATGCACCGGAGGGAAGCTTTACAAAAGCTTGCTATCCTTTTAGGAGGAACCCTCTCACTGCCTGCCCACGCGGCGTTGCTGGGAGAAAAAATCAATTCCATTGCAATAGATATTCCTTCAGACCAGCAAGAACTTATCTCTGAGCTAGCGGAAGTAATTATGCCAGAGACAGATAATCCTGGGGCAAAAAAAGCTGGAGTCGGCAAGTTTATTGTCCGGGTAATCCAGGACTGTACAGCTAAAGAGGAGCAGGATAAATTTTTGCAAGGGTTACAAAAGACAAATATGTGGAGCCAGAGCACCTATAGCAAGCCTTTTACCCAACTGGACCGCAGTCAGCAAAACGAACTGATGGGTAGAATTGCCAGAGAGGGAAATGACTTTTTCAAAGGTTTACGGGAGCTGACCATTGTTGGGTTTTTTACTTCCCAGCTAGGGGCTACCCAGGTGCTGCACTATTTGCCTGTACCCGGCAAGTTTCAGGGAGATATTCCCTTAGAAGCTAGTCAGCGAACCTGGTCTCTCTGATAGAGGACCTTCTTTTAATCCATGTATCTATTCTTATTTTTTAAAAATTCTTATGGCACATCTGAATATAAAAGCAATACCTGAAAATACCTACGATGCCATTGTTATTGGTTCTGGCGTAAGTGGCGGCTGGGCAGCTAAAGAACTCACTGAAAAAGGGCTGCGTGTGCTGATGCTCGAGCGGGGCAGACAACTAGAACACGTTACCGGGTACACAGAAGCGATGCAAGCTCCCTGGGAAAAAAGTGAGGCTGGCAGACTGACCACAGAACTAAGTGCCAGATTTCCGCAGGTATCTCCGGAAAGTGCTGTACGGCCAAGCATTTCTCCCTATTTTATGGAGAATTTTGATTCCACCTATATCAAAGAAAAACCTTTCCGCTGGGTACGGGCAAGCGTAGTGGGGGGTAAATCGATCACATGGGGCAGGCAATCTTACCGGTTTAATGAGTTTGATTTTGAAGCAAATGCCAAAGATGGGGTAGGGGTTGACTGGCCCATGCGTTATAAAGATCTGGCTCCCTGGTATTCGTATGTAGAGAAGATTGCTGGTATTTCTGGCGAAAAACTTGGGTTACCTCAACTGCCAGACAGTGAATTTCTTCAGCCCATGGAGCTGTTCTATATTGAAAAAGAAGTACGCAAGCGGATTGAACAAAACTTTCCAGGCCGAACGATGACAGTAGGCAGGACAGCCAATTTATCCGAAATCCGGAAAATACATACCGACAGTGGCCGCACTGCCTGCCAGTACCGCAATATGTGTATGCGTGGGTGCCAATATGGAGCCTATTTCAGTACCCAGTCGACTACCCTGCCTCCAGCCATGCGGACAGGCCGCCTCACCTTACGGCCAGATTCTGTGGTTACCAACCTGATCTATGATGCAAAAAAGCAGCGCGCCTCTGGTGTACGGGTGATAGATTCAGTAAGCATGGAAGAGCGGGAATATTTTGCAAAAATTGTGTTTGTCTGTGCCAGCGCTATTGGCTCTACAGCTATATTACTCAATTCGCTGTCCGACCGTTTTCCGGAAGGTATGGGCAACGATTCTGGCCAGTTAGGCCACAACCTGATGGACCACCATTTCCGGATTGGCGCAACCGGGGAGTGGGAAGGCGGACAAGACCGCTATTACTATGGGCGGCGGGCCAATGGTATTTATATTCCCCGCTACCGCAACATAGGCAATGATAAACGCGATTACCTGCGGGGCTTTGGCTATCAGGGCGGCGGTGGCCGGCAGGGCTGGCAACGCAAAGTAGCCGAATACAGTTTTGGCACTTCCTTGAAAGAGGAGTTGATGAAACCAGGTTTGTGGACGATGGGACTAGTGGGCTATGGGGAACATCTGCCAGAATACCGGAACCGCATGTACCTGGACAAAACTAAGAAAGATGCACATGGGATGCCAATGGTGGTGTTTGATGTGGAGTATGGCGAGAACGAGAGAAAAATGCGGGTAGATATGCTCAATGATGCACAGGAAATGCTGGAAAAAGCCGGGCTTGTGAATGTAAAACCCTATGATAACGGCTCTGTTCCAGGGCAATCCATCCATGAGATGGGTACCGCCCGCATGGGAAAAGACCCCAAGACTTCGGTATTGAATGGCTTTAACCAGATACATGCTGTAAAAAATGTGTTTGTCACGGATGGTGCCTGCATGAGCTCTTCTTCCTGTGTAAATCCTTCACTGACCTATATGGCTATAACAGCCCGGGCAGCTGATTTTGCAGTTAAAGAACTGAAAGCTCGCAGAATCTAAAGAGCATTGTATGCGTTATTAGGTGAAGAGAATTTTTCCTGCATTGCCTGTTGGCAGTTTTTTAATGTTTGCTGTTTATTAGGGCTTCTGCTCTTTTGCGAAAGCTAATACTCTAGCTATAATTTTTACCCTTTATTAGAAAGGGGTAAGCCTTCAAGCTTTTTAGTTCCCCCCTTTTATTACTCAATGAGGTTTACAACCCTGTTGGGTAAGGCAATAAGTTTTAGTCTATCTATCTATCTATCTATCTATCTATCTATCTATCTATCTATCTATTGCCACTTGCTTGCCTTAAGCACTTTTGTGGGCAGACAGGAGGCCATACTCCATTAGGGTAGGTGTGTACTGCTCTTTTACATCCAAGCCTGCCGCCTTAAGCCAGGCAGCATATTCTTTACGGCTGTAGGCCCTGCCTTTAGTATGCAGAAAAAGCATAGCCGAATAATCGGTTACGGCAAGCGGTCCATCGAGGGTATCCTGTAAAAACGCATCATGTACCCATAGCTCCCCTCCAGGATGAAGGGCGTTGGCAAAGCGTTTGGCTAGCAGCTGACAAGTGGGCTGTGGCCAGTCATGAAACAGGCTGGCAGCAAGCAGCAAATCTGTCTTGGGTAGCGCATCGCTGAGCATATCCCCTGGCAGGAACGTTACACGTGCTTTGACGCCTGCTGCGCCAGGACGTCCGCTTAGAGAGAAAGCCTCGAGTAGTTCTTTAGCCACTTCCAGCACAGCCGGACGGTCAACTACAGTAGCTCTGGCAGCAGGATTAGCAAGCAGCCACTCATAGCTGTAATAGCCTGTACCCCCTGCTACATCAAGCAGATGGGTTTTGCTGGGCAGCCTTGCTGCTACCAGCGGAGAAAGGTACTGCGCCCTTCCAGCCAAGGCCAAGGTAAAAAACCGGGCGCTTTGCGGATCATCCATGGGGGAGGCCGTGTCCCCTTCCTTCACATAGGATAGCCCTGTGCTAGGATCTGGTGGCCCATCATTTTTTAACTGGTCAACCATCTCTAATACACCAGCATCATTTTTCTCAAGGCCCACATAGCCAATCAGGTTGGGTGAAGCCGAAGCGAGCAAGAACTTTCCTAAAGGCGTAATAAAGAGTTTGTGCTCACTATTAAAGGCCAGCAGCTCCATGGCACAGAGGGCTGGAAAAAGTACCATGGCCGGACGTTCCTTGAGACCAAGCAGATGGCGTAGCTCTTCTATAGAAAGAGGCTCTTTCTCTAAGCGCTCAAAAACGGGAAAATGATGAACAGCCGCTATAAGCAAACGAGAGCCTGCGACTGCCCGAAGGTGCCTGGTAATAGGAGCAAGGTCTAGGAGAGAATGTTGCATAAGTAAAAGTAAGCGAATTCTTGGAATTCGGTAGGATACTGAAAGAGAACGTTGTTTATATCAAATAAGCCTTTAAGCTTTCCGTCACAATTATCAACAGCCATAAGCACAATAGTATAAACGCATAAGGCTATAACCTAATTTGTGCATGTGCTAATTGCAGCGTAGAAAAATGAAATGAACCTTCTTAAGAAGCAACACATTTATTATCTTACAAAAAAATTAATGTTATGATCACAAAAGATAAGGTTATTGAGAGTTTAAAAAGCCTTCCTGATCAATTTTCTCTTGATGAGTTAATGGATAAACTAATATTTATACAAAAGGTTGAAAATGGGTTAGCTCAGTCAGAAAAGGGAGAGGTTTATAAACAAGAAGATGCAAAAGCCATGCTAAAAAAATGGTCAAAATAAATTGGACAAGGCAAGCGATCGAGGATGTTCATGCGGCAAGTGAATATTATCGAGGTATCTCCGCAAAATATGCTGATACATTGATAGATAAAATTTTTGAAAAAGCTGCTCTGCTAGAAAACCACCCAAAGATGGGAAGAAAGGTACCCCAATTTGATAAAGAGAATATTAGAGAATTAATTTATAAGCAATACCACATAATCTATTATATTGTAAGCAGTCAACAGATCGATATAATTGCTGTACACTACGGCTCCAAGCCACTTTCAGCAGATTCTATATTTGAGTAATAAAAGACAAGATTTACAGGTGCTCAAAAATTTGGAAAACTAATGAACAGCAGCAATGAGTAAACGAGAGCCTGCGACTGCCCGAAGGTGCCTGGTAATAGGAGCAAGGTCTAGGAGAGAATGTTGCATAAGTAAAAGTAAGCGAATTCTTGGAATTCGGTAGGATACTGAAAGAGAACGTTGGCCATACTACAAGAGCTGACCAACAAAGCCGAGCATTTTTCTATAGAAAAATTTCCTCTCCCATAGGTGAATAGCTCATCTGAACTGTCATAGGAATGATTCGTGAATTTCCGTTTTTTCCATGCATAGACTCTCTGATACTGTATCTGATGTGGAGCTGCTACGACTTTTGCAGCAAGGTAGAAAAGATGCATTTGAACAGTTATTTAAAAAATATTATCATGCCCTGTGGCGCCACAGTGTAAAGTACATCCCCGATAGCCATATGGCAGAGGAAATCGTGCAGGAGTTTTTTATTTATCTATGGGAAAACCAGAAAACACTTACCCTGCCAAACTCGGTTGCTGTCTATTTTCATGTGGCTATTAAAAACCGCTGTCTAAACTACTTAAAAAAGAGAGTTCACCTAAGCATTCCTATGGAAGAAACTACCGATATCATTGGATATGAACCCGATGAGCTGGCTGTAGAGGAGCTAAGTCAGGCAATGGAAGAAGCTATACAAAGGTTGCCTGAGAAATGTAAACTGATTTTTTTGCTAAGCCGCCAGTCCCGTTTTTCTTACAAAGAAATAGCCGGGCACCTGGCTATTTCTATTAAAACCGTAGAGAGTCAAATAGGTATTGCCCTTAAAAAACTACGGGAACACTTACTCAAACATGGCGTCAGGCTGCTTGTATGGATGCATGTGATCAAAGAAACTATTTTTTAAAACTTTTTAAGGGTAGCCTGCCTCTTTGTTGTCCTTGATAAAAAAACAAAGCTATGAAAGAGGTAACCTGGGTACTGATAAGCAAATACCTGGCAGGCGAATGCACACCTGGGGAGAAAGAGCAGGTAGCCGCTTGGCTGCAAGCATCTGAGGCTAACAGAAAATACGTTGAGCAAGTAAAACTCCTGTGGGAATCGGCTGGTGAGCAAAAAGTACTGATCGAACCTGACCTGCAACTTGCCTGGCGTAAGGTTGACAGAGCTACCAGTAATAAAGTAAGCAGACCCCTATTCAAGCATTCCCTGCAACTGGCTGCTTCTTTTCTGCTGATAGGAGCCTTAGGTCTGCTGCTGTATTTTTATCTCAATCACCCCAAACAGCTAGTCGCTACGACAGGGCAACATGAGAGAAAAGAAATAATGCTGCCAGATGGAAGCCGCATTTGGCTAAATGAAAACTCTAGGGTAGCGTATCCTGAAAAATTTAGCGGAGATATACGGGAGGTACGGCTCATAGGAGAGGCATTTTTTGAAGTGGCCCGAAAGCAGGAGCAGCCCTTTCAGGTGCATACGGGAAAAAGTGTGACCAGCGTACTAGGCACCTCTTTTAACATCCGGGAAAATGGAGGGCAATCAATAGACATACACGTAGTATCAGGTATTGTCGCTTTTTACAATAAAGAGGCAGCGGCAAAAAATATCCGGCTCCAGGCAGGCGAAACAGGAAAGCTGGATGCCTTATCATTACAACCGGTTAAGGGAGTAACCAGGGATGCAAACTTTCTGTCCTGGCATACTCTTACCCTGCATTTTAAAAACTCAGCCTTACAAGAGGCGATTCCACAGCTAGAGAAATTCTACAAGAAACGGATCCTACTTGAAAACACAGCCTTGCATACGTGTCTGCTTACCTCATCCTTTGAAAAACGCCCGCTAGTGGAAGTACTTCAAACCCTGCAAACCATATATGGCCTACGCTATCAAATACAAGGAGACACGGTATACCTGCGTGGCGGGGGATGCTAACTTTTAAAACCAATACACACCTGCTATCTATGAGATTACTTCAAAAAGGCCTTCCTTTCGCCTTTACACTCCTTTTTTGCCTGCCGGTATGGGGGCAGTCTATTCTGGACAAAAAAATCAGCTTGCCTGAAGGGCAATACGGTTTAGAACGGGCATTGGAAGAAATAGGCCAAGAGTCCGGTATCATGCTTGCCTTGAGTAGCAGCCAGCTTCCTGTCCAGGCTAAGGTGCGTTTTCCTTCTACCGAGATCAGTGTCCGGGAGGCCCTGGATCTAAGCTTGCAGAATACAGGCTTAGCGTATGCGTATCTAAACGGGCAGATTATTATCTCTAAAAAGGCTGGGAAAGCAAAAAAAGTAACCGTTTCCGGATACATCCGAAGTGCAGAAACTAACGAGAACCTGATTGGAGCAAATATTTATAGTGCTCGTCACCAGACCGGCGTAAGTACCAACGCCTACGGGTTCTATAGCTTTACCCTACCTGTGGATTCGCTCTATCTGCGTTATTCCTATGTGGGCTATCAAACACAAACCGTTCCGCTGCTTTTAAGTCAGGATACAGTGATTACTATCTATCTCAACCAGCTGAGCTTACAGGAGGTGGAGGTGCTTTCTTCCAAGATGGAAAGCCCTACACAGCTGTCTACCACTAGCCGGATGGAAGTGCCTGTGGAACGGATAGAAGCCATGCCTGCCTTTTTTGGGGAAGTAGATGTACTCAAGTCTATCCAGTTTTTGCCTGGCGTACAATCTGGGATGGAGGGAAGTGCCGCGCTGTATGTACGAGGGGGCGGGCCAGACCAGAACCTGATCCTGATAGATGGGGTGCCGGTATATAATGTTTCCCATTTGTTTGGCTTTTTCTCTGTATTCAACTCAGATGCCATTAATCATGTGGAGCTCTACAAAGGGGGTTTTCCGGCACGGTATGGAGGCAGGCTGTCTTCTGTGATCAATGTGACCACCAGAGAAGGCAATAATAAATCCCTGAAAGGAGAGGGCTCTATTGGCCTTATTTCTTCTAAACTTACCCTGGAGGGACCGATTAAAAATGAGAAAACCTCTTTTCTTGTGTCTGCCCGCCGCACCTACCTGGATGCTTTAGCCCGGCCACTGATCAGTTTAGCCACTCCCCATACGATGGGTTATTATTTTTATGACCTGAATGGCAAGATTAATCATCAGTTCTCGCACAAAGACCGACTGTATCTAAGCGCCTACCTGGGAAATGATAAGCTGCGCTTAAAATTCAAAGACGTGTTTGCCGAAGGCAAGCGCAGTTCCGATGATGGGCTGCGGTGGGGAAATGTTACGTCTGCTTTGCGCTGGAATCATATTTTTTCCAGCAAACTGTTCAGCAACGCTATTCTCACCTACAGCTCGTACGATTTTACTTATTCTTCTATCTTAGATCAGCAGATACTTTCGGGACCCTATCAGAGCAAAACTTCCTCTAATGACAAGTATTTGTCCGGCATCCGCGACTGGTCGCTGCGTACAGAGTTTGAGTACTTTCCTGCGGCCAGGCATGCGATCCGCTTTGGAGGCCAGGCCACGGCACATGCGTTTTCCCCTGGCGCATCGCGTCACCGGCAAACCAGTGAACAGGTAACAGAAATTGATACGGCCTTTGATGGATCAACCATACATACTTCAGAATTCGCCCTATATGCCGAAGATGATTTTTCCCTGACAGAGCAGCTGAAAATGAATCTAGGGGTACACGGCTCAGGCTATCAAACAGGGCCTTCTTTTTATATGTCTTTGCAACCCAGGCTATCGCTGCGCTACTTACTCCGGCCGGATTTTGCGCTCAAAGGCTCGTTTGTCACCATGACCCAATATATCCACCTGCTGACAAACTCTGGTATTGGCTTACCTACCGACCTATGGGTGCCTGCTACCAGCAAAATAAAGCCACAGGAATCCAGGCAATGGGTAGCCGGCCTAGTCAAAGACATAGGCTCTTCCCTGGAGGTGTCTTTAGAAGGATATTATAAATCCATGAATCATGTCATAGAGTTTGCCCCGGCCACTGGTTTTTTTGAGGCAGATACAGACTGGGAAAGTAATATTATCTCTGGCAAAGGAGAAAGTTATGGCCTAGAGGTATTGCTGCAGAAAAAAACTGGCCGGTTAAGGGGGTGGGCCGGCTATACCTTATCCAAAACCGACAGGCAATTTGCTTCCATTAACAAGGGCAAGAAATTTCCCTACAAATACGACCGCAGGCACGATGTAGAGCTGACACTGTCCTATCAACTTAAACCACATATTCAGCTTTCGGGTAACTGGGTGTATGGAACAGGCAATGCTGTTTCCCTGCCCTTACAAAGATACACTTCTGCTTTTACCCTCTATAACAGGTATAGCCGGGAAGTGTACCAGTATGAGGGGCGCAATAATTTCCGCATGAAGCCTGTTCACCGGATGGATCTGAGTATTAGTTTTAGTAAGCAAAAAAAATGGGGAGAGCGCAAATGGATATTCTCGCTTTATAACGCCTATAGCCGCATGAACCCCCTGTATTATACAGTAAGCACGGATTATTCAGCTGGCCTGGCGAAGAAAAAATTCATCCAATACAGCGTGTTCCCTATTATTCCCTCCCTTAGTTATCATTTCAAATTCTAACACATGAACAAATTCATCAAGTATCGTTTTGGTTTGCTCGCTATACTACTGCTCTCTGCCTGTGAAAAAGAGATTGACTTAACCCTTTCCAGTCAGCCCCAGCTAGTGGTTAACTCCCTGTTTAGTCCCGATAGCCTATGGTCGGTCCATGTTTCTAAAAGCGTGCCGGTCGTTTCCCAAGATCCTCCTTCTCCAATAAATGATGCTACCATCCAGCTGTATGAAGACGGTGTATTGCTAGAGGAGCTAACTGGGGGCGTAAATGGCCTGTATACATCCACTACCCATAAACCTATGGTGGGCAAAACCTACGATTTGCAAGTAAGGAACCACTCATTAGGACAGGCGACGGCTAGAGAGCGTATGGAGGTGGAGAAAGTAGCGATTGTAGATGCCAGGTATGTAACTGTGCGGGATGCAAATCATGAGTTTCCGGTTAGCGTAAAAGTGAAAGATCCGGCAGGCGTAAGCAATTTTTATGTAGTAAAGGTCTATGGCGTAGAAGAAAAAGGAGCCATCTATATGGCCGATCTCAGGTCAGATGATCTATCGGCTTCCAGCAAAGAAGCCTCTATTACCGGGATTGGTTTTTCAGATGCTTTGTTTGATGGCAAAGAGTATAGCTTTCAATTAAAGCTGTTTTACGGCTATCCTAAACTAATCGTAGAACTACAAAATGTTTCTCAGGCCTACTATCAATACCATTACACGCAGCAGCTTCAGGGAAAGAATACCAATGATCCATTTTCCACTCCTACAGAGATATACACAAATATAAGCCAAGGCTTAGGCATCTTTGCCTCTTATCAATCGGATACCATACGTGTGCTGCCAGAGCAAAAGTAAAAGAGTTATAAATGGTATCTGTAGGAATGCCATTACCTGGAGGCCATTCTTTGAGAGTCGTTATTTGAGAGTCGTTATTTGGGAGGCCATAATACGGACGTCTTTATTGTATAGCCATGCGTGAGTAGCGAAGGATGCTCACGCATGGCCAATAGATCCTATGTGCATCCAGATGTCTGAAGAATGATTGGTCTGCTGTTACGCTAGCCACTTGCTGTCCTAAGGATTTTTTAGTAAGCATCCGGCGCGATTGCTGGTTGTAAACCAATAGTTCTGTTTCCTTAACATGGGAAGTGAAGAGCACCACCATGCGTATCAAAGGCGATTATTCAGCTGTTAAGCACCTGAATTTTTAGTCTGCATCATTGGTATACATCAGATCTCTAAAAGCGCTCTTACGTTGTCTGCATAACTTAACCCGGTCGTGATTTTGGTAGGGGTCCTGGTATTGATCAGCAACAGATACCTTCCGCCGAAATACTTTTGAATTTCTTTGATATAATGCTGATTAATGATCGCTGAGCGGCTAGCCCGAAGAAAATAGGCAGGCAATTTTTCTTCCAGGGAACTTAGCGTATAGTCAATCAGGTACTTTTTATCATCGGCTGTATGTAGATACACATATTTGTCTTCGGCCTCAAAATAGGTAATTTCTTCAAGCCGGATTAATAGGATGCGCTCACCCATTTTTACGGGAATAGACATTAGCTCTTTTTTAGGTTTTAACTGTTCAATCACGTCAAAGAGTTGCTGGGTATACTCAATGCTTGTATTGCCGGCTCTGCGTTTTTTTAGCTTTTCTATCGTAAGCAGCAGCCTATCTTTTTCAATAGGCTTTAGCAGGTAATCTATTGAGTTTTCTTCAAATGCCCGGATGGCATAGGCTTCAAAAGCGGTGGCAAATACGACAATGGGCATATAGGGCAACCGGGCCAGCATCTCAAAGCCATTGAGTACGGGCATTTCTATATCTAAAAACAGCAGCTCTGGCCTTAGTTGCTCTACTGCTTGTAGCCCGTCTTCCCCATTATAGGCTTCCCCGACAATTTTAATCGTTTCCGGAAAGGTTTCCAGTAACCGGGCCAGGCGTTTGATGGCCAGTTTCTCATCATCTATTAATAGGGTAGTGTAAGGAAGCTGTGTTGTATACGGTTGCATAGATAGGATTGCATGGGTTAGGGTGCACGTTAAATAAGGGCTAAAATTTATCGAGGCTGCCGCTCCAGGGGTAGAGCCGGCGTATCTGCCGGCACTGTTTCTTTTAATAGCCTTGCCGTGATTTTTATTTGTTTACAGGGCTCATTAACTATCTCCATCCGGGCATCCTCTCCGCAGAGCATCCGCAGTTTATCCGAGGTACTTTGCAGGCCATAACTTGTGTTGAGCTGCTCTGCAAACCTAGGGCCGTTGTCGTGGATACTAATGGAAAGAAGCCCTTCTTCTCTGGAAATCTGCAGACGGATCATTCCTTTACTGGCAATTTTAGAGATGCCATGTTTAATCGCATTCTCCACGAGTGGCTGCAACAAAAAGCGGGGTATCAGGTATTGATCCAAGCCTTGCTGAGCATACTCAATTGCATACGTTAGTCTTTCATCAAAACGTACTTTTTCTACTTCCAGGTAGGTACTCACCATTTCTAACTCTTCCCCCAGGGTATGAAAATACCCGCTTTTGACACTGGTGCTATAGCGGAAAAACTTGGAAAGCAGAATAACCATTTCTTCGGCTTTATCCGGATTGATATGCACCAGACTGGCGATGGAGTTAAGCGAATTATAGAGAAAATGCGGATTGATCTTGGCTTGCAGGGCTTCTAGCTCTGCTTTGGTTTTTAAGCCTTTCAGCTCAAGCAACTGGTATTCCTGTTCAGAGATTTTACGGGTACGATTCTGCTCGCGCGTAAGGTAGAAAAAGAAAAATGAGCCCACCATAACAGGGTGTAGGACGAATAAAAGATCGCTGAGCAAAAAACTTTCATCGCCTTCGCTCATTCCCATGATCCGATTGGCCAGCAGATAAAAGATAACAAAGTTCAGCCAGTAGTTGAGAAAGATGATGCAGGCATTTAAAAAAAGATACTTCCAGGCCATCGACTGATTCCAGGAGAAGATACGCTGCACCAGCAGTATACTCACCATGATGATCAGCCCATTGCCAAAGGAGGAAACAAGCGCTAGTAAATAGCGGTTGCCATTGCCACCGGTGTTGTAAATAATGACCATACTCAGGTGCGTAAACCCTGAAAGGGCCAGCACCATCATAGAGGCAAACACAAACTGCAGCAGCAAGGCGGAAGACCTGTTAAAACTTGAGAATGGTAGGGGCATGATCTTCTAGTTAGTAAGCTTAGCCCGGGGCCCCTTACCGGAGGTAAATCCGGCAAGGAGCAGGGTATACTTAAATATAAAGAAATACCTATCAATTTCCGCAATCTTGCACGAGGTATTGGGCATTTTTTATTCCCCAGTCTGGGTTAATCGTAGAGCTGGGTTTGAATTGAGCATATTTCTCCAGGGCAAGTTTTAGCTTAGGGCAAGCGGTTGCCTTGCCGCCTCCAAAAGCCTCGGGCATATGGTATAACATCTGTCCTTCCAGCAAATAGATTCTGGGATTGTCAGGGTTTAGTTTCCTTGCCTGCTGCAAGGCATCTGTAAAAATGCCATTGTAGGTCATATACCGGCTCTGTCCATCGATGGCAATCCGGCTTTGGGCTGCATAGGCTTTGAGTACCAGTAGTTCATCATTTTGGGCATCAATGGCCCCTGCCTGTTGCAGGAGTTTATCCGCTTGATCTAAGTAGAGGTCTTTGCGCATCGGTTCTTTCTCTAGAAAGGACATATTAATGTAACAATATGCTGCCCAGTAGGCTGGAAGCCACTCTGCGGGCTCAGCTGCCGCAATGCGCTCCAGCCGGTTAGCTGCCTGCTGCAAGGATTCCAGCGTCTCGCTGCTTTTTATGGACACTAGCACAGATTCCATGGCTTTGGTAAACTTTTCGTCAGCGGCTAGTAGCTTGTTCAGGCTAATACTAGTCAGGCAGATAAGGATCATGAGTAAGCAAACAATTAACTTTTTCATCGTTTTATATAGAGGTTAGTGAATTATAGTTTAGTGAAAGACAGTTTAGTAGAATAGAATTTCGCGGAAAAGGGGACTAAGGCAATGGGAATACTTACTATGCCTGATTAGTTATCAAATCCGGCACCGATGGAGATGAACATACCCAGGAAAATAGTCCTGTCTGTGGGCTGCCCTATAGGAATGCGGCGGGTGCCATCTGCGGAGTAGCGGTAGCCAAATACATTTTTGGTGCCTGCTACATTGTTTACCGAGAAAAACACCACCGTGAAATTTCCCCGGATCTGCGTTAAATAGGAAATATTCATATTCAGGCTGTGATAAGGTTTGGTCCGATCGCTTAAGAAGCGGTCCGCATGGGGATTATAATAGGGCCGGCCACTGGCAAAGTTGTAGGACACGCCGACTAGGCTGCTGATGGCCGATACATATTTTTTACTTACAACACTCAGGTTATGCCTGGAAGCAAAGGTAGGCATGGCTGCAGAAAGGAAGTTCTGGTAGTGGCGCTTGGTATCTAAAAACGAGTAGGACACCCAGTAATCTATATCGTTTAGGCTTTTTTGATCACGCCAGAACAGATCCAGGCCTTGGGCATAGCCTTTCCCGCTGTTATCCGTATAGCCACTTGGCTGCCGGTGGTAAGTAGGATCGAAAGGCAACTGCCCCTGTTCTTTTACTAACTGAGAATAATCCTTATAATACGCTTCAGCCCGGAAGGTTCGTTTATTTTTAATGATCTGGTAATTTAGAATCACATGGGAGGCTTTCTCAAAATTAAGGTTTTGACGTATGTACAAGTAGCGATTCTCTGGATTCTGAAAAAATTGCCCGTATGCCAATGATACCTGGCTATAGTCTCCGGTTTTATAGGCCAGGGAGCTACGGGGGGCTATATTTCCATTCTTTAGCAAGGCTGAATATTCTGCCCGGAGTCCGATTCTTGCAGCGAGCTTTCGGGTCAGGTAGATATCACTTTCTACAAAGGTAGCGGCATAGGTATCACTTAGCCGGTTACTAAACCCGTTAAAGCTATCACCAAAGCTGTATTGGTGCATTTCTGCCCCGGCAAGCACAGAGGATGCTTCCCCGATGGTTCTAGAGAGCGTGCCTCTGACCTGCGTACGCTGCTGGTAGCGGGTGATCTCTTCTTGATTCAGGCTGATCGCATCGTGGTTATAGCTATAGGAAGCCCCGCCGGTAGCTATCCACTTTCCCTCCCCGAAGGCCTGCTGATAAGAACTGTTGATGTAGAGATTGGTATTATCCATGCCAAAGGTGTTTAGCCGATCGATGTTTTCAAAATCCCGGTATTTTAAGGCAGAAGAAGACCAGGAATAATTGGAATGCACTTTCAGCATCGCGTTACTGCTTGGTTTGTGTTTGAAGATGAGAGAGCCATTAGCAGAGCGGGGTATTTTGGGCCATTCCATATTTTGAGGCATGACCTTAAATAATAACCCTAGGTGCGTATACATGCCCTCGGCTACCAGTGAGGTATTTTTCCAGCGTTGCGTTTTGGTTACATAGGCACCGGCAGCCATTACGCCAATATCGATCTTGCTACTATCTGGCAAGTCTTTGGTGTTGAGCACGAGCACGGAGGAGAGCGCCTGGCCATACTGGGCAGAATAGCCACCTGTGCTGAACGAGGTGCCTTTAAATAAAGCCGGGGAAAAGCGACTGCGTTGCGCCACATCTGGCGTTGCGCTGTAAAACGGATTTTCCACCAGCGTGCCATCTATGATGGTTTTAGTTTCTTGCGCTGAGCCGCCCCGTACGAACAAGCCTTCCTCGTTGCCTACCCGCTGTGCGCCTGGCAGGGTTTGCACCGTCACGGCGATATCCGCATTGGAGCCGGCGGTGGTGAATATATCCATAGGCCGCAAGATCACTGTTTTTCGCTCGTCACTTGCTTCAAAGGCGCCTGCTGTAATCACTACTGTATTGAGCTCGTTTCGCTCTTCTAACAGCTGCAAACGAAGCTCTAGGCTTTCAACATCGAGCTCCACTAATTTCTCCACCATTTTGTACCCGACAAAGGTGGCGATTAGCAGATGGGATCCTTTTTCAGATGTGCGGAAGCTGAACAGGCCTCCCGCATCGGTAGAGGTGCCATCATACGTATTTTTGATGTAGACATTCACGCCTGCCAGAGCCTCGCCGCGGGTATCGGTAATGGTGCCTGTTACTAGTGTCTGCGGCTGTGTCTGTGTTTGTGCCTCGGCTGTATACAGGATCAGTCCAAGCATGTATAAAAGTAGAGCTATTTTCATCTGGATGGCTGTTAATCTTTGAATCAAAGTAAAGTCATCCAACCCCCGAATACATGATTTTTCTGACCAACTAGCAAAGTATGGGGATAAACCGCTAAAATTTTGGAGTGAAAGCAAAGGAGTAGAAGTAGATGGAAAGGAAAAAGCTATGAGCGCAAGCTTTACTATATATAAGGGAGGTATATAGTATATGAGATATCTAACGGGTCAATCATAGTATATTAGGCATGGTAAACGAATTTATTTTAAAGTAGACACGCGATGGCTCGACAACAGGTCTGCAAGCTTTCTATGACAGTATCTTTGGGAGCGAACCTGCTGATCTGGACACGTTACTGATAAATAGGCATGGAGCCTATGATGTGTTAGTAGTAACTCCTTACTATTCGTATATACCTGTAACCTGATGTATACCTGACAAAGATCAAAATTAGGTTTACTTGTATACTTCGCTGTAAGTAGAAATTATTGGTCTATTTGTGATAGCCATTTTGCAGGCAGTTATGCTTGTATCCGCTATATTCATTGTATCACTTACTGGACCTGAAATCAAATTTCATTTGAGGTACATACAACCTACCACTTTTCGATCAGTCAAATCCAAGATAGCAGTCAGACACAACCAAATTTTTTCAGTTTTTATATAAATCAGATTATAGAGAACGCAGAATTTCTTGTTCACGAAAGTTAGACACAACCATATTGTTCATATTAAAGATAAATTTCAGAAAGTCACTGTTGTAACTTAGTTAGTAGGCTTATTAATTTAAGTATATTTTTCTGTTCTTTATTTTGTCTATTCTCTGCTTTGTTAATCATCATTTTTTATAGTATAAAATCCAGAATACATTAAATTACTTATTGCTTGACAGAAATTAATTAATGCAACTTATTAGAAGTTTTGATTGAGATTTCAAGATTCACTAATGCGTATCAAAGACAGGAAAGTTATTATTTGGAATGTTTGTTTGAATATTACAAGTAATAGAGTTTATATTTGATTGCTTGAGACCAACTGATTATTTTTGTAAAAATACCTAATTATAGGTATTTTTTAGTAAGAAAAAAAATACAAACTTTGCCTAAAACAAGCTAAATATTAAACTAACAAGCATTTTTGCATCTCTATAAGTTTATAAATTATTTAGTGAATAATTAAAACTGTCAGTCTACCTTGAATTTTGATGGAGTAAGAATGGTGTTAAGATTATATTTTTTATCTAAAATAAATATAGATTCATCGAATTATTACATCAATCCATCAAAAAAGGTGTAATTTCATTATTACCTGCTCTAGCTATGAAAATCTTTTATTAAAGCCCATTAACCTACTATTTTAAATAAAACATCCAAGCTAAAATTGTATCGACATTAATTGTTTATACCATAAGGTATTGTTCCTACTATAGGTAAAAAATATAAATTAATCAATATGAATTGGTATGCCGTTTATACTAAGTCTCGGTTCGAAAAGAAGGTTTATACTTTGCTTACAGAACAATCTATTGAAGCTTATTTGCCTATGCAAAAAAAACTTCATCAATGGAGTGACCGCAAGAAATGGATAGAGAGTCCGCTTATTACTTCTTATGTATTTGTCCATATAACAGAAAAAGAGTACTATCATGTTCTTAATGTACCTGGCGTAGTTTGTTACGTAACTTTTTCTGGTAAAGCAGCTTCTATCCAAGATTACGAAATAAATACCTTAAAAAGATTATTGTCATCAAATACAGAAATAGAGCTTTCAAAAGATAAGCTTCAACCAGGAGAATTAATTGAAATATCGGCAGGTAGCTTAATGGGCATACAAGGAGAACTGGTAGAATACAAAGGAGAAAAAAAAATAGTTATACGTGTAGGAAATACGGGGCATTCTTTGCTACTTACGATCTCATCAGCTCATCTCCGCCGGCTACATAGCACAGAGAGTTAAATCGAGTTTCGTTGACTATTGCTTCCAATTAATAAATAAGCATTATCTCTAAAAATCTTAAGTAAATAAAATAAACAGACAGGTCAGTTTTTAGCCTTATTCCAGACTGGACTAACGCTTAGTGAAATTTGTGTGTTCTTTTATTGCTCAAATTGTAAAGTTGCACGGTGAACAATTATCAGCGGTTGAAAAACAATACAGAATAAAGCGTTTCAACATACGCAGATACAAGTAGAAAGAGTAAGTTGAAATAGTTAAGGGTAAACTATTTTTTAGCATCATTACCGGAAAAGAAGCGATAACCTTCATTCAAGTATATAATCAGTTTATTTTTTTAAAAAGCAATAACTACCAGTTAGCATACCTATTATTAATAATCTCATCTAAATTTTATAATAAAATGAAAAGAAGGTACTTACGTGTGACCCAAAGGGCGAAGCTATGCAACTAACGTATGTCTTTTGCTTTCTTATAAGTTAAATAGAGAATCTGAGAAACTACAAAAATTTCCATCTGTCAATTTATATTAACTAGTGGCTAAAATTAGGTATTATTCGATTGTTTATCTGAAAAGAACATTGATCGTATTTTTCTGTCTGATGTTACTAGGGGTTTATTCCTGTGTGTCAGTAAAAAAACAGAAATACGTACAGGACAGGTATTTAGATAAAGATATACCTATCACTATGAAATCGTATACAATACAAGAACCGATTTATAAGTTAAAGGCGGATGATATCATTTCTGTGGAAGTATTTAGCTTAACTCAAGAAAAGTTTAATTTTTTGGGCAACACTCCAAAACTTGAGTTAACTGTAGATCGACAAGGGAACATAGAGTTACCAGTAGTTGGTAATCTAAAGGTGGTAGGATTCACCCTAACACAAGTGCAGGAAAAGATCAAGACATTAACAACAGATTATTTAAAGAGCCCCAAAGTAACAGTAAAGCTCATTAACTTCAGCTATACTGTACTGGGAGAAGTAAATGGCCAAGGTTCATACCAGACATCGAATCCTAATTTAACTATTTTAGAAGCCTTGGGACAGGCTGGTGGGTTAACTGAGTTTGCTAACCGATCAAATATCAGAATTTTGCGGCATGAACAATCTACTGTATGTGCCTATACAATTAATATCCTAGAAGATGACATATTGTTATCTGAGAGATATTTTATTCAGCCAGGGGATGTAATTTTAATAGATCCTCTACGAGTAAAAAATACACAGGGAAATATAAGCTATGTTTCGTTAGCTATCTCTATTTTAACATCATTGAGTTTTTTACTTTTCAGGAAATATTAGCATAATGAATGCCCATCAAGATCAAGCTGATTTCCAAGATAATCTGTACGATATAAAGAGGATATTACTAAAAGTTCTCAGTAAGTGGTATTTGCTTGTGATAACTGTAGGTATATGTATGGCTCTAGCGTATTTGCTTGATAAATACACCAAACCTGTCTATGGATTAAGTACGCTTCTGTATATAAAACCAGACAATGATAAAGCAAACGTATCTAGTATCCTCTATGGAGAAGAAACATTTGGAACGTCAAGGAATTTATCTAACCAAATGATCTTTTTAAAATCACGCCTTTTGATTGAAAAAACATTAAATGATCTTGATTTTGATGTGTCGTATTTTATCAAAGGGAAATTCATTACTGCTGAATTATATAAAGATAGTCCCATAGAGGTGATTGTTGATTCAACCTCTACCTATATACCCTATTATACGGATTTCTCCTGTTCCATACTTACTGCAGGTAAATTTGTGCTGAGTGTAGATGAAAAAGAAAACTTACCCGCTTTTACAAATAAAACCCTCAAATTCGATGAATGGAACGAGATTGATGGCTTTAAATTCAAAGTTAGCCTGCGCTATCCTGTGCTGCAACCAGGAGAAGCACTCATCTTTCGGGTAAATAGTATAGAAGGGCTAACAGACTATTACATCAACAGTATTTATGTTTCTCAATTTGAAAGAGATGCTTCCGTACTTAAAATTTCTTACGAAGAAGAAACACCAGACAAAGGGAAAGATTTCTTAAATCAGCTTGTCTATAATTTTATTGAGAATAACCTGCAAGAGAAAAATGAAATTGCCAGTAGAACAGTAAATTTCATTAACCAGATGCTGAATCAGAACAAAGATTCATTGGCTACTATTGAAAGTAAAATAGAGCGGTTTAAAGGTAATAACACAGTTATAAGTGTACAGGAGAAGGGTACGCTACTGGTAAGCGAACTCAAACAACTTGAAAAAGAAAAAGCTGAATTGCTCACTGTAAATCAGTACTTTGATTTGCTAGAGAATAGCTTACAAAAAGGAGATGAACAATTAGTAATTCCTTCTGCCTTAGGGATAGAAGATGCTTCCTTAACGGCAATTATTAACGAGCTTATTTCCTTACGGTTAGAAAATAAAATGCTGAAGGCAGACAATAAGCTTAAAAATCCATTTATTGAAGTAAATAATCAGAAGATTGAAGAATTAAAAAATACGCTTAAAGAAAAAATTAAAACACAGAAGGCGATTAACACAATTAATTTAGCCAATATTAATCAGCGCATCAACACTTCCTATGCTTCCCAACAACGGCTGCCGGCTGCGGAACGCGAATTTAAAGATATTTCCCGCAATTATGCCATTAGTGAAACCCTTGTTCAATTCCTAATGGAAAAACGGGCTGAAGCCGGTATTGCCCGTGCTTCTAATATCTCTGATTATAAAATGATAGATGCTGCCCGTGTGGAAAGTGGACCAATCAAAAGAAAACAGTTTGATTACAAAATGGCCTTGTTAGCCGGACTTGCCATACCTATCGTTTGTATTGTATTATTGGATTATATAAATAACAAAATTTCCTCTAAAGAAGAACTAGTGAAGCTCAGTCAAGTCCCCCTGCTGGGTGTTATTGTACACGGAGATAAAGCAAATACCCTGTTTGATAAAAAAAGTTTAAAGTCTGCCTTTGTAGAGTCGCTTCGGTCTGTCAGGTCTAACCTCAACTATCTCTCAGAGCATACAGATGTTAGCAAAATAATACTTGTAACTTCTTCTGTCAGCGGGGAGGGCAAATCTTTTTGTTCTACAAACATTAGCTATATTCTGGCTCTTTCCGGAAAACGTACGCTGCTCATCAAAGCGGATATGCGCAAGGTAGAAGCTGCTGAGAAAGAGTTAGGTGTAAAAGCTGGTTTAGGGTTAAGTGAGTATCTATCAGCTATGGCCTCGTTGAATGATGTTATTCAACCTACCTATTTTGAGAATTTGTTTTTAATAAACTCAGGAAATATACCGCCAAATCCCTCTGAGTTGCTTCTTGGAGACCGTATGAAGCAATTACTGGCGGATGTAAAAGCAGCCTTCGATGTAATCATCCTGGATACACCTCCGATTGGTATCGTTTCAGATGGGCTAGAGTTGATGAAGCAGTCAGATATAAATCTGATTGTAGTCCGGGAAAGATATACAGAAAAGCCATTTTTAAAATACATTAATGATCTGTATGTAAACCATAAATATAAACATATGGCTTATGTCTACAACGATGCGAATTTAAACAAGACCGCATATGGCTATGGAGTGAGTAAATATGGCTATGGATACTATGCTGATCAGAAAGTAAACCGAAGTTTTCTAGGTAAAATCATAAAAGCAAGAAGTTGACCTTACCTATCTAATCGGGTAGAGATTGCCTCTATTGGGTTTGGGTACGGATTAACCCAAATGGAAACGATATTAACCGTTTCTGCCTTTATTATACTCAATTTTTTTTCATAAAAAATCGCATGTGTAGAATTGCTGGAATAATTTCTTCTGAAAACTCGAATCAGGATCAGAATCGCTTTGGGATTTGCAGAGAAATTCGTCTGATGAATGAAAGCATGGCACATGGTGGTCCGGATGACGAAGGAATTTATATTAACAATAATTTTACGGTGGCTTTTGGCCATAGAAGACTTTCGTTACTGGATTTGAGTGCCGCCGGACATCAGCCAATGGCAACTACAGATGGAACACTTGTTGTTTGTTTTAATGGAGAGATCTACAATTTTCAGGAAATACGGCACGAGTTAAAAAGTAAGGGCTACTGTTTTAGAACAAGTACAGATACAGAAGTTATCTTATACGCCTTCCAGGAATGGAAAGAAGCATCATTCGATAAATTTAATGGGATGTTTGCTTTTGCATTATATGATTTACCAGCAGGCCAGGTTTATCTGGTGAGAGATCCATCAGGCATTAAACCTCTATATTATAGCATACACCATAAGCAATTGTTCTTTTCTTCCGAAGTAAAAGCTTTTTTGCAGCTAGAACAGCCTATTGAAGAACAAGAGGATTGGAGAATCTATTTTCTTACCTTTGGCTTTATACCTGAGCCCTATACCACATTAAAGGATGTTTTTGCACTGCCTAAAGGCCATGTTCTCCAATGGGATTTACAAAAGGGTGAATATAGGGTAAAAAGCTATTTTTCCTTTAATTTTTCCTCCAGAGTAGTTCACCCAAAGGAAGCCATAGGGTTAGTACAAAATAAACTTCAAGCAGCGCTACAAAGACATTTAATTGCCGATGCACCCATTGGGGTATTTTTAAGTGGTGGCATTGATTCCAGTATACTATCTTTACTGGCAGGGCAGCAGATGGCAGAAAAAGTGCATACGCTATCTATTACCTTTAATGAAGCATCATATTCAGAAAAGCAGTATCAAGAACTAATCGTAAAAAGATTAAAAGGCAAGCATACCTTTTTTAACATTGATTCAGCAGATTTTACTTCCAGCCTATATGATGTAATGCAAGCAATGGATCAGCCTACCATTGATGGGATTAACACCTATTTTATATCTCGATGCGCCAGAGAAGAAGGGTTGAAAGCCGTACTATCTGGTCTGGGAGCAGATGAACTATTGGGAGGCTATCCTTCTTTTAAGCGAATGTCAAGTATTCACTATACCCAATACTTGCCCTCTTTTTCTTTTAAACTTGGCAAGTATTTACCAACTGATAAGCTGCAAAAAACATCGTTTCTGGCTTTGGCAGGTGATCTTGGCAAATATCTTTTTTTAAGAGGGGTTTATAATCCCCTAACTGTGGCAGAAATCCTTGGTATCACAGGGAAAGAAGTAGTAGAAGCACTGGCTAAATTAAATGTTACAAATCAGTATCAATTGCTTGAGCGGGGAAACTTTGCCAGCTGGATGGAGACTAACCTTTATATGCAAAATCTGTTATTAAAAGACTCAGATGTAATGAGTATGTGGCATGGTGTTGAAATCAGGGTTCCTTTTCTAGATAAAGAGTTTATTGAAGCTGTCATGGAGGTAGATTCGGGATTAAAGTTTAATAATCAGCAGCAAAAATGGCTCTTGATTGCAGCGTTTCAAGAGCTGTTACCTAAAGAAATATGGAACAGACCTAAACAGGGATTTGCTTTTCCATTTCAATACTGGCTAAAGAAACATGACTTGGTACAACCCCTACATCAAAGTCCGAACAAAACTATTCGTAAATTAGCGCTAGATTTTGAACAGGATAAGCTACAGTGGTCTCGCTTATGGGCTTTGAGCCTTGTGGAGACATGGAAATGCCCGGTGCTGGCAGATTAACCTTGATCAACCCTATTCCTTTATTGATGTGCATATACTCTACTTATACCTGAGTGCATTCGACAGAATGGGAGGCATAGAAAAGTTCAACAGGGCATTTATGAAAGCCTTGGAACTTGTTTCCCAGAGTAATGAGTATTCATTGAATGTTATCTCTGCGTACGATTGCCTTCCGGATACCCAATACATACCTTCTCCTAAATTCAAAGGTTTCAATCAAAAAAGAGCCTTATTTAGTGCATACGCATTGATACGTGCAGTATCGGCAGATATAGTCATTCTAGGGCATATTAACTTAGCGCCCATTGGTATTATCATCAAAACATTTTTTCCTGCTAAAAAAGTAGTATTGATTACGCATGGGATTGAGGTTTGGGATAGACTTACCCCTGTTAAGACCAGATTGTTGCTGAAAGCAGATAAGATACTAGCGGTGAGTAACTTCACCAAAGAGAAAATTGCTCAAATTCATAGCATAGCGGATCAGAAGATACAACTATTTGCCAATACCTTAGATCCATTCTTCCACTGTCCTAAACAGTTCGACAAACCTGCTTATCTACTGGAACGCTATAAGCTAAACAAGCACAGTAAGGTAATGCTGACCATTGCCAGGCTGTCTCACTCTGAAAAATATAAAGGGTATGATAAGGTGGCGGCGGCTTTAGCAAACATCAAAGAAGAATTACCCGATATACAGTATCTGCTTGGTGGAAAGTGGGATGAAGAGGAAAAACAGCGTATGGATGAGCTGGTAATCCACTTAGGGATTGAGGACCAGGTTCAGTTTATAGGCTATATATCAGACAAAGAGCTGATAGATCATTATTTAGTCAGTGATCTGTTTATTATGCCGAGCAAAGGGGAAGGGTTTGGGATTGTGTTTATAGAAGCTATGGCTTGTGGGTTGGCAGTTATTGGTGGAAACAAAGATGGCAGTGTAGATGCATTGAAAAATGGAGAGTTAGGATTATTAGTTGATCCGGACGATCTGCCTAGTATAGAAAAAGCAATACTAGCGAGCTTCTCGGTAGTAAGAACAGAGAAGCACTTGTTGCAGTCCAAAGTAATTGAGAGTTTTGGTTTCCAGACATATCTTAAACAAATGAATTTTACCCTGCAACAAGTAGTTGAAAATAGATAATATATCTACACTATGAACATAGCTGGTAGTGCATACATACTTTAAAGCCAATCTATCTACCAGCTCCATATCTATAGTAATTATACAAGATTATACAAGCGCAACATTTACATTACCTTCCTCCCACCTACAACTGAAAATGCTCTCCTCTATTGATAATGCACTCATTACACAGGAAAAGGTTAGTCATCCTATGCCGGAAAAAAAATGGCTACTAGAAATCAAACCTGAGGCTCCATGGTATGAGTTGCACCTAAAAGATTTATGGCGTTACCGTGATTTGATTGGTATGTTCATATACCGGGAATTTGTGGCACAGTATAAACAGACCATTTTAGGGCCACTATGGTTTCTTATACAGCCCTTACTTACAACGTTTATGTTTGTTGTGGTATTTGGGCGGGTTGCTAAAATCAGTACCGATGGTATGCCGCAAATTCTTTTTTACATGGCAGGCTTGCTCTTGTGGAATTATTTTTCTGCTTGCTTCACCAAGGTCTCCGAAACCTTTTCTACCAATGCCAATATTTTCGGAAAAGTATATTTTCCCCGCATGGTGGTACCCTTAGCAACAGTAATTTCTTCACTCATAAGTTTTGGAATTCAATTTGTACTTTTTGCTGGCATTTGGGTATATTATTACTTGCAAGGAATAGCTATCACTTTGAGTTATCATACCCTACTGATCCCGTATCTGGTGCTGCTGATGGCAGCGCTAGGCTTAGGGACAGGCATCATCATTTCCTCGCTGACAATTAAATACCGAGATCTTAGATTCCTTGTTTCTTTTGGTGTGCAACTGCTCATGTATGCATCTCCCATCATCTATCCACTATCTAGTATCTCAGATCAATACCGTATTTGGCTAATTGCTAATCCTGTTTCTGGGATTGTAGAGAGCTTCCGGTATGCTGTACTTGGCCATGGTACATTCGATCCGGTGATTCTGCTTTATAGTACACTTGCTACTGTTTTGATCTTGCTCGCGGGGTTGTTATTATTCAACCGGGTAGAGCGGAACTTCATGGATGTGGTATAAGCAGACTAGCCTAGAAACCTGATTTTAAGTATAAATCTCTTTTTAACTACTCAAGCAGTGGCCGACACAATTATTAAGATAGAAAACGTAAGTAAACGTTACAAACTAGGTACCATTAGTACTGGCACCTTAAGCCATGATCTAAAGCGTTGGTGGCAACGGAAACGTGGCAAAGAAGATGAATACCTACGGGTAGATGAAGAAGCAGCTAATGGTGAATATTGGGCATTGAAAGGAGTAGACTTTGAGATAAAAGCTGGTGATGCGGTGGGAATTATTGGCCGCAATGGAGCAGGAAAGTCTACCCTACTAAAAATTCTTTCCCGGGTTACAGCTCCAACGAGAGGCGCGGTTAAGATTGGAGGCAGGATTGCCTCTCTCTTAGAAGTGGGTACAGGCTTTCACCCTGAACTAACAGGACGGGAAAACATCTTTATGAACGGAGCCATCATGGGGATGACTAAGGCAGAGATCCGTTCTAAACTCGATGAAATCATTGACTTTTCAGGTGTTGAACAATATATTGACACGCCTGTAAAACGCTATTCCTCCGGAATGTACGTGCGACTGGCTTTTGCTGTTGCCGCGCATTTGGAATCAGAAATTCTTATTGTAGATGAAGTACTTGCAGTAGGAGACGTAGAATTTCAGAAGAAGTGCCTAGGCAAGATGGGTGATGTAAGCCGGAAGGAGGGGCGGACAGTATTATTTGTTAGCCATCATTTGTCTACTGTGAAAGATCTGTGTCATACAGGTATTCTGCTCAACAAGGGCCAAGTGCATTTTATAGGAACCTCCAATGAAGCTGTTAATCGATTCCTTGCTTCCTTCCGATCTAATGCGGTAAATGAACGAAACGATTATCAAAGAAGACAAGGTGTGGTTGAATGCCGGCTTGTTTCTGATATGGATGCTACTACTGAAGTACAAGAGCTAATTTCTGATCAGCCGCTTAGTCTATACTTCAAAGTAACGGGTTTTAGAAGAACAATAAAAGGCATATCCATTGGGGGTAGACTACTGGATGAATCTAAAAATGCCTTGGGCACTGTTTATTCGGATTATTATGGGTATCGGTTTGATCTTGCTCCGGAAGAAACGATAGAGATTAAGACAAGCAACAAAGGTATATATTTGGCGCCAGGGACCTACACCTGGGTGATAGAACTGTGGGCCAACCAGCAGCAGTTACCCTCTACGATTGAAAGCATTACTTTCAATGTAATCTCTGCTGATGTATTTAAAAAAGGCTTTGGCTTAATTCCTACTAATAAGATGCATGGGCCCTTGTTGTGGAAGTCAGACTGGGAGATTATCACAAGAGTCCCAAATCTGCTATGAATACTCAAGAATCAATTTCCTGATGCATCAATAACTACAAAGGTGTTATGATAGTAGAGAAACAGATTCTGTTAAAAAATCCTACAAGCCAGTACCGGTGTGTGGTGGCGCCTGTAGCTGAGGGACATAAAAGGCCGGTATGGTCGGTGATGATTCCCACCTACAACTGTGCAGATTACCTGAAAGAGACACTTTCAAGTGTACTGGCTCAAGACCTAGGAAAGGAAGTGATGGAAATATGGGTAGTAGATGATCACTCAACCAAAGATGATCCGGAAGAGGTAGTAAAAATGGTTGGCAAGGGAAGGGTGAATTTTTACCGGCAAGCCAAGAATATAGGACATACTGGCAATTTTGCTACTTGTCTGAATCTGTCCAAAGGATACTTGGTTCATCAATTGCATGGTGACGACAAAGTAAAACCTGGGTTCTACACAAAAATGCAATCAATTTTTGAAGCTAATCCACAGCTGGGTGCGGCTTTCTGCCGGCATGATTTTATTGATGCTAAAGGTGCTTTAGTATGCCATTCCCATTTAGAACAAGAATATGCAGGTGAGTTAACGAATTGGTTAAAGCGGATGGCCCAGGTGCAGATTATACAAACTCCTTCCATGGTAGTTAAACGGTCGGTATATGAAAAGTTAGGGGGCTTTGACCAGCGGTTAAAATATTGTGAAGATTGGGAGATGTGGGTCAGGATAGCCGCCCATTACCCGATTGGCTATGAACCAGAGATATTAGCCCAGTATAGAGAGCATAATTCATCTAATACCAGTAGAACAAGAGCTAAGGCAGAAACGGCGCTTGACTTACTCAAGGCTATTAATCTTATGTATGAATATCTAGATAAATCTGAGAGAGAGAAAATCAGGAAAAAAGCCCGTGAAAATTGTGCGAACATCCTTTTAAAAGTAGCCCATGCTCTATGTTTTGAACAAAAAAATAGAGAGGGCGCCAGAATTCAAATAATGGAAGCTTTGCGCTTATATAAGAGTCCCGCATTTGTTATTAAATCAGCAAGGCTGTATCGCCATCTTATCCTTTGGTAAAAACTCCTAGCATTCATTACAAATAAGGCATGAATAAAGATATAGCCTGTTTCTGTGTATTTTCTTTCAGGGTATAAATAGAATCGATATGAGAAGCATTATAGCGTTTATGGGTAAAGTTATTGTTTACCTTCAGGTGAGATTTAACTATTACTTATACAAGCTTGGCTGGTTGTGGCGTACAAATGTGATGTCCAGGTATGTTTCCTTCAAGATCCATCATGTATATGGACCTGAAAAAATCAAGTATGCACCCAATGAGTTAATAGTTATCTCTATTGTAAGAGATGGAGCAAAGTATATTGAATCTTTCATGGATCATTATAGAGTAATGGGTATATGCCACTTTGTATTTTTGGATAATGGTTCTAGGGATGATACCATTTCAAAGCTAAAAGGCTATGACCATGTCACTATATTGCAAACAAACTGTACCTATCACAAGTATGAAAATGCCTTAAAAACATACCTAGTTAAGCGGTTTTCACAAAACAGATGGAACTTGTTTGCTGATATTGATGAACTGTTTGATTACCCGTATTCAGATAAAATAAGGGTAAGCGAATTATTGAGTTATTTAAATGAGAACCGTTACACAGCTGTAGTTGCACAAATGCTCGATATGTTTTCACATTTACCTTTTTCGCAATTAGAGCAGACAAAACCTGGCAGTTTAAAAAGTAAGTATACCTACTATGATATTTCTAACATTGAAAAGCGATATTATAAGTATGGGAAGTTATCTAATAAAAATATACAGTGGCATTTTCATGGTATCCGAAGCATGCTGTTTGGTAGCAATAACGGACTGACAAAGGCTGCCCTTATATTTGTGGATGGTAAAATCAATCCCTTCATAGATTATCACCAAACTCTTGATTCATCTGTTGCCGACTTTTCAACAGTCCTGTATCATTATCCTTTTACAGAAGCCTTTTATACCAAAGTAAAGGAAGCCATTGAAACAAATAGATATGGTATTTGGACTTGTGAGTATCAGAGGTATTGGGACGGCATGACAAATGCACCAGAGTTAAGTATGAAACTTCCAACGGCAAGTTGCTTTGAAGGTACCAATAAGTTGATAGAGGATAATTTTTTAGTAGTTTCTGATAAGTATATACAATGGGTTAATCAAAAAAGGGGACAAATTATGGCAGGCCAGTCTAAAATACATGGCGAAGAAAGCCTGGTTTTATAACTTGTATGCGTGCTTGTCACTACTACTCGTACAAGAGAAATACCTTTCTGTGTAAGTCTTTAAAATCAACACAATAAGCAGTAAGCAGGTAGCTATGATGGCTCTCTAAGGTCTGAGATAAAAGGGTAGGTTAATTAGCTTTGATATGAACAAATGAAGATACATGCAATCATTTAATAGAGGAGTTTCTGTAATTATTTGTTGTTACAACAGTGCTAGCCGTTTGCCGGAGACCCTGCGCCACCTTGCCCAACAGCAACTGCCTGCTCATATTCCCTACGAGGTAGTGGTGGTCAATAATGCTTCTAAAGATAATACCGTGGAGGTGGCCATGACTTTATGGCATATGTTAGGTAATCGGGCACAGCTTCGCATAGTGGATGAACTACAGCCAGGGCAGAGCAAAGCCCGGGAGAAAGGCATCCAAGTGGCACAGTATGAATACCTGCTTTTCTGTGATGACGATAACTGGCTGCACCAGGATTACGTGCGTATTGCTTTTGAGTTGATGGAAGGCAACGGGCAGATTGGCGCTTTAGGGGGACTAGGCATTCCAGAATGCGAAGTGGACCCGCCCCAATGGTTTGCTACCTTTGCAAACAATTATGCGGTAGGAAAACAAGGAGAGCAGAGCGGGGATATCACCCTAACAAAAGGGTATGTAAACGGTGCAGGATCTGTTCTGAGGAAAAGCGTTTTAGCTACTTTAAAGAAAAAGGGTTTTCGGCCATATGCAGTAGGTAGAACGAGCGGAGGATTACTATCTGGGGATGACAATGAATTATCCTATGCTGTTATATTATCGGGTTATAAAATCTGGTATGATGAAAGACTAACTTTCAAACATTTTATCCCTAAAGAGAGGCTTACTTTTGATTATATCAAGAATTTGAATAAGGCTTTTGGAATTTCCTATGCAGTACTGACTCCTTATATACTTAAGATTCATGGACAGCACAAACTATATAAATATACCTGGCAGTGGCTATTTTGTTGTGGTATAGTATTGCTGATACTGAAAAGGGTTAAATGGATTTTAAAATTAGAAGATTTTCCTTTGGCTGCTTGTTACGAAATTGGATGGCTACACTTAAAAAATAGGGTTTGGGGCTACTATCTGTTCCGCAAGGAAATTAACAATTTATCGCAGGAGCTGCATACAGCAAACTTATTTAACCGATCTTAATTAAACGAGTAAGAAGAAATAGCTATTCATATACTTATTACCGCTTACTAAACAAACAAGTATTAATTTTTCTGCCTGGATACATTTTTTTATTGAACCTGTTTAACGTTTTATAAAAGGATTAAAAAGTGGGTAGGCCCGGAAAAACAGCGGGCCAAGCGTAGGCTTGCAGCAAAGAAGCTTTGTCAACTGCGTTGGTTTATGACAAACTACATAAATGGTTGATAGAACTTTAAACAGCTTCATTATAAATATCAACAGCTGCTTCAGCGATATTTAAGAATAAGTTAAAAGCGGAAAACCAACATAGACTCATTCCATCTATGTTTTTACGTAGTTACGTCCATATCAGGAGTTACAATTTTTTTCTACTACATTCTAAAGTCTGATAGTTAAATGAAGCCTTTTCAGAAAGGAGTTTCTGTAATTATTTGTTGTTACAACAGCGCTAGCCGTCTGCCACAGACCCTGCGCCATCTTGCCCAACAGCAGGTATCCGCCCACATTCCTTTTGAGGTGGTAGTAGTAAATAATGCATCCAAAGATAACACAGTGGAGGTGGCTGATAGAATCTGGAAAGAGCTAGCTAGCCCTATAAGATTTCAAATTGTAGAGCAGCCCCTACCTGGATTAAGCCATGCCCGGGAGAAAGGCATCGAAGTGGCGCAGTATGAATACCTGCTTTTCTGTGATGACGATAACTGGCTGCAGCAGGATTATATCCGTATTGCTTTTGAGCTATTAGAAGATAACCCGCATATAGGTGCTCTCGGGGGATTAGGCATTCCAGAATGTGAAGTGGAGCCTCCGCTATGGGTGAAAGATTTTTTTGGCGCATACGCCGTTGGGCCACAGCAAGCGCATAGTGGTAAATTAGCTAGAGGTGGAGTAATAGTTGGAGCAGGGGCAATTTACCGGCAAGAAGCACTTATGCGACTAAAAAAAGGGGGATTCAACTCATTACTAAAAGGAAGAAATGGCGATACATTAACATCAGGTGAAGACCTTGAATTGTGTTATGCACTGACTTTAGCAGGTTACCAGGTATGGTACGACGACCGGCTGTTGTTTAAACATTTCATCCGTAAAGACCGAATCAATTGGAGGTATATTTTGAAAATCAGTACTGGAAATTCACAAGCTGAACCTATTTTGAATGCGTATAAACTTACCATTGACAGCATCTATGGAAAAAGAAAAAGAATAAAAAACACCTGGCAATGGCTGCTGATGATGCGCACCCTAATATTAATTAAGAATATACCCCTATCACTTTTCCTGCTATCTAAAAATAAGAAAGAAGCTTGGCTCATTACCTACCGGTCGCTGAGAAGCATTCAGTACTTGTTTCTTTACAGACGCCAGTACCGGGAATCACTGATTCGCATCGAGAACAGTAGCTGGGTGAAAAGATGAAACTGCCTGTTCTAAAATACATTCCGCTTCTTACCGGCAATACTCGTACTGATCGACATTTCAATATCTGTCACCTGCACTATCTATATTTTACTAGTAAGCACATTAGGATACATCTAAGTCTAACTAATCCTCCTTTTAATGAATTTTTACAAGGCACTGAAAAACTCCTTCGCATTCAGGTCAGGCAATATATACCGCGATGTATTAGGTAGGCTTCCTACTCCTAAACCTAAGAAAAAGCCTATTCTCAATTTAACCCTTTTGTCAATGACCGGCGAACATCATCTATTGATGTTAGAGCAATGTTTATTATCCATTGCCCGGCATTGGGTGGCTATACCTGAACTTATCATTGTGTCAGATGGAAATATACCTATTGAGGCAATCCAAAAGAGGCTTTCCTGGTGGTGTGGCCCTTTAGAAATAAAGCAATGGCAAGAGTTTACAACTTACCACAGCAATCGGGAGAGACCTGAGTTAGCTACGTATGCAGAAAAAGATCCCTTTGGGAAAAAACTGGCGGCCATATTAGCTGTTGCAGAACAGAAAAGAATGATCTGGTGTGACACAGATATTATCTTTTATAATGATTTTTCTAAGATTTTATTGAATACTCCGGCAAATACACCATGCATTTATACAACTGAAGACTGGACTAGAGCCTACGACGATAATTTAATAAAAAAGGGGTTGAGTCATTTACAAGAAATACCTCCGGTGAATACCGGGTTGGTTTTATGCGAAGGAAATTTATACGATTCTTGTGGATTGAAAACGTTAGTTGCTGCCTGTATCTCAACTTGCCATAGTTTCACTGAGCAAACCATTCTGGCAGAGGCTGTTTATAGAAAAGGAAAAGTGTTATGGGACTGTGAATTGATAAAAATTATCCTGAAGGATCATCAATCTATCAAACCCACTTATTTAAGGTCAAACTGGATGGCTAGGCACTACATCCGGCCAGTAAGACATTTGTTTTGGCGGGATGCCTTGGCTTTACGGTTGCATGGTAATTAGAAGGATTTACCAGCAACTAACCATAGAGTCATAGGTTGCCTTCTTTCGTAGTATCCAATTTAATACACTTTGTGCATGCATACGAATAATCTGTAGTAGAATGAAAAGCTCTCCTTTAGTATCTATACTAATTCCTGCCTACAACGCAGAAAAATATATTGCCCTTACCATACAATCTGCATTGAACCAAACCTGGATGGAAAAAGAGGTTATTGTGGTGGATGATGGTTCTTGCGACCAGACTTTATCTATTGCTCAAAAGTTTGTATCAAAAGGTGTAAAGGTATATAGTAAGTTAAATAAAGGGGCACCAGCCGCCAGAAATTATGCATTACAAATTGCAAAGGGAGAGTATATCCAGTTTCTGGATGCAGATGATATCCTAAGTGAAGATAAAATTGAAAGGCAGGTTGCCTTATTGCAGAAATATCCTATGAGAGTTGCTGTATGTAATACGGTGCATTTCTTCGATGGGCAAGATCATCTTACGTGTTCACCTTCTGCCTATGAGGCTGCTTTTCTATATGACACTGATGATCCAGTGCGTTTTCTAGTTAATTTATATGGCGGAAATGGCAATGGAAGCATGGTGCAACCCAACGCTTGGCTGACACCCCGTGCTGTTATTGACAAAGCTGGCTATTGGTCTGAGGCTTGTGCGGCAGACGACGATGGAGAGTACTTTTGCCGCGTTATATTAGCTAGTAATGGCATTTGCCTGGATCAGATAGGTAAGAATTATTACCGGAAGCACCGGCATGGTAAAAATTACTCAGCGGCTAAATCAGAAGCGGCAGATAGGGAGCGGTTAAGGGCGCTGGAACTGAAGACAAAATATCTGCTTGAAAAAACCCACGATATTAAGGCTAAAAAAGCAATGGCTCGTTTATTTATGGATCTAGCCATTGCTTCGTATCCTCAGCATGCCTCCTTATCAAAGCAGGCAATTAATAGAGCAAATCTTTTAGGAGGAACTACCTATATGCCAGTAGTGGGGGGGAGAGTGCTAGAGATAATAAAAAAAATATTTGGTTGGCGGGCTGCACGAACCGTCAGTTTTATCCGGAACTGGACTTCCTTATGAGATCAGTACTAACCATTGCAACAGGAAAGAAAGTCTATATAGATATGGCTATAAATCTGGCGAGATCTTTTCTCAGGTGGCATCAAGAAAGTGACATTATTTTTTGCCTAGCTACTGATCGGCCAGAATTAGTACCAGTTGAGGTATATGCCAGCATTTGGGTGATTGATACCAAACATTTACAGCACATGGAAGGCTTTTCCATTAAACTGTATATTGATCAGCTGGCTCTTACACCCAATACTCTTTTTATCGATGCTGATTGCCTGATATATGGATCACTAGAGCCTGTTTTTGAAAAGTTTAAAGGACAGGCAGTATCGGCTATAGGTGATATACAAACAGAGGGAGAGTTTTTTTGTAATGTCTCTTGTATCATTCACAAATTGTCTTTACCGTATCTGCCTCGCTTTGTAGGTGGCATCTACTACCTTGAGAAAAATGCCACAAGCCAGTTGATCTTTGAGCAAGCACGTAGCTTAATTTCCCAATATGATGACCTTAGATTGGTACGCTTGCGTGGAAAGGAAAATGAGGAGCCGCTTTTAGCTATTGCTATGGCGATGTATGGGCAGCAACCCATACCCGAAGACGGTAGTATTAAGGCAGATCGAATGTTTTTTAACTACTGCACCTCTAATGTGATAGTAGGAAAGGCTATACTATTTAATAGAGAAGCCTTTCCTACGAATGCCTATTACAAAATCAAAGAGGCAACTCCAGTAGTAGTGCATTACAACAATGATTTTACTGAAAATTTTGAGTACCTCTCAGATGTTTGCCGCTTATATTTTTACAGCAGAAAAGCATGTCCTCGTATGTTGATTGAACCTCTAGTAGCTATCTGCTATACAATTCCTGGTAAAACTACCATGTTTTTTAAAAAGCATCTGAGAGTCTATTATCGGAAAGTATTTGGTGTTAGAAAGATAAAACAAATAAAAAGATTAGAAAGCGTTGCTAGTTAACCATACTTGAGTAAGGATGTAATAACTATTGTTGAGTATAGAACCGCAGGCTTCTCCGATTAAATCAAAAGATGAACAGTAATCCATTATCTATTTTTTATCAGGAACCAGATCCTGATCGCTGGTTTGTATTCGACCGGTATCTTAGGCGTATTATCCGGAGGGTTATCAGGGGAAAATCGAACCCAGGAGGCCAGAAGATGGTTTTCCTCAATTTGCTCAAAGGACTAGATAAGCTTGGGGTTTCATATCGTGTGAATGATTTCAGTTATATTAAGAAAAATCCTCAAGCCCTTGCTTGTATCATTGGCAAACCCGAGGTATTGCTTGATCGAAAATGGAAAAACCCTGTATTATTTGGTGCTTCGGTATTTTCTCATCCTTTTGAATATCCTAATCTAATTCAACACTATCCTATCAAGAAAGTGCTGGTGCCAGGTGAATGGATGCGTAAAATGTTTGAACCCTATTACGGAAAGAGTGTAACAGCTTGGCCAGTAGGAATTGATACTCAGTATTGGAAGCCATTAGGTGTAAGTAAAGATATTGATCTATTAATTTATGATAAAATACGTTGGCAACATGATACCTATGAGAGGGATCTACTTACGCCCATTTGCCATCTTCTCTACAAGCGAAAAATGAAAGTTGAGCAGATCAGATACGGGTTTTACAAGCCAGAGGAATTATACCAAAAAGTGCAACGAGCCAAGGCTGTTATCTTTTTGTGTGAACATGAAACACAGGGCTTAGCCTACCAGCAAATGTTATCTACCAACGTACCTATTTTCGCCTGGGAACGTGGGGGTTACTGGCAAGACCCCTTATATTACCCTGATAAAGTCCAATTTCGCGAGGTATCTTCAGTCCCCTACTGGGATGAACGCTGCGGAATGAAGTTCAGCGATTTGGTTGATTTTAATGAAAAATTTGAGGGTTTCTGGCAAAATATAGAGGCTGGTTGCTATATGCCTAGGGAATATATTCTGGAAAACTTAACATTAGAGAAGTGCGCACAACAATACCTGGAAATTGTTGCCATGCTGCAGTGAGACAAATAATATATTCAAAGACTATAACAGAATTTCCTTTGATAAGATTTGTCATAGTTTGTTATACAAATATATACCATCTTAATTTACAGAAATCTTGAATCCAGTAACTTCTAAACCTAAAGGGATTTTTATTACCAATCCCAGTGACCTGGACTCTTCTATCCCAGGGGGTGTACAAATCTGTTCCAGGGAATTTCTTAAAATTATTCAAAATGCGGGGATAGATATACAGATATTTCAGGTGGAAGTGTCAAAAAAATGGACTTACCGCCTATTGCGTGCCTTTAGACTTGACGCGTATCATCTGTATGATACGCAGGCTTATGCAGATGCCTTGTATAAAGCCATTGAAAGTTCTCAGGCCAGGTATATATTCATCAATAAATCTGAACTGGTAAAATTCGCTTGGTTAATCTGTAGAAAGTTTGGCAAACGTGTGCAGATCATTGTCATGTCTCATGGAAACGAAACCTATGATTTTCTGCATGAAATGAGCGGCGAGTTTTCGAAAATGAATAGGCTTACAATTATTCGTGAATCTTTGAGAATGGGCTTGAATCTATATGCAGAATCGTATTATAGATTGAGGTATGTGGATCTGGTTTGTGCGATGTCCCATGAGGAGGTGGCCATCGAAAAATGGCTGGGCGCCCGTAGTGTATTGTTCATTCCTAGACTGGTAGAATTAGAAACACTTCACTGGACGCCTGACTTTCAATATGTTGGTTATGTAGGTACGCTAAGTCATACCCCTAACCTGATCGCTTTGGAAGCAACCTTGGAAGAACTATCAAAGCTGCCTACCTGCTCTCTACGGTTGCGGCTTGTAGGAGGACCAACAGCACTAGGAGAGAAGCTGGCAGGTAACTATGCGTTTGTAGATTATCTGGGAAAACTTTCTGATGAAGATTTAATCAAAGAGGCAAGCCATTGGGCTTTTTTTCTTAATCCCATATTCTGGTATTCCCGGGGTGCCTCTATGAAATTAGCCAAGGCCATTGGTTGGGGACTACCCATTATTACTACGCAGGCTGGTAGAAGAGGATACAACTGGCATAATGGTAATCTTTTGGAAACGCCGAATGATGCAGAAAGTTTTGTTAAGATCTTAGTTGACGAACTTGTCTGCAAAAAACGTGCACCTTATTGGCATGAACAGACACTTCAAGTGCAGAAAAGCTCACCTACCCTGGAGGATTTATCACAAGCACTTGTAGAAACATTACAGGTATCCACAAAGAAAATAGTAGAAACTCCTACGCGTGAAATTGAGATTGCCTGATTGCCAACAGGATACTACCTCCACCTGCTTACCTGCTGAGCATCTTGCTAAATTCTACTTTTTGTTACCGGCTCCATATCTTATCAATTACATCAAACCAGTCAAAATGAATATAGGGATTCCGCCGATTGTTATGCTGCATAAGGTGAAAGGAGAAAATAGCTCAGGATCTAAAGAGTGGAGCATAACCCATGAAAAATTCTTGGAGCTGCTAGATTATTTAATAGAGTTTAACTATCAAACCGTTACTTTTTCAGATATTGTTTTAGCTAAGGAAAGGTTATCTCCTTCTAAAAAAGTAGTGCTTACCTTTGATGATGGGTTTAAGCATTTATTTGATTTTGCCATTCCCCAGCTGCTCAAACGCGGCATGAAAGCGTTGTTTTACATACCTACTGCGCATATTGGTGAGTATAATTGTTGGGACTTTGCCAGAGGCAGTGGCGAGGACCAGTTAATGGACGAAGCCGATTTACTAGAGCTTGACAGGTTAGGGATGGAGATAGGCGCACATTCGCATCATCATATAAATTTAAAACAGATAAGGGATGAAAATAAAATTCTAGATGAATTGCTAGTGAGTAAACAGATACTGGAATCTCTTACTGGCAAACCTGTCTGTTCGTTTGCATACCCCTATGGAAAGTTACCCCTCAGCTATCGCAAGCTGATGACAAAAGCAAATTATTCATTTGCTGTGAGCATTTATCAATCTGTGGAAAATGATTTGGCACTTCGGCGTTTTGGCTATTATAACAGCGATACAAGAAAATCACTGGATTGGAAACTCTCTTTTTCCTATAAACTACTTCGCGCTTTTTACGATCCATTTATACAACAATCATACATGTAAGCTACCAGCCCTAGATCTTGTAAAGATTACAGACTCTAGTATTTGTCTATCCTTTTTCTACTACTCATATACGATTATATCCTTGAAGAAATTACTAATTATCTCTCCTTCGTTTCCACCGGTAAATGCAGCTGACATGCATCGTGTACGGCAGAGTGTAAGTTATTTTGAAGCCTTTGGTTGGAAACCTACGGTAGTGATGGTGGACCCAGCCTTTACAGAGACTATAGTAGATCCGCTGCTTACCCAAACCCTGCCCGATGGACTTGATATAGTTGAAGTAAAAGCCTTCTCTACCCGTTGGACGCGGAAGGTGGGATTGGGCAGTCTGGCACTACGGTCCCTATGGTTTTATTTTCAAAAGGTTAACGAGCTCCTAAAGGAGCAACGGTATGATCTGATCTACTTTTCTACCACTATGTTTCCGGTATTAATACTGGGGGCTTACTGGAAGAAGCAGTTTGGCATTCCGTATGTGATTGATATGCAAGATCCCTGGCATAGTGAGTATCTCTTACGTCTACCCAAACATGAGCGTCCAGCCAAGTTCTGGTTTTCTTACCGGCTCAACAAATACTTAGAACCTATCGCTATGAAAAGCGTGGATGGCATTATTTCCGTTTCGCAAGGATACTGTGATGATTTACAGAAACGCTATGCGAACATTGGCCCGCAGATGTGTACGGTTATTCCTTTTGGTGCTTTTTCCCGCGATTTTGAAGTGTTAAGACATAAAAAAACCAAGAATCAATTCTTTTCTTCGAGTGATGGGCTGCTTCATATTGTCTACGTAGGCATGGCCGATAAGATGAACCGGGCAATCAATCTGCTCTTAGATGCTTTTAACTTGGGAATACGCAGGGAAGGAAAGCTTTTTGGTAAGGTACGAATGCATTTTGTTGGCACTTCCTATGCACCAGGCTCCCTGGCTAGACCAACAATTGCGCCACTGGCTAAGCAGAAGAATCTAGAAGCGTATGTCGAGGAGCATCCTACCCGCGTTCCCTACTTTGATGCTCTCCAGTTACTACAAGAGGCAAACATGTTATTGATGCTGGGTAACGACGATACGAACTATACGGCCTCTAAACTCTATCCCTACATTATGGCCCAGAAGCCTATATTGGCTTTCTTTAATCGCCATAGCAGTGTAAACCAGATACTTCAGCATACAAGAGCCGGAGAGGTAGTTGCTTTTGATAATGAACCTATGGATGAAGCCCTAATAGAGACTGCTTATCAGATTTGGTCTGATATGTTACGGCGCTTGCCATTTACACCGGCTACCAACTGGCGGGCTTTTGAGCCATTCATGGCCAGGGAGATGACCAGCCGGCAAGTAGATTCTTTTAATGCCGCGATCGGGAAGTCTCTACAAACGCATCCGATGGAGATCTCCTTGCAAGCATAACTATCTATGAATAAACATTATATCTATCCGGCATTAAGCGACAACTGCCTGTTTGGTATACAGCTATGCGGGTTTGGTATCCGGCTAGGGGGGGCAGGTCTGGGCAATTCGCTGCTTATTCTTGCCAGAGCCGTTATCTTAGCCAAACAATATAATGCCGAGCTTATAAACCCTGATTGGATCAGTATAAAGCTGGGGCCAATTCTACGCAATGAGCGGGACAAAAGATTATACCGGCACTTTTTCAAACCAATGGGTATAACCGGAGTGAAAAAAGCCCGGATACGGCTGTTCTCTCCAAAGGTGAATGAAGAGCAACTAAAGGCAGGTGAAGGAGTGAATGGTACCGTGATTGTAGTAGGGTTGAACAATTATTTCGATGACATCCGCCACGAACGGCTCCTGGTCTGCAACTACATCCTTGCTAACATCCACAGGAAAAATGCCGCAGAGATTGAAGGTTTTACAGGTCATTGCATTGGCGTCCATATCCGGATGGGTGATTTGAATCCCCAATGGAGAGTACCCCTGGAGTGGTTTGCAGCCATGATTACCAAGATCCGTAGTTTCCTCCATGAGCATGTTCAAGTGTGTGTCTTTAGTGATGGAGATGAGCATGAACTGACACCTGTCACCAGGCTTCCCCATGTGCAGCGGATTTGCTTTCAAAATGCACTCACCGAACTAATATGTTTAAGCAAGTGCCAGCTAATTCTTGCTTCAAATTCTACATTTAGCGCTTGGGCAGTGTTTTTAGGAAACAAGCCCTCTGTTTGGAAGTACCGATCGACAGAGCTGAAAAACCTGCTTTGCAACGAGCAAGTATTTGATGGAATAGTTTGCGAGGACCAAGAATTGCCGGAACTACTTAAACAAAACCTGGAACAACTATTCTTCGAAAATGCACAAGCTTAAATTAGCCATTGTTAACACGCATCCAGTTCAATACTATGCCCCTATGTTCAAGCTGTTAGCAGCGCAAGATGAACTGTCCGTACATGTGTTTTATACCTGGAACCCGGCAGCTAGTTTAAACTATGATCCTGATTTTGGTAAAGCGATTGTATGGGATATTCCGCTGTTAGAAGGGTATGGCTATACGTTTGTAGAAAATACGGCTAGTAACCCTGGGTCAAGCCACTTTAAGGGAGTGGTAAATCCTGACCTTATTAAACAAATAGAAGCGTGGGGTGCACAATTGGTCTTAGTATTTGGATGGAGCTTTCACAGCCATTTACAGGCTATTCGCTATTTTAAGGGCAAAATACCGGTGCTATTCCGTGGTGATTCGCATTTGCTGGATGAAAAGCCTCTTATCCAAAGATGGGTAAGACGAATCCTTCTCCAATGGATTTATCGCCACATAGACTGTGCCTTATATGTAGGAAAGAATAACAAGCAATATTTTAAAGTTCATGGGCTCAAAGAAGAGCAACTAATTTTTGTTCCTCACGCCATAGATAATACACGGTTTTGGGTGAACGCGCAAGAAATGGATAGACAGGCATTGGCATGGCGAGCATCACTCTGTATTTCAGAAGATAGTATCGTTTTCTTATTTGCTGGCAAACTTGAACCTAAGAAAGATCCTTTGCTTTTACTACAGGCATTCATTGCATTAAATAACGCTGCCTGTCATCTTATTTTTATCGGGAATGGTGTGTTGGAAATGGAGTTAAAGACTAAAGCGTCTAGTTATACCCATGTTCATTTTATTGACTTTCAGAATCAATCCATGATGCCCATCGCTTACCGATTGGGGAATATATTTGTTTTGCCTTCCAAAGGTCCTGGCGAGACCTGGGGGCTGGCAGTAAATGAAGCAATGGCTTGCCGCTTACCCATACTGGTGAGCAACAAAGTTGGCTGTGCCGAGGATTTAGTAGAAGAGGATACGAATGGATATATATTCACCGCTGGCGATGCGCCACACCTACTCTCAAAGATGAGGCAACTACTTACCAAAGGTGACGCATTAAAAAGGATGGGTGAGTGCTCATTAAGCAAAATTACCCAATGGTCGTATGAAAGGCAGGTGTCACAACTGCTACAAACAATCCAGTTACATACAAGGCCTGTAGCTATGAAAGGAGGGACTCCAAAAGTGGCTAAACCTTCCCAAAAAAAGGTTGTTTCTCCTGCTTAACTGTCAACCAATTTTGCAAGCTATCTTTCAACAACAGCTTACTTCCATCTCTCTAAGATAGCTGTCTTTTATGCGTTCCTATTTATACAATTATATCATTTTATTTGTACCCTGGTTAGCGTCGCTATTACTGGAGCAAATGCCGGTGGCTTCGTATAGTGTGGCATGGGCAGGCTCTTTCTGGATTTTTTATACTTCCATGACTGGCAAGATAAAACCGCTACCGACAGATCTGTCCATTTTAGGGCAGCTCATGCGTCCGCTATTTATCACTCAACTAATATTTGCCGGCTATTTAGCCGTGTCATCCATATTTTTCTTTTTAGACCAGAATGGGTATTATTATTTAACATTAAGGCCAGGAAGGCAACTTAATCAGCAGACGATTATGCTTGCTGCTCAATGTCAAAGGTATTACTGCCTGGCACATGCCTGTTTCACTACTGGTATTCTAACAGGCATGCAGTACCATAAGCAGGCCTCCTGGCATATACCTTCCAGAGATTATTCAAGCTTGTTATTACGGCTAAGTGTAGCTTTTACAGCAACAGCCTTACTTACTAATTTTATTCCGGGCATGTTCCAATTTGCCATTAAGCTTGAAGAACTAAGCTTTGTAGGGGCAGTGCTTAGCCTTGCTTTGGCTATACCGACAGGCAATAAACTTAACACTTCCATTGCTGGGGCCGTGTTTATGGTAAATATGGTGAATGCGTTCCTGTCAGGCTGGAAGGAGCAAATAATTGTGCCCCTGATTATGTTGGGGGCCTATTTATACCCTTATTATAAACGCAGTGTCTCGCTTATATTGCCGGTCTTATTGATCATGTTCTTTGTCTTTATTCCTACCTATAACAAACTGTTTAGGGGGATGGCCTGGGCCGGTGAAAAGGATTCGGAATCGGCGGCAGCGTCAGCTTTAGAAGCCATACAGTCTGGCGAGCAGGACTTAGGAGCTAATAACTGGGAGTTTCTCACAGGACGGATTTCTGAAATAGGGATGTTTGTGGAGTATGTCAAAAAAGTACCCAGGGATAGGGATTTTTATGGGTTTAGTATTGTTGGGCAAGCACTAGAGAGTATGATTCCACGCGTGCTTTGGCCTGGAAAACCCATCACAGAATACCTTGTGATGGAACGGGTTTGGGAGAATGGGATTGTTGACCGGGCTTCTATTGTTTCTGCAAAACCACCACCTGTTACCGACGCCTATCTATCAGGTGGAACACTAGGTATAATTATTCTAGCTGGCTTGCTTGGATATACCGCTTCACGTATTTCGGTGCATTGTGAAAACTTATTTGGAGGCTATATCCTTGGCTCAGGTCTGATGTATACAGGACTATTTCAAATATTCTGGCGGGGCAACTGCTTTGAATTTATGCTTAACTCTGTCTTCTGGAGCTTTGTATTACTACACCTGCTATTTTTTGCCGGTAAAAAGCTGGGCATCATAGTAAAAAATCAACCGGCTGTCCATGTCTACTCAAATTAAACTTTTGCATGTCTCGCCTTCCTATTATCCGGCTATCCAATTTGGGGGGCCTATCCAATCGGTGCACTTATTGAACAAAAGCCTTGTTAGCAAAGGCATGCACGTAGATGTGATCACCACTAATGCAGGCTTGGAATCCAATACCCTCTACAGCAGCCAAGACTGGCTACAGCTAGATGGGGTACGAGTAAAGTATTTTTCCTATTACGGATATGTGCATTATAATTTTTCCATACCTTTATTCAGGTATCTTAAATCGGTAGTAAAAGACTATGATTTAGTGCATATTACAGCTGTATGGAATTTTCCTGTGTGGGCGGCCTCTTACGCCTGCCGCAGAGCAAATATTCCCTACGTACTTTCTCCACGAGGAACGATCTATCCGCAAACAGTCGCCCTGCAATCCTCTTTTCTGAAGAAACTGTACTATCAGCTCCTGGCCAAAAAGTGTTTAGAGCAGGCGAAGGCTATTCATTATACTGCTACTGATGAACAAGAGAAAGTGAGCCAATACCTCAGACTGGCAACCCCCTCGTTTGTTATTCCCAATGGAGTAAATTTTGAAGCTTTTGCATCTCTTGAAGAAATAGCTCCATTTTTCTCGTATTTTCCCGAGCTGCGAGGAAAAAGCTATATCCTGTTTCTATCGCGGATACATATTAAGAAGGGATTGGATCTACTGGTAGAAGCCTTTGCAGAGGTAAATAAGCTTTTCCCAGAGGTGGTTCTAGTGATTGCCGGCCCAGACAATGATGGGTATGGAAAGGAGGTAAAAAAGCAGCTTATTAGAAAAGGAATACTAACAAACGTATTGTTTACCGGCATGCTTTCAGGAGATGTAAAACTGTCTGCCTACCAAAATGCTGAGCTGTTTGTTTTGCCTTCTTATTCTGAAAATTTTGGGATGAGCGTCGTAGAAGCTATGGCTTGCGGCACCCCAGTGGTCATATCAGATCAGGTAGGCATAGCCAGGGAGATCAAGCATAGACAAGCAGGTATTGTCGTTCCCGTGCAATCATCAAAGGTAGCTGATGCAGTTATTACGTTATTGCAGAATCCTGCTAAAAGAATGGAGGTTGGTAGGAATGGTTTACAAATGGTCAAGGAGTACTTTGATATAGACACCGTTTCTGAAAATATGGCAAGTAGGTACCGTCACATCTTATCAGGCGAGACACTAGCAAGAAAATCCTTTCAAGTACCCATAGACTAGGCAGCAATTCTATGAAAGCAATTACTCAACAGCACAGCGTTATAGATAATTATCTAATAAAGGGGCCTTCCACTGTACCTGTCTCTGTCATCCTGCTGACTTATAATGAAGAAAAAAACCTGCCTTTAACGCTTCAACAGTTGTCGGGATGGGTAGATGAAATTTTTGTGGTAGATTCCTTTTCAACCGATCATACGCTGGCTATCGCTCAACAGCATGGAGTAGCTGTATTTCAAAACTATTTTGAAACACATACTAAACAGTGGCTGTTTGCCCTTACTGAGCTGCCCATCAAAAACCAATGGATACTTGGCCTGGATGCAGATCAACAACTCACGCCTCTGCTAGCCGAAGAAATAAGGCAGTTATTCAGGCACGGAGACCCAAAACATGATGGGTATTACATTAAACGAAGAATGTTTTTTCTGGGTACATGGATACAGCATGGAGGGTACTATCCTAGATACCTACTAAAATTATTCAGACGAGACAAGGTTTTCTTAGATGCGGGAGAATTAATGGATCATCATTTTTATGTGAGAGGCACTACCGGAAAGCTTACCCATGATCTGATTGAAGATAATAAGAATGAAACCTTGCAGTTCTGGCTCACTAAACATATCCGGTATGCAACTTTACAGGCTCAAGAAGAGTGTAATCATACACGAACAGGTAAGGCTACGCCTGCTAGCTTTTTTGGAAACCAGGATGAGCGAAGGCAGGTATTAAAAAATATATGGGAGAAACTTCCGTTATTTTTACGGCCATTGCTGTATTTTACCTATCGGTATTTTTTTCAATTAGGTTTTTTGGATGGCTACTCCGGCTTTATATTTCATTTTCTGCAAGCCTTTTGGTATAGATTTACCGTGGATTCGTTGATCTATGAATCCAGGCATCAGAAGCCATCTGCAGAAGCTGATGCTGGTAAAAAAGGCAGGTTAGCTGAAGCCACCTTCCTAGATAACCCTCGTTAAAAAGATAGCTGCTTCACGCTTCTGAGGCAATCAGGAGTCAGATATCGGGTGATTCTTGCAACAATCCAAGAAGGGTCAGGTAATCGATCTTGTTCTTTTTTCTACGGCTGGGTTCCCTTGGTAGATAGTATAAGGTTTCAAATTGGAGGTAGCCACAGAGTATACAGAAAGTACACTGTGTGAACCGCATCTGATTCCTGGGCATACAACGGCTTGGGCGCCAATCCAGACACCTTCTTCGAGTATAATTTCACCTATCATTAAATCAAAGCTGGCACTTTTATAATTGTGACTACCAGTAAGAAGCATAGCACCTTGGGACAGTACGACATGGTCATGGATAGTAGTTTTAGAGAGATTATCTATCCATACCTTTTCACCGATCCAGACATAGTTGCCCACTTCAAGCAGCCAGGGATATTTTATATTGACAGCAGGCTTAATGGTTACACCCTTTCCGACTTTGGCACCAAAGATACGTAGCAGTAGTATTTTTAAACTGCTGCTAGCGTTTAGCGGATTAATAAAAAAAATGCTATTTATCAAATACCATACTATCCGTTTTAGCAGGCGAGCCTGCGGATCATACCAAGCATTGGAATACTTGCGTAAATCAGTTTTGTTATCTGTTTGCTTTGTCATGGACAACATACAAATAAAGAGTAGTAAAATAATAGATACCAAGGGTGTTAGATAGAAAAGCAGCCTAATCAATTTAGCGAGTATTTTTACTATTCCCAAATCAAAAGGAAAGCCTACATGTGGGATTGTAGCACAGCTGAGCGTAAGGGCGTACATGCACCGTTTACCAATCTGTACTCCCCACTTGGTATATTATCTAGTAAATTCAGCCATATTTTACTTATACCCTTTCTTGGGCCAGGAGCCTAGTTACCTTTTTTAATAGATAGTAGATAATTACACTAACCAATACAGGTCAAGTATAGAGCAACCCTACTAAATAGGTTTTGAAAGTGAGCAAGTTTTCTTTGTTTACAGAGAAGAATGTTGGATAAATTAAAAAGCTACGGATCAGGTTTGTTTTGTATTGAATTGTGGAAAAGGGAAAACGATTCTATAACCTATAAATGCTACCAATGATGAATTCCAATCAAAGCACCTGTCTTGGGCCTTCCGTAACTCTATCAGCTGAGGATGTAAAGCAATTTAAAGAGAAAGGCTATATAGGCCCCTTCTCTCTATTTGATGAAGCAGAGATTGACATGCTGATAGAAAAATGCTCTTTCTACCATGAGCTTATTCTTCCTAGGATGAAAGGCATTCATGCGGTGGTAAAGCAGATGGCCGAGCTTGCCTTGCATCCCTGTATTGTTACCAAGCTTGTGCCCTTGCTAGGAAATGATCTACTGCTTTGGGGGAGTCAGTTTATTAATCAGAAACCCCGGCATAAACACCGCTGGCATATCGACGTAGAGCACATGGCGTGGGAGGGGGTAACCGTGTGGATAGCTTTGAAAAATGTGATCAGCCAGGAGTCTTTTAGCGTGATTACCGGTTCTCATCTGCTTCCTACCACCCCACAAGAGTTACATGCCAGACATGGACTAGATCTAACAAATGATGTAGCCGTACTGAATGCAGCAAAGATGATTAATGCAAATTGTGAGGTAGAGTGTGTAAAAGTAGAGAATGGACAATTTATTATTTTTGAAGGAAGGTTATGGCATGGAACCAAAAACCTATCTGCCTATATGCGCAAAGCAATCATACTTCAATATACTACACCTGTCCATAAAGTTAAGACTCCCAAAAGCAATGACTATCCCCATACACGGTGGTATGCCAATTCGCCAGCGTGTTTATTAGTTCACGGACAAGATAGCTATAATTACAACCAGCTTATCCAGATAAACGAAATTAGTACTTATAAAAGCTTGGCCAAAGGTATGTTCTATCATTTGCCACTAAATATATGGCTAAAAATTAGCAGAACCATAAAAGCTGTCTTAGGCAAGCGAACAGTAAAAAAATAATCTATTCACCGGCTCTTGTACAAACGGCTCTTTAACAGATAAGCTGATCTTAAAAAGTATTCCACTCACCTGGTAAAGTAATTTTACTGTCTTTGTTATGCTCCCATACATACCTACTCCCTTCTTGATAATTAATAGGCTCTAGCAGGTGCAGTAGCATAGTGAATAGAGAAGCTATAGGTGAACTACGCTCATTATCTAAGCTTTTGTCAGTGAACAATAGATATTTCCTAGAATACCTCTTGTAAATATATAAAATACCTAACTTTAGGTATTTTATATATCAAGAAAAATATCAATATTTGTAAAGCGTATCTATCAATTAAAGTTACTCAGTATTAACGGTTACTGGTATTGAGTAAATAAGCGTTACTTTATAGACGTTGGCTGTTGCCAATCTCTATTATCCATGATCCAGGAGAGAGTATTTTTACTCTCCACAGCCCTATTTAGCTTCTACACCAGCTTTGTAATTTTTGTCAGGCAGCTGATCTATACGTATTTCCTTAAAGAATTATTCCCTATAAGCTTTCCATACACTTGTTTGGTAAGCGTAATAATTTGTTGATGTATAAGTAATACATAGTAATTAATGCTGAGTATCGCATTCCTTGTAAGTCTATAAACACCCCTAGTTCCTACCAACCTATGAAAGTATTTTTTACCTTTTTCAAGAGCAGTAAAGGATTATTTCTCTATTTTCTCCTGTTACTGAGTTTGTTTGCATGTTATTCAAACGCCTGGGCACAAACAAAGGGACCTGACCGAAATAAATATAAGGGTCAGTATAAGTTAAAACAAAAGGGATCGGCCTTACCCAAAGCTAATTTAACTAAAGCGCAGCGGGATAAAGCAAAGTTTAATTTTAAATCAAGCGAACTAAAAGGTGTCAAGAAGCAGGCAAAAAAATCCGAACCTGCGGCCGATGCAAGAGTGGCTGCATTGGCAGCAAATAATGAGATAGCCGTTTCCCTATCTAATCCTACCTCTTTACAGTTTGGGCCTGACGGACGTTTGTATATTGCCCAGCAGAACGGATTACTCAAAGTATTAACGATTGTCAAGAATGGACCCAATGATTATGCGGTAACCGGAGAAGAAGTAATCAGTTTGATCAATGGCATTCCGAACCATAATGATAACGGGACGCTTGCTGCCAATGTTACTACCCGGCAGGTAACGAGTTTGCTGGTAGCTGGCACAGCTAGTATACCTATCATTTATGTAAGCTCGAGTGACAGCCGGATTGGCGGGCCATCCGGGGATTTAAACCTGGATACAAACTCTGGTATCATTTCCAAGCTTACCAAAACTTCTACTGGATGGGATAAGACAGATATCGTGCGTGGACTGCCCCGCTCGGAGGAAAATCATTCCAACAATGGCATGCAGCTGGATGGGAATTTCTTATATGTAGTGATGGGTGGAAATACAAATGCTGGTGCCCCCTCTACCAACTTTGCTTATACACCTGAGTATGCCCTATCCACAGCTGTCTTATCGATCGATCTAGTGGCTATTGAAGCGCTTCCCACACAAGGCACTGGTAATAATAAATATAAATATGATCTGCCTACACTGGATGATCCCACAAGGGCAGGTAATCCGGATGCAGGGGACCCCTTCGGTGGCAATGATGGGCTTAACCAGGCCAAACTTGTTTCTGGTGGGCCAGTACAAATATTTGCCACCGGTTTCCGCAATGCCTATGATCTGGTAATTACCAAAACCCTTGGTAAACCCAAACGCATGTATGTGATGGATAATGGAGCAAACCAGGGCTGGGGCGGCCATCCGGCCAATGAAGGCGTGGGTACAGCAACCAATAATTACGTTACAGGCGAACCTGGCTCTACCGGATCCGGGCCAAATGACCCGGTGGTGAACAATTTAGATAATTTCCACTATATCGGAGATCTGAGCACATACACTCCCGGTAGTTTTTATGGGGGGCATCCTAATCCCATACGGGCCAACCCTGCAGGGGCCGGGCTCTACACCCATGCCAATGGCACAGGTATTTGGCGTACGAGCACTTCTGGTCCTAGCCCTTTGCCAGTTGACTGGCCTCCTGTACCTTTAAGCATGGCCCACCCGGCAGAGGGTAACTTTCAGAATCCTGGCGAAACAGACAATGCCTTATTGACTTTTTATACGTCCACCAATGGCATTGTTGAGTATACTGCTTCCAACTTTAACAGTGGGCTTCAGGGACATATTCTGGCAGCTTCTTTTGATGGCAGCATCCAGAAAATTAGCTTGACTGCTGATGGCACGGATGTAACCAATGCCCGTGGCGCTAAAAAGGTCAATCAGGATATTCCCTTTGCTTCCAACTTTGGAGCAGAGCCGCTAGATGTAACAGCTCAAGGGGATACAGATATTTTTCCAGGGACTATCTGGGCCGTGTGCTATCTGGAGAATGCTGTTTTTGTATTTGAACCGGAGGAAAATACCACATGTAATGCCGTCTATAGCACCAGCATTGACGATGATGGGGATGGCTACAGCAATGCCGATGAAATAGATAATGCCAGTAATCCCTGCTCTTCAGCAAGCAAACCCAAAGATTTTGATGGAGATCTGGTCTCAGATTTTAATGACACAGACGATGATAACGATGCGGTTAAGGACGATGTAGATTATTTTGCCTTGGATGCTACCAATGGCATAAGTACCACTCTACCCATCGAGTATGAGATGTTTAACAACGCTCCTGGCACAGGCTTGTTTGGCTTAGGGTTTACCGGGCTTATGTTACCTAAGCAAACAGGCATAGATCATCAGGATCTTTACCAGGAGCAGAACCTGATTGCCGGCGGGGCTGTAGGGGCATTTTCTGTTGTCAGCACATCCCCAGGAGATCCTTACCAGGGATTAAACAATCAGGAAAACGGATTCCAGTTCGGCGTAAATGTGACAAGCAGTACAGGCCCTTTTACGGTACAAACCCGCTTATTAGGCCCATTTTTCAATAATCAGCTTGCTCAATACTGGCAGTCGCAAGGACTTTACATAGGAACAGGCGATCAAGATAATTACCTGAAAATCGTGGTGGGAGCCGATGGAGGAGCCGGCGGCATAGAAATTTTATATGAGAATAATGGCGTAGCCAGCAGCAGTGTATATTCTTTGCCTGGCGGCATGCCTATGAGTACGATGGATTTATATTTGTCCGTTAACCCTTCCACAGGCGCTGTACAGCCTAAATATGCCAAGGATGGGGGGCAAATCATAGCTCTTGGACCTGCTATTACAGTAGGGGGTGCTTTGCTGACAGCTATTCAGGGATCGCCTGCCCTAGCTGTAGGCATTCTTTCCACTTCCCTGGGGGCTACTCCTTTTACGGCTACCTGGGATCTGATCCGGGTTACTGCCGATCCGGTATCTACACCTACTAATTTCCCGCCTGTATTAGCCCCTATCGGCAATAAGACTGTGACCGTAGGCCAGGCGCTTACCTTTACTGCGCAGGCGACAGATAGTAATGTGCCGACCCAGACGCTCACCTATAGTGTATCGGGAACGGCCAAAGCTACCATCAATGCCACTACTGGCGCCTTCAGCTGGACACCCACGGCGGCCGGAAGTTTTACGTTTACTATCAAGGTAAGCGATAATGGCTCGCCGGTACTCTCTGATGAAGAAATTATCACCGTAACGGTGAATCCTTCTACTTCTAATCAATTACCAGTAGCCAATGCCGGAGTGGATAAGAGCATTAGCTTACCTACTACGAGCGTAGATTTAACCGGTTCAGGTATAGATACAGATGGAACAATAACGGGCTATAGCTGGGCTCAGGTAAGTGGGCCAAATACTGCCACGATGAGTAGTACCACAGTTGCTAGCATCACGGTAAGTAATCTGATTGCCGGAAGCTATGTGTTTAGCCTATCGGTGAAGGATAATCAAAATGCCAGCAGTACCCCAGATCAAGTCACGGTGACAGTCAGTAACAGCGGTAGCAGTGGTAGCACTACAGCCCGCTTTAACTCTGGCGGACCTGCCTTTGCTGCTTCAGGGGGCAGAACCTTTGCGGCAGATGCTAGTTTTTCCGCCGGCAGCACGTATTCTGTTGCTGCGACCACCGCGATTGCCAATACAACCGATGATGCCTTATACCAAACGGAACGATATGGCAATTTCAGCTATAATATTCCGGTAGGTAATGGCAATTATGTAGTCATCCTGCACTTTGCAGAGATCTGGTTTGGGGTAGGAGGGCCAGGCACTCGTAAATTTCATGTAGACATTGAAGGGGCCAGAAAGTTAACAGAATATGATATTGTAGCCAAGGCAGGTGGCCCGTTAACAGCGGTACAGGAAACCTTTCCGGTGAGTGTGGCCGACGGCACGTTGACTGTAACGTTTATCACAGGAAGTTCGGATAGTCCCAAAGTGTCTGCTATTGAAGTAGTTCCGGCTACCTCAACTGGTGGCGCTACTCTTGCTGTAAGTACGAGTAGCTTGCAATTTGCAGCGCAGAATGTGAATACTACCTCGGCCGCACAGGCCGTACAGCTAACTAATACTGGCGGCAGCTCTCTACAGGTAACCGGGGTATCGCTGAGCGGTGCTAACAGCAGTGACTTCACGCATTCGTTTACTGCTCCGGTAACGGTAGCTTCGGGCGCCTCTACTCCGGTAACTATTACCTTTACACCAACTGCCACCGGCACAAGGTCGGCACAGCTTACCATTACCCACACAGGAACAAATGCTGCTCAAACGGTAAGTTTAACTGGCATCGGTCAAAGCCAGAATACTTGCAACTGGGTCACCGTCAACTCATCGGGAACGCCACGCTGGGTAGGTCCAAGTGTCACCATTAATAATAAGATGTATGTCTTTGGCGGATTTGATAACCCAAATACCCATCAGACCGCTAATTGTGAGGTATACGATCCGGTCACAAACACCTGGTCATTCCTGGCGCCTATGCCTACTCCGGTTACCCACGCCGGCATTACCAACGATGATGCCAAAGTATACATTGCCGGTGGCTTCCTGGGTGGTGATGGTAGTGCCTTTACCAATCAGCTGCAGATTTATGATTTGGCAACCAACTCCTGGAGCACAGGTCCTACTCTGCCAACGGTGAGTGGGGGCAACCAGCTGGTACGGGTAGGACGTAAGTTGCATTCGTTTGGTGGTTTGCTAACCGACCGGGTAACAGGCACAGGCGTGCATTATGTATTAAACCTGGATAACCCAGCAGCGGGATGGACCACGGCGGCCTCCATGCCCAACCCGAGAAACCATTTTGCCGGCGTGAACCTGGCAGGTAAAATCTATGCCATCGGTGGACAGACAGGTCATGATGGCCCTGTACAGGATGTGGCCCTGGTACACGTCTACGATCCGATGACAAATACCTGGACTCGCTTAGGGGATTTGCCCAAGCCCCGTTCTCACTTCGAATCAGCTACTTTTACTGTGGATGGAAAAATTACCATTGTGGGAGGACGGGCAGATAAAGTCAATGGCGGTGCTGACTTCATCCTGGATTTAGTTACCGAATACCAGCCATCGACGGATACCTGGCTTGATCTGACACCTTTGCCTGTTAAATTATTTGGGCCTTCTGCAGAGATAATAGGCAATGAGTTGATTGTTGCCCATGGTTCGCTCAACATGACAGCAAACCCGCAAACGACTACCTACGAGCGGTGCGTGGTCCGTACCCCAAACACACAACTGGGCTTCTCACCGGCTACGCTCGCCTTATCTGCTTCGGCGGGTGGCAATGCAGGCAAACAAGTTTTACTTTGGACCATCAATGGCAATGCCAATTACACAATTGATGCGACAACGGTGCCTTCCTGGCTCACGGTAAGTGCGGCTTCTGGCATCGCTGAGCCGATGAGCAAGGAGCTTACGGTAACAGCCAATGCGGCGGGGCTCTCTTCAGGAACCTATACGGCACAGGTAAAAGCCAAGGCAAATGGATATAGCGATGCTACCCTACAAATCACCTTCAATGTATCCGGTACTGGACCCAAAGTACTCTACTTGTACGGAAGTAAGCCGCCTGCCCTCCATGATATGAAGCTTTCTGATACAGGTAATTTTGGCATGTCTCAATTCAAACAGGCGCTGATTGAGGTAGGTCTGGATCCAATCGAAGCATTGGATGCAAGCCTCACCCTTACTGCTGCTACCCTCAATCAGTACAAAGTTTTGCTGCTAGGTTCAAATAACCGCAGATTCACTGCTGCAGAACAAGCAGCCGTTGCCTCCTGGGTAAATGCAGGAGGAGGCGTTGTAGCCTGGTCAGATGCTGCCTTCGGGCAGAACGGAGCTATTAATAGCACTGAAGGGGCAACCAGTGATAATGATCTGACCCTGCAGTTTGGGATGCAGTTCTTGCGGGACAACGGAGTTGGGGTGTTTGCTATGAGCCAGTGGGCGGTAAATCATTATGTGAATAAATTTAACATGAACGCAGGCATGGTGGTTGAAGCCGAAGGAGTAAGCCCTATTCGTACCAGCAGCCCGGCTACTATCATAGCAAACCTGCCCGCCGGGCAAACGCTCAACAGCCTTGATGGACCCCGTACTCCGGCCGATGCAGCCATGGCCATAGCCAAAGTGGGACAAGGCCGGGTAGCCGGGTTCTTCGACCGCAATGCGTTCTGGAATCAGGGCGACGGTACCTGGCTAAGCCGGGTACAAAACAGAGAATTTGCGCAGCGCTTACTGCTGTGGGCTTCCGGTGTGGATGATACCCCGCCTGCGGGAACCAATCTAGCTCCTGTACTTGCCAGCATTGGTAATAAAACAGTAACAGCCGGACAAAACCTAAGCTTTACAGCAACGGCTACTGATGCAAACAGTGGACAAGCCTTGAGCTATTCCCTGGTAAATGCCCCAGGCACTGCCACCATCAATGCGACTACTGGCGCCTTTAGCTGGACGCCTACTGGGGCAGGTAGTGTTAGTTTTATTGTAAGAGTAAGCGATAACGGCTCTCCGGTCTTAACAGATGAAGAGCAAATTACGGTGACAGTGAATGCTGCTACCCCTACCAACCAAGCACCAGTAGCCAATGCCGGCACAGATAAATCACTTACTTTGCCTGCCAACAGTGTTACGCTGAGTGGCACGGCTAGCGATCCGAACGGAAATGCCACCATTGCTTCTACTGTCTGGACCAAGCAAAGCGGTCCGGCAGCTACGATGAGTGGAGCCAATAGCACCACATTAAGCTTGACAAATCTGCTACAAGGCAGCTATGTATTCCGGCTGACTGTTACAGATAATGGCTCGCCAGCGCTTAGCCATTTTGATGAAGCAACGGTCGTCGTGAATGCTGCTACCACTAATCCGCCCCCCACCGTTGATGCAGGGACTGACAAGGCCATAGCTTTACCTACCAACAGTGTGATACTGAATGGTACGGCAAGCGATCCAGGTGGAAGCATCGCCTCCTACAGCTGGAGCAAACAAAGCGGTCCAGCCGCAACGCTGACTAATGCCAATACCGCTACTCTAACAGCAAGCGGCCTGGTAGCCGGAACGTACACTTTCCGGTTAACAGCTACAGATAACCAAGGTGCTACAGCCTTTGACGATGTAATTGTCATAGTACGGCAGGCGGTAGTAAGCTTTACCTTAATACGGGCCGATACTGACCAAGAACTTGGCCTGCTTACGGAAGGAACGGTGCTTAACTATGCGAGTATTGGAACTAATCAGTTGGCTGTTCGGGCAAATACCAGTCCATCAACGGTAGGAAGTGTCGTATTTAAATTAGACGGAGTCAATATCCGTACTGAAGGAGGTGCCCCCTATGCTATTGCGGGCAATACAGGTTCAAACTATGATCCCTGGACACCTTCCTTAGGCGCTCATACCTTAGTGGCTACGCCTTATACAGCCAGTGGTGGCAGTGGTACGGCTGGTGCAGCGCTTACGGTAAATTTTAGTGTAATCAATCAAAGTAGTGTAGCCAGGATCGCAATTCAGCCTGAAAGAGCCCTGGAGAACGAGAATCAACTAAGTGTTGCCCCTAATCCCTTTGAAAGAAGTGCCTCTGTTCGTTTATTGGCCAAGGAAACCGGAGAGGCTACTTTACTTTTGCTCAATACATACGGCGAAAAAGTAAAGACTATTTATGCAGGCAACATTGAACAAGGAAAAGCATATGAGTATTTAATCGAGGGAAGCAGCCTATCAAAAGGGGTCTATATTCTTAAGCTGACTTTGGGCAAACAGGTCTATTTTAAAAAGGTAATCTTGATCCGCTAAACTAGGTAAAGGGGGAGTTTGCTAACACCATTATTTCTCCCCCTCTCCTTTTTCTAAACGAGCGGGAGGTCAGGTACATAGCTGTTTTGTTCCTTTTTTACCCAATAAATGGGTTGTCCTTCCTTCAAGAATGCCTAGGGGTTTAGTTACTGATAGATATTTACGCAACAAACACGCTAGTGTGATAGAGGCAGGCAACTTCTTGTTACAGGCTAGCTAATTTTTGCTAGGCCATTAGCTGTCTACTGCTCGTTACATTAGGTGTTGTTCCAACTGCTTGCTGTCTGAACTACTCGTGGACATAGGCGTATTCTTAAGATTCCTTCCTTTATTTACCCCACGTTATATTCTTTACTTAACTACTTCCATTATGTATACTTCCATGAGTCGGCCTAAGTATTCTTTTATTGTACCCATTTATAATGAAGAGTCAACGATTACACAGCTTTACCAACGTCTTCGGGCAGTGATAAGCAAGATGGATGATGAGGTGGAACTGCTGCTGGTCAATGACGGAAGCAAGGATAGATCGATGGATCTACTCAAGGAAATTCAAAAACAGGATTCCCGCGTCTGTTTGCTAAGTCTGGCTCGTAATTTTGGTCACCAGATTGCCGTAACCGCGGGACTAAACTATGTACGGGGACAGGTCGTGGTCATCTTAGATGCTGACTTACAAGATCCTCCAGAACTAATTCCAGAGATGGTTCAGCTATGGCAACAAGGCAATCAGGTTGTATACGCTAAAAGAGTGAAGCGGCAGCAAGAAGGCTGGTTTAAGCGGCTCACGGCACATGTTTTTTACCGCGTCATAAAAAAGCTTGCCGATGTAGATATTCCTACCGATACTGGTGATTTTTGTTTGCTAGACCGCACCGTGGTAGATGTTCTCAATAGTATGCCTGAGCGAAACCGCTATATTAGAGGCCTGCGCTCATGGATAGGATTCAAGCAAACGGCTATCCATTTTGAGCGCGACCCTCGATGCGCGGGGGAGCCTAAGTATACGTTCAAAAAATCATTAGCACTCGCCATCAATGGCATTATTTCCTTTTCCCGGGTACCGTTGCAAATTTCTACGTATTTAGGTTTGCTCTCAGCGGCTCTGGCCTTGGTAATGGCTCTTTTTGTACTCTATTGGCGTCTTTTTCAACCAGCCTCTCCGGTAACCGGATATGCCATCATTCTCATTAGTGTCTTTTTTTTAGGGGCTGTGCAATTAATCACTGTTGGCATATTAGGTGAATACATAGGCCGCATTTATGAAGAAGTGAAAGGGAGACCATTGTATACAGTAAACGAAGTAAAGGGATTTGAAGAGAAAGCTAAAAGGCCCCTTTTTCATACCCATCAATCAGTAGTAAGCGTCGAGTAATAAATTTTGTGTTTTGTTAAATCCGGCGGCGTTAGAACAGATCAATCAGCCTGATACAACTTGTTCTAGCTTGCAGGGACGATAACTAGATTCTTTCTCTTTCTATACTTTCTAGCATGAGCAATGAACCATTAGTTAGTTTGTAAACACACCCAGTTACCCTTAGCAGCGTGTAGCGAGTCGTTGGTTTAGCTTTTATTTTACGTTCGTATTCCCTATGCTTTTTTATCAATTGCCCCTACTTATTGCCTCTCAACAAACAAAGCTAGCAGGCAGTGTTCGTAACCCCTTCGCTGCATTCACCAGGCGATTGGTTTTACTAGGCATCGCCTTGCTACTGGCGACGCTTATACCGCTGCTATATGTGCATCAGGAACAGACCATTCACTTCTGGGATCAAGCCATGTACCAGGATATGGCAAGCAGTAAAGCCGCGCAGCTCAAAGCTATGTGGCCCCTTAGCTTTGAAGGCATCAAATGGCAACTGATTGCCACCTATAGCTCTACCGGCAGAGACTACAGTGATTATCATACTTTATTAATTAGTCCCTTTCTTTTGGTGTTTGGACAATCTCGTCTGGTGTATATACTTGCCTTGTCGTGGTGTTACCTGCTTCCTTTTTCTTTAGCCATTGGGTTAATGGCCACCCTGCTGAGGTCTAGCAATCAACAAAACCTGTTTTGGTTTGCCACTTACCTCACTTTGTTAACCCCTTCTGTATGGCTTCCGGTTTTAAATGGCTACCCTGACATTGCCTCAGCCGCTCTACTTGTGTTGGCTTTTTATTTTTATTTCAAAGATACAGGCTTGCAAAACAAAAAGTATCTGTTTGGTATGAGCGCTTGTTTTGCCCTGAGCATCTTATTCCGCCGGCATTTTGCCTACGATGTACTAACCTTTTTTGTGTGTGCTAGTTTGCACCGCGTGTGGTTGGTGGTAGGTCAGCGGCACGTATCCCTACAAACGATGGCGCTTCGCCTGCTCCAGCAAGGGCTACGGATTTGCGGGATTGGGGTGGGAATGGTAGTCCTGCTAATTGTGCTGGGATATCCATTTGTCAAAAAGTTGACCTACACGAGCTACAGCCATTTGTATGCGGCCTGGGAAATGGATGTAGTTACAAACCTGATCTACTATTTCTCTTTTTATGGATGGGTGTTATTTGCTTTTGTGGGAATAGGAATCTATTATCAACTAACGAAAAAGACCTTTATCAATGCTAAGGTTGCCTTTTGGTTCATTTGCTTCTTTCTCACGATCCTATCATTGCTTTGGGTGCTAAAGGTAAAACAGCTGGGCTTTCACTATACCCTGCACTTTACACCCTGGCTTATCTTGTTAGCCGTAAGCATATTCTGGTCATTTTGGCACCAGGCTTCGCGCCCGGCTCGGATGCTCCTAGCTCTTACCGGTACTAGCTATGTGCTGCTAAATCTATGGGCATCGCTTTCCGCGGTAAGCTACATAAGTGTGGCCCCTTACCAGTTTTTAGAGGATACGCCATCAACCAACCTAGCGATCGTACGCAGGGCAGGAGCAGCCAGCTATCCCCCGCCAAGAAGGGAAGACTTGCCAGAGTTACTTCGAATCATCACCTATTTGCGTTCGGTGGCTTTACCCGGTGACCCTATTTACGTTGCCGCTTCCTCTTTTACACTAAATGCAGATCTGTTGCTGCATGTTGACCGGGCAGTGACCCATCCGGCGGATGCAAGGCATGCGAGCTCACCGGAAGCGGGACTAAACATATTTCAATGGATTCCTTTTGCGGATACCAAAGATGCATATCCGCTAGATAAAATTATTCAGGCTGAGTTTATTGTCGTCAGCAATCCCATACAATACCATTTGAGGCCGCAAGTGCAGCAAGTCATCCGGGTTGTGAATGCAGCATTTACTGAGCAATGGGCTTTTTCAAAAGACTTCCAATTGCTTCCGGTCTCTTTTACTTTCCAAAACCATGTACAGGCACAGATTTATCAACGTATCCGACCTACCTCCTTGCCTGTGGCTTTGCAAACCTTGCAAGACATGGATGCGCACATGAGCCATACTCCCGGAGGCCAACTGGACTGGATGGGGATAAATGCCAAAGAAGACTATAGTGTTTTCAGGCACTTAAACGGCAAGCATCAACTCAAATGTAATCTTGCCAAACAACGTGATTTTTCGTTTCTATACATCCATACGCCAAAGAAGTCCATGCGTTTACAAGGCAGCCTTCAGGTAGGGGAGAATGCGCAGAAAATAGATCCCGTGGAGATCACCCTCCATGGAGTAGATCGTAGTGGCGTTATCGTAGGGAGTGTTCGGGCAAGCATCAGAGCGCCTGGAAAGCTAGATCTTTCTTTTGACTCTATTCCACCCCAGGCCAGCTATATTCTACTAACCATTTTCAGTAAAGCAACCATTACTAACAAGCAAGAAGAATATTGGTTAACAATGGATGATCTGATCACAGAAAATCATTCTCTCACAGAAAATGCGCTAATCACAGAAAATGAGCTAATGACAGACAGGTGAGAGGGGGCGGTTTTTATCTATGCTTAAAAAGACTATATAAACAAAGATGCCCTTTACCACATACGTCTATCAAAAGCACTGCTGCTAGGCAGGTATCTAGCGAAAGAACATGTTATAGGCTGCCTGGTTAGCCTATTCAACCGGCCATCCAATCTGCTTGTTTGGGTAGCTGGTAAAAAAACTATACACTTTTACCTGTCATCGATCATGCATGAAGCTTTTCTCTATCAGACCATTCACCCTACTAGCAAACCCTATGTGTTCGGCTATGTTTGTCTGGCTAACTATACTAATTTATCTACCAAAAAAGTATGGATAGTTTTTGTTGCCTGTTTGCTTTTGTTTTCCCATCCTTCATTACTCTATGGACAATCATCAGAAAAACTACCCTCTCTTTTTCCCTATGGGGTAGCTTCCGGTGACCCCACGGCTGACCGGGTGATTCTCTGGACAAAAATAGCCGGAAAACCAACGCAAGAAGCTATAAGGGTTACATGGCTAGTGGCTAAAGACGCAGACATGAAAACGGTGGTAAAATCTGGGGTAATGCTTGCACAAGTCACTAGTGATTTTACGGTGAAAGTAGATGTAACAGGGCTTGAGCCGGCTACCAGGTATTATTACCGGTTCCTAGTTGAAAACCATCCATCCGTGACAGGAACTACCAAAACAGCCCCCATGGGGGATGTTTCAGCGTTAAATTTTGCGGTTGTTTCCTGTAGCAACTACGCCGAAGGGTATTTTGGTGCGCTGGCAAACATAGCGGATCGAACGAACCTGGATGCCGTGATTCACTTGGGTGATTATATCTATGAAAGCACAGAAAGAGATTTTGAAACAAGAAGTAACGAAGCATTAGCCAATCTTGCAGCGCAGGCCTCCAAACCAAGTACGAAAGCCGGGTGGCTAACCTATTACCGGGTACGGTATGCCTTAACACGCTTGGATTCAACTATGAGACGGGCCCATCAAGTGCTCCCGTTTATTAGTGTCTGGGACGATCATGAAACAGCCGATAATGCCTATGCGAATGGAGCAAGTGGCCATCATGTAAGAGAAGACGGCTCTTGGGAAGATAGAAAAGCTGCAGCCAAACAAGCCTATTTTGAATGGATGCCCATCCGGGGAGACAAAGCGAGTATTTATAGATCTTTGAAATTTGGTAATCTGCTAGAGCTAATCCTGTTAGATACACGCCTGGAAGGAAGAGATCAACAGATTTATGAGGCTTCAAGCCCTCAATTACTTAGCCCAGGACGGACCTTATTAGGGCAAAAGCAGCTCTCATGGCTACTAAATAAATTAAAAACTTCTTCTGCCCGGTGGAAAGTAATCGGAAACCAGGTTATCTTTTCTCCAATCAATGTAGGGTGGGCAAAGGTAGGACCTTTTAGCTCACAGGTAGAAGAGTTAGAGAATAATTTGTTAGATTACTGGCAAGGTTACCCAAACGAAAGGGACAGTATTATCCATTTCTTACATCAGGAGGCTATTTCAAATGTGGTATGGCTTTCGGCAAGTATGCACTGCTCATTAGCCTTTGACATTGTATTAAAACCGGATCGTACCGTAGGTGAACAAGCCGATAGCTCTACCCAGAAAGGCAGCCAATCAGTAGCTGTTGAGTTTGCAACGCCAAGCATCTCGTCTGCCAATTTTGATGAAAAAATAGGCTCTCTTTTTACGAATGCTTTTGAGTCTAAATTGAATCAGATGCTGCCGCCCCCTTTTGGCTTTAATCCCAATCCCCATCTAAAATTTGTAGATTTAGACGAACATGGATATTTTATTCTCGAGCTGTCCAAGCAAAAAGCACAGGCCAGCTGGTATTTTATCAGTAACAAGTATGACCCCCATCCAGAAGAAAAACTGATTGAGGCTTGGTACACCCAAGATAAAGGGAACCGCTTAGAGCCAACGCAACCTTAAGCGAGTTACGTACCTTTTCTGGCAACTTTTTAAACTAATCCTTCCAGCATTTTAGCAGTTTTGCCTACTATGAAAAAAAATAAAAAAATACCTAGTATTAGGTATTTTCTCTCTCAGGGTTTATGTATATATTTGATAGAATTCTCTTAAACAGTACATGTGTAATTTTTGCCTCCATTTTTTATACATGGCTTGCAATCATTTAAGCTAATACTAGTAATACTGATATATATCCAGCTATCATTCATGACCAGATAGGGCTGCTTTTTCCCGCATGCATTGAAAAAGAAGCTCCTATTTTCCATTCTTTGAATTCAGTTGATAGTGTCTACTACATACGATAGACCCTATCGGCTGCAGGTAGGCAAGCGAGCTGAAAAGTAGGCACTTGTATACAAGATGTCAGTGCGCTAGAGCCCTTACGCACCAGCATGAGCTATACAGGTTCTATCCTACTGGTAGCTCATCTGTATGCATACTCAACCAGCATATATAATCCATCACCCTGTAATGAAGCAGACGTATTTTAAATAGTAAGGCAAATACTTGAGCATAACCCTGTAAAAACTATACTGATTAGAATCTTCCCCCACCCCAAAATTAACCACCAACCTATGAAGATTTCAGTGATAACGGTAGCCTATAATAGCGTTAAAACTATTCAAAGCACCCTAGAGTCCGTATTAGGACAAGCCCACCAGGATGTAGAACATATCCTGGTGGATGGCAACTCCACCGATGGTACGCAAGCCCTTATCCGATCCTATGAGAGGGAAAATCTGCGATGGATCTCAGAACCTGATCAAGGAATTTATGATGCCATGAACAAAGGCTTACAAATAGCTACAGGCGAGATCATTGGATTTTTAAATGCAGATGATTTTTATAAAGATGCTAACGTATTAACCCAGGTGGCCTCTACCTTTCAACAGTGGCAGGTAGATAGTGTGTACAGTGATCTGGCGTACGTGGATGAAGAGGATACAACTAAGATTATTCGCTTTTGGAAGTCAGGGCCCTACAAACCGGGCAGCTTTCTGTTAGGCTGGATGCCTCCGCACCCTACATTTTTTGCTAAAAGAGCCATCTATCAGCAATATGAGGGATTTGATGTAAGGCTCAAATCGGCTGCCGATTATGAATTAATGCTTCGCTTTATTCATAAGCATCAGATTTCAATTGCCTATATTCCGCAGGTACTAGTGATGATGCGCACTGGGGGCATAAGTAACCGTAATGTGTTAAACCGCTTGAAGGCCAATACAGAAGACCGTAGGGCCTGGCAGATGAATAATCTGCATCCCTATCCGTTTACGCTGCTACTAAAGCCCCTTCGCAAAATTGAACAGTTTCTTTTTAATTCCCATAAAAAGGAGCTCAAAGAGCAACTCAACGGCTATTCTGCCGGGGTTAAATTAGGGATACATTCCAATATGGCTACTCTTCACGTTAATTAGCACCACCATTATGCGCGAGGTCTTTATAAGTTTTGTTACTTCTTTTCTGATAACCTATTTTGCTATTCCTTCCATCATCAAGGTAGCCAGTATCAGAAAGATATTTGATGAACCCAATGAGCGGAAGCTGCATCAGGCAACCATTCCGGCTCTGGGGGGGGTAGCCATATTTTCAGGCATGTTTTTTTCGATTCTCTTCTGGACAGAAGTAGCGGATTTTCTGGATCTCAAGTGGATCGTACTATCGCTGGTCATCATCTTTCTGCTAGGGCTTAAAGATGATATTGTGTCGATAGACCCGTATAAAAAACTGCTGGGAGAAATCGTCGCTGCAGGCATTGTGATTTTCTGGGGAAATATCCGCATTACTAATCTACACGGATTGTTTCAGCTCTACGAGCTTCCCTATCTGGGCAGTGTGCTGCTTACCCTCTCTGTCATTATTGTGACCATCAATGCCTTTAATCTGATCGATGGCATTGACGGCTTAGCGGGCAGCTTAGGGGTGGTGGCTTCTGCCAGCTTTGGCACCTTATTCTATCTGAGCGATCTTATGTATGTATCCTTGATTGCATTTTCGCTGACAGGTGCTTTGCTGGCTTTTTTAAGGTATAATTTTTCGCCTGCCAGAATTTTTATGGGAGACAGCGGATCGCTGATTGTCGGGTTTCTGTTAGCCTTGCTTTGCGTACATGCGCTCAATATCCAGCTAGCAATAGCTAGCCCACATTGGATAGTTTTACCCATTTCGGCTATCCCGGCGTTAGTGATTGCCATTCTGATTGTCCCCTTAACAGATACGCTTCGCGTATTCAGCCTGCGGCTGGCCAAAGGACATTCTCCCTTTAAAGCAGACAGAAATCACATACACCATGTGTTGCTGGAGATGAAATTCAATCACCGAACGGCCACGCTGTTACTAGTAGCCATTAATAGTGCCATTATCGGCTTAACGGTTGTGTTTGCCTTTGCCGAAATTCATCTGCTGCTGCTGTTAATTGTAGTAGCTGTTGGGAGTTGCTTGTACATCGGCAACCTGACTTACGCCAAATACAGCCGGACCTTGGTGCCAGAAAATGGGACTCTTGAGAATATATTGCTCAAAGAAACCTTAAAGGATCAACCCACGACAAACCTGTACGCGGAAAAAACTCACTAGCACAGCCTGGTTTCAGAGGCTTTCTTATTAGAGGCTTTCTTAAGATAAATAATTATTTATTACCCAGCTTTAATAAACGCATACCTATTAATTACTTATACCTATCCATTCATGAATCAATTATGTCTAATTTAAACCAAGTACTGTTATGAAAAAAGTTTTGTTGCAAGTAGTGTTAGCCGTACTGCTGATTGGCACAGTCCAGCTAACTGCCTACGCCCAGGGCAAACCCCCAAAACCCCCTAAGGATAATGGGAACAAAGGCGGGAAAAAAGATCCCAAGCAAATTCCTCTCGATGGGGGGCTAAGTTTACTATTGGCAGCAGGTGTGGGCCTTGGGGCCAAAAAGATGTTTTTTGATAAAAAGCAGGAGAATGCGTAAGCAAGCTTATGTACAAAGGGTAACTTATCACCTGTGACAGGTTGCCCTCTGTCTTACCTTGCGTCAGAGATTGATCTACTGTATTTATTCAATGCGTCCTAATTCTATGCCTACTAACTCGATGCCTACCAACGCAATGCCTACCAACTCTAAGCGTCCTAACCGAGCCTTATACCTGTTTCTTGGCAAAGCCCTCCTGCTGTATATTGTCTGGAACCTGCTTTATCAGGGCTGGATCAGTAAGCATACCCTGTTAGAACAGCAGATGACAAGCTCGCTTGGGGTTGTCAGCAGTAAGCTGATGAATAGGCTAGGCTATAATACCACGGCTATAGATGATTTTAAAGACCCGCAGGCGGCCTACAGTAAAATCCTCTTAGATGGGCAGCCCTTGGTGTTGATCGCCCATGCCTGTAACGGGCTTACCCTGCTTGTGTTATTTATCGGATTTATCTTGATTTATCCTGGTGACTGGAAAGTAAAAACCCTGTATATCCTGCTAGGGAGTATACTGATTTATTTGATCAACGTGATCCGGATTCTTATTCTGCTCCTGAATATGATTTACTTTCAAGGCTCTTTCGATTTTAACCATAAGTATACTTATACGATTGCTGTGTATGTATGCGTGTTTGTATTATGGATGCTGTGGGCAAACCGTTTCAGTAAAAAAACCTTGTATGCATACAGAGTCAATGGCTAATACAATTGTTTACAAAATTTCCAGCAGAGATGTTATCGGTAGAACGCTGGCTTGCCTGGCACTGGTGTCATCACAGGTACTGTTGTATGCGTATTCCTTTTGGATCAATGCCTATCTAGTGGATACCCTGAAAGCCTTGGCTTTCTTTGAGCAGCAGGCAATCCTAGCCTATCTAGTCCATAACCCGCAAAACCTGGTAGCTGTTGCCTTTCTAGTGACCAATTGTTTGTTAACGCTTCCCCTAATCTATCTTGTCTACCTGAGTGCAAGGAAGGTGAAGGTGGGGGGGTATGTGCTCCTGCTTGGCCTGTTTCTCTATGTTAGCACCAATCTAATAGGCAAAGCACTAGGCCTAGAGCCTATACGGGCTACCTCTATGGATATTTATAGCTTATTTAGCTCGCCGCTGATTACTGTCTGTCTGCTTCCGGCACTAAAGTTAGTGTGAATGGGGGTGAGCAAACACGTTTTAACCTAGTGGCCCTTTTACAGGATCTGGAAAGGCCATTCCCCTTCTAAGCTAGCAGGCTTTGCTTGTCGTTGGCACCTAGCAATAACAGGAGGCTCCACTCATCGGATTACACATGCCATATGCAACTTACGGATGCCTTGCCCTGCCCTGCTATACGGCCTGCTATCAGCTTTTGCTTAATACTACATTTTAGCTCCCCTCAACAGAGGCTTTCCTTGCATAAAGCGGCTACTTCTTACAAAAGTAATATAGTAGGCTAAGTTGCGCTTTTTTCATAATGCTACTTCTCATACTTTCGAACCTGCATAAAAATAAAACTTTCATTATCAATAAGATAGTGCATGGTTTAACTAGTTTTGTGCGCTATACACTTTTAAAATTTGCATTATGAAAAAGCTTACCAGGCTCTATGTGTATGATTCATGTAGCGCAATCCATCCCTTATATGTAAGGGAGCCATTTCAATCCTCTCAAGCAGGCTGGGTATCCTTGCCAAGGCTCTACCGGGGGGCATGTTTAACAATCCTAGCCCTGTTACTCTCCTTCTGCTCGCTTACCGCCCAGAACTATGCAGCTAACCCTCAGGAGTTTGTCGGCCCTTTTCCCACCTGGATTAATGTAAAGGTCAAGTATGGGGCCAAAGGCGATGGGACAAGTGATGATACAGGGGCGTTGCAACGAGCTTTTGATGAGCTGGGCAAGGGCGGAGAGAATGACCCTAAGGTTTTATACCTGCCGGCTGGCACCTACCGGATCAGTGCTGGGCTGAGATTAGCCGGTAGAAAATATATTTCCATTATTGGGGAAGATCCCCTGACTACTAAAATTAAATGGGCCGGCCCTAGCGGAGGTATCATGTTCACCTTGAATGGCGTTGCCTACTCGCGTTTTGGGCGAATCACCTGGGATGGCTCTAAAACGGCGCATACAGCGGTGGCCCACTTTTGGGATGGCTCTACAGGGTATGCGGTTACCCATAATGAACATGCCGACGAAATCTTCATGGATGTGGGCCATGGGCTGAGGGGAGGGAAACCCCATACGATGGATGCAGAAACTTCCGTGCTGCGCTGCCGCTTTATTCGCAACACGATTGCCGGGGTAAGCATTGAAAGCTTTAATGCCCTAGACTGGTATATATGGGACTCTTACTTTGAAGACTGCAAGATTGGAGTAACCAACAATGCTCCTAGTGGCGGCGCAGGCAACTTTCATGTCTTTCACAGTATCTTCAAGCGCTCTACCTATGCAGACATCAGCATGAAAAATACAATGTATTTTTCTGTCCGGGAGAATTACTCTACCGGCTCAAAGGCTTTTTTTGTCGCAGAGCCTATTGGGCAGAACGGAGGCCCGATTACCTTACAGAAAAACATCATTCTTGATGCGCAGGATGCAACGCCTATCCGTTTTGGAAACAAGGGGCCTATTAGTTTGCTTGATAACATCATCCGTAGCCGGGATGGGCAGGCAGGGCCGGTGATACAATCCATGGGAGATCTGCTTACGGTAGGCAACATCTTTACTGTCAGCCAGGCCGTATCGACTACAGAAAAATGGATTGCCATAGAAGATGTGGTGCAAAGCAGAACAGGGGTCAATCCATCAGAGCCGCTGCTGCAAGCTACGCCCCGCAAGCAAAGCCGCAAAGTGTTTGAACTTTTGCCAGGCTGGGTGGACGGGCAGTTCCAGAAAACGATAGATTCTGCCGCCGCCTATGCAGGACAGCGGCCAGTAATTCATTTACGGCCTGGCCCCTATAGCATCACAAAACCCGTTGTCATTCCGGCAGGCTCTGACATCCAGCTAATTGGCGATGGGTATGATGCACGACTAGATTGGAGGGGAGCTGCCGGAGGGGATGTGCTGCGCCTGGAGGGAGCCGATAAGGTGGTGTTGGAAGAATTTACTATTAATGGGAACTACAATGCCAGGGGCAATGGGCTTGTCATCCGGCATAGCGACCAGGGGGGAAAACAAGTTTTTATGGAAGGGGTGACGGTATGGAGCGCTCTGGAAGGGTCACTGCTGATGCAGGATTTTACCAATAGTCAGGCAGAGCTGCATAACTTTAACCATAGCGACAGCCCGGTAGCCAGTGTGCAGGTAAGCAAAAGCAAATTAGCTATATTTGCCGGCTCTTCTTCCAATAATGCCCTAAGCTATCAGCTGACAAGTGGGGGCAGCCTGATGGTGCAGGATATATGGTATGAATCGGGAAATCAGAAAAATTTCGTTCAGCTAACTGGGGCAGGCAATTTTACCTTGAATGGGGCGAAGGTATATGCCTCCTCTACACCAGATACTCCGGTGAATATTGATAATTTCAACGGGAAAGTTACCTTCCTGGGCGTGGACATGAATGGAAAGTTTACTGTTAAGGGGACAGGCACCCATACATCCGCCTTAGCCCTGGGCATGCAATTTGGTACGCAGAATGCGTACAGCAACAGCTCTGCTTCTGCCAAAGCGGCGATGCTCAACAGCCGGATTTATAGTGGCGGATCCTATCCCTTATCTAACATAGGAGCCATAGATGCCGCCTTCATTAAAAGCATGCTTTCAGAGATTCGCTCTTGGCGTCCAGCGTATAAAACGTCTTCAGGGCTACTGGTGCACCGGTTAAACATCGGGCACACCAAAAAAGGGATCCAGCTACTGCCTGCATCCACGCCAACCACGCCTACCAACCAGTTGCCGAGTGTGAGCCTGACGGCACCATCCACTAACAGCCATTTTGTTGCCCCGGCCTCTATTCCCCTGAGTGCTACCGCCAGCGATGCGGATGGAGGGGTAAGCAAGGTAGAATTCTTTCAGGGCTCAACTAAATTAGGAGAAGATCTTTCTTCCCCCTACAGTTTTACCTGGAGCAATGTAGCGGCGGGCAATTACACTATCTCGGCTAAAGCCACCGATGACAAAGGCGGGATTAGCAGCTCTTCCCCGGTCAGTGTTCTTGTTTCGAGCACGACGACACCGGCCATTGTCAGCTTTTCGCTCATCAATGCGGATACCAAACAACCGATCGCCGGTTTTGATCCCTTGCTTACCCAGGCAACAATTGATCTAGCAAAACTGCCCACAAAAAATCTCAACATCCGGGCAAACACCAATCCAGCAACCGTAGGCAGCGTGCGTTTTGGCTATGATGGCAATGCATCCTATGCCCTTGAGAACACCCCTACCTATGATCTGGCAGGAAATGCCGGCTGGACACCCAGCCTAGGTAGCCATACGCTGACAGCCACGCCCTATAGTGCTTCCAATGCAACCGGTACGGCAGGTAAGGCTTTATCGATCAGCTTTCAGGTCACGCAGTCTTCTACCCTTTGTAGTGGCACGGGCGGCATAACCAGGGAGTACTGGGCTAACATTAGTGGCAGCACCCTGTCTGCTATTCCCCTTAGCAGCACCCCCACTTCGGTTACCCAGCTAAGCTCTTTTGAAGCGCCAATCAATACCGGTGATAATTATGGGGCACGCATCAGAGGCTATGTCTGCGTGCCTGTCAGCGGGAACTACAGCTTTTATGTATCGGCAGATGATTATGCTGAGCTATGGCTAAGCACCGATGCCAATCCGGTAAGTAAGCGCAAGATCGCCTCCGTGAGTGGGTGGACCCAATCCAGGGAATGGACCAAGTATACGAGCCAGCGATCAGGGAGTATCTACCTTAGCCAAGGCGTGAAATATTATATAGAAGCTCTGCATAAAGAAAATGCCGGGGGGGATAACCTGGCCGTTGGCTGGATTGCGCCTAGTAGCGCTGCGATTACTGTTATTTCTGGCAACTACCTGATTCCTTTCTCCACGCAGGGTAGCCGCTTAGACAGCGGCAGTCAGCAGCAACTTGCCGGGGCTGAGTTAGCCTTGCGTGTCTATCCGAATCCTATGGAGGGAAGAGCGTTTTCGATAGCCATGCAAGGCTTGCCCTCCGGACAATCCCTGCTGATCTCTATACAGGATGTAAGCGGGAAAGTGATCTACTCGCGTGCCCATCAGTCGGATAGCTACGGTCAGCTAGAGGAGTTTATTAAACTACCAGCTAGGATCAGCGCGGGAATGTATATCTTAACGATCCTTTCACCGAGCGAGCAGTGGAGTAGAAAAATAATGATTAAATAAGCACCTACTGCCAGGTATCTACCAAAGGGCTATAAGGGGGTAAATCCCCTTTATAGCCCTTCCTGTTTTATAGCCCTTTGGTTGCTGTAGTCCTGTTTTTGCTTACTCATACATGCTGATCGTTTAGCTTAGTGCTCGTATAAATAAGTAAATGGTTGGAATCATACAAAGGGCCTGTATGTAGTTGTTGCTGAGAGAGATCTTCATTGAGGGAAGTATACAGACGGAGAACCAAAACTGGTAAGTGAAGAGGCGAATCAAGATTTGAATAAATTCTGTGAAGTCCCAGGACCTTTCTTCTTAGAGTAGGGAGGCACCACAAGATGAATAATTAGTAGTGTTTTTGCCTGTAAGGCCCCCATTTTCTAGACAGTAAGTAAATCAAAAATTCATAGATTTAACTTGTCTATATGAAACTAGAACAAATTCACTGAAGCTCAAATTATCGAAATCTTTAAAGAAGAAGAATCCGGTAAAACTGTCAATGATTGTGCTAGATGCTTATTTATTTGCGAGTTCAGCTCAGGTAAGAATACTTTCACAGGAATGGATGAACGATTACAGCAATCATCGGCCTCATAACTCACTCGATAACTTATCACCAGTAATCTATAGGGCTGTGAATAGTGGGAAATTGCCAGGCGCTACTAATTCCGCCCCAAATTTCCCACTATTTACAACCTTCACAACAATTGAACTGGTAAATTATGTATAATTAGAAATTCTTTCTTATTGCTGTTTGAGAATAGGCAAGCCGAGGCCCACATAAAACAGGATGACAATGAAACAAGCAAAAGTGCCTAACAAAGGGCAAAAACAGGCATTAAAAGCAATTGTTAGTGGAAATATGACTAAGCAAGAAGCGGCAAAAGTAATAGGTGGTGAAGATACGGATACCTTACTATTAGTCATTGGAGGCACAGGCCATAAGTTCTTTTTGAATGATAAGCCCATTAGCCATCAGAGATTCAAGCAACTATCACTTGCCTCAACCGGTCCAATTAAAATCAAACCAATAAACCATATTTATGAACCAAAGAGAAAGTAATTCTCAAAGACAAGCGATTAAGACAATCTTAGCTAAGTATGTAAGCAAAAGAGAAGCCAGGCAAGCGTTACTAGGTGATATATCCGGCATTGACGGCATGCAGATGATTGTCAATTTTGATGAGCAGGGACGTAACTGTAATGAATATATAAAGTATGGTGAGCCCATTACAGAAGATGCTTTCTGGAAAGCCTGGACGCGTATTCAAAGGCTGTAGGCCCCGGGAATGCCGTAATAACCGTTGCAGATTAAATGATGAGATATAAAGCAAACCTTAAACAGCAGCTTCTAAGGGATATAATAGTAAAAGGCAATACGACAAAAGAGGCGCTAGCATAGAAGTTATCGGAGGCAAAAACATTCATTTTAACCATGCAAATCAGAGATGAATCTGTGAAATTGAAATCAGTGTCAATATGAAGCTGCACCCTGTTTCCAATGTTTGTTGGCGGAAACTTGGTAATAAGAGACATATTATATTATTGACCAGACTTTTCTATAAAATCTTACAAATTTTCTAAAGTCCTTTATGATCTGTAAAATTATTTATGCAACAAAACCTCCATAAGCATGGAGGTTTTGTTGCTTGAGCTATCTACTGGAAGTATATTCATTAATTAAAGACAAGAGAGGCTGTTCTTGTAAGAATAGTACCATCCGCTAATGTGATTTTTACTGTTACAACATCTTGTACTCCTGTGTCTGCACCAGGAACAGTAAGTGAGAATCTACCTTGACTCTGTGTACTTGTAATACTATACGTAGCACTATCCGTATAGCCGTCTGAGCCGACAACTGTAAGTGTCACCTGAGAGCCTTGTGTTACACAAAATACATCAACGTTGGCAACATAATTTTGCCCAGCAGCAGGAGCAGATGGAGTCAATTGTAGGCTTTCGATTTTTGGTGTAGCTCCTAGGACAATATTTAAAGCAGGAAAAGGACCGCTACCTGGTACTCTTTGTGAATCACCAAAGATATTAGTGGGTAAACCAAGAGCATAAGGTCTTAGTATAATATCTTGGGTAAATGTACGATTCAGCCCTGGAGCATCGCACAATTTTTTCAAAACTGAATCACCTCCACCAGGAGTGCCATCACCTCCAAGTGTTTCACAATAAATTGCAAAGCCTGCAGTTGCCTCCGCACATGCAATCCCTACAGGGACGGCTACAGATGCACCAGCACCAGTAGCTAGCAATACAGCTTCAATAGCTGGACAAAGAAAAGGCAACGCAGTACATCCATAGCCCAACACATTCTCTAACTGGTTACAAATTTTACTAGGGTTGATTGTTGGAGCTAAATTTGTCGGAATTGTTGTAGTGTATAACCCAGTTCCTACTTTGTTTGTGGGTAAGGTAGCTAGTGACTCTCCATCAACTAACCTTACTGACAACATTACATCCGCATCTGCCGGAACGCCACATCGGTTAACATTTATTGTTACAGATGAGCTTGGATCTGCCAATGCAGCTATAGTGTTACTGCTTGATGTGCTTTTACTTGATACGCTACTATATTCCAACTTCAAGGGCAGTTTAGACCGCTTTGTTCCGGTCTTCTTTTGTACTTGCATATTATTTGAGAGCGTAGCACTCATCTGAGCAGAAAAATCTATCACTGTGTTCAACTGGGTATTTCCATTATTAGCCAACACTGTTACAGCTGCTTTTTGCTCAGCAATCCAATTAAACAAAAACTGGGTATTATTTGAAGTAATGATTTTAGAAAGTCTATTCTGGTTATCATATTTGTAATGGGTAATTTCAGATTCCGTTTGCCCTTTTATAAGTACATCGGTGAGTTGAATAGGTGTTCCCAATTCATCTCTGAGTCCATATACCTCTATAGTTTTATTATTTTGAGCTTTTGCTATTAACAGTAGGGGATCTGCAGCATTTGTCATTACGACTAAATCAGACTCTTCCTGTTGTTTCTCTATCCGAAACTTTATGGGTAATGTTTGTCCGGCAACAATCACTATGGTATTAACATCTTTTTTAGCTTCACTTTTATTCTTTACTATAATAACGTCAGCATAACCCAAGGTTTTATTGTTAAGCTTAACTGTAATTCTATAAGTAGAACCAACTTTTGCGCCCGTTTTATTTGTATTCCAATTAACAATATAATGTTCATCAACAATATTAACTCGTATTCCTTCTGAACCGGTACCGTTACTGGTAAAAGAAGCATGGTAAGGGGGAGTACAATTTGATAAATCACAAATTTCAACAATTGGGAAAAGTTTTGCATCAAAAACTCCACTATAAGTAGCTGATCTACCTATTGGTGGGAGAAAGAAAAAATTTTGAGTTTCAGTGAGATCGTAGGACTTTCTAGCAGTTTTTGAATCAGGAGAATTTAGTAATTCTTCCTTGCTTAGCTCAGGTCTGCAGCTATAAAGGATAAAGATTGCACTCAACGATAATAGCAGCAAGGCCATTAATTTTTTTTTGATATTCATAATCATTTATTTATATGTTTATTTTAATATTTGAGAAGCAGAATAATAAGCTACAAAGAAGTATTAGTCTTTGAAGAAGTATTGGTCTTTGAAATACGGCTATGAAGATGATACTATAAGTAATAAGAATCTGTATCATTTAGGGATCTAAATGAATATTAATAAACTTTTAATAAATAGTATGTAAAAGCTGGTTGATAAGGTAGTATCAAAATAGAAGTTTTTTTTTCTATTTGTCAATACTTACTTTTAGGTATTTTTAGTCTAGTTCCTCCGCAAATATTCCGCTTTTACAAAACCCTGGCAAGCATTAGCAACATTGTTTAGCAGGCCTCACTTGGAGAAAAAGTATATCCAGAGGTAGAAAGTATCTATAATTAACATTCGTGTATACGAATATACGAAACACTTCTCTACTAGTTTCCTAGAGATTACGTAAATAGGGTTGATTACAAACTAAAAAGAGATCATAAATAGCCTTCCTTATGGGGAGGTTTTGTATTTGGAAAATAGCTAAAAATAGGTATTGATCTTTATGTTTTAGGAGACTATCTTTATAATATATATCTCACAATATATACCTGAACTATACAGCTGTTAATTCTTTAGCAGAGTAGATTCTTTAGCCCTTTCACTAACTCTTTTATATTTTTTAGTCAACTCTCACACATCATGACAACTTTCTTAAACAAGAATCTACTGTTATTACTTGTGACTTCAATATCATATACAGCACAGGCACAGTATTTTGATGAGCTATACAGAAAAGATAGTAGCGTTAATTCTGATGATGGAAAAACCGAAGTGTATTTTGTAGGAGCAGCAGATTTGCAAATAACTATCAGTGAAAAAAAGATTTATAAGCAAATACTTGATTTGGTACCTCGTTCTGGCGAATTTTGAAGAGTAACATAGAATTACAATTAGATGCAAAAATCAACGTATCTTCCACAATTGACACAGTAGTAGGTCAATTCAAACAAGGTGTTTTAGATAAAAGAAGAATGTTTGTTAGTCTAGCGCTTACTCCTTTAACTAGTGGCCAGTCTATGGCTTTACACTCGTTAATTTTTTTTCAGGAATTCAATGACGAGAAGGAGCAGAAGTGGCCTACGTGCTGTGGATACCAGATGAGATAGCAAGAACGGGCAGCTACACCCTCACGCTTCCCGGCAAGACTTCTGTCACGCGCTATACCTTAAATGATAACAGCGATGTGATTTCCTCGCAGGTGATTGCTATATCTGGATCGTATCAGGCAAGCGTATCGGAAACGCCGGTATTTGTCAAGGTAAACTGATGACACCTTTTAAAAAGTAAATCCAATGGCTAGGCAGTTTGTTTAGTTTTTATAGAAAACCTCGAGCAGAGTTTCCAAAAGTCTGCTTTGGAGCCAAGCAGCAACGCTCGGCTGATGGCAAAATAAGTAAATAACCTATATAGGAGGTAGGATATAGCAACGGCAAACAAGCAGCGGATATGTGGGTTTTCTGTCAAGTAATCACGCACGATAAGCTGTATAGGCTGATGGGTATACATGAGCACCATAGAAGCGTTTCCTAGCTCAATAAAAGGCTTAGACAACCGCATGGGAGAGACCTTCCAGCTGATTTGTTGCAAAAAAAGGGTAAGCACCGCACTAACGGCAAGGCTGATAAAAGGAATGCCGTACTTTGTGAATTTCATGTCATAAGAAAGCCCGTTAATTGTTAGTACACTTATCAAACTAAGCAAAGAGAGTGCACAAACAAGCAACAAAGGGATTTTAGGCGTATATTGCTTATAGAGGTAGCCTATATAAAATATGGGCAACGCCATCAACACTACATGCGCATTCCAGGGAAGGCGAAAAGAGGGACTAAGCCACTCATTCGCATAACCCAGGCAAAGCATACCAAAGGCAATAAGTGATACAAGCCGGATAGAGAATTTGACAAGCAGTAGGTTTACTATCTGCTGTACTAAAAATAAGCAGGTAACAAACCAGAAAACAGCACAATATCCCCATAGCCATGTACCCCCAAGTACTGGCCGCATTAAATACGAAGAGATCTGTTTAAAAGAGGAGTCAGGCAGGGGTGTAAAGGGAAAATAAAAGAGGAGTAAAAAGGAAACGTAAGGCACAAGCAGATGCAGTGTTTTATCAAAAAAGAAGGGGTATAGGGACTTTGGTTTAAATAAGTAGCCGGATAAAAAAAAGAATAGTGGCATGTGAAAAGCATAAATGGCAATCCGGATAGGACCTTCATATACATGGGCTACCACCACTGAGAGGATACCGATGCCTTTTAATACATCAATCCAGTGTTCTTTCTTCATGAGTAGAGATTAAATCACAATCTACCTAAAGCTTTTTGCCTCTGCAATACCTAATTCTAGGTATATTATAGGTAGCGTTGATGTTATAGGACCTTATAAATTCCTTGACCTTTGCTTTTCTAGCAGCTTATCCACATAATTCATAATCTTAGCATGTGCCCGCTTTTCACCTACCTGATAGCCCACAAAATAGCCAGACAGCCAAAATATAATAGCTATGACAAATAGTAGAATGATGCGGTTTTGTCGCTGCTTTTGCTCCCTCATCTATTAGTTGAGTCTGTAGCTTTCCGTTTCCACAAAATACTGACAGGCATCTGCAATGTTATCGAGTAGATATTGATTGGAGAAAAGCAGGGAGATGGCCATAAGTAATTATTGATAGACTCTTCAGTAAACAGAACCTTAACTATTGAGTCTAAATCTCCTGCTGGTGCACCTAATACTGCAATGGATCTACATAATAATAAATATGGGCGTGATTTCGGGAAAAAATATATTACAGCGACTAGTGAGGAGTTACTTGAAATGCTTATTGACCAAGTATTTATTTATGTTCCTCAAGACAAATCTATCCCTCAAAATACTGAAGGATTAGTATACATTTTAGCTAAAAGACCCTTTGATGTAATGATGGTAGGTACTCTTACAAATCCAGATTCAGGGGGTCCATGGGATGCTACTTTCCACTTTAATCAGTGTGGCGATATTATACGTGGTCAATATATTATAGAGCGTGATAATACAATCATGAAACGCAGATTTGAAGGTACTCTATATAATGGGTTTATAATGCTAAATATTTCTCCATCCTACGTGATTGAAAATCCCGGCAATTTTTTTGAATGTTTAGGAATGCAAATGACACTCAGTGGAGATGAAGTAGAGTTAAGTGGCAATTGGACTTCTAATAATTGTCAGAAAGGTGGATTAGTACTTATCAAACAGTAGATCTACAGTTACCCTGATTCTAAGGTATCAATGGAAAGTTTGCGGAGGGTATATTTAGCTTATACTATTTTAACTCATTTTCTAGCATTTTACTTTACCACTCACTATACCACAAGGCTAAAAATCGGCTTATATTCTCTATTTAAGGGCATTTTTATATACAAGTTGGGTGTAATCAATGAAAAGTAACTACTCCATACCAAACAATGCTTATTGAAGTTGAGAACAGACGATACGAAATAATAACAGCAAGTGACGTCATTAGGGATGGTCTAGGTTGTGAGTTGTGGGATGCAGACAAGAATCAGCTGCTAGTGGAAATCTTCCGGAATGACAATTTGAAAAAGATACAATTTAACAGTTCGGAAATGGACGTTCCTTTTGAGGTAATTGAAAAGCTGATAAAGACATTTGAGGAAAGAGTGGGCAAAGAATTTCAGGATTAAGAGGTTAAATGACTAACACCCAACACCACATTTACCGATAACCGGCCTTGTCCCGACACATTGCCTAACCACAATGAGACCGGTTTACAGAAATGTTTGATACATTGGTAGTGATTAAAAAGAAATGAAAATAAAAGTAGAAAAGGATAAGTCTGTCTTGTTAAAAAGCCTCTATCAATGGGAAACTTATGCAGGACTACTTGAAGGAATACCTTCTAACAGATTGAATGAGCGGATTATTTCTAGAGCTTTGGAGAAGGCTAAGGAGTTGTGTCAAGTACAGAATCCCTATTTAATTCAACCTGAGCAAACTCTCATCGATTTGCAAAGGCCATCAGAATTTGGGCTATCAGCTAAGTTGCCCTCTTATATTTGTATTGGTGAGCTGTGGTATCATGACCCTATCAAGAATCAGAAAATGGATTATTCAACTTTAGGGGTATTATGGTTTCAAGATGAGTTTGCCCTTCCTATTGAAGAAAAGATATTGAGAGTTTTTGAAAGTTTACCATGGAGTGAAGTGGCTGAGGATTGTTCTTTTTGAAGAAGGAAGGATAAATAACCACCACCAACACCAAACCCTTCGTCAACCAGCCTTACCTTAACGTAAGGCTCTAGTACAAAGGCTCGGTATGCGAGGGTTCTTGCTACATTGAGCGTAATCAAAGAAAAAAATGGATATAACTTAAATGATTTAACAGTCAACTTTGACTATAGCAAAGAAGAGAATCTTCTAGAGGCTTGGAAATGGCTCATTGGCGAGGAGAAGCATCCCATCTTAATTTCTGGTATTGGGGATGGGGATATGTTTCTGCAAAATGAAAAAGGGGAAGTGTTTTGGCTTGATATTGGTCGAGGAGAATTAATCCAGGTGGCAAATTCAGTAGAAGAATTTAAGGCATTATTAGAAGATGAAGAAACAGTGAGGGAATGGTTTCTGGTCGAACTTGTAGCAGCTTTGAAACGGGCACAGATATCATTAGGTGCCAATCAGGTATATGGCTATAAGCCGTTACCCATGCTGGGTGGTGAATATAGCTCGGAAAACTTAGAACCAACTGATATAGAAATACACTTCCAGCTAGCAGTTCAAATTCATGAACAAATGAAAGACTTGCAAGACGGCACCCAAATAAGTAAAGTCATTATAAAAGATTAAAAATAAAGGACATACGCCCAACGTTTGTGGGTAAGATGATAGCTCTGCTCACCCTAAAGCTCTTGCAGAGTTACCCACAAATATTGCAACAATGATTTTTATTGTATCAATCTCTTAGAAATGTTTATTGACCTAATCTAAAGATTAGCAATACTATAGATTAGACAAACTAGAAGGATTTTCGTAAATTCGGGTAAAGAATAAAATAAATAACTCAACTAATGAAAAAAACACAAATATTAGAAACTATACAAGGTATGCCTGATGAGTTTTCCGTTGATGAGCTGATTGAAAAATTGATGATTTTGCACAAAATAGAAGAAGGACAGCGTCAAGTACAACAAGGGAAGGTTTATTCAGAGGAAGAGGCCAAGAAAAGATTGGGGAAATGGTTAAAGTGATATGGACCCAACAAGCTATAGATGACTTAACCAATATAGCACAATAGAGTAGTGGCTACTCCTCAACCTATGCTTCGGCAATTGTCTCCAAACTTTTAACAAGACTACCATTTTAAAGACAATGCCTAGAATTGGTAGAATGGTTCCGGAGAGAAATAGTGAAAAAATCCGTATACTAAAGAAAAGATACGATTACGGCCGTTTTCTTCTCTTCATTCCATAGCCGTACATCCGTTTACTGCCCCTCAGGCGATACTTCTTGAAATTTACCCAAAGGGCGATGAAAACAAGTACCATCGCAAAGGTAATATTGCCTATGTTTTCCATTATTTCCATACAACTAAATCCGGAAGTAAAGCAGGAAGTAACAACAAAATCGCCTTCCTGACGGAATGTTTAGTTAGTTACTCAAAAAGATTACAGCACACAAAAAAAGATGTAGCCGCTACTGGACTTTCTGCCTGCAAATTTCATCATTTGTCAAGCTACCCTAAAAATATGGTAGTCTGCTACCTTTTACTCTCTACTTTCTTGTAAGCTAGTCACGCATTGAACTTCTGCCTATATTTCCTGCAAGGTATCAGCCGGGTTCCCAAGCACTGTTAGTGAGTATGAGTATGCTCCTTTGAGTATGCAGGAATATCTAATAGAGAATGAAGTGGCTACCTACTTTGTGTGCGCAGAAGTCAACTCTATGATCGGTGCTAGCCTTTTTGATGGAATCATGCTGGTAAGTATAGGCTGGTAAATGACAAGTCAATAGAAGCCCGGGATGAGGATATTGTGGTAGCTTCTGTCAATGGTTAGGGCATTTTTAATCATCCCCTTTTAACAAGGGAAAATACACTTGCTCATCATAGATTTCCCTCTTGATTTGTACCACACAGAAGATCTAGATATACAAAGCTAGATATACAAAGCTAGATATACTGCTTTGTATATCTAGCTTCATTTAGTAATACTTGTATATTGCGATATAGTTTCACTTTCTTGCAAATAAAGCAGGATAATTAAAATTTTAGTAGATTAATTTTATTGGTCACTGATCTATTCTCTTATCTAAACCCTATCCCCATGAATGCTCCTATAGCCAAAAAGATACAGGTAGTGGTCGAAAAAGATTCGCTGCTAGCCACTATCCACACCGGTAAGCATAGCCTGCTGATTGACGAACCTCTAGCAGTAGGGGGCAGTGATTTGGGCCCTGATCCGTATGAGGCGATGCTTGGGGCCTTAGGGGCCTGTACCGCCATTACCCTAAGAATGTATGCTCGTAGCAAAGGCTGGCCCCTAGAGCGGATCACTGTGAGCCTAAAGCATCAGAAAGATTATAGCCTGGACTGTCAAAACTGTGAGCAGGCAGGGGCCAGGCTGGAGCAAATTGAAAAAATACTTCTTTTAGAAGGGGATCTTTCCCCTATGCAATTAGAGCGGCTAAAGGTCATTGCCGATAAATGCCCGGTACAGAAAACCCTCTCTTCCGGGCTTATCATCCGTTCAGTGCTGGCCTGAAAATTTACACAGAAGACTTGCTACTTTAGCTGATACTACTCGTTATCAAATAAGTAAATGATGCTTCGGAAATACCTGAAGTACATGTAGCATTCTATGACTTTTACTTAATGCCTTCCTGACTATAGATAGCTGATCAGCTCACCTTTAGGATCCCATACAGCCTACAAAAGTAAAAACGCCTTTCTAGCTTGCAGTAGGATGTTTACAAGATAAAATAAGATACTACTTATAAATTTTCAACCAAGGATGTATTTTATCTAAAAAGGGTATAGGTTCATCGAAATAGTATCAATAGGCTGATACAAATAGGTATCTTCGAGGTTTGCCTAGGGTACTTAAGTAATAGACTCTTTGAGTGAATATGAAAAAAATTCTCATAACTGGCGGGGCCGGCTTTATCGGCTCGCATGTAGTAAGGCGTTTTGTGAACACCTATCCCCAATACCTGATAGTTAATCTAGACAAGTTAACGTATGCTGGTAACCTGGAAAATTTAAAAGATATTGAAAGGGAGCATAACTATCAGTTCATCAAAGGCGACATTGTGGATGAAGTTTTCATAGAGCAATTGTTTGCTGAGCAAAATTTTGATGGCGTTATCCATCTGGCTGCAGAGTCCCATGTGGACCGCTCTATTGCAAGCCCACTGGAATTTGTAAAAACCAATGTTTATGGAACGGTAAATCTATTAAGTGCTGCCCGCAACAGCTGGAAAGGGGAGTATGCAGGCAAGCGGTTTTACCATGTTTCCACCGATGAAGTATACGGCTCTTTGGGTAAGCAGGGGATGTTCACTGAACAAACACCCTATGATCCACATAGCCCCTACTCAGCTTCCAAAGCAAGTTCAGATCATTTTGTGCGGGCTTACCATGATACCTATGGCATGAACACGGTGATCTCTAACTGTTCTAACAACTACGGGTCCCATCATTTTCCAGAAAAGCTGATCCCACTAGCCATCAATAATATACAAAACAATAAACCCATACCCATCTATGGGAAAGGAGAAAACGTACGTGACTGGCTGTGGGTAGAGGATCATGCCCGGGCCATTGATGTAATATTTCATAGAGCAGCAGCAGGAAGCACCTACAACATAGGCGGACATAATGAGTGGAAAAATATTGACTTAATTTTGCTCTTATGTAAAATCATGGATGAAAAGTTGGATCGTGCGCCAGGTTCATCCGAAAAACTTATTACCTATGTTAGTGACCGGGCAGGCCATGATCTTCGCTATGCCATTGACTCTACAAAGCTTCAGCAAGAACTAGGCTGGACGCCTAGCCTGCAGTTTGAACAGGGCCTGGAGAAAACAGTAGACTGGTATTTGCAAAACCAAGCCTGGCTTCAAGGGGTGACCTCTGGACATTATCAAACGTATTATCAACAGCAATATTTATCGCTATAAATGGAGTTAATCAACACCCCCCTGGATGGATGTTTTGTCATCAAGCCCACCCTATTTGAGGATGCAAGAGGTTACTTTTTTGAGAGCTTCAATGAAAACAAATTTAATGAACTCACTAGGATGCAGGTGCATTTTCTGCAAGACAACCAATCCTTCTCCTCCTATGGGGTTGTTCGTGGATTACATTTTCAGAAAGGGATACACGCGCAAGCTAAGCTAGTGCGGGTGCTGCAAGGACAAGTGCTGGATGTGGCCGTTGATCTACGAGAAGATTCTCCAAGCTTTGGCAAGCATTTTTCCATTTTACTTAGCGCACAAAACCACTTGCAACTGTTTATTCCCAGGGGATTTGCCCATGGCTTTGCTGTACTAAGTGCTCAAGCAGAGTTTTTCTATAAATGCGATAATTACTACAAGAAAGAAGCGGAAGGGGGGATCTTGTTTAACGACTCTCATCTGCAAATAGACTGGCAACTAGCAGGTAAAGATATGATAGTCTCTGACAAAGATACGTGCCTGCCTACTTTTTCAGCGTATGTAAACACGAGCACATGCAAAATATCATCGTATTTGGGGCATCCGGGCAATTAGGGCAGTGCTTACAAAAGTTGGCCCATGAGCAGCACTGGCCAGATATCCATTTTCTTTCTAGTCAGCAAGCTAACATTCTCGACATACAGACTTTAGAAAACGTCTTCCGTGAATACAAGCCTGCTTATTGCATTAACTGTGCCGCCTACACCGCGGTAGACAAAGCCGAAGAGCAACCCCAAGCGGCCATGCAACTCAACCGGGATGGGGTAAGCAATCTAAGCCGCTTATGTAGAGAATTTGATGCAACGCTCATCCATCTCTCTACGGATTTTGTCTTTTCCGGCAATCACCATTTGCCGCTAACAGAACGTGAGGACACCCATCCCATAAATGTATATGGGGAGAGTAAACTAGCCGGAGAACAGGCCGTGGTGGCACTCACGGAGAAACACTTCATTCTCCGCACCAGCTGGCTGTACTGTGAATATGGAAACAATTTTGTTAAAACCATGCTGCGGCTGGGCAAAGAACGCGAGCAGCTGAACGTAATCTGGGATCAGCTAGGCACGCCTACCTATGCCATGGATCTGGCAAGCTGTATTTTATCCATCATTCAAACCAGGAGTACAGCCTATGGCCTCTATCATTACAGCAACGAAGGGGTGGCTTCCTGGTATGATTTTGCTCAGGCAGTTTTTGAGCTTAGCCACATTTCTGTAAAAGTGATTCCGGTCCGCACCGCTGACTATATCACTAAAGCCAGACGGCCGGCTTACTCGGTGATGGACAAAGCAAAAATTAAACAAACGCTACGTATAGAGATCCCTTATTGGAAACATAGTTTGCAAACCTGTATCAATTTGATGTAAATGAAAGGAATTATTCTGGCTGGCGGCTCAGGCACCCGCCTCTACCCCATTACCAAAGCCATCAGCAAACAGCTGATGCCTATCTATGATAAACCCATGATCTATTACCCCTTATCGGTGCTGATGATGGCAGGTATTCGGGAGGTATTGATCATCACCACCCCGGAAGACCATCCGCAGTTTACACGCTTACTAGGGGATGGCAGTCAAGTGGGCTGCCACTTTTCGTATGCCCTACAGGAAAAACCCAATGGCTTAGCTCAGGCTTTTGTCATTGGCGAGCACTTTGTGGGTGCAGACAAAGTGGCCTTAGTCTTAGGAGATAACATTTTTTATGGGGTGGGCTTAGGCCGGCAATTGCAAACCCTGAATGGGGTAGAAGGCGGCTATGTCTTTGCTTATGAAGTATCTGATCCGGAACGCTATGGGGTCGTGGAGTTTGATGAGGCAAGCAAAGCCATTTCCATCGAAGAAAAACCGGTTAGTCCTAAATCAAACTATGCCGTACCCGGATTGTATTTTTATGACAATCAGGTGATAGAGATAGCCAAAAACATCGCTCCATCGCCGAGAGGAGAATATGAAATTACCGATGTCAATAAAGAATACCTGCGGCAGGGCAAGCTGAAAGTAGCTATTTTAGATAGGGGCACAGCCTGGCTGGATACGGGCACCTTTGATTCGCTGCACGATGCGAGTGAGTTTGTGAGGGTGATTGAAAAAAGACAGGGAGCCAAGATTGGCTGCATCGAGGAAGTAGCGTACCGGATGGGCTTTATCGACGAAACCAAGCTTTTGAAACTAGCCCAAGAACTCTCCAAAAGTGGCTATGGAGAGTATCTAAAAAAAGTGTTGGCATGCTAACGAGCAGTCTATTTAGTAAAGTTTGTATCTTGTATGATTGATAGTTGTTCTAAGTAGAACATTGTGAAGTAATAAGCGCATTGGGAGGTATGCAGCTATAGCATAAATATTGGTAGCGGTAGAGATGCTTCTTAAAGCTAATCAGAAGGATAAGTAACGCCTTAAGGTATCAAAGCTAGTAAGCCGGATAACATTCAAGTCACTACTTAAGAAGAGTAACCAGGCTATTGAGGTGAGGGGTTTAATAGACCAATTTTTTAAGCATCCTAATCCACTAAACTTATGGCCATTGCTAGGAAGAAAGATTTGCATCAAAAAAGCGGATGGGAACCAGGCTTATTCGTTGTAATATCTGTAAGAAATCTACCAATTATTGATGTATTTTCATTCTAATAGGTTTTTAGTTGTAATAACAATAAAAAAAATTACATTTATATAGAGTGTGAGCAGGCTTAACAAAGAGAGATATAGGAATAAATATACCTAGAATTAGGTATTTTTTTTGCCATTTAAAATGCTAAAATTTGTGAATGGTGGATTTAAAGCTATACTAGGAATCTTTCAGAGAAGGTAAATCAGAAGAGAGAGAGCCTTTGATTTTTCAAAACAGGATATATAGTTCTTAAAATAAGACAAAAGTACTAATTTAAGTAAGGTTACAGGTTTAGTCTAAAAAAAACATATATTCGTCGAAATGCTAATAATCAATTAGTTCAAAATATCTAATTTTGAAGTTGTATTTCCCCTTTGCATAAGAATAATTGATACATAAGTAACAGACAAAATTTAAATATTATTGCAATGTTTCTAGTAAAGTAAAATTTATACAGGTAGAGCCTCATATTTACTTTGCTAGAACATCTTTTACAGTTTGCTATGAATTGGTTTGCCATTTACACAAAGTCACGCTATGAGAAGAAAGTATACTCCATCCTTAAAGAGCAAGGCATAGAAACCTATCTACCTATGCAAAAAAGATTGCGGCAGTGGTCAGACCGCAAGAAATGGATCGAAGAACCCCTGATTTCATCCTATGTATTTGTACAAATTTCCCAAAAAGACTACTTCCGGGTGCTCAACACGCCGGGTGTAGTTTGTTATGTGAGCTTTTCAGGAAGAGCGGTTCCTGTGCGCGAGTCAGAGATAGATTTGCTGAAGCGGATACTAGCTACTGATACGGAACTCGAACTCTGCCAGGAGACCCTGCGAGCAGGTGTACGAGTAGAGATCATAGCAGGACAACTGCTTGGGGTAGAAGGGGAGTTGATTGAGAGGAAAGGGGATAAAAAAGTAGTCATCCGAATTACAGCAACCAATCATTCACTGCTACTAACAATACCAATCCAATACTTAAGAAAATGCCAGGTAGCCCAGGCTAGTTAAGTCGTAGAAAGTAAACCGTTTAACAACGGAATTTATCAAATGGGTACTGATTTATAGCCTGCATCCTGCTTTAAAGCTGCTTGTTTTTCTGATACTAATAATAATCTGATACTAGCAATAAAAAATCGGTCGCGAGTCTTTAAAAGTAGCTTAAAGATTCTCTACTAAAAAATTAAAAACCTGAAAGTTAAGTCTACACTATGTGACTGAGAGGGCGAAGCTTTGAACGGGCAAGTGAGCTTATATATATACTAACTGTTTTATCTGAACAATTGTTATTTGACAGTACGTGTAAAATCAACCTTGTATAAAACCAGCGCTCAATTGACTGCTTGTACGCTAAATGTCAGCAAGGTTTTATTTAAAAAAAAGAATATTTGACTACCACGTTGTAGTAGCTAACTCTAGTATACTTACTCTTATAACCATCTTTTTAATTAACGTTTGTATGTTATTTACTTTTACCACCTATAAGCCATCCATTTTACTCGTAGAAGATAACAAGTATTTACGGCGATTGCTCTATAACATACTGGAAGGCAAATACAAAGTCTATACGGCTGAAAATGGACTGGACGCTTTACTCATTCTCAAGCAAATTGCTGCCCCTAGTTTAATTATCACCGATCTGATAATGCCAGAGATGGATGGGTATGAGTTAATAAAAAATATTAAAAGCAGCGGATTCTACAAACATATACCTGTGTTTGTAATCACCGGAAATGAGCTTGATCAGATACAAGAAGGACTGGAAAGCTTGGGAGTAAAGAGTATATTTTCAAAACCTTTTAATCCACAAAAGTTACTAGAGCAGATTCACGTCCAGTTAGTCAACAACGCTTAATACTAGATTATATACAATTGCATGATCTGCTGATCCGATCTGCTAATAAGATCTGCTGATCCAATTTACACGAACGACTACCGATACTATTACCTGAATCCTATCCTTACCACCGATGAAACAAAGCAGACAAATACTTTTTATTGGCACCTATAGCAGATACGTCTGTGAGGAATTAATTGAACTAGGATATGTAGGGATGTCTTTTGTTGATGTATCCAAAACCATACACTGGCTGATGGAACAGCTAAAGTATAATGGGTCCCTGCCAGACATCATCTTATGTGATGCACAGTTGCCGGATGGCACCGCTACTACTTTGTTAAGCCTGCTCAAGAAAGTAAAACTGGATAAAAAGGTTGTATTTATGGTTTTGGCAAGGGAAGATAACAGGTCATTACTTGATCAGGCGAAGCGCTTGGGCGTAGATGATTGTTTCCTGTTGCCGGCCAGTGCGCAGGACATACACTACCGCTTGCAATGCATCACTCTTCTAAAAAGTATTAACAAAACTGAGAGTGTCAAAGAATTTGAGCATTTTTCTACCTCATTAAAGATTTTTAAACGCTCCTTTGATATCTTAGCCGCTACATCGGCTATTATTCTGCTGCTACCAGTGCTGCTACTCATTACGCTGCTTATTAAGCTAGATTCCAAAGGGCCAGTGCTGTATATTTCCAAAAGAGCCGGACGCAATTATAAAATATTTGATTTTTATAAATTCCGCTCGATGAAAATGGATGCAGATAAAGAGCTAAGCAAATTAACCGTGCTGAATCAATATCAGGGAGAATCTTCTTTTGTTAAAATTAAAAATGATCCTAGAATAACAAGGCTAGGCAGTTTCTTACGAAACACCAGCCTAGATGAATTGCCACAACTATTAAATGTCTTAAAAGGTGATATGTCCTTGATTGGTAACCGGCCATTACCACTCTATGAAGCCGAACACTTGACAACTGATGAATGGGCCCTGCGGTTTTTAGCTCCGGCTGGAATAACTGGCCTTTGGCAGGTAACCAAAAGAGGCCAAACAGATATGACGGATTTAGAGCGGAAAAGGCTTGATACCCATTATGCGTTATCTGAATCGTTGGAACTCGACTACCAGATATTTCTGAAAACATTTTCTGCTATGAAGCAGAAAGAAAATGTCTGAAGGGTTACAAGTAAGTTTCCTAAATTTGCAGAAAGTTGAATATCTGTATACGTACTTATTATTCCCAACTTATTTAAGTTCAATCAGCTCAAAATCTAATGATCAATACAACCAATTTTATGCCTTCTCTATTTTTTGACTCCTCTATTCGACTGTTAGATAGAAAGGCTAAAATACTTATGGGTATAAGTGTTTATTTGTGGTTGTGTAGCCATAGCAATCTTGCTTTTGCCCAAAGTGCAAATGATTTTCAATCGACGTATACCTTGCCACCCTTAGACTCTATTATACAGGTTTGCTTGAAGAATTCAGCCGTATTAAAGCTGCAGGATGCCCAGATTGAAGGACAATATTATGCATTAAAAAGTCAAAAGAAAGACTGGAGCCAGCGAATAGGGGCAAACTTGAGTAGCGGTGTAAGCAATAGAGTTTTCACGCAGACATCTGAGGGGATAGTCAATATACAAAATACCTATGTGCCTTTTTATTTAGCGGGCGTGAGTATTAGCATACCTTTATCACAAGCGGTGGACCGGAAAAACATCGTAGGCCGTGCACAAAGCCAATACAAGGCTGCTTTGCTGCAAAAAGATATACAAACTGAGGAGTTAGTGGACAAAGTAACTACGCTGTATTACGAGTTAGTAACGAATATTAATATTTTAAAGCTTCGGGGAGATGCGCTGCAGACCTTACGCATTCAAAAGTCTTTAGCTGAAAAAGATTTAAAAAGCGGAAATATCACTTTTTCAGAAATGGCAATTGTTACACGGCAGATTACGGCAGAAGAATCAGATTATGAGACGTTTAAGCAAAGTTTACTTTTGAACTGGAGACGCCTGGAAAACCTAATTGGTCAACCCTTAAAAGATATTCCATGAATTTATATCGGTTAAAAATCTTACTCATCAGGCATAGTTTGTTGATCTTTTGTTTTCCATTACTGGTAGCAGTGCTCGTATTTTTTATTGTACGTAACCAGCCCCAAGAGTATACGTCCTATGCATTACTTTATACAGGTTTTGCTTCCGGATATGATCTGGAAAGCACAGAAGGCGGAAGCAGTAACACATTTGGGGTAAACAGTGCATTTGATAATTTAATCAGTACAGTAAAGTTAAAAAGCACCCTGGAAGAAGTAAGCATAGAGTTATTAGCACATTACCTAACTTCTCCTGAGGGTTTAGGTACATCATTTCCTGCTGAGGATAGCTTATTTTTTAAAAATACGTTACCTGCAGATTTTACAAGCAAGTTTACAAAGGGAGAAAATACAGAAAATGTAAAGATAGAATTAACTAAACTTTTAAAAGAAAATGATTACAATCTAACACAAGTTGTACATAGCAATCATTCACCCATTGGCGTGTCAACTTTATTGAATAACCTAGATGCGTATAGGGTTAAAAACAGTGATATTCTGGAAGTTTTTTATAAATCTACAGATGCCAAGAGAGCGCAGATAACACTGAATATATTAGTTCTTACCCTGATCAAGCGGTATAAAATGGCCAAGGTGGGAGAAGCTAGTTCAGTAGTAGGCTACTTTGAAAATCAGTTAAAAAACTCAGCCCAGTTGCTTAAACAAAAAGAAGATACCCTGAAAATGTTTTCTTCTGATAATGAGATAGTAAATGCTGAAGAAGACAGCAAAGCGGTGGCCGCGCTGCGAAAAAGCATCGAAAATAGTATTGATGAAGAGACATCCGCGCTGGCTGCGTCTGAAGCTGCTTTAAATCAGCTTAATACAAAACTTTCCAAATTAAAACAAGCGGCAAGTCTAAGCGTAGCCATTAACAGCATACGAGACAGCCTTACTACATTGAATGCCCAGCTTCTTTTGCTTCAAAATACGTCAACTGCTAATTCTGCTTCCATTATATCTTTGCAAAGCAAAATCCAGGGGCTTGAAAGCGAGCTTAAAGAAGAGTTAATTAAGTTAGATGCTTCTTATAATTCACAGGATGGCGTGCCTGCCAGACTGCTATTATCCACCTGGGTAAATACAATGCTAGAAGCGGATAGAAGTAAAGCAAGGCTGAAAAGCTTGCAAGCGCTAAAGGAAAAAAAGCTTGGCGAATTTCAAACAGTTGTTCCTTTAGGAGTGGAGCTAAACCGGCTAAAAAGAGAGATCACCTTGGCAGAAAAAAACTATCTGGGAATTCTGGATAATTTAAACGCCAGCAGGCTCAGAGAGCAGAATATCAGTGTTGCTTCTAACTTACGTATCCTAGATGAACCTTCTCTTCCGAATAAGCCAGAGTCTTCCAAGAAAAATATATTGATCCTTCTGGGTGGAATGGCTGGCTTTATGCTGGTCATGGGATTTATTACTGGCAAAGAGTTACTCGATAGCACCATTAAATTTCCTTATCAATGCCAGGAACGATTACATGTACCCTTTGCAGGTGCTCTTCCGGATACAACTACAGAATACGCATATACTGGTAAAGTCGTAAGCCAGCTGTTGCACCAGTGCATCAATAGCCTTAAATTTCCTTCAATTAATCAGTCTTCTCCATTTGTAATTGTGCTTTTTAGCACGCAGCCTGGGGATGGAAAAACATATGTGGGAGAGAAGTTAGCCAGGCAGCTAACCAGTGCTGGTTATAAAACGATGCATGTAACTTCTCTCGGTGCAGATGCACCGGAAATAACTTCCCCGTATATAAAAATTGTAGAACTTCCTTCGCTGAATCAGACACTATTGCCTCAGCACGTGCTTAACCAGGCACATTTATCTTTGTTAATTGTACCAGCTAACCGCAAATGGAGTAGCGCCGATGAACATATATTGAATATATACCGCATGAGTATTTCCCACCCAGTGTATGCCTTTATTAACCGCATAGAGTGGACAGAGGTAAAGCGCTTATTAGGCATATTGCCCACTGCATTACAAAAAGTAGCTGGTAAAAAAAATATGGCTGCCAGTTTTGCTAAAAGAAATGTGGAAGAATCCATTCCAGTAAAAAGTTGATAAACCCTGGTGGTTTATATAATACTCAAACAGGTACGCTAATCTATCATTTACTATTCATCAGATAACATTTATGCTAAATAAAGGAGAGATTATCAGATATGTACGGGAATCTGCTCCTTCTCCTTTAGTAAATGCTAAAGTACCTGAATTGCTGATTTCGGGTGCAATAAGCATAGGGGTTGCCTTTCTACTTGCACTGCTAATTGGATATGGCGGTGTAAAGATAACGATGCTACTTATCTGCCTGCCATTTGTTCTGGGGCTAGTAGTGCTGGTTTTTAGCACCCCACGTTTGGGTTTACTAATCAGCATTCACCTGAGTTTTGGTATATTGATAGTAGGCCGTTATTTACCAGTTGATTTGCCTGTTGGACTGACTATTGATTTTCTGCTCTTAGTTACTGCCCTAGCAACTCTATTTAAAGTAAAGAGAGAGGAGTGGAAAGTATTACCTAAAGGTTTATGTATTGTACTATCAGGGTGGTTTTTGATTACAGTACTTGAAGTTTTTAATCCGGAGGCTCAAAGTAAAGAAGCCTGGGTCTATGCCATTAGAGGTACATCGTTACAAATGTGCCTGACTATTATACTGACCCTGCTACTACTGAAGAATCCAAAAGACATTACAAACGTAATCCTTATCTGGCTGGTATGGTCAGTTATAGGTGCATTGTATGGAATGAAGCAATTGTATCTAGGTCTGAATGGTGCAGAAAAAGCATGGTTAGCTGCCGGAGCGTATAGACAACATATATTATTTGGGAAACTCAGGGTTTTTTCATTTTTCTCAGATGCTGGCACCTTTGGAGCAGCACAGGCACAAGCAGGCTTAGTAGCAGCTATCCTCGCACTTAATACTAAAGATCTATTTAGGAAAGTAGGATATGCAGTAGCAGCCTTAGCTTGTTTGTATGGTATGGCTATTTCAGGCACTAGAGGAGCATTATTTGTGTTGATTGCCGGATTTCCAGCTTATTTCCTAATAACCGGAAATGTAAAAGTGCTGGTAACAGGATTTCTATTGGGGGCCTTATTTTTCTGCTTCCTAAAGTTTACATATATTGGCCATAGTAATTACCAGATTTACCGGATGCGAAGTGCCCTTAATCCGGAAGATGCTTCTTTCCAGGTACGACTAAATAACCAGAAAAAACTGTCTGAATACTTAGCTATTACCTCCCGTCCATTTGGTGGGGGCGTAGGAAGCATTGGGTTCTGGGGTAAACGCTTTACACCAAACACCTTTCTTGGAGAAATGCCTACCGATAGCTGGTATGTGCGCATTTGGGCGGAAACAGGCTGGGTGGGGCTCACCTATTACTTACTGATGATTCTGTATATATTGATAGCTGGGTTCAAAAAAGTATTTTGGAAAGAAAATTATAATGCAAAATATCAACTGATGGCCTTGTATGCGGGTATAGCAGGTATAGCAGTAGCTAGTTATGGGAATGAACTATGGGGGGCTTCTCCAATTGCACCCTTTATCTACATTTGTATTGCTTTTGTGTTCCAGGGACCAATTTTAGAAAAAAATACCTCCTTCCAAGCTACTAATCTACTTCAGCGTTAAAATCTTTCTGGACGGTTGCTGTTTTATCAGTTCGTACAACTAGGCCATCGGTTTACAAAGCTGATTCTTTTCCTTAAACTCACATGTTACAACCTTTAATATCGGTTATTTCTGTCAACTATAACCAGTCGCAGATTACCTGCCAAATGCTGGCTTCATTACGAAAGGTAAGCTATCCTGCTTTAGAGATCATAGTAATCGACAATGCCTCCCCTGCTGATAATCCGGAGGTAATAAAAGAAAGATTCCCAGAAGTTAACTTGATTAGGTCTTCATCTAATCTAGGTTTTGCCGGAGGTAATAACCTCGGTATTCGGCAGGCCAAAGGAAAGTATATCTTATTTTTAAATAATGATACAGAAGTAGAACCAGGTTTTTTAGAGCCTCTCGTAAATTTGTTTGAACAAAACCCACAAGCAGGCATTGCCTCCCCTAAAATTCTCTACTATCATACTGATCATATTATTCAATACGCCGGATCTACTGGCATCAATCCCTGGACAGGAAGAAGCAAAACGATTGGGAACCTGGAAAAAGATACGGGGCAACATAACCTGCCGCGGGTAACGCAACTGGCAGATGGTGCTGCTATGATGGTACCCATGCAAGTGATTCAAAAAGTTGGCCTCATGCCAGAATTGTATTTCTTATATTATGAAGAATTAGACTGGTGTGAAATGATTAAAAGAGTAGGGTATACGTGCCATTATGTCGCTCAATCAGCAGTTTATCATAAAGAATCAATGTCGGTAGGTAAAACTTCCACAATGAAAACTTATTATATGAACCGCAACCGTCTGCTGTTTATTCGAAGAAATTTAAAAGGCTGGCAGCTTCTGACTAGTTCGTTGGTATTTATTGTTCTCGCTATGCCAAAGAATAGCCTCCATTTTGGTGTAAACAGAGAATGGGAACATGTAAAAGCTATTTGGAAAGCTTTCCTGTGGCACTTTACGCATAGAAGCGCTGTGAATAATAAATTGGCAACCTAACTGGCGAAGGCCTCCTAATTAAACCGACAATAACTTTTTAAAACAATACCCATTAAAATCTTAAACTTTCCCATCTATGATTGTTCTCGAAACGATAATTACAGTATTCTTCTGGCTTATTGGAATATATTTGCTGTTTAATTGTTGTTATATACTCTTTTTTGCACTAGCAGGATTGAAAAAAATCAATTGGAAAAAGACACCAGCAAATTCCTACCGTAAGTTCTGTATATTAATACCTGCATATAAAGAAGATGCTGTTATACTAGAAACAAGTAAAGCTGCCCTCAGCCATGCCTACAATGGCTTATTTGATGTATATGTAGTAGCTGACAGTTTAAAATCTCAAACTATTTGTGAATTAAAGGAAAGTAAAGTAAAGGTAATAGAGGTAAGCTTCGAAAAAAGCACGAAAGGGAAAGCCTTATCTATGGCTTTAGATAGGCTACCCCAAAACATGTATGATGTAGCGCTTGTGCTGGATGGAGATAATCATATGGGCAGGAACTTGTTGGAAGAAATAAATATAGCTTTTGAAGCAGGCTATAAAGTAGTACAGGCCCACAGGACAGCCAAAAATATGGATACTCCTTTTGCCTTGCTAGATGCCTGCAATGAAGAGATCAATAATCACTTTTTGAGAAAAGGGCATTTCGCAATAGGCATGTCTTCAGCCTTGATCGGTTCAGGTATGGCCTTTGAATACACATATTTAAAAAAGCTATTGATAGGAATAGGAGAAACAGTAGGGGAAGATAAAGAAATAGACTTGCGCATAGCAAAAGATAAGATAAAAATCTGTTACCTGGATAAAGCCTATGTGTATGATGAAAAAATTGAAAATGCAGCCGTTTTTACCAGGCAGAGAACCAGGTGGATATCAGCACAGATAGATTTTCTAACAACTCATTTTAGAGAAGGTTTTAGGGAGCTATTTATTAATAAGAACTTTGATTTTTTCAATAAAATATTGCAAGCCCTATTACTACCACGTATTTTACTAGTAGGGTTGCTTGGATTTTTAGCTGTGTTTTCACTGATTATATCTGTTGGCCTTCCTTTTACTTATTGGCTAAGCTTGCTTGCCACAGTTTGTTTTGCTTTGTTGATAAGTTTACCATCCCGCTTTTATAACAAGAATCTTGTAGAGGCTATATTGAATTTACCAATAGCTTTTTTCTGCATGTGTAAAGCTTTATTAGGTATAAATAAGACTAAGACTTCCTTTCTGGCTACACCACATAATTCAAAAGTGGTTTCTTCTCAATACATTGATTAAGTTCCTGCTATTGAGTTATTGAACGATAGTGAACTGTTGATAATGGTAAGCCTATTAAAGCATTTGTACCAGCCAAACTAAGATAAATATGAAGTCAAACTTATCATAAAGCAGTCAAAAAATACTGTATTAAAACAGGACCACACAGGTGAAAAAAAACTAATTAACTTCTAAAATACAGAGTTGAAAAAAATTAAACACCACAAAACAAAATTACAAAATTGATGAAACCACGTATTACCTCTCTTTGGAAGAAAATTCCATTGTATGTTGCGCCTGTGTTATTTCTAGCATCTTGCCAGCCGCTTGATGAAAGACTCAAACCCGCTGAGGAATTCAAATTAAACGCCCCCGCTGACTTTGATTTTGCTACAATTCAGGAACTGGGTATTACCCTCGCCACAAAAGACAAAGCGGGAAAGGCGATAAGCGTAGCTGCCATTGGCATATATGATAAAAATCCAGACGATGGAGGCACCCTCCTCTATGTAACCGGAACCGATGAAACAGGTACAGTGAATGATGTGAGTGCCATACCTGCGCATCTGACAAGTGTATTTATTGAGAATAATATTCCTGGGGTAAGCAATGTAGAAGTTCCTATTGTGAATGGTAAAGTGGAATATACCTTTACTTCTCCTGATTTGAAAAACGGAAGAATAGCTGAGATTCCTGTCAGAGAGTATTATGGCTTTAATCCAACACATGCTGGTTATTTGATGTTTGAAGATCAATGGCCTAAGAAAGGAGATTTTGACTTAAATGACCTTGTATTGAAATACAACTTCGTTGAAACAAAGCCAACTTCCACGACCATTACAAAGTTAACAGCCACCTTCGATGTTGTGGCCATCGGAGCTACGTATGATAATGGATTTTCCCTGCATTTTCCAAAAAGACCTAATATTTTTGGCTCCGATCAAGTAAAATCCATTACGTTAACTGTAGGTGGTAAAGAACGTACAGCCAAAGTAAAATATGCAGGTACAGGAGTAATTATAGAAGTTTTAGATAAGACTGATCTGACAACTGATTTCTTTAATACCAAAGCAGAAGGCAGTTGTGGCGTACAAGCGATATTAACCATTGAATTCAAAACTGCTATTCCGATAGGTAACGTAGGTATACCGCCATATGATCCTTTCTTAAAGGTTTTTGGAACGAATAGGGAAGTACACTTAGTAAATAAAGCCCGTACATCAGACGCTGAGCCTCTAAGTAATTTTGCTGACAGAGATGATGTAGATGGAGTATACAAAGACAAAACTACAGGTATGCCCTTTGCATTAGTTGTGCCCTCTGCAGGAGGATTCAAATTCAAAGTAACCACCGAAAATACTCCTATACATAAGTCTTATACTTCCTTTGCCAAGTGGGCAAACGATGGAGGTAGCAAACTTACTACTGACACAAAAGCAAAGGAATGGTACAAATATGCTGGTAGCGGAATAATTAATAACACTTGTAAATAAAAGTGCAAAACATACGGTTGGGACTACTAACCGTATGTTTAAAGATTTGTATTATTGATTGAGGCTTGCTGTAAATTAGACTTTTTACTGTTTTGCAAAAATTAGATACTATTTCTATCGTAGTTGTTTGCGATAATCATTATATAATACTTCTAGCTACCCTCATTAAATCAATAGAAGTAAATCATCATAGTTTTGAAAAAATAGATATTTACATTGTAGAAGATAATGTTTCCAATAAGAATAAAATTAAATTACTAAGTTCTATAGAAACTGAGTTAATTACTTTGCACTGGTTGGAGATAAAGACATGCATACCAAAACATATACGACTACCATTGGACAGAAGCTCCTATCCTTTAAATATATATGTCCGCTTATTTATTCCTTACTTCCTTCCACCAGGTATCAGTAAAGTTATTTATATGGATGTGGATATGATAGTTCAAAGTGATATAAGTAATCTATGGAATATTGATCTGGGAGATAAAATAGTAGCAGCAGTGATGGATCCTAGCGTCAAAACGGTTAGTAACAACTGGGGAGGAATTAAGAATTACCAAGAATTAGGATTGAGCGCCTGTACAAAATATTTCAATTCAGGACTTTTGATAATCAAGACTCAAAAGTTATTAAAGCTAAACATTACTGAGAAAATTATAAGCTGCATTGTTAGTAACAAGCAATATGCTAAGTATCCTGATCAATATGGCTTAAATGTGGTATTGGCTAATCAATGGTTGGAGATAGACTCAAGATGGAACCATTTTGCTTCAGATAACAGTAGAGAATATGAACCATTCATAATACACTTTGTTGGCAGAAAGCCAATATATAAATCATATCGTAATCACAATATCTATAAAAATTTATTTTATAGATATTTACTTTCAACTAAATGGCAATATTTTCAACCCATAGGAGAGAGTTGTAGGTATATAAAAAAAATTAAAAATCTAGTAAAAAAAGTAAGCATACTCCATTTACCTCATTTATTACATAATTAATAAAGTTTTAATTTAATTTAAATATGTCGCAATTGTTTCTTCCTTCCTGGATAAAGCCTTATCTAGAAAAAAAAGATTTCTATTCGATGTCTGAAAAAGAGGTTTCTTATTTAAAAACAAAGCTGGCAAAATTCGATAGTATGAATCCTGATGTTTCTATAATGATACCAGCTTATAATGAAGAGACAAGAATTTTCCGCACCTTAGCTTCTTTAGCTGATAATATTACAAATCATAATGTTGAATTAGCAGTGATAAATAATAATTCGACAGACCGGACACAAGAAATAGTAGATATACTAGGTGTCAAATCTTATTTTCAACCTGAACAAGGTATTGCATTTGCCCGCCAAATGGGCTTATCATATGCAAAAGGTAAATATCATTTATGTGCAGATTCAGATTCCATTTACCCTCCCAATTGGATTGAAAAAATGATCAAGCCAATGATTAAAAATAAAGAAATAGTAGGAGTGTATGGGCGATATTCAATTATACCTCCAAATGGACAAGGTCGTTTTGGTTTATGGATTTATGAGACATGTACCGGAGTATTATTTAGACTTAGGCAGAGCAGAAGGGAACATATGAATTTTCTTGGTTTTAATATGGGATTCGTAACCGAAATCGGAAGAAAAATGGATGGGTTTGAAGTTGAAAGGGTGAGATTATTCAGCAATTCTAAAAATAGCAATAATTATACGGTTATAAGTGAAGATGGACAAATGGCTGTTCAACTAAAAAAAGTAGGTAAATTAAGAATGATTACTAGTAATCAAGTAAGGGTTTATACTTCAGCAAGAAAGTTATTAGATGATGGAGGAATTGCGAAGGCATTTTTTGTAAGGTTGAAAACACATAGCAAAAAAATTTTTCAATATTATCTCTCAAAATCACCAGTTGACTCTGACAAGATAGTGTATTAATAATATTAAAGATATTCATTTCATATTTACAACTTATTTTTTTGTTTAAGTTGTTCAAAAACAACTTAAGTCTTAATGTGTAGTTTTAAAATACTTTTTACATGACTTAAGAATAAGTAATACTACCAAGAAACGTGCACTAAATACAAATAAAAATTAATTTAAAAATCAAGAATGAATCTTGTTTTTGTAAGCCTTCAACGAATAGATACGGATAGGGAATCTACTTCTACTTGCCTAGCTAAAGAACTTTCCAAAAATCATAAAGTGCTATATGTAAATTCTCCAATTGACAGAAAGGCATTATTTTTAAACACCAATGACGAATATATAAATGCCCACATAGATAATATTAAAAAAAAAGGAGAAAGTTTAAAGCTATTCCAAGAGAACTTATGGGTATTGCATCCAAAAAGAATAATAGAATCTATTAATTGGATTCCTAACACAACTCTCTTTAAAAAAATTAACTGGATAAATAATAAACGCTTTGCAAAAGATATAAAAGGAGCATTAGAAGAATTGAAATTTGAGAATTATATTCTTATCAACGATAAAGATATTTTTAGAAGCTTTTATCTAAAGGAATTGCTGCAACCAGAAAAATACATCTATTTAGACAGGGATTATACAATAGGAATGGATTATTGGAGAAGGCATGGAGTAATTCTTGAACCCCAATTAATGCAGAAAGCAGATGCTGTCGTATGCAATTCTATTGACTTTACTAAACGTGCTAAATTATATAATCCTAATAGCTTTTATATAGGTAATGGAGGTTACATTAATCATAATACTGCTGAGAAAAGCCTCATACCTAAAGACTTAGAGATAATACCAGAGCCTAGAATTGGTTATGTTGGCGCATTAACCTCTTTGCGATTAGACTTAAACCTACTGATAGAATTAGCAAAAAAATGTCCTATTTGGAATTTCGTTTTGATTGGACCGGAAGATGAAAGCTTTCAAAAAAGTAAATTGCACACTTTACCAAATGTTTACTTTTTAGGAAAAAAAAATACAAAAGAAATATCAGGTTATTTACATTATTTTGATGTTTGTATAAATCCACAAATTGTAAATGAAATTACTATAGGTAATTTTCCAATGAAGATAATAGAGTATCTGGCATCAGGAAGGCCTGTTGTAGCAACTAAAACTAATACGATGAAAGAAATTTTCGAAGAGCATACTTTTCTTGCCGAAAATACAAAGGATTATATCCAGCAAATTAAAAGAGCATTACTTGAAGATAGTACTTCAGTTAACCAAGAAAGAATAAGTTTTGCAAAAAGTTTTAGCTGGGAGAATGTGGCTACCAGTTTATTAAATTGTATCAATTCTGTATAAATTAAAATAGACATCAAATTACAAAATTGAATACTGTAGAGGAGAGTAAGAAAGAGCAACTTTGGTTTGCTACCCATCACTTAAAAGATGATCTAAAAACCCGTTCGGTAAAAGGTGGAGCAAGTACTGTTGGTGGGCAATTAATTTCGTTTGGGATGACAATCTCCTCAACGATAATAATGGCTAGGTTACTTTCTCCAGAAGACTACGGATTAGTAGCTATGGTTACTGCTTTCACAGGATTTGTTTCTATATTTAAAGATTTAGGTTTATCTGCAGCTGTTATTCAAAAAGAATACATAAACCAGCACCAGGTAAGTACTTTATTCTGGATCAATATAATGATTAGCCTAAGTATTGCTCTAATTATTGCATTTCTAGCGCCCTTGCTCGTTTCTTTTTATAGAGAAGATAGACTGTTTTATATCACCATTGCTTTTTCAATAAGTATATTCATCACTGGTTTTTCTATGCAACACAGTGCTTTAATGAATAGACAGATGAAGTTTAAAGCGTTATCAGGTATACAAATAGTAAGCACAGCAGCCAGTTTATGTACCGGCGTATTACTTGCTTGGTATGGATATGGATACTGGGCAATCGTAGCTACTACTGTACTTACCCCTGTGTTCTCTACTATTATCTTATGGATTGTATGCGATTGGAGGCCAAATTTAATTGTAAGAAGTTCAAACATAAGATCATTTGTAGAATTTGGAGCAGGTATAACGGGATTTGATCTGGTAAATTATTTTTCTAGGAATATGGACAATATATTAATTGGCCGATATGTAGGTTCGGGAGCACTGGGCGTATATTCCAAAGCATATCAATTATTGATGCTTCCAATTACTCAACTAAGAAATCCATTAAATGCAGTGGCTCTTCCTGCCTTAAGTTCACTTCAAAAAGATGAAGAGAAATATCAGATTTTTTTTAAAAGGTATCTATTCACGCTGGCATTCTTTTCTATGCCAATAGTAATGTATTTAGGCATATTCTCTGATGAAATAATACTGCTTGTATTAGGCAATCAATGGAGTGAATCTGGATACATTTTCAAGCTTTTAGCCATTACAGCATTCATTCAGCCAGTAGCCAGTACTCAAGGCTTAGTCTTAATAACTACTGGAAATGTTAAAAAATATTTCAATATAGGATGTACTAATGCAATAATTACTATTACTGGCTTTGCTTTGGGTGTAAATTGGGGAATAATTGGCGTGGCGATATCGTATGCTGTTGTAAATTATTTGATGTTTATACCTTCTCTATTTTATAGTTTTAAAAATTCTCCTATAAGTTTAAGTTTGTTCCTAAGGGAAGTTACTTATCCATTTATTTTTTCTTTATTAAGTGGAATAGTAATGTTTTTTTTTAAAATAAATACAAGCATAGATTCTTTTTATACTCTTTGTGTTTTAGGATTTATTATTGGTCTGCTTACTTATATAGTGCTTTGGAAATCTTCTCGAAGTAGTAATAATCAGTACTTGCAAATTCTAAGTTTTATAGCTCTTTTGAGAAAAAAATAATGAATAAGTTAGCTGTTTTTGCTCCACACATTGGTGCTATATCAGAAAGTTTTATTAGGCGGCACATGGAGGATTTATTACCAACCAATACAGTAATTATTGCTGGCTCTAATAAGCCCCCCTATGGTGGACATTGGAATGTTGAAGTGCCTCAATTTATTCTGCCAGATTTAAATAATTTAATTAATTTAAGCCGTAGAAAAAAAGCATATCTGCTTACACTTCAAGCATTAGGTATAAAACAAAATTCGAGTTTATTAAACAATACTGAACTAAAAGCTTTTTTGCAGCATCACAAAGTATCTGTAGTACTTGGCGAATATTTAGATGTAAGTACAACTATGATTGATCTGTGCAATAAACTTGGAATCAAATTACTTGCTCATGCACATGGATACGACATCTCTATAAAATTAAGAGAGAAATATTGGAGAAAGCAATATTTAAAATTAAATGAGGTGTCAGGTATAATAACGATGAGCGAATACAGTAAACAACGATTAATTGATATTGGTATAAGAGAGGAACTTATACATATTATCCCTTATGGTGTAATCTTACCCCCCTTAAATATAAACAAGAACATCCAATCAGCCATCAAATGTATTGCTGTAGGAAGAATGGTACCAAAAAAGGCTCCCTTGCTTTTACTAGAATCTTTCCGAAAAGCAGCAGAAAAAAATGATTTTTTAACATTGGATTACGTTGGTTCAGGTGACTTATATCATCAGGTAGTACAATATATAGATGACTTTAAACTGAGAAATAAAGTTAAACTTCATAATTCTCTACCAAATAATGAAGTTTATAAATTGATGAGAGAGGCTGATATTTTTTTACAACATTCTATAACATGTCCAATGACAGGAGATCAAGAAGGATTGCCTGTAGCTATTTTGGAATCCATGGCTCATTATTTACCTGTAGTTTCCACATCTCACGCAGGTATACCCGAGGCTGTTTTAGATAATGTTAGTGGATTTATTGTGGAAGAAGGCGATACGGATTCTATGGCTGAAAAAATATTAATATTAGCTCAAGACGATCAATTAAGACTTGCTTTAGGTAAAGTAGGCAGAGCAATTATTGAACATAATTTTACATGGGATATTGAAAAAAACAGACTGAAGAACTTAATATCTTTAATTCCTTAAATTTCAAATTTATTATAATTATTTGAATTGGATAACCCTAAATAAATATTCAATTATTGAGTAAATATAGAATATTAAATTGTCTAATCTAAACAGATCTACTTTCTGAACATATATGAAAATAGCGGATTAGTACTGTTTTAGTTTACAATTAGATCTTACTAATATAATAAGCAGAATTTAAATATGCGAAATAAAGAAATATGGAAACCTACTAAATTTATCTATAAGAATAAGAGATTAATTGCCTCAAGAAATACTAAGGATGTTAATATATCTTCGGTCTTAATGGTTGATCTTATAGCTGAGTTCTATGATTCTCAAATCAAAATTTATGCACAAGGACGACTTCTTGATCTTGGATGTGGAAAAGTGCCATTATATGAAGTATATAAGGATTATGTTAGCGAAAATGTTTGTATCGATTGGGGCCAGACATTACATAAAAATCCTTATTTAGATTTTGAATCTGATTTGAATAAACCATTACCTTTTAATGATAATGAATTTGATACAATAATTCTTTCTGATGTTCTCGAACATTTAAGAAATCCTGAATTATTATGGTCTGAAATGTATAGAGTTTTAAAAGGTGGAGGAAGGTTAATTATGAATGTTCCATTCTATTATTGGCTGCATGAGGAACCTTACGATTATTTTAGATATACAAAATATGCATTAAAGGCAATGGCTGAAGATGTTGGCTTTAGCATTGTTTTACTAAAATCTATTGGTGGCGTTCCAGAAATATTAGCTGATCTGACAGCCAAAAATGTTATCAAAATACCAGTAATTGGAAGTACAATTGCAATGTTTATACAATTTTTAATTAAAAATTTTGTTAGAACAAAGATTGGTAAAAAGGTCTCTACAAATACTGGCAAGAAATTTCCTCTTGGTTATTGCATGATTGTAGAAAAAAAAAATAATATTTAAAGCAGAAACAAAAATAATAAAATTTAATAAGCGAATAATATTAAAAATAATTTTATTATTTGATGCATTTTTTACTTTTAAAGATTTTATATATTGTTTCTTTTATAAGGTATCCTCGCTATAAAAAGAAATATAGATATTATATACGTGATAATTATTATAGTAGACTATATCAATTCAAATATTTAATTAAAGATTATTTAAAAAAAAGCAAGTATAAGATTATTGAATACAATGGTGAATTTCAGCAAGAGTTAACCTTTGTCCTACCATTTGCCTATTGGCACCACTGTAATGGTACTCTCCAAAAGACCATTTCAAGCAAGCATACTAAACAGATTTATTTTTTTAGTAATTATCATGAGGAGAGGCATGAGAAAAGGGATTGGGAAATTTATACAAAAGATTATACGATACCCAATATGATGCACAGCGTTACCTTTAGTTTTACTAAATGGAAAAGGGTACCATTAAAAGCACATTATAAAAACGACCAGTTTGTTTTTAGTAAACCAATACTGCTTCTAGCCAACAAATACAATGTAGAATGGAATGAAGCCCCTCTTAATTTCTTAAAAATAGATACACTCAATAAAATAATTGAGAAATATAAGAGCAAATACCAAATCATTTACAATCGACCATTAGCTAAACACATAGTCTCAGATAATAGTGACGTTCTAGATTTAAATGAACATCAATGGTTAAGGGATAATCATCCGGAAGTAATTCTTTTAGATGATTTGTATGAGAAGTTCAAAGCTTATGTAAATAACTTCAATCATTTGCAATTAATGGTATACGCCAATTGTAGCCATTTTGTATCTGTACATGGAGGCACTGCGGCATTAGCAAGTTATTTTGGAGGTATAAATATAATTCTATCTAAAAGTGGAATAGAGCACCAGTTCAATGAATTTCATACAATTTTTCCTGCTTTATCTGGCGCTAAAATCCTACATGCTAAAACTGAAGAAGAGCTATTTAATTACCTGCAAATTTATTATTAATGGTTGAGAGAGATTTTATATTCAATTTGTCACTTATTTACTGACGGTCAATCTAGATTTTACCCGCGCTGGGTACATCAATTCATAGCACACTATTTTTCCTTTCTTTATTTCTGATTATGCTTTTGTTTTTTACCCTTTGCTTCTGGCTTAGCCTGGGCGTGTTATTTTATGCCTATCTGGGTTATGGTATAGTTTTACTGAGTCTTGTTAAAATAAAAAGAAGATCTCAAGCAAAGAAAAACTATTTTTCCCAACCAGGTAGTATGTTTCCGGCTGTAACCGTATTGATAGCTGCCTACAATGAAGAAGATTACATACAAGCAAAAATTAAAAATACCCTTGCTTTACAATATCCGGCTGAAAAATTGCATGTAATCATCGTTACGGATGGCTCCACTGATAACACCCCAGGCTTGGTAGCGAACTATCCTGGTGTCCGGCTGCTGCATCAACCGGAGAGAATGGGCAAGATAGCTGCTGTACAACGGGCAATGCCTTATGTGGATACAGAACTCGTTGTTTTTACAGACGCCAATACTATGCTCAATGAAGAGGCTATTTTAAAAATAGTGAGGCATTATGCAGATGATAGGGTAGGGGCTGTGGCAGGTGAGAAAAGAATAATGGCAAAAGAAAAAGATGCAGCCAATGGAGCTGGAGAAGGTGTTTACTGGAAGTATGAGTCTGCATTAAAAAAGTGGGATTCTGAGTTGTATACAGTGGTAGGAGCAGCCGGTGAACTTTTTTCTATCCGAAGATCGCTGTTTGAAATCATTCCCCAGGACACGCTTATCGAAGATTTTTATCTCACCTTACGTATAGCACAGAAAGGTTATCAAGTAAGATACGAGCCGGAAGCCTATGCGCTGGAAGGCCCATCTGCCTCTGTCGGCGAAGAACTGAAAAGGAAAATTCGGATTGCTACCGGTGGTATACAAGCAGTAATAAGGCTGCGTGCATTACTAAATCCACTTAAGTATGGCATATTAAGCTTTCAGTATATTTCACACCGGGTGCTCCGATGGACTCTGGCACCTGTAGCTCTACTCCTATTATTGTTGAGTAATGTTATACTTGCTATAGAAGGTAATGTATTTTTTCAGGCAGTTCTGCTAATGCAAAGTTTTTTTTACGGAGCTGCTTACCTAGGAAAGTTATGTGAGACCCGTCAATTTAAAATAAAGGCTCTCTTTGTGCCTTATTATTTCTTCATTATGAACTACGCCGTATACATGGGTTTCTACAGATATTTAAGAGGATCTCAGTCTGTATTATGGGAAAAAGCAAAAAGAGCCTGATCGCAACATAGTATCATGGAGATATTATCTTCAATAGGTTATGGCCTCTGTAGGAATTTGTGGTTTTTTGCATGCTCACAGGTTTTAACTGTAAATAAATCCAAATAATGTTTACATGTAAGAAATAAAGTACTATGTACTAAAATACTTTTTCAATTGTGCTTAAAAGGAAGCATATCTAGATTAGGTGGCAATAGTAGCTTGATAACACAGGTGATTTTTAAGCTAATATTCATAATTACCTTTCTAAAGCAATAGATAAGTTAAGATACCTTACACTTTTTTGAATTTACAAAGGTTACCATTCTATAGTGGTACTTTACTTTTGCATAATAAGGAGACAGGTTACAGGTTAATGCCTGATAAAGAAAAAACTCTTCTATCCATGTGAAATTTTCTTAACTAATTTGAAATGATCTTATACACACTTTCTGCATTTAATAACCTTAAAAAGTTTTTGAAAGGAATATCAAAAATCAGACCTACCCATCTAATTCTGCTAAATCAACTATTGCTGCTTATTTTCCTTCCCTGCCAGCAAGTATTATCGCAAACTAAAACAGCTAATGAATATGTAAAGCCCTATACTGAAAATTTTATGTATGGTAACAATATGGGCTATTATGGAGGTGCATGGAAAGATGAACAATTAGCAGAGTTAATAAATAAAGCCGGGGGGCGTACATTAAGACCCACCTTACCAGATCATTTTATTGAAAAATATGGAATAAATGTGCGCCTGAATACATTCAATTACTATACAGGCACTCTGGGCATGAAGGAAATCGTTTGCTTTGTAGAGGGGCCTTCAGATGCTCACCGCGATAAAACCATTTATGCAGGCAATACGGTGTCTTCCAAATTGTTTGCAAACTTATACCAGCCTGTCTGGAATGTGGATGGGACAGTTAATCAAAATAATTATTATGCCTACTATATCTACCGCCTGGTGCAGGCATATGGCAATCATATCCGTTTCTGGGAAGTAGTAAATGAGCCTGATTATGTAAGCGGGGCCAACCCTGCCAACTGGCTTACCCGTGCTCCGTTGCCTTCGGAAACAAAAAATACCCTTGCTCCCTTTTATCACTATATCCGCATGCTCCGCATTACCTGGGAAGTAGTAAAAAAATACAATCCCGATGATTATGTCACACCTGGGGGTATTGGGTATCCTGAATATCTAGACGCTTTACTAAGGTATACAGATAATCCAGCAGATGGGAGTGTAACTGCCCAATATCCTAATAAAGGAGGCGCCTATTTTGATGTGGTAAGCTACCATGTATATCCTGCCTATTTTCTAAGAATATGGGACAATACTATAAAAGGATTTAAATTTTTACATACTTCAGATTATGCAGCGGGCCAGGTAATAACGCATAAGGATAAAATGGAAGCAGTACTGCAGAAATATGGGTATAATGGAACCACCTACCCCCGAAAACATCTGATAGTTACTGAAACCAATATTAGCCGTCGTACATCCGACTGGCGGTATAGTTCTGATGAAATGCATCGTAACTTTGGTATAAAAGTGATGGTGCTAGCACAGAAAAATAGTATTAAACAATTACATATGTATAGTCTAGGAGAGTCTGCTAACGCACCAGATCCCACTATATCAGTATCAGATCCATATAAACTTATGGGCCTATACGAGAATCTTGCTAGAGATACTCCCGGCTATGAAAAACTAACACAACAGGGTAAGGGTTTTAGAACTGTAACCCAATTTTTATCAGGTGCACGATATGATGGGGCTCGCACAGGGGCTATGAATTTACCCGCAGGGGTGGAAGGAGGAGCTTTTGTAAAAGATGGCAAGTATACGTATGTATTATGGGCAAAGGCCCAAACAGATAAGAGCGAGTATGCTTCTGCAACTTATTCTTTTCCAGCATCCTTAAATATTGTCAGTGTAAACCGGCACGAATGGGATTATCCCTTTACAAGTAAAATTGTTCAGCAGACTGCTCAAAATATAGCTTTAAATGGTTCGCCAGTTTTCTTTACTGCAAATATACAGGCTGCTGCTTCTGTCACTTGTAGTGCTACTGGTTCTATTTTATGGGAACAATGGGCAGGTATTTCAGGATCAACCGTTGCAACTATTCCTCAAACTACTACCCCCTCCATTACTGGTCAATTAACACAATTCGAAGCGAAGACGAATATAGGCGATAATTATGGAGCGCGTGTAAGAGGATATGTATGTGCTCCTGTCAGTGGCAACTATACATTTTATATAGCCGGGGATGACAATGCAGAGCTATGGCTCTCCACGGATGCCAATACAGCTTCTAAAAGAAAAATTGCCTATGTAAGCGGCTGGACTAGTTCCAGGCAATGGACAAAATACACCAGTCAAAAGTCTGCCTCTATCTACCTGACAGCAGGGCAAAAATATTACATAGAAGCCTTACAAAAAGAGGCTGCCGGCGGAGATAATCTAGCCGTAGCCTGGGTAGTGCCTACTACTACTGCTATTACTATCATTCCCGGTGCGAATCTATCACCCTTTGTCTTAACTAGTACGGCAAAGCTGGATAAGGAGAGTCAGGTTCTAAAAGAAACGGAGTTTAGCGTTTATCCTAACCCTGCTGCTACTCAGGCTACCGTTCAATTTACCCTTGCTGAGACTTCAGGGGCTACATTAACTCTGTATGATCTGCAAGGAAGACTTGTACGACAGTTATTTACCGGGCGGGTAAAAGCCGGCGAGCTGCAAACAATTACATTGAACGAGAATGAGTTGATTCAGCAAGTATATCTTGTAAGGCTGGTCGCCAATAAAGAGGTCTTTACTCATAAACTAATAATAGTTAAATAACTCATCATCCATATTACACTAGGTAGTTAAACAAAACATACAAATTCCTCATTATACCTGATGAGGAATTTGTATGTTTTGTTTATACCCAAAGTACTTACCAAACCAGCCTTTACATAGCTGGTTTGGTAAGTACTTCTTCCATTAGTTTCACTTTATGCCATAGTAAATCTGCAAGCTACAGGCTGGCAAATGAATAGAAACATGTTTATAAATGACAGGGTAATAACCTTGGTTATTACATCTTCTCTCATGATCTTTTTAAGCTGTTGTTCTAGTGGTAATTCAGCTACTAGATCTACCTCGGCAGTGCCCAAGATACTCCTTTTACCAGAGATGATTCTCAATGAAGAGGGCAGGGGGGATGCAACCTTACTAATGGATGAACAGGAGCTTGCAGGGGATCCGCTGAATGGGAGTACAGGTACACCCACTACAGTGTGGAGGCCAGGATGGTCTGCAGCTGATTATCCCGCTCATGTGTTAATTGATCTAGGAGCCGTATATAGCTTAACAACTATTTGCCTCTTTGATGCAAATAGTACGGGAGAAATTACTGTCTCTGCTGGAAAGCCTTTTGAGTGGACTTTACTTTTTACCGATGGGATGAGTAATTACTTGAAATGGAACAGGCATACAGTAAATGTTCAGACCAGGTATATTCGTCTCACCCTTACTAACCCTACGAGTACCCCTGAAATAGTTTTGTATGGCCTTAAAGTCAAAGAAAGCGAAACAATATCTGCCCATGTAAGAGATTCCGTGAAGCTAGTGCAGCCATCCATGGAAAATTTCATAGGGATCAATTCTTTTATTGATGTTCCGTTAGAAGTTGAGAAAGTAGCTGGCTTTATCAGAGAGTATCACAACTGGCGCTGGAGTGAAGGAAAAGAGCAGCATACAATCAAGCATAATCCCAGCTATCCTGGATGGAATTTCGACTCATATTATATAGATCGTAAAAGTGCCCTGCTTATCGTGTCTCCATGTATTCAGGGAAGTGTAGAATGGCTTAGCGAAGAGAAAGAAAACAAGCCTGTAAAGAAAGGAAACGATACGCAAGATCCCTCTTCTTATAGAGCACATGGAGAGTTTATGTTTCAATATGCAGCCAGGTATGGCAACAGAGCCATAAGAGAAGATCAGTTGGAGCTAGCAGAAGGTCAGCCTAAGCTGTCAGGCCTGAATGCAATTACCTATTTTGAAGACTGGAATGAACAGGATAAAACGTGGATGGGTAAAGATGCTCAATTTTCTCCGTATGAATATGCGGCCATGGCCAGTGCTGATTATGATGGGCATCAGAAAAAAATGGGAAGCAGCGTAGGTATAAAAAATGCAGATCCCGATGCAAAGCTGGTCATGGGTGGGCTTGCTGGGCTAAAGATAGAGTACATCAAAGCGATGAAAGTATGGGCAGACTATCACCGGGCGGGCAGTTTTCCGGCAGATGTGTTAAACTTTCACCATTACAGCAGGGAAGGTAAGGAAAATAACTCGGTTGGCATCAGCCCGGAGCAGGATAAATTAAAAGAGAAGATGCAGGCGTTAGTAGCCTACCGGAATACCTATTTGCCTGATAAGGAAATATGGCTAACAGAATTTGGGTATGACGTGCACCCGGAGTCTCCTCAACGGGCTCCGGCAATAGGTGCGTATTCAGCCCAGGAAGTACAAGCCCAATGGCTGGTACGTTCGTATCTGGAACTGGCAGCGTCCGGTATAGACCGCGCGGCGATGTATATGGTGCGGGATCATGATTCCAAAAGTGCAGGCAAGTATGCTACCAGTGGCCTTGTAACAGATAAGCAGAGTGGCCATAAGCCCAGAACTTCCTGGTATTATGTATATACGCTAAAAAACACGTTGTCAGGCACTAAGTTTGTTTCAGAAGTACCTTCAGGAAACAGTTTGGTGAGAATATATAAGTTTAGCGACGCTAAAACCAATAAGACTGTATTTGCTCTATGGTGTCCAACGAGCGATGAAACAATAATCAATAATTATCAACTGGCTTTAGAAAACGGGTATAAGAGTATAAAACTCATTACCATGGTTGACAGAGATATTGATGGCATTGAAAAGGAACTAATAATAGATACGAAAGGAAGGGCTACCGTTTCAGTGAGTGAAAGGCCTGTGTTTGTGGTCGTAACTAATTAATTCACTAACTAATTCTAGTTGGTTGGTTACCTGTGGGTTTGAAATAATATAAACGGTTGCATACCTTGTACTTACACTCCAATTAAATGCGAATTGCAATTTAGTAACTGAGATTTTAAGAGCTTTTCAAAAGATAACTAATAAAGCAGCCATCATAAATAGGGAACGTTTTGAAATGAAAAATTGGGATTGGAAAATTGAACCCAGTGCTAAGTGGTGGGGGTGGAGCGCGGATGAGCTATGGTCCTACAGGCATTTAATAATGGGTTTAGTAAGACGTGAGTTTATTTTAAATTACCAGCAAACAATTTTAGGGCCCATATGGATTTTAGTACAACCCATACTTACGCTTTTAACTTTTGTATTAGTATTTGGAAAATTAGTTGGCATTTCCACCGGCAGTTTGCCTCCGGTATTATTTTACTTATCCGGCATAGTACTCTGGAGCTTTTTTAGTGATAGCCTTTCAGGTACCTCAAATACATTCAGAGAAAATATACATATATTCAGTAAAGTATATTTTCCACGCATCATTATGCCGTTTTCGATGCTGATTACCCATTTCTTACGTTTTTTGATACAATTACTTTTGTTAGGGTTAGTACTACTGGGTTACCTCATCTTTGGTAAAATCCATTTGTCTGTAAACAGATGGATTCTTATTTTACCTCTGATACTAATGGCCATTGGGATCATTGGCCTTGCCATAGGTCTTATTTTATCTGTGTTAACGGCTAAATACCGCGACCTAGGAAATCTAGTGCCTCTAAGTGTACGACTACTCATGTTTCTTACGCCAGTTATATATCCAATTACCATTATTCCTGAAAACTTGCGATGGCTGGTGCTATGGAATCCATTAACACCCCTATTCGAAGTATTCCGGTATGCTATCTTAGGAGAGGGGACTTTTAGTATCCAGCAATTCATATATAGTATCATGTGTACTTTTTTTCTGCTGATAGCAGGCTTACTGATTTTTAATAAAAAGGGTGATCAGTTAATAGATGTAGTCTAAGTACCCATATGTCTGAAGTAGTCATACAAGTAGAAAATTTATCGAAATTATACCGTTTAGGAACATTGGGCACAGGGTCTTTGCGGCAAGACATGCAGCGCTGGTGGGCAAAGTCCATACGTAGAAAGGAAGATCCTTTCTTCCAGTCACTCTCCCCAGATGATAAAGGGCTGCCTGCCAAAGACTTTTTCTGGGCTTTACAAGCCATCAATTTTGAAATAAGACAGGGGGAAGTATGGGGTATTATTGGACATAATGGCGCAGGCAAATCTACCTTGCTAAAAATCTTATCCCGTATCGTACGGCCAACTTCAGGCGTTGTATATGGCAAAGGGAAAATCAGTAGTTTGCTAGAAGTAGGTACCGGTTTTAATCCAGAGTTAACGGGTAGAGAAAATATTTACCTAAGTGGATACATCTTGGGTATGAAGAAGGGGGAGATTCGAAAACGATTTGATGAAATAGTGGATTTCTCTGGTGTAGAAAAATTTCTTGATACCCCTGTCAAGCGCTATTCTTCTGGCATGTATATGCGCCTGGCGTTTGCAGTAGCTGCTCACCTGGAGCCAGACATACTAATTGTTGATGAAGTGCTGGCGGTGGGCGATGCAGAATTTCAAAAAAAATGTATGGGCAAGATGCATGAGGCCTCCAGTACCCATGGCAGAACGATTCTTTTTGTAAGCCATAATTTACAGGCAATCAATAATCTATGCAGCAACACCATCTGGCTTGACCAAGGGAAAATAAAAGAAAAAGGAGAGACTTCCCTAGTGATGAACACCTATCTAACTAGTGTTAACCAGGATAATGGGAAGCATAGCTGGAACAAACTTGAGCATGCGCCTGGCAATGAGATGATCAGGTTAAAAAGTATACAAGTAAAGCCCTATATGTATGGGTTTGATGGAATTATTACTGTTAATACGCCGATTCAGGTAAATGTTGAGTTCTGGAATTCTTTTACGGATGGCACCATTGAGGTTAGTACCAGACTTTATACGGTTTCTGGTGTATGTGTATTTGACTTAGGTTCGCCCACTATCAAAGCAGAGAAAGGAATATTAGCATTAAGTATGGTAATTCCAGGTAATTTACTCAACGATACTTCCTATTCTATTTCTCTAATTATCTTAAAAGATAATAGCGATACCATACATGAATTCCCACATTGTGCCACGTTTGATGTGGAAGACATGCGGGAAAATATGCAGTTTTTTGGCGTATGGCCTGGTGTGATCAGACCTCAGCTTGATATTTCTTTTGCTTTAATAGAAAGGGTTGAAGAAAATAAATAGACGGTTTCTATCCTAAATAAAAACTGTATCAACTTCTTTGTTTTTGAGAATCTGATTAAATTAATATCCCTGTATACTCCTCTCTTATTCACTAATCAAGTAAATTATTTGCTTTCTATACTACTACTCTTCTACACTCAAAGACAAAATGAATGGCAACTGCAGTTCTTGATCTGGATTTAACTAATTTACCATCTACTATACCTGGACTACATCAATATACTAAGGCGTTAGTTTTAGTTAGGTATAAGGGTAAACCTATTGGACAAAAAATTTTTCCTGTTACCAAGGGAGTTCTTCAGATTGAGGAAAACATCAATGCTTTACTCAATATCCCGGCATCAACGTTGTTGCTCCATGATTATTTAGGCTGGGATGAACGTAGGGTCACTAATTTTACTGCTCCTACGGCGACAGTAGCGGTATGCACCAGGGACAGACCCGAGGACTTAAAGCGCTGCCTGGATGCGTTGATGCGTCTTCCGGATGACGGGCAGGAATTTTTGGTCATTGATAATTGTCCTTCGACAGATCAGACACGTACACTAGTTGAGAGTTATGGGCGCATTCGTTATGTACGCGAAGAGCGGGCAGGTCTTAATATTGCCCGCAATCGGGCATTACAAGAAGCCCGGCATGAAATAGTTGCCTTTACCGATGATGATGCGGTGCCTGATACCAACTGGTTAAGAGCGCTTATAGTTAACTTTAACAATGCACTTGTTGTCTGTGTAACGGGTTTAACGATGCCTTTGGAGCTGGAGACAGAAGCACAGGAAGCATTTGAGAAGTACAGCCCATTCGGGAAGGGTTTTAAACGAGTTATCCATGCAAGAAACTGGCATAACCCGTTAGCAACTGGTCAAGTCGGCGCAGGGGCCAATATGGCATTACGGCGGAGCATACAAAAGGATGTAGGCTTTTTTGATGAGGCTCTTGATGCAGGCACTCCCACTCACTCAGGGGGCGATCATGAGATGTTTGCCCGTATTTTGATCGCCGGATACCAAATAGTATATGATCCATCGGCATTAAGCTGGCATCGCCATCGCCGGACCTGGAAAGAGCTTCAAAAAACCATCTATGGTTACGGTGTTGGCGTATATTCCCTTTTTACGCGTCACTTAGTGACAAATGGGGAGTGGAGTGTATTAAAAATAGGCTTTCAGTGGTTTTGGTATGGTCAATTACGCTCACTTTTACGATCGGTCTTAAAACGTCCCGGACATATGCCTCTTGCTTTGATTTTAGCCGAACTAAGAGGATGTATGGTCGGACCTTGGGCTTATGTATACTCATGTTTGTTAATAAAAAAGAAAACTTCCTCCCGAAACCATTATGAATGACAATAAGGTAGTTATCAGTATTATAATTCCTACCCATAACCGTAAAGACTCTTTAAAAAGGGCATTAGATGCAATTAGTTATCAAAGCTTTCCGTTAGAGAAGCTTGAAGTGATTATCGTAGCCGATGGCTGCACAGATAATACCATGGAGATGCTTCATTCGTATGCTGCCTCTTTTGATTTGTTTGTAATTGAACAAAACGGCCAGGGGGCAGCTGTCGCCAGAAATCAAGGTGCAGCAAAGGGGAGGGGGAAAATTTTATTATTTCTAGATGATGATATAGAAGCGCTGCCACAGTTAGTAGAAAATCATGTCAGTGTACACCAACAGGCATCCAATCGGGTGGGAATTGGCTACCTTCCTCCTGTATTAAAGTCTCAAAAAGGGTTTTTCCGGGCCAGTTTACGAGAATGGTGGGAGCATATGTTTATTGCCATGAACCAGCCAGGGTACCGCTTCAATTATCGCAATTTACTAAGTGGTAATTTTTCAGTAACAGCAGAACTTTTCAATCATATTGGAGGGTTTAATACTGATTTTAAATGTCAGGAAGATTATGAATTAGGGCTACGCTTAATACAAGTTGGAGCTGATTTTACCTTTGTAGCTAAAGCTATAGGGTACCACCACGAAGTAACCGATTTGAACCGGTCGCTTGTTCGCAAATTTGAAGAAGGAAAAGCGGTTATATTGTTCTCTCGAAAGTATCCGGAAGTCATCTATACCCTTCCTTTATTAAGTCATTTTGTTAGAGGCTATCCAACCTATTACCGAAACGTATTGAAGCTTATTTTCAAATGGCCTTCTTTAGCTGATGTATTCGCAAGATCGGGTAGGCATGGGCTTAATGTACTTGAATATTTTCGCTTGCGCAATTACTGGCAAAAGTTGCTCGATCACTTACTTGCCTATTGGTATTTACAAGGGGTGGCAGAAGCTGCAGGAAGTTTGAGTACATTAACTGCCCTACTACAAAATAATACAGGTACCCCAAAAGAAAATGAATCAGTATTGGAGCTTGATATTATGGAAGGGTTAGAGTCCGCAGAGCAAAAGATTGATGAATTTCGTCCAACAAGTCTTAAGATTACATACGGGAAATACTTTATAGGACAGGTAGATCATAAAAATGGATATGAACGACTTCGTGGAAGCCACCTTCGCCTACTTCTGGCCAAAGATTTTGCTTACAATCTTTTGCAGATCATGACATTTGTTAAATTAACTGATGCTACGAATAAGTTGAATTTAGAAGATCAAATAAATAAAACTGAAAATAAGGCGTACTTCCAACAAGTTTGATGCTAGAATAAAATGTGTGATTATATCTTTTGATTATATCAACAATTTTATGCAAGGTTTCCTGTGGATGTAAACTAAAAAGTGAAAGAAGGCCTATTTATTTTGCTAACATAGACTCATTGAAGTTAAGGCTGAGTACTTCTCTCGAAAAGTTCTCCCCTGCTCTACCTGCATAAATTTGTCTGTTGAATATGCTTTCTACAACGCATTATCTTTCAAATGAGTACACCTGATTCTATCTATTTTTTCCCTCCTCTAATCAAACCGCTTTCAATCGGGGAAGACCAACCCTTATGGTCGGTTATGATACCTGTGCACAATAATGCAAAATTCATAGAAGAAACGATATTAAGTGTTTTAGTGCAAGGTATTTCAGAAGAGTATATGCAGATTGAAGTTGTTGATGATGCAAGTAGTGATGCGGATGTAGAAACGTTAGTAAAAAATATTGGCAAAGGAAGGGTAAAATATTATAGGCAAAAGCAGAATGTAGGTAGTCTACGCAACTTTGAAACGTGTATCAATCGATCAGTGGGCAAAATTGTGCATATTCTCCATGGAGATGACAAAATACTACCTGGATATTATGAAAAGATGGGCAATCTTTTTCAAAAATACCCAAACATAGGAGCAGCTTTTTGCAGATATACTTATATTGATGAGACAGGACAAACTTTATATATTCAGCCAAAAGAGAAAAAGCAGGAAGGCGTTTTAGATAATTGGTTATTGAAAATAGCTACGTATAATTCAGTGCAATATGTTTCAATGGTAGTAAGGCGGGAGGTTTATGAAAGACTAGGAGGGTTTTATGCCATTACCTATGGAGAAGATTGGGAAATGTGGGTTCGTATTGTGAAGTCTTATTCAGTAGCATACACACCAGAAATTTTGGCCCAATACCGGAAGCATATCAGTTCTATTTCTGGTCAGAAGATTCTTAGCGGAAAATACCTAATAGATTTACAACGGGTTATGGAATTAATTCAGGAGCATTTGCCAGCTGGGCAAAAGAAACGCGTTCTTGAGGAATCAAAAAAATTTTATGCCTATTATGCGCTAAGAACAGCTAATCATATTTGGCATATTTCCAAAAATAGAAGTAAAGTTGAACAGAGTGTACAAATAGCATTACGTATGCATGTAAGTGCTTATTTATTATATAAAGTAGGTAAATTATATGCAAAAATATACCTAAGCACGCTCTTGCGTAAATAAGACTAAAAGAAAGCTATACAAGAGAAACTACCCCTGTATGCGTTAACTCCTCAAAACGTATGTGCAATGCTTTATCAGAACCTGCCCAGGCATCGGACTCTGAACTCTTTTAAATCAAAACCTGCATCCATATGCAAAATAAATTTTCCAAATTGAGGTTTGTCCTATAACAAACAGACAGCTGTTAAAGCATTCATCACTTTGCACTGCTGACCAAGCGTGAGGTATCGATTCAAATTATTGCTAAGAAGAGCAACTTAGCAGTGGCTATACTTTTCTTTCACGATAGTCTATTCAAGTCCCGCCATTCTTCACAATATTATGACTGCCATTTTGTAGCCAATCTTAAGTGAGTATATGGATGTGAGTATATAAGATTCTTTGAACAGAAGATTAAGTCTAATCATAAACAGTATTACTTCTGTAAGCATACCCTCAAGTGCTGCACCACCTTTTATCTATTTTCTAAAATGATAGTAGATCAACTTACCAAAGCCTGCAGGCTTGATCGAAATTAATCGGTATTGCTAGCCATAATTATAGTTTAAAGAACGCATATAAGACATTTTCTACTATTGACTACCTGTTGTAATTTACAAAGAATAGCGAGTAGGAATAAAAAATGGTCAATTTTGCCGCCTTTGACTTGCTTAACTTAGAATAAGGCAAAATTGAACTTTTATGCTATCTTTGGTTAGTACTAAACTTTGAGTTTAATTCTTTGTATGAACATTTCAAAAGTACTATCATCAATCAGTGCTTTTATTTCACCTACAACTTTCATATAGCTCCAAAGATAAAGATGTTTGTGGTACTGGAGTATCTTAAAATAATTGTAAACCATATTTATCAACTTCTGCAGTTGTTTAAAGATTTAATAAATTTTTAATGATAGAAATATCAGTGATTATACCTGCTTTTAATGGAGGAACTACCATTACTCAAACAATTGAATCGCTTTTGTCTCAAACTTATAGTGCGTGGGAAGCCATTGTTGTTGACGACGGTTCTAATGATAATACAGTAGAAATAGTTAATGCTTTTGTAGAGAAGGATAACCGGATCCGGATAATTAGCCAGCCTAATCAAGGTGTGAGTGTAGCTCGTAATACAGGTATAGGTTTGGCAAAATACGATTGGCTTCTTTTCCTTGATTCAGATGATTGGATTGGTAAAGGGCATTTAGAAAGAATGACTCATACTTTGTCATCTAACTCTAACATTGATGCTGTTATTTGCGGGTGGTGTTCTGTTGCACCAGATGGAACACACAGTAATCCTACTTTTGCGCCTCAAGAAAGAGATATGTTTCCTTTGTTAGCCCAGTATTGTGCTTTTGTAATTCATGCTTGTATTATTCGTAAATCTCTTGTGAAGCTCGTTGGTGGATTTGATTTAGATCTATCTGTATGTGAAGATTGGGATATGTGGCAAAAAATTGCCCGCACTGGAGCGTATTTTGGTACGGTTAACGAAGTGCATGCTTACTATAACATGCGCCATAATTCAGTATCAAGAAATGCAGAGCTTTTCTTTGAAAGTGCCTTAAAAGTATTAAATCGAGGATATACTTATGATAGTCGCGTAGTGAATCCCTATCCTGGTTATATTAATGGACTACACCCTCAACAACTATCTAATCAAAAGTATTATTGGGCAAGTTGGTGTGCAGGATTACATATAGCCCAAAATAAAGATGCTGGGCATCTTCTTAAACTATTTGCAGATGAACACCCTTTTAATTTAGACTCTCAATGGATAGCAAATAATATATTTGATTCTATATGCCGGGCTGCTTGCCTATTACCTGATGCTTGGCACAAGGTATGGTTTAAGGTCAAAGATAGAATTAAAGAATTTTTATTAGCTCTTGAAAGTAAATCACAAAATGAGGGATTAGCTATTAGGGTCTTATATAATTTAGAACGAAAAATTTTTGAGTTTGGCTCTTTATCAGAGACAGATTCGCCTTTAAGTTTTGGAAGTATGTATGTAATTCCTTTAGAAGTTACTACACCTATTACGGATATTTTTCCACCTAGTACAGCAGAACGACTTTATTGTGTAGTAAAAATGGAAGGTACTCTGCTGGGCACTATAGAACTACCTATTTGTGATGAATCAGTACCTGCCTGGTTATTAAAGGATGCTATTACCGCACAATTTGCATGGCAGATACTGGGCCGTTTTTTTGAGCTTACAGTTTACATTAAAAATGGTGTTACCCCTGCACAAGAGGAAGAATCCCCTCAAGCTATGCATGACCGCATTGGCTGGGATGCTTTTTTACAACAACTCTGGGAAGAAACTAAGGTATTTGATAATCATACTTACATTTCTAATTTAGTAAGAAAGCTGCAAAGGAAAAAGCTTCATACTCCCTTGCTAATCGTTGAAGTAAGCAAAAGCCTCCCTGATATCCTCCCTGATATAAAGATAGAGGCTAAGACATTGAATGTTATATTTACAGCTGGCGGTGTTACAGTAGGTGTAGTTCAACTACCCATCGCAGATACGTTAATCAGAGCTAAGGATTTACAGGCGGCGATAAATGATAAAGGCGGTTTTGAATTGTGCAGAATATGTGTCAGAGAGGCACTTATTGGCCGGCCATTTACTGAGCCGACACCCCTTCGAAAAAGGTTAGCACAGGCAGCTAAAAGACGTTCTGTTATCAATGCGCCATTTCTCTCAAATGACATACATGGTTTTTATGGAGAGGAAATGTTAACACCCAACACACTTGTACTGGGACAGCGGTCAAATTTGGTTGGCATTACTTCCTCCAGGCGTGCGATTTTACCTATAGAGGTTGCTGATGAGTTAGTCGAAATGGCAAAGTTCACTGGAGAGTTGATCCTACAAGTACCTTTACCGGGAAATAAGCCTGACCGCATACTCTACATGCCAGAGGTGATCGCTGCTTTACCAGATAAGCCGTATACTCCTGCTAATCAATGGGATCAGGCTAATAATGTGAACTTATATGACCGGCGTCATTTTGAAACACTTTTTACCAAAAGTCCTGACCCTTGGAAGTATACCCATCCTTATGAGCAAACTAAATATGAACTCACGCTTTCGCTTTTACCTGATTTAAAGTTTAACAAAGCCTTAGAAATTGCTTGTGCAGAGGGACATTTTACGCTTCAATTAGCTCCTAAAGTTACTAGTTTGGTCGCTGCTGATATTTCAAAAATTGCTTTGGAGCGGGCATCTCAACGCTGCAGTCACTTAAAAAATATTACCTACCAACACCTGGATATAATTAAAGATCCACTTCCTGGACAATTTGATCTAATTGTTTGCAGCGAGGTACTCTATTATGTTGGAGGTAAAGATGAACTTATTTCTGTCTCTAATAGATTTGCTCAAGCGCTGCTTCCTAACGGCTTTCTTCTCATGGCTCATGCTCATCAGGTAATTGATGAGCCAGAAAGCCCTGGATTTGATTGGGGATTGACCTTTGGAGCGAGGGTAATCAGTGAGGTCTTCTCCACTAATCCCTCTTTGCAGTTAATAAAAGAAATGCGGACTCCACTCTACCGTATTCAACTCTTTCAACACAAAGTTAATTCTGTCCCTTCAATCGAGCCAACTATTCAGTTTGTAGAACAACCGACGCCGGTACCTCCAGCAGTGGAGGCATCTGTACGATGGAAAGGAGGAAAGCCAGCCGATGACGTAGTACTTAATGAAAAGGTTGTTACAGGAGAGTTACCTATTCTGATGTACCACCGGATAGCTCCCACCGGTGCTAATAACATGACTCGCTACTGTGTGACACCAGATTCATTTGAGGAGCAATTACGCTATCTGCGCGATAGTGGTTATTATAGTGTAAAATGGGATGATTGGCTAAATGCCATAATTACACGTAGGCCATTGCCTGGACGTGCCATTGCTCTTACTTTTGATGATGGATATCTTGATTTTTATCAATATGCCTGGCCATTACTAAAAAAATATGGCTTCACAGCGACGGTGTTTTTAGTGACAGGACAAATAGGCCATACTAATGTTTGGGATGAGGCTTACGGAGAAATAATACCCTTAATGGGCTGGGAAGAAATTGAAAAGCTAAGCCAGGAAGGCATAGAATTTGGCTCCCATTCAGTCTCACATAAGCATCTAACAACTTTATCAGCTATAGATATTGTCCGTGAGGGAGCGCAATCCCGAACGATACTAAATCGTGCTTTACAGGTTAATATAAGAACTTTTGCTTATCCTTATGGGGATACAGATCCGGTAGTAGCACATTTGATTGGTGCTTGTGGATATATGTTAGGTTTTTCATGTCAAAGCGGATTAAGTTCTTTGTATGAAAATTCTATGAATTTGTCCCGTATAGAAGTGATGGGCTCTTATAATTTACAAGAATTTATAACTAAACTAGCTAATCTTTAAAAGAACAGCGCAGTAATAATCTATTAAACAGATGATCGATTGTAGAGCCTTGTATCTACTTAAGATGGTGAGCATAAAATCTGTTAGGTTCAGGTAATTTCTACAGATTCAGTTCTTATTTACAATAGATGTACTGGATTGTACAATAATATCATGATTTAACATCACCCGAGACCTTGAGATAATAAAGATGCCTAGAAATATATCGGATTGTACCCCGTCAATTCATGTATATGTTTTCTGGCTATAAAAGCATTATCTCTTCCTTTAGAGGTAAATAATAGTTTACGTAATGCTTCTTGTCCACTCAAATTTGCCTATAGAAAACCTTATTATTAACTGGTAGGCTATTGCCTACCCCCTTCCAAATCAATTTGCTCTACTATATAGGTTTAAAGAGTTTTTTTAATTTTTGGTGAATTGACCTTAAATTGCTATAATCCTTCTATATAGTAAGCCTATAAATTAATGCTTTTTAAACAGATCAGGCCTGCCTCTTCCACAAACCTGCTATTTGATGTGTTTAATGAGAAGCATTGGTCAACTTTATATGACTAATGACCAATACCACAAATACAGCCGCTCCCTCAACTTTGCGCTCTCTGTAAGCCACCTGCAAATTGCTTATATAAAGAGTATACATTTACTTTCTCCTCGCTATCTGACCATCTATCTGCTGTTCTTTCTTATTTAGAACTGTATTAAAGAGTTTTTGCGCCCTGGGTTAGGCACTTTATGCGTGTTTGCATTGTGACCAACATGGCATAGTACCTCTATTATCCTCTTTTCACGCCTTCTTCCAAAGCCAGTATGCGTTATAGTATCCTTCTGCCATCTTTTAGCTATCTGACTATATGCTTGCTATAATGCTTTTACGGCCCCTCCAGCAGCATGCTAAATCTTATACGCGGCACATCCTAACATATAAAATTCTTCACATGTACTAGTTATGTAGTCATCAGTATTTATGTAGAAACTCCTACTTTTGTCTACTAAGTGAAATAACTCTCATTAAGAACAAATTAACTTACCTTTTATTTTGCATGAGAATCTAGGAAGCGTGGAACAAATAAAAATTGTAGTAAAGATCATTTATAGCCTTGTAGGTATGGTTGCCCATATGTGTCTGGAGCTTGTATATGATTATCTCTTTTCCAATAGAAGAAAAAAACAGAATTCTACTAGCCATACCCGTATACAAAAAGGGGAAAGAAAATTTACGATACCCCTTACTGAGATTATCGCAAGAAACCGCAAGGCTATTGAAAGCATTGTAGGAAGAGCTGAAAAAATTCAGATAAAAACCCTTGGCGGATCGCTTACTTGTCTAAAAGCATACTATCACAAAGGAGAAGTAGTGATCTTTTACATTGATAATGTAGCTGATTGGATAATTATTTATAACAAAAAAAACAGAAACACTATAGATTTCATTTGCTATTTTGGTTTAACTGATTTAACAGCTACCTATGACTACTGTGGCACTACTACCTATACGGATAGATTAGGCTTGAAAGAAATTAAAACCATAACTCTTGCTGGTATACCACAGTTGGTGCACATAAAAACTTTTACTCAATAAGTAAAAACAATAGTAAGTCATAATCAATTATCTACATAGCAAAAGCCGGCATCCCTTGCCGGCTTTTGCTATGTAGATACATATGCATTCCAGATCATCACTTGTCAATGAGTATCTATCAAATTCTTATAAGCTTTGGAGAAAGTAAGCTATAAAAAAAGCCAAAGCAAATGCCTGCTAATAGAAGCAGAGTAGCTATATCAATGATCCACACATTATTAATTGAGAGCAGATAAATAGCGGCATACCCGACAAATCCAAGCACTCCTCCAAGTAGGGTAAACCAATTGTTCGTTTTATGAATGGTTGAGCATATATTCTGTTTTTTATTAAGCCAACAAGTAGGTTAAAAACGATAATGAGCGAAACTATATGAAGAAACATTACAAGAAAGCTTTGAGAAATTAAAAGCCAGTAGTTTTTAAGAAGCATTCGCTCAGGATGCCTCTTTAAGATTAATAAAGTTATTGCCATATAGAGACCATGGTAAGTAAAATAACTTAAAATACATGTAGCACTTACTCCACTTATTTGCTTTAAAGGGTTGTTCATAAGTAATCAAGTTACATGTATAATTAGATTGCACAGTTAGCTGGCCACAAACTTAAATCAATTTATAAGTTATACCCTTCTGATATATTCCTTTCCGTTAACGAAGAGTAGTGTATTTGGATTGATTCATAGTGAGTGTACTTATCAAAATACCGCGTTATATGCCGCATTCGTATGATTTATACTGCATAGTCTTTGCAGAAACAGATGAATCATGTATTTATGCAAGAACTAATCATAATTTTAGCTAATGTACGATTCGCTGTTTACCTATCTTTCGCAAATACATCCGGTGTCTGAGGCTTTAAAGGCTGCTATTACCCATTGCCTGACTAAACAAGAATTAAAAAAGAAAACCCTTCTTTTACGGGAGGGCAAAGTATGTGATCGGGTATATTTTATAGAAAAAGGACTGGCCAGAGCCTATTATTTTATGGATGGGCAAGAAATTACCTCCTGGTTTATGAAAGAGAACGACATGATTATCTCTGTCTACAGCTTTTTCTCCCAGCGGATTAGCTATGAAAACATGGAGCTTGAAGAAGATTCCGTTCTGATTTCTATTACAAATAAAGACCTGCAAATGCTCTACAGGCAATTTCCGGAGTTTAATTTTTTCGGACGTGTACTTACCGAGGATTATTATGTTCGCAGTGAAGAGCGCGTTATATCCCACCGCATGCAAACAGCGGAACAACGCTATGAAGCCTTGTTTAAATCGAGTCCTTCTTTATTTAACCGGGTATTGAACAAGCATATTGCTTCGTATCTGGGTATGTCAGCAGAAACGCTGAGCCGGATCAGAAAAAAGAGAAAGTAACCGGATATTTTCCTAGCCCTATTTCTTGATATATATCAAGCAGTTTTGGTTAGTGAGTGGCTAGTTTTACAAAAAAAATTAATCATTTTCTAACAAATCCAAATAACTGCTATGAGCAAGCGTATTACTTTCTTTACTTATTTGCTGTTTCTGCTTCTTGTTTTTTTAAATGCCTGCCAAGAAAAAGAAGCTATAATACCCCAGCCAACTAACGCCCCAATAGGCATACCAGAGGCAAAGCAGTGGTACGAGGAGCACTATGCGAGTGTAACAGAAATCCCGGATCCGGCGGGCAGAATAAACTATTCTATTAAACGTAAGCTCCTATGGGAGTTTGCCCAGAATTTCCGCTTGCCCAATGGTCTGGAAGCCCTTAGCATTCCACTGGAGTACGATAGTAAACATCACCTAGGAAAAGGCAATCAAACCAAACTCATTCTATTCATAGATAAACAGGGGAAGTTTAATCTGCAGATCATGAAAGTGATTGGCAGCACAAAATTCTTTAGGGAAAATACTCATTTGCAATCGCTAGCGCATTTTACTGGCGTAGTAATGATGTATGACTGGCAGGAAAACTTTTTGAGCGGGGTGAAATATACGGAAGGGCACATAACAGGAGAGGTAACACCAGCATCCCATTTAAAAAATAGCCGGGTGAGTGGAGTATGCCAGGAGGTGCGTATCGAATATTATGTGGATGTATGTATCAATAAAAATTGTTCCGGGCAACGGCTAGACTATGCAGAAACAGTATATGTTTGTGCAGGTGGCTCTAGTGGTAGTGATTCGGGGCTTTCAGCCGCTAATGCTGGAACAGGTGTAAATTACGGCAATGGGACGGGAAATACAGCCGGGTATGAAAACGAACATACCAGGTCGGAAGAAACCAAAAGACAGGCAGTTGTCCGGGATGGAGAAAGCGATTTGTTCATACCTGGAATTGATAACCCTGCTATTGATTTAAAGGCGTTTTTGGCATGCTTTGGCACAGTTCAATCAGAGGATTATATCTATAGCATTACCATATATGTAGAAGAGCCAGAGCCAGGAAGTAGTTCTTCTTCAACATTTACAGGGAATGTTGGCCATACATGCATAGGTTTCACAAAGGTTGATAAAAACGATCCCTCTTCTTCTATTAATCAAATAATTGGCTTTTATCCCCAAATAGGTAAGAAATCACTAACATTTTTACCTACAGCTTCTGAAATACATAACAATGGAGATAGTAATCCTGAGAGAAGAACCCAATATACCATAAGTAGTACCTATGATGTTAGTCCAACGGGTTTTCAAGCTGCTATCCAAACAGCGGATGAACTATCTTCATTACCTTACGATCTAAATGAGAATAATTGTACAGACTATGTATTCAATATAATGAATAGCGCAGGTGTAAATGTTCCACAAAATAAAGGTGCAATGGTTACAACTACAGGACATAATCCAGGACAATTAGGATATGACTTAAGAAAATTCAAAGAGGCAAATCCAGATGCCAAAGTAAATCTTACTGCTGGTCTTACAATGCAAAGCAAAGGAAGTTGTTACTAAAAAATAGGATTTTAAATATCAAAGAATATGACAAGGAAAACAATAATAAAAATACTTATTGCGACTTTGATTTTAGCATTAGTAACCAATTATACGCCCATTAAAGGAATTTTAGAACTTGAAAAAGTATACTTTTATTCGACCTTTGATGGAGAGCTACAAACAGCTGAAAGACCTTTCAAAGGATGTAATTATAGTTGTGTAGAAATGGTGCTACAAGAGTTTAAACACAACCATCCAGGTGCTAGTGATACAATACTTTATCGTACGTTTAAAAGAAACCCACTTCTTATCTGGCGTTGGCATGACTACCTGTTTCATCCCAGGTATAAACTGCCTTATCTCCATCCTGAGCAGGTAAAAAGAACTGCCTCCTGAGGATTCTCAAAAAGTGAATTCATACTAATTCATCTACAGCTATGTTGAAAATACTATTTGTTAAACTAACGCTATGTCTGTTAGTTTACCGGGAAGCTTATTGCCAAAAAAGTAGCCTCTCTCAACGAGAAAGGCAATTAGAAAACAACTTCTGGCGCTTATGCAAGTATGTTAAAAGGACGCCGTTTGAAGAGTTAAGCGAACAAAAAATCTTTGATAGCTATCTAGCTTATTATTTCTCTCCAACGGATACGCTACGGGCAGTTGATACCTTGCGCAGGGAATATGACTGGCAGATCTTACAGGCTTTTGATGCTATACTCGATACAGTTCATTTAAAAGAATATAAGGCGGTTCCCTGGAATAGCTATGCATATCCAGGCCACTTGCCGAAAATGATTTGGGAAGCAAAGCCCCTTACCCATATTTTTGGCAGAGCACTTGAAAAAAAGCCCCAAAGTCAAGCCCAAAGAGTGGCCAAAGGGAAAAAGGAGTTGGAAAATGCGCTGGTTATCTACCGGAAAAATGATCCCCAAACGCCACGTCACTTCATCCTGTTAAATGAGGAAAACAATATCATTTCCTTAGTGCTCCTAAGGCAAGGGGGTTTACATTATTTCTTAACTTTCTAACAAGCAGACGGAAAGGGGCGCACCTGCTGGAAAGGTCAGTAGAAAATTTTATTTCAATTCATACCCAAAATTATAAAGAGTTGAAATACGAGTTTGCCGCATTAGATCAGTTCATATCAAAAGGTCTAAGCTCTTTTACTGATAGAGTAGAGGTTGCTAGCTTCATTAGGTACTTAAAACAACGATTTTCCTATTGTGGAAGGCAACATCTACTCTATTTCAACCTGTCTTCTCATGGCAGCTATGAGCTTACCCAACGAAGAAGCCGTATTATTTTCGAGGCTGCCATGACCCTACCAAATGCTGGGGCAAGCCCTGCAAATGTAGCCTTGAAAGCTACACTGCTCAAGGAGGCTTCTCTACATATTCCTTCGCTAAAAGCATCCACTCAAAGCTTACTGATAGATTTAGCTAAGGATGCCTTCCTGCTTGATTTGCTTGAGCCTATTGAATTTGAAGAGCTCACCCCTGCAGAGGCTAGCTATTATTTTTATCATACCTATATTCAAAGGGAAATAAGCGAAATCAAAAAGAATCTAACCGGCCATGTATTCACGCTAGGTGAAAAGAAACAAATAAAGTTGTATCTGCATACGCATCAAGCAGCCCTTCAGACTTTGTTGCAGGCTGTTAGAATGCAGCTGGATGAAAAAAGCAGAAAAAGTATTTATGATTATCCCTTGGATTACTCGCTATCAGATATCTACAAAATGCTCTATACGGGCCTCGAATCTATACAATCCTACCTGGAAACCCATTTTACGTCCTACATCAATACTTCCCTGCTCCTTCCCTATAACAAGCGGCTCCTCAGTGCAGCTGGGCTGACAAAGACCGCGCAAAGCGTGTACACCCATTTAGTGAAGAGCCCCGTAGATACTACACTGCGTAGACTCCTGGAGATACCCCTGAAAAAGATGCTTTCTGTAGTAGTAGAAGAGCAGTGGAGCTATGAAGATCTTTTTTACCATAAAAAACTCCTCATAACACTTGAGCAGGCTTTCAAAGGGCAACCGGCCTTATCCGAGGAATCAGTCCTGGATATTTTATTTACCATGAATTATAATTCCTTGGATTTTTTTGACTACCTGACTACAAGAATTGGAAAATCGATAGAAGGTTATCAAGGCACCGCTAAAATCGCACAGCTCTATTACCTTAACAAAGTGTATAGGCAAAAAAGCATGCATACTAGAATGCGGTATAAGAAAACAATGCCGCCTATTAAAGAGCAAGTGCTGGACTACCTGGCAGAAGAAATTATTTACCAGGAAAAAATGCTGCATATACAAGCCGATGAGCTAAAAATATCCTATGACGAAAGCAGTAAGCTCACCACAGGGCTTTCTGTCGGGCAATTAGCCTACCTGTTTAGGATTTTACAGGAAACAGGAGTAATTGGGGTTAAAAGTGGAAATGAACTTTTTAGGTTCTTGCAAAGTAATTTTAGCAGTAAGCGGCAGGAAACCATATCGATTCATACACTAAGCAACAAATATTATAATGTGGAGGAGTCAACTAGAAAAGCGGTAAAGGAAGTGGTGATTAAATTACTCAACCATATCAATAAAACAAAAGGATGAACCTTTCTCAAAATAGGTTACTCTTCTTTGAGTAGGTGCTCACAGCCGTTAGCTTCTAGCAGGGAGTATAGGCTTTTTAAACAGCGGTAGCCGAATCCTTCCATGTTAAGTAATTGTGGAGCGCTATAGACAAGCAGCTGCTCAAGGTTCGCTAGATTCCAAGCCTGCATAAAGCTAATAAGCTCGTCAATCACAGGCAGGTGGGCCGCAGGCATACTCAGTATATCTAGTTGCCTCTTCTTTACGTTCGCAGACATGTCTTCAGGTGTAATAACTATAATTTTAGCAATAAGGGCATTAACAGCATGTAATTTTAGTGTCAATGCATCCAGATAGCAAGGCCGAACCTACACTAATTACCTCAAAAGTATGCTTGGTAAACATTTGGTTTTGTTTTTTTTTTCTAGATAAATTTAGCAATAATTCTTGGGTAAGTAAACTATTTTACAACAAAAATTAAGCTTTAACTAGCTGTCATTCAAAAATTTACAAAAAGGTTGTACAACCCCTCTAACTGTTTTGATAAACGGGTTTTTCCTCTCTTTGTAGCCATCATCAAAACCCATTAAATGTTATGGCTGCACAAATCATCACCACCGAAGACCTGTATCTGTTTAAGCTGGAACTGCTTGAAGAACTGAAGTGTCTACTTATCCAAAACCCGCTACAGACTAAAAAGTGGCTCAAGTCGCCAGAAGTACGCGCCCTGCTCTCCATCTCTCCTGGCACCCTGCAACACCTTCGGGTTAATGGCACGCTGCCTTATACCAAAGTAGGGGGCGTGATCTACTATGCCTATGAGGATATCGAACGAATGCTTGAAAAGCATAAGCAGAATGCTCAGGGTAAAGGAGAAGAGAAAGCAAACAAAGGGCAAACTAAATCTAGAAAGTTATGAACAGTTATTTGCTGACCCGCTTTTTTTATGAGCAGATGGCCACTTGTGAGCCTATGCAACGAGGGTGCCGGACAGCCCACCAGGCGCTGTTTTTCCGCATCATCGAGCTACAAAACCAGGTAGGCTGGAGCGTAGAAACCCTTGGGCTGCCCACTGAGAATACGATGTTTTTTTCTGCCATCGGCAGCTATAAGACCTATGTTAACTCCCTCAAGGACCTGGAGGCTTGGGGGCTGATCAAGCAGAGAAGCCTTGCTAAAAACCAGTATCAATCGCGGCAGATCAGCCTGTATACAGAGAAGTGGACTGCCTTTTTTGCCAAAGCAAACTGCTTGCAGCTACCAAGGCAAGAGCAAAGCACTGCCATGGCAATGGATAGTGCAGAGACCCATGCAGATACTCCTGCAGGTTTAACCCACTGCAGGGGCACTAACCCAGGCACTGCCAGCGCAGAGGCCCCATATAAAACTTTTAAACTAGTAAAAGAACAAACTTCTAAACTAGTAAATGAGCAAACTTTAAAAGATGATTATAGCGTAGGGCAAGCAAAATCAATTGAAGAGGATAAGTTGGATGAAACAGTTATTGATTTTTCTGCTAGTAAAGAATTAGTAAATGACTCTTCAAACGAACAAGTATCTTCCAGAGAAAAGAAAAATGTTGCGCCAAAAAGAAACGAAAGTTCTGCGAAGCTAAATGATAATTCGGCGAAGCCAACCGAAAGCTCAATGCAGCCACAGGAGAGCCTGAAGAAGCCGATGTATCTTCCGGCAGAGCCAAGTATAGCTAAGCAAACAGAAAACCTCTCCATGCTTACCGGTGATTCATTACCGCCTACTGAACAACAGGTAAAGGGGTGCCAACAGGCAGGGTCACACACGGCCTGCGTGGCAGCGTCCCCAGATGGCCTTTTAGGTGAAGATAGATCAGGGGAAGATAAATTAGGTAAAGATAGAGTAGGGGAGGATAGAAGAGAAGCAAGACCTGTAGGAAAGGGAAAGCAACAAATCTCAGCCCTCAAGCCTGACCGGCTGTTTAGCGATTCGCTTTACGTGGACAAATCCTTGTTTGTGCAAGCCTTTGCCGGCAGTGATTATGAGGGAGCCAACCTGGAATACTACTACGAGATTGTCAAAAACTGGTCGGAAAGCAAGCAGGCTAGGAAAAAAGACTGGATTGCGACCGTGAAAAACTGGATGCTGCGTGATTTTAAAGAAGGAAAACTTGTCACTTATTCTCCACCTATTCATGAACCTGCAAGCTATGGAAAATCAACCGCCCGCAACGCTTCCGCTCAAAGCAGTTACTCCGTGCTTGGAGCGGCAGTTGATGCATATTTTGAAAGAAAATACGGTAAGTGAACTGCTTAAAAGCAGCCATCAGGAGCTTGAGATGCTGCTCTCAGAAATATCACTGGAGGTAACGATGGAAAAAGCCCTGGCTGCCCCCAAGATCTTTCAGCTCAGGCAAACGCTGGGAGAAAAAGATCTGCTTAAACTGCTCTGCTTTATTTTGAAAGCCTTTGTTGATTCACTCAAAACCAAAGAGCGTTTATCCTATGCCGAGATCATTGAAACCGCCGGCCTGATTTTAGGCAAGTATACCCATGAAAGCATCAAGGATATCATCTTAGCTTTCAAGGAGGCAAAGCTTTCCGGCCGCAAGTTTTATGGCAGCTTATCTATAGGCGTGATCTTTGAAATCTTAGGGGAATACTTCTTGAGGAAAGCAAAGTATCTGGAGGCAAGGCAAGCAGATCTGCGGATGCAGGAGGCAAGTAATGAGGCTACCTGGCTCTCTAAGATGCCCCTTTTTATGCGGCAGAAATATGCAAAGCTGCTGCCAGAGAATCATCCTAACCGGCAGACGTTGCGATTAAAACTTACCATTGATAAACAGATACACTCACCGGATGTAGCTGTAGATGCCCCCACATAAGATATGACCCCACATAACGGATGCTTTTACATAGGATATGCCCCCACATAGGATATGCTGCCACATAAGGGGTAGCGTCAATAGGAAAGCAATACATAAGTTTCGAATTTTTGTAATTTGCGGCCAATGTAGGGTTACTAGTGTGTGCTTGCTGGAGGCAATGAGTAAAATGGGCAGGATCAGCATCTAAATCTTAGATGCGTATCAGGAAGAGAAACTAACAGAAATTATAAAATATTAGATATATTTACTGCTTTAAACAAACCACTGAGAATTATCGTTACTTGAGTGTAAAGCTTTTGCCTCAATTAATAATTACTTTGAAGTTATCATAAAAATTGTCCGGTTGACGTAACAATGATTGTATTTCCAAACAGAGAGAAGATAGCAACTAAAGATCAGTACCCTGAAGCAATTTTAACTACCCTGGATGCCTTTTACAAGGTCGCCGCTACTGCCCAATGGAAGACACCCTTAGAGGTAAAACAAACCTTTCCGGAGGCTACTGTTCTCAGAAGTGGGCGAGTTATTTTAGATATTGAAAATCAATATCATTTAGTACTAAAAATTAATCTCCGATTAGGGGCCATTCGTGTTGAATTTTTTGAACCTCATGGAAAACTTCCAGAGATATTGGGTAATATTTCGTACCTTAAAAAGTTCGATACCCCTTGATACGACAACTTCATGACTCCCATAGCTTTACGCGTCATAAAAGATGAAACTGAATATGATGCAGTAGTAGAAAGAATAGACCAGATATTTGATGCAAAACCCGCAACTGCTGAGCAGAAAGAATTAGAGGTGTTATTGGCCATGGTGGATACCTACCATACGCGTAACTCCTTGTTGGTAGAGGTAGAACCGCTAGAGGTGCTTAAATTTGTAATGCAGCAACAAGGGTGGGTGCTAGAAGACATAGCTCCCTATGTAGGTGGAGAAATTATGGCCGCTCAAATCATGAGCGGCAAAAAATCGCTAACCCCTCAGATGATCCAAGCGCTCTCTACCCATCTGCATATCCCCATTACAGCTCTCATTTAAGCTTTATGCTAAAGCAACTATACGATTAGTAGGTGTACACATAAAAGCCTCCCCATCAGGGAGGCCTTTTGCCAGGGACCGTTTCAGGTCCTATCAGATTTGTTTCACCTATACTGATCCGTATGCCACCCATGACAAGCGCTTCCCATAAAGCGCATGCTCTGCCTTTATAGGTGTTGAATAAATAGTAGATAAGTAATTATTCAACACCTATCTATGTTGGTTAATTCTACTGCACGTATCCATACATGCAGTAGAATTAACCAACATACTATGTATACCCTCATAAAAGCGATCTTCAAAAAGGGAAAAGGCTATGCCTGGCTAAGGGAGATGAAAAAGGCAGCTTTCAAATCATGAAAGGCTTTGAAAGCTGAAAGAGGAGGGGAAAATAGTAAAAATAGGCTGTGGGCTCTACCTTAGCGAAAATAAGAATAGCTACCTGAAAAATCCTCTAGAAAACGGGGGCCACTCGGGTTAGTTTTGTGCGGCAGAGATAGGCAAAGCTGCTGCCAGAGAATCATCCTAATAGGCAAGCGCTGCGCTTAAAACTTACTATTAATAAAAAGATACGCATGTCCGATGTCACAGAAGATCCTGCCATATAGGACACCCTACTAGATAGGACATGCTTTTACATAGGACATATTTCCACATAGGGTAACAATTGAGAAATAGTAGCCGTCTTCGCTATAAATTACAACGCTATGTATTACATTCAACTAAATAGATAGAAACATTTAGTTGAATCAAAGGAGTGATTATGCTACTAAAAACAATGGTTGAGCTAATGGGTGGCAGGCAGGTAATCAAAGAGCCTATTGGCAACAGTCTGGATTTTATGGAGCTCTGTCGTCGCGGGCAAATACCAATCGATGCCCTGCGTTCTATCGGGCGCTTGATGAGGTTTACAAACAAGGAGATGAGTGATATACTTGGTATTTCAGAAAGTACGCTGCAAAGGCGTTTTCAGGCCAAGGGAACATTGTCCAAAGATGAGGCAGAAAAAACATTCCATATTGCCAAAGTAATTGCCAGGGGCAGGGAAGTGTATGGAAATTTAGAGGATTTTTCCTCTTTTCTGCACGCAGCTAGCCGGGCTTTGGGAGAAAAAAAACCAATAGAGCTGATGGGTTCTTCTATTGGAAGGGATGAACTGCTTCATCTACTAGGTAGAATTGAGTGGGGGATCTATTCTTAGCCTATATAAACCTAAGACGGGTGATCGGCCTGCTAGCTAGAATAAAATCCCATATACAGCTAATATGGTGGAAATGGTAGAGCATAGAACTATAGAAACTTTCTATTCAGCTTGGAAGATTCTTCCACATGCGTTTATCGAAATGAAAGGGAACAACTTTTAGAATCTTTAACCGGCTACTATCCTTGTGGTGCGGTTTAATTAAGATTTTATAATCGTATCAAGCTACAGCTAAAGCAACCCGCCAACCAATAGACTCTCAGGATGAAGTCTAGTCCTGGCCAGCCTGCTGGGTAATGTCTTCTTTGGCCCACCAGTCTTTGCTTACTTGTGCTTCTTTTAGGTCAAGCATGCGGCCGGTCATCAGGCAAATAGAAATGAACCATAGAAAATATAGCTAGCCAGGTGGCAATCGTTACGTGGACGCAAGGCCTCAGCTACCGCGAGTGAAGAATGGCTGGCCCTATAAAGCAGAGGTGTCCCCTGCCGGTACGGATGGCCACCATAGGGGTAGGCACCCGTACCACTCTTATCTTCCGCATATACCGGTTTAGTGAGACACTGCAGGTGCATTAAAAAGAGGATCAGGCAAAAATTCCATGTTCTATCCGGCCCAGTTGGTTGAGCAACAAATCCATTCCGGCATGTGTTTTCAAAAGCTCTATGGGCCGGATAGTGCCAAGACCTGCATTTTCTACATGCAGCCAGCTAGCGAACCGCTTTTCACTGCCAAAAACTTCTTGTCCACGGTCAAATACTTTGGCGATCGCAATCAGACGATCACTTACAATATCACTTAACAGGTCTTCATCCTTGTACCGCTGCAGGTGGCGCAGGGTTGCTGGCAGAAAGTTTACCAGTTCTTTTACTTCCATATCTACAGCCCCTGCCAGATGCAGGAGCGCGGATTTACGAATACCCATCAAGGCCGCCATAGCCAGGTCCTGCTCACTTGTAAAGGGTTTATCAAATACTTGCCTGCCTCCCAAAAGGGCATACACATTAGTTAAGTTCATGCGTTTTGAAATTGGTCTATAAATTTAAGTACATTTTTTGTGTTTTATCAGATGGGCTAGTAAAATGGATACCCTTTTAATCAGTGCTTTACCTAAGGCTTTTCAACGAAGCTAAACAACGAAGAATAGGCAATGGGTAAAACGTTGTATTCTTTTATTCACTTTCACCTATAGGATCACAGAGAAAGTTCTACTCGTGACGAGAGCTTCCCATAAGGAGTATGAACTGCCTTTATAGGTGTTAAATAGATAGTAGGTAGGTAATTTTTATGTTCTATCTATTTTAGTTAATTTTACTGCACTTATTAATAAGTGCAGTAAAATTAACTAAAATAATATGCATGCATTACTAGAAACAATCTTCAAAAAGGGAAAAGGCTATGCCAGGCTAAGAGAAGTGAAAAAGGCAGGCATTAATCCTTACCAGCTTCAAAAATTGGAAGAGGAGGGGAGAGTAGTAAAAATCAGCCGTGGGCTCTACCGGTGGCAAGAAGACATGCTGGCAGAGGAAATGACAGAAGTAGGGCAAATGGTGCCCAAAGGGGTATTCTGTCTCTACTCTGCCTTAGCTTTTTATGAATTAACAACCTATATTCCTCATCAGTACCATGTAGCCATCGAGCGAAGCCGAAAAATAACGCTTCCTGCTTATCCACCCATCAAGCTCTACTATTGGAGCCCGAAAGCCTACCAAATTGGCATTGCTCAATTACCTTTAGATCAAAAAGCTGTCAGCCCTAATCCTATAGCTATTTATGAGATGGAAAAAACCATTTGTGATGTGATTAAATACCGCAGTAAGATGGGAGCAGATCTGGTAAGAGAGACATTGAAAAGCTATCTAAAAAGAAAAGACCGGAATCTAGAAAAACTGCTGACCTATGCAAAACTGCTACGGGTGGAGAAGATTCTGCAAGATTACTTATCCTTGCTTTTATGAGTAAGAACCCGGCTGCAGCCATACGGGCAAAGTTGCTCACGCTCTGAAGAAAAAGAGGGGCAGACCTTTCAGTTGGTACTCATTCGGTATTTTCAGGAAAGGTTGCTATACAGGCTGTCCCAATCGGGGTATCAACATCAGTTTTGCCTAAAAGGAGGCGCCTTATTATATGCCTGGGAAGGACTCAAAAGCAGACCTACCAAAGACGTGGATTTGCTAGGGATAAATGTATCACCTGATGCAGAAACGTTGAAGCAACTATTTGGAAGGATAGCCTCAATTCCCTATCTAGATGATGGGGTGTTGTTTGAACAGACCATGGAAACTGAGCAGATCAATAAAGAAGGTGGCTATCAGGGCATTCGTATTCATCTGGAGGCTAGATTAGAAAGCATCAAGCAACACATACAAGTAGATATTGGCTTTGGAGATGCTGTGATTCCCTCACCGATGCTTATTAGCTATCCTACGTTACTGGAAATGGAATCACTTAAGGTGTGGGCCTACTCAGTAGAGTCAGTGATTGCAGAAAAGTTTGAAGCGATGCTTGATTTAGGGGCCGCTAACAGCCGCATGAAAGATTTTTATGATGTTTATCAGCTCTTGCAAAGAGCAGACTATCAAGAAGGGATAGTAGCAACGGCAATTAGGGAAACTTGCCTGCGCAGGGGGACCACTTATCAGGACTCACACAGTTTGTTTACCAAAGCTTTTTCAGAGGATTCTAGCCAAAATAAACAGTGGCAGGCTTTCTTGAAAAGAGCAGGGATAAACCAGGTGGTTTCCTTTAAGGAAGTAATGGAAAAGATTACTAAGGCACTCAAGCCACACTATGAGGTGCTTAGAAAATAGGAGCGGGTAGAAATAGGAAAGAGATAATAGGTTTGGGCAGTTGCAAGAATAAATACATATGCAATGTTTTGCTAAGCTCATTATCAATAAGCAGTATTGTATTTCTTGGGCTATGCATTCTTAGTTTGTACGTAGTTATTTAGGAATAGAAAGCATTTTTTCCAATAGATTTACCTGTTTTTCTAAAATAGCTATCATGCGCTCTTTATCTGTAAGTTGCTTGTCTTTTTCCGTCTGCAGAGACTCCAGGCTGCGTAGTTTCTCTTTCAGCAACCCCATTTCTAGCGTCTGCTGGCTAACGGGCTCTTTTCTAACAAACATCTCGCCTTCTCCCCGAAAAAGCCATTCGGCTGAAAGCTCTGGAAAACGCAGCAGGATATCCATCAGGGTATCATAGCTGGGCTTGAACTTTTTATGCAGGATACCATAGATTTTCTCAGAGCGCTCATAGCCGAGCTCTTTGGCAAACTGATGCGTATTGAGCTGCAGGTAATCTAAAAATTCCTGTAACCGGTCTGCAATATCCATATGATGTGATGCTTTTTCTAAAGGTAAAAGTAGAAATAAACCAAAGGGATTGCAAATTTATTTGTATAACCAGATAACAAGGTACAAACCCCCAGCAGAATCTATGGCTATACAAGCAAGTTCATCTGCTGCTAGCCTGTAGATGCCCACGCGTAGCTACCTTATCCCATAGGATACTTTACTTGCGCTACCTATATCTTAAGTAAGAGAATCCTTTCGAAACACATTCATATAAGAACCCTTTCGTATAGGAACCGTTTCCTGAATAACCCATTCCTGCATAAGTAAGTAATTCCCCACACGAAAGACTCACCCGATAGAGAGCCTACCGGCAGTAAGGCTCCTTGCCCCACTGCCGCTACACACCCAAGATATGCTTTTCTCTCCAGGCTATGCAAGGATTCGCCTGGCCGAACGCTTAACGAAGCGTTTCGTCCTTGCATAGCCTGATATAAAAGCCATGGTATCCCCTGTGAGGGTGGGTGTAGCAGTGGCAGCGGGGCAAGGAAAAAGTTAAAAGCATGAGGGTGGAATGTATGCTTGGTTATTACTACAAACAAAATTGTAATAATATTAATTAAAAGGTATGAAAATCTAGTAGTAAAGGCCTAAAAAGGCAATTTTTTGCGTCAATTTATGCTAAAAGATATGAAAAAACACTCAAATTTATTGCAAATATATTTGTATAAATCAAGTGATTTTGTTATCTTTATATAGATCAACAAAGCACAACAGTTGATACCAATAGATAGCCACTCAACAAAACAAAAAAAGATTATGCACACCTTATCCATTACCGAGGCCCGCCGGCAGCTTTGCCAAACGGTCTCTACCTTTGAAGATGTCACGGCCTATAAAGTAGAATTTGGTTTGTGGGATCAGGCAGAAAAGCCTTATATCCGGTTGTATGTAAACTGCTGTGTAGAGGGGCAAAACCACTTTATCCATGCTGAGGGCACCACCCTTGCAGAAGCTATAGGAGAGCTTAAAAACTGGTATGCCAAACTAGCTAGTGAGCAACTCATCCTGCTCTTGCACGAATAATTCTACTAATCCCAGGCTGGTACCCCCGCAGGGCTAGTACTTCATATATTTTTCTATTTCTTCTGTTAGCTAAGCTACTATAGGCTAACACACCACCTTGCCTATTCAATATTGCCTATTCAATATTGCCTATTCCATCTTGCATCTTACACATTTGCTATGATCTACTCTTTAGCCTCCAGCCTTTATCAAGGCCTTACTGTCTGCTATAGCTACCTACGTGAAAAAAGGGAGATACATTACGATTCCTTTGGGGCATTTATTGGTGGTACTCCGGCTATCCTCGAGATTACCATTGAAGATGTCAAAGCAGGAGATACAAGCATCATTGACTACCTGAGCGGGATGGTATTGGAAGGCCTGCAGCAGGAAGTAGCAAGCCTGCTGGAAAAGTAAAGTAACCAGGGCGACGCATTTAGAAGGCAACCCTTTTACTGCTAATTATTTGAATAGTGACAATCCATTTTGTAAACAAGTAAACCCTTATACCCATGAACAACAAAGCTAAATCCGAAAAAGAGCAGATGGGCTCTGAAAACCAGGAATCGAAAGTAGAAACAACCAGCCAGTCCGTAGATTCCCCACACCACCAGGCCGTAGCCTCCTCAGACGGGCAGAACATAGCTGCTTTATCCCAAGGAGATATCCGCTACCTGGAAGGAAGGCCCAAGCAATACAGGGCCGATGCCAAAGCCGGGCAATTTACTATCCACGGAACGGATCCGGTAGGGGATACCTTGCGTTTTACCCCCATTGCCTGGCGGTTTTTTGAAGATGACATCTTGCAGTTAGGGCACAAAAAATGGGTAGAGCTCTTTTTTATCGATGATAAAAATTGTTTGTCTGCCATCTTGTTTCATGGCTATAGCCGCGAAGCACTGGAAAAGCTTGCCCAGGATCTATTTTATGAGGATGTTACCTTATCTGGCGTAGTGCTGCTGGCAAGGTTTATCCAAAAGAAAAACGAGAAAATTAAGCCTGCCGCCACCTACCATATCGCCAGCTTTGAAATCGAAGAACTGCTGAGCGAGGACCATCGCCGGGAGTTGGAGCTATATGCGAGAAGGCAGAAGATATACCGGCTGGAAACCCTTTCAGAAACCTGTCAGCTGCAGGCTTTCTACAATTATTACCTCCCGGAAGATTTTTCATCCACAGCCGGGCAGGTAGCCTAAAAGGGGCTATCCTGAACTTTTAAGATAAGGAAAGAGGCGTTAGTGTTCTTTCCTTTCTTCCTTCCCCGCTTTGCTCCGATGGTTGCCTGCCCTCTTGCTCTTTTCGGCCATAGGACCTCTTCCGGCTACCCTATCTCCTTTACCTGCTTATCTTGTAGCTTTATATTTCCAGCGCCGCATTTAAAGGCTACAGAAGCCAGGTAGACCGCTAGTTTCCCTTTGCAAACGTCTGCTTAAAAAAGCATAAAATTTTCATTACTTATCAATACCATCACTCATCATCGAATCATCCATCATGATATAGTCATCCATCAGTTTATCAGTAAGCTGTTTCTATCTCTAACCTACTTCTATTCCTAACCAACTTCTGTCAGTAACCTGCTTTTATGTATTATCAGATAAAACGAATTTCCAATAGTGATCTCTCTATTGCCAAGCACCTGATCATGGGCACCCCTTTTCGCAAAAGAAGCAGAGCCTTTGATTTTGGAACACTGCTGCATCAGGCCTTGCTTGAGCCGCATCTGCTGCAAAGTAGCAGCTATGCCTTAAAACATCACAAGCTCCTGCAGCGTTGCCTGTACCGCATCCGGCAGGACCCTGAGTGCATGCACTTGCTGGAAGGATCAAGGGAGCAGGAAGTGTATTGGGAGGATTCCTATACCGGGGTAGCCTGTAAAGGCAAGCTGGATGTGTTAGGGCAAAACCGGGTAGTGGACCTGAAAACCACCAGTGCCCGCAGTGAAAAAGAGTTCCGCGCCTGCATTCTCCGCTATGAGTATGACCGGCAGATGGCTTTCTATGCCGATAGTGTGCAGGCCAGTGAGATCACGCTTATTGGCGTCTCTAAAACGCGTGACCGCTTGTTTGTTGTCCATACCAATCACCGCAGTGAGCTTATCACCCTGGGTAGAGCCAAGTACCGGTTCATTCTGACTAAAATCAAAGAGCTGGATCTGTTTGAAAAAATCTATCAGAGCAGGTGAACACTGCCTGCCAGAAGGACTTCCCTCAAGTGCTCTTCTGCTGGCGGGATGTGGGCTGTTAGCGCAACCTTTGCCCGCCATATACTCTTCTGCAAGAATAGTTCTCCCATAGCGAGAAACCTCTTTTCTGGCCGTGCAGGTAGTCAAGCTTGCGCCAATAACCCCATCAAGCCATGCAATACCATACGTCTATGAAAAACTATCTAGTCATACACCTATCTATATGAAAAAACATCAATCTATGAAAGACCATTCATCTATGCGAAACCCTTATCAACGCAGGCCTTCTACCCACGGCATTGCCGAAATTGAGCTCGTTTACCGCTGTCAAGGACCTAAACGTTCCCGGCGTAAAATCACCTGCGCGCAGGATGCATACCTGGTGCTGCGTCCTTTTTGGCCAAAAGATACCATCTGCCTCTATGAGCAGTTTCGAATTCTGCTGCTGGATAGGGCAAACTACGTTCTAGGCGTTACGCTCCTCTCTAGCGGAGGCATCGCCGGCAGTGTGATGGATCCAAAGCTTGTTTTTGTCACCGCGCTCAAAGCCAAAGCCTCCTCGCTGATCCTGGCCCACAATCACCCAAGCGGCAACAAGCAGCCAAGCCGGATAGACTTTACCATCACCCGGCAGCTCAAAGAGGCTGGTATCCTGCTCGAGCTGCCTGTCCTGGATCACCTGATTCTTACCGCAGATGGCTATTACTCTATGGCGGATCAAGGGGTGCTGTGACCACGGCAGGACTCCCTTAGCCCTATGGGCATCCCGGATCAATAGGGAGCAAGAAAAAAAAATGAAAAATAATTTTTGAACTGCTTTGATTTCGTTTCACTAGAAGAGAAGAAAAAAGATAAAAAAGGCTTCTATAAATAAAGTGATTGCTAGATAAATTTTATTGGAAAAATTATATTAAATACTATGGTCGTTGACATGGTTTGGTTTTGCTAAAATAACGCTTTATATTTGTAAATATAAGTAAATATTTCATTTATGGCCTATTGAAGAAGAGACGATAAATAAGTAAAGTGATGGATGAAATAGTAATAAAATGCAATTTATGTATCTACTTCTTTGCATGATTTTGCTCCTTTGTTGCCTCACAAGATGGCTGCTGCTTGGATACAGGTATCAGCGTACAAAGAGAAAAGGGGTAGTGAGCTCACCTATTATCTATAAAACCTATCACCTGCCTAGCCACATAGGACAAGAGCAAGTAGGACAAGAGCTAGTAGCAGCGCCTGTAGCCCTTCCTACCCCGGCAGAGCAGCCCAACACGCAGCATCCGGTGCCGGAAAGGCCTGCGCCTGCAGAAAAGGTGCCCCTAACAGCTGTTTTAAACTTTGACACGTAAGGGTTTACTCTCTATCAGGCTGGCCATGGGTTTTCTAGGAAAGTAATGCCCACCTGATCAGGTATACCACTTGGTTATTCATAGCATTTGTTCATCTATACCACTTATTCATCTAGACCATCAATTGTATGCACCTGGCAACGTTGTTCCTGCAAGCCACCACTGGGGCTTTGCAAAATTTTTCAGGCTTTGTCATCTTAGCCATCAACATTATCTTCATCATCGTGCTGGCCATCGGCCTGATTAACACCGTGCGAAAGTTCATTACCAATGATCCAGGGGCTATGGGCAGCCTGGGCCAGCTGATTGTGGGCGTGATTGTCTTTTTAGCATTTACCATTTTCAAAGAAGACCTGCAAGGCATCTTTGGCACCTTCGCCGGATAACTAATCAGCCGATGAAAACCTACAAATCCATTGAACGCAAAAGCCTTATTCTGGGAATGCCTATTGGTGATCTGATGCTCTTGCTGGCACTTCTCATTGCCCTAGTATTGCTTGGCAGCATCGGCAGTATTTTCTTTCCCGTATCTAAGTTCTATTACCTGTCTACGGTTGGTATGGTCCTCTTGCTTTACCTAGCCATGAAGTTTATCAACCGCAGGAAGCATCCTAATTTTCTTGTGGCTGCCCTCTCTTTTCATGTCAGGCAGCCAGGGGTAATACAGCCTTTTAATCCGGCTGATTTTAATCATCGTCCGTATGTTAAACCTTGCAAAGATGCGTAAAAAAGCCGTTGCGTTAGCCCATGTTTATCCGGTCTATAGCATCGAAGAAAACAAACTCATCTTGAAAGATGGCCGGGTAGCGCTTGGTTTTGAGCTGCAAGGGGCAGAGATGGAGAAATGGACGCAAAGCGGGTATGAAGAAATGAATGCCTCCTTTAGCGGAGCACTCAAGGCCCTGCCTGTGGGTTCAGTTGTGCAAAAAACAGATATTTACTATGACCGCCCTTACACGGATGCACTCTCAGATAAGCCTTATTTTGAACGCAAGACGGCCACTTATTTTCTGGACCGCTTGATGCTCTTTCACAAAAGCTACCTGTTTATTTCTTTCCCGGCAGAAAAGGCTATTAAAACCAATTCACTTAATACGCTGCTGGCAGGTTTAGGAAGGCCCCTGCTTAAAAACCCTTTCACGCAAATTGACATCCGCATGGAGGAAGCAGAAGCGATGGGTAGTGAGTTGGCTGCCAGCCTGGAGACAGTGCCTGACGTACGCCTGCACCGGCTGGGCGATGAGGCATTAGCTATACTATACTACCAGTATTTTAACCTCCAGTTTGATCAAACACCGGATGGGTTTGTCCGGCAGATGAGTAATCATCTTTCCTCTCTTACAATTGGGGAAAAGAAAGTAAACATGGTCACGTTAAAAGGACAGGGTTCATCGGCTCATCCGTGTGTAAAGAATGGCTATGGCGTCCTATCGCCTTTCATTTATCCGCTCTCTCTCGCATTACCCTTTCCCCATGTACTCTCGCAGCATATTCTCATTGAAGATACAGAAAAACGGCTAAAGTCCTTAGATAATGAGCGCAAAATCAACAATTCGCTGAGTTTTCTTTCCTCGCAGGATAATGAGCTCAAATCTGCAGAACTGGATGCCTTTACGGCCGATATCCGGGCCAATAATAAAAGGCTCGTCTCCATGAACCTGTCAGTAACCCTGTTTGACGCAAATGATAAACTCCTGAAAGCAAACCTGGAACGGACGATAGCTGCGTTCCGGCAACTGAGCGGGGCAGAGTGTTTTGTCGAGAGTTACGATGGGGCCAATATCTTTTTTGCCAATGCCCCCGGAAACGGGTACCAGATACCTGACCGCTGGCTGCTCCTGCCGGCAGATTATGCCGCTTGCTATGCAAACTTTACGACTAGCTACCAGCCGGATAAAACCGGTGACCTGCTCTGTGACCGCTTCCGCAATCCGCTCCTGGTGAACCTGTTTAACACTTCGCTTAATAACCAGAACTGCCTCACCATTGGCCCTTCCGGCTCAGGGAAGTCCTATACGATGGGTAGTTTTATCACGCAGCGCTTTGAGCGGAGGGCAAGGCAGATCATTATTGATGTAGGGGGTACCTACAAGAATATAATGGAAAGCTTAGTTGGGCTCCATTGCTACTTTGAATATGACATCACGCATCCGCTTTCGTTTAATCCCTTTCTTTTGGATAAGAAAAACGGAAAGTATCAACTAACCGGAGATAAGATCAACTTTCTCACGGCCTTGCTTGCCATTCTATGGAAAGGGGCTGATACAAAAGCACCCTTGACTCCTGCAGAAAGAGCCATCCTGGTACGTATTATGCCAGAGTATTACACCTATCTGAATGAAAACCCATCAGAAAGCCCTTCCCTTAAGAACTTTTATTATTATTTGAAGGCAGTGGATGGGAAGAAGAAAATGCAGGCAGACTACCAGCAGGAAATGCAGTTTTTCAACCTCGCAGAGCTGTTAGTGGTACTTAAGCCTTTTGTAGAAGGAGAATATGAACGGGTACTGAATGCAGCCCATGAGATGGATATTTCCGACTTACCACTGGTCTGCTTTGATATGGCCAGGATCAAGTCCGATCCAACGCTGTATCCACTTATTTCCATGCTCATTACAGAACTGGCCTTGGATCAAATCCGCAAGTATCCGCAGGTAATTAAGTATCTCTACATGGATGAAGCCTGGAGCATGCTCTCTGATTCGATGGGCGATTGGGTGGAGTCGATGTATCGCACGATCCGAAAAAACAACGGCTCAATGTGCATTATCACGCAAGGCATAGATGAAATAGTAGAAAGTCCGGTAGGCAGTGCCATTATTGCCAATGCATCGACGCAGATTATCTTAAACCATACCGATAAAAACCAGGTAGCCAAAGTAGCCAGGCATCTAGGTTTTACCACCCATGAGGTGGATAAGATCAACTCGATCCGCAAAGGTTCCGCTTACCGGGAACTCTTCATTAAACAAGGGGATGTAAGTAAGGTATATTGCCTGGAGGTTTGTCCGCATTTAGATGCCGTGCTCTCTTCCAAGCCCCTGGAGCGCAATTACCTCAAAGAGCTCACCAGGCGCTATGCAGGCAATATTGGCTTTGCCGTCAATCAGTATGTAGAGGACCGAGAGCTGAAAAAAGGAATCTTTGAGCAGGAAGGATCCATAGATCATTCCGGATCTATAGATCAGAAAGGAGCGTTCAATGAATAATATTTCAGCCAATCCCTCTTTCCTGCAAGCAGTCGCAGAACTGACTGGCATTGTGATCCGCAGCTGTGTGTTTATTGTGCCCACCTTGGTAGCCATCGTATTGATCGTTTCCCTGGCCAAAGGTTTTTCATCCGGAGGGGGGGTGCAAGTGGATTACTCGCCCCTGGTAAGAGGATTTATTCTAATGGTGAGCCTGTATTTTTACGAGGAACTGCTGGGCATCGTTAGTTCGGCCATAGAAGGGTTTGTGGGCATGATCGCTCAGCCAGAGAATATTTATGTGGAGCTAGATGACTTACAGGGAGGATTACCCTCAAAGCCAGAAGTGGGGGATAAGAGCCTGACAGACTATGTAGACCAGGCCGTGGAGTTCATTCAGTCCTTCGACCTGCAGGCGATGCTTCAGTCAATGGTACTAGGTGGCATTGCCTCTCTGGCAAGAAAAGTGATAGAGCTACTCCGCCAGACCCTGCTAGGTTTTTTGTATATCATGGGTCCAATGGCGATTGCCCTAAGTGTGTTGCCAGGCTTTGGCCGCTTGTTTCTCAAATGGTTTCAAAACTATTTGTCCGTGCAGTTCTACAGCCTGACGCTCGTGATCTTAGATAACCTGGTGGTGCTGTATACCCAATTTACCAAAGAGCGGGTATCTATCCTGAGTGGTGCGCCTGCAGGCGTGGCCAGTGAGCGCATAGACTTCCTGCTGATTAGTATTGTCATTACCATTCTCTATTGTATGGTGCCCTACCTGACTTCTCTCTATATCGGACAGACAAGCAGTGGCATCTTCCAGAGCAAAGCCATTGGCCTGGCTGCAGCCGGCACAGCACTCGCTATGAAAGGAGGCGCGGCCCTTGCCGGATCCGGTGGAGGAACTGCCCTGTTATCCGGTGGTAGCGCAGCTTCTTCGGCCCTGACAACTGCTGTTCGTGAAGGAGGAGGAGGCGATGCACCCTCACAGCCTGGCGCGCATTCGCAGACTATTCCCATCAGGGAATAACTATCAGGGAGTAAATATCAGGCAGTAACAATCAGGCAATAATGCTATAGGAAGCTACGGCTATTACCAACTAGTGAATGCTACCTGCCAATAGCCCTATACGGGAATACCCTTAAGAAAATACCCATACGAGAATACCATCTATTTTTCAAACCTATTTCCTTATCCTATGTTTTCCTCTGTAAAAGACCATCACCAAAGCTTTCTGGCCCTAAAGCAGGTACTGCTCACCACCCTGATCGGTGCCTTTCTGCTCAATGGACTGCTCGTGTACTATATCTTAGCTCAAAGCGAAAAGCATAAGGATCTGGTGTATGTGATAAGCGAGGCCGGCAGTTTTGCTGCCCTGGCACAAACGGAGCGGAACGTGTCCGTGCATGAGGCCCGTAACCATGTAAAAACCTTTCTTTCCACCATGTTTGCCCATGATGCGGCCAGCTATAAAGAGCGCGTGGAAAGCGCCTTGCATCTGGTCGGTAAATCGGATGGCGGACGGATTGTGCGTGATTTTACCAAAGGCAAGGTCTATGAAAATTATGTGCGCCTCGGCAGCCGGACAACTTTGCAGGTAGACTCTGTCGTCCTGGATGCCTCCAAAAGGCCCTTGACCGGTAAAGCCTATGCCAGGCAGACCATTCACCTGGATGCTAATTCGCAGCAGTTTCCCATAGCCATTTCCTTTGAGCTAACAGAAACCTATCGTAGTGAGCGAAACCCCTTTGGCCTGCTGCTAGAAAACATGCACTATATTCACTATAACCCGCAAGGCAATCCCCCGGCACGCTAAGGGGCAAGAAATAAATAGTAACTAAACGGATCGATGAAAAAAATACTGCTCTACCTGCTGCTACTGCTAGCAGGAAATCATCTGATTGCCTTAGGGCTACCCAGCAAGGCTGCTAATTCGCCCTTGGTAGATACCATCTATGTTTCTCAGGCGGCTACGACCTATCTGCTCTTTCCTGAGGAGGTAGACATGCTTGATCTAGGCATTGGGGAGGGGTATCTGCTTAAAATAGAAGGACGCTGTGTTTTTATAAAAGCCAAAGACAGCAAGGCGCCCCTGACCAGCCTTCTGATCAAATACGGCGATACCTATCTGCTCACTATGCTGGCCTATACCCCCTTGCCAACACGCTATCTGCATGATTTCCGCTTGCAATCGTCAGGTAAGCAACAAGTAAGCAGGAAGCAGGTAGGTAGGAAGCAGTTAGGTAAGCAACCCAAAGATACCATCAGCACCCATACCATCAGCACCCCTATAGATCCCGTGTTTGCTGCACAAGATAAGCTAGCAAGCATAAGTGAGCAGCCAGGGGCTTTGCAAATGCATCCCCCAGATGCCTTGCTTGCTTCGGGTAAAAAGGATAATCTGCAGCTTTTCTTATCGCAGGTTTCTCTGGATACAGGGGCTATTTATCTAGCGTTAGCCCTAGCCAATGAGTCTTCTATGGATTTTACCATAGCGTATATAAGCTTTGAAATCCTTGAAAGAAAAGGCAGGTATTTTTCTTCTAATAATCAAAACAGAAAACAGCAGATCCCTTTAGCCTCCCTTGCCCCTGAAAGGCTGCTAGCCGGCAAGAAAACAGCGATGCTCTATGCACTGCCCCTCTATGCCCTGCGGGCAAGAAGCAAACTGCTGATCACGCTCAAAGAAGCCTCCGGTGAGCGGGTGCTTCGCCTGCGTATTCCTGCCCGCCTGCTGATGAACGCCCAAAGGCGCTAGTCAAGCAGGAGTGGCCATTGCTATTCCCTAACTATTGCTTACCATCATGAAAAAAGAACAAGTCCTCAAAATTCTAAAAAAGCACTACCTGCTCGTTGGACTGACCCTGCTGGCCATCCTGCTGCTCATCGGGCTAGGCATCCTGCGTGCCGTTGGCCCACATCTGTCTACACCCATCGCCAGCATTGCTCCCAGGGATACACTCCTTTCTGCGCAAGTAGCTTCTACATTAGAGCTGTACCTGGAGGAGCTCAAACCCAAACCAGTCTACCAGGCAGCCAAAGAAGAGATCATGGCCATGGATTTTTCTAAACCCTACAGGTATGCAGCTGTGGATAGCATCAGGCAAGAGCAAACCAAGCAAGAGCATAGTGCGCAACTGAATAGTAAGCAGGTGGATAGGGTTAAGTCAGTGAAAGCAGCTAGAAAGGATTCAATAGCTCTACCTACTAGGAGACAAGAAAAATCTTCTGCTGGTAGGCCTGCCGCAAGGACAACTACCTTTGTAAAAAAAGAAGGTAGAGACACTAAGAAAAATGAGCATATGCTCCCAAGGACGCCACCTGCAGAGGATGGCTTTTATACCCTTAAGCGGGCAGAAGACGCCTTAGAGGAAGCAGCCATGGAAAAAGCTATTGCCGATCAATCAACTGCCCAGCAAGTAAGTACAAGGCTCACAGATGCAGGGCTCACAGATGCTAGGCTCGGGGATAGTAGGCCAGCAGAGGCAACCTCAGCTAAGCTTGTAAAAGCACTCATTGAAGGCGATCATACCCTTTCTATAGGCGCGCCGCTCAGGCTGCGGCTAACCGGGCAAGCGCAGTGGAGTGGAGAGGTGTTTCCAGCAAATACCCTCTGCTATGGCCGCCTGATAGATGGGAGCAACGGAAGGATCCACATTGCGATTCATGCCATGGGGGATACCCCTCTTTCGTTAGCCGTCTTTGATCAGGATCTCAAGGAAGGCATCCGCTACCAGTTGCCGCAGCCAGTAAGTGAGGCGCTCAAAGAGACTAGCAACCAGGCCTTAAACGAGGTGTTCTCTTCCCTACCCTATGGCGGGGTGGCCGGCGGCATTGCCAGGCTTGGACGCAATTTGTTTGGGAAAATAGGCAAGGGAAAGCAGGGGCGTATCCACCTTGCCGATGGCTACCAGGTATGGGTGGGCAACCCCGAGCACTAAGCCTTTCTTCATTTAGGTAATCAGAATGTATCATCCAATAACTCAACCATTATCATGAAAAGCGAATCTTGTAGTAAAATCAGTAGCATACCTACCAGGGGATTACGCACCAAGAGTGTACGTATTAGGAGCGTATGCAGTAGGAGAGTAGTTACTACGATGCTGCTCGGGATACTTATCTCAAGTAGCCCCTTGGTGCAGGCGCAGATGCTTGTTTATGATCCCATGCAGTTTAGCAACATGGTCCAAAGCATTGCCCAGCAGGCTAAGCAGGTCTTAAATTCAGCAAAGATGCTCACAGAAACCAAAAACATTCTCACGCAGGCCGTCCGCACCAAAGAGGAACTGCAAAATTTGCATCAGCTCACTAGAAAGGCTCATGAGGCTTTAAAAGTAGCCCGGGGCATTGTGGACCTTAAATGGTCAGACCTGGATCCCTTGACCAAAAAAGCCCTGGACCTAGAGGCCCACCCGCACCGCTATCTGCCAGATAGCCCCTTGAAGCAGCCGCTGCTGGAAGCCTTGCAAAAAGACCCTACTGCTACGAGTGTCCAGGAGCTTTATGCGCTGCTATCCGGCATTACTTCCTATTCGGATCCTTCCGGCAGTTACTCTGGTTTCACCAGCCAGCAGCAAGGCTCCCTGCTCTCTCAGTTTTCGATCGAGGAGATGGCCGATCAAAAACGCCTGCAGGCCGCCTTATCTTATAATCAAATGGCAGAAGAGATGATCGGGCAGGCGCATGAGCTGATGACAGCTGTCAAAACAGATTTTAAGCTCACCATGAACGATGCTGAGCGGCTCACCAGCTTAAAGCAATGCCAGGATCTGCTGCTCCAAAGCCTGGAGCTCAAACTCAAATCCGATGAGCTGCTGCAAGTGTCCGGCCGCAAATCCGGGAGTGCCAAACACCTCTTGCAGCAAGCCTATAAAAATGCCTTGTTCCGTAGGTCTCTGGCCCAGGCCCCGCAGGTGAAATACGGGCAGTAATCAGTAGCGGAGTACCTAGCAAAAGGGCTAGCGCAGGTAGAGCTAGAGCTAGCAGCCATACAAGTCTTGCCATCTATGCCTTCTTGTTTGCGCGCTGAGGGGAGAGTGGATCTAGCGTAGGGGAACTGAGAGCGGATGCACAGAGCAGGGGACAGGCAGAAAGTAGCGAGGTGGCCAGGTGCTAGACAACCGTTACAGGATCAGAGAAAGGTATGGGGTATCCGGTGGGCTGTGGTCAGCAAGAAGGCATGACCTAGGTCTTGTTAATAGGCTGGTAGTCAGTACTCTATATCTACTATAGATCTTTTTTGGATACTCTTTCTTCTAACGGGTTGATACTCACTAGCTAAATGGATACTTTATCATCGAATACATATCAGGGGATATTTTACTAAAGGATACTTTATGAACGATCAGACAGAAGCGAAAACAAGGGACAAGCGGGTAAACGTGAAGATTTCTCCGCAGGTGCATCATTTGGTAGTTAAAGCCGCCAGGGACCTTGAGATGCCTGTTAGAACCTATACTGAAGCGGCCTTGTGCTTTTTTGCCACCCGCAAGCTCGACCCCACCGGCTTTAAGGAAGGTAATACGGCAAGAGTGCTCACCCATCTAGAGAAAGGCATCAACCGGGTGTTATCCTACATGGTTACCCAGGAAAAGCACCTGCTCCACCAGCTGTTCCTAGAGCTGATTAACACCCGCATTGTCTGTGAGATCCTGCTTTCTAACCTGCATAAACTATCTGACCTGTCAGCAGAGGAAGAGAGCAAACTGCGGGAGTACAACCAGCAGTATCTCTCCCATCGCAAAGCATCCATTTTGCAGCAGTATGAAGATAAGCAAAAACCTTCCTGATTTTATGCACGCTAAGATCATCCGTCCGGCGATACATGGCAAAAAAGCTTATAATAACAAAGGCTCTTGCCAAGCTCTTATTCATTACCTGGGCCATGAAGGGAGAGAAAAAGGGGAATTACTTACTTTCTTTAATGGAAGTAGAAATGATATCTTGGCCAGTGAAGCAAGACAAGCGATTGATGGGAACACAAAAGGCTTGCGGGAAAGGGAAACCAAATTTTATAGCCTGGTGCTCTCTCCTTCCCCGCAAGAGCTTAGCCATATAGGCAATGAGGCGGATAAAATAAAAGCCTTCACCAGGCAGGCCATGCGCAACTATGCGGCAAGCTTTCAGGGCAAGCAGGGCACATCCGTTGAAGAGAAGGATCTCGTGTGGTATGCCACCATGCATCAACATCGCACCTACAAAGGGGGGGATCCGGCTGTAAAGAAGGGTATAGCTACGGCAGGAGAGCCCAAAGAGGGCCTGCATACCCATGTGCATGTACTTGTATCTAAGCTGGATCAAAGCGGGCAGAGGCGGCTCAATCCACAGGCAAGCAGGGAACACTTCCATATAAAAGGCTGGCAGGCACTCAATGAGGCCTCTTTTGGAAAGCTGTTTGGCTATCAACAAAAAGAAGTGGAACGAGGGCAAAGCCAGCAAAAAGCCCCTGAGCAAAAACCTGGGGTCCTGCAAGCTTTACAGGCGCGCATTCTAGGGAAAGTAGCGCGCATCAATGACATGCTCAATAAAGGAGAGGAGCTTTCGCTAAAAGCGGTGCTAGCCCTTGCAGCGAAGAGAAACTATCATCAAACCTTCTTTTACAACCTCCACCGCCTGGAGAAAAACTTGCGGGAAGGCCGTCCCGTGCATCAGCCCTTGCATCTATTGGAGCATAACAAAGATCGAAAGCCTGCTGTGGACAAAAAAGCATCCATTCCCCATGCAGTTTCCAGGGTTTGCCAGGCCATAGCCGGCCAAGGGGTAGCGCAAACCGAGGATTTAGCCATGCCAGAGCTGAAAGGAAGGCTCCGCAAGAGACGCCAAGGGCTGCCTATCAAGCAACAAAGAGGCCTCAGCCGGTAAGTCAACCAGGCGAATCACTACGCTTCTCAGCCTTACTTATTCTCATCACTACGTTTCTCATCACTACGGATCATGCCAACTAATTCATTTGCTACGATCGCCCTCTGCCTGCTAGCAGCCTTGATGGTCGGGGAGTATTATCTGCTCGGGCACCTTGATCTGCTAGAGGTCCTGCAAAATGGGAACCGGGCCTTGCTCCTGCTGCTTAAAGCCACCTACAAATCGGGTGTGTATATTCGCTTAAGCTTTTTAGTTTTCTATCTTCTCTCCCTAGCGAGTATGTCTGCCCTTTCGCTACGGGTTGAAAAAAGAGAAAAAAAGAAAAGCTATCCGCTGTATGGACTCTACCTGCTTTTATTTGTCTGCTCGAGCCTGCTGCTTGCCTGTATTCACCTAGCAGCTGCTGCCTACATCACCTACTTGTATCCTATAGCGATAGGGGGCACAGTAACCTTTGGCTTACTGCTGGCGCCTTTACTTAAGGGGGGTAGCAGCGGAGGGTTTGGGGTGAAAAACGAAAAGCGAAAGCTGGAAAATGCCTATAGCTTTCATTTCAAGACCCAAGATGGATGGATTAACCTTGTTAATCCCTTCCGGGGCATCTTTATCAGTGGAGGGGCAGGATCCGGGAAATCCTTTTCTCTGGCTAACCCCATTATCCATCAGGCGGTCAGCAAAGGCTACTGCGGCCTGGTGTATGATTTTAAGTTTCCAGTGCTGGCCGAGCAGGTAAACAAGGCGTTGATCCTAAATGGCTCACGTGCTGTCAAGCATTACCTGGTCAACTTCTATGACCTGACGCGCAGCCACCGCTTAAATCCGCTAAAGCCGCAGAACCTCTCGCAGGTAGCCTATGCCGAAGAGTATGCCCTCGCTATCCTTCATAACCTCTGGCCGGAGAGCATCCGCAAGAAAGACTTCTGGATCCGTTCAGCAGCCTCCATTCTGACTGCCGTGATCTGGTTTTTAAAAAAGCATCATCCGCTCTATTGCTCGATTCCTCATGTAGTGAACTGCATTCTCTATAAAGATTATCTGCACCTGATGGCTATGCTTGAGGGCGACGAGCAGTGTGGGGATATGATCCGCAGCGCCCTGACAGCCATAGAGAACGGGGCCGAAAACCAGGTTGCCGGCGTCATCGGTACCTTGCAGATTGCCATTGTGCGTATTAATACCCCGCAGATCTGCTGGGTGCTTTCCGGAGATGATTTCGATTTGGATTTGAATAATCCGGCTGACCCCAAGCTGCTCACCCTGGGTAATCATCCGACCCTGTCTGATACCTTTAGCCCGCTGATCTCCTGTATTGCCACGGTGGCCTTAAAACGGATGAATCAACCAGGCAAGCGGCAGAGCATGCTGCTGCTCGATGAGGCCCCCACGCTCTACATTCCTAAGCTGGAGATGATTCCGGCTACGGCCCGCTCAAACAAAGTCGCTACCATCTATATGGCGCAGGATTTTTCGCAGATGGTCGCCCATTACGGCAAAGAAGTAGCCGATGTGATCATTGCCAACCTTAATAATCAGTTCTATGGAAGGGTGGGCTCAGTGACCACGGCCAAGCATGTATCTGAGCTCTTTGGCCGGGAAGAGAAAGAAACGCAGAGTATATCGTCTGGCCGGAGCCTGCAGGGCGACAAGCAAAGCAATAGCCAGTCACTGTCTAAAAGCCTGCAGGAGCGCCTGCTCGTGCGTCCTCAAGATGTGACAAGCCTTCAGGTAGGGGAATTTGTTGGCATGTGCGTGGAGAGCAAAGAGCCCTATTTCTGGAGTAAGATCCTTGTAGAGCATATTCCGCTAAGGGGTTACAAGGAAGCGGATTTTGCTATCCCTTCCTTTGCGGATGGTATTGATGTGCAGGAGAACTTTTACCGGATCAAAAAAGAGGTAGAATCCATTATTAGCCGGTATGAGAAGAAAGAAATACACCTCCCAACCAAGAACCGCAGCCTATCCTGATAGAAACGTCTAAGTATAGGAAATACATACTAAACACACCTATGAGAAATAACAATATGAGAAATAACGATATGAAACGAGTAGTGAAGCTCGTCTGTTGGCTAATGGTATGTGCATGGATACTAGCCTGTAGCAAAGAGGAGAGGGGAATTAATGTAGCAGGGGCCCTGCGCTATCAGGTAGAAAAAGAATCTGATGGAAAGCTAGCACTAGTAGGGTTCAAAGAGCTTAGCAGCAAAAGGGATCATGTAGATAAGCCCTCTATTTATGCGCTTACCTACCAGGCCACAGTTCTTTCCAAAGAGGATCTTCGCTGGGGAACAAGCCGGGAGAATAAACTATCCAGGTTTATACCCTATGCAGCAGAAAACAACGTTGGCTTTCAAAACCGGGAAATCACCAAAGCAGGAGAAAGCAGAGAAGTAACGTATACAATAGTTTTCCAGAAAAAGGATGGCAGGTGGGTAGATCAATTTGGGAAAGCTTATTGATAGCAAAATTACACCAGGTAATTCTACAAGGCCTGATCTATAGTTTGATAGAATGTAAGCCTAATTCTGATGAGCTGCTAGCCTGGTTTAGTGAAGGGTATACTAGCGGCAAATTGCTAAAGCTTTTTCATGTCGGGCAGGAGTATATTTTTAGCTTGGCAGGGTTGACCAAATTCGGTTCTTCTTATATATGCATACGAGGGCAGGCTTTCCCCTAGGGAAACGTCTTGTATCTGCCTAGGATCCTTCAACTTGAAACCTTTTTCTGCTATTAACACATAAACTACCAACTGCCGTATGAAACGTATCTTAATAATGATTTTCTTTGTTTGTGGTATAGGAGCCCTAGCCAATGCCCAAAATATGGCTAACGCACCCTACCAAGAAGTAGCTCAGCCGCATTTGCAAGTAGATAAACAAGCGATGTATAGGGGTGGTAAAAGGGGCATAGATCTCTATATCATGCAAAATATAAAATATCCTCAGCAAGCAAGAGAGCAACAGATAGAAGGAAAAGTGTATGCAAAGTTTACTGTAGGCAAGAAGGGAAAAATAACGAAGATCGAATTTTTGCAAAGTGATCATCCTCTTTTTGAAAAAGAGGCAGAAAGACTTTTGAAGGGAATGGGTAAATGGATTCCGGCCTATGTAAATGAGCAACAAGTAGAGGTTTCCTACATTTTTCCCTTTACATTTAAACTGGGATAAATCCACTCGCTGCCGCTTTCAGGTAATTTAATTCGAACATAGGTAGGTAGGACATAGGAAGTGATAAGATGACCTGTTAATCCATTAGATAGTTGTATTTTAAGTCAAAGAGGAAGTTCCTGTAAATACCCTTAAAAGAGTAACAACTGCTTAAAATAGCAAACAACTACAGGTCCCTATTTTTAGCTTATCTAATACCTAGCTAGACTGTGTCTGATGAATTGATTTTAAGATATAATTTGATAAAAGCTAACTTAACCATCGCTAAAAAACTCAAGGCAAGTTTGTCAAATCTAGTGGCAATTCTTCTGTATTCTTTGAGCCATCCAATCGAATGCTCAATAGTGGCTCTTTTCTTGTAAGTGTCTTTATCAAAACGGTAGTGTGGCCCCTTTTTTCTGCGCTTTCTACCTTCTGGTAAACTCTTTTTGGGAATCATAGCTCTGATGCCCCGCTTTCTGAGTTTGCCCCTTAAGGAGGCGGCATCCTACCCTTTGTCTGCCACTATTTCCTTTGGCTTTTTCTTTGGCCTACCTCTCCTTTGAGTGATTTTTACCTCCTCCAACAGCGGATGCAGAAAAGCTCCATCATAAGCAGCCCCCTCACTTAGTAGTGCTGCCAGCGGTAAGCCATTACCGGCACAAAGTAAGTGTATCTTGGTAGAAAAACCGCCCGTGCTGCGTCCTAAAGCATGATCCAGTGGCTCGTTTTCTTTTTCTTGATCCCCCTTTTTAAGCCTGCTCCACCAGCAGACTTATGGGCTCTGATAGTGGTGGAATCTACGTGCCACAAGTCGAAATCAATTAAGCCCTGTGTATTAAGCGTTACCTGCAGTTTTTCCAACAACTTGTCAAAAAACCATCAATGCGGTAGCATCTGAATCGATCATATACTGTTTTCCAGTGCCCGTACCGCTCTGGCATATCCCGCCAAGGAGCTCCGCTACATAAGATCTATATCATTCCTTTTATCACCTTGCGATGGGTCCTGCCACTGACCACCTCTTTTGCCCTTATTAGCAGGAAACATCTCTTCAATTCTTAACCATTGATCATCTGTCAATTCATAACGTCTCATCCATTAATCTACGACTTGTTTTTCCCTTTCGTTGGATTCATCAGACACAGCCTAGCAGGCTTTGGGCATTATTGTGATTTGTAGGCATACGCATGCCCAGTACTTATAGCCCATACCATTGCTAGCTATAAACAGCCGGTTGGTTCAGGTAAATTTCTTCATTTACTTGTAGAAGACGTGGGTGTAGCTTGTGTGTTTTCGTAAATTAGCTTACCTAAGTTTAGTTCAGTGATCTACTTATCAGCCCTTATATGGAATAGTTACATCTTGAATGGTATAGACGATTAAGAGAAAATTATTTTCTCTTTTATGTCCGCTACCATGGTGCAAACTTTAGTTCACTCACTAAGAGGGGCAATGCTGATGATGCTTATTGGTTTTTCTGCGTTTGCTCAGTCAACCCAAGATCTTATAAAAGAAGGGATCGCATGCTTTGATAAGGGGCAATATGAGCAGGCGATCACCTTGTATCAGCAAGCATTAGCCCTTGAGCCTACTTCTTCTCTGGCAAATTATGAAATCGCTATGACCTATCAAGCCATCAAAGATCACAAAAATGCCTTGAAATACAGCGAGCAAGCCCTTAAGCTAGATGAAAATCAGATGCCTGCCTATTTAGTCAAAGGCTCTGCCCTTGATGATTTAAACAGACCCAAAGATGCCGTGATAGTTTTTGAAAAATGTCTTCAAAAGTTTGGAAGCCACTACTTAGTACATTACAATTTAGCCTTAACCCTTCTTCGGATTGAAGATGAAAAAGGGGCTGAAAAAAATCTACTCAAAGCCATTGAGCTTAATTCTTCTCATGCCAGCAGTCATTTATTGCTAGCCAATGTTATGGGCAGCAAGGGAGCCAAAACCCCAAGTATGCTTGGATACTATTATTTCCTCTTGCTTGAACCGGCGACCGAGCGTTCCAAAGAAGCCTATCGTTCGTTGCTGTCTGTGATGAAAGCAGGGGTGAGCATTGATGAGGAGAATCCTAAAAATATCACCATTACCGTGGATGCAAAAGGCGGTGCGACTGACATGATGATGGCATTAATGCAAGCAGCAAAGACTACAGAAGAAGTAAAAGAAAAGAATAAAAACAAAACAGCAGGCCAATTATTTATTGAAGATACAGAGATGTTTTTTGAGTTCTCCACTAGTCAAAAAGTAAAAAAGAAAGATAGAAATTTGTGGAATCAGCTGTATGCACCATTATTTAAAAGCATAGTCCAAACTGACCATATGTATGCTTTTTGTTATTACATCACCCAAGCCTCAAGCGAAGAATCTGCTAAATGGCTAAAGGACAACCCGGGAAAAGTAGACCAATTTAGCTTATGGTTAAAAAACCAATAATAGCCATAAGCTATTAGTATTTACAAAGGTGTGAGGTAGTTGGATGATCTGTTTACCCCTCTAATTCTATATCCTTCTGTTTTATGGAAATATAGAATTAGAGGGGTAAGTAGGTAAAAGGGTATGTAGTTACTAGCTTAGCCGGTTGATGGTAGTAATCAATTTAAGTAATTACATAAGTTCTCCCTTTCTTCAAACTTCCATCGTGGCTTTCTGCTCTTTTGGCTCCTTTCAAAATTAAGTCCTTGATCTTCTCCCATTGCTTATCAGGCAGTTTCATATAAACAATCCCTCAGGCTATATCCTCCTCACTTTTAAAATAGCTTCTAGTAAAATGGCCATCGTTATCAAACCAGATATATTTTTCTATCCATCTTTTCGTGGATAGCGGCTTAAAAGCAGTATTTCTGGTTAAATCCGTTTCAAACACCAAAAAAAGTATGCAAAATCTTTTAGCTTTTCGCCTAGGCTCTAGATCTAATTAGGCATCCGTATACGTTCATAGAGGTAAAATGAAAGCCACGATAAAAGTATGTATAAAACATTTGAGCGCTACAGGGCTATAATAGCTGATCACGTAACTTTTGTTAAAAGGCGGGTGGTGCAGTATCTAGGTCCGAATCCAGAAAATCAGTGATCATGGGCAAAAGCCAATCTGTCCGCTGAATCATGCCGATATGCGTGGTTGCTGGCAAAATGGCTAGGCGGGATTTAGGTAATCCATATATATCGCCTTGTTTTCCTCCACCTTTGGCTATGAACAGTTCCAGTGCATGCTCATAGCGCACTCCGTCGGCATCGCCAATAGCCATAAACAGGGGAGCCTGCATGTTTTTTACCTCCTCAGACCAATCGTAGGGCTTTAGATCAATACTAATCACCTTTTTTACAAATTCTGAGAAAAGATCCGGATCGTTTCCCAGACTGTTGTATTGTTCCTGTATGGGAGTGCCAATGAACATATCTGCAGTAAAGGTAGCAAAACTCTTCTCTGTATCTGGCCACCACCCATCATGCGCATAGGGAGCAGACAAGACCACCAGCCTGCGTACCTGCCCGGGATGGCGTACGGCTACCTGAAAGGCTACTCCGCCTCCCATGCTATACCCTAGAATGTCTGCCTTATCTATTTTCAGGTGTTTGAGCAGGCCCGACACATCGTCTGCCATTCCTTCGTAGCTAAACGCACGGGCTATATCCCTTGTGCGGCCGTGGCCTTGCATCTCGGCTACGATTACTTTTCGGTCTTTGGCCAGCAGCGGCAGGATATGCGCCCAGTTCATGGGTATACTCATATACGATCCATGGAGCAGGACAATGGGTTTACCTTTGCCATAAACCTCATAGTATAATTGCAGCCCGTTTACGTTGGCATAGCCGCTTTGGGCTGGCTGTTTGTCTGGAGTCATAGGTGTGGTGGTTGATATGGTTGAAACGTATTGTCTGCCTGTTAAATGCGGCTGGCAAGATGTATTGCCAGACTAACCTTGTTAGGTATAACTTTACAGCCGTAAAGGAAAATCAATGTAGTCTGTGCTTTACCACTCGGGTTTAGATGAATTTTGCTTTACGGCTGATGCTAGTAATGGGCAATAGCCGTATGAAGGCATTCATCTCAATTTCTGTGCGTACTGCCCTCAACATTCGCACGCCTCAGCATTAGGCTTCAATTCTTCTACTTTTTTCATTTTCAACTATGTATAAGAATAGGCATTCGTTAGTATTTTATCCTGTATAAATGGAATTTAGATGTATCGCTATATCTGTAAGAATAATTCTATTTTGAGCACTTGCAATCAATGCTTCTTTAGCATTAGCTCAATCAGATCCTACTTTCTTTAGAAAGAACAGAGAACTGACTCCTTCAAAGAAGGGTACGAAAGTTGGTGAAATAGGAGTTCCTGTATAGAATTTTAGCCATAACTGTGGTAAACCAAACTTCGTAGGCCACCTTTCAAAGCCCCCAAAATATTAGTTAAGAATCCTACACATAACTTGAGACTACCGATAAAGCTCATGTACCAAATATACATGAACCTTCATCAGAATTACTCACCCAAACATTTATACATATCTTATTTCATCTACTACTAACTGAGTTAATTAGTTTATCAAGCTCGAAAGATATTAGAGAAATTTACACCCACATATAGGTAAGAAAGGCATTTGCCAGCGTCAGGACAAAAAGAGGCTATGAATTAAGGCTTTTTGTCCTAATGCCGAATTTATTATCAGCCTAGGCTTTCACCTTTAATTATTTTTTATCCAGTGAAACTATACTATTTAAAACATTTATACATGCAGTTTACGGATTGTTTGCTTAAAACTCGCCACCTGCTTGGTTTCATACTAAGTATAGGTCTGTTGCTTATTCTAACTACTTCCGGATATGGTCAAACAACACGTCGATGGGATGGGCTAGCAACTGGTGGATCATGGACTACAGCACTCAATTGGACAACAAATAATGAACCTGTGGATGGAAACATAGTGCTATTTGACGGCGGACAGGCTAACCTTATTATAACAAATGTTCCAGATAATCTAGACTTAGCTCAATTACGCGTAACAAACAATACAAGAGTTACTTTAGTACAAAGTGGTAGTGGCAACAACCAAAGCCGTACATTAACAATGACTAATGGAGTGGCAGGGGCAGATTTGATTGTTGATAGCGGATCTGCTCTCAGAATTTCTGGAACTCAAAACAGAAGCTTAGAAATCTATCTAGCATCAGGAGCTACAGCTTCTATCAGTGGAACAATGGAGTCTATGGATGATGGAGGCGCACATAGTTTTGATGCAGCGGATGCAAATGCCTTTGCCTTTGAGAGTGGAGGGGTGTTTACACAAAATAGTAATGGCAACGTTTTTACTAGCGGGGGCACTGCCAATGCTATTTTATTTAAAAGTGGCTCTAGGTTCGTTTATGCCAATGGGAATGATCCTTTTGGACTGGCAAGACCATCTTCTAAAATTAAATTTGAGGCTGGAAGTACCTTCAGCCATGAGCAAGATGTAGATGTGATTTTTGATCGGCCTTATGCTGATTTACAGCTAAACAAAGCAGGCTATGCAGAAAATTCTTCAGGCACAAATCTGACAGTAGATAATTTTACGGTAGTAAATGCAGGCACATTCGAAATAGATGCAGCAATAACTATTAATGGCTCTCTTACAGTAAATAGTGCAGCGAGAATGAATTTAACCGGAACTACGACTACTATTAGTGGCGATGTTACAACAAATAATACAAGTAGGGTAATTATAAATACGAATGGAGAGACTAAACTAGCAGGCAATGTTACAGTAAGCGCAGGTACAACGTTGGATATCTCTCCTACAGCAGCTACCAATCTAAGATTCAATAGCGTAAGCCCTCAAATACAAACCATTAGTGGAGCTGGTACACTTACTCTGGGAACCAATGTAACACCGTACGTTGAAGCTGGTGCTACGGTAAACCTTGGAAGGGATATAGCTATACCTAATGCTAAAAGTATTATAGTCAATGGAACGTTAGATACAAAAACGTTTGCTATATCCGGAGGGGCAGGACGCAGCCTTATTTTAAATGGAACACTCAAATTAGGCGCTTCTACAGGGATTAATGGTAATATTCAAGTAAATACCAGAACGTATAATCCGGGTAGTATCATTGAGTATAACGGAACAGCCGCCCAAGTAACAGGAACTAATCTACCCACCACTATTAATAGTGGGTTAACCATCAGCAACACAGCTGGTGTTACCCTAAGCCAAAATTTAACAGTAACCGGGGCAACTACTGTGAGTGGTGCTTTGGTGTTTGCTGCAGGTTCTACGCAAATATTAACCTTAAACAACAATTTAAGCGGCATAGGTACCCTTAATATGACTGGTGGAAGCCGGCCACATGTTTTAAATTTAGCAGGAGATACTAATAGTATTAGCCGGCTACTGACTACCTGTAATAGTATTGTTAATTATACAGGAGGCAATACGCAAACTATTATATCCGGTACTCCACCAAATGTTTCTTATGGTAGCCTAACTATTGCTTCAGGAATAAAAACGTTAACAGGACCAATCACTGTCTGTAATTTAACTGTAAATACTGGGGCTACCCTTGATCTTAAAGTGCATACTGTAGATATAAGTGGGAATGGGAGTGTTACGATAAATGGAACACTAGATACAGGTACCGGAGCCATAACAGGAGGGGCAACAAGTAATTTTGTGTTGAGCAATACAGGTACACTCAAATTAGGTTCACCTGTTGGTATAGATGCAGGTACTGGTGCAGGCAATATACAGGTTCCTTTAGCTAACAGAACCTATAATTCGGGTAGTAGTATTGAATATAATGGTACGGCAGCCCAGGTAACAGGCACAGGCCTACCTGCCAGCATCAATAGCAGCTTAATTATTAGTACTACAGCCGGTGTTACCCTGAGTCAAAATTTATCCACTGCGGGTAATTTAACAGTTACTTCTAGGTTAGATTTTGGAATAACGACTCCCCGAAGCTTAACTATTCAAGGAAATTTGATAGGGACTCCAGGCGGTACGATTGATATGACTGGTGGCAGTTTAGCACACACGTTAAATTTAAACGGACCTGCTAATGCAATTTTTGATTTACGTACCACTTGTTACAGCATTGTTACCTATGGAGCAGGCGCAGGTCAGTTAACGAATCCCCTTGGAAATACACGTATTATCTCAGGTACAGAAACGTTAACAGCTAATAGCACAGAATGTAATTTAATAATACCTGCAGGCGCTACGCTTAATCTGAATGGGTTTACATTGGATGTTCTCAAATCAGTAATCGTAGAGGGTACATTAAATGCAGGTGCCGGAGCAGTTACAGGTGCGGGTACTTTTACATCTACGGCTGGTTCTACCCTTGTGTTAGGTTCTGCTGATGGCATCAACTCTGCTACGACCCTTGGCAATATCCGGGTTAGTGGAAACCGAACCTATGATCTTACTACTAATATCATTTTTAATAGAGCAGGTACACAAGTAACAGGCAATGGATTTCCACTTGTCGTTGGAAACTTATCGATTAATACTAACTCTCTGGTAACACTGAGCAAAAACGTAATCGTATCAAATTCCGCCGCCATCAATGGATCTTTATTAACTAGCAACACCGCCTCTCAAACAGTAATCATCAGTGGTGATTTAACTGGCACAGGCACGATAGATATGAGTGGAGGTAATCTGGCTCATACCTTAAATCTGGGTGGAATGAATAATTCAATGGGCTTGCTAAAGACTTCCACAACCGGAAATAGTACAGTCAATTACGATAGAAACGGCAATCAAACACTGCTTTCCAGCAACAACTACAGAAATCTTATTCTTTCAGGATCAGGAATAAAAACGCTACCAGGTACTGGTTTGACGGTTGGAAATAGCCTAGCTGTTAGTGCTACCTTAGTATTTAGCGCTACCACACCCCAAACATTAACTATAAGCGGTGATTTAACTGGCACAGGCACGATAGATATGAGTGGAGGTAATCTGGCTCATACCTTAAATCTGGGTGGAATGAATAACACCATCGGTACGCTGATTCCATCATGTAATAGTGTAATAAATTATACAGCTAGTGGTCAGCAAACTATTTCGGCTATTTCTCCACTATATAATGATTATACGATTAGTGGGACAGTAACCTTAACTATGGATATTGTAGTATGCAATAACCTGCTCATTCCTGTTGGGTCTACCTTAAACTTAAATGGGTATTCAGCTACTGTAAATGGAAGTACTACCGTCAATGGTACACTTAATGCAGGTACTGGTGCCATTAGAGGCACAGGAAGTTTTACTTTAACAGGAACCTTGGTAACAGCTTCACCGGATGGAATAAATGCGGGTACAAGTTTGGGAAGTATCCGGGTTAGTGGCCTAAGAAATCTTGGCTCCGGATCTTTTGTATACAATGGCACAACATCACAAGTAACTGGAAACGGCTTACCGGCCAATGTTAGTAACTTGACTGTTACTAACACGGCTGCTACGCCAACGGTTTCTCTATCTCAAAGTTTAAGCATTTCTAACACCGCTTACTTTACTTCCGGAAGTTTAGTCATTGGCAGCAATACGTTGACTTTGAATGGAAGCACTACGCTTGGGGCAGCTACCATTACTGGAGGCAATACTTCTAACCTTAGCATTGGAGGCAATAATACACCTGTTATGAGTTTGCCAACAATTATGAATGGATTATTTAATGTTACCCTTGCTAAGTCTGGGGCAACGGCAAGCCTGAATTTGCCTGCCAGTGGTCTGACCATTTATCATGGTGGTACACTTACATTGACCAGTGGTTCTATCAATAATGGGGATAAAATAGTAATGGGTGAGAATGCAACTGCCATAACTAACATTACTCGTCATGTAGGTAGTCTTTTAGGAACGCCTGTTTTCAACAATCTGGTTAATGTAACGTATGTCCAGTCTGTTACGACTGGCCCGGAAATACCTGCCTCTTCAACCGTTCTGAATAATTTAACTGTCGGTATAAATGGTTTCGCAGGTCTTGTTGTAACGCTGAATGCAGATGCTGTAGTAAATGGGACTTACTCTATGACTACAAACAGCGCTACTGCTGGAATAAGTTTAAATGGTCGTACACTGACAATCAATGGAAATTATAATTGTGCTCAAACAAACAATAGTGTTTTTATTGGTTCACCAACATCTTCACTCGTCATTAGTGGGAATAACAAAACTGTCAGTGGAACCATTCGTTTCAGTCAGGCAACTGCTGCTTCCAGAAGCTTGCAAAATTTTACCTTGAACCGTACCGGGACAGGCAATGCATTTACTGTCAGTACCTATGTGGAAATAGCCAACGCCAACATCAATAGTGGCGTACTGACTGCTACGGGATCTGATATTTTGATCACCAATGCTAATGTAGGTGTTAATGGGAAGTTTATCAATACCTCTACTGCTTTTCCACTAATTCTTCCTTCTTCTACGATCACCCGTGCTTTTAATAATGAGACGTATGCGGCTATTAACAAGTTCGATAAAATAGCAGGAACCGTAACGGCAAATAATACGGACTTTTCCTTTACAAGAGGCTCAGGTAGTATATACGCTTTACGAAGCCGCGATTTTGTGCCTGCACCTACAGCAGCCATTGTTAGGTTTGACCTGTCAGTAATATCGGCAGCTATTCAAAATGATGCGGCTCAACTTATAGTAGGTGATGGTTTTTCAGATGACGGCGCTAGAAATGATGCAAACACTGCTTCGAGACTGCGATTTAATTTAACTTCTGGCAACATCACACTCACTTTGCCTGATGGTACAGCAACTACTTCTCCAACTGCTCATAATACTAAGGTATGGTGGGTAGTAAACAGAAGTGGAGGTTCTCTAGCGTATACAGGACCTGATGGTAGTACAAATACAATTGCTAGTGGAACAACGGATCTATGGGTTGGCACTACCAAAAGATCAGCAAGCATGAAGAGTACAGCCATAGATCTGAGAGAAGTAAAAATGGTATTTGATCAGGGCAGCGGAACTATTACGCTCAAAAACCTACAAATAAATCCTATCGCCCAGCTGGTAGCCAATGTAGATTGCTGGTATGCCGGACATCAGGTTGATATACATGTAACAGTAGATGCCGCTGGAGGGGGTGGTGCATTAAATGCAGGTACTACGCTTAAAGTACAACGTTCCTTAGCTGATGGTACCTTTAACAGTGATTTGACAAAAGATATCTACGGCACACTTACGATTGCCAATCCAGGTGCAACAACAATCTTTACTATACCAGTGACCTTTCCTGATACCTATTCAACCCTTGGAACCAAAGATCTGGGTATAAATTACCGGTATCGGATTCTCAGTAATGACCTAACAAATATGAGTATACTAGGAGCAGCTAATAACCAACCTATGTACTATATTGTTAACCCTGGCCCTGAAACGCTTGATCCCAACAATGCAACTTTAGCTACCGTTACAGCCACTACCACTACTTATACCACTAGCTACTGGGGCTATAGACTTTCTTCTGGGGCAGCGACTATTATTCCTATTCCAAACACCAATAATGGTTCGTATACTCCTAAACTCAATGATTTTCCTGGCCCAGGTGAATATTATCTGGTAGCTGTAAGCACAGGGGGATGTATCAGTAACCAAAAGAAAATCTTTGTAAACTGCTCAGGTGCTAATCTTATTGTAAATGGTAATTTTAATACAAAAGGTACAGTTAAATTAAATGATCTAAACAATAATGGCATTCTTGAATATCACCTGGGCGATTTTTATACGGAGTATAATCAAAGGCTTACGACAGGTGCTTTGCCGCAAGGCTCATTTGCTATTGACAAAAATCCAATCCAGTACAATGGTGCTTTTTGTGATATGACTACTACCGCACACCGTGCTCCTACAGCCGGAGGTGTTGATGGAGGGAATATGCTCATTACTGATGCGAGTCCAACCGGTTCTAAAATATTGTGGCAACAGAAAATTAGTAATCTTAAGACAAACACAAATTATGTCTTTACTTTCTGGGGCACAAGTATTGACAGGGCGCACCAGAATACATTGAAGTTTGGGGTGTATGTAAACTGTTACAGGTTAGGGGATGATATTGCAGATAATTACGCCTCCTCTTGTAGCTGGGTTAAATATTCCATCCAGATTAATACTGGTAACGAAACAGAATTAACATTAGGCATAGGGAATGTGAGTGTGGCCGGATCTGGAAACGATGTGGGTATTGATAATATAGAGTTTTATGAATGTGATGATCAGAGTGTAACCTTCCAGCCATTGAATAAATTTGTATGGATCGGCTACACCTCAGATTGGTTTAAGTCTGATAACTGGGGTGTATGCGAACCAAATTTGCCTGCCTGTGGTGATAATGTACTCATACCTGCAAATTTGCCGGTGGGCAGGGTGTACCCGGTAATAAGCGCGAATTATGCCGACCGTACACCGGATACCTACGATGTATATAAAGGTAACAATATCAATGGATTTAATACCTCTACAGGCATAAGTCTGATTAATCAGGCTCCTCAAGTACAAAATATTACAATAGAACCTGGCGCAAGACTTACGATTAACGCAGGGTATAATTTGAGAATATGTGGTAATATGGTGAATGATGGGAGTATAGTAGGCAATGGTACAATCACCTTCTATGGCAATACGCAGCAAAATATCTCAGGCACTGGGCATTTGTATAATGTTGCTATTGATCAAGGAAACTCAACGACGACAGCTGTAGTCAAACAACTATCGGATGTTACAGTAAATGGATTGCTCGACATAAATAAAGCTTCAGATGAACTGGTTGTGAATGGAAAAACCTTGTATTTGAATGGTACACTTTCTGCAAACCCTGGTACTATCACAGGTATCACGTCTGATCCAACAACCTCTACTTCTAGCCTTATTGTTGGGGGTACTGGAAATGTAAATGGAACATTAAAGCTTACAAGCGGTAGCCAGTCGTTAGCTAAACTAACTATGGACCGTACAAGCAATGGCCAGCTAACGCTAGGAACTCCTCTAACCTTGGTTGGTGGCGCGAACGCGCTTACATTGACTAATGGGGTAATCAACACTTCCCAGAGCAATTTCATCAGAATGGATGAACTCTCAACTGTGACAAACAGCACTAACCATATATCTGGTGGATCAAATAATAGTTATATAAATGGGCCAATGATTAAACTTACCAATAGCACCACAGTTTTTACTTTCCCGGTAGGAAACAGCGGTTATCTGGGAGAAATCGGTATTGAACCTAAAGACAATCTAGCAAATGCCTTCCGCGCTGAGTACTTCAGACCTCAGGGATTCCCCGGTGCGGCAGTAGATTTAACCACTTTAGACGTTGTAAGCCCCTATGAATACTGGAAGCTAGATAGGATTAATGGAACTAGTTCAGGAAAAATTTCTCTGCATTGGACTGCTTCTACTAATATAGCCCTTTTGCCTGACTGGAGTGATTTACGAGTTGCCCGCTATAGCCTTCAAGCAGATACGACGAAAGAAGGTACTACTATTGCAAATGGCATATGGCAAAGCAGAGGTAAGTCGGCAGTATCACCTGGGGCTACTACTTCTTCTGGGTACATTACTTCCGATCTGATTTCACAATTTAGTCCTTACACGTTTGGTAGTGCCTATTATGCGGCAGCTCTACCGGTTGAGTTCGTAGACTTAAAGGCTACGGTCAACAACCAATCAATAGATGTAGAGTGGCTTACAGCTAGTGAACATAATAGCGACTTTTTTAGTGTCGAGCGCAGTGAAAATGGAAAAGGCTTTACTGCCATACATACATTAGCTGCAGCTGGCGAATCCAAGGTTATCAGTAAGTATTTAGTTACTGATAAAAATCCTTCCAGGGAGAATAATTATTACAGAATAAAACAAGTTGATAAGGATGGTAAGGCAAAGTATTCAAAAATTGTTTCTGCCAAAATTAGCACAAACGCTACACAGACGCTGGATATTTATCCCAACCCTTCTGATGGACGGATAATGTATATCAATTTACCATACAAAGGTGAAATACAGCTTACAATATCTAATATTTTAGGTGTAGAAGTATATAAAAAGAAAATGTCAGCAGATGGCAAGATCTTGACTATACAACCACATATCCCTCTCAGCAATGGCATCTATATTGTTTCTCTAGAGGTTCTTAATAAGACGTATCAGCAAAAGATTATTGTTAGGTAACCTTGAAGGTGTATCCCATAATACACCTTCAACTTTAAAAATATAGCTATAGTAGGAAAAATAATTAGTGAGCTGCAAATTTGTTAGTTGCACATAACTAACGGCGTATACTACTTATCGAATACATGTAAGCAAGGATATTCTCCCTTCCAAGATTACGTGGCAAGAAATACATTGATGATAGTAGCCTAGTCTTTGAACAGGAAATAGTATGCTTATAGAACCTAATAGCAGATATAGGCCAGTTTTTGGGAAACTTAAATCAGATAACTGATCCCATTGTCAGTACAATCGTATAGAGTTAAGCATAGTTTGGGATAGTCGAAATAGCACCAGATAATTCTGGTTTTAATGCCTGCAGAAATAAACCCACTTAGTAATTCCATATCGTTACAGGTGTTAAATGGTAGTAGCAGGCATTGTGCAGATAAGAAATACCACTTTTCGACCTTGATTTTTTATATAAGATCATAGCCATCCATATAAATTGAGTGAATAGGATAGTAGATATCAGTAGCCGATGCCAACGTAAGGTATTTTCAATAGTCTCATGAAACGAGCCAACCTATCAGGTATAGGGCTTCTGGCAGATAGAAGGTATTTTTTTCCCACACAAATAATGTAATCGTTTTTCAAAGTTGCTTATTGACAAAGAGGTAGCATTGGAATCAATGCATAAACAAGCTGTCGAGATTATTTCATTACTAGGAAAGCGTAAAGCCAAGTTGAAACTTTATTTGAATGTATCTATTTTATTTAGGAAAGTTGGAATAGCTTTAGGCTATATTCAACTACAAGAAACAAGCGAGAGCTTTGCCTAAAGTATCTAAGTGAGATCAGACTCTAACAGCGTGGACAGGAGAAAAAATATAAAAAAAGGATGCGAGCCAGCTAAGCATTTAACGTAGACTACTTCATTCATCCTTTCTTTATGATTACTCATTTTAGATACCTCAAAAGTAGTAAGGAACTGGCCTTTTGCTATATCTTATTTAAAATATATCCTACATCTGTAAGATACCATGAGCAAGGGCATATAACTAGATATACAATGACTCATACCGACCAGTAGCATCCAGGTAGGAAGGTAGAATGCATTACCCTAGACTGTTAGGTTCACAGATTTGGAAAGGCGTTTTTTGCTAAATCTAAGCTGATTAAACGGGCTAATGAGTCAGCAAAATTCAATGGCTCCGCTGTCCCAATTGATACAATATTCCATAAAGTCTAATGACAAATGGTAACCATGGTACATTCGGTAAGGTAGAAAAAGGATGTATGGAAAAGAAATTATTGATGGGTATTGACCAGTTCAAGTAACTGCCTTACCCTATAATTCTTAGGAGCTACAGGTGCTAGGTTATGACTAGTTTATCTGTTAAACTTGGTAAGAAAGATACTTCAAAAAAAAGGTGGACCATGAACAGATTCAACTATTTTCTAGTAGATACCTTTTCGAAGGAGTTATTTAAAGGAAATCCTACCCCAATCTGTGTCTTAGAAGAACGCTTGTCTGCTGAACATATGCACTTGCTTGCCCGGGAATTTTGTTTACCAGTAACTGTATTCGTAACTGAAAGTGAGGAGCAGAACACGTATTGGATAAGGTATTTTACGCAAACAGGTGAAATTCCTGCTTGTGGGCATGGGACGTTGGGAGCTGCCTATCTATTACTCCATGAAGGCCAATCTGGTGATCAGGTGATTTTTCAACCAAGGAATGGGAGCAAACTGACAGCAACCAAAGAGGGCCTAATTACATATGTGGAATACCCGAAGTTTGAAAAATCGCCTAAAGAAATTCCAGCCTCTCTTTGGCAAGCTTTGGCTCTCGATATAGACGCTATACCCGCTTATTTCTTTTGCACGCAGCTAGAAACGCTGTTTATCGAACTAGAGAATGCTGAAAAAATAAAAGCAATTGAACCTGATTTTGAGAAGCTCATCCACTCCACAGATTCCATAAAAGAAGTAGTGGTGATGAGTAAATCAGCGGAGCTACCCTATGATTTTATTTTGCGATCCTTTTGCCCATGGATAGGCATAGAGGAAGATCCGGTCACCGGCTCCATCCATTCAGTATTGGGCCATTACTGGAAAGAACGCTTGCAAAAAGATCAGCTACTAGCCTACCAGGCTTCTAAGCGGGGAGGGCAACTAGTTATTCGACCCATGGAGGCCTCTGTTCAAATTGGAGGCTATTGCAGAACCCTTATTAAAGGACGGATAGGTTAAGTAAATGTCTTAGCCTTATGTCTTAGCCCTATGTCTTAGCCCCTATGTCTTTGTCATATTACATGTTCTTATTCGGACAGGGGAGTGTTCGTTTCCGTACACTTATCTGCTGGTAATGCTTTCAGAAATGGCCTTTGCAGCATAGATAAGCTCTTTTAAGGTTTGGCAAGCGATTTGATTAACAGAATATAAACAAATCACTTACTAGATGAGAAAAGCTTACTTAGGTGAGTTTGAAGAGCTCATTCTGCTCACGACAGCCATACTCAATGGCGAAGCCTATGGCGTATCGGTCGCCAAAGAGCTCAAGCGCCTCACCGGCAGATCGGTAAGCATTGCGGCTGTACACATTTCCCTGCACCGCTTACTAGATAAAGGGTTAGTTACTTCTCAGATGGGAGCTGCGACAACTTTGAGAGGGGGTAGGCGAAAGCGGCTCTTTACCATCACGGTCGCCGGTAAACACATCTTGCAGGAGATACACCACACCCGCAACCTGCTGTGGGACTTAGTGCCTAAAACATCTTTTTCCTAACCTATCCTATTCCGCTTATGCAAGCTAAACATACGAGCCATCCACCCCGCTGGGCAACCAAACTGCTGGAATGGCTCTGTCCGCAAGAATTGCTGGAAGAAATTGAAGGCGACTTGCAAGAACTCTTTGAAGAACGGGCCGAAGAAGCAGGAGAGAAGCAAGCGGGAAAAGAATATGTACTCGCAGTTTTAGGCTATTTGAGACCTTTTGCTTTTAGCAAAACAACTAATCCATCCATGAAACCACTCTATCTAGATATGCTCCGTAATCACCTGACCATCGCCACCCGGATGCTGCTACGCAACAAACTCCGCACGGCTATTCACATCTTAGGCTTATCTATAGGTATAAGTACCTGCCTGGCTTTGTACCAGATCATCAGCTTTGAGACGAGTTTTGATCAAGATATAGCTGACCGTGAGCGCATCTACCAGGTGGTGATGCAAGTAGAACATAAAGACGAGAAGCATACCAACTATATGGTCCCGGGGCCCACCCATGCAGCTATCCGCAAAGAAATTACCGGCCTGGAGCAGATCGCCTCTTTTTATACCTTGTATGGGGCTAGAGTGAAAGTAGGGGCAGGAAACGAGCGCAAAACCTTTACCTCTCAGCACGATGTTACCTTTGCCAGCCCGGATGTGTTGAGACTGCTTTCCTATGAGTGGATAAGCGGCTCTGCGGAAACTGCCCTCACCGCCCCCTACCAGGTAGTGTTAACAGAGCAAAAAGTGCAACAATACTTTGGGGACATTTCACCTGAAAAAGCCATCGGGCGTGAACTTGTCTACCTGGATTCTATCCGGGTGATGGTATCTGGCGTGGTGCACAGCCGGGAAGGGAATACTGATTTTGTTTTCAACGATTTCATCTCACTCAGCACCATTGAGCAAACAGCTCTAAGTAAAACATTGTATTTTGAAGAATGGGGCTACCTAACATCTAGTTCCAGGTCGTTTGTCAAACTGTCTCCAGGGGCTACACCGGAAGGCGTAAACAGGCAGCTATCTAGCTTGTCCGATAAGTATAGCAACAAAGAAAACAGGTTTGCCCTCCAGCTGCAGCCCTTCCGGGAGGTACATTTTAAGGGGGCAGATCTTGGAAGAAGCGGCCCAACCCTTGCAAATTTACCTGCCTTGTACGGGCTAGGCATGATTGCCTTGTTTATCCTGCTGATTGCATGCATCAACTTTATTAACCTGGAAACGGCCCAGGCCATCTACCGGGCCAAAGAAGTAGGTATCCGCAAAACCCTGGGCAGCAAACGCAGCGAACTGATCTGGCAGTTTCAGAGCGAAACCCTGCTCATTACCTTGTTAGCTACGCTGCTTTCATTGGGATTTGCTAAGGCCTTGTTGCTGTATTTTGCAGAGATGATTCCGCAAGGGGTGACACTGACCGTTTTTTCACCAGCTACGCTGCTTTTTCTGCTGGGCCTCGTTGTGGTGGTGAGTTTTCTGGCAGGTTTCTATCCGGCCATCGTGCTATCTGGCTACGCTCCCATAAAAGCGCTGCGCAAAGGCGTTTCTTCCCTAAGTAAGCAAACCCGTAGCGCTTTTCTACGCAAAAACCTGACTGTGCTCCAATTCACCCTTTCCCAGGTATTTATTTTTGCTACCCTTGTCATTGGCGGGCAAATCAGGCATATGCTCGAGCTAGATATGGGTTTTAATAAAGAGGCCATTGTGTATATGCACCTTCCCCGGCAAGCCACCGATGACGGGCATATACTATTCACAGGGCGGATAGGTCAGCTGCCTGGGGTAGCTGCCGCAAGCCTGAGTAATTCTACACCGGCCAGTACCAGTATGTGGACTAACGACGTACACGTGGCTTCCCCTTCCGGCAAAACCGCATACCAGGTGCAGCAAAAAGTGGGCGATAGTACCTATCTGAAGCTCTACGGCATTCGGTTACTGGCGGGAAAAAATATAGGCAATCACAAAGATGAAACCCTGATTAACGATACTTTTCGTAAAAAATTAGGCTTCACCCATGCCGCGCAAGCGGTGGGGCATACGTTGTATATGATGGATCAGCCCTATACCATTATAGGAGTCATGGCCGATTTTCATCTGCGCCCGCTAAGTGAAGCCATTCTTCCGGCCATGTACCGCTATGACTTCAGCAGGTATATGGTGCTCAACGTAAAGCTGCAAACGGGGGGCAAAACGGCCGGAGAAGTAAAACAAACGCTTGCCAAGCTGGAAGCTGTATGGAAGGAGCAGTACCCCGATGAAGAGTTTGCCTATACGTTCCTGGATGAGACCATTACCAAATTTTACGAGACAGAAGCAAACATTTTGAAAATGCTTTGGGTAGCTACAGGGATTGCTATCCTGATCAGTTGCCTAGGCTTACTGGGGTTGTCTGCCTTCACGATTGCCCAGCGCACCAAAGAAATCGGTATCCGCAAAGTATTGGGCGCCAGCGTCTCACATATTGTTGGGTTGCTGTCGAAGGATTTTCTCAGGGTTATACTCATAGCCTTTGTAGTAGCGGCCCCTATTGCCTGGCTGTTGCTGAGCAGATGGCTGGAAGATTTTGAGTACCGCATTACCCTGCATTGGTGGATGTTTGCCATGGTAGGCGGCCTAGCTTTACTCGCTGCCTTACTCACCGTAGGTTTTCAATCCATCAAAGCGGCTTTAACCAATCCAGTGAAAAGCCTGCGAAGCGAATAACCTGCTAGTTGAATGGTAGGATTAAAGCAGTAGCAAGAAAGACAGCAGCAAGGGAAAAAGTAGCAAGAGCTATTGAATGCTAAGAGCAAACAGCCAAATTCTCCTTTTCCGCCCCTATGGGCTGATACGTTCCTCCACTGGCTTTTCTCGCAGGAATGCTCTGCTCGCAGGAATTATAGCAAGAAGGTGGGGGTGATTTGCAGGAACTGTTTTAAGAACGCCCGGAAAAGACTGCATAAAACAATACAGGCGTACATAGCTGAATTTCTAGTGTTTTCTTAAGACTGCTGCACTGATCTACTCTTATGCTTTGCGCTTGACCCTCCTTTACTTTTGTAAAGTACTAGTTGTGCTAATTAAGGCTAGCTACCTGCCTAAATAGTAACTAATTTTTTATACTTTTATCTCATCCATGGGGAATAGTATCGAGCTAGACTATTGTTAATCGAGATGAGTGCCCAGAGAAATGCTTTTCTGATAGTAGCTGCTTGAACAAGGAAGTGGTCAGTGAAAAGGTAGCTCCTTTCCAACGGGAATACACACGCTGTCATGTGGTAGTTCTTCCTTATTCTACTAGATTGCCCCTGGTTGGATTTAAACTTTTGTATCAGATGCATCTGAAAACCTTCTTTGTTCTTAGTTTACTACTCCTGCTTGGTATGCAGGGGATTAGGTATGAAAAGAGCTTAGCCATACAAGACAAACGGCAGGCTGCGGCTAACAAGCCTAATATTGTGCTATTCATTGCCGATGACCATGGCTATGAGGATGCTGGCTGCTATGGAGCCAAAGACGTGCGCACGCCTCACCTGGATGCATTAGCTCGGGAAGGCATGCGCTTTACCAGAGCGTTTGCCAATACCCCTAATTGTGTACCTTCCCGTGCCGTCATCAGCACAGGTTTACTGCCTGCCCGTAACGGGGCCCACCCCAATCATAGCAAAATACATTCGGGCATTAAAACGCTGCCAGTGTACATGCAGGAATTAGGCTACCACACGGTGCTGGCAGGCAAAGATCACGTATGGCCACGCTCTGCCTATCCGTATCATTATATCAAGAAAAAAGACCAAGACTACCAAATCATAGATTCTATTTTTGCTGCCCAGGCTAAGGGAGAAAACAAGCCTCTTTTTCTGGTGGTAGCCACCGACAATCCGCATGTACCCTGGCCTGCCACTGTTGGATATGATCCTGCAAAGGTAGATCTTCCGCCGTACTTAGTAGATACGGACGTTACCCGCAGAGTACGCGCTAAATACTATACCGATGTGACAGATGTAGACCAGACCTTAGGGAAATGCCTGGAGTCCCTAAGCAAATACGATCTTGCCACCCATACACTTTTTATATATATTTCTGATCACGGTCCGCAGTGGCCTCATGGCAAATGGAATTTGTATGATGCCGGTATCCGCATACCCATGGTTGTGCGCTGGCCAGGCAAAGTAACAATGAACGCTACCTCTGATGTATTACTACCTCTGGTAGATTTCTTGCCTACCTTGCTAGAAGTAGCAGCAGGCAAAATTCCAGCAGGTCTGGATGGCAAAAGTTTTTTGCCAGTGCTCTTGGAAAACGCCCCTTCCCACCGCGACACTATTTACAGTACCTTTACAGCCGATACCCGCTTTGGCAATTTTAATTATTATCCCATCCGCAGCATCCGCACAAAGAACTATAAATACCTGATGAACTTAGCCCCTCAACTCACCTATACTACGCACATTACCAATGCCAAACCTGAAGATGGCAGAGATTACTGGGAGAGCTGGGTGGAGAAAGCCAAAACCGACAAGAAAGCCGCTGCCCTGGTGCACAGTTATCAGCACCGGCCTGCCGAAGAGCTGTATGATCTGCAAAATGACCCATACGAACTGACGAATCTCGCTGCCAGGCCCGAAAACAAACAACAGCTGGCTTCTTTTCAAGAGAAGATGGTGCAGTGGATGGAAGAGCAAAATGATCAGGAAGGGCTTACACTCTATTTTACGAACATTAAGTATAACACGAAAAATGAGCCCATATCCGGAAAATAGAGAGGGTAAGAGGGATAAAATCAGTAAATACCAATAAGACAAAAAGTGGATGAAGAAAAGTGAATATACGTTGATTGCTTGCCTACTAGCCATACTTACTACTTTCTCCCAGATAGCTGCCCAAACCCCGGATCAGCCCAATGTTGTGCTCATCTTAATAGATGATATGGGCTATGGGGACCTGGGTTGTTATGGCAACTCCAACGTGCAAACACCTCATCTGGATAAGTTAGCCGCTAGAGGGATAAAGTTTACAAATTTTTATGTCAACTCTCCAGTCTGCTCTCCTTCCAGAGTGGCCATCCTTACCGGACAATACCCGCAACGATGGAACATTATCTCCTACCTTGATTCCAGAGCAAAAAATACGGAACGCAAGCTAGCCCATTTTCTAGACCCGCAGGCTCCTTCCCTGGCACGGGTGCTGCAACGGGCAGGCTATGCGACAGGCCATTTTGGGAAATGGCATTTGGGCGGTGGCAGGGATGTGGACAATGCTCCGCATCCTGCCGCCTATGGATTTGACAAATCGCTGGTAAGCTTTGAAGGCCTGGGAGACAGGGTTTTGTTTACGGGAGAGAATCTATCTACTCAGAGCTTCCAATTAGGCCAGGGGAAGATCAATTGGATAGAAAAGCACCAGAGCACCGGAATTTATGTAGATAGTGCGCTTTCTTTCATCAGCAAAAACAGAACACTTCCTTTTTATGTCAACCTGTGGTTAGATGATGTGCATGATGAGCATAAGCCAAAGCCCGGGGCAGAGGAGAAATACCAAGCTGTAACCAATAATCCCTATGAGCAGAAGTTTTTTGCGGTACTGGAGGAAATGGACAAGCAGCTGGGCAGATTTATGGATGAGCTTGAAAAGCTAGGGTTGCTTACAAATACCCTTATACTTGTGATGAGTGATAATGGCCCGACCGACTGGCCCTATTACTATAGCTCTGGGAATACCCCGCCAGGAAGTACAGCCCAGCTGTATGGCAGAAAATGGAGTTTATACGAAGGGGGAATCAAAGTTCCTTTCATTGTCAGCTGGCCCGCAAAGGTGCCCTCAGGCATTACCGATAGTACGACAGTAGGCGTTGCCCTGGATCTTTTTCCAACCATTTGCCGCTTAACTGGATCGCCTTTGCCGAAAAATGTGCTTAGCGATGGCATAGATCTGAGTGCTGCGTTTTATGGAAAACCAATTGAGCGTAAAAAAGATATTTTCTGGCAGTATCCCAACAGGCCCAAACCAGGCAATGCAGCTTTTATCAGCCCTCCCTTAGCTATTCGTTCCGGAAAGTGGAAGCTATTGATGGAAGAAGATGCTGCCAGGTTGCAACTATATGATCTCCAAAAAGACCCCTATGAAAAGAGGGATGTAGCAAGAGATAATAAAAAGGTGGCTGCTAGGTTAGGTAAAAAACTCATGGGTTGGTATAATCAAATCCACTAAGGTATCCATGCTCAGGCGATACTAGCCACCGTTTCTAGATCATCCACCTGCCTGCTAGCACAACGTTTTACAGGGAGTAAAGCCTGCCGGGGAAGCAACACACACACTCGGGATAGCTCTTAACAACCGGCTGGCCTTCCCAATGGTTGCGTGCACTAGCCATGGAAAATGATGGGCAAACAGACAGGAAGTAAAGGTTAAAAATTTATCAGCTTTACTAGTAAGTCTGCTCGTATTTTCTCTTATCATTGCTAAAACAAATCTATCCATGCATGCTATGACAAAACTATTTTTTTCTCTTATCCTAGTAGTCGTACTCTCTACCCAGGTTAGCCATGCCCAGAGCAAGCAGGTAGACCCTGAAAAGCGAATCAAGGAATTAGGCATCACCTTAAAAGAGCCCGGAAAACCGATAGCCAATTTTGTGCCGGCAGTGACAGCTGGTAAACTGGTTTTTATTTCAGGACATGGGCCTGTAGAGGCAAATGGGGAGTACGTAAAAGGGAAAGTGGGCAGAGACCTGGATGTGGAGCAGGGCAAAGCAGCCGCCAGATTAACAGCTATTACCCTACTTGGTGTGCTCAAATCCCATGTGGGGGATCTTAATAAAGTGAAGCGTATCGTGAAAGTGTTAGGCATGGTGAATGCTACTGAGGATTTTGATAAACATCCGCAAGTAATGAATGGCTTTTCTGATCTGATGGTTGAGGTGTTTGGAGAAAATGGCCGCCATGCCCGTTCGGCTGTTGGAATGGGTTCTCTGCCGATGGGCATTCCTGTAGAAATCGAGATGATTGTGGAGTTAAAATAAATAAGCAGTCTAAATAAGTAGGGAGTCTACGCTCAAAGTAACACATCGCATGGAGTATACGATAGAAACGCCAAGACTAGGCTTACGGGAATTTAGCCTGGCGGATACAGAGTTTATCCTTCGCCTTCTAAACAGTCCGGGATGGATACAGTTCATTGGAGACCGGCAGGTAAAAACCCATCAGCAAGCAATCAATTATCTGCAGCAGGGGCCTTTACAAAGTTATCATCAAAATGGCTTTGGTTTATACCTGGTGGAAAAGAAGGATGACCAAACGCCTATTGGCATGTGTGGTTTACTGAAAAGGGATAGCTTAGAAAACCCTGATATAGGATATGCCTTGTTAGCAGACTTTCAGGGGAAAGGATATGCGTTTGAAATGGCTAGCGCTACGTTGGCCGATGCCACAGATCGCTTAGGCATGTCAAAGGTTTGGGCAATCACCTTACCCAATAACCTGAAATCGATCCGCCTTTTAACAAAGTTAGGATTCTACTTTATTAAAACACACCGGCTTACAGCTAGTAAAGAAGAGTGCTTGGTTTACAGTAACTAACTATATGGCCTATGATAACGGCTAGAAAAAAGAGAAAAATTCTTCACTCACCGCATGGAGCCTTCCCGCTAGCCTTACTTTGATAATACCATATTGATGATCTACCAGGAGATCCATTAGGAAGGGGCATACTTTCTAAGTTAGTGCGTTGCTGGTTGGTTTTCTGCTAGCTTGCTTTCTTCCTTGGTTTTCAACCATTCGTAGATGGCTAGTTGTGACCTGATGGGCGTCTCATCTAAAGAATCAACCGTTAAATTGTTCTGCTCGGCATCTAATCGCCTGGCTTTGAGTGTATCCTGTAACTGAAAAAACAATAGCTGCTTCAATTCATCCTGTATCTCCTGATCATATATGGGAAAGCCCACTTCAATTCTTTTATATAGATTGCGTTTCATCCAATCGGCTGATGATAAATAAATATCTTCTTTGCCATCATTGTAAAAATAGAATACCCTGGCATGTTCCAGAAAACGGTCCACAATCCGGATGACTTGTATATGCTCACTCTGTCCTTGAACACCTGGCACCAGGCAGCAAATACCCCGAATGAGTAGATCTACTTTTACCCCGGCGCTACTTGCCTCATATAATTTATCTATCATCACCTTTTCTTCCAGGTTATTGAGTTTAATAATCACTCTGGCTGGCTTTCCTTTTTTTGCCATCGCAATTTCACGATCTATCTTCTGCAGAAAGGCTTGCTGCAGATTGAACCCAGCTACCAGCAACTGTGTAAAGTTGGTGCTACCCGCTTTGCCAGCCAGGTGCGTAAATACCTGTTGCAATTCTCTGACAATACCCCGGTGGGAAGTAAAAAGGCCATGGTCGGCATATATCTCCGCTGTCCGCTCATTGAAATTACCTGTACCCAAATAAGCATAGCCTTGCCTCTGTCCTTTGATAGTAATTCGTTTTACCAAAGCGATCTTGGCATGCACCTTCAGGCCCGGAATACTGTAGATAATATGGATGCCTGCCTTTTCCATTTCCTGCGCCCACTTAAGATTGTTGGCTTCATCAAATCTGGCTTTCACTTCTACAAATACCGTTACTTTCTTCCCATTCTTAGCGGCGGAGATAAGTGCATTGGCTATTAAGGAATTGGAGGCAATCCGGTAGAGGGCAACCTTTATTTCTTTGACACAAGGGTCTATGGCTGCCTCGTTAAAAAACCGCAGCACATAATCATAGGAATGATAAGGAAAATGAAGAATATGATCTTTGTCTGCAATCGATTCAAAAATGGACTCATGGGCATCCAATGCCTGTTTGTTAATAGCCGGTAAAGAGCCGTAGGCTAACCGAGGAAACACCGGATTGGGAAGCTTCATCAAATCATCTAAATTCTGATGGCTTCCCCCAGGAACCATGTCTTCTGTATACAAGCCGAAAGTTTTCTTCAGCGAAGCTAACACCTCCTGTGGCATGCCTTCTTCATACAGAAAGCGGGTGGGCTCCCCGCTAGAGCGCTTAGAGAGATGCCTTTTTATCTTCTCTACCAAGTCTCCGGAATATTCATCCTCAATACCTAGGGAACTACTGCGGTCCATTTTCACCGAATAGCAGCCTAGTATAGCATAGCCAGGAAAGATGGTCTTTAGATTCAACCGGATAATATCTTCGAGAAAGATGTAATAGTATTTTCCCTCAACCGAAGAGAGCTCTACAAACCTTCCTAGCTGCTGGGAAGGAATATTCACGTAGGCAATGATGGTTTCATCAGCCTGAGAAGGCCTTTTATTCTGGTGCAGGGAGATGGCAAAATACAAGGCATCGTTTTCCATAAAGGGTTTTTTGCCCTTTTTGTTTGACAGGAGCAGGGGCTGCAGGTAAGAGAGAACTTTTGTTTTGAAAAAATGCACGACCTCTTGCCTATGCGCATCTAACAAAGCTTGCCCTTGATACAAGATAATATTGTGTTGTGCTAAGGCAGGCAGAATGCGCTCTTTAAAAATATGCTCAAATTCATAATGATGGGCTCTGACCACTTTATGTATAGCCTCTATCGTTTGAGTGGGATTCCCCTCTATCTGCTTGTTAGCTTTTGCTTTGGAGAGTCTGGCCAGGTTTTTTAACAAGGCCAAACGGACTCTGAAAAATTCTTCTAAATTGGAGGCATAAATAGCTAAAAACTTAATGCGCTCATACAAAGGCACCTTTTCATCGGCTGCTTCCTCCAACACCCGGTGATTGAAAGACAACCAGCTCAGTTCACGATTAAAATAAGATTCCATTTGATTTATGCTTGTTTGATAGCAGAGCGATCCGCTTATCTTATGCTATAGGCAATACTGTTTTTAGGGAAGTTAGGTTATAATTTTCCCTGTTTACTTAAGCCGTGACCCATATAAAAAATATCTCCAATGTTTTCCGTATGCCTTTGCGTGTTCATATGGCGTAGACCTCAAACAAAAACCTCAAACAAAAACAAGGAATGCACGTACAATCAACTAAAGCGGAAGAATGAATTCTTTATGCGTGACTGTTTGAGCTGTAATCTTTTTTTCCTGTGAAGCAACCTAACTATTTTAACCTGCTTGCTCTGTTTGTGTTAGTGAGCCTTACCTTTTCCTGTGATAAGGATGATGTATCCCGCAATGACTTCACTGGCCGCTATGATCTGACAGAAACTAGCACTACCCAGGGAAGTAGCCGCACCTATGAAATTAATATTAAGCGATCCAATCAAGGCAATGATCAGGTAACCATTGAAAATTTTTATGGGGCAGGTATTACAGTCAATGCCACGTTGAGCAACACCCGTATCACGATTGCCGAGCAGAAATCAGGTATTTTCACCGTAGAAGGTATTGGTGCGTTGAATGGCTCGGATCTAACCTTAACCTTTGATGTAGCAACGGAAGGTACCGCCATCATTGACTATTGTACAGCCACCGGTAAACGAAAGTAATAGACACATTTTATAAGCATTAAGATTCTTTGGTAGCTATTATTTTCTGCTAGATACCCCCCTTGAGAATAGTACTTGCTTGCATCCAAGTTGCTCACAAAATTTGCTCTCTGAAAAGGTACTAATTCTAAAGTACTAACTCTACTATTGTATGTAGCGAGGCTATTTGTTGAATGATTCCCTTCATGGCCTATATCTACCATCTACACATCTTTAACTTAAATTTTATAAGCGTACGAAAGCTAAAAAATACTGCCTGCTAGCAGAGCTTTTATGACTCCATCACTAATTGCTCCTGTGTAAAATGGGACATGTAAGTACAAACGGCCCATCCCCTATAAAGCGAAACCCATCCCCAAGACTTATGTTGGGAATGGGTTAACAGTATTTATAAGAATCTGTCTAGTAAAGTATACCTGCCTTACCGGACAGATTAACAGGTAGGTTACATGCCTAATATCCAGGCAAAAATCAAGGGAGCAACAATGGTGGCATCCGATTCAACAATAAACTTAGGTGTGTGGATATCTAGCTTTCCCCAGGTGATTTTCTCATTTGGTACTGCCCCAGAATACGAACCGTAGGAAGTAGTAGAATCAGATATCTGACAGAAATAGCTCCAGAAGGGTACCTCGTGCATTTCCAAATCCTGATAAAGCATGGGCACAACGCAAATAGGAAAATCTCCGGCAATACCCCCGCCAATTTGGAAGAATCCGATTCCTTTGCCTGCCGAGTTATGGCGATACCAGTCAGCGAGCCAAGCCATGTATTCAATACCACTTTTCATGGTGCTTGCTTTTATTTCGCCTTTAATTACATAGGAAGTAAAGATGTTGCCCATCGTGCTGTCTTCCCATCCTGGAACGACAATCGGAAGGTTCTTTTCGGCAGCGGCAATCATCCAGCTGTGCTCCAGCGGAATTTCGTAATTCTCTTGCATGGCCCCACTTAACAAAAGCTTATACATAAACTCATGTGGGAAATAACGCTCTCCCTTCTCATCCGCCTCTTTCCAAATCTTATGAATGTGCTTTTGAATCCGGCGAAAGGCCTCTTCTTCTGGAATACAGGTGTCTGTTACGCGGTTGTAGCCTTGTTCTAATAAATCCCACTCATCCTGTGGGCTAAGATCGCGGTAATTAGGAATACGTTTATAATGAGAGTGAGCCACCAGGTTCATGATATCTTCTTCAAGATTGGCACCGGTACAGGAAATAATCGACACTTTGTCCTGACGAATCATCTGTGCTAGCGAAATGCCCAGTTCAGCCGTACTCATGGCACCAGCTAGGGTAATCATCATTTTCCCGCCAGCATCCAAATGCGCTTCATAGCCTTTAGCTGCATCAATTAAGGCGGCGGCGTTGAAATGCCGGTAATTATGTTCTATAAATTGAGATACTGGTCCTTTTGCTTTGTTCATTTTTTGCTAGTTATTTTCCCCAAAGGTAAGATAATTTAGGGCATTAAAATTTTACAAATGTTAAAAAATGAAGGGCTTTAGCTGATTTCTGCTCGTATCCTACTGAGGCTAACCTGCGTGATACCCAGATAGGAGGCGATATGCCCTAAGGCTACCCGTTGAATGAGGTCAGGGTGATCGGTGAGCAGTTCTTTGTAGCGTTCTAAAGCCGTTTTGAATTGCCTGGCAATAAATAGTTCTTCGGTTTTGATCAGTTCTTGTTCAGCAAATTTTCGTCCCCAGTTGGCCAGCTCGATGTGTTCCATAAAAAGGTTATGCAAATGTTGAGCTTTTAATTCATAGAGCTCACACTCCTCTAACAATTCTATATTTTCATAGCCTTTCTCATTATCCACGTAACTTTTCATAGAGATAATAGTATCTCCCTCTTTTCCAAACCAAAACGTTATTTCATGATTCCCCTGCCAGGCGTAGGCCCTCACCATGCCCTTTTTAATAAAATAGAGGCTTTTCTCAATGGTGCCGGCTCTTAGAAGCAGGTGTTTTTTTGGGTAGCTCACCTCTGTAATACGTTCTTTGAGCACTTGCTTGGCTGCTTGCGGAAGAAGGTAGACTGAATCAATAATTTGATCTATATGCATCTAGTCACAGGGGCTGTTTACGTAATTCAGAATCTATCAAAGACCTACGTAAAGCGGCCCTGTTGCGTTATAGCTTCGAGCTAAGGTAAACACCTGTGAAACAACCTGGCAGCACGAAATTAGCTTTAGTGATGCGATACCAGTTTTAGCCCAATAATGGAGCTGATTAGGGTAAAAATGAAGAGTATCCTCCAAAAGTTGGCTGGCTCTTTAAATACAATAATTCCTACTAACACTGTACCTACGGCCCCTATACCCGTCCAAACGGCATAAGCTGTGCCAATGGGCAAGGTTTGTATGGCTTTCATGAGTAATCCCATACTGATGACTATACAAACAAGAAAACCTGCCAGCCAGCCATACATTTCCATGCCGGTTGTTTCCTTGACTTTTCCTAAGCAAGAGGTAAACAGTACTTCAAATAATCCGGCAATAAGTAAAATAATCCAGTTCATCGCTTTATTTTTTCTGCAAAGGTGACTAATGCAAATGAGCAATCACTTTACAAATGATAAAAAATGAAACTAAGCAACTGATCTTTCACTTCTATTTTGGTGTACTCATCATTCAAATTCCTTATCCCAACAGGTATGGCTACCTGCCTAAGCGTTTTTAAAGGGCCTAATAAAAAGTATGTGTTTATATAACTTTGTGCAAGGAGAGGGGGAGCAACTAAGAAGAAAGAAAAACAGGGAAAGGTAACGGTTTGTTTCATAGGGTAGGCCATTGACTGGACAATGATAGGGCATATCAATATAACAAACTATATAAAACCAATAGGTAAACCCCTTCACCTAAGTAAAAGTAAGTTGGTCGTTAAATTTGTTGCCCCCTTCCTTAAAGCTTCCGTCATTACTACCTTTCATGATAGAATAAATTTTTTCTTATCTATTTCTGTCCTGACAGTAGCGAGCCTGACACAACGCTAGGGAAGCCTAATTTAATGGAAGGCTTCCCTAGCGTTAGTGCAATAGCCTATTGTTTGATAACTTTTAGGGTTTGGTTGCCCTGGTCAGATTGTATTCTTATCATATACATGCCTGGTTTGAGTGCTGACAGATCTATTTCCAGCAAAGCATCTCCTGCTACTTTATGTTTATTTTCTAGCAGAATGTTTCCTAGGGCATCGCTTAAGACTGTTTTTACACTGGCAGCAGGGATGCCACCCAGATCTAAGTACAGGTGAGTAGTGACAGGATTAGGATAGGCTACTATTTCCCTTACAGATTCACCCTCACGAATATATGCATGATCCATGCGGGCATTGGCTTTTTTAGTGTGTATAACGATTGCCCCTCTATGTATGGCCGTACTCGGATCAGCATCTGTATCCGTATCTGTCAGGTTAGTATCATACACGATCGCATTGTTGTTATTTTTGTCCCAGATCTGTATTCGTATCTTATCCACCCTGCCACCTGTACTTTGTTTCCTGTCAATAGCTGAGATCAGGAATCCGTACCCTGCTTTGCCATTTAATCTTCCTTCCCCTTGGTAGCTTGCCTTGGCTCCCGAAATGACCAGCCACTCATAAGAGGTACTGTAAAAAGTTATACCCCCTGAAGGAAAATGAAAGAAGGTATGGCCTGAAGGGCTGGTAGCCTCCCGCTTATATTTAGCCACTAGGAGTAGATACGCATCCCCGCTAGCAGCCGGCTTGGCTTTGTAGGCGCCTGCTGGCGAGTGAAGCCAGGCGCCTGCGGTCAGAAAACCTCCTTCCGGATCATAGATCACTACAGACTTATACTCGTTTGTGACCCTTGTGCCGCAGGCATCTTCCACCACAAGTTGAACCGTATAGATACCCGCCGCCTGATAGCTATGACTGCCTGAGAAGGTAGTACCACTAAGCGTAGCATCAGCGCTCTGTTGATCTCCCCAATGCCAGGTAGCTTTTGCCACCAAGCCGGTTTCGCTTGTGATCTGGGCACTGGCCGTGACTAGCGTATGGATCTTAGTGGGCGTAGCCGGAGCAGTAATATCACCTAAGGTTGGTGCTATGCAAGAGGGCTTGAGCAGCAGTAAGCCACCTGCAGGATTATATCCATCGGCGAAAGAGGCAAAATACTTTATCACCCTAAAATCAGCGCCGTCAGCAGAGAGCTTAAAAATCGTGCCCCCACCATTATTTGGTCCCCCACCCTGTGTCGTGCCATACACGTAGCCATCGCTTGCCTGAATCAGGCTCCCTCTCGGAGGAGCACCTTCAATTGATTGGTTAAACGTTTTAAGAATAGTAAAGCCTGTACCATCAGGGGCTAGCTTAAAGATGGCGCCATTATTGGGTAGACTATCTATATTATTTATTGTGCCATACAAACTACCATCGTTTCCCTCTATCAGGCCGCCTAACAATCTGTCAGAAGGATCAAAGTTTTTTAGGATGGTAAAATCAGCGCCATCAGGTGCTATCTTAAAGATGTTGCCCTTCATCTGATTAAACTCTCCACCGCCCTGTGTCGCGCCATACAAGTAGTCATCTCCTCCCTGAATTAAGCTGCCTATCGGATCACTGCCATCAACGTAACTGTTAAAGGTCTTTATCACCGTAAACTCTGAGCCATCAAGGGCAAGCTTAAAGATCGTGCCTGCATCCCCGAATTTAGGCCCACCACCACTTGTCAGGCCATACAAGTAACCATCCTTTGCCTCCAGCAGGCGGCCTGTGGGATAAGAGCCATCAGTGGAAATAAAAGTTTTTAAGATCGTAAAGCCAGAGCCATCCGGAGCTAGCTTAAAGATGGTGCCACTATTGGTTTGACCTTGTCTTGTCATCCCATACAAGTAGCCATCGCTTGCCTGAATCAGGCCGCCTAGTGGATCAGTAACGCCGCCAAAGCGGTCAAAGTACTTTATGACACTAAACTCTGAGCCATCAGCAGAAAGCTTGAAAATGGTGCCTGCATCAGTAGGCCCACCATAGCGTGTCAGGCCATACACGTAGCCGTCCTTTGCTTGCAGCAGGCTGCCTATAGGTTCAGCACCCTCAGTGGAACGGTAAAAGTTTTTAATAGTACTAAACTCTAAGCCATCAGCCGAGAGCTGGAAGATGAAGCCTTCCGATTGCGGTTCCCCCCTACTTATCACGCCATACAGGTTACCATCACTTGCCTGGATCAGTCCGCCCTGGAGAGAAGTTCTGTCTGGAGAAGGGGGAAAGTCCTTTAAGATGGTAAAATCTGTGCCGTCAGCAGACAATTTGAAAATCGTACCCTTACGGTCATTGAACCTTCCACTACTGGTTATCTGGCCATACAAACTGCCATTACTTCCCTGAATAAGGTTGCCTGTAGGAAAACCGCCATCGGTGTAAAGGTTGTTTTTTATCACCCTAAAATCAGAACCATCAAGAGCTAGCCTGAAGATGGTGCCGTTACCTCCTCCAGGCCCCCCATCACTTGTTATGCCATACAAACTGCCATTGCTTGCCTGAATAAGACTGCCTATCGGATCAGCGCCATCAGTAAAACGGTTAAAGTTTTTAATCACTTTAAAATCTGAACCTTCAGCAGAGAGCTTAAAGATGATGCCACTAAGAGTAGTGCCACCGGTTGCCTGGCCATACAAGTAGCCATCGCTTGCCTCTATCAGGCCGCCTACAGGTATGGTAGCAGGGTCAAAAGTCTTTATCAGCGTAAAATCAGCGCCATCCGTAGAGAGCTTAAAAATGGTACCCCCACTACTATTGGGACCTTCAACTGTCACCCCATACAAGTAGCCATCGCTTCCCTGAATGAGGCTGGCTCTTGGATAGCCCGCATCAGTGTAAAGGTTGTTCTTTATCACCGTAAAATCAGAACCATCAAGGGCTAGCTTGAAGATCGTGCCTTCATCACCTGGCCCACCAAACATGGCCTGGCCATACAAGTAGCCATCGTCTCCCTCAAGCAGGCTGCCTATAGGAAAAGCACCGTCCGTGGAACGGGTAAAGTATTTGAGGATAGTGAAGCCTGAGCCATCAGGAGCTAGTTTAAAGATGCCCCCCCCATTATTTGGGCCACCACTGTTTGTCATCCCATACAAGTAGCCATCGCTTGCCTGAAGCAGACTACCTGTAGGACTATAAACATCCAGACTAAAGGCATGCTCCACGGTAAAATCGGTTCCAGTGCTTTTGAGCGAAAATGCTGTTCCGGCACCCTTGGGGCCAGCGGCCGAAGTTAACCCCCATAGCACCTCTTGCGCGAGAGAAGGCATTGTAAATAGGCAACAAATAGGTAAAAGGATAGCCCATAGGCTGCTCATCGCTAGGTTGATGCGGCAAGGCTTGAGTAAAAAGGATGGTATCAATCGGTTCATTGTATGGAAAAGTTTGGTTAGGTGAGAGTGAAAAAAGGGAATTTGAGCTACTAAGGGGGCTAGGGCGTGGTCTATTCTACGGTAGGACAAAGCTTGATCTTATGTATGGCAGGATCAAGCCTGTTGGACCATTTATAGAAAAATGTAGAAGCGTGGCCTGGTAAGCGGTGGAGCACATAAACAGCCTCTTGGGTGGGCAGCGGATCAAATGCATAGGGGCAAAAAAGTATGAAGTTAAAAGATAGAACCAAAAACAACTACCCTACTAAACCTTGCGAGAGCCTATACTCTTATAAGTTTGACGGCTACCGTTCCACAGCCAAATACCTGGAAATGAAAGAAGAGCGTGGGTAGTGAAACCTTCTTCATATCCGCATCCAGCCTTGTTGACCTGCAGGCAAAGAGCAGCCTTGTTCTCCCTTAGCCTTAGATAAACAACCTGGAGAAAACTATTGTAGCTGCTGCCAATGAAAGATAAACTATAGGGTTGGTTTTAACAATACCCATTTTCAGGTATTTTATTTTATAAAACAGGGTTGGTTTTCTTTTAGTCTTATCTGGTTATCAGTTGACACTACAAACCAAAATTAGCATATAATGGTATGGCCCGGTAACTCGAAATAAGCTGTATATTGCTGAACTTCAGAGTTTTAATAAATTACTTATCGTTGCTGTCTACCTTTTATCCACTTGCTTTGTGGGTAGGTCGTCTTTTAGTCCACCTTCTTTTTTTGGGGATTGCAAGCCCTTGCTCTTGTTTTGTCACAAGTTTAATATTCACCAAATTTTAAAAATTATGACAGACCATTTTGCCAGCCGCGCGCAATTTCTGGCAGCTTATGCTGAGGAAAAAGGCATCTCCTGGAAACAGGATGCGCAACACCTGCCTAAAGGCGACCATTTCGCACGCTTAGGCTTTTTAGCTGACCGCCTAGGGATATCCTTTGCCGTAGCCCTGGACGAAACCCTAACTAAAGAAACCCTTCACAAACTATCAAACAAGAAAGACCATGCCAGAATTAGCTGATTATGAAGTTGCTGCCAGTTCAACTTTTCTCTCTGCAGGCAAACTGCTGAGTACTACTTTTAATAGCGGAGGCAGAAACGCCGGAAAACGCGCATATGCGCAGATATCTGCCCTTGGAGGCCTCAAAACAAATGCTAAGGGCATGGGTTTTAGAATGGTCCTGAATGGCACCTCTATTGGCACACACTATGTGAGCCGGTTCCAGGAGGGTCAAAACTTTGTTATTTATGATCAGATGCTGGTAGAGTTTTCATCGGATCTGCTCAAAACAACTGGAGACAATACGCTGGTACTTGTTCCCCAATACAGTGATCAAACAGATTATTGCTGGATTGGAACGGCTATTGTTCACTTCCGGCAAAATAGCTAACTGTATTCATTCAGGCACCGCTCGAATTATCAGCGGTGCCTTTGCTTACAGCTTGCTCGCTTCCCTGAGAAGAATTTATGCTGTTTTTATCAGGTGTTCTAGTAGACATAGTATGGCCCGGATAGCAGAGTTTAAATGAACGCTGGCCAAAAAATAAGGTAAGCATCCTAGTAAAGGGGAGGAGAATACTTATTCCTTTCCTCAAACTTTAACAGGTGAGTCTACCTTTAGCCGGCTGCCTAAAGCATAATACCCTCTATAAAAGGATAGGAACGCTAGTACTGAGCAAATGCCTCAAGTACCTGCTCTAGCAAATGATCAATGGATAGGGTAGGCTTGTTGAAAAAATTACTCCCATAGATGACTATCACAGCCTCTAGTTGGGGAATAATAAATAAGCGCTGATCCCCCCATCCCCGCGCAGCAATTACCTCTGTTTTCCCTTGGTGGGTAAGCCTCCACCATTGATAGCCGTACTCGAAGCGGGTTCCCCACCCATTTGCTCTGTTTGTTGTAAAATGGGCTCGTAGAGACTCATCGATCCATTGCTGGGAAACAATACGCTCTCCTTGCCAAACTCCGCCATTCAGCACCATTTGTCCTATCTTGAGTAGATCCCTTGCAGACAGAAATAATCCTCCGCCAGTATGATACTGTCCTTTCTTTGTGCTCTGCCATTTGTAGCGGGTAATACCTAAGGGTTTGAATAAATATTGGTTAACAAACGCCTCTACGGTTTGTCCCGATGCTCGTTGAACAATACCTCCCAAAGCAATTGAGCCGCCGCTATTGTAGTAGAATCGGCTTCCAGGTGGCTCCTGCATCGGCTGGCTCAAAAAGTAGCCTATATAGTTTTTGCTGTCGTTCATGGCCAACTGATCATTGGCTTTCCGGTCCACGACTCCTTCTTCCTGCCAATCGATACCAGAGGACATGGTTAATAAATCCTTCACCCGTATGCCCGCTTTGAGCGAATCGCTAAAGTCATAGTCAGAAAAAAAGCGGCTAATGGGCTCTTCTACGGATGGTAAATAGCCCTTATCCAGAAGAATACCGATGAGTAAAGCATTGATGCTTTTGGTAGCAGATTGCAGCGTATGTAGCTTGGATGGATTATATTTATGGAAGTACTGCTCAAAAACCAGCGTATCGCTAACAGATACCAAAATAGCATCCACTTGTCCAAAGTCACCATTCTTAATCTGCTCACGCACGTTGTTGAGTTGCATGGAGTCAAGCGTTCCTTGCGCAAGGATATAGGCAGGAAGAAGACATACAAGGAAAAAAGATAGGACCCACGAAGCTGGCTTGCTGAAGGAAAGCATAGAGAATAAATAAAGCTTTACTAAGGCCGAAGGCTAGTTAGTATGGAAAGATATAGACTCTTTACAAGCCAAACAACAGATAACCTATCAAAATCATGTGTTTACGCTGAAATTTCCTTTATCCTTGCTTGAAAAAAACTAGTTAAAAGCACTGCCCCGTCTTTATTACCAGATTACCGCTTTATTCTTCTTTACATCTCCAAAAACTGGTAGACTGACACAAATGTATCTTCTAAAAAGTTGACTAGGCGAAACCTATCAAAACGGTTACCCCTCTAAGTACCCTGACAGTCGGTGTGCTTTGTTCAATTTAAACCTTCTGCCTTTAGTCCACCACAGTAAAATTAATCAGCTTCCCGCTGCATTACGTATGCCTACCGGACATTTGTCCTTTTATGCAAGAGTAAGAATAGTGATCTTTGGCTTATGCAATACAACCTACTTTCTCAATACAGGATAGCAGTCATTAAATACTTAACTAACCATAAGCAGTTATTTGAAAAATATAGCATCAGCCCTGTGCTGCACCAACCACGTCAAACGCTGCTCAAACAAGAGGCTGCCCCACATAGTGTTTTTATACTTGCATCAGGTCTGGTGAAAGTAGTACATACTACCTCACTGGGCCAGAGATTTACCTGGGGTGTTTTTGAAAGAGGCGAAGTGTTAGGAGATGTGGAAGCAATTATGGACATCCATTACTTTAGCACGGTAGAGACCGTAACCCCATGCACCCTCTGGAAAGTGGCCCCTGAACGCTTTCTGCAAATGCTCTCAGAAGATGCCGGTTTTAATCTGTTGATTCATAAAGCCATGATTTCCAAACTTCTTAATACGTCGTATAAAGCAGCTATTCAGTCTACAAATAAACTTTTCTATTCTCTACTCATTGTTCTGCGTGAATTTGCAAGGCTCAATGAGCTGGAGATCTCTAAGCAACTACTTTCCGAGACCTTAGGTACCTCAATGCGCAATCTAAACAGATTATTAGTTGAGTTAGAGCAGGAAATGGTTATCCGGATAGAACATACGCTGATCAAAGAAATCAATTTTCCTCGTTTGCAACAGAAAATCCGTGCATATGAAAACGCTATACAATAAAACACCTTTCCCGACAAAGGGATGGCAGCGGGAAGAGACGTTTAACTTCTTCCAATCCTTTTCTCAGCCTTACTTCCAGGTGCATACAGAAATACCGATTACCAGCCTGTACCATTATGCAAAGTGGGAAGGACTGTCGGTATTTTTGGCTTATTTGCATGCTGCCACGGAAGCTATGCGCAGAACAGAAAACTTTTTGTTAAGAATAGAGGCCAATGAGGTAGTAAAATATGAGGCGGTAGATGTATCCACCACGGTGTTGACAGATAGTAAAACCGTATCTTTTGTACACCTGCCTCACCACCCTGACCTACCTACTTTTTGTTTGGAGGCCTCCCAACTGGTAAAAGAGGTACAAAAGAACAATAAGCTCTTCAATGGCTATAATGGCTCCGACTTATTCCATGCTACTACACTCCCCTGGTTTAAGTTCCATGGCATGGAGCATGCCTATGAGGACAATGCAAGAGAGGCTATTCCCAAACTAACTTTTGGCAGGTTAGAGTGGAGAGGCAATCAGGTGATACTTCCGGTAAGTGTACGGGTACACCATGCCCTGGTAGACGGCTACCATATACACCTATTTCTACAAAATATGCAGCTAAGTGTACAGGCTGCCGGTACGCGTAGTGCTGCCAAGCCAAAGCATCCGTTTGAGAAAATGAAATCAATGCGTCGATTCTTAAAACCGATCATACAAGCAGATAATGTATAATTACCTGAATGGATTGATTATAAAAAAGCTACCTGCCAGTTAGCGCTTACCGATGTTGATCTAACGCAAGAAGTAGTTGCAAACCTTGCGGCCAATCTTTTAAATGAGTGGCTGAATTAATATGGCCCAAAGCCCCTACATTGACAAATTGACTGCCCCAACATTGGGCAAAATAGCGGGCTCTTGCCAAGCTCACATATTCATCATTGGTACTGGCCACTACTATAGAGGGGAAAGCTAGCTTCTGCAAGGGCATGGGAGAAAAGCCAATGGCCTTAGCCGGAAAATCTGTTTGTTCTGTATCAGCTGGTGCTACCAGCAAAGCCGCTTTTATCGTTCTGCCATATTTTTCAGCCCAGGCAGCCATGGTGGCACATGCTAAACTATGGCAAACCAAGAGTACATCTGATGGCGTATAGGGAACCACCGCTTTGTCTAGGGCTTGCATCCAATCTTCACAGGTGGGTGTTTGCCATTCGAGCAGGTTTACACGCGTAAAATGGTATGATTGCTCCCAATACGATTGCCAGTGTTGCTCATCGGAATTTCCTAGTCCAGGCACAAGCAGGATAGTAGATTTAAACATAAACGTTTTTGTTAGGCGCCATACTTTTTAAGCAAGTTTTTCCTGCTAGTTAAATAACGGACCTTACAAGCATAAAACCTTATTTGCCGGTAAAAGTTATGTATCTTTTTCAGGCAAAAGGAAAGACAGGCCGGTTTAGCTACAAGTATGTACCTTGATTGGGCTTTTCTGCTATTCTTCTTTTGTAATTGCATCTGCAATTTTGGCTACCAGAGGCACATCATAAAAACAGCCGTCTAGGTAGATGGCTACTGCTATTCTAAGGCGCTCAGTTTTCGGACAAAGCCCAAGAAGAATAGAACTTGTAAGATAGTACTGTATAAGGGATAGTTACTAATGCGGAAGTAGGCAAAATAAGTAGGGATACAGTTTTTACATAGCATTTATTTTCAGCTGTATATAGGAAGAAAAATAACCCCTGTATTTTGTTTGTAGCTGCTCTAATCTCCAGTCTGTGTTCGTGATGAGTCCCCGGCAATGAGCAGTCCGGCAATTACACGGCATGGGTTCTGTATCAGCTCCAAACATGGCGTAATCAATGGTCAACTCTTCGTCAGGAGTGATCTCACGCATAGCAACAAAGATTATTTGCCCAAGTATGCCCACGTTTGGCTCACAGGAATGATTTAAAAACATCATCACCGTTTCTACTTCCTCTCTCGTGAGGGGAGCAAGGACTAGCTCATCGGCAATAGGATATGCCCAATATCCCATAGGTTTGGTAATTTTTTCTTCCATCGCCCGGGAGAGAATATGCCCCCCTCTGACCGAAATAATTTCCCCTTTACCTATTGCTTCCTTAGCAAACAACCCACGGCCTTCCGTATGACTTCTTCGTATTTCGGTTTTTATAGACCGGTAGGAGGAGGCATTGGTTGTTGTAACTTTTGTATGGTTCATTTTTAGATTTTTTTACTTACTCTTTCGCATAGTACGCATTTGCCAAGGCATGATAACAAATGTATATGGGTGCATTTTTGCTTTTTTATTTTCGGATAAAATTCCCAATATTAATAGAGGCAAAAGTAGCCAAATTCAATCTTTTCAGGGCTCAGGTGTAGCGCATCTATAGAAACAAAACAGCAGAAACACTACAGGGTAGCTATCTAATAAATAAATCTTGATAAATCAGTTGATGAGTTAATGGAAGGTAGAGTTGCATTAACTCTTCCCTTCCATTAACTTAAAAGTAAGATGACGGACCTTGATTTAAAAATATTTTTATTAATTTTCTCTTAAAAAGAGGTAGCCTGGCAATTGTGAGAACTTACTAGTAAAATTTAAAACATAGTGATAAAACATGAAGACAATTGGGCTAATAGGTGGCATGTCTTGGGAAAGTTCAGCTTTGTATTACCAAATCATCAATAGAAAAATAGGGGATTTGTTAGGAGGTGTACATTCTTGCAACTGCCTGATGTACTCAGTAGACTTTGCCGAAATTGCCGATTTACAACATAAAGGATATTGGGGCTTGCTATCTGAAAAAATGATTAGTGTTGCTCAAAAACTTGAACTTGGCGGTGCTGACATGATCCTTCTTTGTACCAATACCATGCATAAAGTGGCAAGTGATATTGAGAGCAACATTCACATTCCTTTTTTGCATATTGTGGATGCCACAGCAGAGCAGATACAAAAGAAATCTTATGAGAAACTCGGTTTGTTGGCAACAAAATTTTCAATGGAAGAAGATTTTTTAAAGTCACGTTACAAAAATAAATTTAACCTTGACACCATTGTTCCCGATGAAAAAGGCCGGAAGGATGTCCATCGAATTATTTATGAAGAGCTAGTAAAAGGAATTATTACGGAAGAGTCGAAAGAACGCTATTTGGAAGTTATTGACGATTTAGTTCAAAATGGAGCCCAGGCAATTATTTCAGGATGTACAGAAATAGAACTATTAATCAGACCAAGTGATATCAGCGTGGACTTATTCCAGACAACGAGAATTCATGCAGAAAAAGCAGTTGAAATGGCGTTAAAATACTAACACTACCACAAACCTTTCAGGCCTTACAAAGGGGAGTTTAACCATCCATGAACCTACTATGTACAAAGCCAGATTGGTTTAGTCTGCGCTCATTTAGGAAAACAATGAGTTGGGCTTCCTATAATAAGTAGATATGTTATAAGTAAACCCAGACGGAGATACTTCAATACTGATAAGTATCCGCTTAACTTACCAGCTAAGTAGCTGGATAAATGTGGGTTAACAAGGCGCTTGTGTATATAGTGGAACACACTGTCAGTTGGTTAACCGCCCATCAAACCATTCTTTCCTGTGTAATTAGCACTGCTTGGGCATTGTTTGACTGCTTGTGTATTTCTTCAATGTCAGCAAGGCAATTGGTCCTATTCTTCGCATAGAAATAGACAACGCGTTATGCGCTACTTCGGTGTAAACTAGTTTTGGAATATGGCTTGTTTAGTAACAAAACAAGATAATGTATCTAACAAACAAATGCCAACTCTTTTAGCAGGTAGAAAAGCAGAAAACCTTTCTTTGGTCTGCTTAGAGCTGGGTAACGGATGTAAGAATCTTTATGCCGCTTCGCTTCATTAATTCACTCGCATTGAAATCCTGGCAAATACCCTCCTTAAGCCTGTAATCAAACTTCATTTGCCCTTCACGTATTTCACTAGTAAAGCTGAAATTGGCTACCTTCAGGTGTTTTGCCGCTAGCTTAGCAAGCTCTAGATCATGTGTAGAGATCATTCCAAACGCATTCAGCTCACTTAGCTGTTTAATTAGCGAAACGCCTCCCAGGTAGCGGTCCTGCGAATTAGTCCCCTTAAACATCTCATCCAACAAAAAGAATATGGTTTGCCCGCTGGCTAGTAACGCTAAGAGTTGCTCAATCCTTTTTAGTTCTGCATAGAAGGAAGAATACCCTTCGGCTAAATTATCCTGGGTGCGCATACTGCTAAAAAGCTGCATTGGCGATACCCGGGCAGCCCTTGCACAGCAGGGGGCACCCATCAAGGCTAATACCAGGTTTACACCTACGGTTCTCAGAAAAGTGCTTTTGCCTGCCATATTCGACCCAGTAATGATAATAATCTGTCCCCTGCTATCTAATCTGCTCTCATTGTAGACACGGCTCTGCTCACTGATCAAGGGATGCCCCATCCTTTCAAAGTCAAGACAGTACGGCTGGTCCTGTATGTGAGCGAAACTATAAGTGGGATTGGAATAAGAAAAGGCGGCCAAACTGCTTAATACCTCAAATTCACTGATGGCAGCAGCCCAGGCGCCTAGGCGGTGCTTGTTGGTATTCTTCCATTTTTCGACTGCAAGAATCCAATAAATATCTAGTAGCCACAAGGTATTGAAAATAGAATAGATCATGTTTCTACCAATCTGCTTGCTAGTTCCCCGCTGTTTAGCTATTTCCAGGATATTCTTTAGCTTACGGATCTCACCGGCTGCCGAGTATCCTTTTTCCTTCAAAGCCCCTTGCAGTAGCTGGAGCCTGTCTGATTGAAATGGCTGGGATTCTATGGCCCTAATAAGGGATTGATAGCCGGCAAGGATGGTAACATTATGATGCGTGCTATCTATGATTTCTTCAGCGGTAGGCCGTATCTTCTTTAAAATTCTGGCATTGACAGTGCAGATGGCGACAAGGGCAATAAATGCTTGGAGCCAGTAAGAGGGGGTAGCAAAAAGCTGAACAAAAAAGTAGCCGGCGAGTATAGTTGCCAGCATTGCCAGTGGAAGGCATACCAGCAAGTACCTGGTTTGGTATGGCAACAAAGCTACCGGTATGTCTAGCCAGGCCAACAGGCGGGAATAATTACTCTGCGTGTTCTGGAAGTGCATTCCGGATGCCTGAAAATGTTGCCTCCAGTCTATGTTTGGCGAGAGTTCCTGAATGGCTTGTTGCCTTTCTACGATGACCTCTTTAGCAGCTGGTTCTAGTAGCCATTGGGCGAGTAAATGAGTGCCAGATTGGGTAGTTGCCCGGTTGAGGAGTTGAAACAGGGAATGGGCACCAAAAATATCCATATCTGCTACATACGCATGATGGGAGGGCATAAAGGTTTGCCCATCTGCTAAGCTCTCAAGCTTATTGTCTAAACGTAAAAGCTCCTCTTGATTTATTTGCCATAAGTAGGAGGTATGATTTCGTTGATAGTCTAGCTGATTGTATCGTTTGAGTAAAAAACTAAAGCCTAGTGCACAAAGGGGAGCTATAAATACTACCAAAGCCGCCATTCTAGCATTTGCCAAAACAAGAATGAGGATAGCCGAGGCTACAAAGGCGAGCAATCGCTGCGTAGAAAGGCTCCGCAGTGCTCGATCAAGGACTTGTATTTCACTCTGGTATGTTTCGGCCCGTTGTTGGTAAACCTGTATGGCTTGATTCATTGGCTATTCTTTATAAGGCAGTTACCTTAGCTGTTGGGTGAGCAGCAGACACTTCAACAACCGCTCAGCAAAATGCTTAAGCTAGGATAGAAACGGTCTTTCGCAAACCTGGCGCTGTCTCAATCAACGGAAAGGTAGCTATTGCGATGCGCACTGCAAAGCTGTCCATTAATTAGATCTCCAACAATGTTTGTCGTGCAGGTTGCCTCAACTTTTTTGCAGCAAGCCATGCGTGTGAATGTTGGACAAAGCAAGCAGTTTTATAAATCAAACGACTCTATTGAGCTTCATTTTCCGTTTCAATCAGTATGTTTTGTATAAGCGATCAGTCGGAGCATTAGTTTTATAACCGAAAAATAGTCTTTGAGTTATTAATTTTTGTATTAGATTTATTAGAGGCGTATATTATTTACTGTTCATATTGTTATCTTAGTGAGGCGGTAGGGTGCTAGAATATATTTTTTAACGAAGAAGATGGCTTCTTGCTATTTTTTGGACTGTTTAAACTTTAGCTGATATGGACCTGCTTGGCTCGTTGGAGAAAAAAATAATAGTGGGCTCAATCGTTGCGTTGATTCTGCTGTTGATCATTGGAGTGGTTCCCTTGCTAAGTATCCAACGGTTAGTTGCCTCTGCAGAACAGGTAGAAGATGTAGAGGCTTCGCTAGAGAGCCTCGGAATAACGTTGTCTCATCTTAAGGATATTGAAACCGGCACCAGAGGCTTTGTTATTACCCGTAGAAGGGAGTTCTTAGAACCGTATCAAAGCGCTTTAGTGCAACTTCCTCAGGAGTTAAGCCTCCTTCCTGGTACCTTGCGTGCTTCTAAAAACCGTTCTGATTACCTACCTACATTGCATTCGCTGATCGACCAAAAACTAGCGTTATCTAAGAGCATTATCGAAAAGAACACAAAAGAAGAATCTAGTTATGCTTCGCAGTTGCTCCAAATAGAGCAAGGGAAAAAAGTAATGGATCAAATCCGGGTGCTTGTTTCCCAGATGCAACAAGAAGAAAGAAACCTGCTTTCCCTTCGGGAGAAACAAAATGCGAGCCTGATTACGCTCACCTACGTTGTTATTATAGGCTGTAGCCTGGTGGCTATTTTTGCTGTTGTGCTCGCTGTTGTTTTTATTAGAACAGATGTAGTGAAACGCAGGAAAGCAGAAGCAAACCTGCTAAAGAGCGAAGGCTTACTTAACGAAGCCCAGCGCATGGCTAAGCTAGGCAGCTGGGAATATGATGTGGAGAAAGATCGGCTTTCGGCTTCAGCTTCCCTATACCAGATTTTTGAAGTACGTGATACAAAGCATGGCCTGGAGACCGCTGAGCAGTTTTATCACTACCTGCATCCCGATGATCGGGCAGGGTTGCAACAAACAAGCAAGCAGTGTATAGAGACAGGAGAAAGCTTTCAGACAGAATACAGGCTTTTGCTGGAAGAAGGCAAACAAAAATACATCTTGAGCTATGTCAGGCCACTGAAAGAGCCAGAGGGCAAGGTCAGCATAGTGAGAGGCACCTGTCAGGATATAACCGAACTCAAATATGCGCAAGAGGCACTGGTTCAATCTGAGAAATTGTTTTCCACTATCTTCCGGTTGATTCCTTTTCCTACCGGCATCACCCGCTTGAGCGATGGAAAAGTGGTTGTGGCCAATGATAAAGCCTTGCAAATGTTTGGTTATACAGCTCTTGAAGTGAGCAACACCACGACAATTGAGCTAAAGCTATGGAACAATCCTCAGGAAAGGGCGTTGCTTGTGCAACAGCTAAAAAGGCAGCCTATCCTCGAGTTTGAAAAAAAATATTACACCAAAGAAGGCCAAGCGTGGGATGCCATCACCTACATAGAAGTCATAGACTGGGATGATGAGCCCTGTTTACTCATTATTTTGCAAGACATCACCCATCGTAAAAGCGCAGAAGAAGCCATTAAAGCCTATGCAGGACAGCTTGAAGAGCTTAATGCCAGTAAGGATAAGTTCTTTTCTATCATTGCCCATGATCTGCTGAGCCCTTTGAATGGGATACTTGGCTCTGCAGACTTGTTAGCTACCCAGCTCAACCAGCTACAAGAACAGGACATCCAAGCGCTTTCCAGCGCAATTCATAGCTCTACAACCCACCTGAAAAAATTACTTACCAATTTGCTGGAATGGGCAAGGATGCAAAAAGGAGAGCTGGGTTTTCGGATAGAAAGTGTAAACCTTTACACGATTACCCGTGAAGAGATCGCCTCCCTGCAGGAGTATGCCAAGCAGAAAGGGCTTACCATAGATATATCCATTCCCCAGACACTGCTCGTGCAAGCAGATGAGCCTATGCTTCGTACCGTCATCAGAAACTTAGTAGCCAATGCCATCAAGTTTTCAAATACCGGCGGCTATATCTACCTAAAAGGAGAAAGGAAGGAGGGGGAAGTGCAAATCAGTGTAGAGGATACAGGCGTGGGCATGAGCAGGCAAATGCAGCAAAACCTGTTTCAGTTAGAAGTCAAACAAACCTCTGTTGGAACAGCCGGAGAAAAAGGAACAGGCTTAGGGCTGATGCTCTGCAAAGAATTTATAGAAAAACATGGAGGAAAAATATGGGTAGAAAGTGAACCCGGCAAAGGGAGCATTTTTATATTTACGCTTGCTAGCCATGTTGAAAACAAATAACTTTCAAGACTTTTTTATGGAGGAGACTTAGCTGACTTCTAATCAAAACCGGTGGCTGACTTTTGTTCAGCAGATGGGCGGGTTGGGTAACAGCACTAGGCTGATTGACTGTAAAATCCTAATCAGGTAAGGTGAGCTTAGCACAAAAGTAAAAAGAGGCGGACATAGGAAAAAGCAACTTACGTAAGGCAAAAGTATATGGCCCCGATTCTTGTTGCTAGATGCTAGTTTAGAGGCTAAGATAGGATTATGGATAATTTATGGATAGTATAGGCTTTTAATGTATATGTTTTAGAGTTACACCTAGCAGGTATCTGTTTTATGAAAAAATTATACAAGACTATTCTAGTAGATGATGATGCTACCTGTGTCTTTATCGCTCAAATGGTGATTAAAAAAGCAGGCATTACCCAAAAGGTGTATACGGCAGAGAATGGCAAGCAGGCACTGGAAATGATTGAGCGAAGCTGCCAAAAGGATTATCAGGGAGAAGACGCTTGCTGCCCGGAACTGATACTACTTGACCTTAACATGCCGATTATGAACGGATTTGAATTTTTAGATGCCCTCGATCAGCGGTGGGGCTTAAATCCGCAGATTACCAAAATTTATTTGCTGACTAGTTCTACTAATCCAAACGATGTAGAAAAAGCCAAACGCTATGCCATAGCTGGGTATATAGAAAAACCACTCACCTTAGAGAAAATAAACAGCCTTGGGCTTTAAGATTATCTGTCTAGCTTTTAGCTAATTTCAAACCGGCAGATTTGTTTTATACCCCTTGGATAGAAGCGGCTCATGCACCGGATACATATTAATGAGCTGCATAATGACCGGACTGAAAAATGCCATTTTCTGCAACAAGCACTGGGCTAGTATAAGACCTATGGCGAGGATAATTATTGAGCCAAAGAAACTTACCGGTAGCCGCTTCCAAACATAAGATCCCTACGTTCTCCTCGATATGGGCTGTCCCTTTGAAGTTTTGTCCATGAAAAAATAGTCTTCCGTTGGCATATACCGGAGAAGTAGCTACACTCACCTCATCCGATGACCAGATAATTTTTCCAGTAGCTACGTCGGCAACAAAGGGCCGGCCATCCGCAGAATCAGATGCTCCCTTATCATATATACCCAAAACAAGATTCCCTACGATTAATGGGGCAAACCTGCCTACATGGCTTGTTCCTGCATCTATTTCCCATATCTTTTGTCCGTTACGCAGGTCAAGGCAATATAAGCGGCCATCAATAATATCTTTGGCCCCGTGTATTAGTATGCTGTTTCCAGCTACTACTGGTGTGCCTGCTCCTCTGCCTGCTTGGGAATGCTGCAAATTTACCTCCCACAAAGTAGTACCTGTGCCCAGGTCTAACGCATATAGATGGTTGGCAGGAACAAGCAAGGTATTTCCGGCGATACGCATTGAACCAGAAACCCACTTATCTGGGGGTAAGGCTTTTCTCCATAGTAGCTTACCGCTTGCCCGGTCAAACACATACACATAATTCCGTTCACCTTCATCAACTATGGTTAGCATAGAACCTATGATTAATTTGTCTTCGGTGAGGGTAATAGAACTACTAGGGAAATAACCATCCGTCGCGCCAGTAGGATCAAGGGGATAAGCCCACAAAGGTTTGCCTGTCTTTCGATCAGCAGCCACCAGTACTCCTCCATCGCCTACTGCATAACACACCCCATCTTTGACCATTACCTGTTGAGTAGCTACAGCTCTTACGTTGTATGCAAGCAAGGGAATATCCCACAAAAGTTTTTTGCTTGCTACATCAATAGCATTGGCAGAATTATCGTCTGCCCCTACATACATAATTCCATCCAAGTAATCTATACTGACTACATCCGTAAATGCTTCAAAAGAAAAAAGCACTTCGTGTGCACCAGTGTTGGCATCAATTGTTACAACTTCTTCACTCGTGGACGTTACTATAAATTTATTGAGCGCCGGATTGCCTGTCAGGCTTTGCAAACTTGTTGGAGGAGCAGTAGGGGTAGTAGGATTGTTTGTATCTGGCGGATTTACTTCTTCTTTTTTTTCACAACTCTGCAAGAGCAGCAGAATTATCAGCATTTTTACTGCAAAAATCATCGAAATTTTCATAGCATTTGGGTGAGTTTTTTACTTGACAGCAATAAGGCAAGTTCAAGTTGATAGAAGAGCTGATTCACACAGTTTTAGTCATTGGGTACATAGTAGCGGGTGCCAATGCCAAATACGTCTTTGCTGTCAGGATAGAAATAAAAAAACTTTTTTTCCACCACTCCATTATTAAAGCGAAGGGTAATGGAATACCCATTTAGCTCGTAGGTACCGGCTTTGGTTTGGCTAGCATAAGAACTTACAGCATCACTGGAGCCACCACCAGTAGACTCAAACGTAAATTTATTTCCGTTAAAAGAAATATTGGTTGACGAAAAGGTCATCATACTTCCTCCGAAAGCTATATTGCCACCTCCTGAAATTGAATGATAGTCTCCTTTAATCGTTTCGCCACCCGAAGCTGGGTTAGCAATAAACCAGCTTTCCTCTTCCCAGGTATCTTGGTCTCCATCTTTCCATGCAATCACGATATCCTTGCCTTTCTTTTGCCAGGTTCCCCATTCTTCTGCCTCTTGTTGACGGGATTGCTCTATGTGGAGTTTATCAATATTGGTCGCTAGATTTTTATAGATGCTGCCATCCTTAAATACTAAATAGGGATTGTAGACAACATACATATAGCCGCCTACTCCCATCTCATACTCCTCATGAAGATAAATTGCCTCAGCTCCCGGTACTTCCTGTATTGATGTAGTAACTGGCGACTCTTGGTCTTTTTGGCAGCTGGTTAAAGGTATATTTACCAGTAGGATGCTTGTTAATAGAAGAAACAAAAGATTTTTCTTATTTAGCATAGCTCTCTGTTTTTAAGTGGTACTTGTTGCACAAATAACGTAAAAACAGGATGGTTAAAGGCATTTTTGCCTACTACAAAGCTACTACAGGCGCTAAAACAGCTTCTACAGACCTACTACAAATACATAATTACTAGCAAAACCGCAAGAAATGAAAAAAATAGATGTGAGGAAAATGCAATTGTTATAGCTGTTGGATAAAGCTAATCAAATCTGTTTCTTCAGGCAGATTAAGCTTTTGTTTAAGCCGGTAACGGGACATCTGAATGCTTTTGGGTTCTACATTCAACAGGTGTGCCATCTCTTTGGTGGAGAGATTCATGCGAATATAGGCACTCAGTTTCAGGTCTGCGGGTGTAAGCGATCCAGGAGCTGTTTTATCCAGGCGGCTGAAAAAGTCCGGATGTACCTTTTCAAAATGCACCATAAACTTTTCAAACTCCTGCTCACTAGTGATGCGGGTATCAATGAGCTTGCAAACTTTTTTTAGATCATCTGCCAGTCCATTGGCTTGAGGTAAAAATGCTTGCAAACGTGACTTTACTTTTTGTAAAAAGTCGCTTTGCTGCTCTAAAAGTAATACATGGGTGGTGAGCTCGCGTTCTTTGTAGTCCATTTCCTTTCGGAATTGCACTTCCTGTAGTTCATTCACCTGCGTTTGCAAGCGCAAGGCTTCCTGCAAGTTTTCGCGTTCTTTCTCAGCCAGTGCTTGCCGCAGCAAGACTTTTTCGTGCGATTCTTCTAAAAGTTTCGCCTTCTGGGCTAACACTTTATGTTTCAACCGCATCAAATACACCACTATCCCGGACAAGAGTAGGCCCATCACAGAAAGAACCAGATAAAAAACCATGCGATTGCGTTCAAACTGGTTTTCCTGTTCTAGAAAATCAATGCGGGCCTGCTTTTTCTCGGTTTCATATTGCAAGCCCAGCTTCTCGGCCATCTCTGCTGTTTCCAGGGTATAGATACTATCCTTCAAAGCCATCCATTGTCCCTGATAGGCATATGCCTGCTGATAGTTCTCTTGTGCGGCAGCCCACTCTTGTAACGCCTGATAGGTATCGGCCGCAAAGAGCGGATTGGTTTTAAGGGCAATGGGCAGGGCTTTTTGAAGATGTTGCTCTGCCAAGGGATATCTTTTTTGCCGGGTATAAATTCTGCCCAGTACAGTATTGCCCTGGCAAATAGCCCCTTGCAAATTTACTGGCACTGCCTCAACCAGCGCCTGTTGAATCAACGGTAAAGCCTGGTCATAGGCATGCTGCTGAAAATAGATGTTCCCTAAATTATAGAGCACGGAAGGCAACATAATAGGGTTTTTAACTTTTTTTTCCTTCAGTAATTGATACGCCTGGTTGAGATAAATCAGCGATGAATCCAGGTATTCCTTTTGGTGGGAGGCATCAAATAGGGTAGTGTACGTGCCTGAAAAATCTGTTAAGGCAACAGCCAGCATCTCATAATCGCTATGCTCTTTGGCTACCTGCAAGGCTTTGCGGTGATAATAAATGGCCTTAGAAAATTGCTGCAGTGTGTTGTAACTATTGGCAATGCCTGTATAGCTCTGGCTGACATTTGCCCAGTCTTGCTGCTTTTCCAGTAAATCTACTGCCTTCAGAAAATAATGGATTGCTTTTTCTGAGGCTTCAAACTTACTATAAGCAACGGCTGTATTGTAATACATGAGGGCTACCAGCAAGGGCTTTGCTGCTTTTTGGAAGTAAGGCAGCGCTTGCCCGTACTGCTCAATGGCCTTGGTATATTCCTGATGATAGCTATAGGTCATTCCCATATCCATATGTCCCAGGCCAATACCTTTTACAAAACCAATCTTTTGGGCAAGGTTATATTCTTGCTGAGCATAGTGTAAGGCTTTTTCTTTATCATGAATATGGTATTCCCAGGCTAGTTCCCCGAACGCAATCACTTTGGAGGTGTCGTCCATGGAGCTGCGGATTACCCCTTGAAGCGAATCGATGAGGGGTTGATTTTGTGCAGGAGCCCTTAGCCAGCAAAGGCAGCTCACCAAACTACAACAGATGACAACTATCCGGTACATATCGGCATGTTAACGTGTGGCGGGCAAAGATAACCTATTCTCACTAGAAGTCTGTTAGAGGCGCCCTGCATAAATTATACAGCAAACTTTCTAAAATAGCTGACTAGCTGTTTTCTTCTCTATTAGAATACAAGATTGGATGCAGCTCACTTATCCTCTTGCTAGTATACTGCGGAAGCTTGTTTGTTACACGAATAATCAATGAACTCACAGGAAGCTGGCATCGCCTATTGGCATACCCATAAAGAAGACACCAGAGAGAAATGGGAAAATATTCTGCACCTGTATAATCATTTATTAATCTTAGCCTGTTCGCCCATTGCTTCCTTAAACAGGACGTTTGCCCTCGCCAAGACGCATGGAAAAGAAGAAGGCATCAAGGAAGCTAAAAACTCAACCTGGCAGGTGATCATTTTTAGTATACCTCGCTGGGCAGCCTTTATTGGGATATTGATAAGACCATAGCCCTGCAGCATTCTAAGATAGCTTTACAGCTGGCCCAGTCACCGGCTGACAAAGCAACCATTACCAAAAATAGTGAGCGGCTAAAAAGGTACTGTTGTCTGCCAGGCTCCCTGTTTTTAGCGCAGAAGCCAAGAAGGATAACCTATAATAAGGTAATAAGAAGTGGGTAGGTATGATAGCTCTGCTTTGATAAACCCATATGTGTAGGAACTAATATCTATTCAGCTCTGAGTTTACCCCCACCAATGTCAACCCCTAGTTTAATGCCCAAATAGTCATTTCTGCTCCTAAGGCTAGTATTACCCAAATTAGCTACCGAAGCTGGGACAGCATTGTACTCCACACTTACCAAAAAATGCCCGGCTTTAATGCCAGCCCGTAAGAGGGCGCCCCATTTGTTGTCTGCGGTGAGCGTAACTTCTTCCCAGGATTGGCCGTCTGTTATTTCTATAACGCCACTGGAGGTAATCCGGTAAAGTCCTCCGCCAAGTCCTATAAAAGGCCGCGCCTTGGCTTTTCCAAATATATAGTTGCCAGTCAACAGGTAAGAACCTAAATAATTTACCTCACCTGTAGATGTTGCACCATTGACTGTAACCCCTCGGGCTACTAAGGCTCCTTCCAGGCGAACGCCCAGGTCTATATGGTCATTTATCCCATATTTGGGTTCCAAGGCAAATAATCCTCCCCCAGAGATACCAGGTAAGAGAGGCTGGGCATAGCCCAAGGAAACATTGACTTTAAAAGGTTTATAGGTTTGCCCGCTAGCCGAGAAAACGATAAACATGAACAGGGAAAAGAAAAAAGATTTCATAAATTAGTAATAAGACAGTGGTTAGTTACTATACAAGACACAAACACTTGAGCTAAGTGATTATTGATTCCTTTTGAGTAATACATAGAATATTGTAGAATATTTGTTTTATAAAGCCCTCTCACCAAATGATATAGAGAGTAATATCTTTATTGCCGCAACTTGCATTTTGCTACTAAGACAAGAAAAAGAAAGCCTACCCCTAAGCTCTGGTTAACTAATTTTTTTTGGTCAGGAAAAAAATGGGATTATCTTATTAATGTAACAAATACATAGCTGCGAAGGAGGATGCTTGATGTATAGGTATTGTGGCCATACCGTCTTCCTTTGGTTGTACGATACCTTAGGTAGAATACGAGGGGAGCCTAAAGCAAAACGGATGGAGGGTGTATGTGCAACTGTTTGTAGAATTTACATGGAATTATTTTATCTTTAAGCAATCTATTTTTTTTGATGCCGGCTTTCTTAAAGAAGAAGCCCATCATATAGTGAATCACCCATAAACCTGTACCTGTGATAAAACATTTTTTCCTGCTCGCCCCGGTCTTATTTCTACAGATCACTTTTGCCTTCTGCCAGCAAAAAGCCACAGCTGATCGGCCCAATATCATCTTTATCATGTCCGATGACCATGCCTATCAGTCCATTTCAGCCTATGATAACCGCTTAATTGAAACACCCAACATTGACCGGATTGCCAAAAAGGGGATGCTTTTTACACAGGCTTCTGTCACTAATTCTATCTGCGCTCCTTCCAGGGCAACAATTTTGACAGGCAAGCATACGCACATAAACGGAAAAGTGGACAACCATTTCCCTTTTGATACCACCAATATCACCTTTCCTCAGCTTCTCCAGAAGGCAGGTTACCAGACAGCCATGTTTGGCAAGCTTCATTTTGGCAACAATCCCAAAGGCTTTGATCAGTTTAAGATTCTTCCCGACCAAGGAGCTTATTACAATCCCGACTTTATTACCAAAAAGGAAGGTAAGATCAAGGTGGATGGGTATGTAACGGACATCATCACGGATATGACCTTGGAATGGCTTGGGAAAGAGCGTAAACAGGACCAGCCTTTTCTATTAATGTATTTGCATAAAGCCCCGCATCGCTCGTGGCTCATGGCTGAGCGTCATCTGGCTGACTATACCACCAAGACTTTCCCCGAACCCAAAACCCTTTTTGATGATTATTCTGGCAGAACGTCTCCGGCCTCGGAAGCAGAGATGAACATTTTGCACCATATGGCCTGGGCTGGTGACAACAAGGTGTTTCCCGAGGTGATGGATGAGCTTGGTATCGCAGAAATTGGATTTGACAAGGCCCGGTATGCCTATGAGATGGGCCGGTTTACACCTTCCCAAGCCGAAAACTTTAAGAAAGCTTATTCCAAAGTGAATGAGGATTTCAAAAAAGCCTATCCTGCCATGAGCGATAAAGAAAAGATGCAGTGGAAATATCAGCGCTATATGCAGGATTATTTAGGTACCATCAAGGCTGTTGATGAAAATGTGGGAAGGTTACTTGACTACCTGGAAAAAAATAACCTGATGGACAATACAATCGTCGTCTATACTTCAGATCAAGGATTTTATCTGGGTGAGCATGGCTGGTTTGATAAGCGGTTTATCTATGATGAATCCTTTAAAACGCCCCTGCTGGTAGCCTGGCCGGGTAAAATAAAGCCGGGTAGCCGCTCAGATGAACTTGTCCAAAACCTTGATTTTGCTCCTACTTTCCTGGAGGCTGCCGGTGTAAAAACTCCTTCGGATATGCAAGGAGAAAGCCTTGTTCCCTTGCTGACAGGAGAGAATCAAAAGTGGAAAAGGGAGGCAGTCTACTACCATTATTACGAATATCCGGCCGAACACATGGTTAACCGGCATTATGCCATTGTAACCAAAGATTATAAGCTGATTCATTATTATTATGTGGAAGATCAATGGGAACTGATAGACCGGAAAAAGGACCCCTTAGAGCTGAAAAATGTCTATAACGACCCGGCCTATGCTGCCATTAAAAAAGAGCTGCATGTGCAGTTGGCTGGGCTTAGAAAAAAGTACAAGGACAATGACAACCTGAGCCAGACGTATGTAGATACATTTATGGATGATGCCATGAAGGGAAAAGTTTTTGGCGTAAGCAAAGAAAAAGCCCAACAAATCAAATCCAGGCGTGCTACTACCACAAGGGTAACTAATGGCAAATAGACTCCCTTGGAGGCTTCTTTACTGGTAGTTTCAACTCATTGGCTGTATATTGCTTATCCTTACCTTTGAGAGTGTTCATCCAATACTTCTGCTGGTATACGAATAAGCCGGCTAGGCAAAGTTGTCAATGTAAAAAAGATACGCTGAAAAGTAAGAGAGTTTGATAAGTGAAGCACAGCTTTAGTAAGTTAACTGAAACAAGCAGCTATAGGGGAGGCGAGTACACCTCTTCTTAGTTACCCAATGTTCCTGTCCTATGCATCCGGCTTTGAAAAAATACCTGCAAGATAGAATCCTCCTTTCTTCTCAACAGGAGCAATTGGTCAGCGATTGTTTCAAACCTTTGTATACCAAACGCAACCAGATACTTTTGCCGAAAGGGGCCATTGCCAGGTATATTTATTTTGTAGTGAAAGGGTGTCTGCGGGTTTTTCTACCTACGGAAGATGGCAGTGAATCTACCCGTTTTCTTATATTTGAAGGACGCATGGGCACGGCTTTTCCCAGTTTTATATTACAACAACCTTCGCAAGCAGCTATTCAAACCCTGGAAGCCTCCCATTTACTTATGCTCAGCCACGCAGACCGGCAACGGCTCTATCAAGAAGTACCTGGCTGGGAAACAATGGACCGTAAAGGCATAGAGCTTGATTACATCGCCTCTATAGAGCGCATCGAAGGCTTTATCACCATGGATGCCAAAGCCCGCTATGACTCGCTTATGCAACAGCATCCACAAATGCTCCAACGCTTGCCTGCCAAGATCATCGCCGATTATTTGGGTATTTCCGGAGAAACCCTTAGCCGCTTAAAATCAAAAAGATGATTTAATGACATTTGTCAATTTTTTTAAGGAGGGGAACGGCTAGTTTTGTTGTTCATCTCCCCACGAACATGTATAAGCATCTGTTACTTATTTTATTTCTGTTCTTGCCCTATTATTGTTTTACGCAGGCTAAGCCGGTAGAAAATATTGGGCAACGTACCTTTCAGTTTAAAGACTTACTCCGCAACCGCCCTGTTATTACGGAGGTATGGTACCCAACCGGGGATACCTTGACAAGCAGGGATCAGGTAGAGGTGCCCTTTAGAAGAAAGCATACGGTGCGCAATGGCCGCTTACCCGCTGTTAAATTGCCCCTGATCCTGCTTTCGCATGGAACAGGGGGTGGCCGGCTAACCTTGGAGTGGCTTGCTCAGGATCTGGCACAACATGGGTTTATTGTGGCAGCTGTGGATCATTGGGGCAATACATTTGATAATAAAATACCCTTGGAGTTTTTAAAACCATGGGAACGTCCCCTGGATATCAGCTTTGCTTTAACAGCGTTGCTGGCGGATAAGGAATTTAGCCCCATTATTGACAAGCAACGGATTGGAGCAACAGGCTTTTCCTTTGGAGGATACACGGTTATAGCCCTAGCCGGAGGTGTGCTCAGGTATGATGCATTGGTAAACTATCATAAAAGCACAGGCTACAAAGAGTTGGAACTACCTGAGTTTCCTGGTCTTTCACGCTACCTGGAGGATAGCACTTTACTGGAAGGCATGAAAGGGGTTCGGACACTAAAGGATACCCGGATACAAGCATTTATGGCTCTTTCGCCTGCCTTGGGAGCAGGTTTCACCGAGAAAAGACAAGTGAAAGATATAGACCGGCCACTCTACATTGTTGGCACACTAAGCGATAGCATAGCCCCTGTTAAAACAAATGCCAGGCATTTTCACAAGCTCATACCCGGTTCAGCCTACTATGAGTTTGGAGGAAAAACCGGGCACTATGTCATGTTGAATGACGCTCGTGACGATATTAAACAATCAGCCCCTACCTATTTTGTGGATGATGCGTCAGTGAACAGAGTTCAGGTACATGAACAGGTGAGCAGGTTGGCTGTGCAATTTTTTAATACAAACTTAAAACGAGCAACTAAGCAGAAAAAGAGTCAGTAGTGTATAAGAGGGTAAAAGAAAAATACAAGATTTGTGTACAAGCCGCTAGTCTCAACTCATTCCTACGGCTCGTCTAGGTAATAAAGAGAATGTTTTTTAGTAAAACGCGTAGCCAGAGCAAACGATCTGAGTATCGTGCCAGGGCTAAGCTTTTTAATTTTTTGTCTCTACTGCTTGAAATGTAGCTGATGCCTATTATGTATGCAGGTGTGTTGCCTTTTAGGACATTAAAACAGCCCTGTTCTAACAAAAAAGCCCTTAGCCAGAAAGGCTAGGGCTTTAACAACTAGCAAAAAGTGTATAAAAGAATAAATCAACCGTTCATTTCTATAGCAGGAAGCTGTCTCTTCTAAAGCTTCCTTTATCTGGTGGAGAACCTCGCTTGTAAGCTTACATCCGTCTCAGTAGAGGAAATAAAAACAGGCTCTTGAAAGTTTACATCTGAAGTAAAAGTATAAGCAGCATCTTTAACAATGCTTATCAATTGATTTTTTAATAAAGCAGGACTATTTCCCAGCATCTGCTGGAATAACCCTGGTTGTAGACAAGATAAGCGGATTTGATATTGATTTCGTTGCTTGCTTTCTTCAATTTGTAGCTCATAGCGGATCGCTTGGCCAAAAATCTTACTGGTAATCGTTTCTTGCATACGCTTAAAATATTGATGTTAAATTAAACAAACCTTACCTCTCAATCTACCTCTGATTGGTAGCTATATATGCCCTGGAGGCGTCAAACGTAAGCAGCGGATATAAATAAAAGTAAGTAAGGCAATATTTTCTTACATAAAAAAATAGCAGTATTAGCCTTTTTTAATTTTTAAAATTAAACTTACTGATCTTTCACATTAAACAAATGTGGCGGATAAAAAATATACGCCCGCAGTGAATCTATTTAATAAATTATTTTTAACTACTTTGAATAAGCTATATCTCTTGCTAAAAAAGAAATAAGAATTACCTTTATTTCATATTTTGTGTGTGATTAGCTAGTTACATGCCCACTTTAGTCAGTATGAGATACTTTATAAAGTATTGATTAAGCAAAAAGTAACTTTTTCTTAGTGCAGATTCAACTGGCTAGTTTTTCTATTAAGTAGGTAACTGACCATGTTTAGAAAGTCGCTCCCAATGATAGAAACACATATGAGTAGAAGGTCTCTCAAAATTGTTTTTTTCATTTATCTGTTTGTGTTTCTCCTTTTGCACACAGGCAGTCATATATCCTTGTTAGCCAGGCAAGATTTAAGTGTGTCAGATTTCTATCTGCCTACAGCCTTAGCTGTTGTGCTTATTCATTGGCTCGGACCTAAATATGTACTACCCATGGTATATACCAATGCAGTATGTACGTCTCTTTTATGGGGAATTCCTATAGAAAGCTGGCCTTTGTGGTTTTTATTTGCCATCCCTGAAACACTTTTTGCTTTTCTCTCCTGGTTTCTTTTTAGAATTACTTTTCATGGCAAATTCTGGCTTCCTGATACACATAATACCTCTTTGTTTTTGGCAATAGGCGTTTTTCTGCCTGCTATTATTGAAACATTTTTACTGCAATCCATGCTGATGTGGTCAGGCAATCAATCGGTAAATACATTTTGGGAATATGTGGGAAGTAACTTAATGAGCGAATTTACCACTTCTCTTTGCCTTACGCTTCCTGCGTTGTATTACATAACTCCATTCGTACAAAAAACAGGATACGCCCAGGAAGTAATCACTAAAAATACCCCACTACGCCTCCCGGCCAAGCGGGAGATTATAGAATTGATCATCATCTTCCTGAGCTTGTTAGCGCTAGTATTTTTAATTGAATTCGTGAAGTATTGGTATATCTATGGATTCTTCTCTCTTTTTGTAGCTATTCGCTACGGATTTGGCCCGGCTATTCTCTCAAACCTGTATATTTTGCTTATCACCTATATATTGCCCAAACTTATAAATACGTTCGGTAAAAACGATGTAGGAGATTATATAGATGTTAGTAATATACTCCTGGGAGCTAACTTTTTATTTGTTTTTGCAACCATTACTGGTAGAGTGATCAGCGATTTAAAGCATGCGGAGCTAAAACTGATGAAACAAAACGAAGCCCTTACACAGACAAATCAGGAACTTGACCGGTTTGTTTACAGTGTTTCACATGATCTGAGTGCCCCTTTAAAATCCATTTTAGGATTAGTGAATATAAGCAGAATTACTACTGATCCACAAGAGCAGGCTCAATACCAGGATCGAATCGAAAGAAGTGTAAGAAAACTCGAAACCTTTATTTCAGAAATCCTTGACTACTCTAGAAATAAACGCCAGGATATAGTTGTAGAAAAAATCCAACTGAAAGGGTTATGCCAGCAGATTTTGGATGACCTACAATATGTATCCCCCGTTCATACAATGAACATTGTATATGAGTTATATGAACCAGAAATATGGCAAGACAAAAGCAGGCTGAAAATTATCCTCAATAATTTATTGTCTAATGCCATAAAATTTCAGAAAACTTATCCTGGGCACGAACCATATATTAAAATTAGTTCAAAAAAAACAGCTGGTATTTTTCTTCTTCAAGTAGAAGATAATGGCGAAGGTATCAAGGTAGACCAGCAAGATAAAATAGGAAATATGTTTTATAGAGGACATGAAAAATCCACAGGGTCCGGATTAGGGCTATATATTGTAAAAGAAGTAGTAGTAAAATTGAAAGGTAATTTTATAGTAAAATCAGAGTATGGAAAAGGATCCTTGTTTGAAGTTCAATTAAAAGATCTAAAGCCGGATTAGCTGCTCAAATTGGGTTTGGCAAATAAAATAGCAAAAATTTAAACAGGATGGCTTTCTTTCAAGAACACACTAAAGTAGAAGGCAAATGAAGATGCAGATGCAGATGCGTATTTACTTGAGCGCTTTATCAACTTGTCCATAGTAAAAATAGCATACCGTATCCTATGGCATGCAGGAAAAAGCATAACTATAACCTTTTACCAACAATCTTCTTTCAGGCTGACTCTATCTAACAGAACTCGTGAGCCTTTTTTTTGACTGTCCCACGGACTCCCTCTGCCTTACCGGATAATATAGGAGAGACAAATGCATGGCTTTCTATCTAATCTGCAATCAGTAGTAACCTAATATCAGGAAGCCGCGTAAGACTTGTTTTCTCATCAACTTTATGTGGATTGTCTTGGCTCTTTTAGCGGCTTTAACAGCTGCCATGGTGGTTACTTTGTCAAAAGCCGGTATTAAGAACATAGATTCTAGCCTTGGGTTTGCTATTCAATCTGTTTTGATTCTGCTGATCTCCTGGGGAATGGTAGCCTGGCAAGGCAACCTGCGGGAGGTGATGCGCATCGAAAAGCGTACCTGGCTGTTTCTTATCCTGGCAGGTGTGCTTACCTGTATTTCCTCACTGCTCACGTTTCGTGCACTAAAATTAGGAGATGCCTCCAAAGTGTCGCCGTTGGAAAGAATTTCGCTGGTATTTGCTATTTTCTTTGCCGTTATTTTTCTAAAAGAAAAGATAAACTGGCAAATCATACTTGGAGCCCTGCTTATGACAGTGGGAGCTATCATTATTGCCCTGGCTCAGCCAACTGGCAAATAAGTTTGTAGCAAACCTGGCTCATAAGATGTTGGGCTTGTATGATAAAAGCCTGTAAAACCGATAACTGTGGCAATAGTCCTATCTTCTCTTCAGGGTAGATGACTATGAATAATCTTTGTGTGTTGAAAGAGGGGAGAGCTGTCTCAGCAAAAAAGCTAGTAACTCAGGCAGTCTTGCAGTGGGAATAACAGCCTGCTACCTTTCTATAAACGCGTGTATGGAATAAATGACTTTTTTGCTTCACTTAGCTGCAGGAAATAAATAATAGGCATTTCAATACTTAGGTTAATGTAGCCGTCAACTTAAAAAGAAAAGGAAGTGTTGCTCGCAGCACTTCCTTTTCTTTTTAAGTTGACTCTATACAAAGGAATATTTAATTTACCTACCTCGATCCGGCTCCAGTTTCTTTAAATTCGGATTCAGCCCTTTTACAGATGCTTCGGCAGCACTGGCTTTTCTAAGCCTTCTATGAAAAAGCTTGCCAGGGTAAAAGACAGGTAAGGTGGAAATCCCCGCTGGTTGGTAAGGACAATAAAGGTGAGCTTTTGCTTATCGAAATGAACAAAATCGGCTAAGGCGGGGCCTCCGCTGTGTCCGGATACTTTATGCCCCTGGTAATCCTGTGCAATAAAGCCAATGCCAAAAGTACCTTGGCCTTCCTTTTTTAAGGCGACAGGGGTTAACAGCAGCTGTTGTGTCTCGGGTTTTAAAAATGTTCCCTCATCTAATACCTGCGCTATCTTAGCCATATCTGTAATGGAAGTATAGAGGCCACCTGCTGTATAGCCTGTTTTGCCAAACTGCATATCACTTACCACATAGCCATTACCCTGATAGGCATATACGGCCGCTTCTTTAGGAATAATGTGTTGGGTGCGAATCCCATTATCAGTATTATTATTCACGTACGTATGCTGCATACCCAAAGGCTCTAGTACATATTGTTTGAGCGCCTCAAAGTAAGGCTTGCCGGTCTGTTGCTCAATGATGTATTGCAGTACCCAATAGTCAGAGCTCACATAGAAAGAACGGCTGCCAGGTTTGTGGGTCATTTCCTGCTTCTTAGCTATTTCCAGGGCTTCTTTTGAGCTGGTAGCTTTGCTGAAATCCGCCATGGCGATTCCTGACTGATGGGAGGCAAGCTGTTTGATGGTAATCTCGTTCCATTGCGTGGGAATGCTATCCAGTAACTCTTTCAGTTTCTGCTCCGGCAACAAAAGTTTTTCTTCAAACAATCTACCCAGCAGTAATGCGGCAAAAAGCTTGGAGCAGGATGCGGTTTGAAAAGCCGTTTCACTATCCACAGGTATGTTCCAGGAAAGATTAGCCATTCCATACTGTCTCTGATGAATGATTTTACCCTCTTTTACCACCGCATAGGCTAAACCCGGAATGTGATGCTGATCCATTGCCTGACGAAGAAATGTGTCAATTTCTTTTGCCGGATCTTTTTGGGCAAATGTAAGTGAGGAGATAGTTAGTAGCAGACTTGTTACTATACCGTACAATACTTTTTTCATATGTTTTAAGTTGATGAGATGATACCTGTTAAGGAGTGATACAAAGGTCGCAAGCCGATACACCTTATTCAATCGCATCTTGGGGTGAAAAACGGGTAGGCGGAGCAGCGAGGCATCCCATAAACGGGGGATATTGGGGATATTGTTTTCCTGATTCCTACTTCCTGAGTAACTTGACTACAATTTCAGTGTATGCCCCCAAGACGATTTTTTCTTTTGATCCTCTGGCTAGTGATAGTTGCCATGGCCGTGGGCAATGGATCAGCCTTATCTGCGCAAAAACCTGCCTATAGTTTTATGCATCTGGACCAGGAAGATGGGTTAGCCAGTAATGATGTGCTGGCAATTTTACAGGATAGAAAAGGGTTCTTGTGGGTGGGTACCAACAACGGGCTACAGCGGTATGATGGCCGCCAATTCATCCATTTCCGTCATAATCCATACTCACCTAACAGCCTGGGGTCAGATATCGTAGAATCCCTTTTCCAAGATAGCCGGGGAACGATCTGGATAGCTTCTGCCCATACAGTCACGCAACTGAATCCGCAGACAAATCAATTCACCAGGATCCAGGTGCCGGACTATACGCGGGAAGGCACATCTGCCAGGATTTATTTCGTTGAAGATAAAAAAGCACAAATCTGGCTACTTACCAATGAAGGCAAGCATGCCTTTGTCTATAAAGCTGATCAAAAAGCATTCGTTCCGCTAGCCCAACCGCCTTCATTCCCTAATCCCGACAGTGCCTATTCTTCCTTACTGGAGCCCTGGAAAAGTAAGGAAGCCTATGTATACCTTACCGATAGCAGAGGCATCCTATGGGCTGGAAGTGAGAAACTACTGGCACGTTATCCGGGGGCTGATGGTTTTGAGTTAATACCTGCACAAACGGGCTCCCGCTACGGGATTGACTACAACCGCATCTTTGCATTGGCCGAAGACCGGGAAGGAACAATATGGGTAGGCACCGACAAGGGGATCTATTATTTTAATCCAGACAAACAACGCTTTTTTACAGTTCCTGTTCCCCATTCTCCGGCTACTCATTCAGAGGAAATTATCCCTACTGATTTTATCCAGACGCAACAAGGGGATATTTGGGTAAGCACCCTCAATGGAGGGCTGCTAATGTATGATAGCCAGTTCAAGTTGATCAGCCATTATTCGCTTGTAAGTACGGCTACTACTGCTTTTCCCCTGTGGTGTCTTGTGCAAGATGCTGGCGGTACCGTGTGGGCAGGAAGCCAGGCAGGAACACTTGTAGCCATAAAACAGGACGGATCTATCAAGTATATATATCCTTCCTTACTTGTGGGGCAAACCATTAGAGAAGCAGTTTTAGATATTAATGGAACCCTCTGGCTGGGTTCAGATCAGGGACAGGTATTTTCTTTTGATCCACTTACCCAGAATGTTACCGGATTGCCGTTGAAAGAAACCCTTACTAGTCTTGGCCGGGTTCTGCGCATCCTCCCACAACAATCTGCCTTTGTATGGGTAGCCACTTCGGCAGGAGGTATATTTAAGCTCGATAAGCGAACGGCAACCGTAGTAGAGCATTACCACTCATCCTCGAAGCCCTTTGCTTTGCGCAGCAACCAGGTAGGCGACATGCAGTGGGTAGATAGCACTACGCTGGCTATTTCTACCATTGCAGGACTGCACCTGCTAAACACTACGCATAAAACTGGTAAAACCTTTACTACTTCCGAAGGCTTACCAGCTAATGCACTGATCAATGTTATTCCTGTGAAAAACGGTGATTTCTATGTTACGCCTCAAAATGGGCTAAGCCGGTGGAACCCGCAAACGAGCCGGTTCACCACGTTCAGCAGCAGAGATGGCCTTCCCAATACCCCTTTTCTTTTTAATGCCTCCTATAACCTGCCCGATGGCCGGATTGTGATAGGCACAATGAATGAATTTTTTTATTTTCATCCAGATAGCCTTCGCGAACGTACGCCACCCGCTGATGTGCTGATTACAGGCGTAAAAGTGATGGACAAGCCCATCCGCCTGGACTCCGCTATGGCCAAAGATGGAAGCCTGCGGTTAGGGTATAACCAGAATTTTTTCACCATTGAATTTGCCTCACTGAGCTACTATGACGATAAGCGTATTAGCTACTTTTACCAGTTAGAAGGCATTGACCGCGAGTGGGTACGCGCAGGTGGAAATAGGTTTGCTAACTATACCAACATAGAAGGAGGCAACTACCGCTTTAAGGTGAAAGCCCAGCGGGATGATGGGACCAGCACGCTTCACGAATCAACGCTGGCTATATCCATACAGCAACCTTTTTGGAAAACATGGTGGTTTAAGGGTTTAGTGATCCTTGCCTTAACAGCCCTTGGCATAGGCATTTATAGCATACGTATTGACCGGGTGCTGGCTTTACAGAACATGCGTGTTCAGATTTCACGAGACCTGCATGATGATATGGGCTCTACACTCAGCACCATCAATATCTTATCTGCCATGGCCCGCCAGCATATGGGAAAGAATAAGGAGCAGACAGAGGGGCATCTGGAAAAAATCAGTGAGTACTCCCAGCGGATGATGGAAACCATGGATGATATTGTCTGGTCGGTTAACCCATTGAATGATGCGGCACAAAACCTGGTAGCGCGGATGCGAAGCTTTTGCTCGGAAGCTCTGGAACCGAAAGGTATTCTGTTTACTTTAGAGGTGGAAGAGGTGTCAGCTTCCCTGCGGCTGCCTCTGGCTATCAAGCACAATTGCTTTATGATTTTTAAAGAGGCCGTCAATAATGCAGTTAAGTATGCCCAGTGTAAGTCTATCCGGATCTGCTTGCGGATACAGAAAAAACAGCTCCTGCTAGAAATCCGGGATGATGGAGAAGGATTTGATATGAATCAGGCAAAGGAAGGAAATGGCCTGCTCAATATGCAGGCAAGGGCAATAGCCATACACGGCAAAGTAGAGTTCGTATCTGTCAAAGGTTCAGGTACAACCATTACGCTAAAGGCGCCGGTTAACGGATAAAACATTTTGATAAACAGAAAACACTGCAATACTATGATTAAACTACTCTTATATGAAGATAATAAGCCCCTTCGGGAAGGGCTAAGCATGCTGATGGGCGGCTCGGATGGTTTTATGGTGGCAGGTGCATTTCCTACGTGTAATAACGTATTGGAAGAGGTAGCTCAGCTAAAACCGGATGTTGTGTTGATGGACATTAATATGCCTGGCGTAGGTGGACTTGCCGGACTAAAGCTAATCAAAAACCAATTTCCGCAGGTGAAAGTAGTGATGCTTACCGTGTTTGATGACAACCAAACGGTATTTGATGCCATGAAAGCCGGGGCCGATGGGTATTTATTAAAGAAAACACCACCTGCCAAATTGCTGGAATACCTGCAGGACGTGTATCTGGGAGGTGCCGCGATGACTGCCTCTGTAGCCAGGCAGGTGCTCCAGCTTTTTGCGCATGCTCCGCTGGTTGAGCAAAAAAAAGATTATCAGCTCAGTGACCGCGAAAAAGAAGTACTTCAGTGGCTGGTCAATGGGTACAGCTATAAAATGATTGCCGGTCAGTTGTTCATATCGCTGGAAACGGTACGCTCGCATATTAAAAAAATATATGAAAAGCTGCATGTCCACTCCAAAACAGAGGCTGTCTCGAAAGCCTTTAAGGATAAGCTTGTTTGATTTGACTATGTACTCCAGCAACACCCATCTCTTTAAGTTCATTATTTTACTTACCTATCCATACACTCTACACTTACAACGCCGACTTTTGCCACTTTTCCCCTCAGCCCAATCATTCCTAATGCCTCTGTCTTCATGGTGGGATGTAGACCGGTTTTGTTTAATAAATCCTCAGAAACAAGCAGGCATTTGTTGTACTCATTGCAAACACTTTGAATTCTAGCTGCTGTATTTAGGGTATCTCCGTGGTAGGCAATATCGCGTTTAATCTCGCCTATTTCCACGGCCGTCACTTTGCCGGAATGTACCCCTGCTTTAAATTCTGGCAGAAATCCATAGGTCGTCATATAATAGGGGGCCCGGTCTTCAAACTGTTTTTTACAAGCAAAGTAAAAGCGGATGCAGAAGTGGTTCTTGAGCCCTTCCCGCTCAGGCCAGGTGACTACAATCTCATCACCCACGTACTGGTATACTTGGGCACGGTAAGCAAACAGCACCCCGTTAATATCTGCAAAACAGTCTCTGATAAAGGAACTGTACTGGATATGCCCTAGTTTTTCCGCAGTGGCGGTAGAGGATTTTAAATCCATGAACATAAAAATTCTTTCCTCCTCCTTGGGGTGGCGGTATCTTCCCATTAGCAGGGGCAAGAGAACTCCCGGTCCGTATTTCTTATTTACCTGATTGATGAAACTGATCACAAGGTTCATAAAAAAGTAATAGATCAACAGCAGATAAAATAAATAGTGCCATGACACATCATTAAGCCGGATGCCTGGTATGTACAGAGAGGGCAAAATGAATAAATCGAAGAAGACAAACCGCAAAAGCCATAGAAGCAGCGAAAGAAGCCCTAACGATCCGAGTGTTTTGAACAGAATGATTTTGCCGAGAGGTAACTTCCTGAACATTTTACTTTCAAGATAGTAGCCCAGTAAGCCAAGGCTTATTCCATACAATATCCCTAAAAGGACAGCCATCACTAGCATTGGCCGGAATCCTCCTGTAATGGGTAAATTAAATACCTGGCTAATGATATGAGCGTGCAAGCTCGTAATGGCTACCAGCAACAGGTTAGCCACTATCCAAAAGTTTACTTGTATAGCTACATAGGTAAGCAGGGGAAACCTGGCAGTATAGCGGTGTGCCAGGGTAGTGTACTCAAATTTCTGTGCCATCTTTTGCAAGATACTTGCTCAAATGAGAAAGCTCGAAAGTAAATGGCCTTTTTCTGCATATATTTTTCTGTAATACATTTTTTAAGGGTTTGCTAGAAGATTAGCTGCTCACGGCCCGTTTCTGTTCAAGCAAGTCTGTGGGCGGGTAACCAAATTGTTTTTTGAAGGCAAACGAAAAATGCGAGAGGTTTTCAAAACCTGTTTCATAACAAACATCAATGGGCTTTCTGTTTTTCTCAGAAAGTTCATAATGAGCCAATTCCAAGCGCTTTTGTGTAAGCCACCGTTGCGGCGTTGTATTAAATGCCTTTTTAAAGTCCCGTTTAAAAGTAGTCAGGCTTCTGCCTGTCAGATACCCAAATTTTTCGGTGGGCATATTAAACATGTAGTTTTTTTCCATAAAGCCTACTAATTCCACTTTGTGCGGGTCATCAAAGTTGGCCAGCATGCTGTCGATATCCGGATCAATGGCCCGCAGGATACTAATGGCTTCCGTAATTTTTAGTAAAGCTAAACTGTCCGGGAAGGGATCTGTCAGGTCAAAGTAGGGAATCAGCGAAGCTAGGCAACTTTCCAGTAAGGGATGATGGCTGTAGCTGCGAATCCTTGGATGGGGCGTAGGCTTCACGGTTGTAGCTATGCTGCTGTAAAACCCTCTCAGAATTTTTGTGGTAAGCAGCATGACCACCGTTTTATGAGGCAAGCCATCTTTGGGATAGTTGATGATGGTGGCAGGCTTATTTCTTGGAATCAGAAATATATCTCCGCTTTTGAAATGATACGTGGCTTCTGCCTGCACAATTTTGGTTTCCCCGGAAATAAACCAGATGAGCATGTGCTGATCAAAGACAATCTCTGATTTAAAAAACTTGTCTTCGTAACAGGAAAGTTTAATTTCCGGTGTCAGGTAGTTAGATATATGTTCCATGGCAGATTTGGAATGAATTACACGGTTGCCGGTTAGTAAACCTATGCAGACCGATAATACTATATAGACTGTTGATATTATATAAACTATTGATGATAAAACTTTATTTAGCGGTCCATATTTCAGCGGTGCATATTTATGAGTAATCGAAAATAGGGCTTTCTGCCTAAGATACAAACAATCAGGTAGTCTCAAATGAAATACCTGTCAGTTGCTCACTTAATTTCCACAACCGTTTAGCACTCTCTTTATCCAATGAATATGGTTTAACCCCACCGCTTACACCTGGTGACGCAGCGGCCAATGTGGCAACCTCTGCATCTTCGCAATATACCCCTCCAATGTTGTTGAGTAAGGGACTACTAGCACACCATACGGTAGTAGCCGCACCCTGTGGAATGGTTTTGAGTGAAGCAAGTACTTCAGGCAACATGTTTCCTTTGTCGTCCAAGAAGCCCATTTGCTGAAACAACTCCAGCGGTGCTTCCCTGCCTAGCTCGGTTCCATGGATAGACCCCGGATGCAAAGCGTAGGCCCGTATGCCAAATGCGTTGCTTCGATTGTCCAGCTCGAGGGCAAATAAATTACTGGCGGTTTTTGACTGTCCATAGGCTTGCAGCGTGTCATACTGGCGATGAAGGAAATTGGGATCATCAAAGTTTATATCTCCAAACTGATGCCCTTGGGAGGATACATTAATAACTCGTGCGCCATGGGCCATCTTGAGGGCCGGCCATAGCCTGGCAACCAGCTGAAACTGCCCCAGGTAGTTAGTGGCCAGCTGAGACTCTATGCCGCGGCTGTCCCTGCGTAAAGGCACCCACATGATGCCCGCATTGTTAATCAGCAGGTGAAGCGGTCTCCCTGTTGCTAAAAACTTTTCAGCAAAGGCATCAATGGAGTTTGGATCTATCAGATCCATTGAGCCTAGTTCTACATTAGCCATGCCTTGCAGATTCTTTTTTGCTTTCTCCATGTCTCTTGCCAGAACAATCACTCGTGCACCTGCCCCGGCAAGTACCCTGGTCGTTTCCAGGCCAATGCCTGTATTACCCCCAGTTACAATGGCAATTTTGCCCGCATGATCAATGCCTTTGATTACTTCACTTGCTGTGGTGGTGGCGTTAAATCCTGAACCTACCGGCTTCTGTAAGGCTCCTTGATAATTAGTCTGTCTCATGGTTTATGTGTTTTTGTTAAGACAAAGGTACCAAGCAGCTAACCTCCAGACTTTGTTTAAAAGACCTATTTTACTTTGTTTACAAGTCCATTTTGCCAGCACATACAGCAGGTTAGTAGCGAAAGGCATTCATTAAAACAGAGAAAAAATTCCATAAGAGGACTGTCCACCTTGTTTCCGGACAGCGTATCTAGGCTCATTTCTTAATAGCAGGATTTAAAAATACAGCTCGTGTTGCAGGTATATTCATCTAAAATTTTAGGAATATTTACAGCCGGTATAGATAGTTCCCTTGTGGCAGTGGCTATAGAAAGGATCAATATAGGTATGACTAAGTGGCTTAGTTGTTTGTATCCAACGATATCTGTCTACAGAATCCTATAAATAGGACTGGTAAACAGCTAATGAAAGGCATTTTTATTAGAGAATCAACTTCTATAATATCATTTTACCTGATTCGCATTCTTAACTTTTTGCTCTAGCATTAGGCGGTTGCTTAATTCTGTTGCCAATGAAGTGTCACTAGATGAGTCAACTGGATGATACATTTACTGTTGAACAGGCAATACAAAACAAGCTCAGACAAGGCGAATTTAAATTGAAAAAATCTACGATAATGCTTGCATCTGCGAAAAATATTTTCGATATTTATCTAGTTGCCACCGGGAAGATACAAACTTTTTAGTTCAAGGTTTCAAGCCTACTTAGCTGTAGGGATCTGCCTTTACCAACGATTGAAATGAAGAGTAATATCTGTAATTTCAAAAACTGGAAAAGTGTAGATTGAGGCAAATTGGCTAAAGGTGCATCCAACCAAAAGCAATAAGGTCTTTTTACCGGGAAGCAGAGGATCGTACTTCGTACTTGTCAAAGAGTATAGGACACTTTCTTACTCACTCACCTGAGATGATACACTAAAATGGGGCAACCCACTTTTTTGAATTATAGCAAACCCGATAGAAAGCTCTTAAAAGAGCGGTAGTTCAAGTGTCCCCTCCAGGAACTTGATTGCCGCTCTTTTGCATATAAAAGCCTCACGTATATAAACTCCCACTTTCAGCCTTATTACCCTGCGTAACAAATATGAATGCGTACCCGGCATTCGAAAGAAGGTGAACTCACTAGTCAAATGCCGTATAAAAATTTGACAGCAGCGTTTCTCCAAAAAGATTTAGGCGAGCCGTAAGCAACTTCAGTGTAAACTAAAAGCCTTACCTACTTAGTCAGCGAATGATCTTATTTGCTCTGTCCGTCTGAAAAAGCCAGCCATCTTCTCTGCCTACCAATCTGGTTCAATTATCTTTCTTATTTTTCTACATGCTTTAAAGAGCAATTCGGTGTACTTCCATCTAGATAGGCAAAGCAACCTGTCAAAATCTACCTTCGGATGTTTACCTTGTGTTTCTGTTAAGCACCTGATAGTCAAGAACTAAAGATAAAAAATAGGTGAACAAATAGTGAATGTTACACCAATGCTATACACTGGGAGATCTGTGTTACCGCTAAACGCCGGCCTGTTTTACCTTTGCTATCACAAGGCACTCACCGAACAGCCTTTACTAAAGTAGGTAACAACAAACCCCTTTTTCAATCATGTACAAATTACAGTCAGTAACATTTTATTTTTTTTGTTGTGTATGCGTAGTTGCTTTTTCTGGTTGTCAGGAAGATGCTTTTACAAATCAAGAAGTAAGGCCCCTGACAAATGCCACTGCTTCTAGTCAGCTTACCGAAGGAATGGGAGAGTATAAAGCTCCGAATGGAGAAAATTTGGCCTATCCGACCATTATCAAAAGAACATTTATTCCTTTAAACCCAATTTTTGCTAATACAAAATGCCTTTCCTGGAAAATCACCTGGCCAGCTTATCCGGCAGGCACGGACCCGGAAAAGATTCCTACAGTATTTAGAACCAGCAATGGTGCGTTAAACAGTATTTACTATCTGAACAACACCCACCCCCAGAATACCTTACTTGCTGATTTCTCACTTTACCACAATAATAAGCTGGAGGCCGCGGTAATGATGTGGGAGGAACTCGACTACAGAGACCTAAGCATGAAACCAGTATACTTTTATAAAACTGCTCATTCGCTTAAAACCATTGAAGAATGGGTAAAAGAACGGCCACAATTATTTGGTATTAACTGGCAAAGTTCCACCGAAATGGAGGCCACCTACCAGGCTGGAGATATCTTCCTGTATAAACTTGAAACTGATGGAGGAAACAAAATTCTGTATGGAGGCATCCGGATTGTATCTATGAATCCACGGGTGATTGAAGTATACCTGGCCGTGCCCAATATATAAAGTTCTTTTAGAATCCTTTCCAGCTATTCTTCATTCATGCTGATTTAACATGATTTCAGGGCAGAAACACCTGAACCAGGTTAGCTATGCCCACTAGTTTTCAACCATCATTCACTCCTTATTCACTAATTTATTTTCTAACACCATGCAAAAGATGAATTCAGCGATTGTGGCCCTTTATTGTGCGTCATTTCTCTCACTGTTAGCTTCAAGCCAGCTGCATGCCCAGGACTATCAAGGTAATACCACCCCGGCATGGCTTAAAAACGCGGGTAACTTATATGTGGCTCCCACGGTAAAAATAGGCATTGGCACCTCTACCCCGGCACGTAACCTGGATGTCTATAGCAACACCGCCAGCACCTATCTGCGGGTAGGTTCTACGGGAGGCACCCAAATGGGAAGCCAGAAGGCTGGCATTGAACTAAGACGAGTTCTTTCCAATGGTATCCATACCACCTGGTCTCTTACCAATGAAGGCGAATTTAAAATCAATAACAATGGTATTGGCATTTTCGAACTTCACCCAGGTCTTGCCAAGCTAGGATCCACAACTCAGCCTACCCAACTAAGCATTCAAGGTGCCAATGTGGAAAAATTAGCCATTAACAACGACATCTATCAAGCCGGATTATGGCTGTCCTCCAAAGCAGGTAGTACCACCCATACGCTGGCTATAGATGGGAATCAGATTGAAAGCAAAACGGCTTTATACCTAAATCATATCAAGCCTAGCGACATTCTGCTGGCCAATGGCGGCGGCAAAGTAAAAGTAAATACTACCGATGGTGAATCCCGCTTCAATATTGCTTCCAATACAGATATGCAACTGAAACTAATCAATTCCGGAACTGGAGGAGGGGCCTGGAGAATTGGGGTAGCTAACAGCAGCTGGGCTTCAGGAGCAGGCAAACTGGTCTTTTCCAAAACCAACAATTCTGCCGATGCCACCATGGTCATTACCCCTGCCGGCAATGTAGGCATTGGCCTTACTACGCCTTCCAAAACCCTGCAGGTAAACGGTACGATCTCTACCAAAATACTTGAAATCACCGGAGGTGCCGACCTGGCGGAACATTTTGATATCACTGCAGGCGAAACCCTGCTCCCCGGCGCGGTAGTAAGCATAGACCCAGAGAAACCAGGACAGTTACGCATTGCTTCCCAGGCCTATGACAAAACCGTAGCCGGTATTGTCAGTGGGGCAGGCGATGTGCAGCCGGGCATGCTGATGGGTCAGGTAGGTACACTTGCTAGCGGCCAGCATCCGGTAGCCCTTACCGGCCGGGTCTATTGCCGGGTAGATGCGGGTTTCGGAGCCATTCGCCCCGGAGATTTGCTCACCACTTCTTCTACTACCGGTCATGCCATGAAAGTAAGCGATCCACAGCAGGGACAAGGCGCCATCATCGGCAAAGCCATGACATCATTGGAAACAGGCAAAGGACTGGTATTAGTATTAGTAAGTCTGCAATAATTCCTGATCTACTTAAACACCTATTGACTATGAAAAAAATCAGGATACTTATTTTACTGAAAATAGTTTGCCTGGCAGCCATTCCCACCATGGCCCAGAAACTGGTTCCCTATACATTCAGGTTTGAGCAAAAGGCAGACTCCCTAAAAGAACCGGAGATAAAGGTGCTTACACAGGTAACGTATTCACAGGCTGTTTCACTGCGTTTGTATTTTAAAGGCACCCAGCTGGGAGAGAATAGTTATTTGCTTCTGGAAAGTACAGATGGGGCTAAGCAGGAACTGCGCAAACAAGATCTGGAAAACTGGCGGTACAGCTCTGCATACTTTAATGGAAATACGGTGAAGGTATCTTTAAAAGCAGCTGCCGGAGAGAAAAACAGGGTGCACATCAGTGACATTAAGGTAGGTGAGAAGCAGGCAGCACAGCCTAGTACAGCCAGAATATCCTCAGAAACTCTTCAAGCTCCACAAGCAGCTTCCTCATCAGCTTCTCTTACTGAAACCTATCCGTACGCTGCTGCAGTGGGCCGCTTTACCAACGGAACCAAATCTTTCGGAACTGGCTGGATTGCCCCCAATGGCGCTATTGTTACTTCCTATTATATATATATCACTTATGTATCGGATGATCATTTTTCGGCGGATTATGATATAATAGAATTTAATATACCTCCCTCGGATGCAGCCACCATCAAGCATCCTGGTCCGGAGGATCAATATCCCCTAGTAAAACAAACAAATGATCATAATAATGTAGGTCCTGCATTCAAAAATGCTTCCAGAAACAGTAGTTATATAGGGGGCTGGGCTATATTGCAAGCCTTACCCAACAGTACCACGGGGTTACGGCCAGGTGAACGCCAGGGACAATTTTTCCGGATTGCTTCTGCTAATCCCGGCATTTTTGTCACTTCTTCGGACGTCTTCCATGTAGATATTTTTCATTATGGAAAACCGTTAACAGTCAGCGGTTCCGGCCCGCTCCCTGCATTACAACTCGAGACAACTACGTTGCTGCCGCAGGATGGGTATCTTAAAAGTAATTCGGGCGTTGTATACTACAACCGGGAATGGTTTATACTTTATAATGCACCAGGCCTGCAGGATTTTATTTCGAATGATGTGATTGGCGGTGATGCCGGAGGCCCTATTACCTACCAAAATTCCAACTTTGCTATCGGGGTACACAATAGAAATACGCAAGACTTTACCGCTTATGGTACAGGGTTCAGTAACGGAGATTTCCGCAACGACTTGAATGATTTCTTTTCTTCCAAATCAGTGTATGTGGATTATGAACCACGTAGCCAAAATAATACCGGTAACGGAGAAATTTATTCTCCTTACCGGGCTGTTTCGCAAGCAGTTATGGCAGCACCAGATGGTGCACAAATTTACATCGCCAAAGGAAATTATTCTTCTACTTTCACCATTAACCGGCCCATGACGCTGAGGGCGCCAGTTGGAAAGGTAATTATTGGTTCATCGGCTGCCAATGCCCGCACAGTTGCCGGTCCTTCTATCCCAAGCGAGTTATTTATGGACAATAAGCCTATAAGCTTTAATGACTTAGCGGAAGAAGAACTAGCATCGTCTGCAAGTTTGGTAAGTTCCCCCAACCCATTTACTGACCGTACGGAGGTAAAATACTTGCTGCCAGAGGAAACCGCTGTTAGCGTAAAAGTATATGATATTATTGGCAACGAAATCCGCACCCTGTTGCAAGCTTCTCAATTGAAAGGAAACCATTCTGTCGTATGGGATGGCCAGGATAGTTGGGGCAATCCAGCTTCTACCGGTAAGTATATTATCAAACTGCAGGCCGGTACGCAAATCCGCTCCGTCCGGGTCATTAAAAAATAATCTATCACATTCAATCAATTTAACTTTATGAAAACAATCGCAGGCATTCAATTCCTACTTATTCTACTTCTCACAGTTGGGCTATTCACCGCTTTTAATAGTAAACTAACGCCATCTCCAACCATGGATTACGCCAAGGAACAGGCGCAGATCTTACAGCTGATTGACACAGAATCTAAGGCTTTCTGGGATAAGGATTATGAAAAATGGGCCACCTGCTGGGTACACGAACCCTATATCCGCACGATGGGCTGGTGGAAAGACGGAGGTGTTACAGTAGTGAAAGGATGGGAGGAAAGAGGCCCTAGAACCAAACAACACATGGAACAGAATCCGGAACCCAATCCGCAGAACGTACAGCGGGAAAACATCAGCATTCGGATTTTGCAGGATGCTGCCTGGGTCACGTTCGACCAGTATGGCAAGGATAATGGAGAACCGGTAATGGACATGCCGGGACTTAGCCGGGAAACCCGTTTTCTGGAAAAACACAATGGCCAGTGGAAGATTGTGTATGTAGGCTGGCTGCTAGAAGGGGAGAAGCCTTAAAAAAGTCTTTTTAAATAACTATAAGTCAATTAATTATTCAATCAAAATCAATAATGAAATCACTCAAAATCTATTTTTTACAGGCCGCCATTATAGGCATTCACACTTTATCCGGTTGCCAGAATGATGCACTCAATTCATTAAGTTCACAAGCCAGTCGTAACACAAGTGGCACTGCCGTATTAAACCTGCCACCTCCGGATGATCTGGCACCTCACGGAGCTATCATTATTCCTCCTTCCAGTGTAATTAAGCAGGAGTATCCACAGGCTACCAGCTGGCTTGTTACCTGGAATAATCCTTTGCCTGATTACCGCTATTCATTAGCAGGTATTGTCAGTACCGTAGATAGTTCTTTTCAAAGTTACAATTCTTTGAATTAAGCTTCCCCGGAGCATACGGCTAAAGCAGATATGGTCTTATTACTTGGAAGGATACATTCGCTTAAAAAAGCTGCTCCTGTACTGGTGCATGGAGCATCTGCAACGGCAACCCTGTTTAAACGATCTGGCCTTTCTCCGATAGAATTTGCGGTGGCGGTTCAGAATAATCCGGCATTGTTCCAGCAGGAGTTTGAAAACAGTGCGTATTACCCTAGTGAAATTGAACCAAACTCTTCTTCTTCTGACTCCGGAGATAACGAATATTACAAGAGCGGGCAAATATATCTCTTTAAAACAGACCGCACCCCAGCTGTGTATGGGGCTATCAGGATTGTGGATGCTACAAATGTGTATACCGGTACAGCGCCCCGAGTGATACAGATAGTGGTGCATAGAAGTAATGGAATTCTTAAACCATAAGCTGTACTTGTTGCCTTATTCCGATAGCAGCCTGTTTGCTAGTCCTGCCGGGTATTTTATTCAACTCTTTATTAAAGAAAGCATATGAACACGCAAGATCGTACTAATCTTTTTGACAAAATTGGAGGGATGCCAGCCGTAGATGAGGCCGTTGACCTATTTTATATAAAGGTACTGGCAGACGAGCGGATCAGCCATTTCTTTCGTTGGACACATATGAAATCACAGCATAGCAAGCAAAAAGCTTTACTGGCATATGCTTTTGGTGCCCCGCTCAAATACAGCGAAAAAAAATTAGTGATGCCCATAAACACTTGCTGACTATCAGATTAAGTGAAGTGCATTTTGATGCTGTTAAGCAACATCTGGTTTCTACGCTCAGAGATCTGGAAGTGGCCGAAGAACTGATCTATCAGGTAGAGGAAATTGCTGAAAGTACACGCGGCCATGTGCTGGGCTGGCAAGTACACTAGCACACCTGCTATTCAGATAGGATTCATTTGCTATTCTGACAGTGGCATGCAGGCAGACCAGTGTTGAGCGATCATCCGGGTCTGCTTGTTGCATTTCTGCTAACTAAGATCAATAGTTACATAACTCAGGATGGCTCCATTATGTACTTTAGGGTAAGACAGAGAGCTATTAGCTAATCCTTCAATAGAACAGTTTTAGAACATAACAAGTGGGTAGAAAACTCATCTGTTTTGTTTAGCTTTATGCACTTTAAACCTTACTGGTTCAAGGCTAAAGTATGAAAAGTGGATAAGGTATGTGCATAGGGCTATGTTAGTACCAAAGAGCTGCAAAACCGGCTCAGGTTGCTCAAAAGCTGATTAAACTATGTTAATTGTCATGTAAACCTACAAAGTGGCAACTTAGTTACCACCGTTCATAACACAAAACAAGTTCACAGTTGCATTTAGCTATCTTCTATTGGCATACGAGCGTGTAGTGAAAAAGGCAATCTGTTTTAACCGATAGTCAGCCTCCGCAATAACAACTTATAGAAGCCTGAATTTTTAAAACGTACAGGGATTATAGAACAAATGCTAAAAGAAGACATCCTACCCTTTGGCAAGTATACTTGGCGCGTACTTGACCTGAAAGATGATAGGGCATTGATTATTACCGAAGACATCCTAGAACTGCGATGGTATCACAACGAGTTTGTAGACATAACCTGGGCAGATTGCGATTTAAGAAAATACCTTAATGATGAATTTTACAATACATTCAGCCAAGATGAAAAGGCAAAGATCCTAACAATTATAAACAAGAATCCCGGCAATCGATGGTTCAACACAAAAGGAGGGGAAGACACCATTGACAGCCTATTTTTGCTAAGCCTGGAGGAGGTTTGCGAGCATATGGGAGATAGCAGAGCAAAATTGACGGATAAAGGCAGGCAAAGATGGTTGATAGATGACCAAAACAATGGAAGACGACAAGCAAAGTATGGAAACGATTTCCACTGGTGGCGTCTGCGGTCACCAGGCTATTATGGGCGAACAGCTGCAAGCATCAGCAAAAATGGGTATGTATACGTTCGTGGAAATGGTGTCTATGGCAGGCCCAAAGATGGAGGTGGCCTTCGCCCCGCTTTGTGGCTGAAGCTGAAAGAGTAAGTCTTTTACTACTATCTGCCAACAACGGATTTTTTAAAAGAAATTTCTTATCCCTAAATGTGTAAGCCCATTTTATATGAAAAATCAGCTACTTGTCGATACGAAGCTGCTGTTTTTGTTAGCTTATTTGGTATCTTCACCTGTCTTATTCTATCAAAATACTGCATACTTTTAAGAATTTTCCCTGGGTTTTACAAGCAGGAAACAATGCAAAAGAAAATAGCCATTATCGAAATACAGCAGGAAACTAATTCCTTTTCTCCTGTTCTAACTACGCTGGAAGATTTCAAAGCGGCTGCTTTAGGCTATGGAGAAGAGGTACTAGCAATCAGCGACATACATTCTACCAAGCAGATAGCCGGTTTTCTGAAAGCGGTGAGTAAATATGGCAACGGGCAGATTGGCGTAATTCCGGTCATTACTGCCTGGTCTACTTCTGGTGGGCCAGTGGCCAAGCAAGTTTACCAAGGATTTAAAGAACATGTACTAACAACCCTTCAGCAGAACCCAGCTCTGGATGGCATATTTCTTTCTATGCATGGGGCAATGGGGGTAGAAGACATGCGTGATCCGGAAAGTGATATGCTGCAAGCCATCCGGCAAGTTTGTGGAGAAAGGATACCTATTGGGGTGGCCTTCGACCTGCATGCCAATGTAACGGCAGAAACCGTCAGGCTGGCCACCTTTATTACGGCGTATCACACCAATCCCCACCGCGACCATTTTCAAACAGGTTTTCGTACCGGAAAGATTCTGATAGACACAATACAGGGAAAAGTAAAACCGGTAATGGCCTTTAGAAAATTGAGACTGCTCAAAGGCGGAGGCTTTACTATTGATTTTCTCGCTCCCATGCGGAAAATATTCCAATGGATGAAAAAGATGGAAAAAAGCCCTGATGTATTAAGCATTTCCACCTTTATGGTCCACATCTGGCTGGACGATCCGGAACTGGGATGGAGTACCGTAGTGGTTACAGATGGAAAAAGAGCGTTGGCTGAAGAGTTGGCTGAAACGCTGGCAGATATGAATTGGCAGGTTCGCCATATTACCCATCCCCAGCCGGTAAGCCCGGCCATCGCCATAGAAAAAGTAAAAAAATCCTGGTTTGCCCGTCTATGGGGTACTACTATTCTGTGTGATGTGTCAGATATTGTTTCAGCTGGCGCCCCAGGAGAAAATACTTGGTTGCTGAAAACGATTGTCCAGCAGGTTCCCCATTTAAGAGCTTACATCCCGCTTAGAGATGCTCAGATGGTGGAAGTAGCGTTTGGAAGTAAGCTGCATGAGGAAATTGAAGTAAGGGTGGGGGCAAAACTGGACAGGGTCTATAATCAGCCATATACCTTCAAAGGAGAAGTAATTTTTAAGCAGCACAGGCAAGACACTGGCAAAACGGCCGTCCTCAAAAACAGGGGTACCCACCTGATCCTGACAGAACGCCCGGTGGCTGCTTTCTTTCCCAAATTTTTTACAGAACTAGGGTTAAACGTATGGAAGGCAGACATCATTGTAGTAAAGAACCTGTTTCCGTTCCGCTATTTTTTTCTGCTCTACAATCGGAAAACTATCAATGTGGTTTCGGCTGGTACTACCAATTTGGATGTTTTTCAGCTTACCTATGGACATATTTCCCGGCCTATTTATCCATTAGATAAAATTGAAAGCTGGAAGTAAAGTCAGGGTTTCTTAGCCTGATACCTCAAAAGAAATACAATGTAGCTATAATTCCCTTTTTACAAACTGTCAGCCCTAAATCTGCCTGCATACCATATTCACTAGCAAGGCTTACGAAAATACGACTTTGTCAGGGCCGTCTGCTATCAAGATCTCTGCAATTCTATCTAGTTCTTTGTTGCAATCTTCGGCTGTAATGGTGCCCACTTCCAGTAAGGCATTGATATTCTGCACAGAAGCATCATCCATTTCTTGATTAGCATCCTTAAACCGTTCGGGTTGTATCCGGATATATTGATCGCTTTTTTGTACGGCATCAAACATTTTCCGTAAGTGATAATCAGTAATTTCTGAAGCGCCAGACATCATAATGTCAATAATAGGTTTTATCCAACCGACGGCTCCCCAGTTTTTTGCCTTATGATACTTATACGCATCATTCACATCGCCAGTGCCGATAGAGACAATAAACATATCTTTAGCAATAGGATTTTGTTCAGAGTTTCTAATTTCTGAATAAGCACTTAGGGCGGGATTATTCACAAAGACCCCCCCATCAATTAGCGCATAGGAAACATTACTCAACGATTTTATAAGGGCTACTTCAAAATAGGTTGGCGCGGCTGATGTAGCCCGGCAAACATCTTTTACAAAAAAGTCGGCACCCTCTCCCTTTATGGCAAAGTCATGCTGGGCGAAAAAGTGGGCTTTTCTCCGGTCAATATCATAGGCTGTAACAATGCAAGGCTTCAGCAGCTGGCTCAATCGGATGTCCTGAAAATAACGGGCAAGCAGCGTTTCTAAGGCCGATGCATCATACTTCTCATCTAAGGTTCCATTTACCGATTGAATACTTTTCCACAGCGCAATATCAAAAATCTTTGCCCCGTTTTTTACATATAAATCAACGGCTTGTTCGGCGGAAAACTTAGCTTTCCGTGGATCATTCTCGGACGGGCAAAGGTAGATACACGCCAAGATTCCGCCAGTACTTGTTCCGGCAAAGAAATCAAAGTAGTCGGCCAGGCGTGCCTCCGCATTTCCAGATAATCTTTGCAGCTTTTTTTCTAAAGTGACTAATACTTGTCCAGGAATAATACCTCGTATTCCTCCACCATCGATTGATAAGATCTTTTTCATAGAATCATAGTTAGTTAGTAAGGCTTCTGTTTTCCTATGGCTTTCCATTCTTATGAGCCTGCTGTTGAAAAAGAAGCATGTGTAATGAAATTATATAAGATTTTAGTTGGTAGACGTAGGTAGGCATAGGCATTCTTTTATACACGAACAGTTTAGTTAATTATCCCATACCCTTATAAGCAGGCAGCATTTAAAAAGTATATGAATCTAACACGTCTACGCTTTACTTCTACACTCCTAGATACATGTAAATAGTAGCTATTCACCTGCCGGGCTGTATGTTACACTATTGGAGCTAACACCTGGTCCAGGCCTGCTTTGCGGGTAAATTCATTTTCAAACGTGCCTTTGAAATTGAAAAACCGGTAAGCAGCCAGCCACTCATTAAATTTAGGATAAAGCTTGTGAAGCAGTTCTGTCGTAAAAGGAAAGCCAAAATTAAGCCCCCAATGTGGTCTGCCGCCCTTTAGATACATCATGGTTTGCAGGTGAGTAAATATTTCCAATTCCTTTTTATCATCATCTGCTGCCTTGCTATTTACCCGCAGGATTTCAACATAACACCATTCCCCTACTTGTTTTCCGTTATAGGTATGGTAATTGGGTGCCAGATACGCCTTAGAGGGTCTTACAAAGCGCAAGGCAATAGGTGCGTTTAAATAATATCCTCTGCCCATGCTGCTCACTTTTTCTATACAAGCCAGGAGTAAGTCTATGGCTTCTGGTGCTTCTTCAGCGGGAAAGGCAATTTCTATACCTGTGCCTATGCTTTTGGTTTTTCCGCTGCCGGCATTCCATATTTTGTAGGCTATATCGGTATAGCCTCTTCCTCGCCTGGTATTGTCATTTTGTGAGCGTAGCGCCGATTCAATGATGCGTTTTTTAGGCATCAGGCCTGAATTAGTGATATGCCTGATCAGATTTACACTCAGCGGCCAGTTGGCGAAAACAGATGGCCATATTTTTCTCCTGGTTTCTTTTTTTCCTGATCCGGGCACATTACTAGGTTTTATTTCTTTTACCAGAATGGAAGGGTTTTTTTTACGGTTCAGTTTGTAAGGGTTAAGCTGAATGTAGTAGAAGTACTCCTCTTCCGGGTCGGCCGGCAGAACTGGTTTTTGTAGTGTCTGCTTTAAATTCGTGCTCCAGCCGGATTTGTAGTAATAATTGTCTGCATGGAGCAGGGTCATTTCGGCTATCTCAATAATGGCTGAGTAGATAATGCCGAAGCAACCCATACTAACTAGCAACGAGTAGAACTTATCATCATCCTGAATCAGCAGTACGTTGACTTTCTCTGGATGATTGTTATAGTACAGCTGATGTTTATCCGGGTCTGTTATTCCATTCGTGGGTTCTATCCGGTAAACTTTTCCCTCACAAGATACCAGTAAAATAGAGCGGATCATATCATGGTAGGCAGAATATTTGCCACCAGAGCCGTGGGTACCGGTAGAGAAGGCCCCAGCAAATGTTTGTACATCTCCGCCGCCCATATTAAACATTCTTTTGCGGCCAAACCTGGCTATATCGTTATTGGTATCAGGGCAGAGTATATGGTTGATCATGCGAATGGTGAGTCCTCCCAGGGCATCAAAGTGCTGTTTTTTATTGACGCCATCTTTCAATAAATCCAAGGATGACTGGTCCAGGCTATGCACCGTTTCATTATGCTTGCTTAATGAGTAAGTAAAGGTTTTAGACAGATCTATGTAACAATGATCGGTGGCAGGGGCTAACGAAAAGGAATGGCGGGAACCTAAGCCCTTTACTTTCAAGTGATTTTCTTCGGCATAGCGTACAGCATTTACTACTCCTTTTAAAGAGTGTGGAAACAGCATGGAAACAGGTTTGGCAAAATCCCAGGTAGCAGCCGGATTTGTGACAAACTCCTGGTGTTTGATATCGAACTCCTCGCCGCTAAAGGCAACAAGGCCAGTTACTTCCGGAATTTCGTCGCCTTCTTCTTCGAGAGGGTCTGCAGCGGGAGTGGCAGCAAGTAATTCGACTAACTCATCCACTGCTTGTTCATCATTTGCCATAGCGCCAATTTTTGATAAACTGGCTTGTAAATTTGTGGTAGGGGACATACCTTCTAGTTAGTTAAGATGGGAAGTTTGTTTATCTGATCGCTTGTCTACCCGTAGAGCAGACATGTATTCTCTTTTTTTTATGCTTGATAGCGTGTACTAACAAAGAATTCAATTACGCATGCATGCTCAAAATGCTAGCTTACACTGGTTGTAACCAGAATATAGCTAAGAAACTACCTGTTGGCCGCATATAGCCTGTATCTTTTCTAAGATATATTAGCAAAAGGTAAATAGGTAAGCACAAAAGTTGAGAAAAGATAAGGTATTGTTTTGAGCAAGTCAATACCTATTTTTAGGTATACGTAGAATGCGGCTCCTTGTGTAAATGCTTTAGGATCAAGTCTAGAAAATGGTTAGAGGTATTTGGTTACAAATGGGTATGAACAATCTGGTAATGCGTTAGAGGATATAAGTACTTTGCCTTTCCAGGATTTTGTGATCCTTGGTTAAACTGCTGAAAGAATTAAAATTGCCAAGTATAAGTCGGGTATACCTTTGCTTGATTTTCCTGTTCGTTGAGCTACAGGAAACAATATTTTTAATCTCATACAACCATTTCTCCAAATTTTCCCACCTTATCGTTGAATGGTAGTTAAGTCATTGAGCTATATACAAGACCCATACGAACTAGAGCTTTTAGACGGCTGTATGCAGCACGACAGAAACGCACAGCGCGCTTTGTATAATAAATACAAAGATGCCATGTATACCTTGCTCGTTCGAATGTTCAACGATGAAGAAGATGCTGCTGATGCCCTGCAAGAAGCCTTTATAGAAGTGTTCCGAAGTCTTAAAAATTACAGGGGCGCCTCTTCACTAGGAGCCTGGATTAAAACTATAGTCATTAGGAGTGCACTCTGCAAGCAAAAGACCATACGTCCTTTTGAGCCAATGAGTGAATTTATTCAAGATCATCAACCCATTGTCTGGGATGTAAACCTGACAGGTGAATACTTGGAAAAGGCTATCCAAAAATTGCCTGCAGGCTATAGAAATGTGTTTTTGCTAGTTGAAGTAGAAGGCTATACACACCGGGAAGTTGCCAAAATACTAGGTATTGCCGAAGGCACTGCCAAATCACAGCTGTTTCAAGCTAAAAAAATGTTGCAACGCCTGCTAAAAGATCTGATGGAATGAAAAATAAAAATATACTCAAGCACGCATTAATGGAGTTGCCTCAACATAAAGCACCAGAGCAAGTATGGCATAGGATAGAGCAAGCGTTGGATAAAGAAAAAGGCCTGCTGCACTTAGACCGTGCGATCACTCAATACAAAGAGGAGATCGTGCAAGCAAATCTTCCCTGGGAAACAATTGAACAAGAGCTTGAAAGCCAACAGATCCTGAATAGGGCTATAAATGCCTTGCCAACTTACAAAGTTACTAAAGATGTATTGGAGAGTATCCTTTCAAAGACACAAAAGAAAGAACCGCAACTTAAACATCCTTTTCTGTACTGGATAGCTGGCCTAGCTGCGTCTATTATACTCCTAATTGGCTTTTTATGGCTAAATAAAACCCCGGCTAGCGCTGAAAAAATACAAATAACTTATCGGGAGGAGGCTTTTTCCTCTACAGACTGGCAGGCGATGTACAGCCAGGTTCCGGAAGAGGATGAGCTAATGCAATTTATCCGAGAAAACTGTGCTGGGCTAGCCATACAGTGTCAGGAACCGGGTTTCAGAGGTTTACTAGAAAAATACCTCGAGCTTCATGCAGCCAGGCAAGAACTACTACATCAATTTAAAACACACCAGGAACAAACACAACTGGCTAGTTATCTGGTACGCATTGAAAAAGAAAAAACAGAAGTAGGGAAGAAACTAATTCAGCATCTACTGTAATGTTATTTGCCGATTAAATCAAAGAAGAAGATGTTGTAGGATCTATTTAAACAAAAGCTGTACGCTAGCAAGCCATACATTCAAAAGGGTTAACAATGAAATTATTACTGACATCTGGTCTGCTGCTTTTAGGTATTTTCTTAGCCGGTAGGCTGATGGCTCAAGGAAAGGTGCAAGTGATTACCAAAACAGTGGAGAAGAATTTTTCCTATAAAGAAGGCGAATCTATTCGAATAGAAGGTGAGAAGTCCAAAATTAAAGTGGTAGGGTGGAAGGGTAAGGAAGTAAAGGTGAAACTAAAACTTATTTCCAAAGCACTTACTAGACAAGTAGCCGAGCAAGAACTGGCCTACCAGCGGTACATCCTGGAAAAAAGAAAAGGAGTGCTGTACTTAAAAAACTATTTCGCATTGCCTAAAGGAAAAGCGCAACTGAATGCCATTCTATTAGCTGAATATGAAGTGTGGGTACCAGCAGAGGTATCCTTGCAAATAACAAACAGCTATGGCCATGTACATGTAGCCAATATATCTGGACACACGAGCATAGATAGCAAGTATGGCAATATTACCCTAGAGAATACCAAAGGGCATGGTATTTACAAAAGCTACTTTGGAGATTTTACGGCTACAAATATAGCCGGGCAAATCACTTGCTCTTTTGCCCATACCAAAACCAGCATTGAAGGCATAACTGGTTCTGCTTCTTTTAAAAATACCTTAGGAGATATCTCTATAAGCGGCTTAACTAATATTTCTTCCTTAACAGTGGATGCTGCCAAATCTGATGTACAGCTTTTTATAAATCAACTAAACCTCTATCAATATCAAATGGAATCGCAATTCGGGGAAGTCACTCTGCCAGCGCATTTAAAAAGCAATACAGTTAATTATTCTCCAGAAGCATCCAGGTGGCAGTATGGGGCAAAGGGGTTGCCTTTGATAAAAGTTAGCACGTCGTTCGGCAAAATTACATTGGAAGGAAAATGAAACAGATACTTATTCTTTTCATCAGTTTACTTACCGGGCTGCCATGGGTAGCGGCCCAGGAGAAAGTCACGATTGAACGCAGTGAGGAAGAAATGGATACTGCACGCTTTGCTCACCTGGTGAATTCTTACAACCATGTAATCAGAGCTAACGAAGAAAAAAAGCAATTGATTAAGATTGATCTGATCGGCCCTGTTTTGTACCTGTTTTCCTTAGGGGAAAGAAATGATTCAACCAAAAAACATATAAACAATATGCTCAGGCTCTCTTTTGAGAGAAAAATAACGCCTGCCTGGTCCTATATCGTGGGCACTACCCTTCAGGCAGATAACAGGCGTATCCGGGATGTGGGGCTTCATGGAGGAGTACGGTATTATTATAACCTGAACCGCCGGATTCTGAAAGGCAAGAGTGCCAATAACTTTTCGGCCAATTACCTGAGTACATTTGTGCAGGGCAGAACCCGGCCCCGAAGAAATGAGCAAGATCTTTCCATACACCTGGTATATGGCATTCAACGAAGAATTACCAGATGGGGCTATGTAGAGGCAGATGTAGGAGTAGCGAAAAGTATCATCAAATATCCTGACCGGAAAGCAGGCCTGGAGTTTAGAGCAAGCATTCAACTAGGAATAGCCTTTTAATATACTTGTATTTACAACACTCCAAAGCTATGTTACTTATGAAAAAAATCAACAGAATTCTAAACCTCAACCTTTGGCTCAGCCTCAGCCTTTGGGCTTTGTTTTGGCTCCATGCAGTGCAGGCTATAGGTCAGAAAACGAGTTATCTGGAGTTTGGCGGTGGCTTTACATACCATGTGATAAAGGATGATGCCATGTCTCCGGTTCGCTACAAAGGATTGCTGCCCACCTTGTCTTTTGGCATTTTGAAAGAAAAACAAGGAAAGCGGTTAACAGAATTACGTCTGCCTATACAATATGCCCTTATTACTTCAGGGGATTTTAAAAAATACCCCACCATGAAAGCCAACATGTTTCGCTTCGATATAGATTATGTGTATTTGCGGAAGACTACTCTGATAAAGGACACACTGAAAGGTACATTTTTTCTGGGAGCCTCTTTGCATACCTTTCTGGATGTGAGGCATCTACCTCAACTAGATAACAGTGCTATCGTGTACGACAACTTTACTTCGTTAGCCATAAGTGCAGCATACAAGCGTAGTTTCAAGGTAATACGTAAACTGCTTACCCACTATCACCGGATAAGCTTGCCTGTGCTTTCCTATGGTAACCGGCCCAATTACCTGAATATGTACGATGTCACCGACCCGGAGGATGATCTGTTTAAGTATGCGCAAAGAAATGCCCGGATGTGTAGTTTTGGCTCTTTTGGGCGGATTATGCTGCGCAATTCCTTACTTTATCCTATTAGAGGGAATAATCAGCTAGGCATCAGTTATGAGTGGCAATATTACACTGCTTCCTTTACAGAGCAAGTAAAAGGCGCTTCTCATGCCTTGTTGTTCTCATTGTTAGTAACTATTTAGACACCCTTACTATGAAAAAGATACTTGTAATTTTATTATTATTTGTTTTTACAGCTTGTGAGGAGGTGTTTATTGAGAAAGATCCTCCCAGTGACAATGTTGCTAGTTTCGATCTGCTCTGGAAAGAACTAGACCGTAAATATTCTTTTTTTGAATACAAAAGAATCAACTGGGATTCTGTATACACGGTTTATAGGCCACAAATAACTACTAACTTAACCCGGGAAGAGTTATTTGAGGTGATGGCCCAGATGCTCTCTACCCTTCGGGATGGACATGTAAACCTGCGTTCGGGAGATAATATTTCCAAATATGAAAACTGGTTTCTGGATTATCCTGCCAATGTAGATAGAGAATTACTGATCCGCCATTACTGGGGAGATTATCATATTACCGGTCCTTTGATCAATACCATTATTGGCGATGTAGGCTATATTCATTACAGCTCTTTCAGGAACCCCATCAGTGCCGACAATTTAGATTATATTTTTACCCGCTTCAAGGATACCAAAGGACTTATTATTGACATACGAAGTAATGAAGGAGGAAATCCCAAGAACAGTTTTAAGATCCTAGAAAGGATCATTACTGAGCGGAAAATGCTATACAAACAAGCCTTTAAAAATGGACCAGGCCATCAAGCATTTGAACCATTCCACGAAATATACCTCACGCCTGATTTTGAAAATGTCCGGTTTGAGAAAAAAGTAGTGGTGCTGACTAACAGGCGCTGCTATAGTGCAGCCAACTATTTTGCTGCATCCTGTAAGGCATTAGGTATTACACTAATCGGAGACCAGACTGGTGGAGGAGGGGGAGTGCCGGCAGGCTCCGAATTACCAAACGGTTTTTTTGTAAATTACTCTGCTTCGGTTTCTCTTCTGCCAAATGGCTATAATATGGAAGAGGGAATCGTACCTGATATTGCTGTGACTATGACAGAGGCAGACAGAAACAAGGGCATAGATTCCATTATAGAAAGAGCCTTACTGGAATTCAAGTAGAATACCTATTAGTTGCCGACTTTTTCCTACGCTATGTTTTGACCAACCAACGAGTCTTTGTTTTTTAATTACTTGTATCCAAGCACTACCATTAAAGTGGAATATAAGCATAGTGAATTTCTACATGTTAGTAGACTAACATACAGTTAGCTTACCTTCCTTTTCAACTTACTGGTAGAAATAAATAATCTTTTATGTAGATGCTAACACCTGCTTATAACAGGTAGCTAGGTGATAGTTGAGAAACATGAGTTATGTTGTTGTTTAAGGAATATACGGCTTACTAACAACCAACTTATCTCCCGATAGATCTGCTTCAAACAGATGAGGAATGCGCCGGTAGCGGCCGTTGATGCTTTTATGACTATGTATGGACATCAATAACTTTCCATCTAAGGTGTGAAACAACATACCATGGCCATAATTGAGTGGTGTTATGGGGTCTTTCTCCTGGATCCAGGGGCCATCCAAGGTACCACTTTGTGAATAGGCAACGCCTTGCGTGTACACATCATAAATCCAGCTGGTCCATATCATGCCCAGTCGTCCGGTTCCTGTTTTAAACAGATATGGGCCATCGGTTACTTTATTTGGACGGTCTTTGCCATTTTTGTCTTTTTCCCGGCTCCAGGGAGCCTCACTGGCCCGGAACAACAGCTTGCTACTACCAATGGTACCACTTAAATCTGGTTTCAATTCAATCTTTTCAATTGTCCCATTCAAGTTTTGCAGCCATTCATAGCAGTAGACCATATAGGGTTTCCCGTCTTTATCTACCCATAAGGTACCATCCAAGGTTGGCATATGAGCAGGTAAATAGGTAGAATCTTTCATGGGTATATAGGGGCCATCCGGCTTGTCACTTACCAGAACATGGCAGGCCCTGCGTTCAATGATGTTCTCCCCGACAGTATCGATCTTGACGGACCGGTTAGTGAAAGTAGCAAAATAATAATACTTGTTTTGAAAGGCGTGAATTTCGGCCGCCCAGATCATCGGGTTTGGCCCCATCCAGGAGTTTGGGTCTGTTTTAGTTACACTAAAGGGGCCATCCCACAACTTCAAATCTTTGCTCTTCCATACCTTGCCCCCAGTTCCGGTCATGTAATAGAGCTTTGTTTTAGCATCGGCCAGAATAAACGGATCACTAAGTACAATAGAATCCAGTGGCATATTTTTTTTGACTTCAACGGTCTTACTCTCTTGTGCCTTGAGCACGAAGGAAATAAATAAGCAAACCAGGAACGTAAACCCAAAATGTTTCATATCAGTATCTTGTATGAGAAAAGCCAAAGATAAAATTTCTACAAATACACTTATTCAATATTTGTAACTAAAGGTGTCTGCTGATTGATTGCTATCCATAAGAATAGAAAGTAATCTTTAGGTGCTTTACTTACAGGCATGAAGGTCTGAATAAAAAGTATGGAGAGGGTAATATACAAAATATCCCTTATCTTTGATCAAGGGTCGCTTTAAGAGATAACTAAGAATTTTACCCCTTTATTTGTTTTGCCTTGTTTGTATCACTGCACAGAGATTGTGTGAAAGCTTATAAAAAATTATCCGGTATCACCAGACGACTGATCTTTAAAGAACAGCTAGCTGTGATAGGAAGAATGGAGTAGATTTAAGAACTTATTGAACGGAGTAGTTCTTGCCGGATACACCCATTGCTATGTATTAATTAATTGTATTTTCATTCAATAAATATTTCTTTATGAAAGTGTTTTTTGCATTTTTCGTCCTATTCAACCTTTGTATAGCTCACAAAAATCCATCAACCAATCCTGTTGTTATTAAGCCAGCAGAGATAAAAACCGGGGCGGAGCAGACTGAAAAATACTTGCCTTATCTGAAAGGAAAAAGGGTAGCCCTGCTTGCTAATCAAACCTCTGTAATTGGCAAAACGCATTTGGTGGACAGCCTAACCAAAGTAGGTATTACCATCGTAAAAGTGTTTGGCCCAGAACACGGTTTTCGAGGCAATGCCAGCGCCGGAGTTGTGGTGGCTGATGCTACTGATCCGGTGACAGGCATTCCGGTGATCTCCTTGTACGGCAAAAAAAGCAAACCCACCAAAGAAGATTTAGCCGATGTAGACATCCTGATTTATGATCTGCAAGATGTAGGATGCCGATTTTATACCAACATCAATGCACTTGCACGGTTAATGGAAGCCTGTCATGAAAACGGGAAAGAACTCCTTATTTTAGACAGACCCAATCCCAATGGCTATTTAATTGACGGCCCCATCCTGGATTTAAAGTTTAAGTCAGGCATTGGCATGTTTCCCTTGCCTATTTCGCATGGATTAACTGTAGGTGAATTTGCTCAAATGGCCAATGGAGAAGGGTGGCTGACAAACAAAGTGAAATGTAAGCTGAAGATCATTCCTGTGGCCAACTACACGCACGATATGCCGTATGTATTGCCGGTAAGTCCCTCACCTAATTTAAATACCCAACAAGCTGTAATGCTGTACCCTTCCACCTGTTTATTCGAAGGCACATACCTCAATCATGGCCGCGGTACCTATTTTCCTTTTACCGTGATAGGCAGTCCTGAACTCAAAGGCAAATACGAATTTTCCTTTACCCCAACCAGTATCAAGGGTATGGCAGAAACGCCACTGTTCATGAACCAGGTTTGTTATGGGCTTGACCTGCGCACGTACGATGTGGAGCAATTGAGAAAAAAGAAACAGGTTAATCTGCAATGGATGATGGAGTTATACAAAGCTTCTCCTCACAAGGAAAAATTCTTCGACTCCAAACTAAGCAAAGAAATGGGTGTTATCGAACGGCTAGCCGGCAATGCCTTGTTCAGGCAACAAATAATTGCTGGTACCTCTGAAAAAGAAATCCGCCAAAGCTGGGAACCGGGCCTAAGCGAATATAAAGTGATGCGAAAAAAATACCTGCTTTATCCCTAAGCGATACCTGGCCTCTGTTCTTTCAGGCTTAAATGCTTTGAAAAAGGAGATTTTGATCAAAGTCTTCCACTCGCGTTGCTAGCGTACATAGTCAAGCAAATGGCTATAAAGCAAAGGAACCTGTGCTCCTAAGCGGAAGAAGATTTGCTGGTTTTCCTGCTTATAGTAGTTTAATTTCTTTGATGGAAGCTATTTAAATCTCAAGGTGCGTTGTATTATGCATCAATAGCTTCTTTTATATACATACCTGTGCTCACGCGGGGTAGCAGCTTTTGATTTGACCATGTGTAACCGATCTATACCAAGCTGCGAATTTATAGATAGGTATCAATTTTGATTTTCAAAAGTGTGAGTTCCTTATATAAGACCGTATGTTCTTTTTTCCAAAAGCTATGCCTGGCAAAATTCAGCCGGCTGGCGTACCGGTTATACCTACTCTTTAACTCTCTAAGTGCATTTGGCTCATTCGCCCCGAAACCTATCGACTCTATATTCTCTACCATTCTCATTCTGGCAATATACGCAATCCTTTTTACATTAACTTTTATAAGACAGCGTATACCTGAAAGCCCCTGTTCTAACCCAACATACTTTTCTAAAGCTGTATTAGGAAAGACCAAGGTAGTATCTCTTATTAAGTAATAGTTTTTAAACTAACTCCTACTTACCAAAGCTTTACTTATGAGCTTTAGTAGGTAGGAGAGATACCATGTATTACTATACACGCACAGCAGTTGATAGGCTGATAAAAGCATTTTTTAAATCTTTTATCAGATCCTGAGCATTTTCAATGCCTACTGATAGCCTAAGCAACCCATCTCTAATGCCTGCCTGTTCCCTTTCTTTAGGCGATAGTTTTGCATGGGAGGTAGTAGTAGGGGAACAAATAAGACTTTCTACTCCTCCCAAACTCATGGCCGGCTGAATAAACCGAAGGCTATCTAAGAAAATATCTACCTGTTTTAAATCATTGGTCGCCAACTCAAAGGATAACATGCCTCCAAAGCCTCGCATTTGCGACTTGGCAATTTCGTGACCTGGGTGAGAGACCAAACCTGGAAAATACACCTGTTGTACCTCAGGCAAGCCTTGCAGAAAATTTGCCAGCATCAGGGCATTTTCATTATGCTTTTCCATACGGATAGCCAGCGTTTTCAAGCTTCTTTCAATCAGATAACAATCCAAGGCATTTAGACTTCCTCCGTAATTAATGGCACCTTCATAAATTTGCTTTGTTAAGGCGGCAGACGTAATTACAGCACCAAAACACAAGTCGCTATGCCCACCCAGGTATTTTGTGCCACTATGAATAACGATATCAAAGCCGAGGCTGATCGGATTCTGGTTTATAGGGCTGGCAAAGGTGTTATCTATGACAGTTACAATCCGGTGCTTTTTTGCCAGCAGGCTAATAGATTGAATATCCAGAACTTCAAGCAAGGGATTAGAAGGCGTTTCTATATAAATCACCTTTGTTTGTGGGGTGATCGCCTGTAAAAAGGCTGCTGATGAATTATCAGGAGCAAAGCTATAGCGGATACCCCGTTTCTCAAATTCGCTAGTCACTAAGTGATAGGTTCCCCCATATAAACCTTTGCAGAACACTACATGATCTGCTGGCTGCAAGAGAGAAAAAAGTGTAGTACTGATCGCTGCCATTCCGGAACTAAAAATGAGTCCATCCTGGCCTCCTTCCAGCGCACAAAGTTTCTCAATAATCACTTTTTGATTGATGGTGTTAAAATACCTGGGATAAGTATTTTTTGTTGTTTGTCTGTATTTATAGGAGGAGGCAGGAAAAACAGGCGTAACGACACTTTGTGAATCTCCAGCTAACTCACTGCCAGCATGCACACACAAGGTTTCTTGGGAAAGATTTTCTTCCATGATCATGATTTTTATAAATTTTTTGCAAGTAAATAAAAGCGAAACTAGTTGCCTTATGCTATGATAACATATTTGCAGAAATTTTAGCTGTTAAAAAGGCTCTATTGAGGAAAATATACCCGGAAGGTAGATCCCACACCTAGCTGGCTATCGACTTCAATTTTTCCCCCGGCACTTTCTACCATTTTCTTCACCATGTATAAGCCTATGCCGGTACCTTCCACATGATCGTGAAACCGTTTGAACATGGTAAACAGCTGGCTTATTCTAGCACTTTCCAGGCCTAACCCATTATCTTCAATACTTAGCACAAGGTAAGCCGCTTCTTGTTTGCAGGAAATAGTTATCTGAGGCACCCGGTCAAAAGATCGGTACTTTAGGGCGTTGGAAAGCAGATTATAGATGACTGAACGTAGATTTTTCGCTGAGAAACGTACCGGGGGGCAGCCGGCTACCGCCACGTCTATATGTGCTTTGGACTCTTGTATCAGCGGATCCAGGTCTAAGCTTACTTCCCGGATTACAGGCAACAGATCTACTAAAACTTTTTCTCCACTATTTTCCTTTTGCAATTTCACTACTTCTGTTAGGTTAGCAATTGTCCGTTTAAATCGTTCTATAGATTCACTCATTAAAGCAAGCATATGCTTGACACGGTCAGAAGAGAAGTTTTGGGCTGAAAGGTTGCGAAGCAGGGCTGAAAGCAAGGCTTCAATATTTGAGATGGGGGCTTTTAAATCATGAGAGGCTGTATAGATGAAGTTATCTAAGTCCTGGTTAATTCTCACTAGCTGTTGATTGGTTGCTGCCAGTTCATCATTGGTAAGTTGAATCTGTTCGTTTGCCGCCCGGAGTTCTTCATTGGCAGCGGCTATTTCCTCTGACATCCGTTGTGTGGCCTGCTCTGCCAACTTGCGGTCCGTAATGTCAATGCAGGTACCGTTCATGCGAACTGGTCTCTGCTCATCAAAAATAACCTCTCCTCGCTCGGCAATCCAAGCAATGTCCCCTGAAGGTCTGACTACACGGAACTCCACGTAAAATTCAGTGTGTTGCTCCTGGAAGGCTTTCTCCACTTCCCCATTCACTAGTGGGCGGTCTTCCGGATGGATCACCTGCTGAAAGACCTGGTAGGCATGGTCAAATTCTCCATCGAATCTACCTGCCTCTAAGCCAAACATTTCTTGTAACAGAACTGAATAGGTTGCCCGGTTGTGGACAACATCCCACTCCCAGATACCTACCTTGCCGGCTGTTACGGATAAGTGCAGCCGCTGCTGAGCTATTTGCTCCTCATGTACATCAATAACAGACCCTATAAACCCTTCAAAATTACCTGCCTCATCAAAGGTAGGTTCTCCTTTATCTAAAAACCATCGATATTGACCATCCTTCCTTTTTAGCCGATAGAGTAGGGAGAAAGGTTGCTTACGGTCATTAGCGGCAAAGAAGATCTGCTTGCTCCTTTCAACATCTTCTGGATGTGTGGCCAGAAGCCAGCCTAGGCCCAACGCTTCTTCTTCGCTTTGTCCGGTATATGCATACCATGGTTTATTCAGGTAGGTACAATACCCGTCAGCCCTAGTTACCCAGATCATGGCAGGAACCTGGTCTGCCATCTTGCGGAAATAGGTTTCCTGTTTTACTACAGCTTTGCGGGCTAGTACCTGAGCGGTTACATCATAGGAAAAGACCAACATTCCATCTATGCGATCTTCCGCATCACGCCTCGCCTGATACGTAAAATTCCAATACTTATCTTCAACTGGGCCTCCTGGATACGAGGCAATAGAGACAAGCATCTCTTGTCCCTGATAAGGCTGCCCCGTTTGGTAGACCTGTCTGATGATTTCCATCAGAGGCTGCCCCTCCAGCTCGGGTATGGCTTCCAGTAAGGGTTTGCCTAGTAATTCCCGTCCGGGAAATAATTGCTGATAAGCCGGACTAACTAATTCAAAAACCAGATCAGGCCCACTATGAATACAGATGATGGCAGGCGCTTGCATAAATAAGCGCTCCAAACGAGCCCGTTGCCCTTCAGCCTCAGCTTGGGCAAGCCGTAGCTCGCCAGTTCGTCTAACTACCCGCTCCTCCAGCTCTGCATTCAGTTGCTCTAGCGCCGTTTTAGTGAGGGTTAGTTGCTCATTCACAGTGCTGAGTTGCGCATTGGTGGAAGCAAGTTGTTCATTTAATAGTTGCTTTTCTTTGGCAACCTGCTCGGCCTTTTGGCGAGCCAATACCAGAGCCGTTACCTCATAGGCAAACACTAAAATGCCATCTATTTCACCCTTCAGGTTGCGTATGGCCTGGTAAATAAAGTTGTAATAATTATGGCCTAGCTCACCGGTGTTAGCATGGTCAAGCTGCACTTTCATCTCGTAGGCATAAAACGTCTCCCCAGTATGATATACCTTATCCAGTAGCCCAAAAATTGGTTGTCCTTCCAGCTCAGGCATGGCTTGCCGGATAGGTTTATTTACTAGGGGCCTATCGCCAACCAGTTGCTGGTAGGGTGGATTGACCAATTTGAACACATGCTCGGGTCCCTGGAAAATACAAATCATTGCCGGGGCTTGCATGAGAATATGGTACAATTGCCTACGCTCCAAATCTGCTTGAGCACGGGCAGCATCAAGCTCTGCATTAAGCGCCAGCAGCTGCTCACTGAGTTCCTGAAGAGGCCTTTCACCTAGTTGATCTTTCTTTGGGGCTGCCATCATATCTGTGACAGTTACCACTTTATGGATAATATATCTCACACCTCCATCCTCATCAAGCACTGGGGTGTTTAAAGCTGTCCAGTACCGTTCAATAAACTTGCCTTTCTCCGTTGGATGAGGGATGTTAGAGTGTTGCATAGCCATTTGATGTGGCTTTTGGGTGGTAAGAATTTCTAAGAAAGAGGCTTTTAGTGCAGAAACCGCTTTTGCCTGAGCTGTAAGTGAATTATCAGGGAAAATATCAAAAATATGTTTTCCAGCAATGGCATCTCTGGTAGTAAAAGTGGCTTCCAGATAAGAATCGCTGGCAGTTAAAATGATTAAGTCAGGGGAAAGTAATACATATAAATCTGGCAGTGTTTCAAATACTTTCAGCATGTCCGCTAGCTGGGCAGGGTTGAAGTTCATGGGTTACGTATAGTTTGTAGAGCATAGACAGCAAGTCTCTCAGGTGTGGTAGCCAGACTAGGCGGGTAACGTGACTAGTTGAGAGGCGGCTATCATCATTTTTGTATGGTTATTTATATAAGTAACTTATCAGCCGGTTTATACGGTGGCTGCTAAAGCAATGTTAATAAAAGAATTTTTCTTAAAAAAAGCATGGCCATGCTGAGTAATTTTGCCGGGCGGTAAGCTAACAACTTATCGCTTGCTTCCCCTGTAGAAGCTCACAATACAAAAGTTAATCCAGCAAAAGCTACCTAAACCACTCTGTTGAATCCAACCCGTTCAAGCCTGGATAGGAAAAGGCCTTCCATGATGAGTGGATCGCACTAAGGGTAAGGGGAGGTATATGCCGGGCTTTTCACGGCTTGCTCAATGACCTTTCGATCCTCTATGTACACTTTATCAAGCCGATCTCACTATACTAAATAGAGTAGGGACATAGCTCATACCTGCCTATTATTTCATCAATTGTCTTTCTTGCAGTGATTATTGAAAATTTATCAATCATTCAAGCGTACTTTTCGTATTTTAGGCTATGACTGATCTACAGATCCTGGCTGAAATTGCCCAAAGCTTTTCTATGGAAACCATAGGAAAGGAGTTTTTTCAGTCCTTGACAGCTTACCTTTCTAATACCCTTCGGGTAGAGTATGTTTTTATTGGCGAACTGCTCAATGAGGATCAACTAGTGAGTTCCTTAGTATTCTTTGCTCATGGAAAAGAAGCGGCAAGTCTTCAATACCCTTTAGCAGGGTCCTTATGCGAGCAAGTGGTAAGGTCTGAGAACTTTTGTGCTTTTCCCCACAATGTGCAGCAACAATTTCCCCATAACAAAGCTTTGAAGAAGTATGATGTGGATAGCTATGTAGCTGTGCCGCTGAAGGCTTCTACCGGAAAAGTAATCGGTTTGCTCTACCTGATGGATAAGCATCCGATTGAAGACCTGGAAAAGGTAAAACTTTTGCTTTCCATTATGGCTAAACGGGCTTCGTTAGAACTGGAACGAGAGCAACAGGAAAGAACGCTGCAAGCTAAAAACCAAGACCTGGAAAATCTTAACCAGGAGCTGATCCAGACTCAGCAGGCACTGAAGGTGGCTAATGAAGGGCTGGAAGAACAGGTGGCTCGTCGTACAACAGAGTTGCAGCTTAGGGAAAAAGAACTGCATGATTCGCTTCAACAAGTACTGGCTCTTAATCAAACACTCTCTCAGCGGGAAATTCTCTTGAGCAGTATTGTTAGAGGAACCAGCGTAGGAATTGCTACTACAGATGTATCTGGGCGTTTTATATATGCCAATGACGGGTATCAAAAGCTGGTTGGCCGGCCGCTGGAAGATCTGCAGCAACGTACACTTATGGAGATAACTCACCCGGATGATTTGCCTGATAATCTACGGTTCTTAGCGAAGCTTTTACAGCAAAAAGCCTGGTTTGAGATAGAAAAGCGGTATGTTAAACCAGATGGCTCATTCGTATGGGTGCTTATGAGTGTTTCCCTGATTGAGCAGACTGAAGGAGCAGATAGTCAGATTATGGCTGTATGCCAGGATATTACGCAACGAAAAAGGATAGAAAGCCAGCTAGCTAAAAATGAACAGCAGCTCAGGTTACTTACAGATGCTTTACCAGTGCTTGTTTCCTACATTGATCAAGATCAGTATTACCGGTTTGTTAACCAAACGTATGAGCAATGGTTTGGAGAGCCTTCCGGGGAAATTGTCGGAAGAACTATTGAGCAGGTAGTAGGTGAAATAGCCTACAATCAAATTTTGCCAAAGGTGGAGGCAGTCCTTGCAGGCGAAGAACAGCGTTTTGAAAGTCTGGTAGAGTACCGTAAAATCGGAACCCGTTTTGTAGAAGCCCACTATATCCCTCATTGGCAAAAAGGGCAAGTAGTTGGTTTTTATGCATTAGTTACAGACATAACCCTACACAAGCAAAACCAGCAGGCTTTGGAGAAAGCAATCAGCGAAGCTCAACAAGCCAACCAGCAATTAAGTAGCATCAATGCCGATTTAGACAACTTTGTTTATATGGCTTCGCATGATTTAAAGGCGCCGATCAACAATATAGACGGGTTGCTAAAAATATTAAGTAAAAGGCTGCATAAACAAGGCGGGTTGAATGAAGAAACAGAAATTATCGTTAACTCATTAAATGCATCCATTAGCCGGTTTAAAGAAACACTTACAGGCCTTTCTCAGGTGGTTAAGCTGGATCAATTGATAGATAGACAGCTAGAAAGCATACATCCGGAGGAAGTGGTTCAAGATCTGATTTTGGACTTGCAGCCACAAATTATAGAATCAGGAGCTACTATTGACTACCGTTTTGAGGAATGCTCTCTTTTTCTATTTTCCCGCAAGAACCTGCGAAGCATGCTCTACAACTTGCTTTCGAATGCGATTAAATACCGGTCCACAGAACGAAAACCATTCATTCACCTAAGCTGCCAGCTGTCGGATGAGTATGTAATATTGTCTGTACAGGATAATGGGTTAGGTATGAGTAAAGCAGGGCAAGGAGAAATATTTTCCTTGTTCAAGCGATTGCATTCTCATGTGGAAGGTACCGGCATAGGCTTATATATGGTGAAGAAAATGGTAGAAAATGCCGGAGGAAAGATCGAAGTGGAAAGCAAGCTAGGTGTAGGGTCTACCTTCCACATATATTTCAAACGTTAGCAGAATTAACTCAGAAAGTATGCCTGGCTAGAGTAGATAATCCGTCAAAACGTTTTATATCAAAGGCACGTAGCTATACAATATTTTATAGATCGACTGCCAGTAGCGCAAGAGCAGGTCAAAATGCATTATGTGTAGCTACTAATAAGTACATTTCTTAGCTTGCAGGAGAACTTATCTAGCATACTTCCTTGGTTTCTGCATAAGGCATGGAAGATACAAGTATCGGGAAAACAGTGTAGGGTGAATGCTACAGAATTTTATGCAATGGGTAAAGCGGTTATCTTGACATGAGCAAGAAAAAAAGCCTATATTTAGCACCTACTAATTAATTATCACCTATCATGAAAACGATCAATTTGTTTGCTACCCTTTGTCTGTTTTTAAGCGCCGTCCATTTTAGCCAAGCTCAATCTTCTACGGATGAGATGGTCAAAGAATGGGAAAGAGCCAAAGCCTACACCAAGGAATACCTGGATGCCATGCCCGAATCGGGGTACGCCTCTAAGCCTACCCCTGATATGCGTTCATTTGCCGAGCAAATGCTTCACTTAACGGATGCCAATTATGGCTTTGCTTCTGCGGCAACCGGTGAAAAAAGTCCGGTAAGCGATCTGGAAAAAAGTACCACAGATAAATCCAAAGCAAACATAACCAAGCAAGTGCTGGCAGGATATGATTTTGTTATCAGTGGAATTAAAAAAATGACGCCTGCTCAGTTAAGCGAACAAATAAAACTTTTTGGAAGATTTGATATGAGCAAAGGAGTAGCCCTTACCAAACTTTTCGAACATCAGACGCATCACCGGGGGCAGGCCACTGTTTACCTCCGCTTAGCTGGGGTAAAACCACCTCAAGAAAAATTATTTTGAACTAATTCTATTAAAAGAATAAAGTCAACAGGGGTTCTACTCCTGTTGACAGCTTTGAACAGTATTACTAGGAGAGAAAATCAGAGGTAGCTTTATTGATCACTTTTGTTCCTTTGAAACTACGCTTGCCTTTTTAGCTATTTCCACATCATCAGCTACTTGCGGTCTTATCAATGCCCAGTGAAACAGATTGTTATCGTTTCTATCATGGCTGCTCCCATTATAATGCGTGAGAGGCATATCCTTATACAGCGGCCGTGTGATAGCTACAACCTCATCCCAGTAACTCAGCGCTTTTTGCAGATGAGCAATTGCTTTCTGTTTATTTTCTTCTCCTCCTTTCATCCGGTAGGTTTGAAGTGCAACAGCGCCTGCTAATTTTTCGGCCAGATGTAGCCCTAGATTTGCCCATGTTTTTATATCTGCCACCTCATACATAAGGGCTGTGTTGTTTTTGGCATCAATAGTAGCTACTAACCGTAATGCCTTCTGACAATCTTGCTCCAGCAGGCCGATCAACACTGGTGGGGTAATACGGTTCTTTCCAAAGGTGGTACTGTTTGTAATAAAATCTTTTACAGATACATAGTCCGGGTCCAAGGGTGGTTGACTGATCAATTTGTCGACAGATATATACTGCAGGGTATCCCCATTGAGGGCCATAAATCCTTCTCCATACAAGGTATGGTCCCATCTAGAATCAAACACAGAGCCCAGGCGTAGCTGCGTGGATGATGCCAGGGCAAACGCCTCCAGCAGGTTATTCCCTGCTTTCCCATACCGTCTGCTAAATTCTGCCCCAAATACCTCATCCGCTGTTTGAGGATTATAGAGAAGCCTGCCCCATAATTTGTAAAACAACCATTGCCGTTCAAAAGCATATTTCCAGTCCAGGGGAGCTTTTGTGGCCGTAAAATAATCTTTTGCCGGAATATAGGTTTCTGAGCCTATAAAATATCCTCCTACATAGCTTTGGCTATTGCGTTTTATATGAGCGCGGATAAAGCTAGGCACTCCCCACCGCAGGGCAAAAAAATCTTCATTACGGGCAGTATAGGTAATTTTGTAGCCTTTTGGTTCGGGATTATAGAAAGTATCAAACATCTCGCCGCCATGTACTTTTACTAATACAGGCGTGCTGTGTGCATGCGACCAGTTGTATTTTAAATCTGCCCAGATCGGCCCTTGAATAAAGTCTAAAGCTGTTTCCCGTTCAATAGATTTACGGGTGAGTTGTTCTAGTTCTACGCTAGTAGCGCCCAAAGATTCTGTTGTACTTGAAAAAGGAATCCGGTGTATAAGTTTTAGTTTTCTGCCAGACAGGCGCATGCCTTCTATGTAGGTTTCCTGTATCCAGGATTCGCGTTGCTGTGGGGTCATACCGGCCATTCCTTCGCCAAGTGTAAGGCCTATGCCAGTAAGGGTAGGATACTCCTTAAATAGCTGAGTAATACATTCCCGTGTGTAGCGTTTCACAATTTCGGAAGTATCGCCCTTTACATAATAATGGGGATAAACGTTTTGCCTAGCTATCTGGTGTGCCTCACTAAATTCCTTGCTGACAAAGATATTAAAGGGGACAATGTAAGTATCTATGGCACGCTCATCTGCCATGCGGAAGATCTCTTTGTGCAGAAGTTGCCATTGCTTCATTTCTTCTTCGCTAAAAGGGCTTGCCTCCGGAAAGTTTTCCGGCTTAATCATGTATACAAAAGGGTGCAGGTTCCACAACGATAAGGCATTAAAGCGGTTTTTGGCCATCATGTCCAGAAAAGCTTCCCAATAAGTTAGATCACGGGCCGTTTCATAATGCTGATCCAGGGCAGAACTCGACCGGTAGGTGTACCAGGGTGTATTGTGTTTTATGGCCCGCAGCAGGTAATGCGGCTTTTCGATTTTTCTTTCAATATTCTGTAGCCGCACACCATTTGCTATATCTTCGGCAAGTGCCAGGCATCCATAGATCATACCTCGTTTATCTCCTCCGGTAATAGTAATGCTTTTTCCTTCCCGGATAATAGAGAATGCTTCACTTACTAAATTTGCTGTGTCTATCTGGATAGTTAGTGAGTAAACAGACTCCTTGCGGTTATCTGTTATCGAAAAGTTTTTTTCTATAAGTGCTTTCTTCAACATGCCTGCCCCATAGGCAGCCTGAGGCACAGCCTTATCGTAGTTCGTATATACACGTTGGCCATAGCCTGCCTGAAGAGTACCTATATAAAGAATAAACAGGAAGAAGAATGTTTTTTTCATGGCATGTAGTTGATCGACAAAGTAACTAATAATATAGAACCGATCTCCAGTCCTGCAAGCTGCTCGGTACTGCTGCCAAAAGATAAGAAATATACCTGTCTACTCAATAAACTAATTATTTTTCATTCACTGCCTGAAAGTATCCTAACTAGCTATGCAGCCCTTTTTCCAGAGCTGTTTGAGCGGAATGCTTTAGTAAATCCCATAAACGGGTACTACGCTGCTTTTAGCAGATACCGGAAAAATATTGCATAGTAACGCAACCCCAGTAGCGAGGCAGTTATGTAAGCTACAGCTAATAAACCTGAACAAAGAAAGGATGATTTTGCAGGGAAAGAATACAGTTTAGCACTCCTCATTTAAGAGAGGAGTTGAAACGTATGTTTACTACTGGAATCCTCCATTTAGGATTCACTTGCAGGTAAGAACAAAGACATCTAAATAAAAGGCAAACTAATCAGTAACAAACCAACTTGGAAATAAAAGATAGAGCCTACATGCATCTAAGGCTTAATGGAAACAAATCCGCAGCAAGTCTTACAGAATTACATATTCTATAAGGCTTGCTGCGGATCTGTTTTATTGGCTGACGGGTTAGTAAAAAGGCAGTTAGAATTTAACCTGGAAGCTGCCATATATGCTTCTTCCTGCTCTGCCTGGTAAAGAATTGATATTTCTGCGTACTAATTCTGGGTAGTAGATTTGCTCATCGAGCAAGTTGGTAGCATAAATATTAAAAATGCCCTGTAGTGAGGAAGATATCTTCAGAAGTTTAAACACATTGACATGGGCATTCAAGGTTAGGTACTGATAAGGTTTTACCTCTGGGTTCACTTGCTTGGTTGTCGCTTTTCCATTCGTATAGGTAGTAATATCACCTCCCTTACCAAAATAAGAATTAAACATACCTATTCCAAAGCCTTTTGGATGTGCATAATTCATGCCCAGTTTAGCCATCAGCATAGGCATACCATACACATCTTTTGTACCCTTGTCATTGGTATTGGTCTGGTAGGCAACAGATCCAACGGTAGACAGATGATCAGTTAAATTGGCTTTACTTTCCAGTTCTAGACCTTGAGATGTCAACGAGCCTTTGTTAATATATTGTGGAATGGATGTTAACATTCCGTTATATTCTGTCATATATAAGCTGTCTTTTACATTTGAACGGGAGATTAAACTGCTTTGCGCACTATTAAAATACGTTAGCGCAATTTCAAATTTGCGGGCTGAGTAAGATAGCTGTGTTTCGAAGGTGCGTACTAGTTCCGGATTAAGGTGTTTATTGCCGACTATCCCTGGCAACGAAAGCGCATAGGCTTCAAAAAATGCCGGTGAGCGGAACGCTTGTCCATACAGCACCTTGGCACTAAGTGATTTAGTAAGTGTGAAAATAGAGCCTAAACGGGGAACAAAGCTGGCCTTATGCCCGGTAGCTTTGTTAAGCTGCCCACCGGTGATAATCTTTACAAAACTAAACGGGCTATAGTCTGCCTGCACATAGGCTGATCCCCAGGTTTCCCGATATGCCGGAACCTGATAATGTGGATTGGGATTAACACCTGATTGCAAATCAAAATTCTCAAAATTGGCGGTAAGTTCTGGTTGGGTAGCCCATCCTGTTTGCGTGTTAGCCAGAGCTCCGAGCACGATATTTATATTTTCGGTAGGTTTAATATAATGGGTCATCTCTACCAATACATCATCCGAATTTCTGACAATTATATCCTCTTTATAGCTATCCAGTGGAATGTAGTGTTTGCTCAGTAAATGATTATAGGTAACGTTAATCGAGGAGGAAAGAAGTTTAGAGAATGAGTGAGTATAGCCACCATCAATAAAACCTCTGGTATTGTAGAAACTGTATTCTACGGGATTGCTCCACACTGGTGTCCGGCCCATGATCCGCTGGTTAGACTGCGTATAGTTGGAGCTGATCTTTAAGCCTTTATACCCTACCTGCAGCATGGCACCAATGCCCTGTTCGTCCATCGGAAAAGTATAGGGTGCTTTTAGAGAGTCAGCTGTGTTGGCACGGTTACGGATCTGAGATTTTTCGTCGCGGGCAGTGAAATTCCATCCATTGCTGTCAAAATAGTTCAGCGCACCTCCTATTTCAATTCCTTTTACTACAGTGGTTCCGCTGAAGCCTGCCTGTTTGGTGTCGAAAGAGCCGTAACGCACAAAGCCTTTGGCAGATGGCTTATCGGCCATTTTAGTAATAATGTTAATTACTCCGCTATAGGCAGAGGTTCCATACAGGACAGAGCCAGGACCACGGATAATCTCAATTCGTTCGATGTTATCTACCGGAACCATAGTATTTAGTGCATAATTGGCTCCGTTATGAAAACTTTCGCGCAAGGGACGGCCATTGATCAGAAATAGCACATGAGTGTCAAAAAGCCCGGTATGGTCGCCACGGATAGTGATATTTCCTTTCGGATAATAGGTGCCATTTGCGTAGATAGCTGTTGCCCTGTCTAGTATTTCACTTAGCGACATAGCGCCATATCCTTCAATCTCTTTAGCGGTGATTACTGAGATAATGGCTGGTGCGTCTTTAACTGACTCCTGGTTTTTGGAAGCTGTAGTAACAGTAATATTCATTAATTCTTCCAGAGACATATTTATTAGCTCTTCCGCGGTTACATTTTCCGGTGTCTGTGCAAATGCACCGGTGCTGCCAGCCAGCAGAGCACCTAGTAATATGCGGGTAATTATGTGTTTCATAAATATGGATAGATACAATTCGTAATGCAATTCAGGTTGAAAATTAATTGGCGTTATCTGGGAATTCGTCCCTATATGAATAAGTAGAATAAAGCCATCTTTTGGCAAAAGGCTTTTTAGAGCAAAATATCTTTAAAATAATCTCTCATCAGTAGATTAAGTAGTTGGAGCGTTTTAGGTGTAAACAACTCTGATTTACTGCGCTTTATGACAAATTTTTGTAAGAAATTCATGCAATATGACAGTAAATATCAGATCATCTTTCTGGAAAATAATTCAAACATTACACGGCTTTGATAAATAGGGTTTTGACCAACTCTTTGAGAATAAGGCATATACTAGGAAGTATACTCAGTTGTCGTGTTACAGAGAAAGGGAAATTTTCTATAGTATAGTATGATTAATCGGGCATACCTCATCCCTTATCAGAGATTAGGTATGAAAATTTACCTACAACTGGTTTATTTGCTGACAGGCAGAAGTAATGGTTTGTTAGTGAAAATATAAACAACAGCAACTAATTAAGTAGAACAGCCATCTAGTAGAGGGGTAAATAGCGATTTGTTTTGATGAATATTCTTTTGAAATAAGCTGCTTTCTTTTAGAGTACAATCAGTTGATTTTTTTTGAGGATCTTTGTTCCAAAGTTTATCATATGCGAGACATTTTACGGAGCTTTTTCCTCATTATCAATTACAAAACCCTGATCATTACCCTGCTATCTATCGTATCTACATTTCTTTGCCACCGGTTTGGCTTAACGGCCAGATTTCCGGATATGCTGGTGGGAGTAGCTATTGTATTTCCAGTGGTGTTCTCGATTGGCTCAGCCTATAGCCGCCGGGAAACCGCTCTGCAAAAATTATCAGATTTTAAAGGGCATGCCATTGCCATCTATTATGCCTCCCGAGACTGGACTTCCAGCAAAGAGCATGATCTGCCTGACCGTGTGCAAGGGATTGTAGGAAATATGATTGTGCTGATGAAGCGCATGTTCAGATATGATCAGCGGGCTGCCTGGCAGGAAAATGAAAATCAGTTTTATGCTTATTTTTCTCAGTTATCCAGACTAACCATGGAGATGCGCAACCATGGGGCGCAAAGCGGAGAGATATCTAGAGTGAGCCAGTATGTTAGTAAGATGATCATTGCATTTGATAACCTGAAAGTGATTCATACCTACCGGACACCGATTACACTTCGGGCGTATAGCAAAGTTTTTATTTATATTTTTCCTATTCTCTACGGGCCCTACTTTGCCAGTACGTTCAAAGAATACGCCGTTCACTTAGAATATGTGATGCCAGTTCTCTATAGTTTTATTCTGGTAAGTTTAGATAATATCCGCGATCATCTGGAGCATCCTTTTGATGATGTAGGCGAAGATGATATCCGCTTTGACCAATCAGAGATTATCTCCCACATGCGGTAAAACTACTCGTACTCAACAAATATGTGTTGAATCTGCTAGCTACTTTCAAAAGGTATTCCAATAACTTTGAAAACAGCAAGGGATAACTAATGGTAGTAGTTTTCCCAGAAGTGATACTATCCTAAGAGTGCTAGATCAGGATAACAGGTTGGCTAAACGTCTCATAGCTACATATTGGCTAGATTTTAAGTATCTATTCACCAAATAATTTTGGAGAAGCGTTGTTGTTATTCCAAACCAAAGGATAAAGCAGGCTTTGGTCAAACTAGGGAGTAATTCCTTGTTTGTTGAACCCAGCAACCATTCTGCAATGAAAAGTCCCATAATATGCCACAAATAAACCCACAAGGAGTTGGCTGATAGCCAAGTAATGATCTTTACCGGGATAATCTTTACTAATAGTTTATCGCATAAAAGATAAACGATATGTAAGCAGCAGAAAGCATACGAAAGGTAATATAAGCGGGGCGGGTATTTGTCCACCTGTGTTTGATAAAACATATCAAAGGTTACAAAATTGTAGATCACTATCGCAACAAAGGGAATAATGGAGAGGCCAGCTATAATCAATACCTTGCTTTTCTTTAGTTCATCCAGTCTTAATCCATAGAGAAACAATAATGAATAGGCTAGTAATGTAAAAAGATTAGCATCTATACTTTTTGAAATAGGAACAGGTAGTACCAGGTGTGTTAAGCTAATGAGCAGTTCATAAACAAGGTAGCCGAAAAAAAGAATCAGGAAATAGGTAGAAAGTTTACTTGGGTTATTAGAAGCTTTGAGGCGTAGGGCAAAAGGGGTAAGTATGGCTATAAAAATGTACACTCGTAAAATCCATAAATAATCAATACCACCTCCGCCATACATATACGATTTTAAAACTGTTCTCAGGCTATAAGGATAATCTGCCGCGTTCCCAAACGAAAAGAAGGCTGCATAGATAAGAGAAAAATAAAGGGTTAAAAAAATCCAAGAAGGAACAGTCAGTTTTATTAATCGCTTTTTATAGAACTCTTTGATATTCATCTGCCGGTTTTTATATATCCTAGACACAGTGAGCGCAGAAGCTACTATTAATAAAGGTGTTCCAAAATTTCTGAGCTGGAAAAGCCAGGCAGGTGGCTGGGAATGTGCTAGCATGATAAGTAGCACGCCAATAAACCGCATAAGGTCAAGGCTGGTGTCTCGTTGGGTAGATGTGTTTTTTGTTGTTAGAGAGGGTTGTGTTAGTACGGAAGCCATGAATAATTTAGAAAGTAACGGATAACTATCATTATAACCGTGTTAATTACAGGCCTACGCTGTATAGATGATAGGCAATTGCTGAACATACTAATTAAGTTTCAATATAGAAGTAAATGTTATAAAAAACAGTCCTTATTCAAATAAAAGATCTTTTTATTACTACTATCGCTAAGGGTAAGAGAAAATTTAAATGTACCTGTTGTGTGAGTTATAAATGAGACTATGCAAACGAGCTTAGGTTATATTATGTATTCATGCAAAAATATACTTTTGAAGAAATAGTAAATGTTTTCTGCTTCTTTTCGCCTGTGGATGGTCTTTGCAAAATGTATATAATGGCCAGTCAGGGAACATTCCATAAGTCAAGATTTCCTACATAGAATATCAGCGCAGATTTGCCAAGATGATTTTAGTAGTATTCCCAAAAAGATATAATAAATGCGCTTACTAGCGAATACTTAGCAACATAATATAGGATTCTGAACTTCCCTTCCAAACGCAACGCTTATATGAATGACATTATGCAGCAATAAAAATAGAGTGAATAATCAAACCGGCTAATATTATTTGTATATTAAATGGCAATAAACCAATAATATTGATGGATTATGAAGAAAAATACCTATGAGCCGGGTAAAACAAGCCGGAGAGCATTTCTCAAATCAACTGGAACAGCTGTAGTTGCCAATACCCTTGCCCTTACGCTGAGTTTTCCTGAACAGACAAGGGCAGCCAATAAAAATACCTTAAAAGTAGGGTTAATCGGATGCGGGGGTAGAGGTACTGGTGCTGCTGTGCAGGCGCTTAAGGCCGATCCGGATGCAGTAATTACGGCTATGGCAGATGTTTTCTCCGATCGCCTGGAAGAGGCCTATCAGTCACTTATAAAAGTTTTTCCTAAACGCATAAAATTAAACAAAGAGCATAAGTATGTAGGGTTTGATGCCTATAAAAAAGTAATAGAATCAGATGTAGATGTGGTGCTCTTAGCTACGCCGCCTTCTTTCCGGCCAGACCACCTGATGGCTGCCGTTGAGGCTGGAAAGCACACATTTTGCGAAAAGCCGGTTGCAGTAGATGCTCCTGGGGTGCGGAAAGTTTTAGAGGCAGCAAAAAAAGCCAAACAGAAAAACCTCTCGATCCTGTCGGGATTCTGCTTCCGCTACGATCTGGCAAACCGGGCAACTTTTAGCAAAGTGCACCAGGGAGATATAGGCGAAATAAAAATGGTAGCCACTACACGGAATGGTGGGCCGGTTTGGCATCTGCCCAGGCAGCCACAATGGACAGATATGGAGTACCAGATGCGCAACTGGTATTATCAAAACTGGCTGTCTGGCGATTTTATTGTTGAACAAGCCGTGCATAGCCTGGATATGATGTCCTGGGCCATGGGCGATAAGCCGCCTCTGAAAGCCAGCGGAAGTGGCGGAAGGCAAGTACGTACAGAGGCTATCTATGGAAATATATACGATCATTTTGCCATAGAATATGAGTATGAACAAGGGGTGAAAGGATTTCATTTTACTCGTCAGCAAAGTGGTTGTTCTACGGCTAATACGGTGGATATTGCTGGTACTGAAGGAAATGCTAGCCTAAATCTCTGGCGCGGAGTTCATGAGATCACGGGCAAAAACAAATGGCTGTACCGGGGCGAAAAAAATGATATGTACCAGACAGAACAAGATGAGTTTTTTGCTTCTATCCGTCAAGGGAAACCGATGAATGATGGAGAATGGATGGCTACCAGCACCATGCTGGCTGTTTTAGGAAGAATGGTTGCCTATACCGGCCAAACCATTAGCTGGGAAGAAGCCTTCAATTCTGAGCAAGTGCTGGGACCTAAAACCGACGAGTTTACCTGGCAACTGAAGTGGCCAGGTCCGGGAATTGCCATTCCTGGAATTACTAAGCAATTTTAATTTACCCAGAATAAGGATAGCTGCCTTCGACTGGTATCTAATCATTCCAACAACGGATGTTGAATGAAAGATTGCAGAAGAATTTTTAAGCAGTATAGTCTATCCACAATTAACCAGGTTTTTACGGTTTGTAACATCTTATTGTAAGTAAAGTCACATGAGAATTTTTTTGAAAATAGCAGCATCCCAACTATTCGTAAGTCTGATAGTTAGTATGTATAGCATTTCCTATGCACAAGGTTTCCTGTTTGAATTTGGCACCCAGAGGAAGTTAGACAACATTACCTCCGGCCAACCGGTGCAAGAGGTTCCTATAAAATGGATGAATGTGAATACAAATAGTTCTACCTGGGCTAAAAAGGATGATGGAGAGTTAATCTGCTTGGGCCAACCTATTGGCGTCATTCGTTCGGAAAAGCAATACGAAAACTTCATGCTACACATTGAATGGAAACATATGGAGGCGGGAGGTAACTCCGGCGTTTTCGTTTGGAGTGATGCTAAACCTGATGAAAAATCGCGTTTGCCCAATGGAGTGGAAGTGCAGATGCTGGAACTAGATTGGGTGAATTTAAATAAACGTGACGGCACCACTCCGCCAATTGCCTATGTTCACGGGGAACTTTTTGGCGTAGGTGGCGTAAAAACCTTGCCTGATAATCCCAGAGGCGACCGAAGTAAATCCGTTGAAAACCTGTGCAAAGGCCGTGGCGAATGGAATACCTACGATGTGGTCTGTGTCGATGGGGTAATTAAACTTTCTGTCAATGGCAAGTTTGTCAATGGTATTAGCCAGTCGACTCAGCGGAAAGGATACCTCTGTTTAGAGTCGGAAGGGGCAACAATTCATTTTCGCAACATTCGATTAATTGAGTTACCAGCTGGTACAGCTTCGGCAAGCCATACAGCCCCGGAGCTTCCCTAGTATTTTTGTTCGCCTGATGCAATGCTTTACCATCAAATGTTGGCTATTTTACAACTTCTATAAAGGTTTATGGCAAATAAAGCAGGTCATTCTAAACCGGCTGTTTTTGTTAACTATCATTCGATACAGGAGTAGCTACTATCTTAATTTTTGAACTAGTCCAACCTATAATAAAGGTTGGACTAGCCTATGTGATAAGAAATGATAGATTGACCGGGAGAACCCGGCGTTCAAGAAACACCCTGCAAAGGGCAACTGACAAGCTATCCTGTTATTTGATGGTGCTGGCTGCCGGACGATAGCTATTTTTTACCTCAGATATAACATCCAATAAACCTTCCTCTGGCAGATCGTCTGCTAGTTGCCAGAACATGATCCCACCTAATTGTTGATCTACCACATATTTAGTTTTTAATTCGATTGAGCGCCTGCCGTCAAAAGTGGCAAATAGTTTTTCCTGGGCATTGTACAAATAGGGTGCTTTTGCCTCTTCATCCCAATAATACGCATACCCTTTATCAGGGGTTAAAGTGGGGAAAAATTGCTTGTATCCGATACCTGACTTAAACTTGGCTGACTGATAAAGTCCTTGATTAGTGGAAGCCACATTCTCGAAAATACGGGCATAAAAAGCACCGCCAATTACTAATTTTCTAGAGTCAATGCCTAGCTTGCGCAGATATTGTACGGCATGATCGGTAGATTCTGCTTGTTGAGAGGTACTGTAAAGAGGAGTATGATGTCCTGTTTTGGTGGCATAGCCATTCACCAGATCATAAGTCATCAGGTTCACAAAATCAACGTCTTTCATTACTTTTTTCCATTCCACAGATTTGTCAAGAAACTCTTTAAACCCTCCGGCAGCGAAACTAATAATGCTTTCTTTTCCTAAGCTTTTGCGTAATTGCTTAACCAGCCGTGTAAAGTTTTTTCGGTCTGCAGGACTATAGGGATGACCCGGCAACCCTTCAATAGCCGGATACTCCCAGTCCAAATCAATCCCATCTGTGTGCAAACGTGTTTGAACAGCTTTTACAGATTCTGCAAATTCTTGCCTGCCGGCATTCGTTGAAAAAACAGGTGAACAGGTTTCGCATCCACCCCAGCCTCCTAAGGATAACAATACTTTTAATTGAGGCTGCTGGCGTTTTAAAGCCACCATTTTGTTAATGATCAAGGTATCAGCAGCCTTGTCAAGAATAAAGGAATTGCCCTGTAAATGGCCAAAACAATAAATTAGATGTGTAATGTTAGCTACGTTGAAACTATCTAGTTGGGCAGCATTTCCGGCAAAATAGGCAATTACATTAAAAGTGTTGGTGGCCTGCCCCAAACTAGGCAAGGTGGTGATGCTGCTGAGGATAAATGAAAAAAGCAGAGAAATACGTTTTATATACATAACAGATTAGTGAATTGGCCTTGAAGAAAGCGAACTTATACATAATTTTAAAATTACTTGGATGAATTCTTTAAACAAAGCCTTGCTTTCATCAGTAGCCGGGTTCAATAAACACTCTACACTGGTAGCTATCTATGAAAAAATAGCGGTATACTATAGAGCAAGAGCATAGCAAATACTAACACCTTTTTATACGTTCCATAAAGCCTCAAAAGATTCTTTCTTGAAAGTGCGCACTTCTACCTTTTTTTGTGAAAATTGCCTCTTATCGTGTAAAAACATTTGCCATTATAAATGCCCCACCTAAGGTAAATTCAGAAAGATAAAAGAGATACGCATGAAACGATTAAAAAAAGCTGGTATCATCCTTGCCGGGATTATTGCCCTGATTGCCGTAACCACTTATTTTGTTTTTCAATTGCCACAGTTTGGTGGTACGTTGCCAGGGCAGCACCTGGAGCGGCTACAACAGTCTCCGCAATTTATTAATGGGCGTTTTGAAAATACACCTCCGGAAAATACAGACCTATCGCTTTTTAATAATTTCAAACTTTACTCGCAAGGCCAGATTAGAGAGCCACAATTTACTATTCCAGTCGTTCAGCTAGAGGCAAACACCCTAAAAACTCCTCCTGGCAAAGGACTCAGGACAATCTGGTTGGGTCATGCCACTGTCTTGGTGGAGCTGGATGGAATACGAATCATGACAGATCCTGTCTTGTCGGAGGTGGTTTCTCCGGTTCCTGTTGGGCCTCACCGGCTTCATCCGTCGCCTATTGCTTTGGAAGAACTTTCAGCGATTGATGCTGTGGTGATCTCTCACGACCATTACGATCATCTGGATATGAAGACCATTCAACATCTGGCGTCTCAGGGCACTCATTTTTATGTAGGATTAGGTATAGGGGCACATCTGGAACGATGGCAGGTTCCTTCCAAACAAATTCATGAAATGGATTGGTGGGAACACGCTCAGGTCAAGGGCGTAACAATCACCTGCACGCCCGCGCGTCATTATTCCGGCCGAAAGACTATGGATAATTCCACACTGTGGGCATCATGGCTACTGCAAGGAGAGAAGTATTCACTTTATTTTAGCGGTGATACCGGGTATAGCGGGCATTTTAAACAGATTCGCGAGCGTTTTGGAACGGTAGATGTAACTCTGATGAAAGTAGGTGCCTATGGCGATACCTGGCTTGATATCCATATGAATCCTGAATCAGCTATACAGGCACAACTGGATTTGGGGGCTAAAATCCTGCTTCCAGTGCATTGGGCTACTTTCAACTTATCGTATCATGCCTGGGATGAACCTATTTTACGTACGCTGGCAGCTGGCAAAAGCAAAGGCGTATCTGTCATTACCCCGCAGGTGGGTGAGCCATTTGAACTAGGTAAGCCATTTGAGAATAAGGCCTGGTACAAACCTTGAACTTTCTAGTTAGCTTAGGTAAAAGCGGTAGTAGTTGGCATGGTAAAGATAGAATGGCCTCTGCCACTGAAATGACAGACTATATATGCAAGTGTGCATTCTTCTCTTCAGGCTTTATTCGTTAGGTTAGACGAAACAGCAATGCTGGAATGTATGGCAATATGTCTTGGCAAATAACAAGTGAGTAATACTAAGAATCACTTGCTGGCCTGCTCGGCAACTATATGCTAGCTTCTACTACCCATTCCTTTTCCAGCTTGAAATACGATTAACTTTTGATCTTTTATACTTCTTCTTTCCCAAATCAGTTTACCTTATATTTACTTTGTGTGATATCATACGTACGGGGCATCTTTTCTATACACAAACAGCCAACAGTCATAAAAACTGAAAACAATTCATGGGTGAAAATTTAACTACCAAGACAGTCCAAGGCATTAAATGGAATTCTGTTTCAACCATTATAAATGCGGTTGTACAGTTGGGTTATAGTGCCGTCATGGCACGCCTGTTAGCTCCTTCAGATTTTGGACTTATGGCTATGTCCGGACTGGTTCTTGGGTTTAGTACCTATTTTTCTCAGATGGGGATGAGTCAGGCCCTCATCAATAAAAATGAACTATACAAAGAAGATATACGGGTAGCGTTTACCTCTTCCTTTTTGCTAGGCATCCTTTTCTCGGTAATAACGTGGCTGGCTGCTCCTTTATCGGTCTATATATTTGATAATCCCGAATTAGTGCCTATTCTACGCACTACGTGTATATCTCTGGTAATCAATGGCCTGGGCTCTACCTCCATTAGTTTGTTAAGGCGGAACCTGGAATTTAAGTCCGTAGCAATTATTCAAATCGCTTCTTACTTGGTAGGATATGTATTGGTTGGAATGAGCTTAGCCTATTTGGACTTTGGGGTGTGGAGCCTGGTGGCGGCTTCTATATGCCAGGCCATCATCAGTACCGTTACCTCGTATATTTTTGCCAGGCACAGCCTGGCATTGTTATTTGACTGGAAATACTACAAGCCACTATTTGCTTTTGGGAGCAAGATGTCGTTAATCAGCTTTATTGATTTCTTGGGAGCCGATTTTGATACGCTTTTTATTGGCAGATTCCTGGGAGAGGCTAACCTGGGTTTGTATAACCGGGCGTTTATTCTGATCAGGCAACCTGTAAGTTTACTTGTAGGAACCGTTTCAAGGGTGTTGTTTCCCGCTTTCAGCCGTATCCAAACGGAGATTTCCCGCTTAAAAAACGTATATCTGTTTTCTGTTTCATCGGTAGCCCTGATCATTTTTCCTATCTGCTGTGGCATTTCCCTGGCTGCTGAACCCATTGTCTATCTGATGTTGGGAAAAAAATGGACGGCAGCCATTCCTATTTTACAAGTATTGGCCTTTACTACTCCCTTTCGTGTGCTGATGCATTTTAGCGGAATTGTTTGTGATGCAACCGGTACCCTAACATGGAAAGCCATGCTACATATTGCCTATTTTCTTGTGCTGGGAATATTGTTTTTTGCCTTTAAACCTTTGGGTATTATAGGATGTACGTATGCAGTATTGCTGGCAGCCATCATTAAAAATGCAGGATATTTTATCATTATCCGAAAAGTGTTAGGACTGAAACTAACGGAACTGTTGAAAGCTTACCGGCCTGGTTTTTTTTCAGCTAGTATGGTTAGTATAGGTATCTACGTTACTTCCATTCTCATTGAAAGGTTTTATCTACCTAATCTGCTAGTGTTCGTTACTTTGCTTACCGTAGGAGTACTCACTTGGCTTGTGTCACTCTATTTCTCTCCGGATAAGCAACTGCTGTCACAACTTAGCCAAAAATTTGGCAATAGGTCTACCAGTAAAAAAAGTAATTCCCCGGTTGCTCAGCTCCTAACGAAAGTACTAAAAGTAATAACCCATACCTAACTAATGTTGGGCAACAAACAAAGTGTATGGAGGCATATAGGCTTCCGGACGCAGGCATTTATTTTTTTCATTCGTTTAGTAATTCTACATACCGGTTGATAACGCCATCATACCTGAAATGGACAATACAGTCCCATAAGTAAGGCATAACCATACCACCAGGCCATATTGGAAGTGTCTGAGCAATCTAAAAACGAATGATTAGGTGAACTATACGTATGGCTGCAAGCCCAGGCTCAGGAAAATGACCTTCTTCTCTCAGCTAGCTCTTTGACAGTAGTGGATAAAGCCTCCACCTATCTGCCCGTTTCAACAAGTAGCTGGTAGCAGAAGTATAGAGCTGCTTTAGAAAAAAAGGAAGTGCTTGATAATAAGTAAAATAAATATATATATATTCAATCACTTTCTTTGTAGAATATTGAATGAAACCAACACAAAAAGTATATGCTTTGTGGGTGATGGCAGCTTTTCTGCTGCCTAATTTATATGTCATGTGTACTGGCCACGAATCGTTTCCATTTACGCATGCGCCCATGTTTGCGCATTATATTGATGAAACCACCCTGTTTTATGATGTTGAGTTTATCGGGCAAAAGGGGCAGCAAGAAACTTTACTGTATCCTTCCTATAAAACTCCTTTGCCCACCAAAGACCGGGTGATCAGGCGGTTTTTCTTTAACAAAGTATATGGATCGGTAGAAGCTAGTTCCTTCAGCCATTTTGAACAGGATACCCAGGAGCAGTTTATCAAGCGGTTAGAGCTTTTTTTTGCTGCGTATTTTGGCTACTTGCAAACCGATAAGCTGGGTATCCAGACAGTTCGCCTGGAAGTACATCAATACGATACCGACTACCAGCTCAAAGAAAAACATACCCTGGGATATTATGATGTTTCAACAGGCAAATTTCAGTATACATGGAAAAACATGCAGTAAGGCACAAGTTTCTATCCTTTTTTAACGCTTACTTTTTCGCGCAGATAAGCCCACACCAACTCGGCCTTATCCGCATACTGCTGGTAGGTCTCACGTTGCTACAAACCTTTAGCAGGTATTATACGATGAACCAGATTACTTCTTTAGGGCCTGCCTTTGATATATTGCATACGCCAAGCCACTTGATCAAGATTTTGTCAGTTCCTTTTCCACTGCCACCTGAGTTACGGTTTTCTTTTGCAATGGGGTATTATATAGTGGGTTGCTGTGCCATGGTTGGTCTGTTTACCCGACCGGCCTTACTAATTTTTGGCTTAGCCAACATCTATATTTTTGACGTGCAATTCTCAACTGGGGTGTTCGATCATGAGATGGGCCTCGTTTCTCAGGTGTTACTGATTTTAGCTTTTGTGCCCGGCTTTATGGCATTTTCCTTAGACAGATTTGTTCGCTGGCTTCTTTCTAAGAAAGACCTCACTGGTACTCAACCCTTGTTTAGCTTTTTGCTTGGACCACAGGTACCTATTTGGGGCTTGCGGCTGATCATGATTTTGCTGGCGTGTACCTATTTTACCGCTGGCTTTTCAAAAATCAGGTATGGAGGCGTAAAGTGGGTGGATGGGAAAACCTTGGCACATTACCTGAACGGCCAGGCTAGCCCCAACATTGCCGGCCATAGGCCTATTTTTATGGGCCCCGCTGCTGTGCCAGCCAGCGAAAAATGGAAAGATGGCTTTGGGATTTATACCTACTCCTGGGGAAACAAGCAGCGAAATGTTGCCCGCATAGAAATTGGCAAAGCCATCGCCTCTAACCGGTTCATCATTACGGGTCTCTCCATAGCTACAGTTATTTTTGAACTGAGTAGCATTCTTCTTTTAACCTCGAGATGGCCAAAATTTCTGTATCTGGTAGGTGCTATTGGTATGCACCAAACCATTGGATTTTTGATGGACCTGCGTTTTTTAAAATACCAATTGCTATGTCTATTGTTAATAGACTGGCAATGGGTGTACCGCACCCTGTTAAATGGCTTCTACCGGGTAATGGCCCGGAAGCAGGCCAGGCCGTCATCACTCGGGTAAAGGTGGTTGTTTATGGTTGCATAACTGCTCTATTAGTAGATTCAGCAGGTGTAGCTTCTATAAAATTTTTGATAAATGCAGCCGTTAGTTTTCGCAGAGCCCGTATTTCGTCCAGACGCGACAAATTATGTGGCGGCCCTCCGGGTGTATTGTTTACATCCACAATATAGATTTTTCCATCTTCTCTGTCGCGCAATATATCTAGTTCTCCATAATCGAGCCGCATTTGTTGACAAAACGCTATAATGTTCGTTACCTCTGTTGCACTGAGTACCTGGTGCGTAGGCACCATTACGCACTTCGTATTTTTACTGCCAAAGCGGCTATCGACAGGCCGGTTTTTTACATAGACAAAGGGAATGTCATGTAAAAATACCGGAACGCGTATATCTTCTATATATCCACCTACCTGATTATTTACTAGCTTCTGGTAAATAAATCCGGCTTCCGGGTAAGGGACCGGGCAAGCTACAATGCTTCCATTGTGCAAAGCATTAATATCTCCCTTTTTTACACACAAGCCCTGGTGGGTAGTAGGGTCGATTAGGGTTTGGTAGCCGAATACTTTTCCAAAGGTATTATCTACATAGGTCTTGCTGATATCCAGGCAGCTACTATTGATCACAAGCCGGTTTGCTGATAAATTCAGTAACTCAGGTATCTGCTTGCGGAATGTGGTGTCTTCCCAGTTTACAATAAATGCCGCTTTGTCTGCCGCTTGCAAATCGGTTGTAATCTGGTAACGGAGAATACGGAAAATACGGCCCAGAATATGGCGGCTACGAGGCAATTCTGGATAAAATACTGCAATCTTCCTTTCATGTTTTCCTTTGTAGGAAAGGCTACGGAATACGAGCCAATAATTAAAAGACTCTTTATAGGTATTATACGCTTCCCGGATTGTATGATAAAGTTTCATGGGTGCTCGAGTGTTTGTTATACTATATAAGTAAGGGGTAGTTTAATTAAATGAAGGAGAGAACGGCCTACTCTAAGATGCTGAAAGAACTGCATTCGATAGCTTAATTCTGTTATCTAAGCTACTACAGCTTTAATAAACAACATCATATGCTTTCACTTGGAGAACTTTCTTATACAAATTTATATATTGGTCTATGATTGAATCTTCACTAAAGCTAGAGGTAGCATAATGGTGTGCTTCAAGGGTCAACTGATTGGCATAGGTAGAGTTGGAGAGGATTTTTTCTGCTGCCTTTTGTATCTCATCTACGGAATCGACATTGCATAATACACCATATTTGCCATGGCCTAGTAAAAACGGAACATTTCCGCTTTTGCTACCGCCCACCACAGGTGTACCCAGCACCATGGCTTCTAGCAACGTGTTTCCAAAAGATTCTTCCCTGGAGGTATGCAAAAGCATCTTGGAGAAAGCTATGATCTCCATAGTTTCTGTATAAGATTTGGGTCCCATGAAAACTACTCCTGGCGTAAGATTGTGTTTCTTGGCATATTGATGCGCCAAGCCTTCCATATCCATATCATGGCCCAGTAGATAATAGGTGAGAGAAGGATATTTTTTTCTGATCTGCTGGAAAGCTAACAATCCATTTTCGATATTCTTCCGCTTGCCAAATCCATTGTTTACAGAAACTATATAGTCGAGCTTTTTTTCATTGCTGACAAAATAATTCTCTATAATTTTAGGATAAAAGTTGTGGATGATCGTAGTTTTTTTCTGCTCGCTTTTACTGAGAAGTTCAAACAAATAATGGGAATTGGTGGTAAGCTCTTTTGCTCTTGACAATACAATGGAATTCATCAGCCACCGGACTACCCGAAAGGGAATAAGGTGGTATTTGAGAATAGTGAAAGCATGATCCCGTACAGTTACCACTACCGGTATGTTTGTATCTAAGGCCGCCCAAGCATATTCATATGACCAATGTGCATTAATAATGTCAGCCGGGTATTTGTTCATTAACTGAATTAAATTTTGGCGTATCAATTTAAAAAAATCTCTGCCAGGATGGGGTGTAAACGGCGCAACACATATAGTCGCTCTGTCTGATTCAATAACCACGGGCTCTGCAATCTTGTAAGAGGTTGTATAGACCACAATTTCGTGACCTTTTTGTAACAAGGCATTTATCAAAAGAGAGGTAATAGGAACCCGGTTGTTTGTGTCCGGTATGGATTTCCCTTTGAAATCAATATCAAGCAGATGTAAAGGTACTGGAGCTGCAATCCCAATTTTCATTTAGTGAAAGGTTATAACGTAAAATCAACTCAGAAAAACATGCGGATAGCGTCTATCTATCTTGCATTCTTGTTAGGTTACCTTTACCTCTTTACGTTTGGTAGCAGAAGTGAGCAGGTGCTTAATGGGCATGCGGACATTGGTATACATAAAATGCCTGAGTTGAGCTTGTAGGGGTATACGCCTGCCAAGCCCTTCTTCCATTGTAGCTTTGCAAGGATTACATAACCCACAAGGCTGATTATGAATAGGCGAATGGCAAAACCAGGTTTGATTCAGTATATCAATGAAATTATGTTCAATGGCTAGTTGCTGCAAATCTAACTTAGCCAGTTCATGTACTGGAAAGCGGAAGTAGCGAAAAATAGAAATATCTGGATTAGTAGGACGATCTGTTAATCTAAAATTGTCAGCCTTGCCATCATGAAATTTTAGTAGCTCTGGTTTAATAAAACTTCTAAAGAAGCCAGTTTGCAGGGTTCCCACACATAACTCCAGGTCATACATTTTTTCTTCTTCGGCAAAACAAGCCAGCCATTCATATTGGGCACCTAAGTGTGTTAATGATTTTAAGCGGGCGTATTGCTGTTGAATCTGCTCATTAGGTGTAATGGCCTTTAGGTCTTTGAATTTGGTAGGAAGCAGGAGTTGCTTAGTAGAAGGAGCTTTCTTAACGATCATGTCTGTCAGCGTTTCCATGGTTTTTATTTCCATGTCGAGCGATTTGCGTAAGTGATCTTTAATATAATAGGGTTGTACGGCTCTTTGTTGTACCAGGAGCAGGTCGAGCAACCTGAATGTGGAGTCCCATCCACTAGTCCAAAATAAATTGACAGGCTTTTCCATGGAAGGCATTTATTGAAAAATAGGTAGTGGTATTGAGTTAATTGAATATAGGCTTAAGTCAATAAAATATAAACATTTTTATAATTATTTTCAATTTAGTTATCAAAAATAAATGGAACCGTTTTAAAGCCGTAAAATTTTAGCGTCTGGCATTAGCATATAGATGCACAACAAGGTATTGTAAACCACACTTTACTAATAAAGCAAAGCACATTGATCAGCTGCTAGTACTCCGTATTGTTTTAGTAGCTGAAAAAAAACCAGACAATACTGCTTCAGGTAAACTATCATAGCTTATGGATGCTCTCTTTCCACTGAAAACGGGCTTTGCTGAAATATACCCCCAGCTATTGATGGTTACTGGTGAGATTTTTCTAGGGACTATTCATTTTATAACGAGTATGCTTCAATAGATTTCTCTAAGCACCTACACTGGCTTAATTTGATGAAGTAAGCAACCAAAGTTTCATAATTTGGGAAGATGTAAGACTTGTGCTAATCCAAGTATTTATACAACTAAACCAAGTTTTTAGTTACACGTAAAAAATAAGTATTTTTTCTACTTTTTTGGAGTACTCAAATTAAGCCGCATAGGGTGAAGTAGCTAAGATGCAGGAAATTCAGATGTCTCTAGATTTTATATAAAAAATGAAGAAGGGGCGGGGTTCGGAAAAATTAATTTATAGCTTACTGAATCGGCTACTGTATCGACTAGTAAAACAATCTAGCATAACAAAGTGAAAAATGTTAACACCGGGCAGAAGAAAATCTCTTTTGCTTATAGGTTAACCGGCAATTAAAGCACCAGGTAGCAGGAGTAACGGTTACCTGAGAGGAGGAATAACTTAGCTCTACCTAAAAGCCGCTTTAGGGTTAGTCGTTCTTTTGTGTATCATCTACATTCCGTTCATTTTCTGCCATTGCTTTTTCGATTGCTTTTTCAATCATCTCTACATTTTCCTGGGTTAAATAAATCGTATCATTTGCACCCAGAATTAACTCTAATTCATGAACTGTCAGGTCGGAGTCCATATAGGTCAATAGTTTCTGGTTATCTAACCTTAATCGTTTCTTAAGTTGGTTGAGCTTATTGATTCTGCTGCTAAAAGGTTTTGCCATATAAAAAACAGATGATTTGTTAAACGTATACGTACCAAAAGCACGTTTGGATGGTGTACATATTATCGAATTGAAATGCTGCTTGTCATTTATTGTTAAGAGCTGTCTTTACGCCCGAAGGCAGTTTTTGTGGAATAGTGGTAGGACCAAAAATAGTTAGTTTGCCGTTTTTTACCTGCATACGGTCAATAAATACCACTCTTTCCTCACCGGTTTTGGCTGTTCGGCCATGATACACGCAAAACATCTCTTTTCCGTCTGGCGAGTACGCAATGCTGTTGTGTCCGGTGCCTGTCACTACGCCCCCTTTGTCAGTATTTTTCTGTAATACCGGATTGTTCGCTGCCTTTTTATAGGGTCCCAGTGGAGAGCCCGACGTGGCGTACCCAATGGCATAATGCGCTCCCCCGAAATGATTGGCTGAGTACATCATGTAGTAGGTGTTGTCTTTTTTAAACGTAACCGAGCCCTCTGTCCAGCGCCGGTTTACTTCGCGGGCTGTAACCGACCGGCTTTCCCATTCAGCCTGCTTATCGTTTAAAGAGACAGGTGGGCGCAGCAATAACACTGGTTGTCCGATAACTCCAGAAAAATCATCTTTGAGCTGGATGCCATATACCCAGCTTTCTTCAATCTCCTTGAACCAACCCTTTTCCTTGGCTAATGCTGCTACTTCGCTTTCCACGGGATGTTTGTAGCAGGCACGGGAATAATACAGGTATGCTTTGCCATCGGTATCAATAAATACATTGGCATCAATAATAGGATAGCCAGGATCAAAAATAGGTTTGTTGGTCATATCAATAAAAGGTCCGGTTGGCTTGTCGGCAACGGCTACCCCAATCCGGAAGTTTTCTACTTCCTTTGTAGGATTTACCTTCCATTGGGCGCTGTAAAACAAATAGAACTTCCCTTTTACCTCATAGACTTCAGGAGCCCAATATGCACCACCCCAGTCCGCATCGGGATCACTCCAGCCATTCTTATTATTATGAAAATACACTTGTCCTTCTGGCTTCCAGCTTACCAGATCCTTTGATGAATAAGCGGCAAATCCCTTGTCTGCTCCACCGCCGGTACCATACAAGAAATAGGTATCTTGCGTGTATAATACATACGGGTCGCCAAACTGTACAGGCAAAGGATTAGTAAAGGTAGCTTTGGAGAGAGAGGTCGGTTGAGTAGTTTGGGCCATCCCATGGTAGAAAGACAATCCCGTGACTAACATAAAAAGGAGGAGCGATTTTTTCATGGTAAGCGTTAAAGTTTGCTAAATGTAGCTAAAATTTATTTAGCTGCGTCCGTTGCTCACTCTAATACAACTTCTTTTTTGCTGTCCAAGGAAAAATACCACAGCGTTGTATGCGTAACTTATATGCTACTATAGTACGCTAAGGCGTATCCAACTATCCGGCCAATAGAACGGTTTGTATCTCAGCTTGTTTTATTATGTAGTCTTGACAAATGGTTTCTAGTATAACGGATAAAATATTAGTTAGCAATATTTTAGGTCATCGTTCTTAAAAATGACATGTTTATTAGTAATTTTTAGTTGTTACTAAACGTCTCTGTTTACTATATAATTTTTATATTTTTTTGAATTTAACATGGAATATATTTATTTTAAGGTATTTTTTATATTTTCTGTTGATTTATTTCAATACAACCTGCCTATATTTGAAGCTTGTTCCGGACCAAAACAAATACTTATTTTTTGGGAGTTCCACAAGTTCTAAACTCGAGGTATAGATCTTACGTCCGGTTTTATTTTTTTTATTTAACCTATTTCTTATTTTATGAAAAAGCGCTTACAAATCCTGCTATGGATAAGTTGCCTTTGCATCACATCAGTTGCTTACGCGCAAAACTTAACAGTCAAAGGAAGAGTCACCAGCGAGAATGAAGCCATTCCCGGGGTGAATGTTGTTTTAAAGGGTACCACCACCGGTACTTCTACAGATATGGATGGGAATTATTCCTTAACAGTGCCAGATGGCAATGGCACCTTAGTTTTTACCTACATCGGCTACACACCCGAGGAAGTGCCAATCAACAACCGCACTACTATTGATGTATCCCTGGTACAAGATATCCAGACCTTAAGCGAAGTAGTAGTAGTGGGGTATGGTACGCAGAGCAGGCAGAGTCTGGTAGGCTCGGTGGCCTCCATTAAAGCGGAAGAACTTCGTACGCAAGGGGTAAATACCATTCAAAAATCTCTGCAGGGACGTGTGGCTGGTGTAAACATTGAATCATCCGGTGGCAGTCCTGGTTCAGGTGTGCGGATTTTAGTACGGGGTACTGGTTCGTTTAACAACAACGATCCTTTATATATTGTAGATGGGGTACAGGTGACGAATATTAATAACTTAGCTCCATCTGATATTGCCTCTATTGATATCTTGAAAGATGCCTCTGCCGCTGCTATTTATGGGTCCAGAGCCGCAAACGGAGTAGTACTGATTACCACTAAGACTGGGACCAAAGGCGAGCCCCGCATCGATTTCAATGTGTATGCCGGTTTACAAAGTGTAACCAAGAAAATAGATGTACTGAATGCTTCCGAATGGGCAAGAGTGAGCAATGCAGCGCATGATGCAGCCGGATTGCCCAGGTTGGATATAGCCCAGAATCCTGAATCCTTGGGTGAGGGTACGGATTGGCAAAGTGAAATTTACCAGGTAGCGCCCACTCAAAGCTATGAACTGGGAGTAAGTGGGGGTGGAGATAGTTTCACTTACAGCCTTTCTGGTGGGTATTTTGACCAGGATGGCATTGTAAAGAAAACAGACTATAACCGGTTAAACCTGCGATTAAAAACAGATTTTACCAAAGGCAGATTGAAAGTAGGGGAGAGCGTGATTTTAACCCGTGAAAACTGGCGCAATATGGCTGGTGGCTGGGGCGGACAAGGTGGCAACCCGGTAGGTTCAGCTACTAAAATGATTCCGGTGTTTCAGGTGTATGATCCGAATGCACTCGGAGGCTTCTCAGGTGCTTCAGGCCCGGTGGTAAACGTGGCTAATCCGGTAGCCCAATTATACCTGGAAGATCCTACCGTGAACACAAATACAATAATGGCTAACATTTTCGCTGAGCTTACCCTGATCGACAATTTGAAATATAAATACAATGTAGGATATACCAATACATTTGGCTATAACTACACCTATACGGCTCCTTATCAGGTAGGTGCTTTATTTCAAAATCTGAACAGTGATTTAAGTGAAAGCCGCAATCAGACTTCGTTCTTTTTGCAGGAACATACCCTGGCTTACGATAAGGCGTTTGGCAGACATAATTTCCAGGCACTGGCCGGTTTTGGTTTACAGAAAAACACCTTCCGTAGCTTAAACGGCTCTAGGAGCGGTATGCCAGGCGGACTCCAGGTATTAGATGCCGGAACGACTAATATTGCTTCTGGAGGCCTGGCACGTGAGAATGTACTGGAATCCTATTTTGGCCGCTTTGTGTATTCGTATGATCAACGTTACCTGCTGACAGTCAATTTCCGCCGCGACGGTTCTTCCCGGTTTGGTAGAGCATACCGGTATGGCAATTTCCCTTCACTGGCCCTTGGCTGGAATTTATCTAACGAAGCCTTTTATGAGCCTTTCCGCTCGTATGTGAGTCAGTTAAAGTTAAGAGCTAGTTATGGGCTGTTAGGAAATCAGGAATTTGATGACTATCAGTATGTGGCTTCTATTCCTGGAAACCTGAATTATGTGATTGGCCGGGATCAGCATTTATGGGTAGGAGCAATACAGCAGGCATTCGCTGATCCGAATCTCAAGTGGGAAGAGTCAGAAAGTATTAACGTTGGTGCCGATCTGGGCTTTTTCAATAACCGCCTTTCGCTGATTGCCGATTACTTTATCCGTAAAAATTCTGACCTGTTGCTACGCGTGCCACTGCCTTTATCTACTGGTTCTACCGTTAACCCAGTAGTAAATGCCGGGCAAATTACGAACAGAGGGGTGGAGCTTGCCTTATCCTACAACCAGGAGATCAATGATTTCTCTTATCAACTGACCGGTACATTTACTGCTATCCGCAACAAGGTAGATCAGTTGGGCTCCGGAAGCCAGCAAATTTCTGGTGGGCAACCTACGCACCATGGCTCATCAGCCACTATAACCATGGCTGGGCAACCTGTTGGTACATTCTATCTGATTAAAACCGATGGAATCTTCAATAATACGGATGAGGTACTAGCACATAGCAAAGAAGGAAAATTAATTCAACCTAATGCCCAACCTGGTGATATTCGCTTTGTAGATGCCAATAACGACGGTATTATTTCGGAAGACGACCGGGTAAATGTGGGGAATCCTAATCCTGATTTTTCTTATGGATTTGGTGGCAATGCCCGCTGGAGAGATTTTGATCTAAGTGTTTTCTTCCAGGGAACCCATGGCAATAAAATTTACAACGGATTACGTCAGGACCTGGAAGGAATGACTCTGGAGTTTAACTATGGTAAATCTACGTTAAACGCCTGGACACCAGAAAATCCTACTGATTTCCCAAGAGCCGTGATTAACGATCCAAATTACAATTCCCGTACGTCTGACCGTTTCCTGGAAAGCGGATCGTATTTAAGAATGCGGACCTTACAAGTAGGGTATACCTTACCCAAAACGTTACTTGAGCGGGTAAAAATAACCAGCTGCCGGGTTTATCTGGGCTTCGACAATTTGTTTACCCTCACCAAGTACAATGGTTACAATCCTGATTTGGGGCGCTATAGCGGTGGTACAAGCCAAGGCATTTTCGACCGCGGAGTGGATTTTGGACATGTTTCTTATCCATTGGCCAGAACATCTATGTTAGGGCTTCAACTTTCATTATAAAATTAATTAGGCTCATATCATGAAAAAATATATAATAATTTCTCTAATCACTCTCTCCTTAGCCGGATGTAAAAAGGAGTTAGAGGTAGTAAATCCAAATGTAATTACCACGGAAACGTTCTGGAAAAACGATGCAGATTTTCAGTCAGCCTTAGCGGCAACGTATAAGGTTTTTCGGGATGTAAATAATGGCTATTGGGGAGTAAGGGGTGTTGAGTTAACTAACGGACGGGGCGATGATTTTTTCATCCGCAACGACGTACAGGCGCTATACCAGCTTTCTACGTTTACTAATACGCCCTCTACCGGAACGCCCTCGTCTATCTTTCAAGGGGCATATACTGGTATTTTCCGGGCAAACCAGATTATTGAAAATGCTCAAACGGCTCCCTTATCCGCAGAATCTAAAAAGCAGTATACGGCAGAAGCACAATTTATCCGGGCACTAAATTATTTCCACTTAGCCATTAATTTCGGCAATGTGCCCATCATAACTACTGTACCTACTGATAAAAGCCAGTATTTTCAGCCCAGTTCCCCGGAAGCACAGGTATGGCAGCAGGTTATCAGCGACTTTACGGCTGCAAAAGAAGGCTTACCTGTTTCTTACGGACCTGAATGGGTAGGCAGAGCAACCAAAGGAGCCGCTATCGGATACCTGGGGAAAGCTTATTTATACAATCAACGCTGGGCAGATGCAGAAAATGAATTTAAGTTGCTCATGTCTGCTCCTTTCCAATACGACCTGAGGCCAAACTTTGCCGATAATTTCCGTCCGGAATTTGATAACAACGAAGAATCGGTATTCGAAATTCAACTACAGAATGTAGGCGGTGTGCAACCCTGGGCTGGTGAAAATGCCAACGAAGCCTTAGGGGTAACTACTGCTCAGGAGTTTGCACCCACAGAAGTAGCCGGTTGGTTTGAAGTATCTGCGACGGATACCATGTTTAATGAATTTAAGAAAGAGCTAACTGTCGATAAAGATTATGACCCACGGATGTATGCCTCCATTGTATGGGATTATCCTGGTGCCATGTATTATAACAGACCTTTCAAAGATTTTAAACTCGTATTTGGCTATAGCTCTATGATCCGTAAGTACCAGAACTGGTGGAATGACAATGAGCAGCCTAATGGTAATTACATCTCTGAGATCAACGAAAAGGCTATGCGGTTTGCCGATGTGTTACTGATGTATGCCGAAGCACTGACCATGCAAGGAAAAGTGGTGGAAGCCACTGCTCCGGTTAACCGGGTACGTAAAAGAGCTAAGCTAGTTGAACTGCCAGCAACCTATTCGCAGGATGAGATGATGGCAGAAATTCGTCATCAGCGGATGGTTGAATTGTTCCGCGAAGGGCACCGTTTCTATGACCTGAAACGCTGGGGATTATTGGAACAGGAAATTAAAAACAGCGACAAAGTCGGAAGAGAGTTCTTTGATCCTGCCAGACATGCGTATTTCCCAATTCCGCAAAATGAGTTAAATACCAATCCAAACATTGAGCAAAATCCAGGTTGGTAATTGCCCGTAAAGCACCACAGATTACTTTAGTGTATTTGCAGGTGCTAGAAACAAGACTAGCCCGGTTCTCTTACTACTGGTAGGAGGGCCGGGTTTCTTTTTTAACATACCCGGAATATGCGCATGCATCGATAAATAGTATATGTATACACAGGTAATATAGTGATTCAATTCACTTTGTAGCGGGAATCAAAAATTGATAGTCTTGCAGCTAAAATTAATTTTAGTATTCAACAACATTTATGCAAACTCATTTAGTTTTTGATGCAGCCAGCAACACAGTGGTTGCCACTATCGCCGGAAGAGTAGACTCTCACCAATTTAGAAAATTTGCCCTGCAAGAAATAGCCTTACTCAAAGAGAAAAAAACAAATAAACTAATTATTAATATTGCCGGACTTGGTGTAATGAGCCTTCCAGACCAGCATTGGTTGCAGCAAGAATGGAATAGCAAAGCTATGCAGGAAGGATTGCAGCACCTGGCTTTTGTCGTACCCAAAGATGTATTCGGAAAAGTAGCCATGAACAAAGCAAATCAGGATGAGAAACTCTCCGCTCAAATTTCAATTGGCTACTTTGATAAGGAAGAAAAAGCCCAGGAATGGATAAAGCGGTGCTAACTCTATAGGTGTTTAAGAAAGATATGCACCGAACATAGGTTTTCTGGACATGATATATCCGGGTTGATGTGTGGGCTAAAACCCTCGTCAACCCGGATTTTGATTATATGGCTCTCTATAACCAGCGAGCAAGCAACCAGAAATGAACTGAAAGAAGAACAGCCTTTTATTTGCTTATAGTTGATCAGAGATAGGCACTAGTTTAGCAGACAAATCTGGGGCTTTCATAGTTTTATCCAAGGGAAACATGGGTCGCTTTATCCGCTTATAAGATAACCGCTCCAGGTTCTGGTCCACACCGCCTGGGGTTAGCGCCAGAATCCAATCTGCCCGCATGGCATATAGTTCCGGTTCCAGATAACCAATTTTTACCACCACAATGGCTGCTTTCCGTGGCGCTAGCCCCAGCCTGGTAAAATCTATTTCCTTGTGGTAGGGCTTACGTTTCTGGGTTACAATCACCAATACACTTCCTACCTTCACTACTACTTCTACTTCGGCATTTCTGTCGCCATACTCAATGGCTGTAACTGTGCCTGAAAGCTTTACCGGGGGAGCAAAACGTGCATCCACCGCTGCTCCGGCATTTCCTTCCACTTTTCCACCTACTCCGGCAGCAATGGCTTTTTTTACCAGCTCCGGACCTGGAATGGAGGCATAAATTAGGGAAGGTCCATTAGCGGATTTAAACTCTGGCCTGGCCAGTATTTCCTGTAAGGTCCAGGTAACATCGCCAGCGCCTCCGGCAGTTGGGTTATCGCCAGAGTCACTGATAAAGAAGGGACGCTTGTTGCTGGCAATGGCTTTGTCGAGGCTTTCTTGTAAGGAACCAGTGGGAGCAACAAAGGCAAACTCGTTTCTGGCATTCCAGAAACTGGTGGCTAATTTTTCAGCTGTACTTGTTACTTTTTCTTTATCATCGCCAGTTACCATTACTACCGCATGATTCCGAGGTTCATCCGCCCAGGCATAGCCTACCCATATAGCAGCATCTACTATTCCTTCCTGAGCGGCAGCAGGCGCAACAGCCTGATAAATAGTTTTTGCTGGCTCTATCCGGGTACTTGTTTTCTCGCCAGGCAATAAAATAGGAATAGGTATCCAGGCTTTGTACTGAGGTTTTCCTTTTCTGCCTTCAATCCGTTTCAGCAGGTTTTCTAAAGCCCGCTGTTTGGTTTCCATGGCATCTTCGTGAGGGGCCATGCGGTAACAGGTAATAAGGTCTGTATGGGAGGCCAGCCGCCATGACACGTTTCCATGCAGATCCATGGAGGTAGAAATAATGGTCTGTTTGCCAATCACTTTCCGGACTCTTTCAATAAAGTCGCCTTCCGGATCATCCAGGCCAACTACACTCATGGCTCCATGAATATCGAAAAATAGACCATCGTAAGGGCCATTTTTCTTTAGTGAATCAAGTGTTTTATTGACAAGCGATTCATAGGCTTCTCTAGTAACGGCTCCTCCAGGCAAGGACTTGCCAATAATAGTTGGGACAAAAACCGCCCGTTTGTGGTAAGGCGAACCTGCAGATAAAAATGGATAAGATGTAAACACGTCGGGCCCATATTTTGCATGGAAGGCTTCTTCATGAGTAAGGGCCGGAGAAAAAGTGCTCGACTCAATGGCTAACCCGGCAATGGCAATCCGGGGGAGGGCTTTGGCTTGGGCAGAATCCGGGTTGGAAGCAGCCGTTCGCTGTTGAGTGAACGAGCTTTCATTTGCTGAACAAAACCCCTGACCTATGTTTAACCAGGCTAAGATAACTACTAAAAACGTATGCCGCATGAACAATGGTATCTAAGTTTAAGTGGAAGTTTATTTTATATATTTTATTTTTAACCTATTCTCTTCTATAGCAGGTCTCTATTGTACAAGCAGCGAAGTTTTCATAGTCTGCTTGTACACACTACACGATGTATTTGCCTACACGGCTGAACCTACTTACAAATGTTATGGAAAGAGTAATGTTTTGCCAAAAAGGAAGACAAGAAAAGTATGCTTGTCTTTCAGCCAGCAAATGTAAAGCTATGAGTTGAATAAATCTGCGTTAAATCATGCAAACTCAATCCGGGTTTGAGGAGCAGGAAAATCGTATGCTTTGCAGTCGCCTCACGAAGCCTGCCACCAAAGAGATAAATGAGGTTGAATCCAGTAGGCTGCCTAAGGTAGCTTTGAATGGGATGTTCCAGCTAGATGAGGGTCACTTGTCTGGAAAAAGCAGTATGCCTTCTGTCCCATTTTCTTCGCTACAGATCTGTAACTTTTTAAAAAAATAGCTATCTGATACATTTACTTTAAAATAAGGCCTTGTAAAAATAAAATACCCATTGAATTTTGAGTCTATTCCTAATACCTTCGTACCTACTAAACCCTACTTGGAAATACTTGCTACGCCTAAACCGTCAGCCATGCAGAAATTAGTAGTGTGCAGGTATTTCTGAGAATCATCATCACTTATTTACTAGTAGTTATGAAAAAGTACAGTACCCTTCTAATTCTTCTCTTTCTAACCCAAATTCATTTTATTCAGGCACAGCAGAGCAGCTGGAAAATGGTGGGAGGAAAAATAGCTTCTCCTTGGGCAGAAAAAGTAAATCCTGCCAGTCCCTTACCAGAATATCCACGGCCGCAAATGGTACGCGAAACCTGGATGAACCTGAACGGCTTGTGGGACTATGCCCTGGTACCAAAATCGCAGGGAGAGAGCAAGCCCTCAGCCTTTGGTGGACAAATATTAGTCCCGTTCCCAGTAGAGTCAGCTTTATCTGGCGTGGGAAAAACAGCTGGAAAAGACACGTTGCTTTGGTATAAACGGACGGTAAACATACCGGCAAACTTTAAAAAAGGACAGATACTACTGCATTTTGGAGCCGCCGACTGGCAGTGTGAGGTATTTGTAAACGGAAAGATAGCAGGTACACACCAGGGCGGATATGACCCATTCTCTTTTAATATTACTCCTCTACTTAAGGGAGGCAACCAGCAGGAAATTAGTGTAAAAATATGGGACCCCTCCAACGATGGGCCACAGCCCCGTGGCAAGCAAATTAAAAATCCACATGGCATCTGGTACACACCGGTTACTGGCATCTGGCAAACGGTATGGCTGGAGGCCGTTCCCAAAACCTATATCACCTCTACCAAACATACACCCGATATTGATAAACAATCCCTGACAGTACAAGGCCAGGTGCAGAATCTGCAAACCAACGATAAGCTGAGGATAACCGCCTGGGATGGAAAAACCAAGGTAGCTGAAAAAGAGGTAGCCGCCAATACAGAGGCCGTGTTGCCGGTGAGTAATCCAAAATTATGGTCCCCGGAAAATCCGTTTCTCTATGATCTGAGTATTGCGGTGGTGCGCAATGGGAAAGTAGTAGACGAAGTAAAAAGCTATTTTGCTATGCGGAAAATTTCCATGCAACCTGATAGCAAAGGCATGTTGCGGATGCTGCTTAACAATCAGTTTGTGTTTCAATATGGTCCCCTAGACCAGGGTTGGTGGCCTGATGGGTTGTATAGAGCTCCCACCGATGAGGCGCTCAAGTTTGATATTGAAAAAACCAAAGAGATGGGCTTTAATATGATCCGCAAGCACGTAAAAGTAGAGCCCGCTCGCTGGTATTATTACTGCGATAAATTAGGCATGCTGGTATGGCAGGATATGCCAAGCGGTGATATGGGCAACAAGTGGGATTCCCGACCTGGTATTATTGGACGGGCCACTGAAAAAGACCGTACAGCCGAATCTGAGCAGATCTTCCGGAAAGAATGGAAAGCTATTATGGATGCTACCTACAATTTTCCTTCCATTGTGGTATGGGTGCCATTCAATGAAGCCTGGGGCCAGTTCAAAACCGAAGAAATTACCAAATGGACTATGGACTATGATAAGAGCCGCCTGGTGAACAGTGCCAGTGGTGGAAACTTCCATAAAGTAGGCCATATCATTGATCTGCATAACTACCCGGAGCCAGCCATGCCCCAACCAGATTTGTTTGGCAAAGAGCAGATTATTGTGTTAGGCGAGTTTGGCGGACTAGGCTTACCTTTGGAAGGCCATACCTGGCAACAGAAAGATAACTGGGGCTACCAGAGCTTTAAAAATGCCGATGAATTGTTTGCAAAGTATGAAGAGTTTATGAACAGCCTGGCCGGCATGATCGGAAAAGGACTCTCCGCCGCTGTCTATACCCAAACCACCGATGTAGAGGTAGAAACTAACGGCCTGATGACCTACGACCGGAAGGTGATAAAAGTACCGGAAGCTAAACTCAAACAAGTACATAGTAAATTATATAATCCGGCATTGGGTAATTTGAAAGAATAAACAGGCTCTGAAGGGTGTACAAAGGATAATTGGTTATCCTTTGTAAATTTTAGTTGCCTGCTCGGGAGCAGAAATAGTGCGCAATAGTATGGATTGTTATACATTCGTTAATGCAAGTACGACTTATAGTAAAATATCTTCTCATTAGCCTTTTACTGGCAAGTAGTGTACCTACAATAAAGGCTCAATCCGATAAAGGATCTAAACAAGAAGCAACCTACCGCAATCCAGTCATCAGCGGAGATTTTGCTGATCCTTCCGTGATCCGGGTGGGAGATATCTATTATGCTACTGGTACATCTTCTGAGTGGGCTCCGCATTACCCTATCTTCCAATCCAAAGATCTGGTTAACTGGGAGCAGATGGGCTATGTCTTTTCTACCACGCCAGACTGGATGCTGTCTTCTTTCTGGGCGCCGGAGCTGTTTTATCAGAACAATACTTTTTATGTTTATTATACAGTAAAGCGTAAAAGCGATGGCAAATCCTGCATTGGGGTAGCCACCACCAAGGACCTGAGTAAAGGCTTTACCGATCATGGCATAGTTGTGGAACATGGATCTGAGTCTATTGATGCCTATGTATGGAATGAGAATGGACAGTTATATATCTCCTGGAAAGCTTATGGCCTGGATAAACGCCCGATAGAAATACTTGCCAGTAAACTATCTTCCGACGGATTAAAATTGCAAGGACAGCCATTTACGTTGCTGAAGGAAAGCCCGGATGAAAAAGGGATAGAAGGTCAATGTCTGGTAAAAAAGAATGGGTATTATTATCTGTTCTATTCAGCCGGAGCATGCTGTGGCGCAGGATGTACGTATAATGTCCGTGTTGCCAGGGCAAAATCTATTAACGAGCCTTTTGTACGCTACGAGCAAAATCCGCTTTTAGATAAATATGACCAGTGGAAGTGCCCAGGACATGGAACCCTAGTAGAAACATCTGATAAACGTACTTTTTACCTCTACCACGCCTACAACGCCTACGACCATGTGTATACCGGCAGGCAAGCCATGCTCGATGAACTTATTTGGGATGAGACAAGCGGCTGGCCATATTTTAAACATGATCAGAGTCCTACCATACAGACTAGCCTTCCGTTTAAGCAAACCAGACAAGCCGTTTCCACAGCATTAACAGATCAATTTGATACGCCTACCCTCGCAGCTTTCTGGCAATGGAATTTCCGTTCGTATACGCCAGTTGCCAAAATAGAAAACAGTAACTTGTATCTATCTGGAAAAACTACTCCAGGAAATCTAACTGGCATAGCGTTAACGGTAAGGCCAGTAAAAGGCAATTATGAAATCATTACAGAGGTGGTCACTCAGAATACTGCTTTGAAAGGCCTGGTGTTGTATGGAGATTCCAGTCAGGCGGTGGGAGTAGGCGTACAAGGAAATAGGATAGAAGTTTGGGAAGTAAAGAAAAATCAGCGCAAATTAGTAAAAGAAGAGCCCATTGCCATTCAAGGATCCACACAATTAAAACTGCAGGTTGAAAATGGATTTATGTGCCGGTTCTACTATCGGACAGAAGGAAAGGAATGGAAAGAGATAAAATTCGCAGGTGAGCATTCCTTTTATGATGGTAGTTTTTTGCCGCAGTGGGACAGAAGTGCCCGTGCTGGATTGTTCCAATATGGAGAAGAAAGTCAGCCTGGCGTTTTTTCTTCATTTTCTATAAAATATCATTAATCACTAAAGCTAATAGCCTCTAAAAAGCATGAAAAATTTATTTATTCTGTGTGCCTTTCTTAGTCTTATTCCGGCTGCCTTTGCGCAAAGTACTGCAAGTAAGAAAGAAACACCAGCCAAAACAGGCAACACCCAAGCAAAAAACAAATCTGGCAATCCTATTTTTCAGGGATGGTATGCCGATCCGGAAGGAGTCATTTTTGGCAAACAATACTGGATCTATCCTACCTATTCCGCTAAGTATGAACAACAGGTATTTATGGATGCTTTCTCCTCTACAGACTTGGTGACCTGGACCAAACACCCGCGAATCATTGATACTGCTGCTGTAAAATGGGCAAAAAAGGCGATGTGGGCTCCGGCGATTATTGAAAAAGGGGGCAAGTATTACCTGTTTTTTGGAGCCAATGACGTACATGAAGGAGAAATCGGCGGCATTGGGGTAGCCGTTGCCGATAACCCTGCCGGGCCGTTTAAAGATCTCCTGGGCAAACCCCTGATTGGTGAAATCCACAATGGAGCACAGCCTATAGACCAATATGTATTTAAAGACAAAGATGGCCAGTATTATATGATCTATGGCGGCTGGTCACACTGCAATATTGTTAAACTGAAAGAGGACTTTACTGGATTTATTCCCTTTGAAGATGGCACTACTTTCAAGGAAATCACCCCTAAAAATTACGTAGAAGGTCCGATCATGTTTATCCGTAACAACAAATACTACTTTATGTGGTCGGAAGGTGGATGGACGGGGCCAAACTATTCGGTGGCTTATGCTGTGGCCGATTCTCCTTTTGGGCCCTTTGAGCGGGTAGGTAAAATTTTACAGCAGGACCCCAAAGTAGCCACCGGTGCCGGACATCATTCCGTGTTGCAGGTTCCAGGAAAAGACCAGTGGTATATTGTGTACCACCGCAGGCCACTAGGCGAAACCGACGGCAATCACCGGGTAACGTGTATTGACCTAATGGAATTTGATGAGAAAGGACTAATTAAGCCAGTAAAAATTACTTTTGAAGGCGTGGCCAAGCAGCCTTTGAAGTAGGTAATGGCTTAACGACATAGTTACTATTTTTCTTGCCGGAACACCTACAAAACCTCCTTTAACGAATGAAGAAATTCTTTGTACTTTTTTTGCTCTTTCAGGGCTTTATGTTGCAAGCCCAGCAGATGCGGGCACCTTCCTATCCCTTACTTACACACGACCCGTATTTCAGCATCTGGTCAGCTACCGACACCCTGCATGCATCTCCCACCAAGCACTGGACAGGCAGCAGCCATTCGCTTACCGGCTATGCCAAGGTAGATGGGAAAGTATACCGCTTTTTAGGGAAAGAAGAAAAAGTATATCAGACAGTACTGGCAGCAGCTGATGAAGAAAACTATCAAGCAAAATACACCGAATCCGAACCAGGCGAAGGATGGATGAATGCAAGTTTTAATGACAGCCAATGGAAAACAGGCACGGCTCCTTTTGGTGATAATAAATCACTGGCCAAAACAGAATGGCTCAGCAAGAACATCTGGATGCGGCGCAGCTTTACTTTAAACGAATTGAATTTTAATAACCTGTTCCTTAAACTCAATCACGACGATAATGTAGCTGTGTACCTGAATGGAGAAAAGATTTACAGCCATGTAGGCTGGCTGAACAAATACCAGTATTATCCCATTCCGGAAGATGTAAAGAAGAAGCTGAAAAAAGAGGGAAACGTTCTGGCTGTGCACGTGGCCAATACGGCTGGCGGCCAATGGCTAGATGCAGGCATCGTACATGAGACAGTAGAAAAGCCAGACAATAGCCTTCTGACAGCCTTGCAGAAAAGTGTAGAACTCAAGGCCACCCAAACCATTTACCAGTTCACCTGCGGTAAAGTAGACCTTACTCTTACCTTTACTACGCCTTTGCTGATGAGTAATTTGAATCTGCTTGCCAGACCAGTATCTTATATTACCACACAAGTAAAATCCAACGATGGAGCTACACATGAAGTAGACCTTTCTTTCGGTGCCTCTACCGATATTGCTGTAAATACGCCTGCACAAGTGGTCACTGCCGAACATAAGTCCGCTGAAGGCTTATCAATGCTAAAAGCAGGAACCAAAGAACAACCAGTGCTCCAAAAGAAAGGCGATGATATGCGCATAGACTGGGGATATATGTATGTAGCCGTGCCAACAGCGGCGAATGCTAAACAAACGATAGTAACCGCTGAGCAGGCTGTAACTCCTTTTACCAACTCCACTAGTACTTCTGCTCAACCAATTTCAGAGGGCAAACAGCTGACTTTACGTACCATTGTACCAGTAGGAAAAGTAGGCAGTGCGCCGAAAGAACAAGTAATCTTGCTGGGCTACGATGATATTTCTCCGGTGCAGTATTTTGGGCAGAATTTAAAACCCTGGTGGAAACAAGATGACTCGCAAACCATTGAAAAAGAATTAGCCAAAGCAGCAACAGATTACAAACAAATACTTGGGCAATGTGAGCAATTCAACAAACAGATGTATCAGGAAGCGGTCGCAGCAGGTGGCGAAAAATATGCTAACCTGTGTGTGCTTGGGTATCGTCAGAGCATTGCTGCGCATAAGCTGGTGAAAAGTCCCCAAGGCGAAATCCTTTTTCTTTCCAAAGAAAATTACAGCAATGGGTCAATCAATACGGTAGATGTTACCTATCCATCGGCTCCTTTATTCTTAGCGTATAACCCAGATCTGCTGAAAGGTATGCTGAATGGCATTTTCTATTATAGTGAAAGTGGCAAATGGACCAAACCCTTTGCTGCCCACGACTTGGGGACTTATCCATTAGCTAATGGACAAACCTACGGCGAAGATATGCCCGTAGAAGAATCCGGGAATATGCTGATACTAACGGCAGCTATTGCTATAGCCGAAGGCAATGCTACCTATGCCAAAGGGCACTGGAAAACATTAACTACTTGGGCGGAATACTTAAGTAAAGAAGGGTTTGATCCGGCTAATCAGCTATGCACCGACGATTTTGCTGGGCATCTGGCCCGTAATGCCAACCTTTCAGTAAAAGCCATTGTCGGGCTTGGCTCGTATGCGATGCTTGCCGGAATGCTTGGCGATAAAGCAACAGCCGAAAAGTACAAAAACAGTGCGGCAGAAATGGTTAAAAAGTGGATGCAACTTGCCGACGATGGCGACCATTATGCCTTAACGTTTGATAAAAAAGGTACCTGGAGTCAGAAATATAACCTGGTGTGGGATAAGCTTCTGGGCTTAAACTTATTTCCTAAAACCGTCTATGAGAAAGAAGTAAAGTACTACCTGACCAAACAAAACGAATATGGCTTGCCTTTAGACAGCCGCAAAACCTATACTAAATCTGACTGGATTCTCTGGACCTCTACGCTAGCCTCCAGCCAGAAAGACTTTGAAGCCTTCGTGGACCCAGTATATAAGTTTGCCTTACAAACGCCTTCCAGAGTTCCAATCAGCGACTGGCATGAAACCACGAATGGGAAGCAGGTAGGCTTTCAGGCGAGAAGTGTAGTAGGGGGATATTTTATTAAACTACTAGAGAAAAAGTTTTCCAACTAACAGTATTTATTAAGAATCTGTAAAGACAAACTGCCAGTAATATAGTTTCGACCTATATTTTTGAATGTAGCTTGTAACCGTTTATAGCTATCTGTTTCATGTGCTCACCATTGTTATGAAGACATAAATTTTCTGCCTATGAAAAAACTACTGTTTAGTGGGCAAATACGTTGGTTGGTTTTTTTGTTTATTGCTGCCTGTTCGCCTAAAACCAGTACAGTTACTGAAGCAGAAGTAGAGGTTGAAGCTGACCTGGAAAATACCTTTACTAATCCGCTTTTGCCAGGAGGGCCAGACCCCTGGGCTTTCTACCATGAGGGGTATTATTATTATACCCACACCTTAATAGATAGTATTGGGCTATGGCGGACAAAGGATATTACGGATCTGAAAAAAGCAGAATATAAAACCATTTGGATACCTACTGATCCCAAAAATGCAAAAGATCTCTGGGCTCCCGAAATCCATAATATCAACGGTAAATGGTATATCTATTACGCGGCGGATGATGGCAATACTGACAATCACCAGTTATATGTATTGGAAAATGCTTCCCAAAATCCATTTGAGGGTGAGTTTACGATGAAAGCCAGAATTCAGACAGACCCTGCCAATAACTGGGCTATAGATGGATCGGTGTTTGAGCATCAGGGAGATTATTATATGGTGTGGTCAGGATGGCAAACCCGCCGGGTCAGCACAGAAACCCAATGTATCTACATAGCTAAAATGGCTAATCCCTGGACCCTAAGCTCTGAACGGGTGCTGATTTCCAAACCTGAATTTGAATGGGAACGCAACTGGCAAAACCCAGATGGATGGACACCTACTTACACTATTTATGTAAATGAAGGACCTCAGCCATTAAAAAACACCTCCGGCGATAAAGTGTTTGTTATTTATTCGGCCAGCGGTTGCTGGACACCTCAGTATGCCTTAGGCATGCTCACGGCCAGTGCAACAAGTAACCTGTTGGATGCAAAATCCTGGACTAAATCCAGGCAACCTGTTTTCAAACAATCACCAGAGAACCAGGTATTTGGCACTGGGCATAATAGTTTTTTCAAATCTCCTGATGGCACCGAAGACTGGATTCTGTATCATGCTAACGACAAGCCTGAGAACCCCTGTGGGCCCACCCGTTCGCCAAGAGCTCAGAAAATTACTTGGAAGGCAGATGGAATGCCTGATTTTGGGATACCTCTTTCAAGGGATACACCTATACAAAAACCATCCGGAATAAACTAACAAATACATAATACTGCCAGAAATATCTATATAATGTTGAATTATTCAAAATTCAGTTTATTCGCATGATTTCACATAAATCTACTTACTTCTTTCTCCTGTTTGTACTGCTGTATTTAGCTTCCTGTACGGCAGGGAAAAAAGAGCAGGCACAGACACCCCAAATAGGTTCAGCAAAAGACGATCGGCCCAATATTGTTTTAATTCTTGCCGACGATTTGGGCTATTCAGACCTGGGCTGTTATGGAGGAGAAATCCAGACGCCCAACCTTGATTTTCTGGCTGCCAATGGACTTCGCTTTACCCGTTTTTATAATACTTCCCGCTGTTGTCCCACCAGGGCATCTTTGCTTACAGGCTTGTATAGCCATCAGGCAGGTGTTGGCGAAATGACTACAGACCGGAACTTACCCGGCTACCGCGGCTATCTGACAGAAAACACCATTACCCTAGCCGAAGTGTTAAAACAGAGTGGCTACCTTACCGCCATGACGGGCAAATGGCATGTATCCAATACTATTGAGCAACCAACCAAAGAAGCACAGCTGCGCTGGCTCAACCATCAGGAAACACACCCCTATTTTTCGCCGGTAGAGCAGTATCCCACCAGCCGGGGCTTTGATAAATACTATGGAAACATATTTGGAGTAGTGAATTTTTTTGACCCATTCAGCCTGGTGAGTGGCACTAAACCTGTTCCTTCCGTTCCTGAAAACTATTACCACACCGATGCCCTCAACGATACTACGGTTAGCTACATTCGGGAGTTTAGTAAAGAGAATAAGCCTTTCTTCATCTATCTAGCCCATACAGCACCCCACTGGCCTTTGCAAGCCTTGCCCGAGGATATAAAAAAATACGAAACTACCTATACTGTCGGCTGGGAGGCTATCCGGGAGGCTCGGTACAAAAAAATGACGGAACAAGGAATTATTGATCCGGCACAAGCACCCTTATCTCCCAGGTTGAATGCTGCTAAACCTTGGAAAGCCAATCCAGATACGGTATGGGATGCAAGAGCCATGGCTGTACATGCCGCTATGATAGACCGCATGGACCAGGGCATTGGCAGGGTAATTAAAGCTTTGGAAGAAACTGGTGAACTGGATAATACCTTACTTCTATTTCTCAGCGATAATGGAGCCAGTCCGGAAGTTTGTGCCGCTTATGGCCCAGGGTTTGACCGTCCCAGCGAAACCCGTACAGGGCAAACGATCAGTTACCCGGTAAAAAAGGAAGTGATGCCAGGAACAGAGACTGTATTTGCTTCTATAGGTCCGGAGTGGGCAAATGTTTCCAATACGCCCTTTCAACACGCAAAAGCTGAATCGTATGAAGGGGGAGTAGCCACCCCTATGATTGCTTTCTGGCCAAAAGGGATAGGTGCAAAAAAAGGTGGTATTAGCAATCATGTTGGGCATGTAATGGATTTTATGGCCACGTTTGTTGAATTAGCCAAAGCTACCTATCCTACCCAATACAAAGGCAGAACCATTTCTCCTACTACCGGGGTAAGCCTGCTGCCAGTATTGCAAGGGAAAGAAAATATAGAACATGCACGGTTGTTTAATGAACACTTTAATGCCCGTTTTGTGAGAGAAGGGCAGTGGAAGCTAGTGTCTAGGTCAAAAGATACCACCTGGCATTTGTATAATATGACACAGGATCAAACAGAGTTGAATGATTTGTCGGCAACCTATCCGCAAGAAGTAGAAAGGCTAACCAGAGAATGGCGAAGCTGGGCATCCGCACACCAGGTGTTTCCTAAAAAACCTTAATTCCTTATCATTCAACTCCATTGTACTCATGAGAATAAAAAGTTTTCTGCTCGGATTTTTGGTTGTCATGTTAGTCCCTGCGTTGGCTCAACAAAAAAACAACAAGAAACCTGCCCCTCTCAAAAGATATATCGCTAACCGTTCACCGCTCCGGGAAAACCCCTATATAGAACTTCCCTTGGGGGCTATTAAACCACAGGGTTGGTTGAAAGAAATGCTGATCCGGCAAAAGAATGGAGCTACCGGACAGTTGGATAAACTCTATCCGCTGGTTATGAACCAGCGCAATGGCTGGCTGGGAGGCAACGGCGATCAGTGGGAGAGAGGCCCCTACTGGATAGATGGATTACTGCCCCTTGCCTATCTCTTAGATGATAAAGAACTCATGGCGAAGGCTAAACCCTGGGTGGAGTGGGCGCTTAAAAGTCAACAACCGGATGGATATTTTGGGCCAGTTAACGATTACGAGCCCGAACCTGGTGTCCAGCGGAATAATAGCCGCGATTGGTGGCCAAAAATGGTGATGCTTAAAGTTCTCAAGCAATATTATTCAGCCACCGGCGACGAGCGGGTGATTACCTTACTGACGAATTATTTTAAATACCAGCTGCAACAGCTTCCTACCAAACCTTTAGATAACTGGACTTTTTGGGCACGTTACCGCGGTGGCGATAACCTGATGGTCGTCTATTGGCTATATAATATTACTGGCGATGCATTTTTACTTGACCTTGCCGAAATCATTCACAAACAAACCTTTAACTATACCGATGCCTTTCTGGAAGGCGAAATGCTAGCCAGGCAAGGAAGTATCCATTGTGTAAACTTAGCCCAGGGCATTAAAGAACCAGTGATTTATTATCAGCAACATCCGGAGCAAAAATATACAGAAGCGGTAAAGAAAGGTTTTGCAGATATCCGGAAATTCAATGGCATGGCACATGGCCTGTATGGCGGAGACGAAGCCCTGCATGGAAATAATCCTACTCAAGGCTCTGAGTTATGTTCTGCGGTGGAGATGATGTTTTCGCTGGAAAATATTCTGGCTATAACCGGTGAAGTAACTTATGCAGACCACTTAGAGAAAATTGCTTTTAATGCGTTGCCTACGCAAGCCACCGACGATTATATGGCCAGGCAATATTTTCAGCAGGCCAACCAGGTGATGATTACCCGGCATACCCGTAACTTTGACCAGAATCATGGAGGCACAGACCTTTGCTATGGTTTACTTTCCGGCTATCCGTGTTGCACATCCAACATGCACCAGGGTTGGCCAAAATTTACCCAAAACTTGTGGTATGCTACGCCTGATAAGGGCTTAGCGGCTTTGGTTTATTCGCCAAGTGAGGTAACAGCCTATGTTGGCGGAGGTACGCAAGTTTTCTTAAAAGAAGAGACTACTTATCCATTTGGTGAAACTATTAAATTTACCTTAACTACTGATAAAGCGAAGTCTGTCAGTTTTCCTTTGCATCTGCGTATTCCGGCCTGGTGTAAAAAAGCCACAGTTTCCATTAATGGCAAGGTGTTTCAGGACGCTACCAGCAACCAGATTCTTAAAATTAACCGGGAATGGAAATCAGGAGATGTGGTAGAGTTGCAACTGCCTATGCATGTGTTTAAAAGTACTTGGTATGAAAACTCAGTAGCCATCGAACGTGGCCCGATAACCTATGCGCTGAAAATAGAAGAAGAATGGAAAAAGGTAGAGAATGAGAAAGATCCTATCCAATATGGAAATTCCTATTATGAAGTGCTACCCAAAAATGCCTGGAATTATGGTCTCATTCATATACAGGACGATAAACTAGCGGAGGCATTTACGATAGCACAAAAAGACAACCTAGAAGCTTACCCCTGGAATCTGCAAAATGCACCCATAACAATTAAAGCCAAAGCAAAACGCATTCCCTCCTGGACATTATACAATGATATGGCTGGCCCTATTCCTTTTAGTATGACCAATGGATTAGAAACTGGTCCGGAGGAAGAAATCAGTTTGATTCCCTATGGGTGTAGCAAGTTGCGTATTTCCCAATTTCCTGAGGTGCGTTAATAGCCGTTTTCGCTAGAAGTTTTCAGTATATAATGTAGGGTTCACTACTTTGGTAGGTTGTGAACTACTGTCTGTCTATTCTCCAGTAAGCAGGTTTTTCTTGCCTATAATTGTCCCATCCAATGAATAGATGATGGAAAATAAATCTAGTTGCTGACGCTGGTTACTTTTTCTCTTGCTGCTGTATCATCAAAGCAAGCCTTCTTTTTAGGCTAAGATGCAACACAACTAATTTATTGTTAACCATTTCGCGTAGTATATGTATAAACTTTTAATAGTAGCCTTCCTGTTTGGTATGATGGGAAACGTGTATGGCCAAATTAATCCGGCGGATTCTACCCTGCAAGTAGTGGGATACTGGCAGAATAAAGAGAAGCAATCTTTTTCGGTTTCCCATGAAAAATATAAGCTCACTGGCACCGACACTACTGCCCGTGAGCTGATCACCTATCAGGTAGATATTACCATCAAAGACTCTACAGCAAAAGGCTATACCATTGAGTGGTTTTACCGCAATTATGCTATCCAGTCAGAGAATGCCCTGGCAAAAAAGCTGATTCCTCTTTTCCAGGATATAGCTGTTCTCATCCAGACAAATGAGTATGGAGCGATTACCGGCGTGAGTAACTGGCAGGAAGTCCGGGATTATATGCAAAAAATGGCCACACATATAGAGGGAGAATTGACAGCCATACCCCATGCAAAAGCAATGATGACCCAATTAATGGCCATGTACCAGAGCAAAGAAGCCATAGAAGCCAATGCCATTAAAGATGCCCAGCAGTTTTATACTTTCCATGGGGCTAAATACAGCCTTGGAGAAGAACTGAAAGCAAAAATGCAACTGAGAAATAACTATGGCGGAAAACATTTTGATACGGATGTAACAGTTAGCCTGGATGAACTAAATGAGCAAGAAGGCTATGGCATTATCCGGATGTATCAGCAGGTCAACCCACAGCAACTAACCGATGCTACGTATGCATTTCTCAAGCAATTGTCACCGGTAAAAAATACTTTTCCTGCCAGAGACGCCTTTCCGCTGGTCTCTAATGAGATATGGACTGCTTCACAAATTCATGCCGGAAGTGGATGGATCATCTATAGCGTGGAAACAAAGCAAGTGAAGGCCGAGAATGTAACCAATATAGAGGAAAGAATTATACAACTCAACTAAACCTAGGTAAGCACCCATAGCAGTCAAAAAAAGCCTTCTAGATAGAAGGCTTTTTTTGTTGCTTTGTCTTTAGTAGTGTTTACGTAAAAGGAAAGTTAAGCCTGTCTTGCCATCTACTTTGGATTTTGCCTCCATCGAATGGTAGAAGCCTGACTCTACAGGTAGTATTTATTTTTGGCTTTTACAGACTGTTGACTGTTGCATGTTCTGCACGTGAATAATGGGCTATTTTATCGCTTTGTATACTGCCTTTAGTTAATCCAAGAAATAAGCTCATGGCTAAGATAATTAACACGCACAACCGCAGTATACTTAACAACTCCCATAGTGCAGCTCGTTTGGTTAATGACGCATCAATAGCTTGTGAAAAAGAAGTGCCAGTTATATCCATTAATTCAGGCACAAAATACATGGCTGTTAGTAACAAAATCGTTCCATAGCCAGCTAAGGTAAAAAGTAGATTTTTTCTTCTCTCCGTTTTCCAAAAAATAACCAGGTTACTGATGATAAACAGCAGGGTAACCGGATGTATTAGCTTCCAGAATGCCCCGGCATCAAGCTTGTATTCTCCTTGAAACATACTCAAAGAAAGTGGGGGTGCCGCGCTCCACTGAGGAACGACAGCCAAATGTTCATATACAGCTCCACCGATAACAATGGAAAAAGAAAGGCAAGCAAGGGCATATAAGATGTTTTTTGAGTTCATGATACTAACTAATGATTTGGTGATTGAATGTTTATAAGGCAAAAATACACGTGGGTAGCGCAACAAAATTGTATTACCCGGACATACTTCCTGATATCTGTGTTTTATTAGAATTTACTGATGCTAACTATCATACTAAGGTATAGGTACAGCATAGCACCTGACTAAGTGTAGCTTGTTTTGCCAGATAGTAGATTAAAATCAGCATAGTATCTGGTTATAGCTGTCCATAACTAACAGCGTTTATTTATCTCTAGCATATGGTAAAGTAGGAACTTGTTAAAAAGAAAAGGCCATACTAGCAATTAGCAATGTATTTGTTCTGATGGGTGTACTTTCGCTGGTTTGGTATACCGGTTTATTAGAGAAAAAGCTTCTACCTTCCATCCGCAACAGGATGTTTGCTGCCGGGGCATAATTCATGCATACAGAAGCACTGTATGTTCGGAATCCTTTTTCTCCAGTAATAGGGCTTATATGTACCTCATCCGGATCAGTAAAGTATTCCAGCCGGCTGGAGAGGGAAAAGGAGGGCGTAAATCTGTACCGTCCCATGAGGTTAGCATTATACCAGTAAGCTGTTTCTTTGGCCATTCCTCTAGCGGAGTCTACTCGTTTTTGGGCACCCATATACAAACAAGCTGTAGCTGTTACTTTACCCTCCGGATTAAATACCGCATATATATCCGAAAAATAACGGGTACGGTTTTCTGGTAGTATAGTTGACCGTTCGTCTCCTAAATAGGTGTTCCAGTTAATGAGCCATTTAGCAGAAGGTTTATATTCCAGCTGCGTTCCCAGCGATTTACCTTTATTGGTTTCCCGGATATTCTGCCACCCATTGAGCAGATACAGATAAAGGCTTACCTTGTTGCTTAGGGGCATACTTACTTTTATCCCTGACAGGTAATAAGGTACATATTCTGGAGCAAACGAGCGGGTATACAGTAATTGATCTTTTGAAATGGCACTCTCATTGGTATAGGGCGAACCCATCACACCGGCATCCAGCCATATATTTTTTCTGCGAAACAGTTTTACACCTACATTGCCTTCATATATATTTCTGAAGATAGCAGGCTCAGCGCTGTAGTTGGCAGCCATGTAAGTACCCAGTGCCGGACGCAGCGTAGCCCGTATCCTGTCAGACGTATACTTTATATCTATAAATGCTAGGTTCAGCGTGAATTCATTATGCCGGGCAGAAGAAACAAAATAAGCGCGGTCTTGGCTAGCAGGTTCACTGAAATCATACCCATAATACACATCAATATATCCGCCAACGGTTATCAGTTGCTGATCGGGTTTACTGACAGTAGAATCTTCCGCTACCTGTGCTTGTGTTAACAGAGGTAACCCCATAAGTGCACTCAACAAAAAGAACCAGTACTTTCGTGTCATGTACAGGGAAGATAGAAGAGCAATGTAACAGTTGAAGTTGAAGACATGCTAGTTTTATTGATGAATATATGTTGCCAGGTGCTATAATCCTGTTACACGTGTGATAGAGACAAGAGTTATTGGTGAATAGCGGTTTTAACCTATAAAGATACAGTAAACCTCTCCAATGAAACTACTAGGCTTTTGGTTATAAGCAAGGCATGCTTGGGCTTACTTCAAACACTAAGAATCTACTACATAGCTAACCATTGTCCCATAGCGGACAGCTAATTGTTCATTATAGGACAATGGTTAGATAAGTTTGCTCAATTGCTTATATATAAATAATTGATATACAATGATATATAAGGATTGGCAATATATTTGTTCTACAAAGGTTGAAATAATAAGATGTATGAAGAGAACCTACTTAGGCGAATTTGAGGAAGTTGTTCTACTGATTGTGGCTGTTTTAAATGGTCAGGCATACGGACTGGTTATTACGGAGGAGTTAGAGAAACAAACGGGCCGTTCGGTGAGTCTGAGTGCAGTACATGCCGCCCTGCAACGCCTGGAAGAAAAAGGGTTTGTACACTCCAGAATGGGAGGAGCAACCCAGGAGAGAGGAGGCCGCAGAAAGCGGTTTTTTAAGGTTACAGTCGCTGGCAGCCGGGCACTGCAGGAAATACAAGAAGTACGGATGCACCTATGGGGAATGATGCCCAAATCCGGCTAAAATAGCCTTCTCAATTTCCCTATTTATTACCACACCAAAGATTTAACCAATGAATGCATCCATACAACCTCCCAAGTGGGCAGATCAGCTGTTAGCCTGGTTTTGTGCTCCTCATCTGCTGGAAGAAATTCAGGGAGATTTACACGAACGCTACCATAAACACGTGCAGGAGAGGGGGAAAGCTGCTGCCGATACAGCCTACATTGGCTGTGTGCTGAGTTTTATCCGCCCCTTTACACTCAAACGCAAATCACTCCCTTATCTACAAGCTAGCTTTACCGATATGCTACAAAATTATTTCATTATCGCCCTCCGCCACATGAAGCGGAATAAAGTGTTCAGCACCATTAACATTGCCGGCCTCAGTGTGGGACTAGCCTGTTGCATGCTCATTTTCCTCTACACCAAAGATGAGGTAAGCTTCGACCGTTTTCATGAAAAGAAAGACCGCATTTTCCGCGTTAATGCTACGCTACTCAATCCGGAAGGAGACGAATTTAAAACAGGCAGCACAAATATGATTGTTGGCCCGAGCTTTCAGCAGGAAATACCCGAAATTGAAAGCTATGTACGCATGTCCAGCGACCGGCATGTGATTAAAATAGGCAACAAAATATTTAACCAGCAAACTTTATGGGTGGATGAAAATTTCTTCTCCGTTTTTTCATTTCCATTACAAGCCGGCAATCCAGATAAAGTACTCAACGGTATCCGCTCTGTGGTCGTAACCGAACAAATAGCCCTTACCTATTTTGGTAACACCAAAGTAGTCGGCAAAACCATTGAACTGGAAATGGGAGGTACCTTTGAACCTTTTACTATCACTGGCGTAGCAAAAAATACACCTCAGAATTCATCTATCCAGTTTGATCTGCTGTTGCCTTACCAATATATTGCCCAGAAATTTCCGGATCAAGAGTGGCTGGGCTTTTATATCAATACCTTTGTAGTCTTACATTCACAAGCCAATTACCAAACCGTAGCGTCCAAACTTGACCAGGTATTCCTGAGTAAGGCAAATGAAGAGTTGAAGCGGGCTCAGCAACATGGCTTCAAAGGCGCACCTCATTTTGGTCTGCAGCCTCTGCTGCAAATCCATCTGGATACAGAGTACGGTGACATCCGCAATGGCCTTCAATATGGCAGCAATCCTATGTATTCGTACATTTTATCGGCTATTGCCATTTTTATTCTACTGATTGCCTGCATTAATTTTATTAACCTGACTACGGCCCATTCCCTCAAGCGAAATAAAGAAATAGGTATCCGCAAGGTAATAGGCGGCAACCGGGGACAACTGATCCGGCAATTTTTAAATGAGTCGTTTGTTTGTTGTTTTATTGCCTTTATTCTGGCCATAGTAATAGTTGTGCTTGCCCTGCCGTTCTTTAATGAACTGGCAAATAAACAATTAAGCTTTTCTTATTTGCTTGATGGCGCGTTGGTAGCCGCTTTCCTGAGCCTGTTTGTGCTAACCGGCATCATTGCAGGATTTTATCCGGCTTTTGTTCTTTCAGGTTTCAATCCAATTCAAAGTTTATCTAAACGCTACACCTTCAGTGGAAAAAACTACCTCACAAAGGGACTCGTGGTTGCACAATTTTCTTTGGCCGCTTTTCTCATGATTATTACCATTGTGGTCTATTCTCAGTTTGATTACCTCACCAATAAAGATTTAGGATACACCGATGAACATCTCGTAAATGTGTACTTAGGTAGAGGCGATCATAGCGCTCTAGTGAATGTATTTAAAAATGAATTAGCCAAAGAGGCCTCTGTTGAACGGGTAGCTACCAAAGATTTTGGACAGAATTTTACCGTCGCTGAGGTAGATGGGAAAGAAGTGTTATTTGGTTTCAGCCGGATTGATGAAAACTACCTGCCCACCCTTAAAATACCCCTGGCCAAAGGCCGGAATTTTTCCAAAAACTATCCGGCAGATGCAGAAAATTCCATTGTCGTCAATGAAAGCTTTGTAAAAGAGGCAGGCTGGAAAGACCCTATCGGAAAAACGGTACACAATGTAAACGGCAATGCTAAAAACATGACTGTAATTGGCGTAGTGAAAGATTATCACTTCTTGTCACTCAAAGAAAAAATACAGCCTTTGTTATTTACCCTTGGTTCCGGCGATTTGTGGATTAAACTGAAGCCAGCGCAAACCATTCAGGGACTGCAAGCCATTGAACAGCTCTACCACAAACTAGTGCCTTACCGCCCGTTCGAATTTGCTTTTATGGATGAGGTGAATAAAAAGAATTATGAGGCAGAAGCCAAATGGAAGCAAATTATTACCGTAGCGGCTATCCTGAGTATTTTTGTGTCATGCATTGGCTTATTTGGCCTTACCATACTTTCTATCGAGCGGCGTACCCGGGAAATCGGCATCCGGAAAGTATTTGGTGCTTCTGCTAATCAGATTGCTACCTTGTTGTCGGGTCATTTTATTAAGCTAGTGTTGTTCTCATTTATTATTGCTGTACCGGCTGCCTGGTATGGCAGTCATACCTGGCTGGAAAATTTCGCCTACCAGATTGATGTTTCCTGGTGGATGTTTGCCCTGGCTGGCCTGCTGATTTTATTGATTGCCCTGGCAACAGTTAGTGTGCAGGCCATAAAAGCATCTATTATTAATCCGGCCAGATCTTTACGTAGCGAATAGCAGGGCTATAAAACCTAAAATGACATAAATCTATAGACAGATGAAGGCTGTCAACTACGTATCTTGGATATGTAAAATGGAATAGGAATCCAGAACACGGCTTTTCTAGCCTGGGGTCTTGACATTGTTTGGCGGCCTTTGTACCTTTGCCTTATTGTTGTACCTAATTTTACTCCAATGAAAATTACACAATCATCTTCCTTGTTTTTCTTTTCTCACTTAAAACAGATGATTGTATGTATATTGGAGCTAATCAACTTTCCTATCAATTTCCTAGCGGCGAAACACTATTCAGTCAGCTAACATTTACTATACCCTATGGCAAAACAGGCCTTGTAGGGGATAATGGTTCGGGTAAATCTACCTTACTGCATTTACTGGCAGGCATACGCGTGCCTATGTCCGGAAATATCGTTACGGAGGCTAAAATTGCGTTGATGCCGCAGTTGTTTTCCCCATTTTATGAACAAAGCATAGCCCAGGTTTTAGGGGTGGAAGCAATGTTGCAGGCTTTGCAACGCATAGAAAAAGGCATGGGTACAGAGGCGGATTTTCTGCTTATGGAGGCCAACTGGGACATAGAAGACAGAATCCAACAGGTTCTCCGGCAAGCTGGTTTGGCTTATCTTTCTTTAGATAGAATTTTTACTTCACTGAGTGGCGGTGAGATGTCCAGAATGCTTTTTGCCGCTCAATTGTTACAGGAACCAGACTTTATTCTACTTGATGAACCCACCAATCATTTAGACAGGCATTCGCGGGAGAAGTTTTATGAGCTGATAAAGACTTTCAAGAAAGGATTGCTCGTGGTTTCGCACGACCGCCAGCTGCTGCGCCTGATGGACCAAACCATGGAACTGTCGGCCAAGGGACTCAAACTGTATGGAGGCAATTATGACTTTTATAAGGAACAGAAAACACTGGAAGAACAGGCAGCCTTGCAACAGTATCAGGCAGCTACCACAGAGTGGAAAAAAAGTGTCCGCATGCAGCAGAAAGCCATTGAAGTACAAGAGAAACGAAGCAGCCGTTCTGAGAAATCAAACCGGGCTAAAGGGGTAGACAAAATGACGTTAAATACGCTGAAAGATCTGGGAGAAAAAACACTAGCCAGAGCAAAAAATGTGCATGGAGAAAAAGTGCAGCAGCAGGCTGATAAAGTGGCGCAGGCCAAAGCACTGGTACTGGCATCCTATAATATTTCTATAGATTTAGCCAGCAGTGCACTCCCAGCCAGTAAAAAAGTAGTAGTGGCTCAAAACCTAAATTATAGCTTTGACCAACATACCTTTCTATGGCCTGAACCCCTTAGTTTTACTTTATTCAGCCAAGACCGGTTAGCCGTTTCAGGCAACAATGGCTCTGGGAAATCTACCCTGGTTAGCTTATTGACTGGTGCATTAGTTCCTACCATTGGAACCTTGTATGTAGGTGCAGACAAAGTCGGGCTCATTGATCAGCAGTTGCAGTTTCTATGCAATGACTTGACGTTACTAGAAAACCTGCGGCTTTTTGCTCCTTCCTCCATGGCCGAACATGAACTCCGCATCCGCTTGGGCAGGTTTTTGTTTTATCACGATAGTGTGTTTAAAAAAGTATCGTACCTAAGTGGCGGGGAGCGCATGCGGTTAGCCTTAGCCTGCTTGCTGGCAGCCGATAATGCCCCCCAACTGCTGGTATTGGATGAGCCAACCAATAATTTAGATCTTGTCAGTGTTGAGCAACTAATCAGTGCTTTACGTACTTACCAAGGAGCCATGGTAGTAATATCGCATGACGATGATTTTTTGGCACAAATGCAACTAACGCAACGATTGCAGGTAAGAAGAGAATGAAACAAACCATAACCATTAATTTTACCCTGTTGCCGGATAATAAATGTGCCCAGAGAAATAATTCCCTGGGCATTGAGCTGTTTTAAGTACTGCAAAAGCAGCTAATTTGCACAACTATTGATTAACTACAACAAAGTCTTGAGCGGAAGTAACAATCTGCCCATGTACTTCAACTGAAATTTTCATAGCTCCAATATTTACTCCGGATGGCACCAATACAACCAGACTATTGGCATTTGCTTCTATGATAGTTGTATTATAGGTGCCAAACTTTACAGAATTGTAGTTTTTATCCAGGCTAAAACCGGTTCCTAAAATAGTTACCCTGGTGCCAGGTGTTGCAGAAGCAGGGGTAAAGCTTGTCAGGCTTACAGCTGGAATTTCAAAATCATCAGCCGCTGTAATAGTTTGACCACCTGAGCTCACAGTAATTTTAGTTTTGCCAGCTGGAATATACGAAGGAACAATTGCTTTTATACTTGTGGTAGTCACCTCCAGTACAGAGGCTGTAATTGTTCCGAACTTTACTGATGTGTTGTAGTTGTAGCTGAATGGATGAAAGGTACCATTAATGATGACTTCTGTACCAGCTGTACCACTAGTAGGCATGAAATTGCTGATTGTAGGAGCCGTAACAACAAATTCCTTAGTTGCCGTTACCGTATGAACCCCGGTAAAAACAGATAGAGGATAAGAGCCAGGAGTTAAAGTGTTCGGCACCGTAACTGTAATGCTACTAGGTGTCGACTGGGTAATGGTAGCCTGAGTAGTGCCGAATTTAACAGTATTTGTGGAGTTGTAATAATAATTAGGCAAATTAAAATTCGTACCAGAAAGGGTTACAATGGTTCCGGTAAGGCCTGAAGCAGGCGATACATCTGTAATGGTCGGTGCTTCAATAGTAAACTCTCCTGGTAACTCAGTTACTTGCCCACTAACTGTGACTATTACTTTTAAACGCTCATTGGTAATATTGGTAGGAATACTTACCGTGATAGATGAATGCGTCATAGTAGAAATAGAAACAGATTGTCCTCCAATAGTAACAGACATGCTGTGGTAGTATGACCCTGCCGGAAAGTTTTCACCGGTAATGGTAAGTGTAGTACCGAAAGTACCAGATTTGGGTGAAAAGTCGCGTACTAAAGCAATTAATCGGAAGTTAGACGTTACAGTAAATGACTGTCCACTCATCACTACATAAATAGGAATATCACCATAATAGGTAGAGTAGTTATTGATGGTAGATGGAACCTCTACCACCAGTTTGTCTGAGGTAGCTTCTACTATTTTAGCTGTTGTGTTGTTGAACTTTACCTCCAAATGGTTGATATTCGTAAGAAAATTCTGCCCGCTGATAGTTACTAGATCCCCAGCTTTGCCAGTCATTGGAAACACGCTTTGCACGCCAACAGTTGGAAGGGTGAACGTTAAGACACTTCCATAAACAGTGCCTCTTTCATTAGTTATATAGGTTCGCACATAGAAGTTTCGTTCATAGCCTGTAACTGCTAATCCAGATACTTCCTTTTCAAAAGCAGAAGCAATATCGCTACCTAGTGAAACTTTGGTGCCAGATTGTAAACTTAGAGAAGAATGATAGCCATTATTAGCATAAACAAAACCAAAATCTAAGACAGGAGAATTTCCTGTGTTAATTACGGTGCCTTTGAACAAACAACTGAAAGCAGAGGTAGGAATTGCCTCTAAGGTTTCTACCTTTGGATGTATTTCTTCTTCCTTTTCGCAGGAAAACAATAAGCAAACTCCAACAAGGAAATAAATAATTGTACTTAATCTCTTCATAAACTACTTATCAATTAAAGATTAGAAAGCATACCCTAAACGTATACCGTTTACTAGACTAGGGCCAAATGAAAAAGATTGATCATCATAATCTATCACTGGGCTTTCAGAAGGGACAGTACCAGGCGAAGTATAGATGGTAGAAGTATTTATATCCGTATACTGGGTAGAAGAAAATCCGAAAGCAATTTCATACCCAAAGTAGAAATGCTTTGCCATATAAAAATCAAAACCGGTAACAATGTTAGCACCATACTTAAAGAAAGCCCGCTCACTAAAGCCAGAGACTAGTACCGGATAATTTGGGTCGTTAGTATATGTTTGCTGACGCCAAGCTCCTTCAACATTGGTAGACATATGCATATTACTGATATCATGTGTAGACCATTTTTTTGCCAGTAAAACTTCTGCTCCCAGATAGGGCGAAAGCCGCTTGGTACCAGTAAAGTGCTTTTCCATACCTGCGTTCAGGCTGACAGTTGTGGCCTTTTTTTCTTCATTGTTCGTAAAAGGGCTTGTTCCATAAGGGCTGGAAGCATTGTTTGAATTTTTTACCGTATTGGCTGAAAAACCTAGCCGTAAAGCAATCCGGTCATTGGTGAAATACCTAAGCTTTAGCTGATTAAGCGCATTATTTAAACTCAAGTCTCCCCGGAATGGATTTACGTTTAGTTCAGTTACAAAATTGCGACTTCTGGCTTTGAAAGAATCATCTGTACTAGTATGTAATGAATCTTGCCCGAAAACAGTGAACGTAGATAAGCAACAAATGAAAATAGTAAGTAAAAATTTGTTCATGTGAAAAAGTTTGAATAAAAAATCAACGAATAAGTGAAACAATAGATGAATTGAAGAAAACTACTAGCAAGGGATGAAATGTGCAAAAAATGAAGGACGGATAGATAGGATAGCTAGGCTAGCAGAAGTAATAAATAGCGCAAAAGAGCTGTTTGGCTAGCCAGATCAAGAAAAACTGAAACATTTATTTTGTCTATATAGCAGGCAAACATTAAATAGGGTAATACATTCTTTTTAAAGCACTGTTTTAGGTAAGATCTACTCTTCTGAAGGCAATGGCAGGTTGTGTAGTTTCTGGAAACCCGATTTTATTGATAGCAACAGATACTTTAAAATGTAAATCCCAGAACTTATGAATACGTTGTTAAATACACGCTTATTAGTAAATATTTCGGTCATCCATTTATTTGCCTTGCCTGATTTGCTGAAGTTTTCCCATCATAGCCTGCACATGCGCAACACCTAAGCAGGTGCTGCAAAAAATGGAAGATTAGTATCATGAAACAGGAGAAGTCTGTAGATGTTACAGCAAATACCTAATTTCAAGATGTAAACCAACTAGTAGTATGTACAGAGAGGAGTGAAAAATATAAAATAGCACTGCTTTTGCAGGAGAATAACTTGCCACAAAAATTATTAGAATAAATACAGCGTTTAACGGGTCAACACAATCTACTAGAAGAATACGCTACGGTGCTAACTTCTATTACTTGGGTACGCGAGATTCTGATAATCCTAGCTCTACAATCCGAGAGGAGAAAAAATTGCTTGTTAAAGAACAAATTGAAAGGGTAAGGAAAGTGTAAAAGCAATATTCAATTTATGGGGACACATCAGTATTTTACCAGCTATACAGCTATCATTAGGCCTTTACCACGAATGTAAATCCGGCTTGCACCTGTGCAGGCTTTCGAGTCACAGATAATAGAAGTTTATTATTAAAAATTCGGTCTTGTTCATTTGAGGCCTCTTCCGGAAAATATAACTGGGTAGTTAGTATAGCTTTGCCAGGTGCCTGCACTTTCACATGCAGGTGGCGGGTACGCCCGGTATAAATACCCGGCACAATCGTTTCCAGGCGGAAAAATCCCTTTTCATCGGTATAATGATGGCCTCTCAACGTATACCCTTCATTATCATATACACCTTTATCATCGCAATGCCACCAATCTAGCAAGGCCTTTTTTACGGGTTGACATTTTGTATTCAACACTTGTCCGGTTAGTACCAGCGTGGTTCCAATGAGCTTATCTTCCCGCAGATTACTTCGCTGTGGTGAGTTGGGGGTAAAGTAGGGCCCTTCAATTTGCGCAGGCGTCGGTTCATCTCCATCATCGCAGGCCGGAGTGAGTTCTAAGAGGGCTACATCCGTAAACATACCCATTAGCCAGCTGGACACAGGTAGGGCGGCTAAAAATGAAAAAAACTGGCGCCTGGTGGTTTCCATACTATATCCCGATTAGTAGTTGACAATCTATAAATATACCTAATTCTAGGTCAAAAGGCTAGCTGAAAAAGTAATAATAAAAGCCCTCCATCCCTTGTTACCCCAGTACCTTCTTGCTGATGAAATTTCCTACTTGCCAAAAAGATTGTTTGCTAAAAAGCCGTTTTCAAACTTGCCTTTCGGATCATAGGTGGCTATTAATTGCTTAAAATCAGGAAGTTTTTCGTAAACGGATGCCAGTGCCTTTGGCTGCATCGTGAATAGCTTACCCCAATGTGGTTTTGCATTAAAAGGTGACAGTTCTTTTTCTATAACCGGCAACAGTTTACTCACGGCAGGCCAGTCTTGTTTCCAGGTGAAGTGAATAGCCACACTGGGTTGCTGGTAACAAGGGCTCATCCAGAAGTTGTCTGCCGCAATGCTGCGTATTTCAGAAATAAACAGATGCGGACTAATTTGCTTGCCGAGCCGTGCCACAGCCGATATCGCTTCCACAACTTGCTGGCGGGGTACAAAATATTCAGCTTGTAGTTCTTTCCCACTGCTAGGGGTAAAGCCCATTTTAAAATGGGGCAGGCGTTCATGCCAAGGGCCGGGTACACCCATTTGCTCGGTACAATTTTCTGCCGAAAGCTCGGCAATCGGATGTAAATTTCTAGTGGCTGCTTTTGCGCCAAAAAATGCTTGTGTAGCTTTAAAAGGTTTGTCTTGCCGGCTTTTGATCCAGACTTCGTTGATGGAATCGTTGCGCCAGTCGGTAAACAAACTTACACTGTATCCGGCCCCCATAATTGCCTCAAAGTTGGCAGTTAGCTCATTCATGGGGAGGTTTTCAAATACATATTGCTGCACCGTAAACGTAGGCTGGATGGCAAGTGTCACAGAAGTAACAATTCCCAAAGCACCTAATCCTACTACAACCCCATTGAATTTTTCTGCATCCTTTTCTTTAGAAAATTTGTGTACAGTTCCATCGGCCGAAACCATTTCCAGCCCAACTATGGCAGTAGCCAGATTGCCATTGGTAAGCCCTGAGCCATGGGTGGCTGTTGTACAGGAACCAGCTACCGAAATATGAGGCAGGGAGGCCAGGTTGTGGAGGGCAAATCCTTTTTCATGAAGGTATGGGCTGAGTTCGCCATATTTAATTCCGCTTTCCACAGTCACCGTCTGGGCATTGGTATCCAGGGAAAGTACTTTATTCAGATCTCTAGTAGAAAGCAAGTGATGCTCGCTATCAGCTATCCGGTTAAAACAATGGCGGGTGCCCAGGCCTTTCAGTTTTGGGTATTTTTTTACTGTTTCCTGCACTTCCGCTACAGATTTAGGATAATATACCTTGTCGGTGCTGTACTCAATATTGCCAGCCCAGTTTTTAAGTTTTTCGTCAGGCATCCATTTAGATATAGGCAGCAGTTCAACGCCGGTGGTTATGGCAGAAGATACCTGCAAAAATGTTCTTCTTTTCATGGGATTTGCTTGTCAATGGGTGGAATAATGGGTTAAACAATGGCAGAGGGTATATTTATAGACGCGTGTAGTCTTGGTAAATGTATATTTGTTATTTTTCCGTACTTACTTTAAATAAGTATCTAAAAACTGGAAGACTTTCGTGCGTATCTGCTCCTGGTCAAACATTTCGCCGTAATGGGGAGCACCTTCCACAATAATTATTTCGTTTTTAACTTTTGCCTGATTCAGATACGATTGCAAGAGGACAGACTGCGTATAAGGCACCGATTCATCTTTCTCCCCATGAATGATCAAAAAAGGAGGATCATTTTTGTCTACATAGCTGGTTGGGCTTGCCGTTTTGGCCAGGTCGGGCCGTTTGATAGGTGATGCGCCTAGTAGTAAAGAAATAGGATTGTCAGCTTTCAGCATTTCTGGATTACTGGAAAAGGCTACTAAATCGGAGGGACCATAGAAATCCAGGACCGCTTTGATGGTAAACGAAGGTTTTTTCTGATTTGCATAAAAGCCGGGTACAGCCTGGTTGTTGGACAAAGCCAGCAAGGTAGCCAGATGTCCTCCGGCAGAAAAACCTGCTAGGGCTATTTTCTCTCTATCCAGATTATATTTTGCGGCATTCTGGTAGAGAAACTCGATAGCCTGGTTGCAATCCTGCAGTTGCGCTGGAAAGGGAGCCGTGGTGCTAAAGCGGTAATCAATAGAAGCCAGGGCATAGCCTTTGTCCAGAAAACCTTTCACCGTCTGCTTCATATAGCCCATATCGGCAAATTTGTCGTTGGTCATCCAGCCACCCCCATGCACCCAAATAACCATCGGGAGTTTGCCCTTGGCTTGTGAGGGAAGGTATATATCCAGCAGGTGTTTTTTTAAGGTATCGTTGGCATAGGCTATGTCGGGGTGAAAAACCGTAGACGCAGGAAAAATAGATTTTATCCGTTCAGGTATCTGAGCCTGGCCTGGGGTTGGTAGCCAAACAGAACATACTATCAACAAAAATAATAAGGAACAATAGGCACGTTTATCAGGAGAATTAGACATAGGTGTATCGTTTGCAGAAAAAAAGGAAATATACATAGTCTATAGCATAGTTGCTGATTTTTTTATTGAGCTACAACAGCTGAGGACGGGCAATTTTTGGCAAAGATTTCAGCCATAGCTTAGGTATATAGGGAGTACTAATCTATTTCAAGATACCATTTCTTTCATTGTCAGCAAGGAAGCTTTCCAAAATATTGTTTTCAATGCTGCGTATTTAAATTAAGTGTTGTTGGCACCTTGCGTACATGCCTTATTCCTAACACAGCTAGCCAGTAGAAAAAGATAAGGCTGGCCATGACATTTACTCTTCTGAACGTTTAGAAGATCTAAAATGATTGTATATTGCAAGAAAAAGAAGAAAGCATACATGATAAAACTTAAAATAGTCGGAGCAGACGACCCAGTGAGACTAACTGCCTTGAAAAGCAGGTTTAACAGGCTAGCCACCCAACTCAACAGAATGGTAAGAATGAAGCCGGAAGAAGATCCAAAAAAATTAGAAGATGGACTAAAGGCATTGGAAGCCCAGATTAACAGCTTTGCGAAGTAACTACTGGCGCTGCCGGAAATAGGGCCATCTACCTGGTTCCCAACCATCGACACAGGATGCCTACTAACTACTAGTAACCCTAGTGTACTCCTTTATCTGAAACACAAGCCACTCTACATAGCAAGGTCAACGTAGCAGCACGTAGCAGTCAGATTGGAATTCAGTATCTATAAGGAATACCGGCTAGTGCAAATACATAGAACCTGTGGCCTTAAAAACTAGCGAATTACCGATGGCCACTTGTCTGGTTTGGCATACGATAACCGCCCTACCAATCGTGGTTCATAATATGCGTCCAGGCCTGCACAAGTCAATACAGCCGCTTTTTCCAGAGCAGCAAAGCCATCTTCTTCCACAATCGTATCTTCTGTTTCAATGTATTGAATGCTGCCTACAACAAGCAGGGTATTATTTAATTGGATAGCTATTTTATCTTCCAGCTTGAGGGCAATCTTTACTACAGCTTCTTTTACGAAAGGAGCTACTATGGAATCTTTCCATTCACAGGTAAACCCAACCGCATCAAACTCTGATACATCGGCAGCATACCTGGCTGAAGTCTGGTGTGCTTTCACAAAGGCTTCGCTACGTACGTAATTAAAGGTGTAACTGCCTGTCTTCAGAATATTTTCCAAGGTATCCCGCTTTACCGTATCGGGCCGGCAAATGAAGCCATAATACGCAGGATTGGCTCCTATGTGGACAATGGAATTAAATATAGCCAGATTGCTTGTGCCTTCTCCGGAAGTTGTGCCTACGAGCACAGCCTGTTTGTGCCCAGCTAACGAATTAATTAAGGTAGTCCGGTAGCGTTGTTCTAAATTAAGTAGATCTGCTGAAGTTAATTTCATGGGCTGTATTATAGGTTACGTACTTTTATAGGGTTTCTATTCTTTCAAAATTCCTACTGCGTCCTTATTTACTAGATTTGTTTTTCTTTAAATGCTGCTGAGTAACTAAGTTTTATACTATGGCAAACCAAATCTAATCGGCATTGTTTCAACTTCGGCTATCCCTTTTTTGCCTACTGACAAACATTCATTGGTGTATAACATTCAGCGTGATTTCCATAAATCTGCTAGAAAATATACTTTTCTTTCAAAAGGAAAGGTACATAGCCTGTGGTAAATTATTCTACCTACAAAACTATGTACCTCAAGATAAATGTCATTTGCAGCTACGTAAAAGCTAAGATACTTCTTAAAACAGCCGCCTCGAAATAGCTAGATAAAATTTAGAACTGGAAGTAAATAAAGGAACCGCTGCTTTTTTGTGTCAATAGCAATAAAATAAGCATACTAGCCCATACTAAGCTTATAGCCCACCAAGGCAACTTTCCGGATAGTTTAGAAAGAGAGATATCCCGCATGAACCAATGGCTGCCAAGTAAGGCTACCGTAACAATCGCTACTTTTAATATTGCAACCGTCGTAAGTACAGGTATCTGAACAGGAATTACTCCAAACATAGCCAGCAGAATACGCATAGCTGTACCAAAATCTGCTGCCCGGAAAAATATCCAGGTGATACTCACTACCATAAAGGTGATCAGCGCCAATCCAAAACGGGCTATATTCCGGCTGAGGTGAATGGTAGGAATCAACGAAGCTTTCTGTATCACCTGATTTGCAAGCACCGGTTGATTGCTTTGGGAAGGAGCTTTAAATAGACGTTCCTTGATAATTTTTTCTATACACAAGTATAACCCATGTAACGCACCCCAAACCACAAAAGTCCAGTTCGCGCCGTGCCAAAGGCCGCCTAGCAACATGGTAACCATTAAATTGATATAGGTATGAACGGGTCCTTTGCGGTTGCCACCCAGCGGAATATAGAGGTAATCGCGAAGCCAGGTGGAAAGGCTGATATGCCAGCGCCGCCAGAAGTCCGAGAAACCAATGGCTGCATACGGATAGCGGAAATTGTCTGACATCGTAAAACCAAGGGTTAAGGCTACACCAATGGCTGCAGTAGAGTACCCGGCAAAATCACAAAAAATTTGGGCTGAGAAAGCGAAAACTCCCGTCCAAGCATCTAAGGGATGCAAGGGAAAAGGCACACCAAACACAGTATCAGCGGTATCGGCTAACAAACCATCTGCCACACCTACTTTCAGGAACAAACCTAAGGTAAGTAAAAATAATCCCCAGGTAAAGGTTTCTTTCGTTGCATAGTGAGGTATTTTAAATTGCGGCATCAACTCTTGCGGACGTACAATAGGGCCAGCAACCAGTTGAGGGAAGAAAGTAACAAACAAGCTAAAGTCCAGCAGTGATTTCTCCGGGTTTAAGTGGCGGCGGTAGACATCCAGAGTATAGGATAGGGTCTGAAAGGTATAAAAGGAAATACCGACAGGCAGAATAATATCCATTTTCGCCGGATGGTAGTCAATGCCCAGTACAGACATTAGTTCTATAAAATTATCTAACAGAAAACTTCCGTATTTGAAGAAACCCAGCATACCCAGGTTTACTACCAGGCTTACCCAGAGCAAAGCTTTCCGCTTACCAGGATTCTCTTGCTTGCCCAATAATAACGCCATAAAATAGTCTACTAGCGTAGAAAGCCAGAGCAGGATAATAAAAGGTGGATTCCAGGCAGCATAAAACAGATAACTTGCCAGCAATAAATTAATTTTCTTTGCTTTCCAGGAGAAAGGCAGGTAATGCAGCAGCAGTACGATGCCAAAAAAGAGGATAAACGTATATGAATTAAAGACCATGATTAACGGGGAGTTGAAGTGGAAGTAGTGGAAGAAGGTAGTGTAATGGAAGCAGAAACAGGAAGTGAATGGGCTGACTGAACCTGCCATCCGGTTTGTTGCTGCATCAGGGGTATAAATTCATGGGTAAATGTTTTCGCCTGTGCTGGAGCCAAATGCGACCATTCAATGCAAGGAATACCAGCTAGCTGTGGATAATCGGCAAAGTGTATACCTTTTACACCTGTATAAGCCAATAACCGGTTCCAGAATTTTTCTCTTGGGAAAACTTTCTGTTCAAATTCCCACAAGTCTCCATCCGAGGGCATGCGGACAAACAGTACTTTTCCTCCTCTACCTTGTATCTTCTGTACAGCCGTTTTTACCTGATCGAGTATGGCCACAAAATCTTGTTCACTCATCGCCATCTTGGGTGCTTTGGTAAATAAATTCCACCAGATTTGTTTTTGCTCCTCCTGCATCTGCGAACTTGCTACAAAGTCTTCGGTGATGAAGGTCTGCCGGTTAAAATCATTCACGGTAAATTTCATGGGGAACGGTGGAATAACAAATACCCCTGGCCGGTTGGCAATGGGTGTGCGATCTAGCAGGAATCGCAGGGCAAATCGCTCTTCATCCAAAAACAGCAAGCTGGATTCTGCCAGATGATTTATATGAAAACTGGCTTTCTGAGCAAGCGACCAGTTAGGATAATAGGCAAGGCTGCTACGGGCTTGCTTATCAAATGGACTTCCGGCAGGCGAAAAAAACAAAGGTTCCACAACGTCTATTAAAACCGTTCCCCGGAAATTGGCATCATTAGCCAGATCGTCCAATACTAAACGGGGAGAAGTGCCTACTTGTGCAAGCTGAACAGGGGCTTTGCCGGTAATCTGTTCCCAGGTAGAAAGATCTACCCCAAACTTAATTCTGGAAGAACCAATAAGTACCGGGGCTGATGGAGAAGAATCATAAATCCTTTTCCGGTGATATGCCCATAAGGGTTCATCATCGTTGTAAGAAAGCTCAAAATTCTGGCTTCGCCAGTAGCCTTCCCATCCGATTACAAAAGCCAGTGTGAGCAACACAGCTACGCTACCAGCTTTAGCTAAAGTAATTGATTTCATAAAGTAAATTAGGTGGTTTGTATAAAAAAGGAATAATTATAAATACTTTAAAGAGAGAATCTTAACTTTGATTAAGCGGCTAGGTAACGTTAATGGATGAGAGAGATGAAAGTAAACTGTTCTCGCAAATTTTTTTTATGTAGTAACATATAATTAGGTCCGATACTATTCAGAGGATACTAATACCTTTTCTATAAGGTAGTTCTCTGCTACAAAAGCAAGCTATAAACATACTCCTGACTCATAAACAGAAAGCAGGGTGATGTGATCTTTAAAAATTTCTTTTGTAAGGCTTGTACAAATGAAACAATCAGAAAATGAGGCAAGCATCTGGCATATTAAGTAGGCTTTTTTAGCAAAATATCAGGAAAGGTTTGACGCTAAAAAATGCCAGATAAAGTCCATACTACTGCTTGCCTATTCCTTGATCAACCGCGTAAAAAAGTTTGTTAAGTAGCGAGAGAAACAAAGACGGTACATGAAAAAATTTGTAGTAAATTCACCAGATGCAACATTCTCTACCCGGTACTATTACCTATTTGCTGTCTTTTGTGTGTATGGTAGCATCACTTTTTGTATCAGTAGCCTACAGCCAAAAGCAGGCAAACTCTATGGATAGTCTTCAAACGCTGCTTAAGCAATTGCCACAGGACACCAGCCGGGTAAAAACCTTAGTTGAACTTGCCTGGCAATTTCACGGCAACCAGGATACCAGCCGGGCACGTGCAACAGTTGAGCAGGCACTAACCCTTGCTCAAGCTCTTGGTTATGAAAAGGGATTAGCCTTGGGAGAAATGTTTAGGGGATATTACCATAACAAAGCTAACCGGTACAACCAGGCAGTGATGCACTATCAGACTGCAAAAAAGCATTACCAGGGTATTGGAAACCAGAAAGGGCTTGCCAATGCCAGCAGTAAAACTGGAATCAGCCTGCTAAACAATTCTTCGTATGCATTGGCTATAGAGCAGTTTAATCAGAGCATATCGCTGTACCGGATTTTACAGGATAGCATTCAGCTGGCCAATAACCTGCTTAATGCTGGAATAGCCTATCAGGGGATGGGCGATTACACCAAAGCGCTCAGGAGTTATTTCGAGTGCTTGAAAGTAGATGAAAGCAGGAGTAGCTTCCGATTATGATCAGATAGCCATTATCTATAAAAAGCAAAAACAATATGCACAGGCAGAGGCGTTTGAGCAAAAAGCTATCCGTCTTTACAGGCAAATTGACGATAACTATGGGCTGGCTTCTTCATTAAATAACCTGGGTATTCTCTATAAGAACATGGGAAAGTATACGGAGGCTGTAACCGTACTAGCTGAGGCCGAGAAGTTATTTCTGAAGATTAGCAATAACAGAGGACAGGTAGCAGTATTGAGCAATCTGGGTGAAATCTACCTGATGCAAAAAAAGTATACCGTCGCTATGCAGCACTTTACCCGTTCTGTTGAGTTGGGATATACGAAAGCAGCTATAACTAATATATCGGTTATGGCTGCTTTACCTTATTTTTCTGACCCCATTCAGTAGTAACAAGCATTGTAAAAAATCATTTTGCTTCTCTGCATTTCTGTTGTTGCTGATAGTGTTTAGTAGTTGACTTTTGTATATTTCCTTTTCAGATTAGAGATACTTCGTAAGAAAAGTATGCATACGTTCAGTCGATTATCAATTTTTACCTGGTTTGTCGGAATGCTTTTGGCTTTGCCTCTTCAATGCCTTAGCCAAAACAACGTAATTACCGGAAAGATGATTTCCTTACGCAAAGGAGCTATTCCTGAATGGAGCACGTTTCCTAAGAAGGTAGATAAAGAGCTATTGCTTTCCTTTGATGCCCAGCCAAACACTACGCCGTACACACTAAGCCTGAAGCAAGAAGATGTAAAACAACAGTGGCGGGTAGTGCTCAATGGCAAAGAATTGGCAAAATTACACCAAGACGAAAATCCCATGATCAGTTACTGGCCTGTTCCTACCAAAGGGCTTCAACAGGGAAAAAACAGCCTCCAAATTATACAGGCCGATACCTTGGTAGATGATATTCGGGTAGGAGAGATCAAATTGCATGCGATGTCCATGAAAGATTTGCTCACCCAGGCTACTATCGATATCACAGTTACAGATCAACAAACAGGCAATTTACTGCCTTCCCGAATTACCATCACTACCACAGACGGTACCTTACAGACCGTTGGAGCTGCTTCCAATCATCACTTAGCCGTACGGCCGGGAATGATATATACAGCCAATGGAAAGGCTACTTTCGGAGTACCAGAAGGAAAATATACCCTTTATGCAACACGAGGCTTTGAATATGGCGTAGATTCTATACAAGTTACCGTAAAAAAAGGCGATGCTATTAAAAAGAGGCTTACCATTGCCAGAGAAGTGCCTACTCCCGGATGGATAAGTGCCGATTCGCATATTCATACCTACACCTATTCCCGCCACGGCGATGCCAGCCTGGCAGAGCGGGCCATTACCATTGCCGGAGAAGGTATAGAACTGCCTATTCTCACGGACCACAACGTGCATGTAGCTATTGGTTCCACGGCCATAGCCCTAAATATACGCAAGTATTTTACGCCTGTAACTGGTAATGAAGTTACCACCAAAGTAGGACACTTCAATGTATTCCCAACATCTCCTACGGCCAGCCCTGTGAGCCATCTGGTAGAAAACTGGCAAACCTTAGCCAAGAACTTATCTATCCATCAGTCAAGCTACAAACCTATTCCGCAGGTAATCATCTTGAATCATGCCCGCGATGTCCATCATCAGTTCCGTCCTTTCGGCGAAGACCGGCATATAGCAGTGGCAGGTTTGAATAGAGATGGATGGCAACTGCCAGCTAATGCCATGGAAATTATGAACTCAGGCTCCCAGCAGACAGACCAGACGCAGTTATTTCACGATTGGCTGGGCATGCTCAACCGGGGATATTTTCTTACACCTATCGGCTCCAGTGATTCCCATGATGTAGGAAGATACCTGGTAGGCCAGGCCAGAACCTATATTGAATGTGAGGACGATGATCCGGGTACTATTACTGTTGACAGGGCTATATCTAACTTACTTGATGGAAAGGTGATGGTTAGTTTTGGGCTGATGGCTGAAGTAAAAGCCAATCAGGTGAACACAGCCACTAGGCAAATGGGTGCAGGAAAAGAAATAGAGGTGAAGGTAACCGTTTTAGGACCGGCATGGGTCCGTGCCAACAAAGTAACTCTATATGCCAATGGGTATAAGATAAAAGAGGAAAGCATGGAAGACCCTGGTAAAAGAGGCGTAAAATGGACAAAAACCTGGAAAATACCAGTATCCGGGCAAGATGTTCAGCTGGTTGCTCTTGCCCAGGGACCCGGAAACTACAGGCCCTTCTGGCCAATTGCCAAACCCTATCAGCCTGTATCCTCAGAATGGCAACCCGGTGTAATGGGCTGCTCTGGTGCCGTATGGTTAGACGGAGATGGCGATGGAAAAAGAACCAGTTCCTATCACTATGCGCAGAAACTAGTGGCCGATGCTAAGGGTAACATGAATAAGTTAGTGGATCAACTATCCAGGTATGATGTAGCAGTAGCCGTGCAAGCAGCTTCCATCTTGCAGGCTCAGGGTATCGCACTAACCGATTCTACGCTTACGCAGGCTTTAGCAAAAGCACCGGAGACCGTACAGGATGGGTTTAGGCAATTTGGGGAGGCCTGGCAATTTTCTGAACAGAAAAGACAAAGCACATACTCAGGTAAAGACAGTAAATAATACTCATGCACTAACTAGAATAACTGGTAGCGTTACAAGTTGAGGATGATTTAATAGGCCTTCTAAACATTGTTGGAAGAATTACTTAATAGTGGGAATGATTTTTTTATACCGGATAATCTCCAGATCTAACTGATTCAACAAGGCTTCAAATTGTGCTGGCGGAACCATCAACGATGTAACAACGACTCTGCTGCCGTTCCGTAATTCCAGAATAAAATATTCAAAATTGCTCCAGGGCATCATTCGCAGTCCATTTTTGGTTCTATACCATTCCACCCGGTGTACATTGGGAAGCCGGATTATGCTTTTGCCTGTTGGTAAAGAAAGCTCCATGGTATGTACCTGGGAATCATAGATCAATGCATCATAGGGAGTTTTTCGGCTATATTCCCGGTAAAGGTATAAACTGACCAAGGCACTAACCACACACAGACTAACCAGGATGATTAACCCTGTTTTGACATAAAGGGGCAACTGTTCATAAAACTGGTAATAGCTACTAATAATTAGTACCGGCACTAGCAATAGTAAGGTGGCTGAAAATAGGTGATTGAGTTGTTTGGAAAAAGTTACCTTATATTCTTTTCTGCGAATTTTCCTTCTGGAGAACACACTTAGCAGGGGACTAAGGCTCTGGTAAGCAATGACTAATGCAATCAATAAGGCAAGAACTTTATTCATGGGAAATAACTAGCTCAATTTCTATCAGCTATGTAGGATATAAGGCTTGTTTAGTAGACAGAAGCTGTTGCTAAAGGTATACATTTTTTAGTAAAACAAATACGTCCTAGCTGCTTACTGTCCCTAATCCATTGTTTTACTTTAGGATTTATACAATAGTAGGTCTTTTCAACTTCTTTTTAGGATATATATCTTTTCCCTTTTTAGAGAATAATAACACTCTTCTTTTGACTTCTGAACTGACACGCTTTTAATAAATAGAGATACGTGCCACTTTATAAGCAATAGGCATCTAAGGAGATGCTTTTTGACAAGTGAACAGTGATTTGGTTGATCATATACTGCTCAAAAAAAATTATTTAAAAGTAGCTGTTGACAAAGCAGAATATATCATATATATTTTGACATTCTTTAGGAAAGATGCTGTAATAACCAGACCAAGTAGTTACTTTTTATAAAATATTTATCTGGGAATACGTAGCAAAATACCCAAATTTGGATAAAGATATCCTCCACAGAATACCTCTATCTGGCACCATCATGTTATTTATATAAGGAGAATTTTATTTTCTAGGCTGTTTTAGTAATTGCCTATAACATCAACTGTAACAGACTTTCGCCCAATTTCCCGATGTTGTGAAGTAAACACAACGATCTCATGAAGTATACCAGGGCAAGCACGGCCCTGATCTACTCTCCGTTCAAGTAAAATAGTATAGAGAAGAAAAAGCACTGATAGTAATATCAGGCAATCTGTAAACCAAGTAACCTACCTGAAGGAATACGCTTCAGCTAGAATTCTTTTGCCTATAGTGTTTCATTCGTGTGTGGACATAGCTTTGTCTACTACGGCGAAACCTATAGAGATACTTTCGAACGCTATTTTATCATTCTTTCATGGCAACTCCCAATATTATAGCAGGCCCCATCCTGCGCAGAGTCGACAAAAAAAAGGTATCTGTGTGGATAGCCTTCTCCAAGAACTATCACTGTACATTGAAAATCTTTGAGGGAGACAATGTGAAACTTAGTGCCGGAGCAGAAGGTACATCTACCACCGATGCCAATCCCATTCCTACAGATAAGGCAGAAACACCCACCGTGCAATTTGGTAGGCATCTCTGGATTGCTTTGATCACGGCAGAGGTGAGCACCCCAGGTTTACAAGCCGATAAAATTTACAGCTATAATGTGGTGTTTGAAAGCATGGATACCCCCACTGATAAAGGCGACCTGCGGACCGATGGGCTGCTTAGTGATGATGCGCATGAAGAGAGGCCACAAAAAGCCTTAGGCTACAAAAACGATGTACTTCCCTCCTTTACTTTACCGGCCGACGACCCGGCTAAACTTTTTATCGCGCAGGCTTCCTGTCGCAAGATGCACGGAGATGGAGAAGATGCCCTAGCCTATCTGGACAAGGTTATTGAAGATAACCTAATAAAACCCGACAAACGTCCGCAGCAACTATTCTTAACCGGCGACCAGATCTATGCAGATGATGTGGCTGGAGCTTTGTTGCGCTATTGTGGCAATCAGGATGGGGCTTCTCTGGTAGGAGATGAAACCATACAAATCCGCCAAGATTCTGATGCGGCTATCCAGGAGCTTTCTGCTGAGCATGTGACGTTTCCACCCTATATGCGGCAGCATGTAATGAACACCTATGCAGGGCTTACTAGTGGCAGTGCCAGTAGCCATTTATTAAGTTTTGAAGAGTTTTGTGGTGTGTATCTGCATTACTGGAGTATCCGTTCCTGGCCACTAGACTTTTATAAGCGGATAGATAAAATCATCAAAGACAACAAAAAATCGGTGATCCGTACGGTAGCCAATTCCTTGCTTACTGGTACAGAGGTAACAGATGATCCTAATTTAGTGCAACTAATCCGGGCAGCTAAAACCCGGGAGGCCAGTAATTTTGTATTCAATAGCAGCCTCAACGAAATATTCGACGAAAATCCACCTGGGGAAAAGTTCAACAAATGGCTAAGCAAAGTCAGATCTTCGATGGAGCATGAGTTGAAGAACATAGCTGATTTTGCCAAGGTATTGCCCAAAGTTAGCCGGATACTAGCCAACGTGCCTTGCTACATGATTTTCGATGACCATGAAATAACCGATGACTGGTACCTGACGCAGCGATGGAAAAACCAGGTATTTTCTAAACCTATGGGGAGAGATATTATCCGGAATGGACTTATGGCGTATGCCGTATTTCAAGACTGGGGCAATGTACCAGACGAATACGTACCCATTCCGCAGACCGGGGAAGATGTTAGTAAGCTAACGCCCCGCACAAAATTTATCCGCCTGGTGCAAGAATATGGTTTCCGTGCAGCTAATGGACAGAATTTGAATACCCTGCGTGCCCAAGTGATCGAACCCATGGAAACCTTACTAGGCATGGGCAATGAAGCGTCACAGGTAAAATGGCATTATAATGTACCCACAGGCCCTACGCATACCTATGTGCTCAATACCAGAACTAGCCGCGAATACCCCTCGCTGAATGCTTCACCAGGCTTGATCTTGGAAGACGAACTGAAAAAACAGCTACCTGAGAATTTACCCGAAGCTACGGCACCTTTTGTATTTGTAATTTCTCCAGTTCCAGTGTTAGGCCTGGCAAGTTTTGAAGAATTAATCCAGCCAGTGGCTGCCTCTATTGTAGGATTGTCTGCTACCACTGGTCCCAATCCTGGCGTATTGGCCGGCGAAATATCCTTCGATTTTGAGGCGTGGGGCTTTAATATACCCGCTTTTGAGGCTTTACTGGAGCAATTAAGTAAATACAGCAAAGTCATTATTCTGTCGGGCGATGTACATTATAGTGCTACGCTGGTACTGGATTACTGGAAAGGAAATACGGCTACTCCTACCGCCCGCATTTTGCAGCTCACGTCTAGTTCTTCTAAAAATATCTGGATGGAAAACCTGGCCTTCTTTAAATCGGCTTTAATACAGCGGATTTTTACAGGCATTGGAGACAATTTAGAAAAGCTGGGTTGGAAAGACAAAGTGCTTTCTCCTTCGGGAAACGTAAGTATACGTAACCGGCACCGCTTACGGCAGAACCCGGCCGTGATTCCGACAGCCGGATGGCAGCCGGGAGCCACCGTAGGACAGGAACCTGATTACCGCTGGCGGCTCAAATTTGCTGCTGATGATAACCCCCGCACAGATGATATTATTCAATCGGATATTAATCTGGCAGATGCCGGCATTGTGAAAGAAGGCTATAAAAAAGTAGTACAGCGTCACCTGAATACTTTTATTTCTGGAGTATCCCGCCGGCTGGTGTGGCCTTCGAATATCTCAACCGTTACATTCGAAGCAGACGGTGCAAGCTGGAAAGTAAAACATGGTTTTCTATTTGAAAAAGGAGACAGGGATCCTGCCAAAAAACAAGTAGATGCCCATATCAAGCATAGTATTTCACTAACAGCTGCCGGAGCAGAAACTACCCGGCCGGAACTGGTTTAACTTCCCTATACCTATGGCTGAAACCCAAGACAGAGACTTTTTTAAAGCCCTGCTCACCACCATCAAAGATATTCTTACCCCAGGCTTAACCATACTTAAAGACCCGCTGGCACGGGCTGAGCTGTTAAGTAGTCTAGGATTAAGCGAAGCCGCCGGTGCCCCTACCATTAATTCTACCGGCAAAATGGATGAGTATATAGCCTCCCAATCGGAAGAGGTAGATACCTTCCAGCTGGTAAGTGCCATGGCCGACCTGACCCAGCTAATGCTGGCACTGGAGGGATTTTTCCGGGCAGCCGCCAATACTGACGGAGATGAAGACTTTGTAGGTGGAGAGGCAATCAATAGCTTTGTTAATATTCTGGTGCTGGATTATATCCGGCGGCGTAACCCTACCCTCCACAGTACCTTTCAACTCCTCAGTGCCGTTGATAGCCAAACGGCTGCAGAAGGGGGTTCGGTCCGCTTTGTAAAAGATATTATTATCGGTTATTTCAAGCGGCTAGGAAAAGGATTAGAAAATTTTGCTACCGATGAAGATGCCAGAGCCGTGTCTGATGCCATCTTCTTGTTACTGGGTGCCGGACTATTCATTATTGATAAAAAACTGCTGGAAGGAAATGGTATTGAAACCATTCAGATAGAGTCAGGATATGGGTTTGAAGGGGCAAAGTCCTCCACTACGCCAGTAGCTGATACCATTACTAACCGGGCATTTACCTATGCTATCCGGGTAACTCCCACCGATGATCCGGATAATCAAGTAACGATGTACAACTCGTTTGTGCTCGTACCCAAAGACCACGGAGGAATAGCCTTATTGATTGATTTGTCAGGTGAACTGGACCACACATTAGATATTGACGAAAACAAATCGTTAAAATTTGATGCTTCCGGAGAAGGTATTTTCCGGATAGGAAAATCTTCGGAAGCAGATGCCGGAAAAAATAACAAAGTGGGAATCACCTTCAAGCACGAACGGAAAACGCCCTCCATGTGGTCGTTACTGGATAGACCGTCTATCAAATTAGGGTTTGGTACCTACAGCCTGGGTTTTCAGGTAACACCCGACGACTTTGATATAAAAGCCAAGTTTGAAATGCCTTTTAAATTTGGCCGGGGCGGTCTTTCTGGTTTTCCTTTCGATTTATTGCCAGAAAACATAGATGAAAAAATACCCATCAATTTTGGTTACTCCATTAAGCGCAGCTTCTATTTTGGTGACGGAAGTGCAGGCACCAGTCCCAGCAACGGAACTGCCAATACCACAGCAGCTGTAGCCGGGCCAGGAGGAGCAGAAGATAGTGGGGTGGTTGCCGGCCTGGCAAAAACTATCTTGAATGCTATTGATCTCCGCATACCGCTGCATAAAAGTATTGGCAATGTGGTAGGATTTGAACTTCTAAATGTTAAAACAGGCGTAGAGGGCGAATTTCAGAAGCTGCAACTGGAAACTTCCCTTGATTTCTGGTTGAAGTTTGGACCGGTATTAACCCTTTCTGTCAGCCGCCTCGGGATGTACCTGAACATGACGAAGCGGGATGATAACGGAGGGGTAGGAGGCTACGATCTGATGCCAGGGATTAAGTTTCCAACAGGTGCCGGTGTACGGGTAAATGCAGAAGTGATAAAAGGTGGTGGATTCTTATACCTGGATGAAGCCAAAGGCGAATATTTTGGTTCGCTGGAGCTGGAGTTTAAAGGTCTTTTCACGCTGAAAGCCATTGGCCTTATTAACACCATTATGCCAGATGGTTCCAAAGGCTTTTCCATGTTGGTAATTATTACTGCAGAATTTACTCCAATTCAGCTAGGTTTTGGGTTTACACTTATTGGCGTTGGAGGCTTGCTAGGACTTAACCGCAGCGTAAATGTAGAAGCCCTCCGGCTTGGCATCCGCACCAATGCCATTAAAGGCATTCTGTTTCCAGAGGATGTGGTTGGCAATATTACCAGAATTATCAGTGATATCCGGGAGATTTTTCCAGTGCGGCAAGACCAGTTTCTTATCGGCTTAATGGGTAAGTTTGGCTGGGGTACGCCTACCTTGATTAAAATAGAACTGGGTTTAATTGTGCAACTGCCCGATCCCAAAATACTGTTACTAGGAGTCATCAGCACCAAGCTTCCGGATGAAGATGCCGCTGTACTAAAGCTACAAGTAAACTTCTTAGGGGTTTTAGATTTCCAAAACAAGTTTATCTACTTTGAAGCCCACCTGTTTGATTCCATGCTGGTTGGCTTTCCACTTACCGGAAGCCTGGCTTTTGCCGTCGCCTGGGGCACGCAAAGTGTGTTTGCCATCAGTATTGGCGGATTCCACCCTGATTTTAAAGATTATCCTACTGTACCCTCCTTACCTGGTGCCTTCCGGGATATGGTTCGCATTGGCCTCTCCTTACTAAGCGGCGACAATCCCCGGTTAACCATCGAGTGTTACATAGCGGTTACGTCTAATTCCTTACAATTTGGAGCAAAACTAGAGTTGCTGGCTTCAGGTCCAATGGGCTTTAACCTATATGGCTTATTAGCCTTTGATGCCATCTTTATATTCGATCCGTTTAGCTTTAGTATTGCGCTGGAAGCTACCCTGGCCATCCGCCGCAACAGGAGTATTCTATTTGGTATTCACTTCAAAGGAAAGCTATCTGGTCCTACACCTTGGCATATTGAGGGAGAGGTAACCTTTGCTGTGTTGTTCTTCGATGTAACCATTGGCTTTTTGGCTACCTGGGGCGATTCTCCACGCACTATTGCTACCACTACCGAAGATTTGATGGCCCGCCTTACTGGTGAACTCAAAGATTTACGCAACTGGCGTACCGAACTACCAGAGTTTCAGCATCATCAGGTAACGCACCGCAATTTTGATGGGCAGGATGATCCACCGCTGGTATTGTATCCCTTTGGAGAGTTACGCTTTAGTCAGCGCAGCATTCCGCTGAACTACAAAATAGAAAAGTATGGTAGCCAGAAACCATTGAATGACAGTCAGTTTGCTGTTTCAACAGTGAAAGTAGGTGGAGAAACCGAGGTCACTGATGCAGAAAAAGAAATGTTTTCTCCGGGCCATTATACCAAACTCAGCGAAAGTGAAAAGTTGTCGCGTAAGTCATTTGAGCTGCTTACCAGTGGTTTCCGGCTGAAAGACAGTGGAAAATTGCTGACAGCCCAGCCGCTAGTGGCTCCGGTAGACATGGATTATGAGCTCAACTACACGAATGACGATAAAAATGTGCCTTTCCTTCTTTCGGCGCTCGCTTTTAAACATATGACCAGGCAATCGGCTGTGTCTAAATCGGTTTTAAGCTGGCATCAAGCTACCTCTAGTCCGCTGAATAGTCCAGCAAAAGTAGTGGTTGATAAAGGAGACTATGCCATAGCAAATACAGATAACCTGACAGACATTGGTGGCGGTTTTCGGGCCTCTACGCTTGCTGAAGCGAAGGTGCAGTATTCAATGATGGTAGACAAAGACCCAGAACTGGCAAGCAAAATCCAGATTGTAGAAAGTTTTGAATTAGCAAACTAACACCGATATAAACGTAGAAAGACATGAGTTTTGGCAAATACCAATTTCTTTCCTGGGCTCGCCGGGGCATTGCCCGGCATATTACAAACATAGATACCCTGGGGAAAAGTGCCGGAGAAGCCGTAGAACGGGCAAGTATACCGATAGCTATTGAGATTAATTCAGCCGTTACAGAGACCAAAGAATTTTCGCTCATCGGTCCGGGAGATGTGACGGGTATGCAGCATAGCATAGTTATCCGGACGGAACCGCTCAATGGTATTTCAGATTTTGAACCCAATCTGTTGCCCTATATTGAGTTTTACGATGAAGATTTTCCCTGGCGCTATACCCCTGCTTCGCCAGCAGGCGGAGGGAAAGAACATTTGCGCCCATGGGTAGCCTTACTGGCGTTAAAAGAAGGCGAGTTTGAAGACACCAAACGCCGGGAGCCGCTTACTTCTATTAAAGTGCCCAATCCAAACCATCTACCGCCACACGACCAGTTGCATCTGTGGGCGCATATGCATTCGAATCTGCCACATACCGAAACAGAGCTTGAAACCTTTATTGATAACCTGGAAGCAGATGCTAAACGAGACCCGGACGGGGTATACAGCCGTTTGCTTTGCCCCAGAAAGCTGGAAGCCAATGTATTGTACCATGCCTTTCTGGTGCCGGCGTATGAAACCGGGCGGTTGGCAGGTTTAGGCCGTCCTATTACTGGCATCAAAGCACAGCAAGCCGCTTGGCCAGGCAGCGATGCAGAGTTTCCAGTGTATTACCGCTGGCAGTTCCGCACCGGACAAAATTTTGACTTTGAGTATCTGGTAAAACAACTAGAACCTAGAGTGATGAATGAACGGGTAGGCATCCGGCCTATGGACTGCTCCAAACCTGCCTTTGTGCAAGCCGATAATCCCAATGAAGTAGATCCTCCTACTCCAACAGTGATGCTGCTGGAAGGCGCTATGAAAGCACCCTCCGCCAAGTCTACCGATTTTCCACCGCAGAATACCCCGCAGCCTTTCTTTGAGCAACTAGAAAAACTGGTGAACCTAAACAGGTTTCAGCTGGAAAATCCGGAAGAAGATCCCTATGTTTCGGTGCCTTATTACGGAATGTATCATGCGATGAAGAAACATCCGGAGCTTCCTGGCAAGAAAGAAGTACCAGCTTTTAAACCGGATGACATCACCTGGTACAATGAATTGAACCGGGATCCCAGATGGCGGGTGCCTGCTGGGTTTGGGGTGCGGGTGGTGCAAGAAAACCAGGAAAAATTTATGGATCGTGCCTGGAAACAGCTGAGTGAGGTGCTGGAAGCTAACCGGAAGATGCGCTTTGCCCAGTTTACAGCCACTGTGTCTACCTATATGTTCAGGAAAACGGTGGAAAAACGGCAGCCGGAAGATTTGCTAGGTTTTACCGCTCCTTTATCTTCCAGAATACTGGCCGGAAGCCAGACAATAAAATCAGTAATGGATGAAAGTATATTGCCTAAAGCGGTATTCGAGGGGAGCTTCCGCCGGGTAACACGTAATAAAAGCAGCCTAAGCAAAGGCTTAACAATTGCCAATTCCATTCAGCAAACTACTAGCCTGGTAGCAGAGATGAATAAAGTAAATGGCCTAACCACAGCTGCCAAACCTACCTTCAAAACTTTGGACAAACTCCGGAGTGTTACGCAGTTTGAGGCTCCAGCTTCTGTAGATAACCTGACCGTTTGGAGTAAACAGTCTAACCTGGATGAGAACTTTGCCTATAACATTCCCACCCACAAAGGCGGATTACCCAAAGTGAATTTATGGAAAGCACCCTTTGATCCGAAAATATTTAAACTTGCTATTGATCCATCGGTAGTAACACCTGTTACGCCAGTCACCGGTATAGGAAAAGTAGTTCTGGATTCAACTATTAACCGGCCGGTAGTAATTAACCCAGCAGTAACAAGATCGGTGCTGGTAAATCCTAGAATAACAACGGCCGATACAGCCTCTATCCGTACCGATGCTATCAAAGTAGACACAATCAGAGTAGATACCACCAGAGTGGATACTACCGTGGATACCACTAGAATAGATGTGATTAGAAAGCCGCCTTTATTAGTTACATCGGATCTGGCTATAAACCGGGTGGATATAAACAAACATAACCAGCAGATTAACCAGGCGTTTACTGAAGCGAGTATACGGTATCAGTACAGAGATACCGTAGTACAAGCACCAATCTTACAAACAGCTGTTTTACAAGCACAGGTGAAAAACACCATACAGCCAGCCCATGCGTACAAACGTCTGGTAGATGCGCGGGTAAAATGGCCCTCTGGCATCTTTAAACCTCAACAAGAAGAATTTTTGCCAGCCATGGCGTATCCCGATATTCCAGAGCCAGCTTATAAATACTTAGTAGATATGGATAAAGAGCTGTTGCTACCCAACCTGCACCTGATTCCGGAAAATACCCTGTCGCTGCTGCGGACAAACCAGAAATTTATCGAGTCCTACCTGATGGGCCTCAATTATGAGATGGGTAAAGAACTGCTTTGGCGGGAATATCCAACGGATATGAGAGGTAGTTATTTCCGGCAGTTCTGGGATGTCCGGGGCTTTGTTACACCAGATACCACACCCAAGGATGCCGATGCCTTGAAAGATATTCAGCCAATCCATACCTGGTCTGCTGCCAGTCTGCTGGGGAAGCATAATGCACGGGATGCCCAGGGAGATGCCGAGCAACTGGTATTTGTAATCCGGGGAGATTTATTGAAGAAGTTTCCAAATACAGTGATTTATGCTCAAAAAGCCTTCCCAGAAGGACAGAAGAAAATCATTAACCGGAATCTGAGCCCAGAACAGTTCAAGAAGGAAGTACGCTTTCCCCTCTACCAGGCGGAGATCTTGCCAGACATTAAATTATTAGGCTTTGATTTAACCGTAGAAGAGGCCGCCGGACTTGAAACAACTGGTGGATTTACTGATAAACTCGGTTGGTTTTTTATTATTGCCCAGGTACCTGGCGAACCAGAGTTTGGCATGGATGTTAACTTTGAGCCCAATGTTCCTGGCCAATTTAGCTGGAATGACCTTTCCTGGGAAAATTTTGGTAGCCAACCCATAACTTTTGTACGCGCAGACCTAGCTCCCAACAAAATAGATAGCAAACCAGAAAGCCCCAAATGGGGAAGGACCTCTGCTGATATGGCCGCTATTCTTTTTCAGAAGCCAGTAATGGTAGCGGTGCATGCCACTGAAATGCTTGATGTAGATGTGCCTGATCCGGTAGATAGAAAGAAGTTTACAAGGCTCATTACACACATACAAGAACAACGTAATCTCTCAGGTATCCGCTAATTGCCGCTTAATACTTATAGCCGCTTTATAACTATTTTTTCTTATGCCACCCATTGATCAAGATCTTCAACAGATTGCCCAGGCCCGTAAACAACTGCAAGAAGCAAATCAGCAGTTGTACCAGGCTAAATTAACGATACAAAAAACAAAACAACCAGATAATCTGGCCTCCGTCAAAGAAGAGTTGAAAGCTTCTACAGAGGTATATCAGCAATCCAGATTAAATCTTCAGGCAACCATTGCCGCCTTGTATAGCCAGTTGGATCATAAGCATGTGGCCGCCGAAATGAAAGCAGGCATCCCTGTCTTATTTCTTCCTGTGCGGATGGAGACGCGGTTTGTGAAAACGGTTACTGGTGAGCAGGAACTATGGCTACGGATTTATCCGGACGATTTTCATGTGCAATCCCATGAGCCGCTGCTGACAGCAAATGAACAAGTTGCTGGAAAAAGCTATTGGTTGACCTTAGTAAAACTCAACCGGGAAAACGCATCGAATAAGGAAACATTAAAAACAGAAGCCTGGGCAACCTTAACACAATCGATGGGCGTACAACGGGCCATCTGGATTGCCAAACAAACAAAGCCGCTGAACTGGACACCAGATTTAGTTGTAGCCGATGATGCCTTACAGTTTCCGGAATCGGGAGAGACAAAAACCCATTCCTGGACACAAGCACCGCAGACCAATATACTGCCTGATAAATTTGTGGTGCACATATATAGGAATAATGCAATTATCCATAGCCAGGTAGGCGAGCCAGTGCCAGACACTGTTTTCCTGGGCCCAGATCCTTTTCAATCAGAAGAAGCCTTTAACAAAAATGAGAATACTATTGAGCTAAACGAAAGTTTTGCCTGGATCACCGACTTTGACAAAGCCGTGCAGCAGGGGCTTGGGATGAAAATTAAAGTGACCACTGATTTCTTTATTAATGGGCAGATAGAAAAAATAATTGTGATGGGGCTTTTGTCGTCCGCAGATGCAGCTGCAGGGAAAGAATTAGTAGAGCAGCTAATTGAAAACCATTTATATTCCAGAAAAGGGTTCAGCTTTGTTCCGCAGGGAAGCCCTACTAACAATACAGAAGGTTCTGGCTCAGCCTATCAAAAAAATGATAATTACCTGCCCAAAGGATATTACGATGGAACACCACTATATAATCTGTCTACTATTCCTGAAGCAGCAGGCAATCAGATGGCCAGATTGCTGGGCCTAGATGGACAGCTATTTAATGAAATAAACAATGCCCATATGCAGGAAGCTTTTGAGGCTTCTGCTATGAATAAGGCTTTATATCCGGCCACCATTGGGAATTTTATGGAAGTGTTAACTGCACCGGTGATAAAGAAAGGAGCACAGGCAGCCCTCCGGCATTTTTTTACGAGCAATGTAACAGCTACTGGCCCACTCTCTGCAATCCGCATTGGCGACCAGCCTTACAGCCTGCTACTCACCAGTGATCTGAGCCAATGGCAGGAATCGGGAAGAGACCTTTTTTCTACCGGACTGGTAAATGTGTTAAGGCATTTACAAGCCAAATGGCATGCTATTGCCAGAACAAAAGTTGCTCATGTACACAAAGGCGGCAATCCTTCTGAATTGATGCTCGATATCCTGGGCCTGGAGGCTGGCTCTGTAACGTTTGCCCAACGGCTGGGTCATCTGCCAGATTTTTCAATGGCTACTAAGAATATTACAACCATCGAGGGAGAATTTGTAAACAAACAAGCAAATATCTATAAACAACTCGAAAACCTGGGTGCCGCCAGTGAAGCTTCAGAAGGCTATCCGTACATCACCAATCTTACCTTTTATGAGTTCCTGAACTCTATTGCTCTTAACAGGCTAATTGATGGAAAAGCACCAGCTGTCGACCGGTTTCTGGAAAAGTGGGGCAACACTGGCATGAATTACATTGAGTGGCTGGCAACAGCCAAGCAACTGTCAAGTGTGCAGATTCACCGTTTTGGTGTCCGGCCACCCAGGACTATCTTGTATCTCCTGTTGCGCCATGCCCTATTACTGGAGCTAAAAAAGTCGGCCGAAGATTTTTATGATAAAACCAATGTTCCATTTAAACGGGGAGCTTATGAAAAAAGCCTGTTCAACTTCAACAAAGAAGTAAAAGACCTCACTACCTGGGAAGTACTGCAAGGCGTACCCGCTGCCATTGATGGCACTAATCTAAAAATTAATATTGCCATAGGTGATCATTTCCTGAACCTTGACAGAGGCCATGAAGATGCCAGGAATATAACTGAAATGCGGGAAGCCATGCAGGTACTGGCTAAACTACCCACCTCTAAGTTGCACAAGTATTTAGCCGACCATATAGATCTTTGTTCGTACCGCCTGGATGCCTGGCAAACTGGCTTGTTTAACCGGCGTCTGCAACAAACGCGGGAAAGAGAGAAAGAAGGAATCTATATAGGTGCCTATGGCTGGGTAGAAAATCTGAAAATTGCCCAAAATCAGGAGGTACCAGTACCTCAGGCCTTAACTCCGGCTAATGGGCAACCAGTGTATAAGCCCAATGCCAATGCAGGATTTGTACAAACACCCTCACTTAATCATGCTACCGCCGCCGGCGTGTTACTAGCAGGCTATCATAATCATGCAACCAGGCAAGACCCGGGTGTGTTTGCGGTAAATCTTTCTTCCGAACGGGTTAGGCGGGCCATGTTTGTGTATGAAGGCATCCAAAGCAACCAGGCTTTGGAAGCTTTGCTTGGTTACCAGTTTGAGAGGGGGCTGCATGACCTAACGACGGCTAATCCTGCTACTAATCTTAATCAGTACATCTTGATTCTGCGGGAAAAATTCCCGATAACTAATGCTTCTATTCCACAACAAGGCACAGAAGCCCAGGAAACTGTACCTGCCTATTCCGTGGTAAACGGACTAAAGCTTGTGGAAGCTAACCCGGGTTTGTTTGCCATCCTAGTGCCCAATGCTACTCACCGGGAACTCATCTTGAAAGAGAAAAACAGATTAGAAGACACCCTGGATGCACTAAATGATTTACTAGTATCAGAAACTGCTTACCAGGCTACGCAGGGCAAAACAGACCGGACAGCCGCCGTATTAAATGCGATGAAAAATGCGGATCTGCCCCCGGATCTGGAAATTCAGAAAACGCCCCGTTCCAGCCACCTGACGTTTACTAACCGGGTTACCCTGCATTTTAATCCTCAGGCTCCTGCAACGGCCGGAAACGGATGGGCGGCTACTGCTTCTCCACGGTCTGGCATGGAGCCAGGGCTCAACCAATGGCTAGGCCAACGAATAGGTAATCCGGCCACTATTGTTGCCTCCGTTTCTATGGTAGATCAGCAAGGGGTTGCCAGCAATAGTACTTTCATTTCTCTGACAGAGCTAAATCTGCAACCCATCGATCTGGTATATGTTGCCGGAACAGAGATTGAAGTAGGAGCAAAAGAATTAGAGCCACTCATCATTGACGTATACCGGACAAAGGTAGCGGTTCCACCCAATAGCCAGGTGAAAATCTCGTTTGATCCTGCTTCAGTAACGGCCGGTCAACGCGGGGTAGCTAGGGTATTGCCATTAATCCGTTTGCTGCGCTCATTGATCACAACTGGCAGGCCCGCTAGTGCCAAAGATTTTGCCCCCAGACCCAAAACCGGAATAGACAACATAGATCAGCAATATGGTTGGAATATACCAGATCTAATAAACCGGGTGAATGTGACATTCGGAAATTTAAAAGCGGCGCATGAAAAAATTAACACCAAAGCACCCAATGAAAGCCTGCCAGTAGGAGAGGATAACTTAGAAACAATGAAAGAGTTATTCGAGCTGTATTTCAAGCAAGGAAGATCTATTGAATTAATAGAAAAAACAAGTCTGTCAGCCGCTGCCATTACAAGTTTACTGGATTTTTTGCACCAGGCTGCTTTATATGGAATAAAGGTATCTTATCCACGGCAGGTAAATGCTGACCTATTACAAGAGCGCACTGATTTACTCCGTGCAGCGGCTGTTTTGTGGAAGAGTATGGATCAGAAGATAACCCTGGCTACCAAAAAACTTGAACAAGCAAGCACAGAAACTGAGCTAAATAAGCAGATTAACCGCCTGACAGAAGCGGCTAAAGCTATTCTGGGAGATGACTTTGTGGTATTCCCTTTGTTTGCCTACAGCAATCCAGAAGATATAGCCAAAACTTTCCAGGATAAAGGCGATCAGTTACTGAAATATATTAACCAGCTACACGGCACCACCAACGAACTGGCTATGGAAACCTGGATAGAATCCGTATCTAGGGTGCGGCCCCATATGAGCCGCTTGGAGCAAATCCGGATGATCTCAGAAGCTCAACAAGATGTAGAAACCCTATTCCAGGCGGTACAAGTCCCCTTTAAAGAAAAAAATAGCTGGCTGGCTGTTGAATTTCCAGCAGTAGATGAAACTACCGGCGAACGCCTCGATATTCTAGATGATACCATTGCTTTGGCCATCCATGGGGAACAGGCTGGCAAAGTTAATGAGCCGCAGTCGGCATTGCTGATTGATGAGTGGACAGAATCCATTCCTAACGATAAAGAGATTACAGGGATTTCCTTCAATTACGATCAGCCGAATGCTACGGCTCCCAATGCTTTGTTGCTGGCTGTAGAGCCTACCGGGGCCGAACGCTGGAACTGGGATGTGCTAATGGGTATTTTGCAAAATACGCTGGAACGGGCAAAAACCCGGGCAGTGGAACCGGCGCAGCTCATGGAAGATCCGGCACTGGATACCTTATTGCCTATGACAGTCGCCAACTTTGATCTCAAAGAAGCGAATATCTCTCTGGATTATCTGATCGCCAGTGATAAATTTTCCGCTTTTATGGCAAGTAGCACACATGAACTCTACAAAGCCTGGAATGCCTAATCAATCTTCTCGTCTACCTAAACAAATATCCGTATGCCTAGTCCAAATCTGGTAGCCTTATCAAAACTTAAATTGACTGAACTCCGCTATGTAGTGCCAGTAATTAGTAACTATAACCGGCTGGAGGGCAGTCCCAGGTCTAAAAATTTTGGACACAACCTGCGCATGGAAGTCAGAGACCCGCTGTGGACTATCTGCCGGCAGTGGCAGTTTGGTGAGTTTGCCGGTGAAGATGCCGGAACTCCCTACCAGGCCAATATCCTGGGCGTGCATAGCAAACCAGAAAATCTTACCCTGCCGAATGGACAGAGGGTGGTATATGATTCGTCGCAGCCGCTGGAAACCATCGTGGAAAAAGAAAACCTGGTGCCAACCTTGTTTCTGCGCTCCCAGATGGGCAGGCATTTGCTGAAAATTTTATCCCGCCGGTCGGTGAAGCAGTATGCCAACTTGTTTTTAGAAAAGTATCCCATAAAGGCAGAAATTCAAGAAGATGATGATGAAGGGAGAACTTTCAGTAAAGCTGTAGCTGGATTATTACCCGATGGCTACCAGGTATATCAGGAAATGCAGGACGAAAGGTATAAAACCTGGGCTACTACACATGCACAAATTCAAGCTCCTCATCATGCACCCTTACTAGAGGTCCGGGATGATTTTGTAAAATGGTTTCATCACTTATATGAGCAACCAGCGGCTAATCAATCTGCCTGGGTGCCAGAACATCTGGAGTATAACTTTGCCCTGGAAAGCCGTACAACCGGCGACAAAAAGAGACGTCTGGTTGCTGACCAGTATGCCTCTGGACATCTGGACTGGAAAGATTTTGACCAGGAAATTACTGCGGGTGATGCTGATGTACAGGGCATGAAAGCCCCGGAAGAAGTAGTGCAAACCTTTATTCCTACGCCACTGAAGTTTGGTGGAATGCCGCACCCCAGGCTGTGGCAGATGGAAGACCGTACCACCGATTTTGGAAAAATAGATGCTTCTCCCACAGCTTTGCTAAACTTGTTACTGGCTGAATACGGACTTACCTATTCCAACGACTGGTTTATTTTGCCCTATGAACTGGACATCAATACTATATGCGAAATAAAAGGAATAGTGATTACCGATGTGTTTGGGCAGAACTCCCTAGTAGCGCCGGCTGTGCAAGACCCAGAAATGAACTGGCAGAAATTTGCCTTCTTCCACCAGACGGAACGGGACAATGCCACCGTGAATGAAAGTATTTTTTATCTTCCGCCATCCGTAGGTAAACTCATGGAAGGGGAGGACTTAGAGAAGGTAAACATTATCCGGGATGAAATGTCGAACATGGTATGGGCTATTGAGCAAACTGTTCCTTCAGAGGCCGGAGGCGGCCGAATACTCAAAAGAAATGTGCCTACCTTACAAGTGTTTAATCCGGTGGAAGGGGAAGCAAAAATCCGGTATGTGCTAGGAAATACGGTTCCAGACAACTGGATTCCCTTTGTTCCTGTACAGAAGCCAGTGCCAGCCGGGCAGGTACCCCAGGAGATCCGATTACAGCGGGCACGCATGCCACAAGGCACCAAAGCCTTGAGCCGAGTATTGACCGAGCGCCAGCCCACCTATTTTATAGAAGAGGAAGAAGTACCCCGGGCAGGTGTAATTATCCGGCAAACTTTTCAGCGAACCCGCTGGCTCAATGGAAAAACCTTTCTTTGGATAGGTAGGCGTAAGCAATCTGGCAGGGGAGAAGGAATGGCCAACCTGATGTTCGATCAAATTATACAGCAACATGTGTAATAGACAGGCACACCCGGATGCAATAAGGGATGTAGGATTCACAGCAATTTGGGTACAATGAAGATTTGTATATTCAGTCCTCTATGTATTATTTGTTTAGTATGAAACAATAAAAGGTAGAAATCCAAAGCTTTCTACAAGCCATTGCTATGTATTACCAGGCTATCCCTATTATTTTGCAATAAAATCAGCTTTTCCTTATAACATGCACCTATAAGCCGTCGTTCAAGAGACATAGCTACCTGTTGTGTCTTTGAATATGGAAAATACAGACGGAAACGGAAGAGGACTTTCCTATTTGCCATTAATTATGCTGGCTCTGGCGATCTATGTAATTACCAAAATAGTTTATCCGGACGATCGCGTTGCTAAAGTTTATTTAATTAATCCTCCGGTTGAAGCAGCCCCTGCGAAAAATAGCTTCCTGGCAGTAGCTGCTGCAAGTAAATCCCCGAAACCTGTTCGGTGGACAGCCATGCGTGCTTCGACTAGCCCGAAAGTGATAAAAACGCTACCAACCAATAGCCCTTCTTCGAATGAGGAGTCTCAACTTACATTTTCACCTCCTTCCATTTCTAAAGAGACCCAGGTTGAACAACTATTGGCACAAGGAGAAACGGTACCAGAAATTGCCAAACAAACCGGCCTGAAAGTAAAAGAAGTGAGAAAAATAAAACGCAGGAAAAAAGCAGATGAGAAAGTGACCGATAGCCAGGAGCAAGCCTCTTCTCTAACTAGGCTAAAACAGAAACTCTTTTTCTGGCAATAAAAGCAAATTCAAAAATAAGCTCCAATAAGGCTATAAACCATTAGCGAAATAGCTAGTTTTATATCTATGAATGAGCAAGGGCCAAAACAACCCCGCCGGGTACGCTACAAAGGCACCCATCCAAAGGCCTATGGGGAAAAATACAAAGAACTTAAACCAGAGCAATACGCAGAAGAGGTAGAAAAAATCAAGCAACAAGGGCGTACTCCAGCAGGCATGCACCGGTCCATTTGTGTAGAGGAGATAATGGACGTATTGCAAATTGTTCCTGGCCAACAAGGCCTGGATGTTACACTGGGGTATGGAGGCCACAGCCAGGAGATGCTGAAACGATTGCTGCCAGGTGGACACCTATATGCCATAGATGTTGATCCTATTGAATTGCCTCGCACACGTGAGCGCCTGGCAGCCTTGGGCTATGGTCCAGAGGTGCTTACTTTACAGAAAATGAATTTTTCGGAGATAGATCAACTAGCTGCCCAGGCAGGAACTTTTGATTGTGTAGTTGCCGATTTGGGAGTTTCCTCCATGCAAATAGATAATCCAGAACGGGGCTTTACCTTTAAAGCCGAAGGTCCGCTAGATTTGAGGCTGAATCCTAAAAGTGGTAAGTCGGCAGCCGATCTGCTGAAAACCCTTTCTCAAGCCAGACTACAGGAGATACTCCTGGAAAATTCGGATGAACCCTACCACGGACCTATTGCCAAAACCATCCGGACTGCCATAGACAAAGGCCGTATACTAGCTACCACTACCGCCTTAGCTGATACTATTAAAGAAGCTCTTGCCTTTCTTCCAGGTAATCAACAGAAAGAAGAAGTAAAAAAAGCTTGTCAGCGATGTTTTCAGGCATTGCGGATAGAAGTAAATAATGAATTTGGCGTGTTAGAGAAGTTTTTAGAAAAGCTTCCGTTAGTACTTAGCCCTGCTGGGCGGGTAGCCATTCTAACATTCCATTCCGGAGAAGACCGCCGGGTAAAAAAATCTTTTCAACACTTCCTGCATTTGGGAATGTACAAAGAAATTGCTCCAAGCCCAATCCGCCCTTCGGCAGAAGAATGTAACCAGAATCCGCGGGCCAGGTCAGCGAAATTACGCTGGGCAGTAAAAGCAGATTGATTTATCTGTAAAACTACTTTCTTCAATGTAAATTCATACAAACAATAAGTAGTAGTTGCCCTTGGAATAAAAAACCTTAACAGACTGTATTTGATAAATTATGGATTATACCGAACTTGAACAAAAAGTAATTGCCTTCCGGGATGAGCGTAACTGGGAACAGTTTCATCAGATAAAAGATTTGTTGCTCGGCTTGAACATAGAAGTAGCAGAGTTACAAGCCTTATATTTATGGAAATCAGCTGATGAGCAAAAGGAAATCCCAGTTGAAAAGATTAGTGATGAATTAGCCGATATAGCTATATTCCTGATGTACATTAGTCAGCATCACCATATTGATCTGCTGGAAGCCATCTCCAAAAAAATAGATAAAAATGCGGCTAAATACCCAGTAGAGAAAAGCAGAAACTCTAACAAAAAATATACAGAATTATAATTCATACCATGCTGCCAAAGGAATAGGCTTTCTTTGCACAACCTGTTTTCAGGCAGCCATTAGCTTTGCTGGGAGCATTCCCTATAAACTATCTTCCGGCAACAATCCTATCTAGTAAATTCTCTTTTTGCACCTGAAAATATTGGATTTTTATAGCCATTTTATGTAAAAAAAGAAATGCTTTAAGTGTTGATAAAGGAATAAAGAAGTGCTACATTGATAGCCATAAAGAGCATAAACAGCCTGCAAAAACCTGCTTCCTGAAATTTAGAATTTGTATTAGTTCACAGGACTACTGAAGTAGGCAGCAGGAAATTCGTCGGCTTTCGGGTGGACCTATGTTTCTAACATACATGCTGCTCTTTTACTATGCGTATGGCTATTGCCACAATCGAATACTTGCGTTTCTTTCTACTATAGTCTCTTCTCTACTTAAACCACCCCCTTCCATTCCTATGAAAACACAGGCAGATTTTCTCCCATCAGCAGATTGCTTACATAATTTCTACCGCCCGGCAGGGCCAAGTTTACAACAACTCATTAACGGAACAAAACCGGTAAGCACTCGTTATTGGCCTTTGCTTTTGCAAGTAGTTGGATGGCTATGCGTCCTTTTTATCTTTACGCAATGCCAGACAGTGCCAGAGTTGGAAACGGCTTCGTCCACAAGCAACAGCACGGCCAATGCCCGTATTGCCGCCAGTGTACAAACGGTAACCACTATGGATGGAGCCGTTATGCAGGTTAATTGCCAGCAAGAGGTATTAGCATCCGGAGAGATTATTCAGATATGTATGCCAGCCCTCTGGAACGGTGAGGTGATTTTATATGCACATGGCTATGTAACAGAGTTTGAACCATTACGGCTCCCGGTAGAAGCCGCCGCCTATGTACCCTTATATACCAGCCTTGGCTTTGCTTTTGCCACCACTAGCTTCCGGCAAAATGGATTAGCTATTCAAAGTGGTATTCAGGATATGCTCAATCTGCGGTCTTTGTTTATCAAAAAACATGGCCAGCCCAAAGAAGTGTACTTGACAGGAGCTTCTCAGGGAGGAATCATTACTACCTTAGCTTTAGAAAGGTATCCGCAATTGTTTAGTGGAGGACTTTCTTTATGTGGTCCTTGTGGCTATTTTCAGGGGCAAATTAATTATTATGGAAACTTCCGGGTGTTGTTTGATTATTTTTTTCCAGGCGTACTTCCCGGAAATGCCATTAATTTTCCCGACGAGCTAATTATCAACTGGCAGAATGTGTACGTGCCTAAGGTGATAGCAGCCATCAGCCAGAACCCTGCGGCAGCCCTAAAACTACTCCGGACAGCCCAGGCACCCTATGACCCGGCTCTTCCAAGCACCATTGGGCAGACCGTGATTGGAGTATTGGCCTATGATGTATTAAATTTCCGGAATGCGGTCCGGGTACTGGGCGGACAACCATTTGATAACCGGAAACACGTGTACTTTGGTACTGGGAGTATCCGGGAAGATATTCAGCTAAATTTACGGGTTCAGCGGTTTTCAGCAGACAGAGCGGCCTTACTTACTATTAAAAACTACTATGAAACCAGTGGTAACCTTACTAAACCTTTAGTAACTGGCCATACCACCAAAGATCCTATTCAGTTATACTGGCACTTGCCTTTATATCAGGCGAAGACTATACTTAGAGGCAAAAGTGCCTACTTTACCCCTGTCACTGTAGAACGGTATGGGCACTGCACCTTCACCGAGGCCGAACTAGCAGCGGGTTTTGGCCTGCTCCTGCAAAAGGTTAAAGGTCAGCAACCCATAGCAGCCAAAATGAGTGATGCTGAAGGGAAAATTGTCCGGTCTGTTACTATTGAACAAAGATAATTTGCGCAGTAAGCGTAACATACCCCTGTGAGATAGCCGTAAATGCCTTCTTACAGGGGTACTTTTTTATACTTGACGATCTAGTGCTGCTACAATTTTATTGTGATTCTCTAACTATACACCCTGCCATTCTTAGTTATCTGAAAAATACGTTGAAAATAAACTTTACACGTATAGATTTAATTCCTGATAAAGAGCTATTTCAAACAGCTTTACTTAAATTAAAGCTTTCATACGTGTAAATACATAACAAAAAAATAATTCGTGGATATTGAACGCGCATACATAAAATATGTATCTTGAACGCGGTGGCAATTACCTCCTGCTACTCCCTTGCCATGTTTCTTGCTCAAGCACCGGGTAGATACATGAACAATGGCCATTGCCTTTGATAAGTTCTGAATTTGTACCAATAAGTAAGGATTACTACAAAGGCACAACTGATTACAGCTACATAACAAAACTGGTAACTATGCTTGGTTACTTGGCCGTGCCTTGTCTGTTTTCCAGGCAAAATGGCTAATGGCCCTACCCTAGGTGTTGCCTGGTATTCCTCTTTTACGGCTATTGGCTAGTAACAGCTGAAATTCCTTCTCAGGTGAACCCCATCCAGAATTTCTGTTGATAAATCAATTTCTAAACCCATGAACCATTTAACCTATGAGAAAATCTACTCTTTCGCTCTGGCTCAACCTGGGATGGCTAGCCATCCTCCTTTTGGCAATTCCTATTTCTGTAATTGCCCAAATTCAACCTGGGACAAAGCTGACGCTTCCGGCATCCATGAAAAAAACAAGCAAAGTCACCGCCGATTTAAGCCGGGTAGCCCAGGAATTCACAGAATACCAATCCAGGCCAAATGCCCGCACCGAGCCATTTGTTCCCTCTAATTCCTACATTCAACTGCGGCAAAGCCGGTATGTTGTCATAGATGCCATTGCCCAGCAGGATGTGCAGGCCTTACAGAAAGATTTACAAGCGTTAGGGGCAATCGGAATAACTACGTTTGGCCGGTGGGTATCGGCCCAGTTACCGCTGGAACAAATAAGCAACCTGTCTGCCGTGTCTAGCATGCGTTTTGTGCGGCCAGCCTATAAACCACGCCCCAAAGTAGGCTTTGTTGAAAGTCAGGGTGACAAAGCACAGCGTTCTGACCTGGCCCGTCAACAGTTTAAGGTGGATGGCAAAGGGGTAAAAGTAGGGGTGCTCTCGGATAGTTATAATAACCTTACTGGCGAACGGCTCAGCATACGCACTGGTGACCTGCCTGGTCCTGAGAATCCCAATGGGTATACCGAGCCAGTAGAAATACTATCTGAGCTTTCCAGTGGAGGAACCGACGAAGGGCGGGCGATTATGGAAATTATCCACGATGTAGCACCTGGTGCGCAACTTTCCTTCCACACGGCATCCAACGGAATAGCGGACTACGCCCAGGGCATTCTTCGCTTGCAGCAAGCAGGCTGCCATGTAATTATGGACGATATAGGGTATTTAGGCGAACCCTACTTTCAGGATGGCATTGTTAGCCAGGCTATTGACCAGGTGGTACAAAAGGGCTCCGTCTATTTTTCAGCGGCTGGCAATAATAACCGGTCTTCGTATGAAAAAGCTTTTCAGAATAGTGGTATAAATTTAGTAGAAGGCGAAGCGCATGATTTTGGAGACGGAAATCCTTTCCTGCCAATCACTATTCCGGCCGGAGCGGAAGTAATATTTATTTTGCAGTGGGCAGATCCGTATTTCTCTATTAGTGGTGGGAAAGGGGCACAAACAGACCTTGATCTGTACCTGATAAACCTGTCGCAACGCCAGATTGTGGCTGCTTCTCAGTTCGATAACCTTGGGAATGATCCTATTGAAGGCATCATTTTTACAAACACCGGGCCTACCGCAACGTTTGCCCTTTCCATTGAAAAGATAGCCGGACCAAATCCAGAGCTAGTTAAGATGATTAGCTATGATATTGTCTTTCCGGCAGGCAGAGAAGACTTTACTTACAGCAGCACTATTTCTGACCATGCCAATGCCAGAGGGGCCATTGCGGTAGGTGCTGCCCGCTATACCCAAACCCCTGCTTTCGGAGTAAATGCGCCAGTAATTGAACCTTTCTCCTCTGCTGGCGGCACACCCATCCTCTTTGATTCCCTGGGAAACCGCATTAAACCCATTATCCGACAGAAGCCAGAAATTACAGCTCCGGATGGGGGAAATACAACGTTTTTTATTCCAGGGCTAGATCTGGAAGAGGATGGCTTTGCTAATTTCTTTGGAACCTCTGCCTCGGCTCCACATGCCGCCGCCGTGGCTGCACTCCTGCTAGAGGCGGCTGAGCACAAGTATTCGCCTGCCCAGGTACGGGATATTTTGCAGCAAACGGCCCTGGATATGGACGATCCATTTACGCCAGGCTTCGATTCGGGATTTGATTTTGGTACTGGTTACGGGCTTGTACAAGCAGATAAAGCCATTGAAAAAGCTATTCAGACGCCTTCGGTACAACGGTTAGTACTGGTAAATGCCGATAATGGGCAGGAGATCCTGACGCTACTAGATGGTGATTTACTTAATCTAGCATCTTTGCCTACTAGAAACCTGAACATTGTAGCCATCACTACCCCTGAAAAAGTAGGTAGCGTGCTATTCTCTTTCAATGGCCGGAGTGTTACTGAGAACCAGCTACCCTATGCTCTGGGGGGTGACTTTGTTACTACCCCATACCGCTACCGGCCCCTAACTCCTGAACTTACCCCTGGTAGCTATTCTCTTACAGCTACACCCTATACCGGGGCAAACAAATCTGGTACGGAAGGATTATCATTATCTGTACAGTTCCAGGTGGTAGAAGGAACCGTAGAGAGCTTTACCTTGGTAGATGCAGTTACCCATAAGGATTTAGGTGAACTTACTGATTTAATGCTGATTGACCTAGCCGGGTTACCCAATGCGCAGGTAAATATCCGGGCAAATACCAATCCTGAACGGGTAGGTAGTGTGGTGTTTGAATATAGTGTATGGCCGTACATACCACCCTATGAAGCAAGCACCATCCGTATGGTAGAGAACAGGCCTCCGTATGCGTTAGGCGGAGATTTTGTTTCAGACCCAGTGCGGTACCGTCCCTTGGCCGATTCACTCTTGGAGCCCGGAGACTATATACTAAAAGCGACTACGTATGCCCTTGGTGGAGGCGGCGGACAGGCAGGAGGCACTAAATTAATCCGGTTTTCATTAATCAATTCTGCTGCGCAAGCACAGCCTGTGGCCCTGGCGAGTAGTACGCAAGATGTAACCAGAGCTAATGGGCAACCGATTGGGATACAAGTACCCGGGTTAAGTAACGTTCCTGCCATGGGGGTTTACCCAAATCCTACCAGAGGCACCTTTACTGTGAGGCACACGGCGCGGGCAACGGTTACGGTAGTAGATGTAAAAGGGCAGGTGGTATATACAGGAGAAACAGATACCTTGGGCAGTACGCAAGTAGATATTTCAGGCAGGCCAGCAGGATTGTATGTAATCCGGGTGAATGATGGAGTATCGGCCCGTAGCATTCGACTCATGAAACAGTAATGTAGTAAGCGGGATGCTCGCCTGTCGTAATCTTCTTATTTCAATGACGGGCATATACTGATTCTTTAATGCCTGGCTATTGCACCCTGTTTCAGGGGATAGCCAGGCATTTTATATGTAAATACATCATCAACAAAGGTTTGCAGGTATAGCTAAAAATCCTCTTGTGTGTAGATAGGGTAAATTTTCCCTGCATAAGTACTCATTTTCCAGAATGTTTCCAGAATTGATTTCGTATTTTGCAAAGTAAACCTGGGTATATGAAAATTCTGCTTGTTGAAGACGAACCGGAGATGGCTCAGAGCATTAGCCACTCCTTAACACAGGAAAAGTATGTAGTAGAAAATGCCTATACGCTACAGGCCGCCTTAGAAAAAATACATATTTACGAGTATGATTGCATTCTGCTGGATATTTCCCTGCCCGGTGGGAGCGGACTTACCCTGCTGAAAGAATTACAGAAAATAAATAAAACAGAAGGCGTAATCATTATCTCAGCCAAAAATTCACTGGATGACAAAATTGAAGGGCTGAACCTGGGAGCCGATGATTATCTACCCAAACCTTTTCACCTGGCAGAGTTACATGCCCGGCTTAAATCGGTTCTGCGAAGGAAAAAATTTGAAGGAACTAACCTTCTTACTCTGTCTAATACCTCTATTGACTTACAAAACCGGATGGTATTTATCGATGAAAAAGAGATAGTGCTTAACCGCAAAGAGTATGATATTTTGCTCTACTTCGTTTCAAACAAGAACCGGCTAGTGAGTAAAACCTCTCTGGCCGAACATATCTGGGGAGACCGAATTGATGAAGCCGACAGCTTTGAATTTATTTATTCTCAGATAAAGAACCTCAGAAAAAAACTGCAGGATAATGGAGCCCGGATTTCACTAGTGGCTGTGTATGGGTTAGGCTATAAACTTGTTACCGAGTGAAGCTTTCCAGTTACACCACTACCTATTTTTCCCTTGCTCTGTTAGGCATCATTAGTATATGGTCTGTGCTTTTTTACCTGGCTATTATTGATGAGGTATACGACAGCATAGATGATGGTCTAGAGAATTCTAAAATTCTTATTCTCCGGCGGGCTTCCCAGGATGCAACTGTTTTACAAAAAACGGACTTTGGAGAAAGCAACTACCGTATTCAGCCGGTTTCCAGACAGGCAGCCCTTATTGCAACAGACCAATACCAGGATACCTTGCTGTTTATGGTGAATGAAAATGATTATGAGCCTGTGCGTATGCTAAAGACCTTTTTCCACCAGCAAGGCCATTATTACCAGCTCACCATTATCACCTCCTTTGTTGAAAGTGACGACTTAATTGAAGATCTTTTTTATTACCTGCTTTGGTTGTATGCAGTAATGGTGGTGTGTGTCATTTTCATTAACCAATCTCTCTTGCAACGCATCTGGCGGCCTTTCTACAAGCTATTAAATACCCTGAAAGATTACCGGCTGGACAAGCCTGTTCCTTTTGCGTTTCAGGCATCCAAAATTGATGAGTTCAATGATCTACAGGAATCCGTTAGCAAGTTGCTGCAAAACAATCTGCAGGTTTACCAAAGCCAAAAGCAATTTATTGAAAATGCTTCGCACGAATTGCAGACGCCAGTGGCCATCAGCCTGAATAAGCTGGAACTGCTGGCAGAAAAATCAGAACTCACCGAAGAGCAGGCCACGCTGATGGAATCTGTTATTGGAAACCTGGAAAAACTTACCAGATTAAATAAGTCCTTGTTATTGCTGTCTAAAATTGAAAACAAACAATTTACCCAGGAGCAAGATATACATGTAAATGCTGTTGTAGATAAACTTCTGGCTGAATTTTCCGAGCAGGCGCAGTTTAAAGAGGTAACGCTTGAGCTAGAGGCCAAGGGCGAGCTTCATCAGCGGATGAATAAAGACTTGTTAGAGATGATGCTGAGTAATTTGCTGAAAAATGCCATTATTCATAATGTAAAAAATGGCTTTGTTACTGTTGTTATTCAACCAAATCAGATAGCTATCCATAATTCTGGCCCTGCCCAAGCCCTGGACCCAGACAAAGTGTTTAAACGGTTTTATAAAGCCTCTGCCAGCAGTCAGTCTACCGGCCTGGGCTTGTCAATTGTAAAAGCCATTGCAGATCTGTATGGGATAAAGCTACGCTACCAATACGAGCAGCATCACTGTATTATCATCGATTTCTAGGGGTTTCCAGTTTGTTTTCAGATTGTGAGTCTATGTTTGACAAGTACTAAATAAACATAGACTATGAAACATAGAATGCAGTATCTGTTGGCTTCTGTCCTGGGAATTGTTTTAACAACAGGAGCTCAGGCTCAGGTAACTTCACCGGGGCAAGGTGGAAAAGCCGTTGTCTGGACGGCCCTGGAAGTTCAACAACAACTAAACAAACGTTGGACAAGCTATACAACCATCGGTATTGGAAGGCATAGCCACCTAACCGATTATGCAGTATTAGAACAACAAGGCACATTTACAGTCCGGCAGGGTATGGCCTACAAACTCTCCCGCCATTTTACTTTCTCCTTAACAGCAATGTATGGAAACCGTGCCTACTACGAAGAGAGCCTACCACCTTATCAGCAGGAAATCCGGTTGTATCCCAAACTGAGCCATTCCTTCAAAACAGGTAACATTTCCTTCTCACAGGCACTCCGGCTAGATATCCGCCGTTTTTATCAGCCAGACTGGTCTTCATGGAAAGATCCAATGGAACTACGGCCACGTTACCAGATCAAAACTACGCTGCCTTTATCCAGCAACAAGACGAATTCATTGATAATACTAACCGAAGTGATGGGTTCAGCTAAAGGCACAGGTAAACAAGCAAACTTCAGCCTATGGCCAGACATGAAGGCTTTCCATTTTACAGAGAACCGGACTTCCTTATACTTTCGACACCATCTTTCCAAGCTGAACTGGGACCTGGATCTGGGCCTGATGCACCAGTACTGGCGCTTGCATGAACATACGTTTACCAGTACCGTGCATTTTGCTGTGGACCTGATTATAAAAAATCCTTTTTCTGCACACTAAAGATGTTTATTCCCAAATGTTTCCAGTATTCACCTTTACTTTTGTTTTAAAATAATTCATTCACTAACTATATAATGCTATGAAATCTATTGTTGCCCTAACCGTTATGTTTAATACTATTTTTGGAGGCTATGGACAGGATATTCCCGAAAGTGAAGTGCCTTCTGTTGTCAAAAATACATTTGTTACTTCCTTTACAGCTACCACCGATGTAGAATGGGAAAAAGAGAAAGACTTGTATGTAGTAGAATTTGAAATAAACACCGTTGATCATAAAGCATACATTGAGGCCAATGGGAAATTACTCAAGGTGAAAGCAGATATGCCGGTTGATCAATTACCTCAGGCCGTAAAAGCGGCTATTCAGAAAGACTATCCGGGGTATACAGCTGATGAAGCAGAAAGCATCAAACAATCTGGTGTTACTACGTACTGGGTGGAAGTGGAAAAAGGATTAGTAGAGTATAAAGTTATTTATTCGGCTGAAGGAAAACTATTGGAGAAAAACGCCGGAATAAACTAATTAACAGCCCTGCGATTCAGACAAAAGATTCACCTTTCCGGGGCCTTCTCAGCTTACTGAGCCCGGATTGGCATTTTATCTAGCATAATTATTAACAGAATAAATAAGTTGAGCATGTACACATGGATAAAGGGCATTGCTATTGTGTTAGTAGCAATTGCATCCGTTTCTTTTCTCTGGCAAAATACCGGACACACTTTTTTCAATAGAGATAAAAGTAACTCATCCTATGACTATAGTGTGGATGGAAAATCGAAAAAACAGAATTCACACCTAATGAATGCTACGGATGTACGCATAGAAAGTAGCTGGCAACTGCCGGAAGTTTTACGGGAAGTGTCAGGCATAGCGTACCTGTCCGCTGACCGGATAGCGTGTGTTCAAGACGAATTAGGCAATATTTATATCTATAATCTGGCTAGCCATTCCATAGAGGAGGTAATTCCATTTGCAGATGCCGGAGATTATGAAGGAATAACCTTAGTGAAAAATACAGCCTATGTTGTACGCAGCGATGGCAGGCTTTTTAAAGTAGATAACCTGCTTAGTGCTCACCCAAAAGTTACGCAGTTTGAAAGCTTTCTTACGACTGAACAAGACGTAGAAGGCCTATGCTATGATGCAGCGCATAACCGGCTACTGCTTTCTATTAAAGGCGTGGAGCCTCATAGCCAGGAGTATAAGGGGGTTTACGCATTTGACCTGGCTACTAATGCTTTGTTACCTCAGCCAGTATACAAACTATTGTTGAATGACCCTGTGTTGGCAGCTGCTTACACACCAAAAAGTAAAAAGTCTGCTTTGCAGCCATCTGATATAAACATTCATCCCTTAACTGGTGATATTTATATTACCGAAGCAGTACATCACCAGCTATTACTTCTGAACCCGGAAGGAGAGTTGAAACTAGTTTATTCCTTAGCAAAACCGGATTTTGCAAAGCCGGAAGGGATTACTTTTAGCCCAACAGGAGAGATTTTTGTTTCTAACGAAGGAAAAAAAGGAACCGCCAATATCCGCAAGATTAACCTGCCACAGCAGCAATAAATAGTTACTGCCAGAAACCAATATTTGTGTACTACCTTAGCGTGTTGCAATTAATTTTGAGAATAAGCAACGGGCTAAGGTGGTGCTAGTTTATAAGCTGCTGGGTTAATCCTTTTTCCGGATAAGAAACCGGTAGCTGGGGGTAGGCTTGGAAAGTTCATCAATAAGAGAGACATAGAAAACACTTCCAATTTCTATGGGAATATAGGCCTCAAATAAATTACTTTTACCTCCTGATTGCAAAGCCGTTTCTGAATCAAACTCCTCCCGGTATAGTTCTTTTCCTTGTTCATTCTCTACAAGAAGCATAAAGTTAGAAGCATTCGCCGCTTCTATTGTTAGCCTGCTAATATACACCTGCACCCGGCCACCTGACCCCTGTCCTTGTAATTTATTCATGCGGGTAGCTAGTTCTTCAGCTGTCCATTTTTCGGTCTCCGCAGTTGTTTTTGCTTCTTCTATCAGTAAAGGCAGAGGCATATAGCTAATATTGGTAATCTGTTTGGCAGCATTATCGCCTGTCTCCCGCAGCAGAGTAAATCCATGGCTTTCCTGCGTTGTGCCAACCGGCCATTTGGCTTTTAATACATCTTTTGTCTGGGCAAGGCTGCTTCCGATGCCCGAAAGTAATAGAACCCCAATACAAAAAGGAATAGTTAAATGTTTGTTCATACATAGAAATAAGAGAAGGTATAAATTAGCATGATCTTGTAGAAAATCCTGCCCTATTCTTCGTTTTTCTACCCAATTCAGGCAGACTCTGTTTTCTTCGAAAAGCCTTCATCCCGGTACGGACTTTAGAACAACTTACATAAAATTCTGAAACAAACCTACGTCAGCATTTTTCCTAACAAGGACGAATATGCAAAATGTATCTAGTTCAGAAACTAGGGCTACTATTCTCTTTTTTTGCTTTCTGCTCAAGTACTTTCAATTGCTTGCTCAGTTCTTTTTTTATGTTTACATGATTATAAACAACAAGTAAGCTGTACAGGAATAGCCCAACTAGTGTTGCCATAATGCCCATTTCAAGCGAATGTGTATAAAAGGGAGATATTAGCATTGAGCCCAGGAGAATCAGCATAAGAAGGCTCCAGAAAGGATACTCAAAGCGGCAAGAGATTCTAATTCCTGAACTTTTTTCTACCACCATCCCTTTTGCCAGAATTTCTGTACGGACCAACAGGCTTATGGGGCGGTACAAAAAGACCGCAAAAGAGTTCTCTACCTTCTTTCCACCAAAAACATTGTCAAATTTTCCAAAATGAGGCGTTGTATAGCCAAACTCTGGGTTAATAGATTGCCCGACAGTTATTTTATTTAATTCCTTCCAAAAAAAACTGAGGTAACGCCTTCTAAGTAATAGCTTCGCGTGCTTAATGGAATCATAATCAGTAAATTAAGACATAGACAAAGGAAGCGATGCTAACTTCCATGAAATGCTATTCAACCATAGCAGGCTTACGTAGCCTGATTAGGTATATTAGTTTCTTGCGTATCCTTGGTGAGTACCCGTTCATTGGCAACCTCCCTGTTAGGCAGTTGCCTAGGTTCATTCGCTTTGGACAATGAAATTAAGCCTCCCATGGCTCCCAGGTTCATGGAATCAAGGGCGGAACTGGGCACAATCACCATAGACCCTTTTTCTTTCAAACCTTCAAAGAGCATATTCATCCCCCTAAGGTGAAGTGCCACCGGATTATCCTGATACTGCAAACTTGCTTTGGCAAATTTTTCAGCAATTTCAGTCTCAGCCGTACCCAGAATGACCCTTGCCCGCCGTTCCCGTTCTGCTTGGGCTTCTTTACTCATGGCATCGGCTAAAAGTTGAGGAATAATAATGTCTTTGATTCCCACCGTCTGACAGGTAATTCCCCAAGGATTGGTATTTTCGTCTAGCATTTTTTGTAATACCTCGGCTACTTTGTCTCTTTCCTGAAGTAGGTCTGCCAGTTCATGCTTGCCGATTACATCCCGGAGGCCGGTTTGGGCTATGTAATAAATGGCTGTTTCATATTCCTGCACTTCCAGAGCAGCTTTTTCTACATCCCACACGGTCCAGTAAACGACTGCATCTACATTTACTGGCACGGTATCTTTGGTAAATGTTTGCTCAGCCTCATCTTTAAAGTCGGTTACTCGTACCCGCTGGTCAATGTAGGTATCTATTTTATCAATAATGGGAATAATAAAAAAAATGCCTGGTCCTTTCAACCCTACAAATTTACCTACCCGCAGCACCACTGCTTTTTCCCACTGGTCGGCGATATGGATAGAGCTGGCCACCAGTAAGGATAGAATAATGAAAGAGACCAATAGCAAAACAGTAATATAGCTAAGCCAATACAGCCCAACCGAAATTCCAACTAGTATGCAAAACACTGTTAGCGAAATGGGGTTTACCCCTAATTTTGTATGTTTGTTCATGATCATCTTGTTAGGTTTTTTTTAGTTGATTAATAAGTTCCTCTCTGGAAAATCCATAGCTGAAGGCAATAGCTGTAAACTCATCGCATATCTCTTTTAGCTTGCTATGCTTTTCTTTATCGGATAGCTGAATTTTGATGTCACTAATGAAGGTGCCAGTGCCTTGCTGTGTTTCCAGCACCCGTTGTATTTCTAGTTCTTTGTAGGCTTTAGCCACTGTGTTTAGGTTTACCTTCAGTTCAACAGCTAGTGAGCGGACCGTAGGTAATTGCTCTCCAGTTTTAAGCTTGCCTGCGGCAATTCCAAATTTGATCTGATCAATGATTTGCCGGTAAAAGGGGGTACCCGTTCTGGGGTCTAATTGAAAATCGATCATTGTATGAATGTACTATTGTCATATACATATAGTACAAGCATACAACTTAAAATTACTTCTCAAAATTTTTGCTAAATAATTTTTTAAGGACGAATTTATACCCCGAATAGTTTTACATTTTCTTTAGTCTAGCTATCTCTCAGCTGCTTTCTAAGGGGTTAGAGATAATATATATATACCTAGTGTATGTATAATGTGAAGAGCTATGGGCTGAAGTGGAAATGTGACAATACCACTCTACGTAAGGCGAAAGGAATCCAGCTCATGCTGGAAGAGGCGTACCAGCGAAGAAATATCCGCTGGTACGTTTGCAATCCTCTCAAGCAAGTAAAAAAATGATAGGTAACCCCGTATGCTAAAACTGCAATTGAAGAATGATGAAAGTATAAAACATCGGTTAGGATAAGAAGTTTCGGGTAAATGCCTCTACTGATTTCTGTAACATTAGTTGCCGCTCTTGTTTATCAAAGGGAACAAAAGCAGGAGGGCTGGAAGGCGTATTATTTGCATCCACAATATAGATCCGGTTATCTGCCCGATGGCGGAGTATGTCCAGTTCTCCGTATTCAATTCCCATTCGCTGGCAGAAAGTAATAATCTTTTGCTGCTCATCGGCTGAGAATATGTTTACTGGGTCGGTTAGTTTAACATGCAGAGTTTGGTCAAAACGGTCATTACTATGCTTGTAGCGGAGCAGCATAAAGGGAATTTCTTGTTTGAAAATAGGTACCCGGTAATCTAATGCTTGCTGGCTAGAGTCAATGGTATCAATAAGCAGTTGATAAATATAGCCTTCCTGAACTTTTGCAACAGGGCAATCTATAATCTGGCCATCGTGTTTGCCATTAATAATAGTTTTCTTTACACACTTGCCCTGGTAGGTGAGAGGATCAATCAGGGAGGAATAGCCAAAAACTTCACTAAATACTTTATCTACATAATCCTTTCCAATATCAACGCTCCGAAGGTTGATAATGGGATAGGTCCTGCTCAGTGCTTCCAGAAAGGGGTCATACGTCCGCTGGGTAATATCTTTCCAATAGAATACCATGTCGAAGGGCTGATCTGGGTTGTTAGTAATGTTGTAATTGGTGCGGGAAATAATCTTCCAGATCTCTGCTCTGCGGAAGGGGTAATCCGGGTAAAATAGAATAGTTTTATGTTTTAGCCGGTTCTTTACAAATAGGTACGAACGGCGTGAAAAAAATAGCATTTCGCGGGCGAACGCCACGTATACAGGCGTTTGCGTATACTGGTTTATCAACATTTACTTTTTTTTGTTAAGAATTGATTCCTTGTACAAATGGTAGACTCATACAAATCGTGCAAGCCAGTGGAGAATACACAGCTGTATCCAGGTTTCACGACATATATGAATCCGTTAGACTTTAAAAATAGTATGATTACAAATACAATAGCTGAATTAATGACACGTAGCTATTCATACTCTTTGGCCTGAGTTTGTGAACAAACAAAGCCTGAGAAGTTGCAATAGTATAGCTGGCTGGGAAGGTGGTAATAAGCAACTTCTTTAGATACTGAAGCGCTTACTCGTGTAAAAAATGGTGCAGATGCCTTTAAATTTCAAACAGGCACTTGTTTACCTGCGACCTTAGTAGCAGACAGTCAGAGCAGGGCAGCGGCTGGTATATTCAGGCCTTTTGATAGCTTCCGGATCATTTGTGCGGTAAGTTCACGTTGCCCTCGCATAACTTCCGATGTACGGTTTTTGCCACCCATATAATGAGCAATGTCCTTTTGCATAAGCCCTTTCTGGTACATAACAAACTTAATAACTTCTATTGGCGGTACATTGGGAAGAGGGTGGGTTTTCTTTTGATAACTCTCGGTGAGCAATAATAATACTTCAAGCTCGTAGCCCTCTTCTGTTCCGGGCTTTGCATCAAATATTTCATCAATGCGTTGCAGGAGGGCCTCATAATCAGCATCCTCCTTAATTACTCGTACGGTTATGGTGGTCATTGGGATTAAAGTTTATTGTTTACAACATGCTAGAAAGATACAAATTCTGCTGCTGATTTTTCCAAAAAATCTACGGATTATTCAGTAACAATTGCGACAGTTTTCCATAGGAATCAAAGTGCAGTACCCGTATAGCTTGCAAGGCATAATTAATCTTTATTAATAAGTGATACTGGTTGGCAATGTCGATAAGCACACGGTCGTTGGTAAGTATTTCAGCGGCTGGAAAAATGGCTTTGACATCTTGTGGGTTCTGCCACTTGGCGGCACCAGCAATGGTATAAAACGCATCGAGTAGCTCGATGATTTCGCTGGGTAATGAAACATTTCTGGTAATCCAAGCTCGATAAGGGAGAACAATCATTGTACGTTTTAAAAAAATTTAACATGTTAATTTACAGGCTCATAAATAAGTAAAGTGTAAAAGTTTGACATTCAATAAACTAAAATATGTATATAAAGTTTGAAACAAATGTGGCTCAAATTTAGCGAATATTGGATGTATTCCTACGAATACCCGATTTTTTGCATAGTCAATCCTGGAAATTGGGATTTGTAATACTTGTATCAGTAATTATTTTTCATTCATCTATTTTTTCCTGCTTCCCTGCGCCTACTTCAACATTTCTTCAGAATTAGAGAATATATTTCCTAGGCAGAGAACAAACTAGGTTATTGGGTGAGTAATATATGTAACGCTGAATGATGAACAAGAAATATTGAATGTAGCAACGAGTTTCATCAGTATTTATGATTCGGTACTCGAGATTTGTTTCGGCAAATAGTCTTACTAGGCAGCACGCCTGAACAGTAAAAATCATCCGGCATGAAACAATAATTACCAGTAATGGTTCCTGGATTACGGCTTGCAACAAAAGGTACCTGGAAAAATAACCTTGAGATTATGCCAGGTTTACTAAGGCCTGAGGCTGGCTGGGCTATTTACCGCCTTTGAGGAATTGCTGCTGCGAATTTAATATAGCTTTATACCCCTTTCTATACTGATTAATTTGTTAACTTATCTTTCCAAACTACCCACGCATCCTATGAAAAAGTTCTATTGTATTTTGGCAGCAGCGTTGCCTGCACTGTTGCTGCTCACTGGGGCTAATCGTTCTACCCTTCATCCATATGGTTTTGAAACTGGTACGCCGGTAATTCAATCGATCAGTGCCCTGGCATTTGGATCAGACGGTATCCTGTTCGTTGGCGATTCTAAAAGTGCAGCTGTGTTTGCTATTGATACAAAAGATAAAACTGTTGTAGAGAAAGGGCAAAGCCTTGAAATAAAAAACCTAGATCAAAAAATTGCGGCACAACTAGGTACGGAAGTAAAGAACATCACCATTCTAGATATGGTAGTAAATCCTGTATCGAAGAAGTTGTATTGTGCAGTCCAGCACAGCGACGGTACACCTGTACTGCTCATCCTAGATAAAGACAAGTTTCAACCGGTTCAGCTGAAAAATGTGCCTTTCAGCCAGGCTTCTGTGGCTAATGCCCCGGCAGTGGATGCCAAGGATGGACGAGGCCGGCCATTACGCGAACTAGTGATATCAGATATTGCTTTTGCCGATGGCAGTGTAATGGTCAGCGGTTTATCTAACCAGGAGTTCAGTTCCACGTTCAGAAAAATTCCGTTTCCCTTTACCGACAAACAGGAACAAGCTTCTCTGGAGATATACCATGCCGCACATGGAAAATACGAAACAAATGCCCCTATCCGCACCTTTACGACAGCTGAGTTGAATGGCAAAAAATACCTGGTGGCTAGCTATACCTGTACGCCTTTGGTCTTATTCCCATTAGATGAGCTAAAGCCAGGCAAACATGTAAAAGGCAGAACGGTAGCTGAATTCGGGGCTGGCAATTCACCAATAGATATGATCTCTATGCAAAAAGGAGAAGATTCTTTTCTAGTGATGGCTAACACAAATCGTCCGGTAATGCGGGTGAAATACAAAAATATAGAGTCCTATGCCGGTACCCTTACCGAGCCAGTACAGGAAAGCTATGCCACCGCTGGTGTAGATTTTGTAACTTTACCAGCTGTAAATGTAGTGCAGATGGATAAACTGGACGATAGCCAGGTAGTAGTGCTGCAACGCAAAGCTAATGGTGATCTGGATTTATGGACCGCTTCGGCAGAAAGATGGTTTTAGGTTTACCGCTTATTAAGATCAGGCTTATTTGCACGATAGGCCTGATCTTTTCTTTTTTAATCTGCAGCTGTACAAGCGGAAATAAGCAGCTAGAAGAACTTACCATCCGCTGGGAACAAAACCGGGCCACCGGTTTGCGTATCCCTCGCCAGTTGTTGAATAGCTTACCCAACGATTCGCTGGCCAATAGTGTACATATCACCCTCAAAGACGATACCTCTCAAACAGCTATTCTAGGAGAATGGTTACCAGCTGCAGAAGAAGTGTGGTTTGAGCCATTAATTCCTTTTACCCGGGGGCTAACTTATCAGGTTCAGATAGATGGCCAGCCGATTGGCCAACTACAAATACCTATAGCAAACGCAGCCGATGCACCGGAAGTAGTTTCCATCTATCCAACCAAAGATACGTTGCCTCACAACCTGCTGAAGATGTATATCCGGTTTTCGAAACCTATGCAAACCGGAAAAGCCCTGGAACAGTTGGTGCTGATAAAAGATAACCGGGATACGCTGAAAAAAGTATTTTTAGATCTGCAGCCGGAATTATGGAACCAGGACTACACTCTGCTTACCTTGTGGCTCGATCCAGGCAGAATTAAGCGCGACCTTCAGCCAAACAAGCAACTGGGAGAGCCTTTACAGCAAAACAGCCACTACCGCCTGTATATCCGACCAGACTGGCCAGGAACGGAGGGCCTTGCTTTAAAACAAGCGTATCAGAAAGTATTTGTTGTTACTCATAGAGATAGCCTTTCTCCAGACCCTGACCAATGGCAAATGCAACTACCGAAAGCTGGAACCAGCCAAGTTCTGAAGGTACACTTCCGTGAACCACTTGATTACAGTTTGCTGATGAATGCCGTTTATATACTGGATAAACAGGGGAAACAGCTACCAGGGCAAATTGGCTTGAGTAATCAGGAAAGTACCCTTCTTTTTGAGCCTGCTGCACCCTGGCAACCCGGAATTTATCAGCTAGCGTTTGAATCTAGGTTGGAAGATCTGGCCGGCAACAATCTGGCTCGCCTCTTCGACCGGGATATTACCATAAGTAACCCCGCACCTTTTCCAAAAACATCAAAAAAATTCACTATTCAGTAGGACTGGTTTTCCAGTCATGCAGTTCGGCGATGCCCGCAAGGTATTTTAGTTTAATAGGGCTATTTCGTTGCAACCAATTATTTGCAAAATGTCACTGTGATAAACCAGTGAAAGATGGTTGATTTGCCTATTTTTTATATATTCGGCTATATGCTAAACACCATAACTAAACCACTGATAGCTGCTGTAATGCTGCTGTTTTGCCCCCTGATAAAAACATGGGGTCAACCTTCTCAACTTCCTGTACTTACATCTGGAAGCACTTCTGTCAAAGCTTCGCCCACCATGGATATTTATTTGTGGTTTGATACGGAAGATTACCTGTTGCCAGCCAGCGATGATGCCGCCCTGCGATTAGCTGACATGTTAACCCAGGAAGGCGTGCGGGCTACCTTTAAAGTGGTAGGTGAAAAAGCCCGTACCTTGGAGCGGCGCGGTAGGCAGGATGTTATTAATGCATTGAAAAAACACGAAATAGGCTACCATTCCAATTGGCACAGCGTCCATCCTACACCTGCCCAGTACTTATCAGGGTTAGGATGGGAAGAAGGCGTAACAGAATTTATCCGCAGGGAAGAACCAGGGGCTAAAGATGTAGCCCGGATATTTAATCAGCAACCCAGCTGTTACGGGCAACCCGGCAGTTCCTGGGGGCCACAATCGTTTGCTGCCATGCGCCGGATGAATATTCCGGTCTATATGGATTTTGGCAATCATATAAATTTGTTTAACCAGCCTCTCTGGTATGGGGGCGTACTCACTATCTTTCATTTAGGACATACGCTTCGCATGGAGCTGGGCGGAAAAAAGGAGCTAGAAAAAGCCAAAAAAGATTTTCTGGCAGCTAAAGCACAAATACTGGCACAAGGTGGGGGAGCAGTACATATCTATTATCATCCGTGCGAATGGGTTCATCAGGAATTCTGGGATGGCGTAAATTTCAACAAGGGCGAAAATCCACCGAGGGAAGATTGGAAGTTGCCTCCTCAAAAAAGTGCCAAGGAAACAGAAGTAGCCTTTGAAACCTTTCATGCATACCTGAAATGGATGAAAAAGCAAGAACAGATACGGTTTGTAACTGCCCGCGATGCCCTTACCATCTATGCAGACCGAGCTTTACAGCATACTTTTACTATACCTGAGGTAGATGCACTTGCCAAAGCAGTAACAGATAGTATACATTTCCAGGTCGGAGAAGGATGGTCGCTGTCTCCGGCAGAAATATTCAGTTTGCTGAATAACCGAATCGCGGCACACCAGAATCCGGATAAGACCAATCAAGCGTTTACCCTGCCAGATACATTGTATGGACCTACCGAACCTGGACCCATGCTGGAATCGCCCTATACCACTTCTATGAGTCAACTGCAACGTACCGCGGTAGATGTAGCCAGTTATTTACAAACGCACAAGCGGATTCCTGCTACCATTTGGCTTGGCAGTAAAGGAATTTCGCCAGAAGCATATCTATCAACTATTTCCAGGCTGATTCCTTTATTGAACAATGGCAAGCTTCCCCAAACTATTGAATTCACTCAGGCAAGACTCTCTACTACTCAATATATAGCCCAGGACAACGAGCAGTTGTGGGGATGGCTTTTTCCAACTGGTTGGCATGCGCCTGCCTTGATGGAACTAGCCAAGCTACAAGCCTGGACTATAAAACCTGCCATCCGGTCGGGCAAGTAGTGTAAAGGCTTAAAATAAATTGATTATCAGCTTATCTAATGACTTTTTCTAGAAAAATACCTTTACTTGCCTAAAGGTCTATTTTGTTAGGTGAGCTTACCTAGTATATTACTAAACCTTGTCATACCATTATGAAAGACACATCTTTCCAATCTGCCTATTTATTCAGTAGAAGAAAATTTATTACCAGTACCCTCCTTTCGGGAAGTGGAATGGCACTACTAGGCCTGCAACCGGCTTATACAAAGGAAGCAGCCAACGTTCTTCAAAAACAATTGACTGTACAACAAGTGATGGATCATATAATGAAGGAAGGAGGGTTGTCCCCTTTGAAAGAAACCGTAGATACTCTCAAATCTGGGCAAGCCAGCCAGGTGGTAAGTGGCATTGTCACCACCATGTTTGCTACCATTGCCGTAATTGAGGAAGCGGTTAAACGAAAAGCCAATTTTATTATGGCCCATGAACCTACGTTTTACAACCATACAGACAATCCGGAATGGGTAGCCGGAAATACAGTCGTTAAAGACAAACAACAACTGCTGGAGAAACATAAAATAGTTGTCTGGCGGTTTCACGATTATTGTCATTCCTTAAAGCCAGATGCGATCAGTTATGGGGTGGCGAAAAAAGCAAACTGGCTTTCCTATTATAAGCCCGGAGAGCGGATACTCACGATCCCAAAACTTTCTTTGCGGCAGTTAGTAACTCATCTGAAATCGTCTTTGGGGATAAAACAACTAAGGGTGATAGGCGACCTGAACCAGTCTTGCGAACGGATTGCCTTGCTTCCTGGAGCCTGGGGCGGGCAACGGCAGGTTGGTGTAGCCGAGAGTGAAAAACCAGATGTAGTACTAGTGGGAGAGACCCCGGAATGGGAAACAACGGAATACATACGGGATGCCAGGCTATTAGGCAGAAAAATGTCGTTAATTATCCTGGGCCATTCCGTAAGTGAAGAACCTGGCATGGAATGGCTGGTAGACTGGCTAAAACCTAAATTTCCCGGCTTGCCTATCTCCCATATTGCCTCTGGCGATCCGTTTATGTGGCTTTAATCCGTAATCTTTCTGCACTAGGTGTATTCTCTGCTGATCTATAAAGCACTTTTGCACGCCATGCTTCAAGGTTAGCGTACTTCCTGTTTTAGTTCTGTACACAGTTGTTGTACTACCTTTTCTACGGCAGCCAGGTCTACCGTCATATCGGCGTTTGTGGCTTTGGTTAGTTTCCTGGTCTGCACAGTGGAGGGAAGGATTAAGTAACGATAATCGACTCCTACAAAGGTAGCTAAGTTGTAATCGAAGGTATCTACCAAAATTTCGGGAAATACCTCCAGCGCTTTGGTTCCTGGCTGGCAGTAAACGAGGTTGGCAAAAGCTGCACCTACTACTGAGACAAGGATTTTAGCATACTGAAACAGGTTGATTTTTTCAACAAAAGAGAGCTTGCTTAATTCAATAACCTGAAAGTTGTATTGCGCCAATAATTCAATCAATGGTTGTTCATTAAGTACTTTACGGGTAGTGCCGTCCCTGCGGCTAATATAGATAAGAGGTGCATACGAAGCGGTTGGAGAGATGGTAGCTAAGTAACTTGTCCGATGAAAATCTACCAGCCATTGTGGCATCAGGTAACTGCGTATTCCCCGGGGAGCCGTAGAGGCAATTAACAGGTCGGCGGTAATATGCAGGTTATCCGACCCACGGATAATTTGCTCTTCCCGGATGCCCAGCAGTTTGAGCGAGTCTTTCTGGAAATCGTGCTGATAGTTGGGAACAACAAACCAATTGACTTTGTCGAACCATCCGGTTTTTTTCAGCAGATGGATTCTGGGCAGTACATCTACCAGCCAGTGTCCATAGTTATGTATAGGACCACCCCCAGCCAGCATCGTAAATACAACGCCTGTATAGTTTACCGGTGAAGTGAAATAGGCTTGTTTAAAAATAGCATTTTCGGTTGCGCTAGCTACCCGGTCGGGCAAGTATTGCAGGGATACATCTCCTAGCAGTACACCATCGGCTGAGATAACAGCAACCATATCTACATTATTGGAATATAACCGTCCGTGGGGCAAAGCTACTACTACATAGTTGGTTGTAACCGTAAGTGTAGAAGGTAAACTGTGGTGCCGCTTGTCATACATGCAGTAGGAGGGTACAGCATCCAGAAAGTCTTCCGGCACTTTTAGTGACGTGGTATAAGCTGGGTATACTTCTACGAATTCCAGGCCGCTTACCTGCTGATTGTTCTGATAATAAGCTTTGCTGGATTCCAAGGCTCTGACAGGTTTATAGAACGTATGGTGTGGAACAAGCCTGCGTAGCCATTTTAAGCTCTTATTTTTGACTTTACCAAACAGTTTTTTCATAGTCAACAAGCTGTAACGATTTTGTGAAGGAGAGTTGAGAAAATGCATTTCAGGGCATCTTCAGCATGAATGTCCAGTCAATGATCTTGTGTAGTAGGTTAGCTAATTCATCCAGTGCATCTAAGGGATAGTTTCTACAAGTGCTATCAGTTTTTAGTACGGTACACAGGTTTTACCGGGCGGCTGTGAAGATACTTGTCTATACCTTCATCCAGGGCTTTGCGGTACACGGCCAGAGCCTCATGGATGGCTTCAACAGTTCGGTCTATGTGCGTATCTTGATGCGAATAACTGACAATCAGAGAGGGCATCAATAAACCTCTTGTTAATGTTTCTTGCAAAAACAGCGTACGGAATAGTTGTGAAGGCCTCTTTTCCCAGTCTTTGGTTCCATACACCAGACAGCAAGGTTTACCCATCAGGGTAAAATATTCTTCTAACCCATGTTCCTGAATGGATTTACCAATGCCTTTGGCCAGACGTAGCCCCTGTTGGTATAAAAACTCAATTACCGGCTGTTGCTTATATACTTGCATGGTTGCCATAGCTGCCGCTAACGAATGAGTTTCAGCCCCATAGGTTGTAGAAAGCAGAAATACTCTTTCTTTTGTATGTTGAAGCCCACCAAGTTCCATAATTTCTTTTTTTCCAGCCAGGGCTGATATAGAAAATCCGTTGCCTAATGCTTTGCCGAAAGTAGAAAGGTCAGGCACTACGCCATAATAGGTCTGTGCCCCGCCCAGATGCCACCGGAAACCGGTAATAATTTCATCGAGTATAAAAAGGGCACCCTGCTGGTGGCATAGCTCTTTTAAGCCTTGTAAAAACCCTTCAGCTGGAGGAGTTTCTTTTTCAGCTTCCAAAATAAGGCAGGCAATTTCACCAGGGTAGGTTTCGAAAAGGGTTCTGGCACTTTCCAGACTATTGTAGGAGAATTTAAGGGTTAATTCTTTTACAGCTTGTGGAATACCTGCATTAATAGCCGTTGAACCAATGAACCAGTCGTCTACCGAGAAAAAAGGGTGTTCGGCACAAATGGCTACTTTATCCCGTCTGGTGTAAGCCCGGGCAAGTTTGATAGCTCCGCTAGTTGCATCAGAGCCATTTTTGGCAAACTTCACCATGTCCGCTCCTTTAAGAATATCTAAAAACTGTTCGGCACAAGCCAATTCAATAGCAGCCGGTCGGTTAAAGTTTCCGCCTGATTGCATTTGCCGGCAGGCAGCTTCAATAACAGGCTCATAGGCATGCCCCAGGGTAACTGCCCGCAACCCCATGCCATACTCCATGTATTCATTTCCATCTACATCCCATACCAAGCATCCTTTACCTTTCGCAATAATAGGAAGGATATGTTCCGGAAATTGATCGTCTCCTTTGGCATAGGTATGGCTACCCCCAGGAATGGCGGCATGAAACCGGTGTTGTAAAGCGTGTGATTGTTGGAGGTTCATAGTGTATGAGCATCCGGCTGACGTAGCAGGCCGGTAAGTTTAGGGATGAAGTTAATCTAGGGTAGTTGCTGTAATAACTGATGTTGTACTAATACATCTGCTACCTTTTTCAAGGTTTCTACCTCAATAGCCGATTTGCTGGCAATATCCAGGAGAGAGTGTTCGCCATCCGACATATTGAGCAGCCAGAGCATAGCCATTTCCCGTGATTTAGAATCTGCCTCGCTGCTAATTGCCTTATATAAGCCTCTTTTCCCCAATTGAGGCTCACATTTTGGTGTAAGATTCAGGTATGTCCGGTTATGTTCCAAGGTCTGAATAATGGTCCAGTAAAGCGAAAATGCTTCTTGCAAATAAGGTGCTTGAACAAAATCCAGGTTGTCGGCAGAGGTATGGTATTCAGGAAATTGTCCATGAGGGGTACGCATTAGGCAACCCACCGGTAGGTTAAACCCTGGCGAGCAATACTGGCGTTCATCGTATCCGTAGGGAAAGAAATCAATAATCGTATGTTCTTTTCCAGTGTTGGTCAGCACAAATTCCACTACCTTATCAATTTCTGCGTTACCGCGGCGTGACCGTTTATAAGTGAAATTTCCTTGGTTGCCTAACAAGGTAGTTACTAACCCATGTTTGATGTTGAAGGCACTTTGCTCATGAAGGGCAAGCCAGGTAATGGAACCAATAGTACCGGGAATAAATAAAAACCGGTAAGAATACCGCAGAGATAAACTGCTCAGTTCCTTTGCCAGGAGCGTAGCAATGCTAATGCCAGAAAGATTGTCGTTGCACAAGGAAGGGTGGCAAATGTGGCAGGAAATTAATACTTCATCCGGTGTTTCTCCTGTGATCAGATACTCGCCATAGGTGAGGTGTCCGTTTTCTAATGAGGAATCGATGCATACTTCATATTCTTCCTCATCCGTCATAGCCAGGTATTGGTTGTGGCTGAGGCAGAAGCCCCAGTTTTCTGTATAATAGGAGGTGCGGTAGGGAATCAGGCCGGGTTGTGAAGGAAGGGTAAACAGATGTGGCTTCAGCTCTGCAAAGGACATTTTTTTATGAACCGGCGTGCTGTAGTTAAGCACATGCAAGGTAGAGTTTTTGAAGTCTACTATTTTTTCGCCTTTGCCATTTTTAATGTAGGCTTCCCGGATATTCCATTCTTTAGGTACTGTCCAGTCGAATACCTGGGTTCCGCTGGCTACCTCATGCATGGTGAGCGGAATATGTTGCTGCAGTATTTGCAAACTTTGCCTTACCCCATTTCCGGTAATACTGCGGCAAATGGGAAATAACTCAACAATTAAATTATATAACCTGTTTCCTGTAGCATAGCTATCGGTAGCCGGGTGAGTAATTGGGGCAATCATGGGTTGTGTGGTTCAGAGAAAAGTATGGATGCTAGTAGTAATAATCAGCCTGGCATCCGTAACGGATGAAAACAGACAAATACCCTTGTTACAGGATTATGGCGTATAAATTTGTGTATGAGGAATAAATGTTACAAATTTTCCATCCCAGTGCCTGATATAAGAGAGTTGGTCCATGATTTCATTCTTTAAGTTCCAGGGAAAAATAATAATATAATCAGGTTTGAAGGTAGTAATCTGATCTTCGGCACATACTGGGATATGGCTTCCCGGAAGGAACTTGCCTTGCTTATACGGCGAAGCATCTACCACAAATTCTATCAACTGATTGCCTTTGATGCCACAGCAATTTAATAAGGTATTTCCTTTAGCTGCTGCACCGTAGCCAACGAGCTTGTTTTTTCGTTTCTTCTGCTCTACCAGGAAGTCTAAAAAATTAAATTTGATATGGCTTACTCTCTTCTCAAAGTTTTTATAAGAACATAAATCTACTAAACCTGCCCGTGTTTCTTTCGCTGCCAGCTGCTGTACCTGAGGTGTTATGGGTTTAGTGCTGTCGTTCCCGTGCTTGGCATAAATCCGTAAAGAGCCTCCATGCGTCGGCAACTGTTCTACATCAAACAATACCAGGTCATGTGACTCAATTATTTTTTTTACCGTCAAAAAAGAGAGGTAGGAGTAATGTTCATGGTAAATGGTATCGAACTGGCATTCTTCAATCAGTTTCAATAAGTGAGGAAATTCCATAGTGATAACTCCTTTATCACCTAATGCAATTTTTAATCCCTCAACAAAGTCATTAATATCGGGGACATGGGCCAGTACATTATTGGCTATCAGCAAACTAGCACACCGGCCTTCTTTTCGGAGCTCTCTGGCTAAATGGGAAGTAAAGTAATCTGTAATACTGGGAATCCCTTTTAAGGCAGCCGCTGCAGCCGTGTTTGCACTGGGTTCAATACCCAGTACTGGTATATTTTTTTCCTGAAAGTATTGCAGCAAGTAGCCATCATTAGAGGCAATCTCCAGTACAAAGGAATTTTCATTATAGCCAAACCGCTCTACTATTTGTTCGGTGTACTTTTTTGCATGGGTAAGCCAGCTTTTAGAATAAGAGGAGAAATATACATACTCACTGTTAAAAATTTCATCCCGTTTTTTTACTTCATCCAGCTGTACCAAAAAACACTGGTCACAAACAAATAACTTTAATGGGAAGTACGTTTCCGGCTCCTGCAACTGAGCTACTGTTAAGAAAGAATTAGATGGTGGGCTGTTTTCAAGATCAATAAAAGTATGCGTTAACAGGGTCTGGCAGAATCGGCAGTTCACGGTGAATCAAAGTTAGAAGCAGGATTTAAGTAGGTAAGGCTTCATTAGTATCTAGTCAAAAGTGCTTTGTAGCAATTAAAAGCACATTAAAGCTAGATTAAAAGTGGATTAAAAAGGATTTTTTGCTGCTTGTTGAGTTGCCTTGTCTTCGCAAAACCTTGGCTGGCTATGCAAGTTGCTATGACTTTCTGACTTCTGGCTGATCTCTGTACAACTGTATATGCCTATAATGGGCAGTATGCTTGCTATAGAGAAAACAGAACCTATAAGGTATGTAGTAAAAAATATTGTAGAGAAACAGCATCTACTCTCTATGGCGAGTGCCGGCAATTTTATTCTTCTTTCATAATATAGCCCATGCCAACCACGGTGTGAATAAGCTTGGTAGGAAAGCTTTTGTCTACTTTTTTGCGCAGAAAGTTTACATATACATCAATCACATTGGTGCCTGTGTCAAAGTGCAAATCCCATACTTTCTCAGCAATATCTACCCTGGAAACTACCCGGCCTTTGTTGCGGATCAGGTATTCTAACAAGGAAAACTCTTTGGCTGTCAGCTCTAGTTTGCGGCCTGCCCGCTGCACGGTTTTGTCATCCAGGTTCACTTCCAGGTCAGCTATCTTGAGTATGCCATTCTTGATGGGGCCTTCCGAACTGCGTTTGTGCAAGGCCCGGATGCGGGCTAGCAGTTCTCTGAACTCAAAAGGTTTGACCAAATAGTCATCGGCTCCAGAATCAAAGCCGGCCAGCTTATCTTCGGTAGTACCCAGGGCAGTAAGCATCAGGATAGGGGTTTTTACTTTTTCGCTGCGCAAGCTGCTAGCCAGATCAAAGCCATTCAGTTTGGGCAGGTTCACATCCATGATGATGATATCAAAATAGGTGCCTGAGGCCATGCGCTTGCCCATGAGTCCGTCGTAGGCGAGTTGCACCTCATAGGCTTGTTCTTCCAGCCCTTTTTGTATATAGGAGGCTAGTTTAGGTTCGTCTTCTACAATCAGTATTTTCATTGGTTCAACAATAGGGAATTTCTTGTACACGAATTGACAGGTATCCAGCATTCAGAAGCCATCAGATTATTCCTTTACACAGAGTAAGTAAACATATCTTCTTTTAATGTCCTGCTCGGTTAGAGGAGGTAAGAGTTTCATAACTTTTGGGGTTAGCTGATGTTTTATACAAAGCTGCCAGAATTCATCTATCCAAAAAGTAGTCATGTTGGGAGGATCGCTAGCATAGTTCCATCGTTTTGGCTGCGTTTCCCAGCGGGGCGTTGTGTATTTACACTGTAGCAAAGCTATGCCGCCTGTCGACAGCAACTTACTTGCTATATTGATAATCCGTTCAGTATACTTTTTGCTAGGGAACACTTCCATCACATTAACACAGAGGAACAGGTCTATGGGCTGTTGTATTTCCTGCAAAGCTTTTTCCGGATGAGCCGCATTGATTTCCACCATATGGTACTGTGAGATACCCTCACTAGTTAGCTGCCTGGCGCATTCTTTTAATGCATCTGTAGAGATGTCAAGTCCATAAAAAGTTTTAGCCAGTGGAGCAAAATGGATAGCATTTGCACCGCCTCCGCATCCCCATTCCAGTATAGTACTTAACGGTTTGTGTGATGGAAGACAGCGTTCTAATTCCTGGTAAATTGCGAGGCTTTGGTGGCCAATGGATAACCATTTTTCTTCATCCTGAAACATACCCGCTCCCCGGCTATGTGTGTACTGCGGCAAAATAGCTTTTGATGGATCATTCCAATAGTGATGCGCTTCTGCTATAATTTTATGTTCAGAGTCATAAACTCTAAAGGTATTGCGCAACCACCGGTTACCATACCTTAAGAAAGTAAATAATGGATTTACCATGTGCACGTGAGTAGGTTTCTTTTTCTAAGAGCATTCAACCGCCATTTGATTTGACTCCTGCCATTCCTTGGAATGTGTCAAACCTTCCATTCGGAATCAAGCACGGGTAGTATCTACGCGAAGCCAAATACTAATATTTTACTAAGTTGATTAATATACGATCTCTTTATAGCTACACTAAAAATAAAAGAGCCTCCCTAAAAGAAAGACTCTTTAAAACATACCTTACATGATTAACCAAATCTATTCATTAAACAAAACCAATATACAACCAAATGTTCTGAATGAAAGGTACAGTTATCTCTCTCCTTGCCCTAATAAATTGAATTAAAAAGAAATTAAAGTTTTAGTTTATCAAACGGATGCCAATAAACCACTATCATTGGTAACTACGTGCTTGAAGAGGGAAATGGTCATCTACAGGTTATTTGATATAACATTGCCTGCTATCGTACCTGGCTAAAATGCAGGTTATTATTAGCAGCAAAACAGGACAGCTAGTAAATGCACTGGTCTGGCTGTAAAACCATCAGCAAACCTTGGAACAGCTAAAAATTATTCTGGCTTCGGGCATGGACCTATAACCCTTCTCCTCATTTTCCGTAGAGACAACATGCAGCGTTAGGATTACTTGCATTCACCCTGAATAAATTACTTCTTCCGGCCGCTTTAACAGCCTTATCCCTGCAGGCTATTATTAATCATCATTATTCGAAGTCCGTTTCCGCTATGTAATTGACATGCAATCCTTAAAAAAAAGAACAATAAAAGAGTACTTATCAGCTATGAACGGCAGCAAACCTCTGCCAGAAAACGAAATTATATGAAAAACATAATCTCCTGGATAACCGGGTGTATACTTCTTGTCTGTGTTGGAGCCTGCCAGAACAGCAAAAACGATCAGCAGGCCGACACCAAAGCAGAAAAACAAGCAATTGCCGATACTTCCCGTACGTATACCGAAACTACAGCTGCGGCCCAGCAGGTAAATCTGCCTAAACCCTTTGCCACGGAGTCGGCAAAAAAGTTTGCCAATGTTATTGGCTGGCCACAAGGAAAAACCCCACAAGCGCCGGATGGTTTTAAGGTCACTAAATTTGCGGAGGGAATGGACAATCCCCGGTGGATGTATCAGGCACCCAATGGAGATATCTTTGTGGCCGAAAGTGCTACTATGCCCAATGCCGTAGAAAAAGTGGAAGCCGTAGTGTCGGGCAAAAACAAGTCTCAAAATTTAGGAAGTGCCAACCGGATTACCCTGCTGCGTGATGCAAATGGCGATGGAAAACCCGAGGTGCAAAAAATCTTCCTCACAGACCTGAATCAGCCATTGGGTATGCTAGTGTTGAATAACTCATTTTATGTAGCCAATACCGATGGCATTATGCAGTTTCCCTATAAAGCAGGGGCAACCAACATAACCGCCGATGGGAAAAAAATACTCAGCTTACCAGCCGATGGCTACAATAACCACTGGACGCGCAACATCATAGCTAGTAAAGATGGCTCCAAAATGTACATATCTGTGGGTTCTGCTAGTAATGTAGGCGAGCATGGCATGGAGAATGAAGTACGTAGGGCAGCTATTCTGGAAGTAAACCCGGATGGAACCGGGGAACGCATTTATGCCAGTGGCTTGCGCAATCCAGTAGGCATAGCCTGGGCTCCAGGCACCAATACCTTATGGGCCGCGGTAAATGAACGCGATGAACTCGGCGATGAGCTAGTGCCAGACTATTTGACCAGTGTGCAGGAAGATGGTTTTTATGGATGGCCGTATGCGTACTTTGGCCAACACGAAGATCCCCGGCGGAAAGGCGAACGGCCAGACCTGGTGAAGAAGACCATTGTGCCCGATGTAGCTTTGGCCTCTCATAGTGCATCATTAGGTCTAGCCTTCTACGATAAAAATGCCTTTCCTGAAAAATACCGCAATGGGGCTTTTGTCGGACAGCATGGCTCCTGGAACCGTTCAGCTTTTTCTGGCTATAAAGTCGTGTTTGTGCCTTTTCAGAACGGCAAACCTACTGGTAAACCAGAGGATTTCCTGACTGGTTTTATTGCCAACGGCGAAGAAGTACACGGCCGTCCGGTAGGTATAACAGTATTAGCCGATGGGTCCATGCTGGTAGCAGACGATGCAGCCAATACAATCTGGCGGGTAAGTGCCCAGTAACATTTCCAATTACGCCTTGTTTCGTTCAATTTACTAATACCACCTACTTATTTATGATTCGATTTGACCAGCTTGAAGCACAGTTATTTCAACGAGTAAACAAAGAAGTATCCAGAAAGAATTTTCTGCAAACCGCCGGGAGAGGCCTGGCAGCCGGTATACTAGGCGGCCTTTCTGCCTGCCGTAGCGGCCAGCCAGTAAGCGGCCGGTCTACTGTTTATACCTCACCTAGCGGTACGGCTATTCCTTCTTCAGCCCCTTTTTCTCCTCCAGCAAAAGTGCCTGAAAAAGTGGATCAACCCATAGAACTAGAGGAATGGAAATCCAAAGCCGACCGAGAATCTGCCCCTACGCCTTCTCCCTTACCGCCAGATGAGCGGGTGGGGTATGCCCTGGTTGGCTTGGGTCACCTCACGTTGGAGGAACTATTGCCTGCTTTCGGCGAGTGTAAAAAATCTAAACCGGTAGCCCTTGTGAGTGGAAGCCCCGAAAAGTTGCAAAAAGTTAGTAAGCAGTATGGCATAAAGACCGAGCATTGTTACAGCTACCAGGACTATGATAAACTGAAAGATAATCCGGAAGTACAGGCTATCTACATTGTGTTGCCAAATTCGATGCATGCAGAATATACCATCCGTGGGGCACAGGCTGGCAAGCATATCTTGTGTGAAAAACCCATGGCCAATTCTGTACAAGAATGCCAGGCCATGATAGATGCTTGCCAGAAAGCTGGCCGCAAATTAATGATTGCCTACCGTATCCAGTATGAGGCTAACAACCGTATGGTACGGGAACTGATCCGCTCTAAAGAATATGGCGATGTTAAGCTAATTGAAGCATTTAATGCGCAAAGCTCAGCTAATCCCAAGCACTGGCGGCACATCAAGGCATTGGCAGGTGGTGGGGCTTTGCCAGACATCGGCCTGTATTGCTTAAATACTATCCGTTTTTTGCTTGGCGAGGAGCCGACAGAAGTATTTGGCTACCAGTACAGTACACCAGGTAATCCGTTGTTTGAAGAAGTAGAAGAAGTAATGTCCTGGCAAATGCGGTTTGCCAATGGAATTATTGCCAATTGTGCCACCCATTACAACACCCATGAGTCGCGCCGCTACCGGGTGCTAGCCGAAAAAGGATGGATGAACATAGAATCGGCGTTTGCCTACCAGGGTCAGCAGATTGAAACGTCTCATGCCGATGGAAAAGTGGTGCGGAAAGAAAATCTGAATATTATGGCTAAAAATCAGTTTGCTACCGAAATGGATCATTTTTCTGAATGCATCTTGGAAAACAAATCACCCTATACGCCTGGAGAAGAAGGCATGCAGGATCAGCGGATTATGGAGGCAATTTACCAATCGGCCAAGGAAGGCAAGCCAGTAAAACTGCCGGAAGTAACCAAGAAGGATGCATTCCGGGGGCCGGAGCCAACCAATGTTAGTTAACTTAGCTGTCAAAACTTGTAGGCTTTGCCGAAGGGAGAGTTTGTAGGTTTTGCTACCAGAAGTTTGCCAAGGTTCAACCTAACTTATTTTTTAACCAGGCAGTAAGCTTTCTATACCATTAGGAAAGCTTACTGCCTGGTAAAGGAAATTCTCCGTTTAAAAGAGTTAATTAAGAGAGGGTAGACTTTCCTCATCACCCAATACCTGATCCAGATCAATGGAATCTTTGGCTACTAATTCTTCCATGGAAACCGGCAATGTATATTCCCCATATACCAGAAAACGGCCTCCTTCCACAACGGTTTGCAGCGTTTCTATCTTAATCTGGGCACCTATGGGAAGTTCTTGCTCAATCTGAGCAAAATCTACTTCTACCGTTGATGTTCCCCTGATAATACCCCGTTGACTGTCTCCTGCAATCAAATAATCTTTAAAGAAATAATATTTTTTCATACGGTGCTTCCGGTTTATCTGTGCTGTAGTACCGAAATTAACTAACAAAGCCTGTTTTAGCAGGCTTTGTTAGTTAATTTCGGCATACCTATGCCCTTTACGTATCTACTGCGGTGCTTGTTTTCCTAAACAAAGAACTCTATTATTTAACTAATAATGTTGGCAACTACTAACTCTTACCAGTAGACATAGGCCGGTTTGAGTATCTAATTAAGTATAGAGGAACAAGGAAGATTATTGGGGCATAGTTTCATTCAGCCTGACGTCCAGGAGTAAGTTAGATCTCTCCTCGTGCCAAACCTGTGCATAGAAATTGCCCAGCCAGTATAAAGTTATTTTATAGTTTCCATCCCATGAGCTATAACAATACATGCCCTTGTTCCACACATATTGTGCTCTTTCCTGGAGGGTTAGAATCAGTATTTCTGTTAGCGATAGCATAAATGAATAGTGAATAATGGTTGCGAATGTGTCTTACATTCCAACTAACGTATTTACAGTTTATGTCTCTGCTTAAGAAAAGTAAACCGCTGTTTTCTTAAAAAATAGAGAATACACCTACTAGGCCCGGCTATCTGCTAGTAGTACAGTTGTTCGCTGAAAAGAGTCGTAATTGAATCTATGGCCTTGTTACAACTGTAGTCTTTCAATGTTCAGGGGTATTTTTATGAGTTGCAGCTAGTTGTTGGGGAGACCTATGGCTAAGAAAACAAGTAAGGTAGCAGAGATTTAAAAAAAGGCTATAAGCTAAAAAGTGAACTTCGAATGAGCAGTGGAGGTGGTAGGTTTTAGATAAATGGTACTGTTGGCGTACCTTTGCTTTTAAAGCAAGCAGGTAAATAAGGTAGTCAGAAAGAGTAGCTTACTTACCTGCCAAATGTATCATACCTTATTTTGATATGATGATATAATGTAACGTGTTAATGAACAGCCTTAGGTAAAGATGCCTTTGGCTCATGCATCTGTTGCAACATAGATGTCTTTAAATACTGCATAACGCCAAGGCTAATAATGGCCGCAGAAAAGATACCCTCCATAAATATTACAGCACCTCCGGAAAAAGGATTAATATACTTACCAACAATACTTTTTTGCTGCAGCATCTGTAATAGTTGGGTATCAATAAGCAAATACACGCAAACAAATACAGCAAAACAGCCTACGCCTACTAACGCGGTAAACATAGCGCATGCCACGCCATTCAGGTATTCCATGGAACCCCCTTCTATTTGCTTTAGTCTGGCCACTGCCCGCCAAATGCCAATTGTCAGGATAATCATATTCAATACACGGAGCTCCTGATTCTGAGCCAGATTAAACATTCGCATAACCAGAAAGAAGGCAACCAGGCCTACAAATGTGAGCAACCCATAACGAACGGCAATGGATTCTGTATGGTTCAGTGGTTTCATAGCAGTAATAGGTTGGTGAATAGATATATACGTAAAAAATGGAGCAAGAGTCAATAGAGTTAGTTGATTTTTAAGGGTTTATGTTTATTACTTGTAAAAGGATTGAAACCCTTTTTTTCATGTAGAAGATTGCATACGCCGAGTGTCCTGGGAATAGGAATTGCGTAGTATATTTGATGCCACAAGCCTAACAACTTTCTTCCAATAGTTCCTCTAATAATTTTTATCCATGCATCCACTTCTTCAGCAAGATTTACAGAATATAGATCAATTACTTGAGCAGGTCAGGCAACTCAGCAGTGACTACCTGAGCACCATTGCCCTGAAGCCTACAGGACTTGCGCAGCCACCTACAGCGGCTTTTACTTTGCCTACAGAAGGTGCTGGCGCAGCAAATGCCATAACCTATTTCAAAACATATATTCAGCCGTACTTGGTTGCCTCTTCGGGGCCTCGGTATTTAGGGTATGTAACTGGGGGCGGTACACCGGCAGCCATTGCCGGGGACTGGCTTACTTCAGTTTTTGATCAAAATACGCAGAATACCACCGGTGTGGGGGATTTGTCCGCCTTTCTGGAAGTAGCAACTATACGCATATTGCTGGACTTATTGCAATTGCCAGATGATTTTTACGGAGGTTTTGTTACAGGAGCCACTCTGTCTAATTTCACTTGTTTGGCTGTAGCCAGGCAATGGGTCGGACAGCAGTCCGGCAAAGATATTGCCAGAGACGGCCTTCCATTTGCCATAGACATATACTCAGCCACGCCTCATTCTTCTGCGCTAAAAAGTTTAGCGATGCTTGGAATCGGAAGTGGAAATATCATTTCTGTTCCAACGCTGGATAGCCGCGAAGCAATGGATGTAGAAGCACTAGAGCAATTACTCCAGCAGAAAGCTAACAAACCTTTTATTTTGCTGTCTAGTGGAGGTACCGTAAAATCAGTAGACTATGACGATATGCAGGCAATTGCCAGGCTAAAAAGCAACTATAGCTTCTGGTGGCATATTGATGCCGCTTTTGGTGGATTTGCTGCCTGCTCGCCTGCCTATGCACATTTACTAAAGGGTTGGGAGCAGGCAGACAGCATTACCATTGATGGACATAAATGGCTGAACGTACCATACGATAGTGCCGTTTTTTTTACCCGGAAAACCCATGCTAGTCTGCAAGTACAGACATTCCAGAACACGAATGCCCCTTACCTGGGCGATCCTTCAGAGAAATTTTCGTATCTAAATTTTCTTCCGGAAAACTCACGTAGATTCAGGGCTTTGCCTGCCTGGTTTACCTTGCATGCCTATGGCAAAAAAGGCTATCAGTCAGTTGTGGAACGAAGCATCTCTATGGCTCAATTATTAGGCGAAAAACTGGAAAAATCTGGCCTCTATATATTGTCTGCACCTGTCTGGTTAAATGTAGTTTGCTTTACTACGCGTAGAGAGGAGAACAGAGGCGCTAGTGTGCAGCGAATCGTGGAAAAATTAAATGCTAGAGGAAAAGTATTTCTGACGCCTACTGTTTATAAAGGAGTTCCTTCGCTTAGGGCCGCATTTGTCAACTGGCGAACTACCCAAGCCGACATAGACCTAACTATAGAAGAATTACTAGCCGTATATGAATAAGTGCCAGGATGGCGTATTAAACAAACCTGTCGGAATTTTTAACAGACAGGTTTGTTTGAAAAGCAATTTTCTTCAAATTAGTTGGCTTGGTTAAGAAGCACTTCCTAAATTAAGCTTTATCTCATTTTCAGGAAAAAATAAGCAGGATAAGCTGTTTCTGACATAGCTGCTGCGTTTATTGACGAAGAAGGCTGTTGCAAAATCACTAGTGTTTTAGTAGATGTTTCCCATGAACCGGGTAGCCCCAAGTACAGGATCAATAGGAGAGAAGTATAAATCATGGCTGGTATATTAGTTCAGTGGAATAGCTAAAGGACGCATAGGAGAACCACTGGCACCGCGTAATTTCAGCGAGGCACCTATGAAGGCAAATGTATACACTCTGTCTGCTGCTAAGTCTTCTAAAAATATCTGTTCAATAAACATCACTCCTTTTTCAGCTAACAGATAGGTATGCACTGGCACCCAGTTATCGGTACGTTCAGGAGGAAAAGCTTCAAAGCTTAAATTGTCTGCTCCTAGCAACATAATCCCCTGATCTTCAACAAGCCATTTTACTGCATCCAGGCTAATTCCAGGATATTCATGGAGAAACTCTTTGGCATCTGCGTAATGCACCATCTGCCCCGTGCGGATAAGCACCACATCTCCTTTCTGCAGGGTTATTTTTTGTTTTTGCAAGGCACCTTTCAGGTCGCCTGCGGATACCCGGTAATTGGCAGGCAGCGTTTTTACGCCTTTGTAGTAGGGTATATCAAGCAGTACGCCTCTGGCTACGATAGGAGGAATAGTTTCGGCACCTGTTTTCTTCCAGCCTTTGTCTCCCAAGTGTTTCTCTGGCGTGAAGCCATTCCATATTTTTCCATTCAGGCCAAAGTGATTTAACGCATCAATATGTGTCCCCATATGGGTGTAAAGGGAAATGGCATCTCCAGTATAGGATACTTTGTTGTTCATTTCTTCTCCTAAGCCATTGGGATTATCTACCGTTGTGCCATGCGGCGTATGTGTCAGCCAGTATTGGTAGCCAGGATCACCTAACGAATGGAAACTAGGCATGCCTACAAAATACTCTGTGCTCAGGTCATAAACTTTACCACTACGTATGTTACTCAGGACGGATAGTTGACTTGTTTCTGTCATCATATTCAGGGTACCTATCTCATCTTCAGTGCCCCATGGGCTTATGCCTACGTCTTCTTTATGGTGCTGGGCAAAGGCGATCTCGGAAATAACCATCAGTATAGGCACAGCAATTCTACTAAATACATGGTATTTTTTCATTTTGTTACTAAGAAAAGGGTGGATTGATTACGAAAGTAAAGTAAAGGAGGCAGTGATGCCGACACTAAAATTGCGGGGCAAAGAGTATACTCCCAAGATGGCCCTGGTATGAATACCTAGTGAGCCAAGTGCATGTAAAAAAAGCTCAGATGCGCCATTAGCTACCAGTGGCCCTTCGTCCCAGCCGTCAGCTGCCTGATAGTAGATATCCAGATGGTTTAAGCCACTCAGTTTTTCAAAACCTATATACTTGTCTATCTGGGCAAGCGTATTTATTGCACAGAGCCTGGCAGCATCATATCCTTCCTGAATAGACAAGTCTTTGCCTAGTTTACCAGTATACAAATAATGGTCGCCATCAATAGGGAACTGTATAGCCACATAGGCGACGTTGCCCCGTAGATTCACCGATACATACGATCCTCCAGGTTTGGGTGCCGAAGGTAGGGTAATGCCTAAGTCGGCAAGTGCTTGTAGAATTTGTGTTTTTGTCGTGTTCATAGGGTATATTATAATTCTGTTCTAACAAATAAGCCGAAGTTATGAAGTGTTTTGGTTTCTTTTCCGTATTCATCCAAATTTAAGGCGAAGCCAGCCTGTATATTACGGATGGAAATGCCTATCCGGAAATTTTGGTAGCTCCGGTTGTGGTGAGCAGCAAAATTACTCATAAGCTGGATGCGAGAATAGAAACCTATTTTTTCTGTGAACATAGGTCTGTACTCCATCATGGCCATTGCTTCGTACGATCTGTTCCTTTTTAAATCTACCCTTGGTACCAGTAAGATCAGTAAATCATCTGTCTTTTTTACTAATTGCAGGGCGAGGGAAGGTGAAAAACCAGCGCCAGTCGCGTAAAAACTTCCGGCTGCTAGAGCTATGCCATGGCTAACACTATATGTCAAATAAGACTGGCTCATAATTTCGTCAACCTGATGTTTCTCATAGAACATGTGTAAGGAGGAAACGTGAAAAAAACCAACCTTTGATTGAGGGGAAAATTGCCTGGCTACCGAGTGTTGATACCAGTAATACTTACTCCCGGCCATAACTTCTACAGGAACTGGTTGTGAGAAGGCAACTAACGTATAAGCCATCAAGAGAGGGGTGAGTAGATATCGAAGAGTTCGTGTCAGCGATTTCATAGGGTTACCAGTTACTAATGGAAGTTACTTTTCTATCTATTGACCAGGCACCTCCACCTAGCACAAGTAAGGCACTGCATATACCGATAACCAAAATATGGTATTCATACCCTTCGCCAGCGTTTGTGCCAAACCAGTTCATGAAAAAGCCATACTCATAATGTACTGTCGCAATCATTCCGACAAACATTCCCCAAATTCCTAAAGCCATCACACGGGTAGTAAAACCGATCAGAATAAACAAGGCTCCAAAAAATTGCAGAAAAATCACAAGAAAAGCCACAATATAGGCCAACCCTACAGTCTGTGTGAAATAGTGCATTGTACTGGTAAAGCCTTCTCCACCAAACCAGCCGGTCATGTTTTGGGCTCCGTGTGCAAAAAGTACTGTACCAAGGATCAATCTGAGAATAGTAGAGGCTGCGTTCTCAGATGTTTGAAAGATGTTTTTAACTATTGTTTTCATGGAATAGAATAGATTAGGATGCTAAAAGTTGGGATTGATTTTTTAATTGATAGGTAATTTTGCCAATTCCTTGGCCGAATAATTCTGCCGTACGTAAATCTGCCGGTGGGTTAAAAGTATTTCTGGCATTATTGGACTGGGTCATTAAGCCTAGGTAGGCCGCCAGACCATTGGGTTCCTCCAGTTGACGTCCCGTTTCATCGTATTGAGGCATAATTCCTAGTGGAATCCAGAGCATGCCGTGCTGAGCAGCAAACAAGGAAAGACTTATCAGAGTATGTAGTTTGTCGCCGCTACGGGTAGAAGAGTTGGTAAAACCGGCGGCCAGTTTGCCTTTCCATACCTGGTTAAACCAGATGCCCCCAGTCGAATCCATAAATTTTTTAAATTCAGCCGATACGTTACCAAAATAGGTGGGCGAGCCAAAGACAATGGTATCAGCATCTTCAAACTCTTCTAGGCGGTCTGTTGCCTCTTGCACCGAAATCAGAAGAACATTATTTATTTCTTGCAATGCTCCCTTGGCAATATGCTGGGCAACTAGGTTTGTATGACCGGCAGCACTATGGTAAACAATAATAATTTTCATACGTCAGTTTTTTTAGTGGGTGAATACAATTAATTTATAAACCAAAATTAGTTGACAGGGGAGAGTGTAAAAATGAACTACATCAAGAAATTGACTTGAACTAGATTAAGTATGGTACATGATCTGTTGCTTTCCAGCATTGAAAAGTATGTAACTCTCGGTGAGGCGGATAGAGAATATATCCGGAGTGTTTTTACACCTCGTAAGTTCAAAAAAGGGCAGTTTCTGGTGCATGAAGGGGCTGTATGCCGCAACCAGATGTTTATTACAAAAGGCAGTGCCATTACTTATTTCATTGATATGGAAGGGCATGAACATATTATTCAGCTGGGTATCGAAGGGTGGTGGATTGGTGACTTCCAGAGCTATATTTTTCAGCAGCCTGCCCAGTGCAATGTTCAAGCAATAGAAGATACCGAGATACTGGAGGCCTCTTATGAAAAAATTCAAAAACTTTATGAAATAGTGCCGCAATACGACCGTTTTCACCGCATCTTGATACAGTATGCCTATGTAGCATTTCAGCAGCGGATATTGCAAAACCTGAGTATGAGTGCGGAAGACCGGTATCTGGCGTTCAGAGGAAAATATCCCAAGCTGGAACTGCGGCTTCCTCAAAAATACATAGCCTCTTATCTGGGCATTACGCCAGAGTTTTTAAGTAAACTAAAAAGGAAGTTACAAGAACGGGACAGTAAACGGGAGTAGGTATAAAACACGAGCAGTATTGATTTTTTTGTTCAAGGCAAAACCGCTGTTACTGGTATACAGCTGCTGATACTTATTTAGGAAGAACAATACATTCTTATTGCCTAGCAGAGCTATATACATAAGCTAGCGTTTTCTATACTCTCCAGGATGAAATTAGTTGCTTGATGCCTATATCTGGTTAGAAAAGGGTAACAAAAGGTAGTAGCTATGTATCAATTTTTCCATTTCGGCTTATAAAACGATACAGCAGGTAACCTACCCGAGAACTCGTCCCTGATCAACGGATAATAATCATTTTTGACGTGTACTCTTTGTCTGCAGTAGATAGTTTTAAAAGATACAAGCCATTTTCTTTCGGAAAATCTCCGGGGGTAATTTCATACTGGATATCCGCCTCGGCTTCCCCCTCATAGAGAGTTGTTAGGAGTTTTCCTGCCGAGTTGAAAAGGTGTAAAGAAAGCCTTTGCGTTTTAGGAATACTAAAATAAATGGTTGCTTGCCCTTTAGAGGGATTAGGATATACATACAGCCCGTGCAATGGGGTTAACATATCCTTGGCAGGTACTCTGACATGAACCGAGGTATGGCTAACAGTTTTTGCTTCTGTAACATTACTAGCTGTGGTATCTATAGTAGTTTCCTCTACCGGAACCGGAGAACTAGTAATCTGGGTAGTTGCTTTTACCCGGCACAAAGTAAGTTGTGCAGCACCCGGGTTATACCAGCCAAACTCGCTGATGTATAAATTTCCGGTTTGCGTATCTTCCACAAGGTCTAGCGGGTCAGTAAAACCGGATAGTCCGGGTATACCTGGGCTACCATAGCCGCTGACAGCACTCACAATAGAGCCATTGCTTCCTGGTTCCAGCACAAGAATGTCGTCCAGGTTACTGAATCTGCAAACAAGTAATCTGCCTTTTAAAACTCCATTGAATGCACTGCTTTTGTACTCAATTACTCCATTTGGAGAAATATTGTATTCAAAACTAAATACGGCTGGCTGGTAATTGACATCTGCCCCTATAGTAGACGGATATTTAGGGTTATCTACATAGCCCCGGTTAAGCACATATTCTCCACGTAAAGGATTGGGATGCCCAAAATAGCCTTGATAGTCTTTGCCATTAATTCGCAGGTTTGGGTTAATTTTAAACAACCAGTCGCGTTGCTTGTCTACCTGACTGGTGGCCGGAATGGTGGGCCCACTATAGAAAGTACCATCTGGCCGGCGGACTCCGGCAACAGAGCCAGGTGTGTTTCCTCCAAAAGCAGATCCATTGGTGGGTACGTATAAATAGCCATTTGAATGCCATACCAAATCGAAGGCATTGCGCACACCTGAGGCATAGATGGTCAGAGGAGACGTAGAGGCATAGGGATTATAGTAACTAACTCCATTTACCACCATGGTGTATGAACTAGCTGAGGCAGCATTTATAGCCGTAAGATCACTGGTTGTTTTTGCATTTAATGGTAAGGTAGCAGGCAGTTTACTTAAATCTAGCTTCAGGATAGCCCCTGCCAGAAGAGATTCATCCCGCTGCCAGGAGCCATCATAGGCACCCATGGCACTATTGCTGCCTTGGCTAATATATAAAATGCTTGGCTGACCAGGCTTAAAAGCAATGCTGTTTACCAAGTGATCTTTGGTGGAACGGGGTAAATTCGTTACCACTAGCTGTTCATTTTCTAGCTGCGCCCCCCAAAGCTTGGAGAGTTTACCGTCCCATTCCGGACCATTGGCTACTCCGGTGGTAGCATGTGTGACCCATACAACCAGGTTACTGGCCGTAGCACTTGGGTCAAAAGCTAAACCAACAGCAGACCGGTCGCCATATTTAGTTCGTAAGGTGCTGAGGATAGCTGCTGTACCTAGTGTTCCATCTGCGTTAATCGGAAAACGCTTAATGGTTCCATTCAGCATCAATCCATACAATTTACGGTCGGGGCCGATTGCTAACGAAGTATATTGTTCTCCCTTGGTTGCCGTAATTGGTATTTTATCAAACGCCGCGTTAATGGTAGGTTCCGTGCTGCCACTCCCTGTCGTGAAAGTAGATTCAAAGGGTACAAAGGCAGCTCCGGATAGAGCTTTTACACCATCGGTAACAACAAATTTATAGGTAGTATTAGCTTGTAGAGCCGTTTTTGGTGATAAGTTGATCGCGTCTCCTCCACCTGTACCTCCTACATTGGCTGGTACTTCCGTAGCGGAATTACCACTCATCTGTAATAGTTTAACAGTAGATGTGGTAATAGTTGTATTATCTATACCTCCAGGCTTACCCGCTACCTCAGGCACTACTACTGAAGCACTCACCCCTATAGGTAAAGCTGTTCCGGTAGTGCCATTGGAAGGATTTACAGCTGTAATCATGGGCCGAGAGGTTGGTATCGACTGTACATAAACAGAGTTTATTTTAGTGTTAAATCCGCCAATGGCATTAATAGTTAAGCGGCCATCTACCACATAAAACTGTCCGGTTTTTTGCTCATATTCCTTGATAGAGGAACCTTGAAAATTATAAATGAGAATTCCGCCTTCCACATTTATGCGATGCTTACTGTCATACGTACTACCAGAAGGTTGATCCCCTACCATAGCAGTTACCTGATAGGCTCCATTAGGCACAGCTATTTCCCAGGCACCTCTTTCTTTATTTGCATTGGTAGCTACCAGATCCACCAGTTGCATATGAACCAATGTGTTTTGCTCTAATGAAAGCCCAGTCCTGTTACGGCTCCGGGCATCTCCGGACATATCCCAGGGTACATGGGTAGCACTGGAAAGAGAGTTTTGCGTTACCCATCCATAGGTATATCCATTGCCCCGGCTTCCATAGGGCGAACCGGTATCTTTCAGAAATCCGGACGGTACTTGGGACGTGGCCGCGTTCTGAAAATTAACTTTCACCTGCAGGCCGCTTGGACCAGCAATAACGGGAGAAAGCACCGAGCCAGGAATAACCGTGATGGTAGAATTGGTGGGAGTCTGCCAGGCTACAGCTAGGTTGTCACCCCCGGTCCCTTCTTTATGTAATGCCTCAATATAATATTTCTGACCAGCTGTTAGCGCAATAGCAGTTGATTTCTGGGAAGCAAACTTGGTCCATTGCTGGGAGGACGTATACCCTGTAACGGACGCTATTTTAACTTTATTGGCTACATTATCCGTAGAACTTAGCCATAGTTCACTATTATCATCAGATGCTATATAGAAAGTATAACTTCCAGTACTTGGTGGGCAAATATAGCCTCTGATGCGTTGCCCATAATTGTCACCTGCACTAGTAGGAGCTTCAAACGAAGTAAGGGTTGAACTGGAGGAAGGAGCGGTTGTTACTGGAATAGACGTTACGGATGTGCCTGTTATTGAAGACCAATACTCCCGCAAAATATTGCCAGTGGCCGTGCAGGTACTACTCAAAATAACGGGAGAAAGCACCGAGCCAGGAATAACCGTGATGGTGGAGCTGGTTGGTGTTTGCCAGGCTACTGCCAGATTATCGCCGTAGGATCCTTCTTTGTGTAGAGCTTCTATATAGTACTTCTGGCCGGCTGTTAATGTGATAATTGCTGACTTCTGGGAAGTAGATTTTGTCCATTCCCTTGAATTAGTCCAGCTAGTTACTTCAGCAATTTTGCGCTTAGTTAACGGATTATCGTCGGTACTGAGGTATAAGTGTGCATTATCGTCGCTTGCCAGATAGAATGTGTAATCACCTGTAGCAGGTGCACACAGATATCCCCGTATTCTGGCACCATACTGGTCTGCTATGTTGGTAGGCCCCTCGAAAGAAGAAAGTTGAGAGGTAGAAGTAGGGGTAGTAGAAACTGGAATAGCTGCCACCGTAGTGCCACTAATCCCAGCCCAGTATTCCCGCAAAATGCTGCCGCTTGCCGTACAGGTAGCTAGCCCCTCAACCTGGGAAATAGTAGTACTAACGTTGCTAATATAAACCGGCGAGTAGTTTTCTGGAAACAGCCATGGAGTATAATTCCTGTTCCCAGCGGAAACTTCCTTTACAGGGTAATTTGCCGGAGTAAAAGACGCTGTAATCCCCAGAAAGTATATAACTAAAGCTAAGGAATATACACGGAAAGGGAATGTTACACCAGCAGAAAAAAAACGAAAAAATAGAGACCGTTGCATACAAGTAGAGAATATGAGGCCGTAGAAATAGTTATTGAAAAGAATTGTTCCAATGCTGGCAGAATAGTGGCTTAGGTAGTACGACACGTAAATAAGTAGCTGCATAGATTAATGCAGGTTCTTGGTGCCATCTCAAGAATAATTAGATTAATTTGGCAACTCAATTTTCTATCTTGAGTGGCAAGACTGGAATCTAATTCTTGAGCACATGAAAAATTTGAGGCAAAAAGTGTAGCAGCGTCAATTGCTGTAAATAAGAAGGCAAAGATTCCTTCTGTAAGCAGTATTTTAATTATTGGCTCAACCCATCAGGGAAGATTCTCATTTACCAGGTAATCGGGCTTCTCGTGTTTGAAGTAAAGTTGTGATTTAGTGATTAAAAATAACAAAGTAAAGGCTGAAAGAATCTGAAGAATCCTACCACAGCGTGCAAAAACAAGGTGTATCTACCTTAAAAAGTATGATAATATAAATAGAATTTATCGGAGAAACAATACCTACTTTTCAGTATTTTTTACTTCTTAAGCCGGGAAAAATTATTTTAACAGTTAGGTAATTAAGGCAACTAGGAGAGAAAGGGCAATTAGTAAATCTTATAAGAGGATTATAAATAAAATTTGCTACAGGTACTATACGGCCTGTAGCAAAGATATACCTATGAAAGATGCGCAGCGTTAGGAAGCAGTTGCAACCATAATTTGCTTCTGGTCATAATACTTTCCGTAAGCGGTCCAGATAGCAGCTAGTGCATCAGAAAGGCAAAGCAGAAAAATAGTAGCAGGAGCCAGGCCTTGCAGGTAAAAGCCTGTCATAATTAAAATTCCTCCGGCATGTCCGATAACTTTCCAGGTATAGAAGGGAATAAAATGGTGTCTGCCCATTTGTACATAATAGAATCCAAGTACGAGTGCCAGTAAACCAGCCAACCGGATCCATAGTTCGTTGGTGGGCTCAAATCCCATCATGGCTAGTACTCCATTCGGATAGATGATCATGCTTACGCCATTTAGCATCATGTAGATACCCCAGCATAGGGTGCTTAGGGCTGCTTGACTTTTGTGTTTGATTGCTTGTGTTTTCATGTGTTTATAGGTTGGGTGTTTATTGTTTTTTCGGAATACTAACCTGTAAGTAGCCTAGTGTACGTAAAGCTTTTTTCCGAAGTAATTGATATATTAACTTCTACAAAGGAAGGGCTTACACTGCTTGTTTTTCTTGATTTTAATCAAGAAAAACAAGCAGTAGGTACTTAAAAGAGAATAATTTACCTGTTTTACTGAGCAAGTATACTTGTCAGGCAGGCTAAACTGATAGTATTTGTATGCAGCGTATGGGTAGTGTGGTTAATGATGGTAGTAATAGCTGCCAGGAGGAGATTATTTTAGATTTTCAAGGTATTTATAGCCGCTGCCGGTATTAACCAGCACCACTTTTTCTTCCGGCTGAATCCATCCTGTTTGGAGCAGTTGTTTGGCTGCCTGATAAATAGCTCCCCCTTCCGGGGATACCAGTAAACCTTCTTCCCTGGCTATTTCTTTTACGGCACCAATAATAGCTTCGTCTCCAATAGAAATAGCGGTACCTTTGCTTTCTTTAATTACCCGTAAAATCAGTGAGTCGGCATAAGGTTTGGGTACCCGTAAGCCATTGGCTACGGTAAACGAATCCGGATAAAGTGTCATCTGTGTGGCTCCAGATTCAAAGGCTTTAACCACCGGGGCACAGTTAGCTGATTGTACGGCTACCATCCGGGGCCTTGCTGAGCCAATCCAGCCAAGTTGTTCCATTTCATCGAATGCCTTCCACATACCAATTAAGCCGGTGCCCCCGCCAGTAGGGTACACAATCACATCTGGTAGTATCCAGCCAAGTTGTTCGGCAATTTCATAGCCCAGGGTTTTTTTTCCTTCAATCCGGTAAGGTTCTTTGGTGGTAGATACATCAAACCACCTGTTGATACTTGCTTGCTGGCGTACCAACTGGCCGCAATCATAAATGCTGCCATCTACTAGTGTCAATTGTGCGCCAAAAAAACGGCATTCCTGTTTAAATACTTCCGGAGTTGCGCTAGGCATAAATACATGAGCTGCTATGCCTGCCTTAGCACAATAAGCACTCATGGCACCCCCTGCATTCCCGGCTGTTGGGATAACGCAAGAGGTAATCCCCAGCTCTTTAGCCCTGGAAACAGCCATACTCAAACCTCTGGCTTTAAAAGAGCCTGTCGGATTCAAGGATTCATCTTTTATGAATAGAGAGCGTATACCCGACTTTTTACTTAAACCAGCCGCTTTTAACATAGGGGTGAAGCCTTCTCCGAGAGAGATAATATTCGCATCAGACACCATTGGGAGCATTTCCCGGTAACGCCACATAGAAGCTGGACGGTGCCGCAGATATTTTCTGTTCAATCGGCGACGAGTATCATATACGGCTAATAAAGGCTGGAGGCAGCCGGGCTGCTGGCAAACAGTGAGTATCTGCCCTTTAGAATAAACATGTCCACAGGCTGAACAAACCAGATGAGTAAAGAATGTATTCGTTTTGGTAGCTCTGAGTCGGATAGGATAAGTTAATTCTAGCATAAAGATGTAAATGTATAAGTATGTACGCTGTATATCCTATATACGCAAAAGCCTGCACTCGTGTCGGGCAGATGGGTAAAACATTTGGAGAATCTGGCAAGCCACGTACAGGTATTCACGGTAGGGAGCAGAGTTAAACCTTTTGTTGGAAGGTTAGTAGATAGCCTTATTCAAGAAAATACCCGTTAATGATTAGAGCCGTGCAGGTAATTGCAAAGGAAATTTTTAGCTTTATACGATGATGAGGTTTTATCTGACTGGGTTGTTTTGTATGGTTTGTTTTCTTGCAATGCTTCCAAATGCGCTGGCAACTAACCAGCCAGATTATGCACATTACCACAGTCAGATAATGGAAGCAGAAAAACTGCTAGCTGATGAAAACTATCAACAAGCTTTAGAAATATACGAGGATCTGTTCCAGACGTATCCTTTTATATTCTTGCGGGAATACCAGGTAGCTACTCAAGTGGCCTTACAGTTGAAGGATACAGCAAAAGCAGGTGACTACCTGAAAAAAGGAATAGCTGCCGGATGGTCACGTAAATCCATCAAACAAAATGCGTATTTATCACCTTTACACAAACTTCTGGGTAAGCACTATTCTTTGCTCAACGAGCAATATCAGGATGGGCTCGATATGGAATATCGCAGGCAAGTAAAAAAGATGTTTGGCAAAGATCAGATGAAGGCCTTAGGAGCATTATTTACGTTCAGCTCCAAAGGGCAAGACCGGTATGCTGAAAAAAGATTTGCGCCGCACAGCGAGAAGCAACTCCAGCAGTTGATAAAGATGATGGCAGCCAAAGGATACCCGGGTGAAAGGCTAATTGGAAAAAACTTTTGGGTAACCACTATTCTAAGTCATCATAACTCCATCTCCGAACAATATGTACAAGCAGATACCCTCTACTCCTTTATCAAACCAACATTGCTTTCTGCCATTCGATCGGGCTATATGTCTCCAGAAGAATTTGCCTTAATAGATGACTGGTATCGGGCAGTAAAATTTAATCGCCAGACGGAAGGCTATGGCTACCTCAATCACCCTACTCGGAACAGCTTATCGCAGATAAATGCGTTGCGGAGGCAGATAGGACTGAGTCCCGTTGAAATCAGAAACCGGCTAGTTGACCTGGAAATGAAAACAGGTATGCGGTTTTATCTGCCTGGGGCTCCCTGGGTAGAAGGTAAAATTTCCATCACAGAGTAAAAATGCCAGGCTACTAACTAACTCCTTGATTGGCTTTGGAGTAATTTACAAAGATGACTGGCGTAGTTAGAAGATAGAATAATTTATTGAGAAGCAACGCCATTTTCTCTTAGCTTATTTCTATTTGGTTACCTGTTTATACTTATATTTAGCTATTCAAAAATATCCTGTTTCTGTTTTGTTACCGTATATGTTGAAAAAGAAAACTGTGTAATATAATGGCAATCAAAGTAATTGGAGCAGGTTTTGGCCGTACTGGTACCCTTTCCCTCAAATTGGCACTTGAGCAACTGGGGTTTGGTAAATGTTACCACATGGCAGAACTGCTGGAGAATCCTCAGCATGTGCATTTTTGGGAACAAGCAAACCAAGGAAAACCTGTAGACTGGGAAGCTTTATTTCAAGGCTATCAGGCAACGGTAGATTATCCAGGCTACCGGCATTATAAACAACTCATGCAGTATTATCCTGAGGCAAAAGTGTTATTAAGTATACGCGACCCTGAGAAATGGTATGAAAGCAGTTATAACACGATCTATCAGGCGGCACCTAGTTTGGGGCAAAAGATTCAAATGGCTTTGAAATTGCCTTTTTCTCCCCGGTTGCGAAAACTACTCAGGGTATTCAAAATGGCCGGAGGGGTATGGAAAGGCGACTTTGCTGGTAAGTTTGAGGATAAAGCATTTGCCCTGGAAGTGTTTCACCGGCATAATGAAGAGGTGAAGCGAGTAGTGCCTGCCCACCGGCTGCTTGTGTATGAGGTAAAACAAGGATGGGAACCTTTATGTACATTTTTAAATGTGCCAGTACCGGACGCTCCTTTTCCAAAAGTAAATGAACGGGCCGACTTTAAAAGCAAAACAAAAGAACTCCTACGCACTACCTAATCGCCATAGCTTACCGCTAGTAAAAAGTACAAGTCAGCTAGTCCACCGGCTCAGAAATTGGGTAAATGGCTCCTTATACTGATCACTTACCGGTATGTTTGTTTCACCTATTTGCACACTGTTTCTGGTAACTGCTTTTATCTGCTCCAGCGAAATAATATACGAGCGGTGTATCCGCATGAACCGCTTGGGTGGCAGTTTTTCTTCTAGAGCCTTTAAACTGGTTAAGGTAAGAATCGGTTTGGCACTGCCCAGTACATACACTTTTACATAATCCTTCAAGCCTTCTACATAGAGTATATTTTTAAAGGCCACCCGTACCAGCTGGTATTCTACTTTCAAGAATAAATATTCTTCCTCTGGCTCCGGAGCACTAACAGGAATAGGTATGGATACAGGTGGTTGCCGCCGTTCAGCATAGGACAGAGCTTTGTTGGCAGCCCGTAGAAATTCATCGTACCCGAACGGTTTAAGCAAGTAATCCAGGGCATCTACTTTGTAGCCTTCAATGGCATACTGATTAAAAGCAGTAGTAAAAACAACCCTGGGAGTCTCCTTGGCGCCGCTCCGGTCTAAAATTCTGGCGAGTTCTAAGCCATTTAAATCAGGCATTTGAATATCTAAAAAAATCAGGTCTACCGCCTGTGCATGAAGTCCGCGGAGTGCTTCAATGGCACTGCTATAGCGGCCCACCAGCTTCAGGAAAGGGGTTTGCTCAATAAAAGCACAGACCAGGCCTAAAGCCAAGGGTTCATCGTCTACCGCTATACAAGTAAGGGTGGGAAGAGTCATGATAGGTCAAGTGTTAAGTGAACCTGGTATTCATTTTGTGTTGGGTCGGCAGCGGCAGTTAAGCGGTAGCGGTCGGGATACAATAGATCCAGCCGGCGGCGGGTATTCACCAGGCCAATCCCATTGCCTTGCTCCAATGATTTACTTTGATCGGAGAACAAGGTGTTGCGCACGTCTAATTCTAAAGAATCTGGCTGCTGTTGGATACCTATAAAAATGCGGCTGCTCTGTAGTGTACTTACGCCATGTTTAAAGGCATTTTCTACAAAAGGCAAAAGCAGCATAGGCGCTATCATTACTTCTTTTAGAGGAGAAGGGTGTTTGAATATTACCTCCACTTTATCTGTCAGGCGAAGCTGCATAAGCTCGATATAGTCTTGTACAAAAGCCATTTCCTGGCTAAGCAGTACGGTATCTTTCTGGGTTTCATACAGCACATAACGCATCATCCGCGACAGTTTCAGCAAAGCCTGGCGAGAGGCTTCCACATTGATCATGGTGAGCGCATAGATATTATTGAGTGTATTAAAAAAGAAATGGGGGTTAATCTGAGCTTTTAAAAAGGAAAGTTCGGAGTCTGTTTTCTGCTGTTCCAGACTTTTGCGGAGCAGGGCTTCTTCTTGCCGGAGTAGGGTGTCTTTCTGCGACTTTTGTACGGCAGTTATACTAGTACCGATGCCCAGGGCCATAAGGGTAGAAAAAAAAGTAAATATGATTGTCCACATGGGTACATGCCCGGCACCAGGCGGTGGATCCGCTGTTGGATTAAATGCACTGGCCATCAGCAGAGGCAAATTCAGCCAGTATTCAACCAGCCAGGCAAGCACTGTTACAGCAATGGTGGTAGCCAAAAGGGCCACTATATACTTCCCTATTTTGTTTTCGAACAATAGTTTTGGCACCCATATAAGTGTATTTACATAGAAGGCCGCCACATATAAACAGAAGTGTATGGCTTGTTTTATCCAGAATTGAACGGGCAGGCTGACACTCATATTTAGCGGAGGAAATACAAGCAGCACCAGGCCAAGCAATACCCACACGAGTACATGTACCGAGTAAGCAGAAAGCCGGATGGGAAAGATGTTGGCCATGGGTAGAGTGTTAAACGAAGTAAGGAAAATACTTGCAAACTTACAACAAGCCTTTGATACTACCGGCAGCAATCTGCCGCTAGCCCGAAATCACCGACAGAACCAATGAATTTTATCCATGACTGCTCACCTCTACCTGGTAGTTGTGTAGCTGGGTTCTTTCATCGGTTCTGTTTGGCAGATAGTCGGTAGTGGAGGGCGGCAGGTCTATTGTGTTTTTTAAGCTGGGCAAAACACCATTCTTTTGAATCATTAATCAGCGCTAACTCAACAGCTGATAAGCCAAATAAACGATTATACTATATAAATAAGTAAAATTATGAAAAAGCTATTTGTTTCTCTAATGACCGCCTTCCTTGTTGGTACTGCTTCCTTAACATTTGCTACTCCTGCTGCTGTTACCCATCCGGTAGAGGCCGCGGTGGTTATACGTCCCGAATCCATGAAGTTAGATGTAGTAACTCAGGTGACCGAAGAGGCTTCGATCCTAATCCGTCTACGGGATGCTGAAGGACATATTCTACACACAAAGTACATTAGCAAAGGTGAAGGTGCCATCCGCTACCGGTTTGATCTGTCGCAGCTGCAAGATGGAGACTATCAGGTAGAAATAAGTAATGGGGCTACTAAACAAGTAAAAACGTTTACCATCCAGACCACCCCTCCATCTTTTACCTCTACGCGTACCATCTCATTATCCTGAATTCAAAACTACCCGCTAGGAAGTATTAGCAGGTAGTTTTACCTAACCCGGTTGCTTAGCAATTTTTTGCTGCCTATCCCATCGGTAAGAAAGAGCAAGCTATCGGTGTTCATGGGGCCGCAGTCTAGTCTGTTCCGTTGCTCTTTTTTCTGTCTGTAGCTTTGTCTCAATATTTATAATCAACTCATACTTAAATCAATGAAAAAGTTTTTCTCCATACTTGGGCTCTTGTGCTGCTATCAGGGAATATATGCCCAAACACCTGCAGCCACTGCTGTGCCGCCTTCCCAGCTGACAGCTAGCCTGGCTAGTGTAGCCAAAGGACGCATCAGTGGTACGGTAGCAGATGCTGCCAGCAACGAGCCTGTTCCCTTTGCCACAGCTGCCTTGATACCGGTAGGTAGCAAAGCACCTCTGGATGGAGCCGTGGCCGATGAGAATGGTAAATTTACGATCAGCAAAGTAGCCGCTGGAGAATACAAACTGGTTATTTCATTTTTAGGTTATGAAGAAAAGATACTCGAAAACATAAAGGTTTCCGATAGCAAAGGAGAGGTGAATCTGGGCACTATCCAACTAAACCCAACCGTGCAGGAGTTGAAAGAAATTACTGTACAGGGGCAGAAAAACCTGATTGAAGAAAAAGTAGATCGCACCGTATATAATGCAGAAAATGATGCCACTAATCGCGGAGGCGATGCGGCCGATGTGCTGCGGAAAGTGCCCATGCTTTCGGTAGATCTGGATGGCAATGTTTCCATGCGGGGTAGCCAGAATATACGGGTGCTGATCAACAACAAACCTTCAACTATTACAGCCGGAAGTGTAGCCGATGCCCTGAAACAAATACCGGCAGATATGATCAAATCTGTGGAAGTGATTACTTCGCCATCAGCCAAATATGATGCAGAAGGCTCCGGCGGTATAATTAATATCATTACCAAGAAAAATACCCTGGAAGGGTTTTCTCTCAATACCGATGTAAGTGCTGGCACGCGTGGTTCTAACCTGGGTCTGAATGGCAGCTACCGCAAAGGAAAAATGGGCTTTTCCCTAGGAGGTTTTGGTCGGTATGGGTACAACATCTTAGGCAGCTTTGAGAACAAACAATCTACCCTGGATTCGCTGGGAAATACGGTGTTATCCTTGCAGCAAGCCGATACCCGCAATAAGATGCTGATGGGCAGATATACCCTGGGCTGGGATTATGACATCAATAAAAACAATTACATGAATGCCTCTGTGCAACTAGGCACATTCAATATGAACATGCTACAGGATAATTTACAAACCCAAACTTTTGTCAATGGCAGCTTTTTGAACAGTAGCTTGCGGAATATAGATATAGCCAACCTGTCGGCTACACTTGATGCGAACTTGAATTATACCCATACATTTTCGAAGCCAGGGCAGGAGTTTAGTATTCTCACCCAATACAGCCGCAACAACCAGACAAATAATTTTATTAATACGATACTTAATGAGGAGTTGACTACCGAAAGCCAGCTGAAAAATATAAACGAAAGTTATAATCAGGAGGTAACTGTTGAATTGAACTACCAGACACCCATCGGTAAAAATCAGCTGCTGGAAGTGGGCGGAAAAGACATTATGCGGAAGGTAATTAGTGATTTTACCTATTATACTGCCGACGGGGAGAATGGGGCCTTTGTCCCTGTCAACAACAACAGCCTAACCAATGTATTCAATTATAACCAGAACATTATAGCGGGGTATCTGTCGTACACCTGGTCATTCCTGAAAGATTACAGCCTGAAGGCAGGTACTCGGTATGAATACACCACTATCACAGCTGATTTGGAGAATGAAGCCGAGGGTTTTAAACTTCCTTCATATGGCGTACTAGTACCTAGCATTAATTTATCTAAAAAGCTCAAGAATGGCAATACTGTGAAAGCTGCCTATAACCGGCGTATTCAGCGTCCATCCCTGCAGTTCTTAAACCCCAATATTCAAGCTTCTAATCCATTAAATATAACAGTCGGCAATCCCGATCTGAATCCGGAATACACCAATAATTTTGAGCTTTCCTATGGTACGTATATCAAGAGTACATCCTTGAATTTTTCTGCCTTTGCCCGCAATACAACAGGGTCCATCCAGAGTATACGCGATGTGCTGGAGGGCGATGTTATCCGGACAACCTACCAGAATATTGGCAGCGAAAATGCCTATGGCATGAGTGTATTTGCCAATATGAATCTTTCTAATAAGTTTTCTCTGAACGGAGGAACCGATGTATACTATGCCATGCAAGCCAATAATGTAGCCGATCCACTCTACAATGCCAGCAATCAAGGGTTAGTATACAGCCTACGGGGATTTGGGAACTATAATTTATCGAATGGCTGGGGGCTACAATTGTTTGGCTTCTACCGCGGACCGCAAGTACAGCTACAAGGATATCGGGGTGGATTTGGTATTTATAGTTTAAGCGTGAAAAAAGACTTTGCCAATAAAAAGGGAAGTATTGGTTTTGGAGCAGAAAATTTCCTGACCTCCACTGTCAAAATGCGTAGTGAACTTAACTCTCCGGTACTGGATCAATCAAGCACCAATAGTATGCGTAATATGAGCTTTAAGGTGAACCTAAGCTACCGTATCGGAAAAATGAATATGGGCACCCCTAAACGCCGCAAGTCCGTAAACAATGATGATCTGAAAGGGGGCGAAAGCAACGCAGGACAAGAGACCAGCTCTGCACCTATGGGAGGTAGTACTCAGCCACAAAGTTCCAGAAGCGGACAAGGGCAAATGCCTGCTAGTAACTCAATTGCCTCCCCAGGTACACTGCCCAAAGCTACATCTCTAGCAAACGTGAGTACATCAGTTAAGGGCACTGGTATGTCCACAGACAGTACACAAGCAGGCCCTATAGATTTGGCTGCGATAACAGGAAAATGGACAGGTAAGCTAGGAATGGTTGATGCTACCCTGAACCTGAAGATAGAAGGAAATGTGCTAACTGGAACCATATCAACGCCAATGGGTGAGAAGGCCATTACAAACGGTAAGATTAATGGAAATGCTTTTTCTTTTATACTCTCTGTTGACGGAAATGAGCTTGAGCATAAAGGAAAGCTGGAAAATAATGAGCTAATCGTAGCTACAGAGGTTAGTGAAAATCCCGTCAACGGAAGTTTTACAAAAACTAACTAAGGGTGATATGGCTGCTTAACGTGGCAGCAAAATGAACATACCGGGCTAATTCGTATGCCACATAGGCTCTTCTGAAAATAACGTAATTGATTTAAGACCAAAAAACCTTCCTTCTGGGAAGGTTTTTTATTTGGTAAGTCCTACCTTCAACAAACATAAAATGGTAAAGCCAGGCAGGATTGTTTCCATTATCTAGATGGAGAGGATAGGTACTATTGCTCTTTTTTTCGTAGTATTACCCATCATCCGTGAACACGCATTCTGTTTGTAAAAGGGTAGCTGTTTTATAAATAAATAATGTAGTGGATCGGTTGAACATGTGTCTAGAGCATTTGACAAAAAAACACCCTGTTTATCTATGGCAATTCCTGTAAAAAATCTTCTTTTTCTCTGGCTTATAATCTGCCTGTTTAGTTGCCAGACCTCTTTATTGGCGCAGACCAAGAATCTATTTAATGGAAAAGACTTAAGCGGATGGCATGTAGATGTACCGCAGATGGACAACGATGCTACTGTGAAAAGCCCCTTTATTATCCGCAACGGCTTACTCGTGAGCCTGGGTACGCCAGGCGGCCATTTAATTACCGATGCCAGTTACCAGAATTACCGCTTGGAAGTGGAGTATCGGTTTGCAGCCAAGCCTGGCAATTGTGGCATACTGGTACATGCCTCCACACCCAGAGCCCTTTACAAAATGTTTCCCAAATCCATTGAAGTGCAAATGATGCACGAAAATGCAGGTGATTTCTGGTGTATTGCCGAAGACATTAAAGTGCCTGATATGGAGAAACGCCGGGGTGATAAAGCACAATGGGGCACTACGGAAGATAAACTCCGCCGCATACTCAACCTGACAGATGGCTCTGAAAAACCGCTAGGGGAGTGGAACCGCATTCGCATTGAATGTTTGGGCCGGTCAGTCAAAGTATGGGTCAATGGAGATCTGGTCAACCATGGATTTGACTGCACCACCCAAAAAGGACAGATTGCCTTACAAGCCGAAGGTTCCGAAGTGGAATTTCGAAAAGTGCAACTAACACCAATTACTCAACTTACCCAATAGCTGCTACTCTTCCAGATACATGTTTGTAAATTCACTCAGTAAATGCCTTTTTCTTTTCTTCCTACTCTCACTTACTGCCTATGTAGGCTATGCACAACCAAAAGGCTATACCCGGCAAGACTCCTTAAGAGGTAGTATTACCCCAGAACGTGCCTGGTGGGACCTTACCTATTATCACCTCAGTATAGAAGTTAATCCGGCTGATAGCAGCATTCATGGAGTAAACAACGTTCGCTACAAGGTGCTTACTGAACACAGCGTAATGCAGATTGATTTACAGCCACCCATGGAAATAAACAAAGTGCTGCAAAAGGGCAAAGAACTTGTGTTTAACAGAGAGGGCAATGTGTATTGGATTGAGTTGCCACAAAAGCAAACTGTTGGTTCCGTGCATGAACTTTCGCTCGTTTTTGGTGGAAAACCGCAGGTAAGCAAAAGACCTCCCTGGAGTGGAGGAATTACCTGGCAGAAAGACAGCCGGGGAAATCCGTTTATCGCCAGCAGTTGCCAGGGAGATGGGGCAAGCCTTTGGTGGCCCTGCAAAGACCATATGTATGATGAGCCGGACAGTATGCTGATCAGTGTGAAGGTACCCAAAAACCTGATGGATGTTTCCAATGGCCGCTTACGCAAAGTAGACCGCCACAAAGATGGTAGCAAAACCTTTCATTGGTTTGTATCGAATCCTATCAACAATTACGGTGTGAATATCAACATCGGGGATTATGTACAGTTTTCGGAAAAGTATAGCGGTGAAAAAGGACAGCTGGATTGCACCTATTATGTGCTTCGGGATAATCTGGCAAAAGCCAAAGAGCAGTTTAAGGAAGCAAAACGTATGTTGGCAGCATTTGAACACTGGTTTGGGCCGTACCCCTTTTACGAAGATGGCTATAAATTGGTAGAGGCGCCTTATTTAGGTATGGAACATCAAAGTTCAGTTACCTATGGAAATGGCTATCAGAATGGCTATCTGGGCAGAGACTTAAGCCAGACTGGTTATGGATTAAAGTTTGATTTTATTATTGTGCATGAATCTGGCCATGAGTGGTTTGCCAATAATATCACCTACCGGGACGTAGCCGATATGTGGATTCATGAAAGTTTTACGGCATACTCAGAAAATTTATTTCTCGATTATCATTTCGGTAAGGAAGCAAGTTCTGCCTATGTTCTGGGTACCAGATCCAATATTATGAATGACCGCCCCATTATCGGCGACTATGGCGTGAATAAATCCGGCTCGGGAGATATGTACTACAAAGGAGCCAATATGCTGCACACCCTGCGGCAGGTGGTGAACGACGATAAAAAGTGGCGTGAAATTTTACGGGGAGTGAATCAGGAGTTTTATCATCAGACCGTTACCAGTGAACAAATAGAAAAATACCTCAGTAAAGCCGTTGGCCGAGATCTTACGCCTTTCTTTACTCAATATTTACGGACCGTGCAAATTCCTGCGCTGGAATACCGGCTAATGGATAATAAACTATATTACCGATGGGGTTCTTGTGTAGAAGGCTTTTCAATGCCTGTACGGGTATGGCTTACTAAACAGGAACGATGGCTGGAGCCAACCAAAGCTTGGCAGTCACTAACCAACTTACCAGCCAATACGTCAGTAGAAGCAGATCCCAACTTTTATGTGATTCCTTTTAACCTTACCATCAAATAAACTCAACACACGCCTTCCCATTAGCAAGGTATAAGTAACAGATTTCAATGTAAAAATAAAAAGGTAAGCATTCCCTAGAATACAAGTCAGGAGTGTTTGCTCAAGTATTTTATTGTGTTTTCTGTTACCTACCTCCACCATTTAGGGCATACTAAGTGAAACTTTCAGAATTTTAATTTGAGGATTAGTTTCAATTACCCGCTTTTTCTGCTAAATTATGATACATTCTAAAAGTTTTACCACTTAAAAGATCAAATCTATGTTACAGTTGGATTTACGCAAAGAGCTGGAAGCTACCAGAGCAGCTTCCGTTCTACCAACAGAGGTATCAACTATGGAGGAGGCTATTGAAGGGCTGCTGGAAAATGCAAACGTTGATACGTATTCAATGGGGCAAAAGCGACTGGAGAAACGCCGGCACCTCTTACAAACCGCCTATACCGAAGAGCAAATACGGGCGATCTGTATAAAATACCGCTTACGTTGTTTGCCGGTAGACATGTTTAAAGGCCGTATAGATGAGCAAGTACCTCAGAAAAAATCAGCTTTTGAGTTGAATTATACAGAAGCAATGCAGGAAGAAGTGCAGCAGGAGGAGTACCGCCTTCTAGCTCCCAGTGAAATGTTCCGGCTGACTACTGTCGACCGGGACCCGCTGCTACTCTATAGATATGTCTTTAATGGCACCTATTACTATCAGCTGGTGCACCAGTGGGGCGGCGATTTAAGTAAATGGCGGGCAGTAATCCATTTTCCGTTACGTTCGGCTAAACATCTGGTAAGCTGTTGCTTACTTTTCTGGCTGGTAATTATGCTGGCAATGGCTGCCAATATTGGCATAAGTATTCTGGCTAACTTATCGGTAACAGCTATTTTACTCTCATCTCTTACTATTTTTTCAGCGTCTATGTTTAAGTCTGATGACGGAAGCTACCAGACTTCTGATAAGCAATGGAACTCTGAATTTGAATGGTAATAGTGAGGTTTATTTATGTCTTCTTTTTCAACAAAATGCTAAAGGTAAAAAGCGGCAATGGGAAAACCAGTGCCGCTTTTTACCTTATACTTCCCAATAGGCAAAAGGAGTCTGCTTCACCAATCTGTTACTCATTCCGCAGTGAATTTATTGGATTAACCAAGGCAGCTTTAATAGCTTGAAAACTTACGGTAAGTAAAGCAATAAGCAACACAGCCACACTCACAGAGGCAAACAGCCAGGGGCTCAGGCGGATGCTGTACTCAAAATTTTGCAGCCAGTTCTGCATCGCCCACCAAGCCAGCGGCCAGGCAATGAGGTTAGCTAACAGCACCAGTTTGAGAAATTCTTTAGAAAGCAATGCTACAAGTGTAGGTACCGATGCTCCTAATACTTTGCGGATACCCATTTCTTTGGTGCGTTGCTGGGCAGTAAAGGTAGCCAGGCCAAACAAACCCAGGCAGGCGACCAGAACAGTTAACCCTGCAAAAATTCCCAGAAACTTTCCAATCTTCTGCTCCGATACATACGTGTCTTCCACCCGTTGATCCATAAATGAATAGATGAAAGGTTCATCAGGTGTTAAATCCGTCCATTGGTTTTTCATGGATGCCAGTAAATCTTTGGTATCAGCTGTTTTTATCTTGACAATCATAGTTCCAGAGTTTGGACTTAGAACCATGACCAGCGGAGAAATACGTTCGTGCAGCGACCGGAAATGAAAATCTTTAACAATACCCACAACACGGTATGTCTTTTTCTCGCCCTCATTGGTAGAGCGGGTAATCGTCCGGTCCAGCGCATCATTTTCCCAGCCCAGTGCTCTGGCTGCAGTCTCATTCAAAATTGCTGCGGACGAATCTGTGGCTAACTGAGGGGAGAAGTTCCGTCCGGCTATTAGCTGCATACCCAAGGTAGGAATGTACTGGTCATCTACATCGTAGCGGATGGCTTTTATTTGCTGTGCAGGATCATCATTCGGGTAGATAAAAAAGTTGTTATTATTTGATGGGCCAGCAGGCAGATAACCTGATGTACTTACCCGAAGCACCCTGGGATCTTGCAGGAGTTGTTGACGGAACACTTTCTCTTTTTGGCCCAGCACCCAGGTCTCTCCCAGGATGAGTACTTGCTCTTTATTGTACCCTAGATCTTTACTTTGGATGTAACGCAGCTGCTGGTAAACTACCAGCGTACCAGCCATTAGAGCAATCGAAATACAAAACTGTACGACCACTAATCCACTGCGTATACTCATACTTTTATTGCCTGTCGCAAGCGTATTTTTTAATACAGTAATTGGCTTGAAAGAAGAAAGGAAAAAGGCCGGATAACTTCCAGCCAGTAAACCTACCAGCAAACCAAAAAGTAACAGGCCGGGTAATAACTTAAGGGCACCACTGATAGTAAAAGCAACCGACTGGCCAGTCAGGCTATTGAACAGGGGCAAAGCTAACACTACCAGCACAGCCGCTATCAACAGCGAAATACTTGTTAATAAAATAGATTCCATCAGAAACTGCTGAATTAACTGGCCTTTTACTGAACCTACCACTTTGCGGATGCCTACTTCCCGGGCACGTTTGGAAGCTCCGGCTGTAGAGAGATTCATAAAATTAAAACAGGCAATTAGCAGCATAAACAAGGCGATGGCACTGAAGATATAGACGTGTTGTGTATTCCCTCTTGGGCCAAGGTCATACATGAAATCTGAATGTAAATAGATATCTGTTAGAGGCTGCAGAAACAATCCCAGGTAATTGCCTTTTTCCTCAAACTGCTTATAGTTCATTCCAAAGGCTTGTTGTAGTTGGGGACTCATGTATTTTTCAACCATTTGCGGCAGTTTACTCTCCAGTTGCTTATAATTATATCCGGGAGGCAGCACTAGGTATGTATAAAATTCGGAAGTCATCCAGGAAGGCGACTTAGCCTCTGGCAAGCTAGTCATGGAAGCAAACACATCTATATGAAAATGCGAGTTACCTGGGATGTCGGCGATGACACCTGTTACTTTGCAGCTAGCCTTAAGATCTTTGAAGGTAAGTACTTGCCCCATGGGATTTTCACTCCCAAAAAATTTATGCGCAGTAGATTGGGTAATAACTACTGAAAAGGGCTGAAGCAAGGCTGTTTTCGGGTCTCCCTGAAGAAAAGGCAGCGTAAAAACCTGGAAGAAATTGGCATCCACAAAGGCAAACGCATCTTCTTTGAAAGATTTATCTCCGGAAGTAATGCGGGGGGTACCGTACTGCCGCAAGCGGGTAGCCTGCTGTACTTCCGGATAATCAGCCAGGAGTGTTTGCGCTACCGGTGGCATTACATGGGCTTCATTCATTTTTTCTCCTTGAACGGAACCCTTAAAAATTACCCGCACGATACGGTCCGCTTTCTCGTGAAAGCGGTCGTAGCTTAACTGGTGCTGCACATACAGCATGATAATCAGGCAAGTAGCCATGCCAGTAGCTAGGCCAAAAATATTGATGGCTGAAAAAGTTTTGTTCCGCTGTATGTTGCGAAAAGCAATAAGTATAAAGTTATAAAGCATATCTATTGAGAGTAAGTTTGAGTAAGGTGTTTGTTTTCTGCGTTTAAAAAAGTAAGGAAGTACATAGTGTAGGGTGCTTACTATAAATGCTTTGCGGGCCTGCTTTGGTCCTGTATCGTGTACCTGGCTTTGAAACACTTCATGGAGGTCACCTTGTACATCTTCCAGGATATCTTCGGGAAGAAACCATTCCAGAAAGCGGTCTGCCCATCGGGGAGGGGTAATCGGTTTTTTCATAGCCAACGTCAGCTGAGTTAAATACCAAATAAGTGAAGTGTATTTTGTGGAATTCCTTGCCAAAGTTTACTTCTCAGCGCCTGAATTTCCTGCAACGCATACGCACCAGCTGGTGTAAGCGTAAAAAATCGTTTTCTGCGGCCGCCTCTTTCCTGGGTGCTACCTCCCATGTTGGAACGAAGAAAGCCTTTCTCTTCTAAACGGTATAAAGTGGCATGTACAGCACTCATCGTAATTTTACGGCCAGTCTGCGCTTGCACACTTTCCCAGACGGTAACCCCGTATGCCTCCGGGTGGCAGGAGGCTACCACCAGCAATATAACTTCTTCAAACTCTCCAAGAAACGATCTACGCATGAATAAGATAAAGTAAGGAGTGATTAGTTGTAATTATGCAAAACAAATCCTTTGCCAGAGACTAAAACAGCTTACAGGCCCAAAATGGAGGATTTTATAAATTTTGATCCTGTAAAGAGTGTCCATAAATGAACACTTTTCGTCCGTTTATGAACAGCTTTTACCAGGTTATGCTAAGAATTCAATAAGTAATATGTGAATTGCGACAAGATCAATGTCCGTAAGCTACGACTGACTTTTACGCAATTGCCTTGGAATACTGACTACGTATATAGCAAAAGAACTATTAAACTTTAAAGGCTATAAAATTTTAAACATACTTTCAAGTAGTTATTGCTCTTGGGCAGAAGCAGTTTGCCTGGATGGCTTTTTTGTAAACTCCAACAAAATGGCTCCAGCAGTGATTAGTAAAACAAATGTACCTGACCAGAAGTATGTTTGCTGAAAATCAAGAAAATACCCTATTCCTACATGAAGGGTAGTTAACAAAGTAATTAAGGCATAAGCTTTTTTTCTAGATGATTTTAGTTCTCTAAAGTCTTTAGCCAGCGGATTTTGAAGGGCAATTTGCTCTTTTATTGCTTGTTCTACTTCCATCAATAGCTCGTCGTCATAGGCCAATACTACCGCTTTTTTGTTATTATATTGGAGAGTCAAGTTGCGTGTACCACTGCCGGAAGAGAATATATCAAATCTGTACCATTGAATACTGTTCCAGGTAATTTTTTCATACCCAGGCAAGTGTATTCCCTGATCATCCAGAAGAATGAAAGCTTTTTTTCTGTGAAAAAGTAAAAAAACAGTCGATAGAATGCTCAGACTAAAACCGGATAAGATAACGATTCTTGCCAGAAGTGACAATGTATGCGGAAAGGTGAAGCCGTTCATCACAAATTCGATGAAAAATGCTAGCCCAATCAAAAAGATGCCCGTTACCCCTGCTCTCTGGGCAATTTTGCTGGGCACTTTGAGGGAATATGTTTTGTGCATATAACCTTAGTCGTAAACTGGCAGATGTTTAGTAATATACAAGAAATTCTTTATCTTGGAAACACCTCTCCAATGGTTTTGCAACAAGTCAATCAATGATACATGAATAGCTTACACAAACCTGGGCTGCAAATAGCGCAATGGCTCGATAGGCATAAGGAAATTGGCATTTTGTTGTTGCGGGTATTTGTTGGCGTACGTTTAATATATGGCGTAGCCGATAATGTGCTAAGCTGGGAGCATATGCTGCTTTTCGAAAATTTTCTCAGGCAACAGGGCTTTCCCTTTCCTCTGCTGAGTGCCATTCTCTCGGTTTATGCCCAACTGATCGGAGGCTTGCTGCTTATCACAGGGTTTTACATACGCCTGGCTTCAGTGGTACTTAGTATCAATTTTATGGTTGCTCTTCTAATGGTTCACCGGCACGATACCTTTGAGGCGATGACACCGGCTTTAGCTATGCTGGTTGGGTGCCTGGTATGCTTGTTTTATGGATCAGGAAAGTACTCTTTGTAGTAAACTATGTAGCCATATTTCAGCTTATATCATGCTTTGTTGATGCAGGTACAAAAGATTATATATCCTGAAAGGAGTAACTTCATACTATTTGCTACACAGTTGCCGTTATAAAACAGGCAACATCCATAAGACTATACTTTTTTATTGCATACAGGTTTACAGATTTACTCATAAAAACTATTCCATTAATTTATCCTAATTATGAAAGCTGTACACCTGTTGCTTGGGGTAGGTATACCCGTTGTTTGCAGTTTGGTTGCCTGCCAGAAAGAACAGCAGGTAACGCCCGAAGTTGTTATTCCTAAAGATTGTTTAATTACTGCCTCTTCCCGGAATGGCCAGATCATTGAAGGAGAATATATTATCACGTATAAAGAATCTGCGAAAAATACATCCGTAGCTAACGGCCGCATGGCTGCTGTTACTGCCAGTTTGCTAGCCAAACACCGCATAGACGAAACGGCTATGAAGGCCTCATTTTCTGGCGCTGGAAGCGGATTTGTTGCCCGGCTAAGCAAAGAAGAAGCTAGTCTGCTTCAAAAAGATGAATCGGTGGAGTTAGTGGAGCCTGACCGTATTTTATCAATGTGTACCTGCCTGGAAGTAACAGAACCCCGTAATCTTACTTGGAGCATCCGGAAAACTGGCTATGGCAACGGGACAAACTTCGCAGAAAAAACCGCCTGGATCATAGATACTGGCGTAGATTTAGACCACCCAGACCTCAGTGTAGATCTTCAGCGTAGCCGCTCATTTGTAAGCGGACAAACATCGGCCGATGATGAAAATGGACATGGTACGCATGTGGCAGGCATTATCGGAGCACTCAATAACCGTGTTGGTTTGCTTGGGGTAGCTTCCGGAGCCCGCATAGCCTCGCTGAAAGTATTAGACCAAATAGGTGAAGGACGGCTTTCCAGCACTATTGCAGCCGTAGCTTATATTAACACGAATGGGAAAGCAGGAGATGTAGTGAATCTGAGTTTAGGAGGAGAAGGAACTTCCCCTACACTGGACCGGGAAATCCGCACAGCAGCTGATAAAGGAATTTTATTTGCCATTGCTGCCGGAAACGAAGGAAAACCAGCCCGCGACTTTTCTCCAGGCCGAGTAAATCATCCCAATGTGTTTACCGTCTCCGCGGTTGATAGTACAGATGCTTTCGCTAGCTTCTCCAATTATGGAAACGATGTGGTGGACGTAGCAGCGTATGGGGTGCGAGTGCCTTCCACTTACCGAAACGGACGATATGCCGTATTATCGGGTACTTCTATGGCTGCACCACACGTAGCAGGCTTACTTTTGATCCGGGGAAAAAGTATTCCAACACGGGGTTTTGCCCGTAACGATCCGGATGGACAGGCAGATCCTATAGCCAGAGAATAAGCCTGCGATGGCTGTGTAGCACTCTGGGTTTACTTTCTTTTAGATTGGCCAACAGGGTTTTTTATCCAATAGATAGATCGGGCGGGTATACGGCAACCTGACTCGTGAGAAAGAAAAGGCTAGTAGATTACTGTTGTCTCTAATAGCAAATACTACAAAAATGCAGTATTAGATTTTGAGGAAAGTGTTTTCTGAAAATGAAAAAACATAAGGCTTTGTCGTATATTGTGCCATTCTACTCGAATAGTTCGTATTATTCCAAACCTACTCTATGAAAACCGAAAAAGAGAAAATGCTTGATGGAGAGCTCTACGATCCATTAGACCAAGAACTGGTGGATGAACGGCTCCGCACCCGGTTATTGATTAAAAAATTAAACGATACCAGGGAAGATCAGCCGGAAGAACGTGGCCGTATCTTAAAAGAGTTGATTCCAAATGCTGGCCCAGGCTTGTGGCTTCAACCTCCATTTTACTGTGATTATGGCAGCTATATGGTTGTAGGAGAAAAAGTGTTTTTTAACTTTAATTGTGTAGTACTGGATGTAACATATGTAAAAATTGGTAGCCGTACGCTGTTTGGGCCTAATGTGCAAATTTATACAGCTACGCATCCAATGGATCACAAAGAAAGGTCTTCTGGGGTAGAATATGCCAAGCCCATTACTATTGGGGAAGATGTATGGGTAGGGGGGAGTGCCGTTATTTGCCCGGGTGTTACCATTGGCGACCGTACCATTATTGGTGCCGGAAGTGTAGTAACCAAAGATATTCCTTCCGATGTATTCGCTGCCGGTAATCCTTGCCGGGTGATCCGTTCGTTAGTAGTTAACTAAATACCTATATATTTATCTTGTAAGATTTCCACAAAAGTAGTTTTTGCTAGCAGGTAATTGCTGAGGCTACCAGACTAACCATGGTACAAAAATTGTGAGAGCCTTATTTTAAATATTTGCAAGTGATTCAGGAAAAAGAAGGCTTTATTAGTCTGCATACTTTTCATTCAACAGCCAATCATACCTATCTTACTATAGGTATTGATGAAACTATACGCTGCGTCGTGGATGTGTGGACAGGAGCTTTTGGCAGCCAGGCAAACTTTAGAAGTGGCGTTGAGAAAGTGGTAGAAGTATTAATCGAAAATAAATACAGCAAATGGCTCGCCGATTTGCGCAAAATGGAAGGCTCCTGGGATAGCTCCAGACAATGGATGCTGGAAGAACTGATGCCAAAAGCCATAAAAGCAGGCTTAACAGCAGAGGCTATCGTCTTGCCCAAAGACGTATTTGCCAGGCTTTCTACGCAGGATACCATTATTAAGCTTCATACCTATCAGCTCAGGCAGTTTGATGACTGGCAAGAGGCCAGAGAATGGTTAAAAAAACAATAAGCAGCCTTTCAGACTATTGTTGCAAGCTTAAAATTAGAAACGGCAGTCTTAGAGAAAAGATAAATCAAAACGAAAGGTACCGGATTAGTTACTCACATAAAGCTTTTCGAAAGACGTTAGTTGCCGGATGGCTCTTTTTGTTTCCCGAATCTGTTTAATCTGGAGATATATTCGTTTAAAGGGATTCTTTTCGTTAGTAAGCAATTTACTGTATTTTAGGTTAATTTCATCTCTTATCTTTTCTACCTGCTCTCTGTATTCGTTGGTATGTGTGATCCGTCTGGGGCTATCAAAAGCAATTGGGTTGAATTGATGTGTGTTCTTTTCCATGATTCTGTTTTCGCATCAAAAGATTTAACAGATAGCTACAAATTAATTGGTTGTATGCTTTGCCCGCATCTTTAAGATACGGGCAAAGTCTTTTTTTAAGCATACAGTTTATACCTGTACACGTTCCAGCTTAATTGGGTAGGTTTTTTTTGCGTTCCACTGGCATACATAGATGTTTTTGTCTTCATCCAGGCACACATCGTGGCAGTGCATAAACAGATTTTCTTTCTGAACCATCATCTGTAATTCACCATTCTCGTACACCGGCTTTGTACCGCCAGGGTTTGAGATCACTTTGTTGTTTTTATCCAGAATAGTTACAAAACCGGAGTTTGGCGTCTGGTTCAGGTATTTTAACCGTGACCAGCAAACACCCGCATAGAGGTTATCGCCGTTGATGACGGGCCGGCATACAAAAGCTCCAGGCAGAAAAATGGTAGCTAAGTATTTACCATCCAGCGAAAACCGCTTAAAGGAGTTATGTACGCGGGAGGTACAAAGCAAGGTAGGATTGTTTTTATCCCGGTTATCTATACATACGCCATGAGCCGTTTGAAACTGTCCGTCTTCATCGCCCTGGCCCCCAAAATGCCGGATATAATTTCCTTTGGCGTCATACTGGATAATATATTGAGAACCATAGCCATCGGCCACATATATATCCCCATTAGGGCCAACAGCAGTTTCCGTTGGTTTGTAGGGGGCTTCTTTCTTATAAATCCCCAGTTCATGAGGCGTTTTAAGGGTCATCAATACTTTTCCATCTACAGTAGTTTTGTCTACCCGGCCAATATTTGGGTCACTGATAAACAACATATCTTCACTACCTTCTTTGGCAATGCTTAAGCCATGTCCACCTGGATATTCACTTCCCCAGGTTTTTAGCAGTTTACCGGATTTGTCATAGATAATAATATTATTTTTAGGCTCATCAGTTACCATAATTAGCCTGCCTTTTGAATCTAGTACCATTTCATGGCAGTTATTAATAGGCGTTTTGGCCGGATCTAAATTGCCCCATTCTTTATTAACGCGGTACGTAAAGCCATTGTGTCCGAGTACCTGATCGGCTAATGCAGGTTTGCCTTTATGTATGAAAAAATTGAAATCCGGTGCAAACAAAGCACCTCCTGCCAACGCAAAAGATCCTTTAAGAAATTGACGGCGAGGGGTATTCATAGATATAAGAGGTATAGGGTTGAATATGTATTGACTAATAGCCTATAGCTGAAATAACTGCAGGCGGCTACTAACCTGGCTTGATAGTGTATTTGTAGAGAATGTTAAAAAGCTGAACAAGGAAAGCAGCGTAGGAAGGTTCTCTACTCATACATTCCTTGTTCAGAAGGTAATCCTATGTAACTAGTATCATGTACTTGAACAGAATGCCTGTCCGGATAAGCTACATTAAGTTCTGGGTAGTTTTTTATACTTGCCAGCCTTTTCTGTAAGTTCTGCCGACAAACTGGTTGGCTTCTTCAAAGTTGGTAATTTTCATCTTTTCTCCATCCCATAACAACTTTTTGCGGCCATAAAACTCTTTTTGTCCTTTGGCATTGTCTCTGCGCAGCATATAACTGCGAATAGCCAGATTACCCATTAATACGGTTTCTGTCATAGGGCCGGCATAATCAAATGAAGAAGTTAAGGCTTTATGCTCCGGGCTATTAAAGCCGGCTTTGCAAGCATCTACCCACTTCCGCTGATGCCCATATTCGGGCTCTGTGGTATCTGGTTTTTCGGGGCCAAATTCGGTAGTGCCATCGTTTAGGTAAAGCTTGGGCATCATAGGAGAGCTATCGTTAATATTGGTAGAGATAATGCCTTTTTCGCCAATCATCAGTACGCCGTTGGCACTTTGGGCTCCACCAATGTCGTGGTCTGCTGGAATAATTTCCGGATGGGATGGCCGGATTCCTCCATCACTCCAGGTCATTTCTATAGGAGATTTACTTTTGTCAGTTGCGCCAAAATGTAGCGTAATGAACGAGGATGCTGGGCAACCTTCGGGGTTGTAATCGGCTGTCCACATTTGGCTATAAACGGATCCTACGCTACATTCTGCATCGGTTGGGTATTTTAAGCCAAGGGTCCGGAAAGGAATATCTATCAAATGGCAGCCTACATCGCCTAAAGCACCAGTCCCATAATTCCACCATCCCCGCCAGTTGAAAGGATGTAAATTAGGTGTATACGGCATATATTCGGCAGGGCCTAACCACAGATCCCAGTTTAAATCTTTGGGTTTTTTGGATTCGTCGGGTTGTGGCATGGCATAGCCTTGCGGCCATACCGGACGGTTGGTCCATATCTGAACTTTGGATATTTTTCCAATTGCGCCTGAATCTACCCATTTCTTCACCAGATCCAGCAATGGATTGGAGGCTCCTTGGTTACCCATCTGCGTAACTATTTTGTTTTTTCTGGCCATTTCGGTAAGCAGCCTGGCTTCGCGGATATTATGGGTCATGGGTTTTTGTACGTATACATGCTTGCCTCTTTCCATAGCAAAAGCAGCCGCAGGGCCATGTACATGGTCAGGGGTAGAGATGGTGATGGCATCTATATCTTTCTCTTTCTCAATCATCTCCCGGTAATCAGCATACAATTTTGCTTTAGGAAAATCTTTAACAGAGGCAGAAGCAGAGCCAGAAAAATCTACATCACATAGGGCTACTACTCGTTCACGGCCTTTTACGGAAGCATTGCGTATATCACTGGCACCTTTGCCACCTGCACCAATAGCGGCTAAATTTAGCTGATCGCTGGGGGCTGTATACCCTACACCTCCCAACACATGCCTGGGCACTATAAAAAAGGAAGAAGCAACGGCTCCGTATTTAATAAATGTTCTACGGGATGTGGTGGGTTTCCCGTTTTTTTGTTCACTCATAAGGATGGACTAGTTAAGTTTATGACTACAATACTAATAAGCACCTGAGCAGCAATTTGTACCTAGCTTGTATCTGGGAATCAAAAAATCCCTACACGTACTTAGGTAAAGCGGTTGTACAAGCCTGACTAATAAATTTCTTAAATTAAATAAAAAGAAAGGAAACTCAGACAGAATAGAAGAAAAAATATAGAATTAATTGTATCCTTTTAAGATAAGGGCTGGTTATCTGTCTGTAGGAAGACCTATTCATTTATAGATTGGCTATGGTTTGCTTCCAGTTTGGCTTACTTACTCATTGAATAAAGTAACCTTATAGACCTCCATGTTTACTTTTCCATCGCTCGTACTTGCCTCTTAGCAAAGTAACAGCATTCATGCCCCCTTTCTTCTGGCCAAAAAATTGCAGGTCCAGAGAAGCCTTTTTTAGTTTATCCGTAGGATTGGCCACTATCAGGAATGCACTGGTAGCCCGCTGCTCTCCACAACGTTTATCCCCGCCTGCTGCAGAGCCAGCTTCCAGAGCGAGCATCAGAATCTCTTCCAGGGGTAACTGATCTTGTTTACCTTGCTCAATAGCTTTTAGTATGGCATGCACAACTTGTTCATTGGCCAGTGTATTGCCTTGTATAGCCACTCCGGGAGATAGTAATGTGCCTTGAAATGGCTGAGTGGCAGAACCAGTGTATGTCCTTGGTTCGGTTATGTATAGTAAGCTCACTACCCCGTATTGTTGCTGTTCTGGTTCATATAAGGAATCGGTGAGAGCATCGATAATTTCCTGCGGAGAAGCATCGGTTAATAACATAGCTACGCCTTTTTCGCGTGCCCATTTGTTACTCATGGCTTGTACTACTATTGCTCCTTTGCCCGGTACAATTTTTCCTATACCATAGCAATTATAGGTGCAGGATGCTCCGGCTATCCCAATTTTCTTACTTATGGGGTCGGCTATGATAATAGACCAAGTAGCCAAGGCACACAGGGGGTAACTTAGCAGAAAAAAGAGAATACCTGCATATTTCATAACAAGAGAGGGTTTTCCTATAGTTGAGAAGATACACAGAATTTGCATGCAGTGGTAAGCGTACACCCATAAAAAACCGGAAGTTATGTAGTATGCATAAACTTCCGGCTATAATGAAAATTTTTAGATGGCAGGCTAGGGAAAACAGTATTCCCTTTAAGGAGTAGCTAAAAACCAAACATTGCCTACGTCTTTCCCTTTTATATCTCCCCGTTGACCGTCATTAACAAAATAGTACAAGGGTTTGCCTTTATAAGAGAGCTGTTTTGCCCCATCAGACCGGGTAATGGTCTGGAAGTCGGTAGAGCTAAGTATGGATGGCATCTTAAAGTTTTCTGCCAGAAATGCAGGCCAGTTGGTTAAACAAGGGCCATTACAGGTACTTTGATTTACGCCATCTGGGCTAAATGTATAAAGAGTTCTGCCATCAATATCGGTCAGATACAGATCAGTGCCTTGCCGGGCAATCATCAGTTTAAAATCCGGATTGACTACAAACCAGACATTGTTTACATTTTCTCCTTTTACATCACCTGCTGCCAGATCTTGGTCATAATAATACAGTGGCCATCCTTTATAGGTAGATTGTTTCGAGCCATCACTTCGGGTAATGGTGCCGAAATCTGTTGCATTTAATTCTTTTGGTAAACGCAGGGTACCACTATAAAATACCGGCCAGGCGGTGAGGCATGAGCCGCTGCACAAACTTTCTCCGCTTACATCTCTGGAAAATACATACAAGGTTCTACCGGCAGAATCAGCCAGGTAACTTCCTAGTGTAGGATCGTTGCGGAGCTGGAGGGACGTAATTTCTGGCTCATCATCTTTATTACAGGCAGCTAAAAAGAAGAAGGCCACAAGTAAAAAGGCAGGAACATACACTAACCGGAGGTAGGAGATTGATTTCATAAATACGGAGGGGTTTTAGTCTGAAAATAAATGAATGTACAAGGGCTGTTGCGCCAGGAAATAGGATGGCTCAGCAGTCATTTAATAGAAAAATAAAAACTCCGGAGTAGATACGAACAACAGATAGTAGCCAGTTATCTGCACTTAATTCGGCTCCATGACGTAACTACCAAAAAAAGGGTTGCCTGCCGGAAAAACAATTTTTAGCTATATAGCCACCACTAGTTCTGCTATTCCTTTATAGAGAAATGGCTACTATTGGAAGGTGTATATGAACAGATAAGATACTAGTGAATAAAAACAGACTATTATTTATGATAACTACTAATCGCGTTTATTACTAGTTGTTGCCTTGGTTCTGCAAGGAAGATTGCGTATGTCTTCATTATTTTAGTAATTCGCTTTTGTCTCTCGCTTGTTTTGCTTTCGAAATAGATAAAAACAGGTAATAGGATTATCTACACCGGATAGACGTTAGTAAACTTTCCGGAGGTAAAATACTTAACTGTAACTATGCAATATGCTATGCCATTTTTCAACCTCCTTATTGGTTGCCTGCTCCTGCTAGTTGGGTGCCGGAATACAAACCTAACATCTAATCAGCCGGGAAAAAAAAGCCTAACACAGAATGTGTTGACTATCAAGTATACACCGGGTACAAGTAGTTTCATTGTTACAAATGAAAAGGACGACCGTCCCCTCCTGACTCAGGAGGCTCAGGAAAGTACCAGACCTTATATTCATCCCATTGCTGCACCAGATGGCAAAGGTATTCTTACCCAGTTTAGCCCAGACCATCATAAACACCAAACAGGGCTTTATTGGGGCTTAAAGGAAGTTAATGGCCGGGACTATTTTATGAATTGGAAAGAAGACTATTGGCAAAAAGTTTCTGCAGCTGTTGTAGTAGCAGAAGGCAATCAGGTAAAATGGCAGACAGTTTATAATTTGCTGGATGAAAACAAACAACCTCTGTTAACTGAAACACAAACCTGGGCTATGCAGCAGCAGGAGGGAAAATATCTGGTAGACCTGGAATGGAAAGGAGAAGCTAAATCGGAGGTAGAGATTGGTAAATTCTATGTAGGAGGCTTGTTCTTACGCATGCCCTGGTACAAAGGCATTCATGGCGAAGTAATCAATGCAAACGGGCAGCGTAACCAGGAGGCAGAGGGCCAACGTGCGATATGGGCAGATATTGGCATACAAGTGGAAGGCCGCAATGACCTGGCCCATATTGCCATTTTCGACCATCCAGATAACGCTGTTTTTCCAACACCTTGGCGGGTAGATAATGAACTCGGTATTGGCCCCTCCAGGCAAATCTTAGGAGACTGGAAAATTGAAAAGGGGAAGCGTGCAATTTTCCGATACCGGCTAGTAATCTATACAGGGGAGTTAAACCATGCTGAGTTAGCTCAACAGTGGAAACAATATATTTGTGAAGGATACTAAAGTTATCAACAGCCTTCCATAGCAGTTAGGTAAAATAACTAATTTGCATAGGTAGAGAAGTAGTTTAATTCGCGGATATTACTATTTTTAGAAGAGATACTTACTTGTGATATACTGTTTTTGCTCTGATGTTAAAAAATCTAGCAAACTTGGCAGGATATCCTCCTTTAGTGCATTTTATGAAAGCAACTGTATTTTTTTCGTTAATCGTATATATATTCTGTATGGGGTCGTGCCGGGCTCCAGGTTCTCAGAAACAGCCGGCTGCCCAAACTGCCTCTTTACCATCTACTGTAGGTAGTACACCTAAGCAAACAAAACCTACGCACAAAGACCCGCTTGACAACTATACGGACTGGGCTATTTACCGGGGAGATAAAAAAGCAAATCAATACGCAGAACTTGCCCAGATCCACGCTGCAAATGTCCATACGCTTGAGAAAGTTTGGGAATACCATACTGGCGATTTCAAGGGACCTTCCATGTATAGCAATCCGATTATGGTGGAAGGCCTGTTGTATTTTACTACCGGTAAACTCGATGCAGTAGCAATTAATGCAGCCACCGGAAAACAAGTATGGGTATTTGAAGCTGCGCAATACAACGAAAATAAACAAGAGTTCCGGGGACGGAGCCGTGGGGTTACCTTTTGGCAAGGGGCCGAAGGCAAACGGATTTTTCACTATGTAAACAACCGGGTATACGCCCTGGATGCCAAAACCGGAAAGCTAATTACTACCTTTGGGAACGGAGGTTTTATTGACTTGCGGCAGAACATTGGTGTAGATGTTTCCACAGCTTCTATTGAAGTAACTACGCCAGGGATTATCTATAAAAACTTCCTTATTGTTACGTCCAGGGTTCCGGAAGAGTATACCTCTACGCCCGGACATGTACGTGCGTATGATGCCGTAACCGGGGAGTTTAAATGGATTTTCCATACCATTCCACAGAAAGGCGAAGTAGGGTATGATACCTGGGAATGGGTAGACGGCGAGGTGTATGGAGGGGCCAATCCTTGGGGTGGTTTCTCGCTGGATGAAGAAAGAGGATGGGTATTTTTTGCCACCGGATCGCCAGCTAATGATTTTTATGGGGGATTCCGCATAGGAATGAATTTGTTTGGCAACTGTGTCGTAGCTCTAGATGCCGAAACAGGGGAGCGTAAGTGGCATTACCAGACAGTTCACCACGATATTTGGGATTTCGACAATCCGCCGGCTCCCATCCTTGTTACCTTAACCTCTGGCAAAAAGACCAGAGATGCGGTTGTGCAGCTCACTAAAATGGGCTTAACCTTTGTGTTGGACCGGGATACCGGCGAACCTCTGTTTCCTGTGGTGGAAATGCCAGTACCCGCTTCTAAGGTACCCGGCGAACAAGCCTGGCCAACCCAGCCTTTTCCAATAAAGCCGCCCCCATTAGTCCGTTTATCGTTGCATGAAGCAGATCTGACTAAGGTTACTCCAGAATCGCATGCAAAGGCCATTGAGCAATTTAAAAAATACGAAACAGGCTTTATCTTTACACCGCCTTCTTTACAAGGAACTATTACCATGCCTAGTCACCAGGGCGGTGTAGAATGGGGAGGGGCTTCTTTTGACCCTGCGTTAAATGTGCTATATGTAAATGCCAACGAAGCGCCTTCCATTAATAAGTTGAGTGTTTTTTATGACAACAAACAATTGGCAAAAGTAGATCCAGTAAGCTATGGACTGATGGTCTATAACAAAAATTGCACTTCTTGCCACGGTACCAATAAACAAGGAAATCCACCTGTGTTTCCGTCACTTGTTAACATACAGAAAAATGAAGAAGAAATCCGGGCTATCCTGCAACAGGGAAAAGGAATTATGCCATCTTTTCCACAGCTCTCCAAAGAAGAAGTAAATGCATTAATCAGCTTTTTGAAAAGTGATATCACCAGTACTGAAGAGATTAAAATAGAAGGGGCTAAGGTACGCTACTCGGTACAAATTCCTTTTTTCACTGATCCGTATGGAGCACCGGCTATTTCTCCACCCTGGGGAACACTCAATGCTGTGGATTTAATTAAAGGAGATATTTTATGGAAAATACCCCTAGGTGAATATCCCGAGCTGGCAGCCAAAGGCATCCGGAATACGGGAGCCAAAAATTTTGGAGGTCCGGTAGCAACAGCCGGCGGCCTGGTATTTATTGCTGCCACACCCGACGAAAAAATACGGGCCTTTAGCTCTCACTCCGGTAAACTTTTGTGGGAATATCAATTACCTGCAGCCGGATATGCTACTCCCAGTATCTACATGCTAGATGGAAAACAATACTTGGTAATTGTGGCAGGTGGCGGGGGCAAAAATGCTACCAAAGCCGGTGATTCCGTGATTGCCTTTGCGCTGCCTTCGCCAGAAGGGGAAGCAAAAGCCACTACGAGTGAATTACCAGGCAAAGAATGGATTAGTCTGTTCAATGGAGCTACCCTGGATGGCTGGGTACATATGAACGGATCGCATACCTATTCAGTGGAAGAAGGTGTGCTGGTAGGAAGAACAGCGGAAGGTAGCGAAAATTCTTTTTTATGTACCACCAGGGAGTTTGCTGATTTTGAACTGGTGCTGGAAGTAATGGTAGACAGTGTGACCAATTCCGGTATTCAAATCCGGTCTCAGGTGAAACCTGTCACAGTAGGAGAGGGGTACAATAACCGCGCAGGCAGGGTGCATGGCCCACAGGTAGAAATGCAGCGTAATCACCGGCCTGGTACGCCTACCACAGGGCTTATTTACGGCGAGGCTTTAGGCACTGGCTGGCTTTCATCAGAAGAGAAGATTCAACATGGACACCATCTCTTGCATAATGATGGCTGGAATAAAATGCGCATTGTGGCTAAGGGTCCACGTATTCAAACTTGGGTAAACGGACAGCCTGTAGAAGACTTAACAAATGAGCAACTATACAAAACTCATCCTAAGGGATTTATCGGCTTACAAATGCACGGTATTGAGAACAATGGTCCATTTGTCATGAAATGGCGCAACATTCGCATACGGTCAGTTCAGTAGTGTATAGCTTACGTTGCTACTTACCAGATGCATTTTGGCTTTTTGAAATAGAGATGCAAGGAAACTACCAATTTATGATGAATTTTTACAAGTGCTTCGTCTAAACTACCGTTTACCTTTGAGCCATATAATTACCTTTTATATATGGCAAAGATTATAAAAAATGGCCTTGTTCCTTTTTTACTCGTTATTCTATTTTCTTCCTGGAAAGAGAAGGACGAATGGACATCCCTCTTAGATGAGAAGCTCACAAACTGGGAAATGTACTTGAGTTATAGTCATACAACAGACTACCAGGGTAAGGCGCCAAAAGATAAAAATGGGGCACTGATCAAACCTATCGGATATAATACGAATACGAAAAATGTTTTCTCGATGATTCAAGAAAATGGACAACCGGTGCTGAGAATCAGTGGAGAAATTTATGGGTCAGTATTTACCAAGCAGGCGTACGAAAATTATCACCTGAAGCTGAAAGTTAAATGGGGAGATAAAAAATATGAGCCCCGCACCAACAAACTCAAAGACTCTGGTATTCTCTATCATTCTATCGGCGAGAGTGGCGTGGATTACTGGCGTGCCTGGAAGCTATCCCAGGAATTTCAGATTATGGAGGGACATATGGGCGACTACTGGAGCATCGCCAATTCAGCCATAGATATTAAAGCTTACCTTTCCGAGGGAGTTATGAGCAGTGTCGCCAGCACACATCAGCCGTTTTTACCCTTTGGTCGGGAAACTAGCCAGGGAGGCTATTGTATGCGTAGCGAAAACCATGAAAGCCCTGCCGGGGAGTGGACCGAGATAGAGTTGATATGTTACCAAGATAAAAGTATACACCTAGTTAATTCGCATGTAGTAATGGTCTTGCAGAACTCCCGGTATGTAGAAAACGGGAAAGAAATTCCACTAACCAAAGGCCAAATACAATTGCAAAGTGAAGCCGCTGAAGTGTATTTTAAAGATGTACAAATTAAGCCGCTGAAGAATATGCCTGCAGCCTATGCGGTTCTTTTTTCAGCCCAGTAAACTATATCCGCAAACCAATCTCTTGGGTAAGAAAATGTTTCTCTCAGATCTGATCAAGCTTTTTTAAATCAGATGCTGTTTGCAAGAAAGGCTTTGTTTTCGCCAGATAATCTGCATTAAACGGCTTACCAGCTATCTGCAATCTAATCTAATCTAATTGAGTAGATTGCTGTTGTTAATATGGTAGGGAATATTCACCTAGGCTACTAGCCATGTTAGATACCAGTTGGCCAGTGAATGTTCCTTTCCTACTAATAGCCTTGCAGAATGGTAGGGTTGTAAGGTCTCACTGAATACAACTGTTCAACTGAAGCTTGATTATATGGTGCACCGGAATAGATTTAACTTTTTTCGAAATGCCCAAGGAATAAGCCTTAGTCAACCTTGCCTTCCGGTTGTTTAACTTGGTAGTTTCCGGTTTTGTAACTATAAGTAATGAACTGCCCGGTTATTTTTTGGCCTTCTTTTATAATAGTGGGTTTTTGTGATGGCTTTCTTTGGTCTGTTTCAGCATCTGTTCTAGCTGTTAGGGTCTGAGTGGCTTTATCCACTTCAATTACCTCAGCTTCTAATTTGGCCCCATCTTGCAGAATTACAGAGGCATTTTCCTTGTAAATTTTAATCTTCCCATCCTGACTCTGTGCTTGAGATGTGGAGGAAATGGTAGGCGCTTTACTCTTCTGTAAAAGAGAGTTTTGGGCTAACGATTGAAAACACACTGAAATAAGCAGCAGGAGAATGGTTGATAAAGTTTTCATGGGTTTGCTTTAAATGAAAAAAGGAAACTTCAATAATTATGCCTTTACCTTTTTCATTCGACATAATAACTCTATGTTTGCTTTCGCCATAGGTTGTAAACCTGGTTGGCACTTGATTAGTAATGTTTCCCTACCTGGTATGAATATGATGACCGCCTCCGTCTATGAACAATATGGGCCACCCAGTGTGCTCCAGGTCAGGAAGATACAAAAGCCTGCTATTCAAGCCAATGAAGTGCTCATTCGGGTACAAGCCACTACAGTTAACCGGACAGATTGTGCCATGCTCAGAGCCAAGCCATTTATAATGCGTTTTTTTACAGGTTTACGCAAGCCCAGCAAGCTGGTGCTGGGAACTGATTTTGCAGGGATTGTTGAAGTTATCGGCTCAAAGGTTACTGAATTTAAGGTTGGGGACCAGGTTTTTGGATTCGATGATCTGGGTGTTAGCTCGCATGCTCAGTACATGACTCTTGCCCAAGGCCGGGCAATAGCTACTATTCCACCTGCCATATCGTATGAACAAGCTGCTGCAAGCCTGGAAGGAGCCCATTACGCCTATAATATGCTGAATAAGGTGACTTTGAAAGCCACAGAAAGAGTGCTGGTCAATGGAGCATCCGGTGCTATTGGGTCGGCAGCCGTTCAACTGCTGAGGTATTTTGGCGCTAGCGTTACAGCTGTATGTGCCACAAAAAATGTAGCCTTGCTGCAATCCCTAGGTGCTGAACGGGTAGTAGATTACACGAAAGAAGATTTTACCAGATTGGGTGAAAAATTTCATTATATTTTCGACGCGGTTGGCAAGAGCACTTTTGCTAAATGTAAGCCTTTATTAGAACCAGGAGGCATATACATCTCATCCGAATTAGGCCCACATATACAAAATCCTTTGTTGGCACTAGTTACACCCATGGTTGGCGGCAAAAAAGTAATATTTCCTATTCCATCCAATTGCAGAAGAACTGTACTGTTGATTAGAAAATTGTTGGAGGAAGGTAAATTTACAGCAGTTATTGACCGCATCTATAGTATACAAGAGATAGCCGAAGCATTTCGCTATGTAGAGACTGGCCAAAAAACTGGTAATGTAGTGATAAGTTACCAAGACTAATCGGACTAATCCATGCCGGTTAGCAGTACAGGTGAACAAACATAGCAACACATCAGAAAAAGGCTCAACATAAACCAGGTATTGTGGCTTACCTAGAAAGCTGAAGCAGTAACTGTTCTATTTTTGCTTCGGTCAAGGGCTTTTCTACAAGAGCTTTTACCATGTACTTGCCAGCTTTTTCCTGATTTCTACTGTGTACAGAACTTGTCAGCAATATGACTGGCAAATGATTTTTGTTGATCTCTTCCAGCCTGTCCAGAAACTCAAACCCATCCATCCCTGGCATTTCCAAATCTAGAAATATCACATCCGGACAATTATGTTCATTATCCAAACAATCTTTAATTTCTTCCAGCGCCTGCTGTCCATCTTCAGCTATCCGGATATGGGTATGTGCATGTAACTCGGCGAAAAGCATGCTAGTAATCAGATTACTTATTTGATCGTCATCTACAAGCAAGAGAGAATTTATTTTTTTCATGGGCTATTTGGTGCCGTATCCTTTAATGCAGGATGTGTTTCGTAATTCATAGAAAGTAGACTGGTTAGGTGGGTAAAATAATTACAACCAGCAAATTACGGAAAAGAAGCAGTTTATCTAGGCAGAATACTAAATAAATCTGTTTAATATCTCACCGGCAGTTCCTGATTGGAATGGAGGCCTGTCAAGCGCTAAATACTAACCGGTGTTTGTTTCACTAGAAAAGAACGTACGTATGGGAGAGTCTGGGGAAGGATAAAAAACCCGTATAGAGATGCCAACTCTATACGGGGAGTCTCCAGTTAGAAGAATTTTTTCAATAGATTTAATACTTTCGTACCACTCTGCTCCTTGCCATTAAGGATTTGATCAAATATCTTTTTGTCTTCTGGGGTAATGCCTGTGCGGAATTCAATATCCTGGTGAGCCACTTGTTTGGTTGCCATATGCCAGCTTGGAAATGATTTTTCTTTGATCGAGCCATACGAAACCATCATCACTCTTTCATGCCGATGGTCTTGTTTGATTTTGTCATATAAGGTTACTATTTCCTTAGAATCGCCTTCCAGGTATTGAATAAACTTATCTTTTGAATACAACAGTACGCCTGTGGCATCCATAGAAGGATTGTTTTTCTTGCAGGAAGTAAGAATTTTTTCGATTTCTTGAGAAGTACAAGTAGCTTTTCTTGTACTCACATACACTAACTGTGATAACATGCAATTAAAATTGGTTAATTAATGAGAATGAATTAATTAGGGTAAAAACATTACTGGATGCATGTAGCTGTAAGTAGAATGCTACCGGCAATGGTAATGGCAATATGCTAGATTGAGGCTATTTACTAGATGTATTCTTTGTAAAATTCCTACATACGTGAGCTTAAAACCACCTTCATCGTAATACTAGCTATAGGTAATGTAAGGCATAGCCAGTCTGCTACAACCCAAGGAATGGAGGTAGGATGTGGTCAAGTAACTTCAAAGAGTTTATTCTGCTTCTTTTTTAATGTTCACGCACAGAAAATTTTTCTGTGCGTGAAAGGTCCTCGTAAAAAAATTTAAAGGTATTTCTTTTTCATAATATAGTCCCGGCTCATGGCAAGACTTTCAAAAGGTTCTCGACTTGTTTGATCTTGCTCCACAAACCAGTGTTTTAACCCGGCCGTGGTACGTTCTGCAAAAATCCGGTCGAAGTTGATGATGCCATGGCCTACTTCGGCAAACTGTTCTGATCCGCGTTCCATATCTTTTACATGCCATAAGGGAAAACGGCCAGGGTATTTCTTAAAATACGCCACTGGATCTACCCCTGCTTTAGTAATCCAAAAAAGATCTGCTTCCATAATCAGGTGTTCCTTATCCGTTTGTTGAAGAATCATATCATAGGGAACTACCCCATCAATAGGTGGAAATTCAAAGTTATGCCCATGATAGCCAAATTGGATGTTGACTTTCCGGCAGGCCTCACCAGATTTGTTGAGCATATCAATTAGCTCTTTGTACATATCCAGGCTGGTACGTTCTTCTTTAAATAGCCAGGCACAGATCATGTAGGGGATATTCATCATCGCTGCATCTTCCACCGCTTTATCCCATCCATACATCAAACTGCCTTTTGCCTTATCAATGCGGCCTGTTTCATAATGAGCACTAATAATTTTTAAGCCCAGGTCACTGCAAATTCTGCCAAATTCTTTCGGCGTTTTCCCCCAATAAGTACCGTCATAGCCAAAAAGTTCTATTTCATTATAGCCTAGCTTAGCAAGTTTAGCTAATGAGCCGGTTAAATCTTTTTTTAGGTATTCGCGTATGGTCCATAGTTGTGCACCTAGTGCCCTGTTTTGTGGTGTTGCCGACATAGTAGAAGCTAAATGAATCGTAGAGGCTGACATGATAAGTGATTTAACAAAGGTTCTTCTTTGCATAGGATTTTGTTTATAGTAACCTACATTTTTTTTAGCTTGTTTCCTATAATTTTTTGGTGGAATACTCAGGTTGCTGAACGAAAACGAAGGCCTCTATCTTTAACTTAAGTAGGGCAAAAACAGGTAAATTTCTGAGGAAACCAGGTAGCCAAGATTTCCTCATTTATCGTAAGTAGATCAACAAACGACCATACTAATGAAAATTGCTACCTATAATGTAAATGGAATCAGTGCACGCTTGCCAGTACTGATTCGCTGGCTGGAGCAAGCAAAGCCAGATGCCGTATGCCTGCAAGAATTAAAAGCTCCTCAGGAAAAATTTCCCCAAGAAGCCATTCGCGAAGTTGGCTATGAAGCCATCTGGCATGGTCAAAAAAGCTGGAATGGCGTGGCTATCCTGACACCTACTACGCCTGCACAAGAAATCAGGCGCGGACTACCCGGAGATCCTGATGACTCACAAAGCCGGTATATCGAAGCCAACGTGAATGGGATAGTAATTGGGGGCCTCTACTTGCCAAATGGGAATCCTGCTCCTGGACCTAAGTTCGACTATAAATTACGCTGGTTTGAACGGTTGAAAACCCATGCTGCTGAGCTGGTCCAACAAAATATACCTGCGGTACTAGCTGGAGACTTTAATGTTATTCCTACAGAACTAGATGCATATAAACCAGAACGATGGCTGGAAGATGCCTTGTACCGGCCAGAAACTCGCCAGGCATATCAGGAATTGCTAGCTCAAGGCTGGACAGATGCCCTGCGCAAACTTCATCCGCAGCAACCCATGTACACCTTCTGGGATTATTTCCGCAATGCTTATGGCCGCAATGCTGGATTACGGATAGATCACTTATTGGTAAGTCCTGCACTTGCCGGGCGCCTCAGCGAAGCAGCCGTAGACCATCATGTACGTGGCTGGGAAAAATCAAGTGATCACGCCCCAACTTGGATACGCTTAGCAGCTAGCTAATTCCTTTGCCTCAGTGAAGATTTATTTGATGCTTCCAAAGCTAAAGTTCCTATACTTACCTATATTCATGCCCATGCCTACATCTGCTAAGGATGAAGTAGGCATAACCCCAGTAATTAAACACCTAAACAAGCAATGAGTATGGCAAACAACGGAATTACTGACCAAGAACTAGCAGCCCAGCTTAGAAAACCCACTGGTGAATTAGGGAAGCTGGTAGCAGATAAAATGAGTCAGAATAATGCATTTCTGTACAAACAAGCTTTTCAGCTGATGAATATACAACCAACTGACCGGGTGCTAGAGATAGGATTTGGCCATGGGCACTTCCTTGCACAAACGGTTGAGTTAGCCTCTAATGGATGGGTAGCTGGGGTAGATTTCTCTGAAGATATGGTTCTTGCTGCCAGCAACAGGTATGCTACGTTGATTGAAGCCAGAAAACTAGCGGTTGTTCAGGGGGACATTAAAGCCATTCCGTATCCGGAGAATACCTTCACCAACGTTTTTGCCCTAAATACAATTTATTTTGTTGATGAACCTCTAGTTGCCTTACAGGAAATTTACCGGGTTCTCCGGACAGGCGGGATGGCTTGTATCGGAATACGGACAGCTAGCACCATGAAAAAACATGCGTTTACCCAATACGGATTTACCTGTTATGAACTCCCTCAGGTAGAAGAACTTTTTCTGCTAGCAGGCTTCAAAGCTATTCAACACCAACATCAACCGGATGAAGTTTCCCCAGAGTTTGATGCCTTAACGGTAATCGGATTCAAATAACCAGCTTGCTTTCCTTTAGTATATTTCTCTATATTGGCCTTTACTAGATTTTTAACCAATTCTTTTTCTAATCCTCTGGTGTTCCGCATGAAAAAAACAATTATCCTTCTGTTGCTGGCTATTTCCTGCCTGGCAAATGCACAAACTAAATCCGGTAAAAAATCCCCTCCGTTAAAAGAAGCATCTGCTGAAAGTGCAGGTATGTCGAAAGAGCGGCTCGCCCGCATCGACAGCATGTGCCAGCAGGTAGTTTCCTCAGGAAAGCTTCCTGGGGTAGTTGCGCTGGTTGCCCGCAATGGAAAAATTGTGTACCACAAAGCTTTTGGTATGGCCGATAATGAAAGCAACCGGCAGCTTAAGAAAGATGATATATTCCGGATTGCTTCACAAACAAAAGCCATTACTTCTACGGCAGTTATGATGCTCTGGGAGCAAGGTAAATTCCGGCTGGACGACCCTATTTCCAAATATATTCCTGAGTTTAAAAATCCGCAAGTGCTCAAAACCTTCCGCTATCAGGATACTTCCTATACAACTACACCAGCTACAGGAGAAATCACGATCCGCCAACTGCTTACTCATACTTCCGGTATCGGGTATGGCGAAATTGATGGAGACGAACGCTTTAAAATGATCTATAAAAAAGCTGGTATTACCGATCTTTTTACTACTGAAAATATAAGTATTGAAGAAAGTGTGAAGAAACTGGCAAAACTACCCTTGCACCACAATCCTGGGGAGGAATATACCTACAGTGAAGGCCTGGATGTATTAGGGTATTTAATAGAGATTGTGTCCGGGGAGCCTTTTGATGTGTATCTGCGAAAGCATTTATTTGAACCTTTAGGGATGAATGATACCTGGTTTTACCTGCCTCAGGATAAAGCAAACCGGCTGGTTCCTATACAAAAAGCGGAGGGAAGTAAATGGACAGCCTATCCTACCACCTTTTACGATCCTCAATATCCTGTGAAAGGAGCTAAGCGGTTTTTTTCGGGTGGTGCCGGGCTAAGCAGTACCGCAAAAGACTATGCCACTTTTTTACAAATGTACCTGAACGAAGGTGAGTTAAATGGCGTGCGTATTTTAAGCCGCACAACCATACAATCCATGATGGGTAACCAAACAGGCAGTTTGTATGGGGGAGACAATGCCTATTACGGATTAGCTTTTGGCATAGTATCCGAGAGGGGAGAGGCCTCAGGCGGACAAGGAAGTGCCGGTACATTCTCCTGGGGAGGCTATTTCAACACACAATATTTTGCTGACCCACAAGAAAAGATCATTGGCATTATATTAAAACAAACACAAGGCCCTGTAGACGACCCAACCGGCTGGATGTTCCGCCAGCTGGTGGAACAAGCCGTAGATGATTAACCTACGTTTATAGATAGATTCCAATTTAGCTAAATCGTACAGTTTATTTTTTGACTAGGTAATAAGTAAAAGAGTAAACAACTGGTTATTAAGCGGGAATGGTCAGGAAGAATTTCTCTACTGGCCATTCCCGTTTTTATAAGGACTTATTAATATTAGATAATGCCAAACTCACAAGCTGTCGTCCTTTGTACCGTTGAATTGCACATTTTATAAACAATGTTCCTGTATCTGAGTTATAGGTTATAGAATTTCTACTACGTAATTATGGCATTGGATAAAATTTCTAAGACTACTACCGATAAACCACTTATTGTACTGGCCGGCGCAACCGGTGAACTTGGCAGCCGCATAGCCAGCTCACTTTTGGAACGTGGAGCCCAGGTGCGGGCTCTAGTGCGCATAGGAAGTACCAGTGATAAAGTTAGAGATTTAAAGAAGTTGGGAGCATCCGTTGAGGAGGTAGATTTTAATAATGCTGCTGCCATGGCAAACGCCTGTAAAGGCGCTGCTTGTGTTGTTTCTGCTTTGTCGGGTTTACGGGAAGTAATTGTAGATGCACAAACCTCTTTGCTTAATGCTGCTGTAGAAGCGGGCGTTCCCCGTTTTATTCCTTCTGACTTTGCCATAGATTTTACCAAAGTACCACAGGGAACCAACCGGAATCTTGACCTTCGCCGGGAGTTTCAACAGCGGCTGGACAAAGCACCCATTGCTGCGACTTCCGTGCTGAATGGAATGTTTACTGACTTGCTTACCGGACAGGCACCGGTAATTCTTTCTCCGGTCAAAAGGGTAGTTTATTGGGAAAATGCAGACCAACCGCTAGACTTTACTACAATTGACGATACAGCTGCTTTTACTGCCGCTGCCGCCCTTGATCCTTCCACGCCGCGTTATCTCCGCATTGCCGGGGATGTAATCAGTGCCAGAGGGCTAACTAAAGTGGCAAGCGAAGCAAATAATAAGAAATTTAAACTGTTTAAAGCAGGCAGTTTGAAAGGATTCGGCAGACTAATAAACGTTACCCGGACACTATTCCCCATGAAAAAAGAAATATTTCCACCCTGGCAAGGTATGCAGTACTTGCGTAATATGTTTAGTGGCCTAGCTAAACTAGAGCCACTGGATAACGAGCGGTACCCGGATATTCAATGGACATCCGTACAAGAAGTATTAGCAGACCGCTAAATGATCTGCAGAAATTTAGAATAGTTTACCTAGTATTCTTTGTGCTAAGCTTAGAGCAGTAGTTAGGACACTGTTATGGGCCATTTAAAGGTTGATTGCAAAGAAATTCTCTTGCCAGTGGCCTGAGACTCCCGGGCAGCCTCAATAATTTCTAGTACATGAAGCGAATGTTCCGCCTGGATGAATGGCTCTTTTCCCGTAGCCATACATTCGGCAATAACAGAAGCCCCTTCTTGCCAGACATACGTTTTAGCGTCGGTGACATACCTTACCGTTTGTTCATTTTCTTTTGTTGCCATATCTACGCCAAACGGTGCCCAATCGTAGCCAATCAGGTGCATATTTCCGCCTGTACCTATAATAGAAATGGTCGGCTTTTCTTGTCCTTTGCCTTCGTGTCCATAGGGGTCAAAGTAATTAAACCCACTTTGTACATGCGAAAGTACCCCACTCATGTGCTCCATCAGAATCATGGCATTATCTTCGGCTTCTACCTTAACAGGATTCGGGCGGTTTTCTACCTTACGGGTAGGAGTGATTACATTGAGCATCGCTACAACCGACTTTACCGGCCCCAACAGGCCAGTAATAGATGCCAGATTATAAACAGCCAGATCGGGCATACTACCGCCATTTTTCTCATAAAAGAAGGCAGACCATTCCGGACCCAGGTGCCCATAATGCCCATGCGCTGCAGCAATTTTTCCTAACTTTCCTTCTTGAATGGCTTTAGCCATAAACGCAAACTGCGGACTATTTACTACAGCTGGTGCGCCCCATATACGTATGCCTTTTTGAGAGGCTAGTTTCAGCAGTGCTTTTCCTTCCGTATAGGTATTGGCCAGGGGCTTTTCACTCCATACATGTTTACCAGCTTCCAGAGCTATTTTATTTAAACGGCCATGTTCCTGCATATCGGTTAGGTTAACAAGCAAATCGAAAGGAGCGCCTGCCAGCATTTTTTCAATTGAGGGATAATGATTGGAAATGCTGTACTTCTGGGCAGCTTTTATGGCTCTCTCGGGTATCCTATCGCAGGTGCTGACCAGCTCCACAAACGCTGATTTAGAGAGGTGTGGCAGATACATATTAGAAACACTTCCGCATCCGATAACGCCGACACGTATTTTCTTGTCAGCCGTAGGTGAAATAGTTGCCTGCAAAGTGGCAGGAGTTATAGCTGTAGCAACTCCCAGCATACTTGCCTGGAGTAAAAAATCTTTCCTGGAGATATACTTTTGTGCTTTCATGGGTAAGGCATAAATGGTAAGTAATAGTCAGGGTGATAGGATAACTACAAGTGCGGCTTTTCACTGTCTAAAAAAGATGAATTCATTGACCAGCAAGTACAAGTATCCTGTTTCAAGGGAGAGTAAAGAATAATAATTGTAAGCTACAAAAAGATAGCATAAAAAATCCTGATTGCCATACGTTAAGAATAATCTACCTGCTACAGCTTTAAACTTGGTGTGCGATGTCTGTTAGCTAAACCCAGGAGTCGTATTGTGCGTATGGCTAATAGCCATAGCTGACATTGCTTTATGGTAGATTTACTTAAACATACCTACTATTATGGTTCAACCGGACCACTTTTATATTGTAGCTATCGGCCAATCTGCAGGTGGTTTGCCAGCTTTAAAAGAGTTGTTGGAATCTTTGTCGGATGCTGATCATGCTTCCTTCGTACTAATTGCCCATTTACCTGTTGGCAGCAATAGCCGCTTGGATGTGTTGCTGCAATCCTCAACAAGTTTACACGTACAATGGATTACGCAGGGAGACAGCCCACAAGCCAATTGCCTGCACCTGTTACCGCCGGGTTACGAAGTTACCCTGGAAGGCGGTAAATTTTACTTGCATCTTAGAGAGCAGGATGACAGAATCAACCGTTCAATTGATCATTTTTTTATTTCATTAGCCAGGGATGTAAAGCACCGGGCTATTGGTATTATTCTTTCGGGCACCGGATCAGATGGCTTACAAGGTGTAAAAGAAATAGAAAACCAGGGGGGCATTGTATTGGTGCAACATCCAATAACTGCTCAATTTAAAGGTATGCCAGCAGAAGTAGTTTCAAAGGATCATCCAGATTTTGTGGCTTCTCCAGAGGGGATCGGCAAAGCCCTCAGCTGCCATCTGCAAATTCCTCCCTATAGGCCGGCAGAAGGAAAATAACTTTGCTTTCTTTAATTAGTCTTCTTTCATCGTGCAGTGGCAGAGAATATAGTTCGTACAGCTTTATAGCTGAGGTCACTATAAAAACTGCTTCTATGTTAATTTCTTGCAATTTCTGTATAAAGCTTAAAACCTATAGTTCGCCTTTACTTTCTTCACATAAGTAATTAATTTGTAACTATTGATTCCCACACATAAACTTGCTGTTTAGCATGCATGGTATATATAGTATCCATGGTATGGGTAGGCTATCAAAATTTTTGTAAATTCTGTCACACTTTTGAAAATTCAGGTCTACTAATAAAGTTGTAGCCGTATCTGCCTGCTCAACCGCTGAGTTGGGTAGTAGAATGTATGGGAATAAGTGCTTGTTAGAGGAAAGAGATACAATAACATTACCTGAATAAAGTATGAAACTCTTTAACTATAGAATTTATGATACCTTTTTCAAGTAAATATAATGAAGCCGAGGACCTGGTACTCTTGCAACAAGCAAAAGCAGGCTCCAGAATAGCATTAGAAAAACTGGTTAACAATCATCAGCGATTTATTTACAATGTTGCCTTAAAATTTATTCGTGATGCGGATGAGGCTGCCGACCTTACACAGGAAGTGCTGATTATAATGGTAACCAAGCTTACACAGTTTAAGGGCAATAGTAGTTTTCGCACCTGGTTATACCGCATTGTAGCTAACCATTTTATTAAAAGTAAAAAGCGAAAATCGGAAGTGCAGATAGATTCTTTTGAAAGATATGGTGAGTTTTTAGAAACTACTTATACCAATGAAGATATGTCGGCTGAAGAACATACCTATTACAATGACGTAATTATAGATACCCGCAACCGCTGTATGAGTGGTATGCTCTTATGCCTAAATAAAGAGCAGCGGATGGTATTTATTTTAGGGGCAATATTCAAAATAAAATCAGCCTCCGCAGCTAGAATTTTAAATACAACAGCAGAGAATTTCCGGCAGCTGTTATCCAGGGCAAAAGCCGATTTGTTCCAGTTTATGGATAATAAGTGTGGGCTAATTAATCCTGCGAATCCCTGCCGTTGTTCTAAAAAAACAAAAGGTTTAATTCAGGACGGCCTGGTGGATATTCGGGAGAAAAAGTTTACTTCCCAAACCATTGCTCAAGTTCAGATTGCTGCTCCACAAGCCAACCATCAATTAGATCAGCTGATGGAAGGAAAATACCTGCATTTTTTTCTGGATCAACCCTATGAGCAATCCGATGAACGCTCTACGCTGGTAAATTCCATTCTATTCGACAAAGAGATTAAAGATATATTCAGGCTCAATTAACCAGGATGCCTGCTTGTAGGATGAAATTCTTCGGTATACCTTGGTAACTATAATTAATCTGGCGTATGTATACACTTCTTATCCAACATTTGTCTAAACACATCTCGTTAACCAATGAAGAAATTATTCTGCTTACAGCTGCTTTTAAGCCAAGGCGGTTAAAGAAGAAAGAGTTTTTGCTTCATCAAGGAGAAGTAAGCCGGCAGGAAACTTTCGTTACACAAGGCTGTTTGCGGGCATTTTCTGTAAATGATAAAGGGGAAGAACACATTGCCCAATTTGCCGTGGAAGATTGGTGGGTAGGAGATATGTATAGTTTCCTGACCGGTGCACCCTCCAGATTATATATTGAAGCCCTGGAAGATTGCCAGTTACTGCAAATTGATAGACCTGGCCTGGAAGATTTGTATTTAAGAGTTCCTAAAATGGAGCGGTTTTTTAGAATTATCATTCAGAATGCATTCATTGCCTCTCAGAACCGGGTACTCTCGGCTATGAGCCAAACGGCTGATGAACGTTACCTGGCTTTCATCCGGAAATATCCCAACATCGAACAACGGGTACCCTTGTACCAGATTGCTGCTTATCTAGGTATAACCCCAGAATTTTTAAGCCGCATCAGAAAAAAATTTCAAGGAAAGTGATTTCTTAAACTAGGTCAATTTTTTTGAGCTACGGCCAGTGCAACTTTGCTTCATCAAACAACACAACGAAGCCATGACACTCGCCATCGTTTATCATAGCAATTATGGGCATACCAGGCTTGTAGCCGAAGCCATCTTACTTGGAACCCAGCAAATATCCACGGATACACGGCTGCTATCTACCTGTGAGGCTATCGCCCAGATCGAACAACTGCACCAGGCAGACGGGATAATTTTTGGTTCTCCCACGTATTTTGGCTCCGTATCGGCCGAATTCAAGAAGTTTATGGAGTTTACCGGAAGTTTCTGGTACCGGCAATTATGGAAAGATAAGATTGCAGCAGGATTTACAAATTCTTCTACGACCAATGGAGATAAGCTTCATACACTCATTCAACTCTCTTTATTTGCAGCCCAGCATAGTATGATCTGGGTAAGTACCGGAATACTTCCTGTGTTTACAGAAGGTATTCAGCAGGCAGAACCCAACGGAATGGCGAGCTACCTAGGCTTCATGACACAATCAGACAATTCCCTGAAAACACTTACGCCACCGGCAGATTTAACAACGGCTTTTCTATTTGGAAAGCGGGTGGCTCAGTATACACAACAATTTGTACAAACTAAGTCTTTGTCTATACAATCCCATTAATTATTCACCTCAAACAACTTACAACAATGACACACGCAGAAATCCAACAAGCTCTCCACGACCTGAATGGTCTGGTACTAGACGGCAAACTACTGGACGCTTTTCAGAAGTATTATCACGAAGATATTGTCATGCAAGAAAATGAAAATGCCCCTACCATTGGTAAAGAAGCCAATTTACAACGGGAAATAGAATTTTTAGGCAACGTTACAGAATTCCGTGGGGCTCATCCCCTAAAAGTTACGGTGGCAGACAATTATTCTATGGTAGAATGGCACTATGACTATACACACAAACATTGGGGTGTCCGCAACTATACCCAGGTCTCCGTACAGGAATGGAAAGATGGCAAAATTATTAAAGAGAAGTTCTATTACAATAATTAAATCTGGTCAGGCGCCTAACAGAAAATATGAGCCTGCTTCCTAAACGTAACTCTATCTACTCAATTAAAATTAATTACTCTCATGACTTACAACATTTTAGCTGCCCACAACGATTACACTGGGCTCATTCTTCGATTAACCTTAGGAGGTGTTATCCTGCCGCACGGCGCACAAAAATTACTTGGCTGGTTTGGTGGATATGGTTTTGCCGGTACTATGCAATTTTTTACTGAGGTAATACACCTGCCCTGGATTATCGGTTTTGGCGTGATTCTCTTAGAAACACTAGGCGCATTACTACTAATTGCCGGATTCGGTAGCCGCATTCTGGCTGCACTGATGGCTGTATTAATGGTAGGCATTGTGTTTAGTGTACATTGGGAAAATGGATTTTTTATGAATTGGTTTGGCAATCTGAAAGGTGAAGGCATTGAATATTTTCTGCTAGCTATAGGTCTGGCACTAGGTATAGTAGTAAACGGAGCCGGAGCCTATTCCATTGACAGGATGCTCTTTAAATCAAAAGAACAGGCACAAATTTTTGCATAATTACAGGCTACAACAGCTGTGTACCAGGTATGATCTATAAGCAGTATGCAGTTCACCTGAAAATTATGTAACGAAAAGTCCCTAATATGTAAAGCAGGAGTCCATAAGGTCATCTACCTTTGACACAAAACAATAAAATAAATGTATCATGATCACTCAAACGAAGTCGATTGAAGTTACTGATAGTACCTTTGATCTGGAAGTATTGCAATCTCAACAACCTGTACTCGTAGATTTTGGTGCCGATTGGTGCCCGCCTTGTAAAGCTATTAGTCCTTTAGTAGATACACTGGCAGAAGAATATGCAGGAAAAGCTAAAATTGCAAAAGTAGATGTGGATACCAATCCGGCTATTACGGCTAAGTATGGTGTGCGAAACCTGCCTACGCTGCTATTTTTTAAAGATGGCAAACCGGTAGATAAAATTGTAGGAGCGGTGCCTAAACGTGCTATGGCAGAGAAGCTGAATCTGTATTTATAAATTTTATCTGCACAAATATATAGAAGCTTGGTAAAATAGTAGAAAAAAGAAGCTGAACACTTGTCACACTTTTTCAAAATGCGGTCTAATGGGTAAATAATATAAACACGAAAACTATGAAAACTACCATTGACCGCACAATTGAGAAACTGTTTTTAGGAAGTGCCATTGTATGCTTTTTTACACTTTTCTCTGCAAGTGAAACAGCGTATGCGCAGAAACAAGCATCTTTTCAAACAATAGATAGCACACCGGCTGAACCTGGCATTTTCCAGGCCAACATTTTTCCTTCGGCAGACCGGCTTGTTCTTAAAATTGTGTTTATAAATCCGGCAAAGGAGGCCGTTCGCTTACAAGTCCGCAATTCGGATAGGGAACTTGTGTATGAACGAATTATTTCCGAGACCGGACAATATAACAGCAAGTTCAATGTGTCGGAGTTGCCGGATGGAAAGTATGTTTTTGAAGTGAAAACAGCAAAAAAACGTTTTTCTCAACCTTTTGAGATCAGCACACAAACTGCCCGCTTAACCTACGTGCCCTGAGTAAAACAGAAAGCTCTCCTGGATTTTTCCAGAAGAGCTTTCTTGCACCATGCAGGTAAAGGGGTAAGTCAACTTTGTTAAATGAAAACAATATATATGAAAATAGCTATTATTGGTACTGGACGTATGGGCAAAGCATTGCTCAAAACATTCTATAAAGTATATCCAAACGAAATTTTATTCGCAGGCCGGGATGTAACGCATACCCAACAGGTAATTAATGAGCTTGCATTAGACCTGCGGGCGGTGCCCTTAGAGGAAGCGTTGGAAGCAGAGGTAATTATACCCACTTTATGGTTTGCCGATTTACAACCCTGGGTGCAGGAGAAAGCCTTACCTTTACAAGGAAAAATTCTGATAGATATTACCAATCCATTCAATGAAACTTATGATGATTTTACAATTCCCTATGATACCTCTTCTGCTGAAATTATACAGCAGCTTATTCCACATACGCATGTGGTAGCGGCCTTTAAAAATACCTACTGGGTAGTGTTTGATAATCCAGTTTTGCAAGGGATAAAAAGTGATGTATATGTTACAGCCAATGACGAAGACATACGCAGGAAAGTGATGAGGCTGCTGGAGCCTTTGCCATTCCGTATTCTGGATGCAGGAACATTAAAAAACAACCGCACTATTGAACGCATGACCCTGCTTTCCAGAGAACTCTCTTTAAAAGCTGGAAATTATCCTCGGATTGCTTTTAACTTATGGGGCTTAGAGCATTCTTTCATCAGCGAATAAAGTAAAACCTGGTTTATGTTTATCAACAAAGTTGTCTTACTTTAGACCTTCTATCATGATTCACCTACTACTCTTTTTCCTGATCCTTCAACATACTATAACAGGTATGCTGGGGCTCATTAACGAATCTCCTATCATGCAACAAACTATTCACCTAAACAAGACAAAATCTTCTGAGCAGCTTGTTAGAGAATTTCTACTGACTGTACGTTCAGGAAAAAATCCGGAAAAAGCCAATGAATACATGGCTGAAAAGGTGCTTGCTCACCAGATGAATGCTGAAAATCCACAGACGGTAGAAAGAACACCACAGAATTATGCAGCCCATGTACAAGAGTTTTTACAGATGTATGGTCAGTTTGAGTTTGAAATTACAGAGATTATAGCACAGGATGCTAAGGTATATGCCAGGTGGAGGCAAACCGGAAAGCATTTGACAGAAATAGATGGATATGCGCCTACCGGTTTGCCCTTAATTGAAGTAGCCAGTGCCGTGTATCGGCTTGAAAATGGCAAGATCGTAGAATACTGGATACAACTTGACCGGGCAGGTTTTGATAAGCAATTGCAAAAGCAAGCGGCAAAAAGGTAAGTAATTATTCAAAATGATTCTTTAAAGAGTCTTACCTAAGTTTAGAATGGAAATAACGGTTCAACTAGTAAATGCATTTGTCGATGGAAATATTGGCGGCAATCCGGCTGGTGTGGTATTACAGGCAGATACCTTTTCTACGGAAGAAAAGCAAAAAATAGCTTCTATGCTTGGCTATTCAGAAACAGCTTTTGTTTCCGAATCGGCTGTAGCCGATTTCAAACTGGAGTTTTTTACACCTACCCAACAAATTCCGCATTGCGGGCATGCCACTATTGCTACTTTTTCCTATTTGCATCAATTAGGCAAGATCCCTTCTTCCCACACATCCAAAGAGACAATAGACGGCGTAAGAGCAATAGCCATGCGGGGTGAACTGGCATTTATGGAGCAAAAACCGCCTATTTATAAAAAGGTAGACGAATGGGAGGATCAAATTCTAGAATCCCTGCAACTAACCAAAGATCAGCTGATCGAAGGGGCTGCCCCGCTAGTAGTAAATACGGGAAATTCTTTTCTGCTGATCCCTATAAAAACCCAAGAAATTTTACGTGAAATAAAACCTCAATTTGAGAAAATTGAGAAATTGAGCCAGCGTTTAGGAAATTTAATAGGCTTTTATCCTTTCAGTATACAAACAAATCAAGCACAGAGAGATGCCACGGCCAGAATGTTTGCTCCGCTATATGGCATACTGGAGGAATCTGCTACTGGTATGTCAGCCGGGCAACTGGCCTGCTATCTGCATGATGTTTTAAATATCCGCAAAAGTACCTATTTTTTAGAACAAGGTTATCTGATGGACCCACCTTCTCCGAGTCTTATACAAGTAGACATTGAAACAAGCAAAGGCTCCATTTCTACACTGATGGCTGGAGGCAAGGGTATGGTTATGCAGCAGAAAACGGTAGCATGGTAACATGTTGACATCGGTCTGTTCTGTAAAACAAAGGCTACTTTTCTAGGTAGCCCAATTATAACATTGTATGCCGATCTGATTAACAATGAAATACGCTAATTCGGGAAAGTAGATGATGAATGCAATAGTATTAAATAGGTTTGGCGGAACAGAAAACTTCTCATGCCAGCAAGTCGACAAACCGGTCAATACAGAGGATAATGTGTTGGTAAAAATCAAGGCAACCGCTTTCAATCCCATTGATTGCCAGATGCGCAGAGGAGCTACCGAAAGTAAATTACTGAAATCATCTATTTTGGGAAGAGAACTGTCTGGTATTATAGAAGAGGTAGGAAGCCATGTAAAGCAGCTGAAAATAGGAGATGAAGTTGTGGCGTATGTGGGAAGCTTGGGGTCTAATGGAACCTATACAGAATACATCCACATACCAGGCGAACTCGTCGCCCTTAAACCCCAGACCATCAGTTTTGAAGAAGCGGCAGCCCTTCCTATGGTTGGACTTACCGCTTTACAATGTTTTGAACGGTTGCCTTTAACGAAAAACGAGACTGTTTTTATAGCCGGTGGAGCAGGTGGCGTAGGCACTATGTTTATTAAACTATGTTTAGCGCATGGCATTGATCATCTAGTAACGACAGCCGGCAATACCGAGAGCTGGGAACAAGTACTGAAACTAGGAGTGAAGGCCGAAAATATACTCGATTATAAAGATCCTACCCTGGTAGAACACCTATTTCAAAAAAATAATCAGCACCCTTTTACATGTTGTATTGATCTGGTTGGTGGACATTTATCAGAGGTATGTAGCGAAATTTTCGCTGTGAATGGGTATTATGCGGATGTTACCTACCTGGCGACTGATAAAGCAAGAGAGGTGCTTTTCGATAAAGGTGCAACAATCGTAAATATTTCTAATTATGCTTACTCACTTAGCGGTAAACTCTCTGATTTGGTGCATTATGGAAAAAAGTTAACTTACCTGATGCAGTTGCTAGCAAATGGTACTCTTACACCACCGCCCATTCAGATTGTTGGTGATTTATCTCTGCAAACAGTTATAGAAGCGCACAGGATGCTTGATGCAAACCTGACAAAAGGAAAAAAACTGGTCATGACTATAGCATAGTCTCCATGGAAGTTTGCCACTATTCCCAGGGCTAGTCTTAGTATTTGTAATCTAGCTCTGTCAGTACGCGTAAACTCTGTACTAACAATCATTTTTTAGATTGTAGAACATACTTTCGGGTATTGTGGAAGGTGCCTTTTACAGAGCAGATGATTTCAGTTACTCAAGTAGATACACTATATGCGTAGTTATACCTGATAATGTGCCTTCAATAGACCAATAAACTCATTTGGATGATGTGACCAGGATAAGTGACCGCTAGCCGGTATAAAATCTATTTTTGCAGAAGGGTACCTTTGCCTGACGTATCGTTTACTATCTCCATAAACATCCTCTGCTCCATAAACAATACTTACCGGAAATGGCGGATTTGGCTGTTGCCGGAGTAAGGGGGACTGCAAAATTGCTTTGGTGGTATGGTTGATAGCAGGAGCTTTTACGCAAGCTAATTCAAAGGGTATGGGTTTGTTTACTGAGAATCCTTTATTAAATCCATCGATCAGGTATTTATATAAATTTTCATATCCCTTATCGCCTCCTAACCCTCCAAGAAATGCTTGGATAACCATGGCAGCTTTTTCGACGCCATTGCTCCTATTGGCTATGTAGGAGGCTATCTCGGCTTGCGTTTCTGCCCATTGTAACCCAGTTCCAGATCCAGGGCTGCATAAAAATAAACTTAGTAGTTTATGCGGATTTTTTTCAGCGTACACTTGAGCATATAGCCCTCCCCAGGAATGGCCTAATAAATGAAAGGTGTCTACGTGGAAATGTGCAGCAAGGGCATCAATATCTGATACATACTTTTCCATAGAAAAGTCCTCGCTACGCATAGGAGATTTTAGTGTTCCTCGCTGATGAAAACTAATAATTTGATAATATTCTGCTAAATATTCTTCAATAAAAGTAAGCCCATCTGGTAAACCTGGTCCTCCATGCAGAAAAATAATGCTTTCTGCATCCAGCTTCGGATATAGCGTAGTAAAAAGATCCGTATCTGTATTGGTAATAAGTAGGGTTTCTCTGTCTATTTCCATTAACTTTTTTAATACTTCTTATCCTTGGTTATTGCTAGCAGTATCTACTGTTTTATACGTAAAATGCCGGAGCCAGTGGTAGCCTATATTTTCTGCACCTATAAAAACTGGCAATGAACAAAGGTTAATGAAAATAAATCACTAAACAGGTCTATCATCTACTACCTTTACATAAAGAACTTTTTATAATATTTCAAGAAGCGCAGTAAGCTCAAAAGTATATCCCTATTCAGTATAGGCTTATAAATGCTAGCTATAGCAAAGACAATGTTAGTAGCTCTACTATATTTTATCTCTATTTCCTTTGTTATCAGATATAATTTTGCCTACGTGAGCTGTATATTTACCTCAAATAAAATAGGGCATTTCTGGGAGTATCTTAATTATAAGAAGCGTTCAACTAATTCTCAAACAGAACGAAGAATGGTGTTATTCCAGGATGCTTTTGAATAAGTGTTTCATAAAAATAAATTTTCTTCAGCTCAAATAGAATATCTTATAACTCTACAAAATTCTATTTCGTAAGCTCAATCAAAGGAGGAATTTAGGTTTCTGCAACTATACATCTAACCATTTTTTGCAGTTCCCAAGCAAATTTGTACACTACCCTGTCATTTGCTTTACGAGCAAGCCATCTATTAACAAATACGAGGATATTTAAAATCTATTATGAAAACAGATATGCCATTTAGACATATGTCTTTATACGTTTTGCTTTTACTACTCATTAGTTTTTATATGAGTAGTTGTACCACAGCAGAGCTTGGGTCTGCCGGCCGAAGAAAAACTGCCGGTAAAACATTTGTCATTGTAGGAGCTTCCAGCGGATTCGGACGTGGCGTTGCTGAAAAATTAGGTACCTACAAAGCGAATGTTGTGCTGGCTGCCCGCAGAACAGACTTACTGGAAGAGGTAGCAGGGAAAGTTAGAGCTGGAGGGGGCAATGCATTAGTGGTTACCATGGATATTAGTAAACCAGAAGATGTGCAGCGGCTTGCCAGGGCGGCTGTACAAGAGTTTGGAGATATTGACGTATGGATTAACATGGCTGGCGTGGGAGGCATCGGGCGGTTTTGGGAAATTCCGCTTGAAGACCAGGCTAGAATAGTAGATATTAATCTGAAAGGAGTTATTTATGGAAGTCATGCGGCCATTCAGCAATTCAGAACTCAAGGTTATGGAAAGCTTGTCAATATGGGTTCTATTGAAAGTGTAAATCCGCTGGCTTATCATGCGGCTTATGCAGCTACCAAAGGGGGCATGCTGAATTTTGGACAAGCACTTAATCATGAACTGCGGCTAAACGGACATAAAAAAATCCGCGTAATTACGGTTGAACCTTGGGCGGTAGATACCCCATTTTGGAGGCATGCTGCCAACTATAGCGGAGGTACGCCACGAATGGCGGCCATGGACCCACCCAGAAAAGTAGTAAATGCAACAATTAAAGCTTCTTTGCGGCGTAAAAATGAGCTACCTGTTGGCTGGAAGGCGAAAGGTGCCTGGTTCTCTCACCGGCTGTTTCCGCGTTTTACGGAACGGGTGTCTGCCAACATTATTCATAAATATCAAATAAAAAATGCACCACCTATGCAACCCACTGCTGGTGCGGTACATGAGCCTATGGAATCAGGTAGAGGGGTAGATGATGGGGTACGTCAGCGGATGAAAGAAGAAAGAAAACAGCGTCGCAAGAGTAATTGAAATTGGCATTCAAAAAGATAAACGTACTCTCTGTAAACTACTTAAATAAAGTAAAATTATATAAGCCAACTCCAACGTGCAGCATATAAATAGAAAAGCCTCTATCATAGATAGAGGCTTTTATAAATATACACTTTTGCATTATGAGAAGTTGTAGTGCAATTTTTAATCCAAACGATTAGATTTTTGTGTTAAAAGAAAAATATATTTTATGGTGAAATAATACTCCTCATTATTCCTTTGAAGATTGGGTGAAAAGTGACCAGGTCACTGGCTATTGGCCTGTTATCTGCGAGTTTCTCAACCCTAATTCATAGATACCTCTGTATCCGCTTGCCGGATGTAGTACAAAATTTGCGTTTTTGTAGGGACTGTCTATTTTTTTTATACCTTTGTCAACATTACACGGGGTGCTTAACCAAACGTTAGGCTGAGAACATACCCGGAACCTGATCTGGATAATGCCAGCGTAGGAATTGTAAGGCTATTTGCATGTCTTTCTGGGCTTTTCTGTCCCTCCCTATCTGCTTATCTAATCAGTCGTTTACTAAACTAAACTACCTGATATGAGCAATCTTGAGAAACAAAATTTTCAACTCATTACCCAAAATTTACGCCAATGGCAAGGCCGCAAAGAGTGGTTTTTTAACAGAGACCACACCGACACCTATGAACTATGGTACGAAGGCAGATACAAACGGGCCGAGATCTGGCAAAAGAAAACCATAGCACAACTCCTTAAGAAAGATCCGCGGGTGCGTACCTTGCTTGAGTTTGGCTGTGGTACAACCAGATTTACCAGGTGGTGGCATCAACTAGGTATCGAAGCCAGCGGAGCAGATATTTCACCGTTTATGCTTGGCCAGGGCGTGCACCTGTTTGAGGGTGACTTGGTGCTGGCCGATGCTCACCATATGCCTTTCAAAAACCACACGTTTGATGCATTAGCCTTTATCACGACTTTTGAATATTATAAAGATCCGGTTAAGGTAATCCGGGAAGCCACACGGGTGGCCAAGTATGGTGTTGTATTTGGCATGATGAACCGGAATTCACCCAAAGTAGCCAGACGGCGGGTGCAGCAACTATTCGGAAAAAATCCTTTCTATGTGACCGCCACCTTTTATACGCCTTCCAAACTTACCGCACTCATTGAAGAAGCCTTGCAGGGAAGAAGGTATACACTGGAATGGACGGCTACAGGCTTACCTGAATGGTTTCCGGTGCAGCAGTGGAAGGTGCCCTACGGCGATTTTTTTGGCTTGTACGTAAAATTAACTGATGTGCAATGAGTGCGTTCACCGATAATTCCGGAAAAATAGGCAGCGATTTATTTAAAGAAATGCTGCTTCCTAAATGTGGGGCCACCCGTAGAGAAGTGCTAACCGGACCTAGTTTTGGCGTAGATACCGCTATTATTGAGCTGGGGCAGGGGCTGGCAATGGCCGTTTCCAGTGATCCTCTTTCCCTGATACCCTCCATTGGGATGGAAGCATCGGCCTGGTTATCCGTGCACTTGCTAGCCAACGATATGGCCACTACTGGAATAGCGCCGATGTATGCCCAGTTTGTTTTGAATCTGCCAGCAGCGCTTTCTGCCCAGTCCTTTAAAGAATATTGGGAGTATATACATCTATTTTGTAAAAAGATTGGTGTATCTATTACTGGGGGACATACCGGACAAATAGAAGGGATGCACTCGACTATCTCAGGCGGCGGCACCATGTTTTTAGTCGCTCCTACGCACCGCATCCTTACCTCTAATCGTGCCCAGCCGGGAGATGTATTGGTGGTAACTAAACAAAGTGCACTTACTGCATCGGCTATTCTGGCCATGAGTTTTCCTGGAACGGTTAAAAATAAAGCGGGTACTGAAATTTATCAGAAAGCATGCGAGAGTTTTTATCAGACCTCTTCTCTCTCTGATGCCTTAGCAGCAAGCGAACTGCTAGAGCCAAATAGCCAGTTAAAAGCCATGCACGATGTAACGGAAGGAGGCGTTGTTGGGGCTATCTGCGAAATGGCGATGGCGTCTGGTTGTGGATTCAGGATTGATGATGCTAAACTTCCGGTTGGTGAAGTGCAAAAGCAAATCTGCCGCCTGTTCGACATTGACTACCGCTTTGCTGTAGGTGCCGGTTCCATGATTATGGCGGTTAAAAAAGGATTGGAATCTGAGCTGATCACTCATTTGCAAAGCAAATCTATTCCAGCCTCTGTTGTTGGGGAAATGACGCCAGCAGAAGAAGGTTTTGTGCTAATAAAGAATGGAGAAGCCAGCCAGATACACTTTGATGGAAAAGATCCGTATTGGGAAGCTTTTTTCAAGGCTATGAAAGCAGGTTTATTATGAGCACACTTCCTGTGATTACCGGTGGTCTTTATCTGGTCTTAAATCCGGATATACCCCGGCCTGTACTACTCAACAAACTGGAACAAGCATTGGAAGGAGGAGTAGACATCGTACAACTCTGGAACAACTGGCCAGCATCCTATACGTACCTGGAGAAGATTAAGCTGATTGAATCGGTAAACCCGCTAGTTGCGGCTTATCAGGTACCCTTGCTGATAAACGAGGAATGGCAACTGATCAGAGATGCGCCAATTTCTGGGATTCATTTTGACCGTATACCCCAGAATTATGAACAAATAAAATCTCGGATTGGCAGAAAGTTCCTGGCAGGCATCACCTGTAGCAACGATCTGCAGGTTATTCGCTGGGCGGATGAAAACCAACTGGATTATGTTTCCTTTTGCTCGGTGTTTCCTTCGGCCTCCGTCCAAAGTTGTGAGCTGGTAGACCCGCAGACTATTCATAAAGCCAGAGAAATTACTCGCATGCCCATCTTTCTTTCCGGAGGAATAAAACTGGACACTATACACAAGCTACGGGAATATGATTTTGCTGGAATAGCCCTTATTTCCGGAATAGTAAATGCAGAAAATCCCAAACAAACCACTACTCAGTATAAACAAGCCTTAACCAATCTTACTCGATGAAACTAGCATTTGCCGAAAAATTATGCTGCCCAGTAGACAAGCATACGCTAAATTTAAAAGTGTTCCGCACCGATAGTGAAGATAATCTCCTAGAAGGCGTTTTCTCCTGTCCGCTTTGCCACAGGTATTACCCAGTTGTATATGGTGTTCCCATAATGACCCCAGATGAATACCGGGAAAAAGCCCTGGAAGAACCTATGTTGCTAAAATGGGGAATACAACCTGATGCTGAAAATTCCACGCCTTTCCTATTGAAAGAAAACGAATAGAATTGCAGCAGACCAAAAAGGATGGCTTGCTTTGCCTGCTAAATCAGTCTATTTTTAGCAAAATTGTAAAGCAAGCAAACCTATGCGTAAACTAGTCTTAATGGATCATGATGGAGGCGTGGATGACCTGCTCTCCCAGTTATTACTGCTGACCATGCAGGAAATAGAGTTGCTGGGCATTACGGTTACGCCGGCAGATTGTTTTATTGAGCCCGCACTGGAATCGAGTTATAAGCTTTTACAATTTACAAATAAAGAACATATTCCCTTAGGTAGGGGAGAGTATTATGGCATCAATGCCTTTCCCAGTGAATGGCGGGCAAGACCAGAAGTAATTAATGCCATCCCGATGTTGATTAACCTGCCACAGGCACCTGATCCATATACCTATCCGGCGGCTGTTGATCTGATAGTGGAGAAACTGACTCAAGCTTCCAGTCCGGTGCACATACTATTAACTGGCCCTTGTTCTAACCTGGTGTTTGCCCTGGAAAAAGAACCTCAGCTGAAAAGTAAAATTGCCCAAGTGGTGTGGATGGCTGGTGCTTTTGACGTGCCAGGCAATGTGCAAACGTATCAGCATAATGGAACGGCCGAGTGGAATGCCTTCTGGGACCCTATAAGTTCACAGAAGCTGGTTGCCCTGCAACTGCCCCTGGTCTTTGTGCCCTTAGATGTAACCAACCATGTGCCAGTAACCAAATCATTTCTTTCCAGATTAGCCGCACAGCTATCCTACCCGTTGTCTCATTTAGCCGGACAGATGTGTGCCATGACCATCGATACAATTCCCAGTTACCATTACGTATATTATATGTGGGATATATTAGCTACCAGTTTTCTGCTGATTCCACAGGCATTTACGACTAAAGCTGTTCAGGTAAACGTAAGTACCCGGCCACCTAATGCCGGTCAGACATTTGTAGATGAACAAGGATGGACAGCAACTAGGGTAACAGGTGTAGATATAGCCACTTTTTATGACTTTATTCTTACCCAGTTTAAGAGATAAACTGTACCAATCCTACTTAATAGAGGGTAGGAGTTGGGCTGATAAAAGAGATACTTTGTTTACCTGAGTAAGGAGACGGTACCTTTAAATATCCGGTTTCCATAATTGATCAGGTAATAATAAGTGCCAGTTGGGTAGCCTAGCCCGGTCCACTGAAATTCCCGCTCATGAGCGGAAAACACAGGCTGTCCCCAGCGGTTATACACGTCTATACCTTGAAAAACATTCTTGCAATCATCTGGCGGCAAGTTGGGAATCTGAAAGGAGTCGTTGGCCCCGTCATCGTTGGGGGTAAACACATTGGGGGGAGAAAAACGGCTGAGTACACGTTCGAAACTCTCGGCCGACAACTGCACAGTTACCGTATCGAAACGGTTTGGTGAGCAGCTATTATCTTCCGTAATAAAATGGATAACATACCTGGAACCACTCTCAATAACTTCGCAGGTGGGTGTCCAGGAGAAAGGCTGCGTAAGCTTGCCAGTGCCGGTACTGTTTACAAACTGCATACCTACCTCTTCCAGCAAAAATCCTTCACCCACCGCATAGAGTTTGAGTTGATCATTATCAGAATCAAAGGCACTTACCTCAAAACTAAGTGTCTGTCCTGTCTGGACTGCGACTTCATTGCTGGGTAAACTGGTTGTTACTTCCGGAGAGATAGTAGGTATTGGTGCAATATAAACGCTTAATAGCAGGGTATCCCGCTTGGGAATCGGACAGCTATTGTCACTGGCAATTACTTGAAGTAATAAAGGATTGTCGGGTGTATGGGGTATGCAGGCATTAAAACAGATCTGCGATCGAAGGGTGTCGGTAATTCTATTCGTCCAGCCCTGTTTGTTAGATAATGAAACACTTTCTGCTGAGAAATTCAGCGGATTTAGCTGTAAACTGATGGTTGAGTTTTGGTCAGGATCAGTAACGGTTACATCCAGGCATGCTTGCCCTCCATACGATAACTGAATAGTCTCGTTTTCCGCGAAAAAAATGGCTTCATTTGCTTTTTTGGCCTGAATAGTAGGAGCTGTATTTACCGGACAGTCAATTACCAGCAGCTGAAAATCCCGCTGCACGGCCCCAATCTTTTTCCCATTCCGGTACTCCTCACACAGCACTGAAAAAACGTACAAGCCAAGTCGGTTAGCAATAAAAGAGATCTGGCCGGTAGTTGGGTTTATCCGCAAAGGTTCTGGGCCAGCCGTTAGGGTAGCCAGGCTAAAGCCAGCCGCCCAGTCCACAGAAGGATAAGGGGCTGCATAAAAGATATCCATGGCGCCTGGGTTAGGGCTTCCACCAAATGGCGATCCTAACCCATCACTATTTCCACGTTTTGGGGTGGTCAGCGAATACCTTAATTCATCACCATCGGCATCGGTTGCTCCAAAGTCGAAGAGAAACTTTTCGTTTACACAGGCATAATCGCCTTTTGGCCTGTCAAAAGAGGGAGAACTATCAGCAAATCTAGTTCCATTGAGGTATACAGCTGGAAATTCCAGATAAAATACCATACCATTGTTGCCCGGATCAGTAATGTTGACAATGGCTCTGTTCCGGCAACATCTTTCAAAGGAAAAATAATAGCCTTCTTCTTCTGTATAAATATTCGGATCTAATGTCACTTCATCGAAATAGCTGATTTGCCGCGTTTGTAGGCGGCCATTTTTGCAGGAAGCATTGCTATATTCCACAAGTGAAGCGCCACGCCTGGGAAGAGCAAACGTACCTACTAGCTTGTCTGTCCGTTTGCTGAACGCTGCCACAAATACTTCCTCGTCTTCTGCATCACGCTCTCCGTTTACGTCATCAAAATATAAGTTCAGTGCCAAGGCAAACTGGTAACTACGGCCAGTATAGTGTAAGTTTAGTTCGCCGCCAACTATGTGGGTGGCCTGTACAAGCCAGGGCATCAACAACACAAAAGCCAATAAAAGTACCCTTTTCATGGTAAACGGCAGATAAAATAGAGTTAATAGGCTTTTCTACACAGGCTGTAAAAGGTAGAAAGGCAGAATTTACTAAAACAGGAAAGCGAACGATACGAAAGCCTGACTATTCCCGTACCTAAGCGCTGACACAGCTACGTAAGTTAATATAAGATCGCCAAAAAGAAAAGAAACTAACAAAATACGATGAGAAGACTTGCACTACATGTAGTCGAAACTCAACCGGAGTAGCTTTGAAATTAATACCAACCCTCTTATGTCCCTTCCATTGGTAGGAAAGAAGCAGGGTGTTATACAATAGCCCTGTATTCGTAATTGTGGATATAAAATTGGCAGGTTAATAGGGAAGCTCAGTTTATACTGCTATGAAAACACGTTTTGTGAGGGCAAGCAAAAGTATAATAAATAGAAAGATTTGACCACATCCCCCAATGGGCTTATACAGGTTGGGGGTAGACATTAAAGCAAACTATCTTAGTAGGCTAGAAGAGTACAAGGCTACTTGTGCGAAAACAATTATTCTTTACTGCAGGTGATTCATTGTCAAAGTGATAGGCTAAAGAAATGATTGATTAGTTGATTGTTACGGAATCTTTATTGAGTCTTTGTAGAATTGATGCTAAAATTATACTCTTTGTGCAAACATTCTTTGTTTTGTCACGTTACTCCCTGTAAATTAAATTTTAGTAGATCCACCTAACCAGCTATGAACATGATAAAATCACTTACCCTGCAAATTCGTGCGGCTACCCCACAATAGCTAATGCTTCCGTAAAGCAGCCTTCTATAGCCAAGAATATTCACTCTAGAGGCAGAGTATAATGCCTGATTGCCCGGTTTTATCCGGAGAACATCACTAGCCTCTTGCTATACCAGCAAAACGTGTCTTCTTCATTAAATGCTACATTACTCATTTACGGAGTATTCTGTCAAAAGAAGAGTTCTTCTTGAGAAAAAACAAGCAACGCTTGTATCATTCACTAACTGTAGATATCAGTAAGTTAATACGATACCTGCCTATATGCATACCTAAATATACTATGCCTGCCAGGCAACTATTACTCGCATAAACCACCTTTTAACACCTATAATTACTATCACTGTCTATGAAAAATGTACACAAACTATTTATTGGTACGGGCGTACTTCTTGCAGTCGCTATTGGCTGTAACAAAGATAATATTTTTAATGAATTAATTCCTGAGACAAACGAGCAACCGACTACTTCTCAGGTACAAGGCTATGTGTTTAAACCCGCCCTGGCAGAGGCTACCGCCGAAAATGTAGCCCGGCTGAAAGTACCTGCTGGCTTTACAGTAAATAAATTTGCTGAAGGACTTGGTAAACCCAGAATTCTGGCTGTTGGCAGCATGGGACAAGTATATGCCACGGATAGAGAAGCCGGAACGGTTACCATGCTCATGGATACAAATGGAGATGGCATAGCTGAGAATAGCAGTATAGTAGCAAACGTTAAACAGGTGCATGGCATTACGTTGTATAACAACATGGCCTATATGGTAGCCGTCAGGGAAGTATACCGGGCTGCTATGAATCCGGATGGAACACTGGGCCAGCCACAACTGCTGATTGATGATTTACCAGATGCGGGGCAGCACCCAAACCGTACCATCGCCTTCGGGCCTGATGGATTCATGTATATTACAGTCGGCAGCACGTGTAATTCGTGTCCGGAACCTAATCCAGAGAATGCCACTATCCTGCGGGCGAATGCGGATGGAACTAACCGGAAAATATTTGCTAAAGGCTTACGGAATACCATCGGCTTTGGATGGCACCCTCAAACCAGTGAACTCTGGGGTATGGATCACGGCATTGACTGGCTGGGAGATAATGAGCAAAAAGAAGAATTAAATAAAATTACCCAGAATGCTGATTATGGATGGCCCTACATTTTTGGAGAGGGAAAATACAACCCATCCGACAGACCAAAAGGCGATACTACCTATGCCCAGTATCTGGCTAAGACTACCCTTCCTAGCCTAACGTATCAGGCGCATAGTGCTCCAATGGGTATGGTATTTTATACTGGCAGCCAGTTTCCGGCAGATTTTCAGAATAATGCTTTTGTGGCCATGCGGGGTTCCTGGAACCGTAGTGCGCCTGTAGGGTACAACGTAGTGCGTATCCGGTTTGAAAACGGGCAGCCTGCCGCTTTTGAAGATTTTCTTTCCGGCTTCTTAGTCAATAATAACAAAGCCCATTTTGCTAGATTGGTAGGTTTAGCCGTACATACAGATGGCTCTTTATTAGTTTCTGATGATACGAATGGTGTTATTTACCGGGTGGCCTATACCACACCCTAAAAACAATTCATTCTGCAAAAAGCCCGGCTACAATAGCCGGGCTTTTTGCATGCCAGAAAGGGTAGAATTTTATGCCTTTGCGCTAGGCATAGCTAGCATTAATTTACAAAAGTTTTATAGGATTGGTAATATTCCAGAATGTGCTGTACGTAGGATACGGGTTCTTTTCCACGGCAGTAGCCATATTTTACTACTCCATCTTTGTAATACTTAGGCAACGAGAGATCCAATAACATTTTCTCCACATTTTCCTCCCATTTCTGGGCATTCAGGTTGTTTTTTTGGGCAAGCCTTCTGGCATCCATTACGTGGCCCATTCCTACGTTATAAGAGGCTAATACAAATTTTATCAATTCATTTTCGTCACTAATTAATGGACGCCAGCTCTTTTCCAGCCATTTTAGGTATTTAATGCCTGCCTCTATATTTTTCTCCGGTGTAGTAAGCTGATGCGGCTGTACACCTAAACTTTTGGCCGTGGCGGGCATCAACTGCATAAGCCCTGTAGCACCCACCCACGATTTAGCTGCCGGATTAAACCGCGATTCCTGAAAAATGACTGCGGCAATTAACTTCCAGTCCCAGTGAAGCTGCTTGGCATTCTTTTTAATTAATTCATCATAGGGAGAAATATGCCCGGCTTTTGCTAATGGAAAATTTTCCCGGAGGGTTTGCTTTTTTGTTTCAGAAAGTTGGGTGTATTTGTTTACTATCAGGTTATAGTCCAGAGTTCTGCGGCGCTTCGTTAACCAGTTGTTTAACGTTTCTAATAATCCTTCCGAATGTTTGCAGGTAGCCCAGCAAACTGGCTGCTTTTCAGCAAGAGTAAAGGAATAATCAATTTTGTTATAAAACACACCCATGGTTTTAGCAACGGTGCCATTGGTAACGGTATAATCTATTTTCCCTTTGGCGACCATTTCTATCAGGTTTTCATCAGTTAACGTATCAGACGCTTCCTGAATAGTAAAAGAAATAGTATTTTTTTCTGCATAGGCTTGCAGGGTAGACCGGAACGAAGAGTTTTTGCGGATTAGCACTTTTTTACCCGCCAGATGGGAGGGATGGGTAACAAGTTGCTTAGCACCTGCACGTTGGATAAGCCGGTGGCCACTCTCAACAACGGGATGCGTAAAATCAACTTTTTGCAAGTGTTCTGGCGTTACATTCAGGCTTCCAGTGGCTATATCGCCGGCACCTGATTCCAGGCTGTCGAGCAGATGTGCGGTGTGTTTAACAACTTTTACTTCCAGCTCCAGATTATTTTCTTTGGCAAACAGGTTCAATAATTCGTATTCCATACCCATTAAATCACCTTTGAAAAATGAATGGCTATACAAACTGCCATCTACCAAAAGCGTGAGCTTTTTACTTGTTAGGGGAGATCTTTTCCGGGTTCTGTTGGAAGAAGCAGTTTTGGTTGTTCTGGTGGTTTTTAGATTTCTAATTATTCCCGTGTGAGGAACACCCTGCATGGTTGAAAAAAGGGAGCAAACCTGAAAAAACAGAATCACTACCAATTGAACCGGGTTAGAAATGAGTTTAAACATGTTATTTAAGTAGTAAGGTGGTTTGTTTATATATATTCTACTTTTGTAGTGAATTACTTATCCGCTAAGCTTATTAGGTAGCTACCTATATAAAAGATAGTCCAAAAGCGGAAAACTATCTTTGTTGAACAGGTATTGCCAACACTGCGTAAGTATTAGCCGGAAGTAAATCAATACAGGTAAGTATCAGCCTTTTCTGTAGGTGTCAGATATATTCTGCTGAGATACCGGTTTATGTACAAAAGCTCTATTAGTAAACTGCAAGGGAGTAAAGTTTTTCAAAATTCTTTGAAAAGGTTCAAATTTTACAAATTGGGCCACTTTACTGGGGAAGATGGCGTTAGGCAATCATCAGTGAATAAAGGCTTCTCACCATCACTCTCTGGATCATTCTGCTAAATGAAATACAGGTGTATCTATGGCAGAAATTTCTTACTTTCAGGTCATGAATTGGATCAGACTTATTCCCCTACTGCTTATTAGTTTATTTGCTTGCCAGAGCCGCCTGCCTATCCAGCCAGCCTACATAGCCTTTACTGGGGCAACCATTCTGGATGGTACTGGTAAAAACCCCCTTACAGACGGGGTATTGCTGATCCGGCAAGGGAGGATAGTAGCCGTAGGTACCAAAGACCAGGTAGCCCTTCCTAAGCATACACAGGTGCGGAATGTTGCCGGAAAAACAATTATTCCGGGTTTGATTAATGCACATGGACATGTGGGTGATGTAAAAGGCATTGATCCCGGGCATTACTCTGCCGCAAATGTGCAGGATAATCTGGCCATTTATGCCCGCTATGGAATAACTACCGTTGTCAGCCTGGGGGGTGATAAGAAGGAAGCAGTAGCCCTGCGTGCTGTTCAAGATACCACTACTTGTGGAAGAGCCCGGTTATATATTGCCGGGGAAGTAATAAACGGCAATACACCGCAGGAAGCAGTAGCTGTGGTAGATAAAAATCATACGATGGGCGTAGATTTTATGAAAATCAGGGTGGACGACAATGTGGGAACATCACCCAAAATGCCGGAAGACATATACCGGGCCGTCATTGCCAGATCGCATGAGCTAGGATATAAAATTGCCACGCATATGTATTATCTGGACGATGCCAAAAAGCTGCTGGAGGCAGGTACAGACTTACTAGCCCATAGTGTACGGGACTTACCGGTTGATGATGAATTTATCCGGCTGATCAAAGAGAAAAAGATTGGTTATTGCCCAACCCTTACCCGTGAGCTTTCTACCTTTGTGTATGAAGATACGGCTGCATTTTTCACAGATCCTTTCTTTACAAAAGAGTATGATCTGGCAACCATTAGCCCGCTGAAAGATCCGGCATACCAGCAAAAAATACAAAACAACCCGGTTGCCCAGACCTATAAACGCCAATTACCTGTGGCTATGCAAAATTTGAAAACATTGGCCGCACAAGGCGTACCGATTGTTTTTGGAACAGACAGTGGCATGCCTGCCAGATTTATGGGCTACTTTGAACACCTGGAAATGCAGATGATGGCCGAAGCCGGACTTACTCCCCAACAAATTATTGAGTCGGCAACTAAAAACGCTGCCAACTATATGGGATTGAAAGAGGTAGGAACACTAACACCAGGATACTGGGCAGATTTTCTTGTATTAGATGCCGATCCGCTAACAGATATCGCTAATATCCGGAAAATAGGTAGTATCTATATTGGCGGTACGGAAGTAAAAGCTAAATGACACGAGTCCAAGTTAGTAGATCACAATAGAACTGCTCAGCCGGGTTCTGGAGTGATTTTAGGATATTTCTGCCAGCAAAAATCTTCTGGCCTACATATACTATACTCCTCAACAGATCATGATTGGCATGTTAACAGGTACGTTTGCTAATATGTCTTCTCTGAAAGTAGAAACTATTATTAACTTTCTTGACCAAAAAACGAATAAGACCACATACGTCTAAACCCATGATTTTATCTAGGTAAAGTTGCTTTATCAGGGTAAATCCTCTGCTGACATAGGCGGTTAAGCGTTTTAACTGCTGGAATACCCGTACTGCTTGTTTACATGGATCAATCATCGCAATTTAATTATAAATCAGCTTTGCAACCAGCTAGCCAGTTTGAAGATGGCGGACAAATGGGGCAAATGATTCGCAACTATCCCTGGGACGCCCATCCGTTGGGTAATCCTGTACACTGGCCGCTTAGCCTGAAAACAGGTATCCGCATTATGCTTCATTCCAAGCATCCCATCTTTATCTGGTGGACAAAAGAGATGTATATGTTTCATAACGATGCCTATGTGCCGCTAATGGGCCAGAAGCATCCGGAAGGGCTTGGCGCTAAAGGATATGAAGTTTGGGCAGAAACCTGGCCACAATTGGGTGCCATACTAGAAGGAATTTTAAAGGGAGATGAAGCTTTTTATGGAGAGGAACTAGAAGTGCACATGAACCGCAAAGGGTTTATGGACGAAACCTTCTGGACATTTTCGTATAGTGCCATGCCCGATGATGAAGGGAAGGTAAATGGTATTTTTTGTGCATGTAATGATGTTACCCAGTCAGTATTAGCGAAGCGGCGTCTGAAAATCAATAAAGATTTATCGGATGCCATTGTCGGACAACCTACGTTAGTGCAGGCCTGTGAAAAGGCCTGTCAGGTTATGGGGCACAGCACATCGGATATACCCTTTAGCCTAATGTATTTATTGGAAGAAGGAACAAGCGAAGTGCGGATGGCTGCCTCCTCCGGCAACTTACCAGCTGGGGTAATGCTTGCCTCCCTCCAGCTTACAATAACGGATGGTCAATCGCCGTGGCCTTTACGTCAGGTTTACGAGCAACAAGTACCAGTAGTGGTAGATCTCCCGATGCAGGCTTTTTCGGCTGACCTGCGTCCGTCCAGGGCAGTTATTCTGCCTATCCCTAAAGCCGGTGAAAAGCTCCTGCATGGGTTTTTAATTGTTGGCCTAAGCAGGCGGCTGGCGTATGATGAGGTTTACCAGGATTTTCACCATATGCTGGTAGGGCAAATCGCAACTGCTCTTTCTGCGGTACAAGCCCGTGGGCAGGCAGAGCAGCAACGCAGACGGTTACATGATTTGTTTATGCAAGCCCCAGCTCCCATTTGTATTCTGGATGGAGAAACCTTAGTATATCAACTGGTTAACCCTGCCTATGCTCAGTTATTTCCTGGCCGTAGCCTGCTTGGCCGCCGTATTCTGGAAGCTTTGCCGGAAATAGCCGAAAACCGCGTTTGGGAAACTCTTCAGAAGGTGTATCAAACCGGTCGAACCCATGAAGAGAAAGAGATTTTTATACCCATTCGTAATCAAGAGGGTATGCCGGAGAACAGGTATTTTCGCTACATTCAGCAGGCCCGCTATGATTTATCGGGTAGGATAGATGGTGTGGTAGTATTTGCCCTGGAAATAACGGACCAAGTGGTAGCCCGGCAAAAAATAGAACAAAGCCAGAAACAGTTACAACAGCTAAACGATGAGCTGGCATTGACTAATAGGGAGCTGGCTATAGCAAATGAACAGGTACAAGCTTCCAACACTGAACTCAGTGAATCTAACCGGCAGCTTTCGCGCACCAATACCGATCTAGATAATTTTGTTTATACCGCTTCCCACGATCTAAAGGCCCCTATTCTAAATATTGAAGGATTGCTGAAAAATATGGAACGCTTGCTTGGCAATCAATTGAAGGAAAACATACCCATTCAGCGTATCTATGCTATGCTATATGACTCGGTAAACCGGTTTAAATCTACCATAAGTGATCTGACGCAGGTTATCCGGGTAAGCAAAGAGGCTCCGGAAGATATAGCTACTATTTCCATAGAAGAGGTTCTAAGCGAAGTAATAGAAGACCTAAAGCCCCAAATGGAAGAAGCAAATGTCAGCTTATCCGTTCACTTAAACGGCTGCCGGTTTGTCAATTTCTCCCGGCATAACTTAAAAAGCATTTTTTACAACCTGTTATCGAATGCTATAAAATACCGCTCGCCGCAAAGGCAAGCCATTGTCAGCATCAGCTGTCAGCAAGAAGGAGACTATACAAAGATTACCGTAGAAGATAATGGCTTAGGGATAGATATGAATCAGCAGGACAAAATATTTGCTATTTTCAAACGATTGCATACGCATGTGGAGGGTACAGGTATTGGTTTATACATTGTGAAAAAGATGATAGAAAATGCTGGGGGAAGCATTGAGGTAGAAAGCAAGGTAGGAGTAGGCTCAGTTTTTAGAGTCTATTTTAAAAGCTGACAAAAACTTATTCCTACGGATATTCTTTAGCAAAACACCATATAATGAATAGAAAACGGGGATAACTAACTAACAGTTTAACTAAAGAAATTAGCGTATCATTCCTCTTTTCTGGATAGCTGGTCTGGCTATGAAAAGAAGAAAGAATAACAGGGCAAGCATAAGCAATCCGCACAAAATACCTATAGTTGGTGCGGATAGCCACGACAATATATACCCGGAAACATACGAGCCTGCCACATCACTAAAGTTTACCAGAGACATATAGGTTGTAAACTGGGCTGCTTCTATCCCTTTCCGGCTAATGTTCATCAAAATTGGCATAGCCGCTATGCTAAAACTTGGATCAAACATATACCAGACCAGTAAGCCAGTAGACGATACAGCCTGATTGTTCCACAAAGGGGCCATCAGGTTAAAAATCAGCAGAAAGCCACCAATAAGACCAATGGTTATACATAAGAGTTTGCCTGCACCCATTTTGTCGGAAAGTATGCCGCCGGCAACCATAACCAGCGTAGCTCCTACCACCACATAAGAACTGCTTAGCGTAGAAAGATACGTATCTGTCCAATGCAGCTCCTGAATCAGATATACATTTAGTGACCGGACAAATATACTCAAGCAGATGTAGACAAGGGCAATTACACCAAATGTACGTAAGCTCAGCTTACTGAACAGAGCAGTAAATAATTTGAAAAAGATGGATACCAAGGTAGGCTGTTCATTCGTGGCTTGCTGATCTTTCCGGACAAAACGGAAGGACAGGAGTGTGTCATGATTGTTTTCTTTGATAAAAACCGTAAAGCAAGTAAATACAAGCAAAATAAGCCCCTGTATGAGTACCGCTGCCTGAAAGCCCCAACTACGTAAGCACAGTGCCATTACTGCTCCTCCTAACGAACTACCAATAAGCATCCCTCCCCGCATACACGCATTCACCCGGCCTCTTTCGGCTATTGGCGTTACACTAATCGCCATTGCATCTACGCTGGCATCTTGAATGGAGGCAAAAACAGAATGTAGAAAAAAGCAGGCAGATAAAAGATAGATTTCTTGTGCAGGGTTCTCTACCAGTAACAAAGCCAGTGACGCTATACAGGCACAGAGTTGCGACACTACTACCCAGGGTTTGCGGCTGCCCATCGATGTATGCTGAAAACGGTCGATGAAGGGCCCCCAAATAAACTGAACTGTCCAGGGTAAACCTACCAGGGCAACAAACGTACCTACCTGCTGAGCCGATAGCTCTTCAGCAAGTAAGAAGTTAGCAAGGGCTGTTAATGCAAATCCGGCAGGCAAGCCTTGCATAAAATAAAGGTAAAAGAAAGTAACTAACCGTAACGGGCGGCTTTTACTCAATACAAGCGGATAGGCAGCAGTCAAGTCAGTGAAAATGATAAATCCATGGTTGTTTACAACTATCTTTGTAACAAGCCTACGTACCAATTGTTTTCGGAACTGAATGTCTCCCTATTTCCTCTAAATAGCCGGATAAAGCCTTCTATACATTGGTTGGTAAAGTTTTCCTAGATGGAAAAGGATATAAAATAGTCAGGTGCATACGCTGACTTACGTATGCACCTGAAAAGAGCCAATTGCTTTATAGATAATGGAATGGAGGTAGATCAGAGTTACTGGCAAATACCGTCAGGCGTGCAGAATCCCCCATCTGTTGTAAGGGTTAGCTGCTCTTCCTCATAGGCTTTTTGCAGGGCTTTGGTAAATACACCACTTGGCTGTGCCCCAGATACCGCATATTTATTATTGAATACAAAGAAAGGTACCCCTCTTGCTCCAACCTGCCCAGCTAGGTATTGATCTTCCTGCACTTCTTGTGTATACCTATCACTTTCCAGCACCTGTTTTACTTCTTCTGCATTCAACCCGATTTCTGTTCCCAGCTGTAGTAAAGTCTCAGTGTTTCCAATGTCTTTTCCTTCGGTAAAGTAGGCTATAAACAAACGTTCTTCTGCCTGATCAGCTAGGCCGTGTTTGGCTGCCAGATGGATAAGCCGGTGGGCATTCAAGGTATTTGCCACTACAGCCTTATCTAACTTGTAAGATAAGCCTACTTGCTGGGCCGCTTGGGTAACATATTCGTTCATTTCTCTGGCATGTTCCAGCGTGATCCCTTTTCGCTTGGCCAAGTAATCGTTAAGTGTCTGCCCAGAGTTAGGTTTAATTGACGGGTCCAGCTGGAAACTCCGCCAGATAATTTCCACAGATTCCTTAGCTGCAAAATCTTTTAATGCATTCTCAAAATGGCGTTTGCCGATGTAGCAGAACGGGCAAACCACATCAGACCATATTTCTACTTTCATACGTTTAAGTTATTTCTACCGAATATTGTTTTTTTCTGTATGCTTTATCAACCTATTATCTTTATCTGAAAGACAATAAGCAGGTATACTTACCTGGTAAGCAAAGTAGGAGATAGATAGTTCCCTGCTTCTCTGCCAACCAAAACCTTCCAACGCAGAAAAAATTAGATGCTTGTAAACCAGTTTAATAAAGCCCGCCAGAGAAGCACGGTAGCTTGATCTAGTATAATTCAGTAAATGAAAGGTAAACGATTTTAAAGCTGTTTAGATAGAGGAGTACCAGTGTAGCGAGCAGGCTATCCTGGATTTCTGGAGGTATGCTTTAATTTTTCTATTATCTCCAATGCCCTTTTTATGCGGGTATCTACCGTCTTAGCTGACCGTACGTAGTGAATGTAGCCTCGTTGCCTGCCCGGCAACAACTTGTTGAACAGGGAATTTCCCCAGTCATCTTGTGCTAATACTTCTTGAAGTTCTTCGGGTAACAGTAACGCATTTTCCGGATCTAGGCGGATAGCCACCTTAAATGGGTTATCATAGGTTAGTTTATGTTTCTTAATTAAGGCCTTGCTCACAATAATTATATAGTCGTTTCCTCTGGGGTTGAGTGCACAAGGAAATTCTTCCCCCTCTTCTATTGAACACAATACCCGGATAGCCCCTTTAGGGGTTCTGAATTGCTCAGCCACCTGGGCAGGAAGCAGAATGGAAGAAGTAAACATTGGACTTTCCTGTTCAGCAAGGGTAGCCATAAAATGTACAGGTTTGTTTATATCCATACCTACAGATGAATGGAAAGACTTTTAAAAGATAATTCCACGTTATTTTTACTTCTTCTACTAAAGATTGGCCTTGTTAGGCAAGAGAAAATGCATGAGACTGCTTGCCCAAGGCAAGCTGAATATGACCTAGATGGTGTTCCAGATGCCATATCGCCATATGCAAAGCGGCTTTCAGGCTGAAGTGGATTTTCCGCACCGGGTGATAATATGTTTTACTAAATGCCTGTTCATCCAGACGCTTGAGCAAATACAGAAACCGGTTATTTATCCCCCCGAGTATCAGCAGTGAATCGGAAACTGGTGCACTGGTGGCATCTTTGGTAGCAGCCCATGCATCCATGTCTATGGTAGTAGCTATGTATCCTTCTTCGGTTAGTAGTTTTTTTACCCGCAAAAAATTAAGTAGGTGAATATCGGCTACATGGTGCGTTAGTTGCCTGATTGTCCAGCTTCCTTCCCGGTAGGTTTTTTCCAGGTCAGTATCTGCTAAATCGGCTACTTGTTGTTTGTACCGTCTAGGGGCAGTTGCCATAGCAGCCAGTAGTTGTTCCATGTCCTCGGTAGTGTAGGTTGGCTTCACTCCAAAGCGGCCAATGGGGTATTGCAGAGTTTCCATTTACGTAAAAGTTACCAGCTGCTAGTTAGAGTCAATTGGGCAAAAAGTCAATATTGATTTGTAAATAAACTTTCTGCTTAGCAAGGCCTGTAGGTAATCTGGGCATAGGCCGCTTGTAAAGGCCGCTAGTTATTTTCTTGGACGGTTCATGTGGGAACCCGGCAGGAGAGGGCATTTTATTTGTTTCCGATAGTGCTTTTTTCTATTATTGCTTGGAATCAACAAGTATCTCCAGGAAAATAACATGGGTTAATTAGCTACTCTTCCCGGTTGATTTCAATTTTCCATCTGTATCCGATGAAAAAAAGTTTAAATGAATCTGGCGTAAAAGAAATAGCCAAGCGGGCGAATGTATCTATCGCAACGGTAGACCGGGTAATTCATAACCGGACCGGCGTTTCCTTGAAAACCCGCAATAAGATCAGTAAGATTATTGAAGAATTAAATTACCAGCCTAATTTACTAGCCAGCCGCCTGGCTTCCAGAAAAGTATTTACGTTGGGCATCCTGATTCCTGGTGTATCGGCAGAAACTGTATTCTGGGAAGCTCCCCTGAAAGGGATTCAGCGGGCGGCTGCCGAAGTTAAGCAATACGGATTTATTACGGAAATCTACTTTTTTGATCTTAATAATAAAGATTCCTTTAAAAAGCAGGCTAGCCTGATGCTCGATAAACAACTAGATGGTGTGTTGCTGTCTCCGTCCTTTCTAGAAGAATCCATTGAAGTGGCCAGCATTTGTAAGCAACTGGCTATCCCATATGTCTTCATAGACTCCAATATACCTGACCAGGAAAATCTGTGCTATATAGGTCCTCACTTATTCAAAAGCGGCTACGTGGGGGCCAAATTGTTAACTTATGCCATAGGCAAACAAAGTAAAGTACTGGTGGTAAATATTTCTAAGGAAATAGACAATTACAATTACCTGCAAATAGAAGAAGGTTTCCGGGCCTATTTCACCGATTATTCTCATGGAAATACGATTGTACGGGCCGATATCCGGCAGACAGATTACCCGTCTATAGCCAGTAGTCTTACTCAGGTGTTGAATACGCATGCGGATATTGAAGCAATTTTTGTAACCAATTCCAGGGTATTTTCGGTAGCTAATTTTCTGGAGACCCGGAAAGAAACCAATATCACGTTAATCGGCTACGATTTTCTGGAAGATAATATTGAACAATTAAAGAAAGGCACTATTCAGTTTTTGATCTGTCACAAGCCTGAAGAACAAGGCTACCGGGGAGTGATGGCCCTTTACCAACGGTTGTTGGGCGCTTCTCCAGTAGAGAAAGAATACTATATGCCCATAGACATCATTATGAAAGAGAACTATGAATTTTACCGGAACTAGCTTCTAGCAATAACAAGATCTACAAAAATGGTAGCAAGATGTATTTAATGCTTTTTATTCGCCATCTTTACTGAACAACAAAATTATATAGAATATAAACGAAAAAGTTGCAGGTGAAAAGAAGTTTGTCTACTTTCGGGTACGTACCCGATAATTCTTGCACCTAGCATAAATTCACGATTACCAGTCTGATTTACAAGGGTATTATACGAATATGAAACAGCCGCATAATCGAAGAAACTTTTTAAAAGCAATGACAGCTACAGGCATTGGTTTAGGGTTAACAGGAAGTCTGCCTGTTTTTGGAAAAGCAGACGCTGGAAAAAGGGTAGGCATTATTGGCCTGGATACCTCCCATAGTATAGCTTTTACCAAGGTATTGAATGCACAAGAGGCCGGGCCGCAATTTGGAAATTATAAAGTAGTAGCGGCCTATCCGTATGGTAGCAAAGACATAGAATCCAGTACAAAACGGATTCCCGGCTATATCGAAGAAGTAAAAAGCTATCAAGTAGAGATTGTAGGCTCCATCAAAGAATTACTCGGAAAAGTAGATGTAATACTGCTGGAAACCAACGATGGTCGATTGCATCTGGAACAAGCCTTACAAGTATTTAAAGCAGGTAAACGGATGTTTATAGATAAACCGGTAGCCGGATCTTTGGCCGATGCTGTGGCTATATATGAAGCCTCTAAAAAACATAACATCCCTGTATTTTCTGCTTCTTCTTTACGCTATATTAAGGGAGTAGAAGGCCTTGACAAAAGCCAGGTACTGGGTGCAGACACGTTTAGCCCGGCTACTATTGAAAAAACACATCCTGATCTGTTCTGGTATGGCGTTCATGGGGTAGAAACTTTATTTACAGTGATGGGCACAGGATGCAAAAGTGTAGTTAGGGTGCATACCGAAGGCACCGATGTGGTGATTGGAACCTGGGAAGATGGCCGGGTAGGTACATTCCGTGGAACCCGTACCGGCAAGCATGAATATGGAGGAACTGTGTATGGAGCAAATGGAAACATAGTACTTGGCCCTTATGCTGGCTATGAGCCTTTGCTGGAAAATATTATTACCTATTTTCAAACAGGCCAAGTACCCGTAAGCCCGGAAGAAACCCTGGAAATATTTGCCTTTATGGAAGCAGCTGATGAGAGCAAACGCAAAAATGGAGCATCAATAACGCTGGCTAGTGTATTAGACAAAGCAAAAAACAACAAACAGAAATAAGGGCTCTGCTGATTACAGCAGAAGGTGAAAGCAATTGATTTTACGGATAGTTAATACCTTAAGCCTTATACTTTTGCCAGTTTTTTGTACATTTCTTTAAACTTGAGAAGAAACAAATAAGCTTACACATCTTCTACTATCTGTTACTGCATGATAGTACAGCAGAGAGGTTGGTTTTCCTCATTAGAAATCAAACAAAGGAGCAAAGCAATGTTTCCTAATAACACCAACAAGTAAAAGAGTGAAGATCTTAAAAAAACTAAAATATACTAATTATGACAACCATGAATGATTCCCGCAGGAGTTTTATCAAAAAAACGGTTGCTGGGGCTGCGGCCTTATCCGTAGGTGGCATATTGCCAGCTTTTACAGCAAAAAGCTATGGCAGCATCTGGAAAGCCAATGAAAAAATACGGGTAGTGGTGATGGGTGTAAATAGCCGGGGTCTGGCGCTATCTAATAACTTTGCTTCCCAGCCCAACTGCGAAGTAGTTTATATTTCAGATGTAGATTCCAGAGCAGCTGAAAAATGTATTGCGAGTGTAGAAAGCATTCAGAAGAAAAAGCCGAAAGCCCAGAAAGATTTCAGAAAAGCCCTGGAAGATAAAAATGTAGATGCATTAGTAGTAGCTGCCCCTGATCACTGGCATGCTCCGGCAGCCATTATTGCCTCTAAAGCAGGTAAGCATGTGTACCTGGAAAAGCCTTGCAGCCACAACCCAAATGAAGGTGAAATACTAGTGGCTACGGCCAACAAATACAAAAATGTGATCCAGATGGGTAATCAGCGGCGCTCATGGCCTAAAGTGATGGAAGCCATTGCTGAGTTGAAAAAGGGTGTTATTGGCCGCCCGTATTTTGCTAAAGGCTGGTATACCAACAACCGGGCTTCTATCGGAACAGGGAAGGAAGTAGCTGTACCTGCTTGGCTGGATTATGAGCTGTGGCAAGGCCCAGCACCCCGTATGCCGTATAAGGACAATGTGGTGCACTACAACTGGCATTGGTTCTGGAACTGGGGTACTGGCGAGGCATTAAATAATGGGACACATATGGTGGATTTAATGCGCTGGGGCTTAGGCGTGGAATATCCTACGCGTGTTACTTCTTCCGGAGGACGCTACCGCTATAAAGATGACTGGGAAACCCCGGATACGCAGGTGATCAACCTGGAATTTGCCAATAATACCGCCATGACCTGGGAGGGAAGAAGCTGCAACGGTAGAACCGTAGAAGGAAGCAGTGCAGGGGTGATGTTTTATGCAGAAAATGGTTCCATGCTACTGGATGGCGGAAATTCCTACATGATTTATGATCTGGATAATAAGGTGGTGAAAGAGGTAAAAAATGACATAGAAGTGAATGCCAGGGACCGGACAAATCCTTCCCAGTTGCTGGATGCGTTGCATATTCAAAACTTCTTTGAAGCTATCAGCAAAGGAACAGCCTTGAATGCCGAAATAGTTGGTGGTCACCAGAGTACGCTGCTTTGTCAGTTGGGTAACATTGCCTTGCGTTCCGGTGGTACGTTGAATATTGATCCAAGTAATGGCCATATCAAAGATAATCCTGGTGCATTGCAATACTGGAAAAGAGATTACCATCAGGGTTGGGAACCCACTGTGTAAAGAAAAATCAGAGATAACTGACTAAAGAGTATAACAAATGGATGTGAAGTAATCATTTATTTTTTTCCAGTCATTGATCGGTACCTTTTCTGTGAAGTAGCGATTTATTTCAATAAAAATATTTCATGAGCCACCCATCAGCCGTTGTTGATGTACAAACCTTAAATAAGCGGGATACAGTCGTTTCTATCCTCATCATCGGTGTGCTATTTTTTATTTTTGGATTTATTTCCTGGGTAAATGCCATCCTGATTCCCTATTTTAAGATTGCCTGCGAACTCACCAGTTTTCAATCGTACCTGGTGGCTTTTGCTTTTTATATTTCTTATTTTATTATGTCGGTGCCCGCATCTTACCTGCTAAAAAAAGTAGGTTTTAAAAAGGGCATGATGCTTGGTTTTTGGGCTATGGCCTTGGGAGCCTTTATTTTCGTGCCAGCGGCTCTTGTACGCACGTATGAAATCTTTTTACTTGGCTTGTTTACGATTGGCATAGGGTTATCCATTTTGCAAACAGCAGCTAACCCCTATATTACCATCCTAGGACCCAAAGAACGGGCTGCACAGCGGATTAGTATGATGGGCATCTGCAACAAAGGCGCTGGCATTCTGGCACCTATTCTGTTTGCAGCGGTTATACTCCGGCCTACCGATACGGATTTGTTTAAAGAGTTAGCCAGCATGAGTGAACTGGAAAGAGATGCCGCGTTAGATGAACTTATCCGCAGAGTTATTCCCCCGTATGCAACGGTTGGCACCTTTCTTTTTGTACTGGGTATATTGGTGTATAAATCTCCCTTGCCGGAAATTAATACCGAACAGGAAGATGAAAAGCTGGCTACGGCAAATGCCGGGAAATCCAGTATCTTCCAGTTCCCTCATTTAATTCTGGGAGCACTGGCTATTTTTCTGCATGTAGGCACTCAGGTAATAGCCATCGATACCATTATTGGCTATGCCAACTCGATGGGAATTGATCTGCTGGAAGCAAAAGTATTTCCTTCGTATACCTTGTTTGTTACTATCTGTGGCTATATACTAGGCATTATTACTATTCCAAAATACATCCGGCAGGTAAATGTGTTTCGTATCTGTGCCCTGTTAGGAACATTCTTTACATTGATGATCATTCTCACCAGCGGATCCGTAAACTTGCTGGGGCATCAAACGGATGCATCTATCTGGTTTGTAGTGCTGCTGGGCCTGCCTAATTCCCTAATATGGGCAGGTATTTGGCCATTAGCTTTAGATAGTCTGGGTCGTTTTACCAAACTAGGTGCTTCCATCCTAATTATGGGTTTGTGTGGCAATGCACTAATGCCCCTTGCCTATGGATATGTAGCTGATCTATACGATATACGTACCGCTTACTGGGTGCTTTTTCCCTGCTATCTGTACCTGGTATTTTATGCATTCTATGGGCACAAAGTAAGAAGGTGGCAATTATGAAATTACGTTAGCAAGCAAACGATGCAACATACCTACATAAAAATATATAATGGTAAGGTACTTACCCCTTACCGCATCATTGAGGGCGGAACCGTAGTCATTTCTGGTAGCATGATCACGGAGGTAAGTGGAGGAAATATAGGGGTGCCCGATGCGCTTGAAATAGATGCTGGTGGCAAATACATTGCGCCTGGTTTTATGGATATACATATTCATGGGGGTGGCGGCTACGACTTTATGGATGGCAACGAAGCAGCATTTCTGAAAATAGCCGAAATCCATGCCCAACATGGCACTACTTCTATGGTGCCTACCACCCTTACCAGTGAAAAAGAAAATCTGCTGCAAACACTCAACATATATGAGCAAGCCAACCGAAACAATATCAAAGGTGCCCATCTCCTGGGTATGCACCTGGAAGGTCCCTATTTTGCCATGAACCAGCGAGGTGCCCAGGACCCACGTTATATACGCAAACCAGATCCAGCAGAGTACCAGGAAGTACTGTCAAAGTCTTCTTCCATCTTGCGATGGAGTGCAGCCCCTGAACTGGAAGGAGCTATTAAATTTGGCAAATACCTCAGGTCAAAAGGTATACTGGCTGCTGTAGCCCATACAGACGCTATTTATGAAGAAGTATTGGAAGCTTTTGAGAACGGCTATAGTCTGGCCACGCATTTATACTCGGCTATGTCTGGGGTAACCAGGCGAAATGCTTTCCGCTATGCCGGCACCATTGAGGCGGCTTACCTGATTGATGAAATGGATGTAGAAATCATAGCCGATGGTATACATCTGCCAGCACCCCTGTTAAAACTAGTCTATAAGATTAAAGGACCCAGCCGGACAGCCTTAATTACCGATGCCATGCGGGCTGCAGGTATGCCTCCCGGCGAAAGCATTCTGGGGCCAATTCAAAACGGATTGAAAGTAATTGTAGAAGATGGCGTGGCAAAATTACCAGACCGTACCTCGTTTGCTGGCAGTGTAGCCACAGCCGACCGCCTAGTTCACAACATGATTCGGATGGCAGGGGTGCCCTTGCTTGAAGCCATACAGATGATTACTACTACGCCTGCCAGAATTATGGGAGTGGATAAAAAGAAAGGCTCACTAGTGGTAGGCAAAGATGCAGATGTTGTCATTTTTGATGAGAATATTCAGGTAGAGCTAACCATGGTGAATGGAAAGGTGGTATATAACCGGCAATTTTTATTAGTGTGATGAATCCCTTTCAATAGAAAGTTTTATACCTATTTATTTTAACATGCATAACCTGATGAAGAAAGACAAGCTGGAAGTAAAGATATTTGAGAATAGGCTTTTAATGGGAAAAGCTGCGGCCAGAAGGGTAGGAGAGAAAATTAAAGAAGTACTGGAAAAACAAGAATTAGTGAATATCATTTTTGCAGCAGCTCCATCCCAAAATGAATTTCTGGCTGCCTTGTCTGAGGAAAAGGAGATTAACTGGACACAGGTAAATGCTTTTCATATGGATGAATATATTGGTTTGCCGGCAGATGCTCCCCAAAGTTTTGGTACATTCCTGAAAGAAAGGTTTTTTTATAAGGTTCCGCTGCGGTCTGTTCACTACCTGAATGGAAATGCAGCTGATATACAAGCGGAATGTACCCGCTATGCTGCGCTGCTAAAAAAATACCCGACTGATATTGTGTGCATGGGCATTGGAGAAAATTGCCACATTGCTTTTAATGATCCCCATGTAGCCAGGTTTGAAGATCCCTATTTGGTGAAGAAAGTAGACCTGGACGATGCATGCCGGCAGCAACAAGTAAACGATGGATGTTTTCATGCATTTGAAGAGGTGCCTGCTTTTGCTTTAACCTTAACCATTCCTGCATTAATGCAGGCAACTGCCGTGTATTGCATGGTGCCGGGGCCCACTAAAGCACAGGCGGTACATTATACGTTAACTGAGCATATCAATGAAAAATATCCTTCCACCATCCTGCGTGAACATAATCAGGCTACTCTTTTTATTGACAAAGACAGTGCGTTACTGTTGAAGTCTGCCAATCCTATGGAATATAGTTTTAGCTGATTGAATCTCACCTGTACTCTCCTAGGCTTACCTTACCAAACTCCAACTGAAATTAAAAAATATTAAAAAGTATTTTGCAGTAGTTATTTTTATTGTAAATTTCGTGTACGTTACCGGAGTCAATAGATGGATATACTTTTTCAGCTAAACGATATTTTCTCTTGTTTGATCCAAGAAACTACCAGATGAAGTCGGGGAGAATTACAGTGTTTGAAGGGTAATTGTATTCTATGTGGGTAAATCAATAATGTTTATACTTAGTATGTGTAAGCAGGCTGCTGTTGGCTAAGTCTGCTGAATTTTATTACTGTTTAGGAAGTTTAAGGTTACCTATTAATAATTGGTTTGGTCAAATAGTCCTGCCCCTGAATGAGCCTAACACTTGTGCAGGTGGCAGGAGTATTTTATGGAGAAAGAGGCGAAGTAGAAATTGCATAGACAGATGGTTACTAGCTTTAGGAAGATAAAAACCTGTACTGGAAATTTATTGCGTATGGCTGTTAGATAGGTTCTAAAGCAGGCGAATATAGAAATGACAGAATATTTTCTGTTGGGAGTGTTTCACCAGAACACCAGAAGCATTATCTTGAATGCTGCCTTCATTTAATGTACATCTATGACGCCAAAAACGATTAAACATACGTCCATACATAAAGAAGAAAAAAATCAATCAGAAAGAGGAGTTATTTCTCTGCTAAAAAAATGGCTACTATCGCTGGGACCAGGCATTATTACGGCCGCACTGGTATTTGGCCCCAGCAAAATGACGATAACTTCTAAACTGGGAGCGGAATATGGCTATGCCTTACTCTGGATAGTGGTGGTAGCTATTTTCTTTATGGTCATTTTTACTTCTATGGCTGCCAGGATAGGCATGGTTACAGATCAATCTTTGCTTAGTACGATCCGGCAGAAGTGGGGCAAGAGCGCAGCAGTAGCCATAGGGTTAGGTGTATTTTTTGTTACTACTTCTTTCCAGGCGGGTAATTCTATCGGTGTGGGTATTGCTATTGCTGAAGCAAATGATACGTCGCCTGCTACATGGGTTATTGTATTTAATATACTAGGGATTGGCCTGCTTTTTTTCAGGACTTTTTATAAATTATTAGAGCAGCTCATGATTTTTTTGGTAGGCATTATGCTTTTTGCATTTGTTACTACCCTATTTTTAGCCGAGCCCGACCTGGCTGGAGTAGCCAGTGGTTTTGTTCCTTCCTTACCTATAGGTTCCTTAGGGCTAGTAATTGCCTTTACGGCATCCTGTTTCTCCATTGTAGGCGCCTTTTATCAATCGTATCTGGTGCAGGAGAGAATTAAGGCCAATCCGGGAAGCAAACAAACGACAGATAGTAGTGCCACCGGAATTATTATACTCGGAGTTATGAGTGCCATTGTCATGATTTGTGCAGCGGCTGTTTTGAACAGGCAAGGTATTAAAGTTAGCAGTGCTTCCGATATGGCCAAAGCCTTGGAGCCTCTTTTCGGTAGCTATGCTTCTACCTTGTTTCTTACCGGATTATTTGGAGCTTCTTTCTCTTCCTTAGTAGGCAATGCTACTGTAGGCGGCACTTTATTAGGCGATGCTCTGGGATATGGAGGCGGACTCAATTCGAAAACTGTGAAAATCCTCATTGCCTTGGTAATGGTCATTGGAGCTACTATTGCGCTTATCTTTGGAAAATTACCGCTGCAGTTGATTGTATTTGCCCAGAGTATTACTATTTTTCTGGTTCCTTTTATCGGCATAGCTATGTATGCCATTGCCAACGATGCCACGATCATGGGTACACAGAAAAATTCTGTGGCTGTAAAGGTTTTCGGAGGCCTGGGCTTGTTGCTTATCATTACCTTAGCATTAAGTAATGTAAAAGAATTGTTTTTTAAATAGACGCTAACTGTTCATACATGCGAAGTTTACGTGAATTAGAAGAGGAATTGTTGAAACCCTCTCAGGCCTTGATAAACGATTTGCGGGAAGTAGCAGGCGATATAGTAATTTTAGGTGTAGGTGGGAAGATGGGCCCAAGTCTGGCCAAACTTGCCAAACGGGCCATAGAGGCAGCAGGTATCAGCAAGCGGATTATTGGCGTTTCCCGCTTTTCAGAAAAAGGCTTACAAGAAGAACTGGAAGCAGCAGGCATTGAAACTCACGCGGCAGATTTACTAAATGAGCATGAATTGGCAACGGCACCAGAAGCTGCCAATGTATTGTACCTGGCCGGAACAAAATTCGGTACTACCGGGAAAGAAGCGTTTACCTGGGCAATGAATACCTATTTGCCAGGCCGGGTAGCTGAGCGGTACAAACATTCCAGAATTGTCGCTTTTTCCACTGGAAATGTTTATCCTTTTACATCTGTGGCATCCGGTGGCCCTTCAGAAGATCATCCCACAGGACCGGTAGGTGAGTATGGGCAGTCTTGTCTGGGCCGGGAGCGGATTTTTCAATATTTCTCCACCCAATATAATATTCCTACGCTGGTCTACCGGCTCAATTATGCCATTGATTTACGGTATGGGGTATTACTTGAAGTAGCCAAATCTGTAAATGAGCAGCGTCCTATAGATTTAACCACTGGTAATGTAAATGTAATATGGCAAGGAGATGCGAATGAAATAGCCCTCCGGGCATTAAAACATTGCGAAGTACCAGCTAAACTACTGAATGTAACAGGCCCGGAAACCGTTTCTATCCAATGGCTGGCAGAGCAGTTTGGGAAGTTGTTAGGAAAAACACCAGTGTTTATTAATCAGGTTCAACCCACTGCCTTACTAAGTAATGCTTCGCAGGCACATCGCTTGTTTGGGTATCCGAGAGTAAGTCTGCAACAAATGATAGAACTCACGGTAGCCTGGCTTACCCAAGGAGGCAAAACCATCAATAAACCTACGCATTTTCAGGAAAGAAACGGTCAATTTTAAGATCATGAGCAACGAAGCATTACGTCCGGAAATTCACGCACTCCTACAGCAGGGAACCGTAATACCGGCACATCCGCTGGCACTCACCAAGCAGCGGCAACTGGATGAAAAGCGGCAGCGCGGACTTACCAGGTATTATATGGCTAGTGGAGCTGGTGGCGTGGCCGTAGGGGTACACACAACGCAATTCGAAATCAGAGATCCAAAAATTAATTTATACGAACGGGTATTACAACTGGCGGCTGATGAAATAAGCCAGGCTACTCTTACCCGTCCGTTTATCAAAGTGGCTGGCATTGTTGGCCCCACCCAGCAAGCCTTAAAAGAAGCTGACCTGGCATTAAAATATGGCTATGATCTGGGGCTACTGAGCATGGGTGGCCTGCAAGGCTGGACAGAAGAGCAAATTCTGGATCGGGTAAAAGCTATAGCCGCTGTAATTCCAGTATTTGGCTTTTATCTGCAACCCTCTGTGGGTGGCCGCATATTTACGTATGATTTTTGGCGGGCGTTTGCCGATATTCCGAATATTCACGCCATTAAAGTGGCTTCTTTCAACCGCTACCAGACCCTGGATGTTGTGAGGGCGGTGTGTGCTTCAGACAGGAGAAACGACATAGCGCTATACACCGGAAATGATGACAACATAGTAGCTGATTTACTAACTACCTACCGCTTTACTATTCATGGGCAGCAAATAGAAAAAGGGTTTGTGGGGGGCTTACTGGGACATTGGGCCGTTTGGACTAAAAAAGCCGTAGAACTTCTAGCAGTAATTAAACAATGCCGGAATAATGGAAATGCCGGGATGGCTGAACTGCTTACCTGCAATAGTGAAGTAACCGACATGAATGCTGCTATTTTTGATCCTAGTCATCATTTTCACGGGTGCATTCCTGGTATCCATGAAGTACTGCGCAGGCAAGGCCTACTGGAAGGCAGGTGGTGCTTAAACCCAACGGAAGAACTATCTCCTGGCCAGCTGGAAGAAATAGACCGGGTGTGTGCCATGTATCCACATTTAATTGATGATGCTTTTGTAAAGCAATTGCTGGCACAAGAAGTTGTTATAAACTAACTACTATTCATCTGCTTTGTATAGCAAATCTTAATTAAAGTCAAGCCTATATACATTACCGTAACTGGGCGCTCTTTAAGAGTATCTGCTGGCAACCAGAGTCTGATGGGTATATATGAAAAAGGAGCCTTTAACTAAGAAAATAATTTCTTGCAGCAAGGCAGAGTTATTCTTTCGCTTGTAGCATTGTTAAGTATTATTTGCCGGAAATTTATATATTACTAGACGTTCGCTAGCATGCTAGCGGCTCATTATCAGTCCAAGTACTTTATGGAAGACAATCAAACAAGCAACCGACGGAATTTTATTAAAACAGCTTCTCTGGGTAGTCTGCTGGCATTTAGTATTCCTGATATGGTAGAAGAAGTGTTTGAGGTACAAAAAGTGAATAAAGTAACCTTATCCACCAATGATATCATTCTTTTTCAGGGAGATTCTATAACGGATGCTAGCAGGAAAAAAGAAGAGAAAAATTTCAATTCTGTCCCAGCCTTAGGTACTGGATATGCTTTTCTGGCGGCTGCCGAACTGCTCAATAAATATCCGGATAAGCAGCTGAAAATTTATAACAGAGGGATAAGCGGAAACAAAGTATACCAGTTGGCCGAACGCTGGGAAGAAGATTGTCTGGCCATACAGCCAACAGTATTAAGCATACTCATTGGGGTAAACGACCACTGGCACGTAAAAAGAAATGGATACACCGGAACCTTAAAAACCTATCAGGACGATTACAAGGCCTTACTAGACCGGACTAAACAAAAACTTCCAGAAACAAAACTGATTATCGGAGAACCGTTTGGCGTGGCTGGCATAAAAGGAAATTATGAAGTCTGGGAACCCCTGTTTAACGATTATCGGAAAGCGGCCCAGGATATTGCTAGTACCTTTGGCGCAGTATTTATACCCTATCAGCGTGTGTTTGACAAAGCCATCAAGTCGGCTCCCAAGGAGTACTGGACCTATGATGGGGTGCATACAACTCTAGCAGGTGCAAAACTAATGGCGCAGGCCTGGCTAGAAGCGGTAAAAGGATAATAAATGTAGTAGCTACCTGTTAACCCCTCATTGATGTGGTGCTGAAAATCAAACGGCTTTTTCTATTCATGTTGCTTTTATTTAATAGTCTTGAATCAGCCTATTCGCAAGTGGATTCTGCAGTACTAATTTCCATAAAAGCCATTCCGGGTTTGCAGTTTGATCAGGTACGCTTTCAGGTGAAACCTGGTACTAAGGTAAGGCTAGTGTTAACTAATGAGGATGACATGAGCCATAATTTGCTGATTACAGAGCCGGGTGCCAGAGAATCAGTAGTGCAGGAAGCCATGAACCTGGGAGAAAATGGTCCACAGAAAGACTATGTGCCAGATTCCCCTAAGGTCCTGTGGTATATTCCAGTGCTTTCTCCAGAGCAAACAAAATCCATCACCTTTACAGCTCCCCAGTCAACAGGTGTTTACCCGTATGTATGTACGTATCCTGGCCATGGAGTTATCATGTATGGAGCCATGTATGTATCTACCGAACCTATGCCTGATTTAAAAACGGATAGGCATATTCCACCAAGCAGAAGGGTTGCTGATGTACAAGCCAATGCTGAAACTGCTCATGCCCAACACACTAACCAAGCCTCCCAAACCTATCATCCATATCAGCCAGCCGCTCCGTATCTCTACCGTATTTTTATGCCAGATGCCAGTCCGGCTACTATTGCTGTACATCTTCCGCAAAAGGTATCGTATTGCTGGGATGCAGGTACATGTTATCTGCGGTATGCGTGGCAAGGTGAATTTCTGGCCAATACAGACCAGTGGCAAGGTAAGGGAGATACCTTTGGTAAGCCAGGCGGTCCAGTTTTTTTCCGTGAAAAAACTGCGTATCCTTTACAAATTGGAAAGACAACCAATAAGCCTGCTATTGAATTTATAGGGTACACATTAATTGACCGGTATCCAGAATTTCATTACCAGGTAAATGGGGTAGATGTCTATGAATTGATCAAACCTGGGAAGGAGGGCAATGGCCTGGTTCGTACATTCAGAATGCCTGACGTAAAAAGCACTGTATGGTTTGTTACGCACCCCGAAGATAGTGTTGTGTATACGTCGTCTGATGGAAAATGGGTAGATAACAGATTAAAACTAACTCCAAAACAGGCCAGAGCATTTACCATTTATATGGTAAAGAAAGGAGAATCAAGCTTATGAAAGGAGAATTATACCTACTTCTCATAACCCTTGTAGCCCTATTCACTGGTGCCAAACTGCCTATCCCAGATCCGAAGCCTTCGTATCTGGTAGAGTCTATAGAAATGCCTGAAGGGCTTGTGAGTGAAACCGGAGCCCTTGAATTTTTGCCAGATGGACGGCTAGTAGCCGGATTCCACCGGGGAGAAATACTTATCTATGATCCAAAAACCAAAAAGTGGTCGCTATTTGCAGAGGGTTTGCATGATCCACTTGGTATTTTGGTTGTGAGCAATTCGGAACTGATAATCATGCAACGTCCGGAGTTAACACGAGTTAAAGACACCGATAGCGATGGGCAAGCAGACGTATATGAGAAAGTGACCGATGATTTCGGCATTTCCGGCAATTACCATGAGTACAATTATGGCCCAATAAAAGATGCGGCTGGAAATTTATTCGTCGGATTCAATACCGCTTCTCCGAATGGCAGTGTCTGGAAACAGGTACGAGGAAAGTTGGATACAGTAACGATAGGATTTAAAGGCCAGATGTTTTCCCCAGTTCCTTACCGGGGATGGATTATGAAGCTAACACCTGACGGCCAATTGCTGCCCTATGCTAGTGGCTTCCGTTCCCCCAATGGACTAAGTTTCGATCAGCAAGGAAATTTATTTGTGACCGATAACCAGGGAGATTGGGTAGGTACAAGTCCTTTGTATCATGTACAAGAAGGCAAGTTCTACGGGCATCCTTCTAGCCTAGTTTGGCAGAAAGACTGGAATAAAGGTAATCCACTGAAATTACCAGTAGCAGAATTAGACCAAATGCGGACTAAAGCGAGTGTACTCTTTCCGCATGGCATTATAGCTAATTCCCCGACACAACCAGTCTTTGATAAAACACAAGGCAAGTTTGGGCCTTTTACCGGGCAACTATTTGTAGGTGAAATGAATCAGGGGCGGATAGTACGGGTAATGTTGGAAGAAGTAGGGGGTCAGTGGCAAGGTGCCTGTATTCCTTTTCTGGATGAACAAGGTTTGAGGAAAGGCAACAACCGCCTGGCTTTTGCACCGGATGGCAGCTTATGGGTAGGGCAGAATGACCATGGCTGGGCAGGAGATAGAGGGATTCAGCGGATTGTGTTTACAGGCAAAACCCCAATAGATGTGTACACCATGAAGCTAACACCTACCGGCTTTGAGTTAACCTTTACCCAGCCCGTAGACGGGAAATCGGCTACTGATTTAAATAAGTATAGGTTCCGACGATATTCTTATGCCTATCATGCCAAATATGGTTCTGACCAACTGGATGTGCAGGCAATAGCTGTAACCCATATCAGCCTCTCCCCAGATCACAAGAAAATATCTCTTGACTTGGAGAGTTTAAAGCCTGGCTATGTATATGAACTTCAGCTAGGAGCTATTCAAGCGGCTACTGGAGAGCCTATAACCAATAAAATTATTTGTTACACATTGAATCGATTAGCTATCTAGGAAGAATTACAATACTAGGAAAAAGAATTGGAAAAGCAGGTAAAACTGCTGCAAGCTAGACTCTAGCAAACGATGCGTTTCTTTGGGTTATCCTTAGCCTTCAGCTACTTCCACTTGCTGTGAATTAGGTATTGCCTGGTAAAGAATATAGCTTCCTTTTGCATCCTTTTGTACAGTGATGGTTTGCTCATTTTCTCCTTGCTTTACCTGCACGGTATTCCAGTCGGCAGGCACATATGTTTTCAAGGTGAGGGGAACTGTATACATAGTCTTATCAAGGGAGTGGGTCAGGTTCACAAGAAGCTTATTTGTTTGCTCGATTACGTCAACTTTTGCATTCATCCGTTCCCGCATGTACTTGGTTGCGTCTGCAAAAGTAGCTACCCATAGTTCATTTTCCTGCTTTTTAACATATTGAAAATACTCATCCAGTACTTCATGCGAAATGGCTTCCCAACCTATGCCATCTACCCCATGAAAAACCAACACCAACCAGATGTTGTCATGCGCTGCTACGGTGTCAACCCAGGACTTCATTAAATCCATGGGAGTTTTGGAAAGAGCCCCTCTTTGCCATTGCACATACTCCTTGCCAGCCGTACCTGGCTGTAGTTTGCTGCTCCTGTTTAACTCTTCCAGAAAAGGTTCGGGCATGCGGTTTCGCAGGGCAGGATAAATTTTATGAGCATACGACATTACCCGTTCATCTTCTGTTCCATAGGGACCTTCGGCCGAAAAAGTAGACACCGGTCCTAATTGTTTAAGAATATCTTCCTTGCTTTTTTCAAGTTCGTACAGCATGTTTGCCTCGTCCAGCACAGCCAGGCGGGGGTGGGTAATGGTATGGCTGGCAAATTCATGGCCTTGTGCAGCATATTTCCGGATATCGTCCCAGGTAAGATCTTCTGATTCGGCTACTTCGTTTTTATTAGTTTGCCCAGGTTTGATTTCTCCATTTCGCACCTTCTGGTATCCTGCATCTAGTGTTTTGTACGCTTCATCCATTTTGCCTGCTTCAAACAAGCTGCCAGCCCTGGTATGGTATTCTACGGTTCCTTCATAGCCAAGGAAACCTACAGCCGAGGCTCGTTCAAAAAAGTTTGCTTGATTGGTAGGAATGGTAGCTGTTTCCTTGATAATATCTTTCACTGGCCTGCCAATAAACTTTCCCTGATACTGTGAACCAGGAATGTGTCCGGTGATAATAAAAAAGGTGGCGGGGAGTTTCAGCCGGTTCATGATAGGTAAGGCCTGCCGGAACTGATTAATAGACCCATCGTCGTAGGTGAGAGAAATGGCTCCTTTTTTTCCATTAGGCCATTTGGTAATTTCTGTTTGCCCAAATTTTTCATTGTGGGTAGTACAAGCAGCCAGTAGACAGAAAGAGGCTATAAAAAGTATACGTTTCATTTGGTTAACAGGGTTTTACAGGTATATCGGAAATTCATCGCAAGCCATAAAAGGCAGAGCAATTTAGCTGCGCTATGCAGTGTACAGCATATAATGTTTTTAAACAGCCTAAAAATTGCCCTACTAAAAGAGTGTTTACCAGGCATAAAGAATTTTTACTGTTGAACAATGCTAAACTTGCATACAACTCATTCCGATCTAATAGGTATGACAACAAGAATTTGTGAATTGTACTTTTATACAGGCTTTTTGTCTAGAAAAAGTTCTGGCTAAAGGGAATCAACTTGCCATGAATGAATAAACTGATCCGCACTAACCATTCGGATTATGTTGAAATATTTTATCCATTAACACCCATTTCTGGCCTGGTTTGGCCCAAGGTAAGGGTTGCTGAAATTTCCACATCAGATCTTCCCATTCCTTTATTTTAGGGTTGGTAGCATCCATTTCTGCTTTTTTTTCGAAAGTAAAATCATCGTTGGTTTCTAGAATCATAAACATCCGGTTGCCAGTGCGGTAAATTTCTATGTTGGTAATTCCTGCTTCCACATCATGCTTGGTTACTTCAGGCCAGGCACTTCCGGGTTGGTGCCATTTTTCATATTCACGGATTAATTCGGGGTCGTCTATTAAGTCTAGCGCCAGGCAAAATCTTTTCATAAAAGCTAAAATAGAGTTAGGTGTGCAATAAAATTACTGTTTAAATGGGTAATGGCTTGCCAAAATGTTGCTTAAACGATGCTATGGTTTGTTTGGCTGCTTCATCCGGGTTAGGCCAGGGAAAGGCTTCGGCAGAAAGGTATCCCTGGTATCCGATCTCTTGCAGGACAGCCGCAATATCTGACATTACTGTATGCCCCATTCCCATCGGCCGCCTGTTGCTATCTGCCAAGTGAATATGCCCGATCAGCTGGCTATTTTTCCGTATAGTATCTGGTAGCGAGACTTCTTCAATATTCATGTGAAATAAATCGGCGAGCAAACGGATCGCATGAGTAGGAAGCGAGCTAATAAAGGTTGCCCCCTCTTCCAAGGTATTTATCAGGTTGGTTTCATAGCGATTGAGTGGTTCATAAATCAGGGTCACCTGGTTTGTCTCCGAATGTTTGCCTAGCATGGTAAGTCCCTCTGCCAGCCATTCTAATACCTTTTCTCTGGCTAAGCCTGAAGTTACATTTCCTTGCATAGATCCAATAATGGCAGGTGCACCAAAATTAGCCCCAAATGAAATCATCTCTTTGATAAAAGAAATAGCCTCCTTGCGGATATGCGGATCAGGATCGGTAAGTGTTAGTCCATGAATAACTTTACCTGCGCCAGTTCCTACAGCTGCTAACGCAAGATTGGTATTAGCAAGTAAAGATTGTAAATGGGTTGAATCTATGGCATGAGCAGAGGAGGTGAATAACTCTATGCCATCAAAACCTAGCTTGGCTGCTTTCGCTATACTTCCTTCCAGATCTTCCCAGTAAATCCAGGGACCAGTTTTTATTTGGGGTACTAACGCAATAGTTACACTGGACTTTATCATAGCCATTTATTTGTCGAGGTCAACCATGATTTTTGTTACTTGGCCAGGATTTTCTGCCCATGCCGCCAGTGCAGCCCCTGCTTCATCCAACGAAACAACTTTGCTAATTACTTCATCTACTGGAAACTTTCCCTCTTCCAGGTAACGGATTACATCTGTAAATTCACCTTGGCAGTTGCGAGAGCCCAGGATTTCAATTTCTTTCCGCACAAAGATGCCAGTATTAAATTCTACCGGTTTTTTGGCATACCCAATACATACCACACGGCCAGTATACGCTACTTCTTCTACAGCAGTACGATAGGTAGCTGGGCTTCCTACAGCTTCAATAAATACATCCGGGCCATCACCACCGGTAATTTTCATCAGTGCCTCATGCAAGTCTACCTGAGAAGTGTTAATGGTATGTTGGGCGCCTATTTTTTTTGCTATCCGCATTTTGGATTCATCAATGTCAATGGCAATTACCTCTGCTCCGCGATTTACTGACCCAGCAATAGCTCCTATGCCTACAATGCCACACCCAATAACGGCCACTTTGTCCTGTGCGGTCACACGGCCTCTGGTTACCGCATGAAATCCCACGGTTAAAGGTTCCACCAGAGCCAATTCCCGGAGAGAGAGTTTTTGTGAAGCATATAACTTGCTCCAATGTACAGCCAGGTATTTCGTCATGGCTCCGGGCCGCCTAACGCCCATCGTCTTGTTATCCTGGCAAGCATTCGGGCGGCCTTTGCGGCAGGAAATACACTTTCCGCAGTTTAGGTAAGGAGATAAAGTAACTTTCATACCTGGTGTAAATGTATCCGGAACCTGGCTGCCTACCTTTTCTATGGTTGCGCCAACCTCGTGGCCAAGTATATTCGGGTATTCTTGTAATTCAAATAACCCCCTAAAGCCATTCAGGTCTCCGCCACAAAACCCTACCATGCCTATGCGCAACAGCACTTCTTCTGGCCCCGGCTGAGGTTCATCTACCTGGCGTATAGCCGTTTTGCCCGGTTCTGTTAGAAATAATGCTTTCATTGTATGTTAATTCTGTTTTTTGGGAATATTATTTTCAGGTTTCCCTTCGTACCACATGTTATTTTTGGCAGGAGCTACAAGTTGTTCAATTTCCTGTAACAGGCCATCGGGTATCTGTAGATCTACTGCCCGTAAATTCTGCGTAATATGGTCCATCGTATAAATGCCTACAATAGTAGAGGCAATGTCCGGATGGTCCAGTGCATAACGAATAGCCACTTCACTTATATTTACGCCATACCGTTTGCAAACCTCTATCAGTTTAGGCTGCAATTGCTTTACTTCTTGCGGAGATCGGTGCCAAGCAGGTAAAGGGGCATCGGACAATATGCGTTGGAGTAGGGGGGAGGCATTCAGCAACCCAAATCCTTTTTCTTTGGAAAGCGGCACGAGTTCATCGTTGATTTCGTCTTCCAATAAATTATAGTGTCCCCAGGAAAGTACCGTATCTAAATCGACTTGACGTGCGATATGAGCCAAATATCTTACCGGCAGGCCAGTAATACCAATATAACGGGCTTTTCCGGATTCTTTTACTTTGTGTATAGCAGGAATGGCTTCCTCTAGAATCTGCTGTTTATCTACAAATTCAATATCGTGCAGCTGGAAAATATCTACATAATCTGTTTGTAGTCTGGCAAGCGATTCGTCGATGCTGCGCAAGATCCAGTCATAAGAAAAATCAAACTCTTCCAAGCCGTAGCGGCCACATTTAGTTGCCAGAAAAATGTTTTGCCGTTTCCCTCTCAAGGCTTTTCCCAGACGTTCTTCTGCAAGGCCCGAGCCATAAAAAGGGGCTACATCGAATAAATTAATGCCATGATCTATCGCATAATGGACTGCTTGTGTTCCTTCTCGTTCATCGGCCACCTCAAAAACGTTACCTAAGGGGGATGCTCCAAAACTTAAAATAGATACATTTAATGCTGTTCTTCCCAGTTTCCGGTATTGCATAGGTTTGTATGACTGAATTTAATAGATAATGATCAACTAATAAACCGGCTGACAATTTATCATTTATTCATAAAAAATTTATCTGTTTTTGAGAATAATGATATATTAATTAAACCAGTCAATGTATTACCTATACCTATCCTTGTATTGAAAGGCACTTTGAAAGTAGTGCAAATAGATAAATTGAAATGTAAATTGTTTTGTATTAGGTTGAATCAGGTGGTAGTTGTGCTGTACATTAGCAAAAACAATAGTAGAATAGAACCTGTAAAGCATATGTATAGATTGCAAATGCAAACTTGCCCATATTCAACTAATTAGAATATAATGAAAAGAATACTAAAGGTAATTCTCTGGTCCATCGTAGCTATTATCAGTACTGCAGGTATTTTATTTGCCATATTCATGTACAAAGTCAAGCATGGCTTTCCGGTTTCTTACGAAACGCAAGTTCCTAGCATTGATTTTCCATCTGGCCGTAGGACTGTACTTCTTTTTTCCAAGTCTACTGGTTTTCGCCATGGGGAATCTATTGAGGCAGGTAAAAATGTATTCACTGAACTAGCCCAGAAAAATAATTGGTTTTTGTACAGCACTGAAGAAGGGGGGGTATTCAATCCTGAACAATTAGCAAAATTTGATGTGGTAATTTTCAATAATTCTACTGGCCGGGTGCTAAACGATACTCAGCAAACGGCTTTGGAAAATTATGTGGAGCAAGGTGGAAGCCTGATTGGCATTCATGGCTCGGGCGATGATTCGCATCACTGGGAATGGTACGAGCAAAATTTAGCGGGCGCACGGTTTTCTCATCACCCGATTGACCCGCAGTTACAGCAAACAGCAGTTACGTTGCATACTGTTCCCGACACGGTACTTACACAAGGGTTGCCAAACGTGTGGACCCACACAGATGAATGGTACGTGTTTTTTGAAAATCCCCGTACTAAAGGTTTTCAGGTGCTCTATACCATTAACGGCGAAAAAATCATTCCCGGAGGTAATATGCTTTGGATAAAAGATAAAGATTTTGGTATGGGGAAAGATCATCCGGTAAGTTGGTATAGGGCAATTGGGAGAGGACGAACTTTTTACACGTCCATGGGGCATAATGCGGAAGCATGGAAACAACCAGCCTTTGTGCAGATGTTAGAGAATGCAGTAAAGTGGCAGTAAGTGCATGTAACTAATAAATACTTCTATTCATATAAAGGCTGTTTTACTTTTATCGCATGATATATCGCCCATACAAACAGGTACATTTTACTGCAACGGGAGCCTTTTAAAGGCTCCCGTTGCAGTAAACAAGGTTGTTTATGACACAAGAAGATATTTCGAAAGCCTGTTGCTAGTCATTTCTTCTGGCTCTTTCATTTTCACTACGAGAAGATCTCTGCCGCGGTGAGGTTTCCCCCTGTGTTTGCGGCTGTCTTTGTGATCTGCTTTCACCGCTCACCTGAGACCGTTGTTGCACAGGTTCCGCTGTTCGTTGCCGGCTGGATGTAGAGGGCTGTCGTGTGGGTTGCTCAGAACGGCTTTCGGAACGGCTTTCTCTCGTAAAATCAGGATTTGAGGAATTAGTGCCTGTCCGTCCAGCGTTAACCTGGCTTCTTTCTTCTCTTGAATTACTTGCCCTATTTTCTCTGGGTTGATTGGCGTTGTTTCCTCGGGAATTGTTACCAGGGGAATTTTGGGTATAAGGAGTTTCCCGGCTTTCTATTCTACTATTTCTATCTGACCTGCCTGGCGTTTGCCTATTATTACCTTGCGAATGATCCGTTTCTCTACCGGATACTTGCCGGGGTGAACTAACTTCTGGGCGGTACATGGCAATGGAACCATTGCGTGAGAGCGGACGGCCAGGTCTATTCATAGGCTCTATCCGGTAAACGGTTACATTTCTACGAATAGTTCTCTCTATTTCGTGGCGGTAAGGTCCACAAACATATACACGATTGTTGTAGCGGTAGGTGTTTCGAATATAGACAGTTCTGTTGTAGATATGTATGATCCGTGGTCTGGGTGCACAATACCTGTAAATATAGGGGTTGGCAATATGTATTTGCGGAACAAATACCCAATGTATAGCCGGAATATGTATGGTTACATCAATATTCATTCCTGGACCAAGAGGAGCCCATCCATAGTACCCTCCTCCCGATCGCCAAGCAACCCAGGCAGGTCCCCATTCATCGCCGGGAACCCATACCCAACCATCATAGTCGTCGTAAAACCAGCGGCCATAATGAAAAGGAGCCCATCCCCATACATAGTCTGATACCCAGGTGTTGCCATATTCTGTCATAATCCAATGGCCATTGCTGGCATACGGACGAAAGTCTTCCTCAACTGCAGGAATCCATACGGAGCCATACTGAGGATGTACTACCCACTGTCCATAAGGAGCCAGTTCGTCATAAAACGTCTGGAAAGAAATGCTGCCTCCCCCTTGTGCATTGGCCTGTTGATAACTTGCTAGTATACACATCCATAAGATCAGTACACCCAAGATGCCGGTTCGTTTCGCTGTCTTCATATGTTAGATTGCTTAAGTAAACTTGTAACCTTTGTTTATGCAATGGTCACACACATATATCCTGTAAAAACCTTGCCGAACTATGCGTGTTCTCGATAAGGAGTTAAAATCATTCGACAAATATGCTGTAGATACCTATCGAAACCGGTAAATGCACCCACGCCATGAACATATATCAAAATCAACAGGCTTTTAACAACAACCAGCACAAGGGTTAGCTACCAAATTTAGTTATAGCCTATCATGGATGAGTGTAGGGTTCTTTATGTAAAACGGCTTTTGGTGGGAAAATCGTGTATCTTCCAAGGACTATTATCCTGCCATATCCTAACAATGAAGCTTTGAAAATTAAAACCCTTAGAAGTGTATCCACTCTTTGATAAAGCCTGCATAACTTTCGCCTACAGGTAATTCTTTGCCAGAAGAGAGTTCTACTTTCCGGTTGCCTATTGATTTTACCCGATCTGTTCTCACCACATAGCTTCTATGAATTCTTTTAAATTTACCGGATGGAAGTTTTTCTACTACCTTTTTTAAAGGCATCAAGGTCATCACCGGCTTAGAACCTATCAGGTGAATACGGATATAGTCTTCCAGGCTCTCAATGTATTCAATGTCTCGAATATTAATTTTAACCATGCGGTACTCAGAATACACAAATAAATTTTCTTGAGATTCCTGCTGGGAAGCATAGAGATAGGCATGATAATCTACCGCTTTTTGCACAGCCCTGGCGAAACGTTTGTAGTCCATAGGCTTGAGCAGATAATCCAAGGCTTCTAACTCAAATCCTTCATAGGCAAATTTCTTATGAGCCGTAGTAAAAATGACAATAGGTTTTTTGGGAAGTGTCCGCACAAGATCAAGCCCTGAAATATCTGGCATTTGAATGTCTACAAACAATAAATTGATTTGTGTGGTTTTTAAAAACTCTCTGGCAAGCAAGGCATCATGAAATGTACCAACCAGTTGTAAGGCAGGAAACTCTTCCACGTACTTTTTTACTACTTCCAAGGCCAAAGGCTCATCATCAATGGCAATACATTTTAGCGGCATATAAAATTGATCTAGTAATAAACAAACAGTATGTATTGATTCTGCTGATAGGCAATGGATGGATTAATGTGTGTATTTAAGGCTCTATTTGAAGAAGTAAGTCTACTGTAAATAGTTTATTAGCTTCAGTGATAGTTAAGGTGTGCTTATCGGGATATAAATAAGCCAGGCGTTTACGGGTATTGCTAAGTCCGATTCCTGCTCTTTCCGAACTTATGGGATGAGAGAAAATGGTATTCTGGCAGAAAAAATGGATGGTGTTTTCTGTTGCTTCTAACGTAATAGTAATGACTGAAGGCTCATGATTGCTGATGCCATATTTAAATACGTTCTCTACAAAGGTCATAAGTATTAAAGGAGCAATTTGTTTGTTTTCCAAATCGCCTTCTATCGATACAGCAAGTTTTGTGTGCTGACTCAGACGTAGCCGTTGGAGATCCAAATAATCTTCAATACAATCTACCTCTTGTTGCAGCAACACAAAATCCTGTCCGGCATCGTTGGTTACATAGCGCATAATGTTGGAAAGTTTCATAATGGAAGTAGCCGTATTTTCATTGTTGGTAATAGCTAGCGAGTAAATGTTATTGAGGGTGTTAAAAAGAAAATGTGGATTAATTTGTGCCTTTAAAAAAGAGAGCTCCGCATTGGCTTTGTCTGCTTCAGCCTGTACAGCTCTTTTTTGAGTTGTTTGCCATTCGTGTAAGGTGCTGGCTGCTGTACCTAAAGCCAGCATCATACAAGCAATAAACAAGCTAGTGATGTCTACCGGCCGCCTGCCTGGCCCTGGTCTAAAAGGAGGTTCTCCCCTGGGTCTGTGACCTCTCGAGGGCGGCCTCGAATTAGACCAGAAATCTGGCGGAAAATTACCATCTTTAGGTGGAGACGCAGATGTATGAGGTGCTGGAATTACTGGCCTTATATCTGTTTGTGACTGCTCCGAGAGTTGATTCGGCTGATGTCTAAGTAAATCATCAAAAGGTTTGATGAGATATACACTTACTAACAAGGCCAGTACACTGAGGCAATACAGAATATATTTCTTCTGCAAAAAGAGCCTGGGAAATACTACATAGGTATGCAGATAAAACAAACAGACATAACATAAAATGAATTGCCAATAATATGGCCAGAGAAAGAAAGATAAAACAGCAGACTCTTCACTTTGCCCTCGCATGAACAGGAAAGGCAAAATAAGAAACAGTAGCCATGCCACCAGATGAATGGTAATGGTAGAAGCCTTGAAATAGCGCATATACAAAGAACTTCTTTTTAGGCTAAAAATTCCAACATGTATCGGTGAGTACCCTTTATGTATAGATAAATGAGAACAGCTTACTTGCCACTTTCTAGGAGTTCAAGTAAACAACTTAGTAAATAAAGTGGCCATCCTTTTGCAGATTAGTTGCTAGAACTACCTTACAACTACCGCCATTCGTACAGGCTACTTCCAATGACTGAATAAACAATGGGTATGTGCCGGTAAAGCAGGGAAATGAGAAAAGGAAATTAGATAAAAATACATATCAGCATCTACTAGATTTTACTTTTATGCACTCCAAATGACCAAAGAACAAGATTGAACATGAAAACAGCCTATATGTACACTCATACGATTATACATATAGGCTGTCAGCCATCAGATTATCTAGACTATTACAGAAACATTCTGAGCTTGTTGGTTACTATGTCAATTCAGTATTAAAAAAGTCGACGGTGCGTTTCCAGGCAAGTTCAGCCGCTGCTTTGTCGTAACGGGGAGTAGTATCGTTATGGAAGCCATGGTTGGCATTGGCATACATGTAAACTTTGTATTCTTTTTTGTTCTCTTGCAAAGCCTTCTCGTAAGCTGGCCAACCCTCATTTACCCGTGTATCTAGTTCTGCATAATGCAACAGGAGAGGAGCCTTTATTTTAGGAACATCTTCAACTGCCGGCTGCCCACCGTAAAATGGAACAGATGCAGCTAAGTTTGAGATTCGTACGGCCATCATGTTGGCAATCCACCCACCAAAGCAAAAACCCACCACCCCAATTTTACCACTACAATTTTTGTTGCTTTTTAGAAAGTCATAGGCAGCAATAAAATCTTCTAACATTTCATTCCGGTCCCGTTTACTTTGCAGCGTACGGCCTTCATCATCATTTCCAGGGTAGCCACCTAAGGGGGTTAAGGCATCCGGAGCAAACGAAACAAAACCAGCCAAGGCTGCTCTTCTTGCTACATCTTCAATATGTGGATTTAGTCCCCGGTTTTCATGAACCACCACAATGCCTCCAAGCTTCTTTTTCGAGTCTGCAGGCATGGATAATAAGCCCTTCATCTTTCCGCCTCCTTTGGGAGATTCGTAATTGACATATTCTGATTTTAATCGAGGATCGTCTGCTTTAATCTGAATACCACCCTTGTAATCTGGCATCAGAAAACCCATGAGTGAAGCTACAGTAATGCCTCCTACCGCATAGGCAGAAAGCTTTTGCATAAACTCCCGTCTGTCCAGCCGGTTATGAGCATAGTCATCGTAGAGGTCAAATACTTCTTGTTTAATGTCTTCTTTTTTGATTTCGTCCATGTTCGCTTCTGTTCTTGATTACCTTACTTTTACTTCTTGTTCGTTTGTTCTAACAACAGAAATCGTTCCTGCTGTTGATCAGGCTTTGCCCCAGATTTTACGTCAATGTGCATCACCTGAACAGGCTTACCAACACTGATAGCTGGCCATTCAGGTAAGTTTTTGCCATTGGGGTTATTCAACTTGATGAAATTAGCAAAGTATTCCTGCATCACCTGGGATACTTTATAGTCTTCTGGTGTCCATGCATAAACTCTGTTGGTAGATAGGTTACCCATGGCATACTCAATTTCTGCTGAATGTACGGCTCCTTGTGCTGGCGGCACTTTCATTGCTTCTGCATCCGTGCCTCTTACTACACCTCCGGCTAACCCAGGAGCTGCATCGCCCATTTCGGGAGTCATAGGAGGGCGTGGACGTGTATAAAAGTAGCGGTATACTGGCTTTCCACTTGTTTTGCTGTGTACGTCTATCCATTTCCAAGTGCTGTAGCCTGTAAACCTGTCCCCAGCAATGGCTGTTGCTGATTGAGTTACTTGCTCCTGGGTAGAAGCAGGATACAACTTCAAAACTTTGTCTGCATGTTCACCAAAGAGTTTCTCAACAGCTTTCTTGTAGTTTTCCGGGGTAGGGGCTTCCTCTCCTAGAATGGACCGGTAGTTCATTTCTTCAGAGTTCCAGCCAGCCAGTAAAGGTACCCTTGCCTGCTCTCCGGCCTGGAATATTGCTATAGCAGATTTCGGTAAGAAGTATCCATCCACGATTGGTCTGAACCGTGGGCTTTCCGGGTTAGCTGTAGCTTCCAGCAACTTTTCAGCTGGCATTGCTCGTAAATCACTTAGGGTAGTTGCACCTGTTAATTTAGCGAAATTTACGCCTAATTCTTCCGCTTGGGCAAGCGTTGTGGCTGGTAATAAGGATAACAGCGATCCACTTTCGCCAATAGCAGCACTAATTAAATCTTTGGACAACGGAGAGGCCATTTGGGCACAAACAGAGGATGAACCAGCTGATTCACCGGCAATAGTTACTTTCTTAGGATCTCCACCAAAAGCAGCAATATTCTGTTGCACCCAACGTAACGCAGCCAATTGGTCTAGTAAGCCATAGTTGCCAGAAGCATTCTTGCCTGATTCTTTGGTGAGTTCCGGATGAGCCATAAAGCCAAATACACCTAAGCGGTAGTTCACTGTAAGAGCTACTATGCCTTTCTGGGCCATATTTTCTCCATCATACCGCGGCTCTGATCCATCTCCGGCCATAAAACCTCCTCCATAGAAATAGACTAGTACCGGCAGCTTCTCTTTGGTTGATTTAGCTGGCGTCCATACATTCAGATACAGGCAATCTTCACTCATGCCCTCCGAACGAAAGTTCATATCTCCAAAAACAGCCCGCTGCATAGCCATAGGTCCGAATTTGTCAGCTTTTCGCACCCCTTGCCAGTTCTTAACCGGTTGCGGTTCTTTCCAACGTAGTTCACCCACGGGTGGAGCAGCAAAGGGGATTCCTTTAAACGCACGGATGCCGCTTTTTTCAATAACGCCATCCAGGGTGCCGTTTGCTATGGTAACGCGGTTTATGCCACTGGTTGTCCCGCTTTTGGATTGGGCTACAGCCAGCGACACTAGCTGGCACGAAAACAGAAGTAAAAAAAATAGGTTTTTCATAAGGTATAGGTAAATAAATGGTAGAGTTGCCAGCGTATTCTTATTAGTGAAAACACCCTCATAACATTCAAAATATACCTACATTTTGAAGAAATCGTGAAGTATATACTACTGTTATGAGTTAAAGTTCCAGATAATGTGAATACCTGCTGATTGGTAAATTAGCGATATTTACCCACGATAGAGCAATAAAACTAAAATTATCCATTTATAAATAATTGCCAGATACATGGCAGCGTATTTTGTATTGCCAGTAGCCATTGGAATTAAATTACATTTCTTCAAGATTGCTTCAAATTCTTATGCTACTTTTGTATAGAATAGGAATAGGGAAAAGTTATAGCCCTGTTCATCTAAACTAAGTTGTTTTAAAATTTATCATCACACTTATTTACTTATTTAGAAACAGTATGAGAACAGTAAGAATCTTTTTAAGCGTAATCGTATTCACTTTGTTGTTCAATCAGGTAAGCTTGGCAGCAGGCGAGGACCCTGGCAAATCTAAGGTGGCAAAGGCTTCAACCTTGGCGGTAGACCCTGCAAAAAGTGAGCTTACTTGGAATGCTAAAAAAGTAGGCGGAGAACATAGCGGCAAAGTAAAAGTAGCCAAAGGTAGTTTAACTGTTAACGCAAACAAGCTAACCGGAGGTACTTTCACTATGGACATGACCAGCATCACTGTTACAGATATCACAGATGAAGGCATGAACGCCAAACTAACCAATCATTTAAAGTCGGAAGATTTCTTCTCAGTAGAGAAAAATCCTGCTTCTACTTTTAAGATTACAAAAGCAGAGCCTATAGCCAATGCTAAAGCAGGAGAAGCAAATTATAAAATTACTGGTGATTTAAGCATTAAAGGTATTACCAATTCTGTAACCTTTCCTGCAGTTGTGAATCTGACAACTACTAGTGCTCAAGCGACAGCTGCTATTGAAGTAGACCGGACAAAGTATGATATTAAGTACCGGGCAGCCATCATTGGCACTGCAGCAGACAAAATTATTGATGATACCTTTACCATTAATTTAAAACTGGTAGCTGGTAAATCTGAAACTGCTAGTAAATAAACATTTCAACAAAGTTAGGTCTTCAATGCATTGACTTACTGAAATTTATTAGTTCTACCATATACATCCTTACATCCAAGTAAATCGATAAAGCCAGAGGAACAACTTCTGGCTTTATCGATTTACTTGCTATTTCATTCACATGCTGGCATCTGCAAACTAATGAAGCAAGTAGTAATTAGAGGAAAATAAGGAGATAGTCATAAGTAATCGTTAACAGACTCTTCACTGAATAAGATTTCAATAATATTATCGGTTTCATCACCAAGAATTACTTTTGCATGAATGCTGCCTATCCAATACAAGTTAATTACACAATCTTCTTTTATTCGAGTAGCTAAGAACTCTCCATTATCCAAAACATATTGAATCTGCTCATTCAAAGGAAGATGCTGAAGCTGGAAGATAGTGAGCATATAAAGCGGTTGAAAAGTCTGAAGATAGTCGTGAGACTAACTAATTCCTAATATCTATGCTTTGCCTTTTTATTAGGTATTTCATGGTTAATTCACTAAGTAAATGCATTTTCATTATGTCAATTACAGCGACAAAAATGGTAATGATGATAAACAGCCTATTGATCCTATTTTGTATCTTCTCGTAAACAAGACTGATGTTGAAAATCAGAAGATGCTCCAAATAAAATAATGCTAATGGGAAAAGAATGTATTCTAAAACCTTAAGATAACGTATCAATTATCAGAATGCTTAGAGAATAAAAATAATACTTCACAAGTTATTAATTCCTAGTACTTTATTACCAAGATGTATTTTTATATGAGTGATCAGCAACCTAATAATCCACTGCATGGTAAAACTCTGGAAATGATCCTAAATCATTTAGTTGAACATTATGGCTGGGAAGCGTTGGGAGAAAGAATCAATATCCGATGCTTTACACACAATCCTAGTATTAAGTCCAGTTTAACATTTTTTCGAAAAACACCTTGGGCACGCAAAAAAGTAGAAGAACTGTATCTGGAGAGCATCAGAGAATAAATTCAGTTACTATACCCTTAATAAAAGGTCTGCTTTGTTCATAGCAAAGATGGAAATTATTTGAAGCAGAGAATATAGTAGGTTATATTGACTATGTAAAATCGGCTTTAAAGATGTTGGATGTCAAACGCCTTGAGAAATTACCTATTTAGAAAATATTGAGCTATGGTGCTCAAAACCTATTAAGCTGCTTTTAGAATGGCGTTGGTTTGTGCGTTATGGCAGAAATTCTGGATTTTAATGTGTGAGAAATTTTAACAAGGTTACAAAATAAGCTTTCTTTTTGATTTTTCTTACTGTTTTTACCGTATTGACGAAGATTTACACTTAAAGAATATTTAAAACAAAATCATTGATTAAATTATCTAAACAGAAAATAATTTTCTATTTAGGTAATCATATTTATACGCACAATCAAAAAATATCTACCTGATAAAAATCAGATAGGAAAACAAAAAAGCCTTTCTAATTTAGTAGAAGGGCTTTTTTATAATATGCTTCGTGATCCCGCTGGTGTCCGAATTTGGATTATAAAGCGGTCTGAATGTCAGCGCATTGCGAACGTGTCGCAAACAGGTGTATCCGAATTAAGAAATAGTCATAGTAAAATTTTTTGGTTGAATTATATTTCTTAACGCTGAAGGAATGAATACACCTTTACGCTTTCCCAAAACAAATTCTAACACTTTAGCTCTCAATTTTTCATTCTCTGCTTTTAGCTTAGCTGTTTCATCTTTCTCATCATTTCCTTTAATCAAAAAGTCGACTGTTACTCCAAAGAAATGAGATAGAGTTACCAAGTCCCCCAATGAAGGTTCGCTATTTCCGACCTCCCAATTTGCAATGATCTGTCGCCTAGTTCCGATTTTGTCTCCCAACTCCTGTTGAGTTAAATCTTTCTGTTTTCTAAGCTTTCTTAATTGTTCGCCGAATGCTATGTTCATTAATTATTTATTTTGTTCAAAAATATTGCATTTAACCTCCAATACATTTACATTAGTGCCAAAGTACAACAAAGTGTATTAAAGTGCAAATTTATACGACGAATCCATAAAATTATTCGATATGGCAACTCTAACTGATAATTCCGCTAATGTGGCTGAAAGAAGTTTTTACACGAAACAAATGAAAAAAGACAGGGCAGAACTTCAGCAAGCCTATATGAATCAATTTAACGTATCTGAATCTACATTTTATAAAAGGTTAAAAACTATAGAATTTTCACCTGCGGAAAAAAGATTCTTTAAAGAATATGTAGCTAAACAAGGCTTTAATCTAGATGATTTTGGAAATAAGAGTGTGGATAGGAAAAAACAGAAAGTTTAATAAATAAAAAATGCCAGTAACAGCAAATTACTGGCATTTAATGTTTTGTGAGTTTATCAAAAGCTCTGTGGGGACAGGGCTTATAACAATAAAGATTGAAATTCTGAATCCAAATTTAACCCTTTGTGTGGGACACGAAGCAGATAATTACTTTGTAAACAGAGGATTACAACCCCATTTGCTATATACAAATATACTTAATTATAAAGACTTTTCAAGCTGATAAAATGAGTTTTATTTCAGTTTTTTTCTTGAAAAATACGCAATAACCCATGTTTAACTTAAAATAGTTATAGTAATGGATACATCATAAAATATATGTTTTATCGGCAAATTTTCTGCATTTACCAGGCTTCGTAATTCTGGGCTGTTCTTGTATTGCCTAAATATTAAAAAATTTCAAAATCACAAAAAAACCTGCTTATGTGTCAGATAAGCAGGTTAGAACTTTAAATCTAAAACCGATGAACAGATTAGTTAGTAACAAATTTATCCAAGAAGTCCTTACCGAGCAAGCCACTGAGATGGCTGTTAACCTATTTATTTCTGAGTTGCAAAATAAGGCTACTAAAGAGCAGCAACGTAGGTTGATAACTTTATTGGAAGAGATCAATTCTAACAAAGCTCCAATCATTCCCGTGGCTGAGCTAAAGTATGCCTAAGGTGAAGCAACCTTCGGCCAGGAAGGTTGCCACCCTTAAACAAATTTAAATTAATCATCTAATCAAACTAACATGAATAACTCAAAATATATTCCTCAGCATTTCACTCGCACCAAAAATCTTTGTAAAGAACAGTCCGAAATAAAACTATCAAAGTTTATTGAGCGATACAATGAAGGCAAAGTATATGGGCAGCGAATTATTTCTTCACAAATCAATACTATCAAAACACTTATTGGAGAATTAGCTGACAAAATACGCCGTAGACAAACTATTGGAAGGGGTTTTCATATCACAGTAGGCAATCTGGCCAAAATGTGTAAATGCAGTATCAAAACTGCCTATAATCATATAATAAGGCTTTTGGATGCCGGTATACTTAGCAAAGCACGAACAACATACAAATTTAGAGAAACTGATAACTGCCAAACACCTTGTTTACAACTAGAGTTGAGCCTAGAAATATTAATTTTTCAAGTTGTAAATTCTCCAATTAAAGTGGAAATACCTGTTGATACACCTCAATTATCTATTCCTGAGATAAGTAATGAAGGTATCAAAATTATGAAGCAGCTTAAAATCTGGCCATATGATAATTAAGGGCACGGGTAAAAGTTACCGATACTCTCTTATATAAAGTTTATAGGTAAGTCTTCTTATAAGAAGTAATGTGGATAAGTGTATAACTTTTTTGCACAATAGAAAGATTTCAAGAGGAAGTGCAAAAAAGTTATGATAGGAAGTCGGGATTTTACCTACCTCAAAGCATAAAACCGCTTTAAATAAATTATAGGAAGTTTCAAACTGGGGGCGGGCGCAAAAAAATGACACCTATAAAAGTGTCTCAAATTGTAATATGCCCATCGGTGAGGTTCCTGTTATATCCCTATTATAGCGCAGGAGTTAATGTAAATATATACCTAAAACGCTAATAAACAAATAAATGGCTAAGTATTCAATTAAACAAAAAGATATAATTAACTCTACCTATGTGATTAAAATATACTTTTTCAAAGATGCCCATAGGAAGGAAACTGAGGAAAAAACAATGTACTCCAAATATGAAGGCCAGAATGAAAGAAGGGATGCATTTGTCTATTGGAGAGAACAAATCCACTACTACCGGGAAAAATCAAAGTTTGGGTTTTCAGTGGGTGATATTTACAACAATAAAGATAAAACCCGTAATAAAAAGCCTATTCTAAGAATCTATGGCAATGGTACCGAAAAGTGGTTTTCCCAGGAAATAGCTGCTTTGCATGTATGAGTATAATAGACAGGCAAATAGCCAACATGCTAAATGTTGGCTATTTATCCACAAAAAGGTACTCTTTCCAATTCCGGGTAAATGAGATCCAGGAAATGAGAATGGTATTAGAGCAAGAGTTATCACATCTATTTCCAATCAAGATATCAGAGACACCGGTTGCCAAAATTTTATGGGATTGCTATCAAGTGATTAATAAACGATATGAAAAGCTCTATTACTGCAGAAAGGCAAAAGGTTCTAGTACTCTACCAATGGCTAACTGGTTATCTGTTTACTACTTGTTAAACTGTTGCTCAAATAATAGTATGGAGTTAAGGCAGGTACTTAGCCAGCTAGACCAGTTAGTTATTTCCTATCGTCATAAAGGCATTTTAAATGAGTAAACTTATGTATTCAAATATTGATTTACACGATGTATTGGACAAAAGGCTAATAGTTAAAGGTTATAATGCTTTGGAAGCAGTACTCTTCAGTATTAATTACCTGATAGCCTGGGCAAATAATACCATCACTGAAGAGAATAAAAAAATTAGGGCAGTATACAGTAATTTGCGAGTGTATCCAAAAACCGACCGGGAACCTAAACTATATATTCAAACTATAGCCAAGATCTAATTCTTATGAGTTAATCCACTTTTTAAATAGCTTTCGACCAACGGAAACATTTCTGTTTTCATTCTTACTCTTGTATTTACTTTTCTGCTAACTTTAGGATATCTACTAAACACAAATCAAGTCTATTTTACCAAATGGTTACATAATGTTTGCTCATAGAAACAATATAAATTTATCTAGCATGCAATTAGTTAGAAGTAGTCATACACCTTATAAAAAGGGCTTTTAAATATTTAACCTTTTTGGTCAATTTATTTTAAGTTCATAAGAAACTGTTTAAAAATAATAGACTGTAATAAAGTAGAGAGCCAATGTGTTAACAGATACAAGGTATGGCCACTGTATCCTATAAAACTTCACAAACTCTCAGTAGTAAGATATAGAAAAGTTGTCATTAATCAACGCAAACGTAGATATGCATTGTGTCACATGTTAGCCGTCATTTTCTATGTGGTGAAGGGAGGTTCTCCCTAGCGGCTGATGCTTAAGGATTTAAGACGCTCTAAGAGCGTCTATCACTAATACGCTAAGTTTTGAAAATAAGTTTTTGCAAGAGTTGAATGATGCTTTGCAGGAGAAGAAGGGACGGAAGTTGAATCCCTCAACAGTTAGTCTTGACAGTCAAAGTGTAAAAACTACGCTTGTCGGCGGCCAACGTAGGTTTAATGTAGCCAAATATGTCAAAGCTCGTAAACATCATATTGTGGTAGATACTTTAGGTTTGTTATTAGCCGTAGTGGTGTACCTAGCAGAGATTGATGATAGGATACAGTTTGTGTACTTAATCGGCTCTCTAAAAAGAATTCAATGTTTCCCTGCCTGTCAGTCATTTTTGCTGATAGTGGCTACAGATGGCAATTTGAAGATATTGTCAGAAAAACTCTTTCGTGGATGTTGCAGATTGTGCGCAAGCCTTTGGTAGTGAAAACTTTTCATATGCTGTCCAAGCGTTGGGTTGTCGAGCGCACTTTTATCTGGCTGACAACCCACAGGTGATTGAGTATCGATTATGAAAGAACGATGAAGTCTACAGAAGATATGATTCACATAGCTATGGTCTAACTCATGCTTGATAGGTTTTATTTGACATATTTAGATACTCTAAATATGTCAAATAAAAAGTTATGCTTTTTTTTAATTGTGGTATTAGAACATTTTCTATGATAAAAAAGGTAGTACAAACATTCTGGGTAGATAATGAAAAATACTTAAATGGGGGATGGTTAAATACAAAATTTCACCTTATGGGTTGGGGTCTTAGTTCATTAACATTCAGTAGATTTTTTGAGAATCTAGAACTTATAACTGATGCTTTTGGTAAAGAAATTTTGATAGATAGACTTCAACTTCCCTATAATAGCCTATCATTAGCACAAGAAGATTATCGATCAGAGTTTGAAAAAATCTGGGTACTTAGAAAAATATACTCATACAGCCTTCAAAATGAACCATTTATTCATGCTGACGGTGATGCTTTTCTTTTCAATCTCTTAAAGCATGAACTTCTAGATTCACCACTCATCGCTCAAAATTTTGAGTATAATTATCCGGACTATATTAAAGCATTCAATGAAATTAATGAAAAGTGTAGATATCTTCCTTCCTATATTAAAAAAGATAAAGATGGAAAACTATCTGCAGTTAATGCAGGCATTATTGGCGGTAATGAATTTTTATTTTTTAAAACGTTTGCTAAAGAAATAGATATATTTCTCTACAGAAATCAAGATTATATTAATAAACTAAAGCTACATACCTTTTCATTAAACGTTTTCCTGGAGCAATTTCTTTTTAAAAAAATAGCAGATGAGTTAGCATTACCCATAACTGTTCAACTGAAGGAACACATAGAATACCCATTAAAATCATATGCTACTGATCAATTTTGGGAATTACCACGTAATTGTGATTTTTGTCACCTTATGAGTTACAAGCGCAATCCTACTTCCTGTGAACAAATGGCTCAGCGTCTGTATATTGAAAGCCCCGAGTTACATCATAAAATAGTTGAGGTATCTAAAAAGCTTGATTCAGAAAACTATTATTTTGCCCAGCAATCAAAATTAAATGTATCTCAACCTGATACCTTATTTTACAGAACCTTCACCATAGCACATGCTTTAGGTTACACTCTTCCTAAAGAAAAATATCTTGAAGATTTTATAAGCCATATAAATCAATGGCTTATGCAGTTACCAACCAATTTACACACAAATATTTTAAAAGATGTTTGGCAATATGAATTAGAGAAATATGCTTTTGTATCAAATTTACCTAACCATGATGAATATCGGCAATATCGAAAAGAGCAATCTTTAATTACCAATTCGAATTTGAATACTTCATATAATAAAATGTTACTTCAAAAAATAGCCTTTGGTAAGTATTTAGCATCCATAGAAAGTGAATGGAAATGGGTTGAGAATAATGAGTTTACCCACCAAAATGAGACTGGAACTTTTACTTTTGATTATTTATCTAATTTTACTAGTCAACCATCTTTCTTCATTGTTATTTTATTTATCTATCCAGAAGAGATGAGTGTTAAAGAGCAGTTGCTTAGCCCTTTGAACATCTTTATAATTAATGCTTTATCGGATTGTATAAGTATTGACAATGTTATTAACAATGTAATAGAAGATATTAAACTATTTGACAAAAATATCAATGTAGAAAAGTATACTGAAGAGATTATAAGCCAGATTAGATACTTATTGTATCAAGGTATTTTAGTCTTTAAATAAGTATAAATTTATTAAAGCTCATTATCTACTAATTAGATAGATTGGCTTAAAATGATAAGAATCTAATGTTTATGTTTATTCTCTATGTAAAAATATATGTTTGCTATATCTTATAAATTCCATTTCTAATGGCAAATAAAACCAATCCTACTCTAGTTAATACATTCAATTTCTTAAATAAAGCTTCTCGAATAGCTTCTACTACTCGTGGATGGACTTTAAGAAGAGGAGCAAAAGATTTATAGGGAAGTTCAGAACAAGCTAATTTTAAAAAATCAATTTCTCGTTCACTCAGTTCAACATTTACTTCTTTCTTTTTATTAAAGTTCTTAATTAAGATATCAGTTACTTTATTTGAATAGTATGAACCTTCTTTCTCTAAATTATCAAGTGCAATTTTTAATTCGGAAGGATCAGCATTTTTGAGAATATAGCCATTGACCCCTGATTTAAGCATTTTCAAAATAGTTTCATCATCATTATGCATAGATAATGCTAGAATTTTTACATCAGGATAACGCTGTTCCATCCATTGAGCAGTTTCAAATCCATCCATTATAGGCATACTTATATCTAATAATATAATATCAGGTAAATTTTGGTGAGAAAGTTTTTGGGTAAACTCCTTTCCATTTTCAGCTTCCCAGATTACAGTATAGCCTGAAAAATTATTGATTAATCCTTCCATACCTTTGCGAAAGAGACGGTGGTCATCTACCAGTACTACTTTATTAATTTTATCAGTTTGCATACAGATTTTAGGATTGAGTGGGTGCTATTAATTGAGCAATTGTTCCTGTATTAAAGTTACTTTGTATACTAAACTGACCTCCAATTAAGTTTGCACGATAATACATATTATGGGTTCCAATTCCTTTTTGAGGAAGACCTTTTCCAAGTACATCAGATACTTCAAATCCTTTTCCGTCATCTTCAATATTTAAGATGATCTTATCAGGTAAATATTTCAAAGTAATCCAAATATTTTTTGCATCAGCATGCTTAATAATATTATTAATTGCTTCTTGGGCAATCCGAAAAATTATGAGCTTTTTCTCCGAATTGATAGCTTTTTCCTCTCCTTGTACATCTATCTTAGTATTATAAAGGCCTGTTTTATTAATAAGATTCAATTGAAAACTCAGTGATTCTGTTAAGCTTTGTTGGATTACAAATTTATTGTTTAAACCTTTTGATAAATCTCTAAGATCTTGGATAGCCTTGTCTAAAAGTGCTTTGCTATCTGTAATTTTCTGCTCCATCTCAGTGGGAGAGTTAGGATCTATTGTACTAATGTTAAGTCTAGTTAGAGAAAGGATTTGGCCAATATTATCATGAATTTCTTGCGATATGTTAAGAAAGGTTTGCTCCTGCATTTCTAGTTGAGCTTTTAAAATTTCCTGTTGGTAGTTTTCTTGTATAATTAAAACTTCTTCTTGATATTGGTAACGTCTCCTCTGATATAAAAAAGTTAATATGATTATCAAAAAGGTTAACAGCAAAAAAATAATTGTACCTATAACTACTATCAATAAAACATCGGACATACAGAATGTTTTAGTTTAATTAATAAGGCCACTTAAGTTAACTTACCATCTTTCTCATAAATCACAGCAATTATAAAGGTTACATAAAGAGAGTATCCTAAAAATAAACTAATATAATACACTTTATTAGCTAAACCATAAGATTGATTTATCATATAATTCATTAAACCATCAACAAAAAAACTTCCTAAAGAATAAAATAAAAGTCCTGTACTTATCCAAAATAAGGGTTCAATTTCAAGCTTAAAAACTTTGGGTTTTGTAAAAGCTTCTCTATAATAAAGAATTGACCAACAAGCGATCAAAACATTTTTAATTAAAAGTGCATATGAGTTAAACTCACTTGTTTTTTGGATGTAGAGAGTTATTAAAAGAATAGTAAATAAATACAAAGGTATTGATGATAAAATTATTTTTCTAAGTATACCATCACTAATAGTTTTATAGAATATATATGTATATAAAATATATTGAACAGGAGTCAGAATATGGAATACATACAAGTTACGAGTTCCTTGGAACATTAGATAAGCTGCATAGGCTTCAAATAAGCATGTTATTAATAATGCTAAGCCTAATATTTTAAGTTGAATTCTTAAGTATCGATATTTTATAACCCATAGAATAATATAAAGTAGCAATAATCCAAAATTCACATAAATCATCCACATATCAAGACTTTTATTTAGTAAAGAACAGATATGCAATTACTACATATCTGCACTTTACTTATTGAATAAATGAAGTACTAATTTTCCAACAATTGATCTTTAGGGCAATTACTCATTGGAGGACAATGACAACAATTATCTAAAAATATAGGATCTGCAATGCTTACATTTGGGTTATCTTCTGGTGTGAGTGATAAAAAACATACATGTTCTCCATTATCATCTATTCCATAGTAAACTCTAAGAAAAAACATATTTGGATTTTTTTTAATCATTTCCATCACTGATCGGTCTCCATTGAGTTTGAAATTAGCGGCTCTAATTATTTTTTCCTTGTGGGGACTTGTATCAATTAGCTCTTCCTTAAATTTCTTACATCTTTTTTTTAACTTTTCAAGAATTGGATCCTGTGAAGTTGACTCTATTGTTATAAACTGATTATTTTCTAATGTTTGAAAGTCACATGCAGGCGTTGCATCAGTGTCTTTACTTTTGAGACGAGTCCATAATGTAGGCATAATTATAGGTATTTAAAGGTTGAGAATTACTAAAATATCTATATAAAATAGAATATAATAAATCGAATTTCCTAACCAGCCTTTACGTATAACTAAAATCAAATATTTTATAAATATTTGATAATGAAGTTTTTAATCTATAGCCCTGACGCAATATATGTGATTTTTCCCATCGCTTTTAGTTAAAAACACAGCCCCTTTGGGATAGATCACATTTTTTATCTTAAAAATCCCTCACCCTAGGTGTGAATAAGCTCATTGCAAAGACATTACCAAAAGCTGAACTTTGTATTGTTCGAAGTAACATCTGTAAAATGACAATTTATATAGGGTTATTTTAAAGAAGTTATTATTCAAATTAAATTTCAAAGTTGGTAGAGAAAGGTGAAATTTTGTGACTTATACTCGAACATATACTTAGATGAAAGTAATTCAGGTTGTAAATGATGTATATAATATATTGACAATTCTAAAACTAAAATAAAACATGGCAACTATTGTAACTGCTTTAATCTATTCAGGAGTACCTAATCCTACTTGGGAATTGAATCCTAAACAAGAAGCTAGACTTAAAAAGCTTATTTCTGAAAAAAAGGAAGTAACATTTCAAATGTCAGCTTTGAGCTTAGGAAACCTAGGGTATAAAGGATTTTTGATTGAATCAACTGATAAGTCATTCCTTCCACAAAAAACATTTCTATTTGATGGAGTGATAGATATGATGGATTCTTCCATTCCAAATTTTGTTGATAAAAACAGTAAAATTGAATCATTTCTTTTAGATACAGCTGCTATATCTTTAGCAGAAGAAGAAAAAAGCTATATAAAAAGCGAAATCGAAAAAAATGTAGAAGGAGGAGTGGCCTCGATGAATAGTAAGTTTGAAATTATGGTTGCTCCTCCTTTCAATCCTGCAAAATGGAACAATGATCCTACTATAATAAGAAGTAATAATTGTTATAACTACTCTAATGATAAAATAACAAATACATTTGCTCAGCCAGGTAGAGGGAGTGGCCAAATGTTTGGAGCGCTAGATTGCGGTAATGTAAGTTCTGCAGCTCAGCGAGATGGACAACTTACAGTGCCTAATTTTTCTAGTACACCAGTAGATGGTCATTTTATAGCATTAGTTATATGGCCTGGAAGAGATTATCATTGGTACAGATTAGATAACACTGGTACTTGGTCACATAAACCAGGGCAAACCCCTGCAAGAAATACTGATAATAGTGGTAGAATTATTAGCGATCCAAGAAATTGTGATAGGGGGCCTTATTCAGTTTTCTGTGGATTTTATAATTCGATAGCCTCTAGAACAAAAATCCTTTAAAAATCAAAGGATTCAAGACTTAAATTAATGCTGCTTAACCTATATTACTCATCTCTATTAAATAGATTTTTAATATGAATAAGAATTGGTTCGAAGCAGAAGCCTTATTGAAAAAATCCTCTCCTCAAGGAAAAGGCGTTGACAAAATGGAAGATACAAACTTACAAAGGCATTTTCAACCACCTCAAAAGTTGCTAAATATCTTAAAAGACTTAAATCTTCAAATTGTTGCATTAAGTCCATATTCTATTTCAATTGCCGGCTCAAAAGAGGTATTCGAAAAAGTTTTTAAAGTTAATTTAGATATCAAAGAACTGGTGGAAAAATCACTCTCTATACCATCTGAATTAGCAGAATTTGTAGATGAAATTCACCTTCAGTCCCCTCCAACTTACTTTTAACACAGTACTAAAATGGCTAAGTCAATAAAAACAGCTAACACCAAAGTAGAAAATTTAACGGTTACTACAATGGACAGTTCGTTGAGTAAAACTTCTATACCCGACAAAGTAAGTATAGAAGTTTTACTACCACCCAAGCAAAGTGGAGTATCTCCATTATCAGATATAGAAGATATTAATTTTAGTAATATTAAGCGATTTAAACCAGCTCGTATTACTCATGCTCAAGCGATTAAACGACTTTCAGATTTAGGTTTTAAAATTCTTGCCGTAAGTCCATACAGCATATCTTTAGAAGCCACTTCTAAACTTTTTACTAATACTTTTGGAACAGAGCTTGAACCACGTAATATATGGCAAGTACAAAACTCTCGTCCAATGGTTGAAGCATCATTCTTTGCACCAGCTGCAGGAGCTACATGGGAGCCTCCTACATCATTAAGTGGATTTGTAGAACGAGCCTATATCCAGCCTCCTCCCATTTATTTTGAATCTGTAATACCTCCAAAGGTTAATTACTTTCACTTAAATGTCCCTCATGACGTCTCATTACTTATGGGTGCAAATTCAGTGCATAGGCAGGGTATAACCGGAAAAGGGGTAAAGGTAGTAATGATTGATACTGGTTTTTATAAACATAAATATTATAAAAAACAGGGATATAATGCTACAACAATGCTTGCTCCAGGTGCTATAAATGTGAATGATGATGAAATAGGACATGGGACAGCAGAAGCTGCTAATGTTTTTGCTAATGCACCTGATGTTTCTTTTATAATGCTTAAGTCAGGAGATAATGCTACTGCTGCTTTTAAAGCAGCTATCGATCTCAAACCTGATATTATTACATGTAGTTGGGGATTTGATTTGACTATTGCTGCTTCAAGACAGCATTTAACCAGTATACCTAACACACTTAAGCCTTTACAACTTGAAGTTTCTCGTGCTGTAGCTTTGGGTATTACTGTAATATTTTCATCTGGAAATGGTCATGTTGGCTTCCCAGGAATGCATCCAGACGTAATTTCAGTAGGTGGTGTCTATGTTGATCAAGACCAACAATTATCAGCTTCAAATTATGCAAGTGCTTTTCATAGTAAACCTTTTCCCGGACGCCATGTACCTGATATTTGTGGCCTTGTAGGCCTACAGCCAAGCGCAATTTACATAATGTTGCCTCTGCAACCTGGTTGCAAAATTGATAATCAATTATCTAATGGTGGAGCATTCCCAGGAGGTGACGAAACAAAACCTAAAGATGGTTGGAGTGCTATATCAGGTACTTCAGCTGCTGCACCACAAGTAGCAGGCATTTGTGCTTTACTAAAGCAAAAGAATCCTAATTTAACACCTCAGGAAATAAAACAAATACTTTTGGCCAGTGCAAGAGATTGTACTATGGGGGAAGCTAATCAACAAAGCAATGAAAATGTTGCACTAAAGGCAACTAATGGAATAGATGGTGCAACAGGTCATGGATTAGTTGATGCAGAATCTGCTATTAAATTAGTATAAATGATTATCAGTAATTGGTAGCATACTTTCTAAACTTTAGGTAAAATGAAGAAAACAGTTCAAATTATCCTTATAATATGGTTTATTATAATTAATCTTTATATTTTGATACCGAGTTTTATTGTCCTTCAGGGGCTTAATTTAGAAAATCAAAGTGTAGCCATTCCTATTCCTCCATCTCCATTATCTCTAACACCACTTAATTTGACGGTTTCCTTGGATAGCCAAAAGGAGCAAGTAAATGCACATACTCAACAAGTAAATGCTTATACACAAGAAGTAAATGCATTTATTCAGCAAGTAAACGCTTATAAAGCATATCTAGAATCCTCTAATAAGTTTAATCAACATACTAAGTACGGTTTAGTTGTTAAGGATACACTTGTAGCCCTTCTAACTAGTTTGCTCACAGCTCTTGTTAGCTATGTTTTTATTAATGCAAGTGCAGGTTTAGCTAATAATTATATACTAGCAAAAAATAATAAAGATGTTCAACCAATTCAATTTTGGTAAGCTGAATATTCTTTTGATTTCTATATTATACGATTTAAGTTGAGTACAACTTTTTACCAGAAATAGTATTCATCCAATTTATATGCCTATTAATATATTAAAACAGGCCTTGGAAGGGATACAAATTTTTAAACTCTTAGTATGAGAAATCATAAATTTTCAAGCTTAATGAAATGTGATATAATTTGAAATTAAAGTGATTCGAATTATACTTCATATGGATCTTTTGTAATTTTTCCATACACCGCCAATTATTAAAATTATGCTGCTTAAGATATTGATTCTAATATTATTAATTAATAGTTTGTTATTTTTTCCTGTTTTGAATTTATATGCTCAAAAACAGAAACAAAAAAAACATAAACCAGAGTTGACAGATATCAAAGAAGAGAGTTCTCTTAAATTAGGTTTTAGATACTATATACCAAGCGGAAGAACTGTATTTTATACTGTTAAAGACAAATGTTTATTAAAGCCATGTGAAGAATATGAAATCATCAAAAAAGAATTTATTAATGGTGTTATAAGAACAACAACTGAAACAGGATCTATAAATAAAATAACAGTAATTGTTAATGGTAGGGAATCTGTAAAAAATGGACCTTTTACGATTGCTAAACAAATCCAAATTGGCGAAAAAGTAATCACTACTATTTCTGTAAATGACTCAGTAATGAAGAAAGAAGTAGCTGGCAAGAAGAGCTTAAAAAGAAACGCATTGTATATCAATGACATAGAAGAAAAGAATGATACTATCTTTTTTTCTTTCATTCCAATTGATAAATATGAAGAACCAACTCCTGAAGTTATAGCTTTGATATCTGACAAAAACTTGATTTCAGAATCTGATACAACAACTCAATTTAGTGCAGCTAACAAAATTTTAGAGCAGAGGAATAATGAAAAGGCTAAGGTATACGTAGACCCTTTTTATAATGACCCCATGATTATAAATAGTGTAGACACTGAAGTTCGGCTTGATGATAATTCTGTTGTAAATCAATTCTTTATTCTAAGAAAGCCTAAAGACACTTTACCCAGATTCAAAGAGCCTAAAATAGGTTATGCTTCTACAGTTATTGGAGCAGTAGTTATTCCTGTAAAGTATAGATTTGGCTATTACAATCTAACGACAGATACTATTCCTTCTGATGTAAATGAGGGAATTAATGCAGGTGCATATATTGGTCGTAGATGGGGATCATTAAAATATAAGCCAAACAAAATCAATACTTTTTCTTTCACATTAGGAACACTTCTATTTAGTCCCCAAAAGATTAGTATTAATAATAATAATACAAGATATGCTTTTAGAAAAGATAAAGCTATCAAGGATTTTAATTCTTTAGGCTTCTCCTTTGGAGGATTAGCAATGTTTTCTTTCAATAAATTAAACTTAGGCTTGATAGTAGGAGTTGATTATGCTACAGGAAAGGGAGCGCCGAGATGGTATTATCAAGGTAAACCTTGGATAGGAGTTGCTGTAGGTTATCAAATTTCACTTTTTAAGTAGATTTGTGATTTGCTCCATTAGATTATTAGAATGCATTTATAAAGAAGATATATTAAATTCAACCTACAATTTTGAAATATAAAAATTGTGGGTTTATTAAGGCCTTAATTAATATACTCTATTTTGAAAAAGTTAAACATTGCTTATATCATATACATAAAAATACCATAATGCATCCGAAATAGACCGTGAGCCTAAAATATACTTCAAATAGTAGCCCAAATCTATCTATTAGAAGGGGAGAATGCCGAAGCTGAAAATGTTATGGTTAGTCATTTACCATATTTTTGAACTAGATGTTATAGAAATTCTCAGCTACTATGCCAATAGATTACAAGAAGTATAATAAAAGTTTCCATACAAAGTCAAAGTATATCCGTTTCGTGCGGGCTAAAAACAAATGTGAACAATGCGGAGCAGCTAATTACCAACCCCATCCCAGGTACAAGTTTTCAGTTGTGTTGGCCACTGCCCATTTAAGTCACGATAGGAAAGATGACTCAGATCAAAATTTAAAGGCGCTTTGTCAATATTGTCATTTAAAACATGATTTAGAGCACAATATCTATTTAAAGAAATATGGTAAGAACTACCAGGATCGACAATTATTAATTCCTATTATCAATCAATTATCTATTTACCTTAAACAGAAAGGCTACGAAGGTAGTTTTTAATTAATAGTTATTAACTGTTAGAATTGACTCAGTAGAGTAATATTAAATGAATCTTATTAATGGAACTAATGCCAACTAATATTAAGATGCAGCTCGCTGAGCTGTCCATTGAGTAAAAAAAGGTTTCAAATACCTAATTATTTCTTCTTTATCTGTAGGATAATATTGTAATTGGTGTGTAGCAAGTTGCACAAATACCATCTTAAATCGCTCGTAATCGGAAATAAGAGTATCAGGATTATCTAAATTAAATAACATAGGTTCTTGTATAGGTTCATTAAAAGACTTTTGATCAAAGAAATTTTCATACCCCAACTTAACTAGCATTTTCAACCCTGTTGCAAGCAGGGTTGAGGTGGCTGCATTAGCGATATTAATTGTATGTGGATCTTTAATAGCGTTGATGAGTTGAAAAGACTTAACAAAATCTCCTATAATCTCTGGAAGGTACTCCTTTAAAGTTTCCTTAAAAGTTTCATGCCCGCTTTCACTCATCAGATTTCCAATAATAAATTTTACTGTTGACGATGGTTTGTTTACAATTGCAGATTTATGGTGGAGTTCTTTATAGGATAAATAGAATAACAGACAAACTGCCGGATATAATTCCAATGATTCTTTAATTACAAAATACCGGATAAACAAAAATTTAGTTTGAACAGAAAAGTTTTCTTTATCTCTAATCAGTAGGCCCAAGCTTTTCTCCAACTCCTCCGGTTGATTTGCTGTATCTTTCTCAATATAAAATAGAGACTCTCCTGCATTAAAACCTCCGATGTTCTTTAATTGTTTACGTAAATCCTCAAGTGTAAAATTAGTTTCAAATATTCTTTTTAGTTCCGCTTGATTTTCTGGATGCAGTATTAGATGTTTTTCCAATGATCCTAGTATCTCGGCCTGTAAAATATGTTCTTGTATTGTAACCTGTTCTGCTTTTCTCAAATAGTCTAATATAGCCCAGTAGTAATCAGAAGATAACTGCCATGCTTCGTACAAATGAAGTTTCCAGTAGATGCTACTGGAATAAAAAGCCTGTTTGACATGGTTTGCTGTAAGTTGTGATTCATATGTTTGACGCACAATAAAAAGAGCTCCTTGCACTTCTTGGTAATGCGCAAATTCCTGGATGGGCTTTAGGAAATCTAAATCATTAGGATTAATGATACGAGGACGAAAACCAAATAGGTAAGCCTCACTAATAGGTACTAATTTCTCTCTTTTAATTAGTTGATGGATTAATATCTCCTGCTCTATCCTTTTACTTAATTTACCTAAAGATACTACCTGCATGAACAGCGCAGGAAGAAATTCACCTGCTAATTCAAAGCAACGGTGAGCATCCTGCCATTGTTCCCTCAAGGCAAAAAGCTGACCTGCATAGTAGAATTTATCAGGCTCTATTGGAAGTAGACTTTGTGTAGATGATATCTCACTATGAAAAAGAACCGATTCCGCTTTATTGCGAGCCATCACAAGCATATCTTCAGGATCAAAACCTAGATCTGGTTCAACGATGAGACAATCAATGGCAGCTTTAATATAATAGAAGAATACTTGATAATCATTCATGTTAGAATCATCAGTAGCTTTGTCAGCCATGCGATAGGCTTCAAATGGGTCGCCCATGTAATAAGTCACGAGTATTTGCCAATTAATATATTGAGTAACATTTTTATGTATTTGAGGCAAATAAGTTAAATAGCGTTGATATGTGAGTAGAGGCTGTGATAGGGTATTGGCTGTGTAGAAGAACTGATTAGGAAAGTTGGATTCAAGAAGTATTATTGGATTACGTTCAGCCAAACGTTGTGCCCAGAATAGTAAGTTTTGATGAAAGTAATTATAAAAAAAGTTAATAATAGTCTTAATAGGTTTTATCTTAATTGATAAATCAGCATTAGAAGTTATCTCAACAAAGTACATCCAATTTCTAAGTGTAGCCACGTAAAAGTTTGAACTACTTAACGATGCCTCTAGCGTTCCCTGCTCCAATGCGCTTCCCCACCGTTTATAATTATTACCTCTGTTGAAATATGCTTCAGCATAATTATGTTGCTTCTGAATAGCTAAGTTGAAATCGAATGCCGCAACCTCAAAATAGTGTAGCGCGTTAGTTAATAATTGGTCTGCTATTATAGAGTCAGGATGCAATCTAATAAGTTCTATATTCCTTTTTCGCAGGACTATCTCCCCTAATAAACTACTCATAGTACCTCTATTATTATAGGAAATTCCATAATCAGGATTAAGTTCTAGAACCTTCGAAAAGTCATCTACTGCTTGCATAAAATACTTCTCAGCACTTTGATCATCACCCTTTTCTTCGGCTAGCTTTCCTAAGCTTTTATGGACAACTCCTCTATTATTGTAAGCATCAGCATAATCAGAATAGAGCGCAATTGCCTTCGAAAAGTCATCTATTGCCTGAAGAAAATACTTCTCAGCGTTCTGATCATTACCCTTTTTTTCAGCTAACCCTCCTAATTTATAATACACAACACCTGTGTGATAGTAGTTATTTTCATTATCAGAGATAAATTCTAGAACATTTGAAAGGTCCTTTATTGCCTGAAAAAAATAATTTTCAGCGTTCTGATCATCACCCTTTTTTTCAGCTAGTTTTCCTAAGTTGTTATAAGTAAGACCTCTATCACTGTAGGCAATCATATGATCAGGATCAAGTTCTAGAACCTTTGTGAAGTCTTCTACTGCCTGCAGAAAATACTTCTCAGCACTTTGATCATCACCCTTTTCTTCGACTAGTTCTCCTAATTTATTATAGACAACACTGTAGTTGATACGAGAAAATACATCATGAGGATTAAATTCTAGAGCCCTTGAATAGTCATCTATTGCTTGTAGATAATACTTTTCAGCGCTATGGTCATCGCTCTTTTTTTCAGCTAACTCTCCTAAGTTGTTATGAGCAGCCCCTCGATTGTAATAGAGCATTCTATAATCAGGATCAAGTTCCAGAACCTTTGTGAAGTCTTCTACTGCCTGCAGAAAATACTTCTCAGCACTTTGATCATCACCCTTTTCTTCGACTAGTTCTCCTAAGTTGTTATGAGCAAAACCTAACATAATATAAGAGTTAACTATATACCAAAGAATATCCTTTTCATATTTTAATGTTTCGGGGAATAACTTTAATATTAACTGAATACAATGTATAGATGATGCACAAGTGAATTGTGAATATCTTAACCTTAAATACTTACCTCTTAAAGAGTTATCCGATAATGTCTTAAGTTTTTCAAAGTAGGCTACTGCTTTATTATATAGCTTTTCAACTTCTTCCATAAATAAAGAAATTACAAATTCTTAACTTTTTAAGTAAATGTTATTCAACTAATCTTACAAAAAGAATATTTTGTATGCAATTAGCTAGAATTTGAGTTTGCACTACTTTTAATAAAATGTCTGCTTACAAACCCTTAAAGAATTAACAAAATTTGCAAGCCGCTAGAATAGCTTAACAGTCTAAAAAGAATGAATTTAATTATTTAAACAGTTTAGGATGCAGTGTTACAAGATTTACAAAGATCTCATGTAAGTGGTCAAAATCTTTATCAGTAGTGATAAGGGGTACTTCTAGGAAAGAGGCTGTAGCTGCTATCCATAAATCATTTTTGCCCATATTTCTAGGTGTTTTAAAGCTATAGGGTATAGCAGGATGCTTTTTTTGGCTATAAGCATCTATTTGTACATACCGGTCAATAATAATTTCATTGTTAATATCAAGAATAATTGCCTTTGATAAAGCATTTTCCAGTTTCTCTATTTTGGCATTACCCCATCCATTTTGAAAAGCTATCGAACGAGCTTCACCAACGGTCACTACAGAAATATATTCAACTTCATCGGAGGGATTAATTATCTTCTTGGTGTTAGAATTTCTGGCTAAGTGTAAGAGAATGTTGGTATCAAAAAGTAATGCCATGTAAAAATAACCTAGTCTTTTTCAAGCATTTTTTCTACTTCAGCCCATTCTTCATCTGTAAATGGAATGGAGCCAGCAATTTCCTCAGAAATACTCTTATGGCCTATTTTCTTGGCAAACTTATCTGCCCCTCCAGCTTTCACTACTTCATCCGGGGAGTAGATTTTTAAAGGTTTTCTAGCAGGTTTTACCTCTTTGTCTTTATTGAATTTAAAAAGCATAGGCTCTCCTTTCTTTATTGTTATTACCAAAGATATATATTTTATATGTCAACTCTATATCAAACGTATATCAATAACCTATATGACTTGTACATAAATTTCAAACATATTGTTCATTGCTTTACCTCAAAGTGTTTACTTGATTTTGTTCTTTTTTCCGGATAAGTGTTTACTATAAATCCGTAGTGATTTTTTTCACTACGAAATATCTGCCTTAGCTTTAATAAAACGGGTAGCAGTGCATACTCAAAAAGTCTAGTATAGATATGTTTACTAATTTGAATGTCAGTCATTTAACTACTCAGGGAATAAAAAAATATCTGGCAGACAAAGGCTATAGAGCCAAAGTTGAGAACATGACACGTAGTAACAAGGATTCCGTAGTAACGTTCTCTATTAAATTATCTGATGATCAAGCAGTTTCAGAAGAAATTGTACAACGGATTCGTAGCAAGTCGGAATCTAATTTTCGTAGTAGTACCCCTACAAGATTACTGTTAAATCAGGAGAATTGTGTTGAGATTCTACCCTTACTGCCCGATATGAAAACACCAGTTGGTGGGCCCAAGAGCCCAGCAACCCAGGTCTTATATCCGATTGAAAAAACTGTTTTAGTAAACACCCAAACTAGCAATAAAGTAAACACTACCGGAGAATATGCCCAAGCAGACAGCTCTCCTAAAAGTGTCGCTTCGGCTTACTCAGACTCCACCTCCTATATACCAATTAGGCGTACCCGAGCACAGGCAATAAAGGAGAATGCACTGGCTTTGGAAATAGTGAATGCTTCAGACTTTGAATCACGCATCCTTACCTCTGACGAAAGCGTAATTCTTGAAAACTACGCAGGTGTAGGAGGACAATATGAAGAAGGCAATCAAGCCAACAATATTGATGCCCTAACCCAATTCTATACACCTGACTTCATTTGTGAGAAGCTCTACAACCATGCTTACACATTAGGCTTTCCTAAGGATGGTAAGGTACTCGAACCAAGTTGCGGAGTAGGCAGGCTGATCAAACATGCTCCAGATGAGTCCAAGGTTACTGCCTTTGAAATATCTGATATTCCCTATAAAATTTCCACCAAGCTATATCCCAAGGCGAGTATTTACCATAAGTACTTTGAACAAGCTTTCCTGAAGGAACCCAGGTATACGGATGTAATTCGGGGCACGTCCCCCACATGGATACATGACTATCCCTTTGACTTGGTAATAGGCAATCCACCATACGGCAAACACAAAAACAAATGGCAATCATTCTTTGGGAATCCTAAGTTCCCACAAATAGAATTCTTCTTCATGTACTATGCAGCAAAGCTACTTAGGCCGGGAGGATTGCTAATATATATTACCAGTTCCAACTTCATTCGTACAGGAGGCTCCCACCAGATCCATAAAGAAAAAGTATTGGAGCTTTTAAATGTAGTAGGTGCTTACCGGATGCCTAACAAGTTTATGGAGCTTACAGACGTAGGCACTGATATTTTATTCTTTAGAAAAAAGTAAGACCATGACAAACGAACAAATTAAGCAAGAAATAAATGAGATGCTGGCAAGCTGCAATTCTATTGAGTTTCCCACTATCTGCCGTAGATCAATGACAGGGGCAGGTAGAAACTACATTATTAACCGCATTATTCATTTGGTGACTGAAGATGGATTACCCATAGAGTCTACTTTAGCTCACATTGAACAGGAATTGAACGGTTTATAATAAACCTAAACGTTAATCAACGATTATCGGAGCTAATGCAGGAACCCAGGTATTATAGAGCTAGGATAGCTTTATTAATGGAGTTGATAGTAAAGGAAATGGGGCTACATCAAGGAGATGATAAGAAAAGTAAACTTATCCCTATCCTGAGGAGCGGCAGGTTTCCAGATGCCTTAAAAGGGCATGAAAAGACTATTGTAGATAGGCAAATGGACTTTTCTAATGAAGCATTAACTGATATAGAGCTCTTTAGCTATAATACCTACTTTACTATGTTTCCGCAGCTGGTCGCAGGTATCGAATCGGATGGCAGTGGCTTTTTAAATCCTATTGAAATTGAAGGTGATTATAAGGCAGTGGAAAAGGTTACAGATATACCTTTACCTCTACTTAGCATAAAACCTAGTCAGGCTCAACCTGCAAGCTCCAACGCTGGCCAAACGGTTAATATACCTGCTGAACCTGTAAAAGGGGAAGCTAACAGGCTTGAATTCAAATATCCATTAGGCTCCAAAATTCGCATAGTAAAAGATGATTTGTTTCACGAAGGAGTTGTAATAGGCTATAAAGATGATATTTCAGCCAATGACAAATATGCCCTTCATCCTAACTATCAAAAGTTAAGAGTTGCCTATACCCATCATGGTGTACAAAGTGAGGTTGAAGCCGACAAAGAATCATTGTATAGGGGATACGTCATAATTACTGGCAAGCCTTATGAAAAATTAACCCAGGAGCCAGCAAAATTGCCTATTGGGCAAAGCAGTAAACGCCATGTTGAAGATTTGCCCAATGTAGTAGTAAGGCAAGTGATAGACATTTCAGATAAGGTAGTTGCCTATATGTACGGTTTTCACAATGGTACAATGGAATCCATGCGTGAGGTAGGTAATAGAATTACTACTGAAATGTTTTTTCATTTCCCTAAATCTTCGCATGCAGCGTCCTGGTTTCTGATCACTGATTTTACTGGTTTACCTGCATTTTCTATGTCTCCTAATCTCAAAGTGATCAAGCCAGTAACTAGTAAGCAAACAGAATTTTATAGGATAAGAGAAAAAATGCAAAAAATACAAGATTACGAATTCAACTTTTCAAACATAAGTCATAATGAATTAGGGCTATTGGAAAGGGAATTTATTGGGCAATTGAGAGAATCCGGAGCTACTGGCATAGAAAATCCAACTGGCTTTATCAATGGCTTACGATTTAAAATAAATGACTTTAGATTTTTGCTCATAGATAATACAAATGAGTTTGTATTGTCCTCTTATGGCTTAACTAAGCGCAATGATTCGCATACTATTGGAACGATAGACTTTAGAGGACATACGGCTACTTCTGCTGCTATTGCTATTTATGATATGGCACTTGCCACAATTATGGGTGAAAAGCCTGAACAATCACAAAGAGAGACAAAAACAACAATGATTATTCCTTCCAGCTATTCTTTTAATTTCAATGGTATAGGCCATACAACGGGGAAAGATATTGTATTTCCGGCAATTGAAACAGGTGTAATTGCTCAGTTAAAAAAACTTGGTGCAGAAAACTTATGGAATAAACCAAGGTATGACAATTCCCTCATTTATACTATCGATGGCCATAGAATAGAAATGTTCTTTGAGCAACAGGAAGTGAAAATGAATGTTACCACTTCCTTAACCTATGCAGGTGCCATACAATTTGCAGATAAGAGTATTGAACAATTGGTAGCTGATATTGATACTCTGTCAAAGCAACACTATACGCATCGCAGGTTTGAAAAAAGCCCACAATACGAGCCAGACTTCTATTATGCGCCGACGGCTCCAATTATAAAAGACGTAGTTACAGCCCTTTCATTAGGTAATACGGAGGTATCTGCTTCAAAAATGGCTATTCTGGCTCAATCCTTAGAAGCTAAAAAGAAAAAGGAGCAAAGTAAGGAAAAACTACCTGATACGCTCTCCTTTGATGAAGTAATCAATCTGTATAATCCGGGTATTTCCAAAGAAGAAATCCAGGCTTGGGTATGGTACAAAAGGCAATTTGGCCACCCAATGAAAGGTTGGAACAAGTACTACATTTCCAATAATAAGTCTGGGAAAAAAGATGCAGTGGTTACCTCTATTGAAACTCTGGAATTGCTTGATAACCGTTGGCAGACTGTTAGAAGCGTTGCGCCCGGAACCATGATCGGAAAGAAGCACAGTAAAGAGCATTCTTATAGAGGTATTACGTACTGGATTGTAAAGAATGATCAGCAAGAAATACTCTTTGTGGATTCATCCAAGGTAGTAGTAAAAGACCTCTCTTATTTTACGGAAGAATCAGAAATACTGAAACTGGTTAAAGCCAGGGCACTGGTGTATATAGATGGGGAATATTTACCTATACCCATTTATACATTCGGCAATATGTATGAACGTGAAAGGGAACTGGAGAGAGAGAAAGAATATATTATCAAGGAGTTTGGTACGGAGTACTTTGATTGGGTAAAAGGGTTAATTAAAGATAATAAGCCACCAGAGTTACGTATTGAATCAAAAGATAAATCTTCACGACCAAAAATACTTTGTGTATCCAAGTTCGCAGTAGATATAACTCAATTTGGTATTAAAGAACTGGCAGACGATACCGGAATTGTACTTCCTAATCCTAAGCGCAGGGGACTGAGTAAAGATGATCCTGAAAACCAATATAGCTTACAGGAAGCCTTTGTAGCATGGCTGGATATCAAAACCGATAATGATGTGGTAGGTTCAAACAAGCTCAATATCTTAAATTACTACATTGGTAATAAAAGGTTCCCCGAAGATACTTCTGAAGAGCAACAATCCCAGATTAGAGCCAATGCCCGCATTGCTTGCGAAGAGTTGTTTTCTGAGTTCCTGGCCACCGGCCTACTCTACGGGGACCAGCAAAAGGTTAACCGGATTTGGAATGAGACTTTTAACGCATTTGGTGCTATTAATAAGTACAAAGTACCAGTAGGCTTTACTTGCTCCCGTACCTTTAAAAACAACTTACTTTCCATTAAGCCAGTGCAACGAGAAGGCGTAGCATTCATGGCTATTGTGGGGGCTGGTTGCCTGGCATATGATGTTGGCGTAGGCAAAACTTTATCAGCTATTATCACGCTTGCCCAGGCTGTTCAGACCGGTACCTGCAGTAGACCTGTGGTAGTAGTTCCCAAGCCTACCTACCATAAGTGGAAACGTGAGCTATTTGGCTACTGGACGGATGGAGCCAAAAAAGCCGATGTACAATTCAAAAATTCAACGTTTGTAACCGGCTTACTATCGGGAACGGATATCAAACTCAATGACTGGCAAAATCTGTCCACCAAGATTGTAGCTAAGCTTGGTGATACCTTAGAAAAGAAGATACCGGAAAATACAATTACTCTGCTTACCTATGAAGGATTGAGCCAGATTGGTTTCTCATCCAAGGTATACGATTCAATCTTTTCTAGTTTAGTAGACATATTAAATAATGGAGGAGCTGAAAAGTCAGCCAGGGACAAAGCCATTGACTACTCTAAATATGAGTTAATGATGGGGAAGGGCCTTAAAAAAACCGTAGCGGACATTGATTTATTGGGACTGGACTACATCGTTGTAGATGAAGCCCACAACTTTAAAAATGTGTTTGACGCCGTAGGAAAGGATAAAGAGGATAAACGCCGAATGCTGTTTGGCTTAAAAGGCGCACAATCAGAACGTGCCATTAAATTGTTTTTCCATACCAACTATATCCAACGGACCTATGGTACAAATGTGATGCTACTTACCGCTACTCCCTTTACCAATAGCCCCCTTGAGATTTTCTCCATGTTCTCTTTCATTGGGTATGAATCTCTCCGGAAATATAACCTTCAAAACATCCGCAGGTTCTTTGAAACCTTTGTATTAGAATCAGTAGAGTACACAGTTAGTTTACGGGAAGAGATTGTTGCAAAGCCTGTAATTAAGGCATTTAACAATAAACAGGTACTACAGAAATTACTTTATAATCACTTTGATTATAAAACCGGAGAGGACGCCGGCGTAGTAAGGCCTTGTAAGGTGAATCTGCCCTTGCTCAAAGAATTTAAGAATGGTCAACTCAATGAACTGTCTCCAGATAAGCAGATCACCACTTACCTGGATATGACCGAGCATCAGATCAATAATCAGAAAGATGTAGTAGATGAAGCGAGTAAAAACCCCTTTGAGAGTCCGGGTGCTATGTTTCGAGCCATGGCAAAAAGTTTAGATAATGCCTTGTCTCCTCATATTTTTGAATCAAAAATTCCACAATCTGACCTTACGGCTGAGACCTTTGTAAATGAATCTCCTAAAATTAAATACGTTGTAGAATGTATTAAATCAGTAAAGGAGTACCACCAGGCACGTAAGGAGCCGGTATCTGGCCAGGTAATCTATTCCAATAGAGGCAAAGAGTATTTTCCGCTACTCAAGCAATACCTGGAGGATTATATAGGCTATCAAAAGCGGGTTGAATTCGGAGATGTACGGCTGGACGAAGTGGAAATCATAGAATCTGGACTACCTGAGGCGAAGAAAGACAATATCAAAGAAGGCTTTCTCTCAGGTGTAGTAAAAGTAATCATAGGGACAGCTACTATCAAAGAAGGAGTAGACTTGCAAAATGTAGGCACTGTACTATATAATCTCTACCCAGACTGGAACCCCACTGATTTGAAACAATTAGAAGGTAGGATACACCGGCAGGGCAATCAATTTGGCTTTGTACGGATCGTAATGCCACTGGTGGTGAATTCAATGGACGTGTTTGTATTTCAGAAGCTAGAAGAGAAAACGGCCCGTATCAATTCTATCTGGTACAAAGCAGATAAAGGCAATACGCTGGAAATGGATTCTATTGATGTGGAAGAAATTAAGTATGCTTTAATAGATAACCCACAGGAACTGGCTAGAATGAAACTCGGGAAAGAGCTAGCCCAGGCCCAAAAGGAAATTAGTTTAGCTGAAGAAAACCAGAAAATGTATAGAGAGCTAAAATCACTTATCCATTATTATAACACTTACCGGGGTAGGTTAATGAGTGAGCTGGAAACCAAGCTTAATAAATTCAAAGCTGCTCTATCTAATGGCAAGCAAAAGTTAGATTCGTACTCTACTAGTGGTCATACCGGGAGTGAGGCAGATAAGAAGGAAAAAAGGCGAATGGAAGAGATGGTGGAGAAAATAGCCAGGATTGTTGAGCGTATGGAGGCATTCTTACTTTCAGTGCCACAAGATGACAAAGACCTACTTGAAATTATCCGTTCTGTAAACCAGTCCAATTGGGGCGAAGGGGTGTACATGCAATTTGACAGTTGGACGACTAACCAATTCCGGGAAAACTTCTCACAGGTTAAAAAAGCAGAAAAGCAAATTCTATTTGCAAGGAACCTGACGATTGGTGATGACTTATCTGAACTCAAAGCCTTGTTAGAGGCTGAGGTAAAGTCTAAAACCTTGTTGATAGAAGACTTACGATCAGATGAGTATTGGCAGCAATTATTACAGGGAGTAGTAGATGAGATGGCTAAGAGAGCAAGCGTGAGGGGAGAAATGCATGAACAGATTGCCAAATTCAAAAAGTTAAATCTGCTTCTTTCTTATAAATCCGATAATGTAGATAAAGATGTGTGTGCGCTGCCAGAGGTGGAATGTTGCGGATTTAACCCAGATTCACAGGTTATCAACCAGATAGAATACCGGAATTCAGATGGCGGAGCACATCCATATGTGGTAGAGGTGGAAACCAAAAGGGGTATCGAGAAAATACCTACAGAAGAAGTTGAACCACTTTCCATAGAAGATGAAGTAGAGCCGGTAGAATTGCATATATCTACTCAGCAGGAGCTTGCAGAAGGAATTGAAGCCTTACAGGTACTTCTTGAAATGGCAGTAGATGAAACGGAGACAAACGAGTTAAAAGAAGCCATTGAAACATTGGAAATTTTAATAGATATGGAGCAGGAAGCCAATAGTACCTCTGTAATAGCTTCGGCGGCATAGGTTGTTTCCATATATGCCAACTAATAGTCTACCAATTTCATTTTTACACAAAACACAAGTCAATCAATTATTACTCTATCAAAGCATTAATAACTATGCAACTTAAAAAGGGAAATAGTATCACAGATGCTTCAGGAACTACATACACGCTTACTGGGCTCAATATTAAAAATCAAATAGTAAAGCATATGGTCTCACTGCCTGGCCATGAACCTGTACCAGGAGAAATGCCTGTAAGCCGATGGAAAGAACTGGCTGCTACTGCTAATTCCTTGGATACAGGCGGCATAGTAAATAAGTTGTCCCAACCTCAAAATCCCATAATTAGTAAGGGGATGCTTTTTCAGATGATGGATAGGTCCAGTTGGAAAATTTGGGAGTATAACCGTCTTACAAAAAAGTTACTAGCAGTCAATGAAAAAACCAAAACTCCACAAGATTTTACCCTGGATGAATTCACCGCATTGGTTAATGATGGCCATATAAATATTTTATCGTAATCTCTGACCTGGGCAAGATAGCCCGCTTCTATTACAATGACTAAAGAACAATTACTCTCAAACAAAGCAAAGCTGGAAAAAGGCTTAATCAACAAGAATCTTACTGATGCACAAAAAGAACTAGCCAAAACAAGGTTAGCACAAATTGAAACACAGTTAGCAAATTTAGAAAAGGAAGCAGCTACACCTGAAGCTGGGCAACAGCGACGCTCGGAATCTGAAAAAAGTAAGGAACCAGAATCTAAAGAACCTGCAAAAAAATTAGATAAGCCGAAAGCCACTGCGAACCAGCAGACGATGTCAGCATCGGATTCGTCTCAGCTTCGGGTTAAGGCTAAGAAAAAGCCTAAGGAAAATAAAGAATCCTTTAAATCAGATTGCGCCGAAACGGTTGCACAGATACGGTTACTACTGGATGGACACAATAAAAAGAAAGTGTCTAAACCTACTCGGCCTGCTACTAAAAAGCGTACATCTGAAGTCCTGGCCGATGGATTTTCCGGTGTATTTGTTCGGGCAATTAAACGGGAATTAACACTCGATAAAGTAGGCAAGATCAAATTGGCCAAATTACGTGAAGCAAGAGACAAAATTGTTGAATGCTTAGAAGCTGTCCGGGTTGGGTTAGGAGGTATTTCCAAAGAGAATGAAGGCTTTATTGAAGATTTTAAAACAGAAGTAAATAAAATTTTTGATGAAGTGGAGGAGAGGCAAAAAAAAGCTGAAACCAGAGCCGATGCTAAAGTCGTAGCAGGTCAGCAAGCAGCATAATATTAACTGGTGAACCCACGCATGCATTTACTACTTAATAAGCTGCCTAAGAAGCAAGGAGCCAGGTGTTATTCTGGTTTCTATCTACAAACCAAGCCAACCTATTAATGCGATCACAGGCTATAGTCTGGATTCGCTCAAGTTCATATATTAGCTATTTTTTAGCTAATATATGAACACATGTTAAAAAATTGTCAAAAAGTTAACTAATAAGTGAACGGGTGCTTAATTATCCTATGAATAGGTATGAGCTTAATATTCTTAGAAAAGGTAAAAGAAAATCAATCCGAATTTGAAAAGAAAGTAATACAGATTGGCAAAGAGCTAGATTTTAACCCTAACTGGTTAATGGCACTGATGAATTCAGAAAGTGCCGGAACTTTCTCTCCTTCCATTCTCAATTTTGCAGGCTCAGGAGCAGTAGGCTTAATCCAGTTTATGCCCAAAACAGCTATTTACCTGGGCACTACAGTGGAGCAACTAGGTAAAATGAGCAATGTAGAACAGCTTGATTGGGTTAAGAAATATATTCAGGTTACAAAGCGTGATCGAAAAATCACAAAAATTGAGGATTATGATGATCTATATTTTATGATCTTCTATCCAGCTGCCATCGGAAAACCAGATACTTGGATGTTTCCTGATCAAATTTATGCACAGAATAAAGGAATTGATATGAATAGAAACGGGCAAATCACTGTAGCAGAATTCCGTGAATTTATTAAAAAAAAGATACCCTTACACTTATTCTTAACTTTTATGAACAGGGATACAAAAAAAAAGCCCAATTCGCATTTATTCTAATTTGCATAATTGTGATATTCACCACTTTTTATATAATCTTAAATAAAAAAATAAGTAAAATTATATTTAGTTAATTCTACTTATATCGAAAGCTTGATACCTGCCTGTTACAATAGCTGTTTTTAGGTTGTTTCAAAGGAAGATCAAAGATCTTTTGTCACATTCTTATTCTTTAATAATTTGCACAATATTATCTGCTATATTTTCATCAACATAAGGTACTTGCCCAAATATCAAATTTGCTTCTCCTTCCAGTTTTGCAAGCAAATGTCCTTTACCTAACAGTCTCTCAGCACCTTTTATACCTAGGGCTATTTCAGAAGTGCCTTCAGAATCTACTCTTAAGATAAGACGGTTTCCTAAATTAGCTCTTAATTGCATTGGCATAACATTAGCGTCAGGGCGTTGCGCTGCAAATATCAAGTAAATCCCTGCTGCCCTTGCTTTAACACCAAGCCGTCCAACAATAGCTGTCACTTGCTGTTTGTATTGTTCTATAAGCATCCATTCAGCAAATTCATCATGAATAAGCCAAATTACTGGCAGATGTTCTGAACTGTCTATTTTTTGATTATATGCAGACAAATTTGAAGTTCGAGCATCCTTGAAAAGTCTATACCGTCTATCCATTTCACCCACTAAAGCTTCTAACTCTTCTAAAGCTTTCTCTTGATTATCAATTATTCCACCTTTTATATGTGGCAAGGCTTCAAAAGAAAAATAATCAACACCTAGTTTTGGATCAATTAGTATTATTTTTGCTTGGGATGGAGTGTTTGTTGCAGCTATTCCTAATATAATATTCTGCATTAGAACGGACTTTCCACTCCCTGTTGACCCAGCAATAAGAGTATGTGGAGCATTTTTTTGGGGTGAAAGGATAAGCAGCTCCCCATTATCCTCACGTGTGGCAATTACTAATGCCTGATTACCATTTTTTGAAACGGGATGCCACTTTTTCCATAGATCCTCTAAACGTATTATTTGTCGTATAGGCCGTTCTATAGATAAAGCAACTAAACCTGGTTCAGGCTGTACGGAAATTAAGCCTAAACCATATGTGGTTTTGAATTCTGACATTTTTCGAAGGACTTGTTCAACAGTCAAATTTGAGCTGCCTTGAAATTTTAATAATGCTGCATTAGGTGTCAATTTGCTTTGAATCAACTTAGCCTGTAGACTAAATCCTTGCAGTGCAGCTTTTGTACGACTTTCAATGCTCTTAAGCCATTCAGCATCCTCAATACTCTCATTTGTAGTAGATGGATTAATTGTAATTAAGCTTTTAATAGAAGGGTAAGCCCAGCTATAGCTTTCTATATCACCTATTACTTGATTTGATTTTGATGTAGGAGATTTTATTTCTGATATATCATTAATTGCATTCTTGCTATTTACAGAAGTTGCTTCTTTCACTGATACATCTTTTTGTTCTGTGGGGAAATCAACAAAATTGACTTGTCGTGTTAGGTGGATTTCTGTTAAATTTGAGGGACGTCTATATACTTGTTCATCCCATACATTTGGGCCTTCATTACTCAATCGTATAGGCATTGGGTTTTTATTGTTGTGATAATTAAGAACCAACTCTCTTACTTTCGCACGATCATAAATTTCTTGATATCCATTATTCATTTCTTGAATTGTAATGAAATCAGAGCAATCGGGAGCATCACTTGGACCACTTATAAAAACATGAGAATAGCCGCGAACACTTATATCGCATTCGCCCTCTCGAATAGCACGTCTCCAATCTGACAAGTTGATACCTGAGCTAGCAGGAAATTGTACACCATCAAGAAGTAAATCTGACAGACGACCAAGCCATAAGCTTCTATCAATACGCTCTGGTGTTCCGAATATTGCTTCATTAATACGTATAAGTGTATCACATAATTGCTTTTTTGAGTTTTTTACTCCTCCAGAAAATCCGTTATAACTTATAAATTTAGATTCACTTACAACCAATGATAATCTAAATTTTCCTTCATCATTTCTGCTTGGTGAAAGCATTAAAATATCAGCTATTTGCTCCTCTTTCTGACCTAACCAATCTGCATAATCATCTAAGAAATACCACCCAAAGTAAGCATCTTTGCCCAAAAAGTCTTGGACTTCATTTTTAATAAGAAATCGGCTAAGCACAATACCTATCAATTCGCTCGCATTTCGTCCACGCTTTGCTGCCCGAAGTACGATATCTCCTGAAATATCATTAGCATCGTTGATGAAACGCTCAGTTAAGATGCGTTCTTCCGAGTCACTTAAACCAAGATTTAAACTTTTAACTCGGCCAAGCACCATAGATCTTAGTAGCCCTAAACGAGCTGTTGAAGAGATAATAACATTCCGTCCTTGAGTAGAGGATTGTTTGTAGCGAATGACACGTACTTGCTGGTTTAGCAACTGCCTTCGATCAAGGAGTTCATCATAGTTTACAACCCAATTACCCAAATTATGAGTCTCTTCAAAAATTTTTCTTGTATTAGAATCTGAAAAATCCAATTGACGTGCAGGAAGCAGCCTTTTTTCCTCATTTCCGTCCCAATCTCCTTTTATAAAAGATGTAATAGCAGTTAAATATGCCCAGCCTTCTTTACTCTGTGCAGGGCAGCACAAGTAAACAACTGATTTCATATCATCACGCGCTGCAGGACGACGACGTGACCATTGGGCGGGCACTAGATTCTCCAAAGGTACAGGGCGAGCATTTTCTGAATACCATTCTATTTTTGCATGTCTAGAAATAACGTCTTGTGAGAAAACAATATCATTAGGAGGTCCATCTTGAGCAGTTGGAGTAGGTGCTTGATCGGCTGCAATACCAATTCTTAGCCTAGCCATAAAATCACGAGTTGCTTCGCTGGCACTATAAGCGTCAGGATCATTATCAGATGTTCCAATAATGCTTTCATAAATTTGACGTAAACGGCTTTGATCACGATGACGAAGTACAATCTGACATCGAATATCATCATTATCTTCATGCATAGCTCCTATTCGATCTACTACAACTTGAGGTAATCTAGCTGAATCACAGTTGTAAAGCACTACTGATAAATTAGCACTTTCATGAGGATGTAATTTTAAGTATCGATCAACTAACTCTGTTATTCGCTTTGATGCTTCAGTAGGGTTTTCACTTGTTTCATCTAAGCTAAACTTGCCTATTTGAGGCGATTCATGTAAGCTGTAATCTGCACAGGTATCTGAAAGAGATAACAATTCAGGACTTCTGTCATGCCATCCCAAAACCACTTCAGGATAAAAGGGGTGCTCCAATTCTTCTTTTAAATCTTTGAAGAAGAGCCTTCCAGTATCACCAAAGCGTACCTCTGAAGTAGTGAGAAGATGATTGATAAGGTTTGCTACCCGATGAGCTTTAATTGACATTGCTGCTAATCGCAATGGATGCCAGGGAGCTATTATTTCTGTAGGCGGCCCTCCTTTAATGGAAACTGAACCTATACGTAAGATTGGGCGGAGTAATAACTCACGGTTGCGGTCTCCTTTTGCGTTAATACAAATTACTTCAAGTAATAAAGCATATGCTTTTGCTTGCTCCTCTAACTCAGCACACGCTAAACCTTTGTTCCAAAAACCTTTTACTGCATTTGAATATACTTCATTGAATTTATGCCATTTATCCTTTAATTCAACCTCATTCGCCCTTGTAATTAACTCATTTTTATATGCAGTTTCTAAATTAGCTATCCATTGAGCTGATATATTATTTTGTGCTTTATAAGCGGCAACAAAAGAGCCGCGATCTCTATTAAATTCAGGTACAAATGTTTTTATATCATATAAATCGACAGATTGAAATTTACCTTTTGAGCTGACTGAATCTCTTGAAGCAGAGCACATAACCAATGGGTGACGAATTAATCGTTCCCAGTCAGAAGTAAACTCCACTATTACGTTATTTGGATTAAATTTCCAAACAAGTTGAGTAGAATAAATTTCGCTGCCATTTACTCCGTTATGTTCAATTTGATCAACTTCAAGCTCTAAAGTAAATTTTAATTGTAAAGCAGCTTTTGATTCGGATCGATTAGCAGAAAAGTTTGGTTTTTGTTTCCACTCCTCTACTAACTTATTATAATTGAATATTTCGCCTACATCCCATTGTGTATTTTTACTAAAAACATCTATAATCCCTTTGTAGCGTGAAGCAAAATAAAGTCCTGCGTCCATATTAAGATCTTTTAGATCGCGCTTTGTCTTGTCTAGCCTTATACGTAGTCTACGATTTGTACTATTCTGTGTACTAGCAAAAAGCCTCTCCATACAGAGTGCTATACCGGATAAGAAATCTTCAGTTTCTATAGGCGTACCAAAAATAAATTTTTCCCAAGCCGATTTTAATTTACGATCTTCTTTCAATTTGATATGATGAGCCTCGTAAAACAGCTGATCTTCTTCGCTAGCCTCTGATGTGCGACGCTTGGTGAGTTGTTCTAAGTATTTTTGCTCATCTTCTAAAAGTAAGTCGGGATGACCTTCTTCAAAAAAAGTTTGGGTTAATTGGCCTAAATTTAACTTTTCACGTTTTAACCCATCAAATAGTGGCTTTATTTCTTCCCACTCACACTCAGCAAGAGCTTGTGCTTGCAAATTCCAACCACTATTAGCTTCAATAAAATTTTCAATGGTTTTATGATACTTATCAGGAATTGTATCACTGACCTTATCAAATGAATAACGTAAATCCTTTTTGTTAAGCAATAATTGCGATGAGTTGTGCTTCCTTAAGTATGGTGCTCGCTTACGATCGACATCATTAAAGTATTTTTTCCACCGTGAAGCATACGTACGAAACCGTTCTGGTATTCCAATAAAATAAGTTGTGTCTCGAGGAATAGCAAGTGCAGGTAATGCAATACCTAAAGCATTTAGTAGTGGAAATCCTTCATCATGAATTTGTTTAGCAGTTTGTAAAATATATTTTGCAATGTGATCAAGCGATCTAATGTTTAAATCGATTAATCCTTTAAGTGCTCGTTCCCAATATAATTTATCCCCATCATTTAAAGTCATATATTGTGATATAACCTCAATCCATAATGAAGGCTGAGATAAAAGCTCAGGAGAACCAATAGACTCAATAAGCTGTAAAGATTGAGATTCATCATCGCCTATATTTGCTAATAATAGTGCTGATTTTTGACAATGTGCATTTCTGAGATAAGTAGCTCTTTCTGTAGTTAATACTTCATTTGGTAGTTTGAAACTTTCTATAAATGAAACTAAAAATGAATAGGGTAATTTTATATCTATTTGCTTTGCTATGTATTCATTGTCTAGAATAGCACGTGCTACAGCCGCTGTTTGCTCACTAGTTAACTGATCTAATTTAAAACGTGCAGTACTACCATCTTGGTCATCATCTTTGATACGATTGGATAAATAATGCGCTGCAACTAGACCAATTAGTTGAGCAGATGTTAATGAATTACTTTCTAAGCCTTTAGTATAAATCATTATATTTTAGCTATATTATTTTTTTGATTTATCTTAACTATAAGGGTTTATTACGTATGCACAACCATCTGATAGGCGACGCAAAAAACCTAGACTTACCAACCGCTGCTCTAAACGTGCTGCATTAGCTACAAAAGTCTTTTGATCAAAATTATTAGTAACTACTTTTGCCGCTTCTCGCTCACCAAAAACTAAACCATATCTTTGAAATAATAACTGCAAAAAGTCATGTAGTTCCATACGCTTAGACACATTTGCAAATATTAGCGTTTTTAGAAATGCATCTGTTGGTGCATATCTAAACTTATTGGTTCCACGACGGGATATTAAACCGATTCCACGACCATAAATACGATGAATTTCACCTGTGTTACCTCTATGTCTGTGCATAGCATACTCACGAAAATCATTTATCAAACTACTAGGATCAGGTGAGCCATTATAATCATCTTTTTTACCCCACCATACTTCATTCTCTAAAATTTTTAAGCAATTTGAAAAAGCATCCTCTACAGTAGGAGAGTTCTGTAGAGTCTGTTGCCATAAATCGGATTGCTCAATATGGTTAACATAAGCCTCAACTGCACTTTCGGGAAGTGCATTGTTTTCTTGATAGTTTAAAGTTGACAATTCACGTATAAATGTCTTTTTAGGCGCAACAACCTCACAAATAAAACTAACAGGAACTTCTCTTCTAGTCCACTGTCCGGCCACAAACAATTGATAATACATTAGATGAAATGCTCCGAGCGTTACTAAATGTTGAAAAGCATCGAAATTAGGTAAGTTTAATTCAAAAATGTGTAGCCAATCTTCACCCAATAAATTAAATGTGTGATGAGCTTTATAAGGGAGATAGCTTTTGCCACGTGTATCAAAGTCGTTTTCACTCTCAGGCTGTAAAAGTTTCAACAAGACATCCCATTGATTTCCTTCCTCCAATATTTTTGATAAATAGGGGCGTAGAGCATCTGCAGAACTACTGCGAGATAACATAAGATAAAGTAACTCACCGGTACGACCAAAATTAATATACTCACGTGTGACGCCTCCACTGGGCGATAGATTAAGGTCTTCATAAAGCGCGTTAGGACCAAATGGATAAACAAAACGAGATGTCCATCTTCTATTACGATCACTTTCAACAGCCGCGTCTTTCAACATTGCTATTAATAAAGCAAAATGTTGGAAAGTGCTGAATCTGTTCTTTAAATAATCAAATTTACGTATATCTATCCCTTGTGCATGGGTTTCCATCCATTGAAGCCATTCCTTCCAAGCTGTATTTGAATCAGCAACCTCGTCAGAGATACGCTTGATTGGCTCGTTATTCCAAAGAATATTCCTTAAATATAGTCGTTTATAAGGCTGGAAATTAATTGGGTAATGTTCGCCATGTGTATTAAGAGCAGATAACAAATACCCCTTACGATGGGATGCTTCAGCTATTGTTAAAAATTCTAGGAATATCAACCATGGAGTCTGTTGAGGGTAAATTCTATGCCCCCATATTTGTTCGTCAAGCCAAGGTGAAATATTCCGGTGATCACCTAGAGGAGGTCTATCAACTATATCTTCTTGTGCAATGTGCGGATGAATAGGCATGAAGCTTTATAATGAGTCTTCTATGAATTATTAAATTAGTTGAAATCAATTGTGTGAGTTAGGTGTAGGTATTATTTCAATATCCTCATGACTAGGATTGCCATTGTCATCCAACTTTAAAAGACGAAATAGTAATGAGTCTTGTGTTACTCCATCTTCATTACGTCTTCGTGCCAAAGCCGATAACAACCTACTCTTGAATGACAAAACATCTTCATAGCATTCTTTAGAAAAACTGCTTGGAAGTGCCCCTTCAGCTACACGCGAAAGAAATTCATAACGGATCAAACTTAGAGATAATGATTCATTGATGCTTCTTGATAGAGATACTTTCAAAACAGGTTTTCCGCTATGATCTTTAATAATGTCTATTGACTCGCCAAGCCTTGGTGAAACTGATATGTTCTCTTCGAATATCCGTGCAACCTTTGCACCCGAAGATTGATGACTAGTACTTAGGTATAGATCTCTATCGCTAGTCACTAGCATACCTGTAATAATTCGGTTTAATCCGCGAATAATACGGTTCAGAATCGCTCTTTCAATACGTTTATTGCTATTCAAAACTCTAACGACATTATTTAGATATTCTCCAGCATATCTAAATACTGATAAGTCCCATAAATGCAACTCTTCTGCTTCGCTCTCAGGGATTTTAAAAAATAGGGCTCGACGCTGTGCAACTAGCATTTGTAAAAATGCCTCATTTCTCGTTTCATCTTCCTCTGTACCCTCAACATATCGCCCTTGCTCGGCTCTATAAATTGTATTCGCTCCGTAAAAATTATCAGAGCCAAGAAAACGATCAAAATAAGGCTTTAACTCTTCATCTGCTTCACCGAATATTAGAATATTATCTATGCGGTTGGTTGTTTCATAGCCTATGCGGAAGAGATTAAGATAAATAAAAACCCCTATACTATCACGTCGTGCTTCGGATAAATTACCACCAAATATATTATTGTATAAACTCGCATAATTAATAGTTCCTTTAGTAATAACTTTAGATACATCTGCAGGAATCATTAAAGAATCTTTACATTCCCAATGTCCTAATATAGCATTTACTAGAAGCGCTAATATCTCTCTAATGGGTATATGAAGACCATTATAATCACATAGTTCAAACAAGTCTCGTAAACGATTACGAACTAGTGAAGAACTCAGTAGATAATAATTAATACGAATAGGCGATTGATCCCCAAATTCTAACCTTTTTCCATTTTCACCTTCAAAGCAAAATTTCCAACCGGGATGATTTAAAAAAGCTTCAAGTGCATTATCTAGAAGCTTTGCTGAAGAACTTCTCGATAAATTGAAGAATTTTAATCGAACATTCTCAATTCCTTGAAGATCCTCTATTAGCAAAGTTTCAAACAAATTACGAACTTGATTAATTTGAGTAGTATCTGGAAGACGTTTCCAAGATTCCATTAATTGTCCATCATTTGCAGCAATTAAGAAGTAATCAGTGCCTGAACTGCTAAGAATAGTATTACAGAAATTTTCTAATAAGGCTGATTTATCAGGATCCCATCTATCACCTTGCCGAGGCACCCATGCGCTGAGATCACGAATTATATGAAGCTTTCCTCTATTAGCTAATGATAATGTTAAATATGGATTATCTGAATTCCACAATTCTAAATCTCCATTTAAACTTTCCCATACTTTACGGCAAAGATGAGTCTTACCATCACCTGCAGTTCCTGTCAAAATCACAGAAAACAATTCACTGTTTTCATTTTGAAAACAATTTAAAACTTCCTTTAAATAGGGATGCTCAAAATATATTGGTTCAAAGCCGGCACGTTTAGCAGCTTTCAAAGTATGTTCTTCAAATGCAGAGTCATTTCTTGGTATTGGGCCATATTGACGTATGAACTTTATCCATTTATCTGCTTGCATTTGGTTAGGAATTCTGCTTTGGGAATCAAGAAAAAAGTTTTCAAAAATATATAGCTGCACAAAGAGTATAATAGAGATACTCTTTATACAGCCACTAGGAAATTAAGTAACTGTACCTCTTTAGGTAAATAAGGTAATTACTTATATAAGAATGTAATTACAGTTGACAAATTAAACATCCATCACGTCCTTCAGAATCGTCCTCCGCTCCACCTAAAATATGAATAAGTTTTTTATTTGGTGCCTTTAGTTTAGCTCTTTCTTGGGCTTTTTCATGCTCATGCTTTATCTGCTCCATACGTTCAGGTTTTTCAAGTTCTGCTAATGGTTCATCATCGCACCAATAGAAAGTTGTAGTAGCATTTTTTCCGGGTTTTTCATAAGCTTTTGCCTGCTCAAATAAATCAGGATGTGCTTCCTTAAGTCGTACCCATTCAATTTTTCGTTGATAAAAACAAAAGAAACAACCAGAACGTGTGCGGCCCCATTTTGTATAAGAGGGCATACCTAAGCCCGAATCTTCTAGAATACGTTCGATATCTGCTCTTACTAAACCATCTTCACGAAAAGGGTAGACAGGAATAATATTGGGTTTATGGCTGATATAACCCTCACGCTTTTCGTCAGCTCTAAGTCCAACATAATTGTAACAGGAATCTTCACCTATAAATCGTTCGAATGGTTTTAACTTCATTTGATTGGTACACCAACGTCGATGATTAGATGGAAGCATTCCTCCAAAAACTTTCAGAAGTTGGTCAAAGCCAACAAAGTCACCATTTTCTTCAGTAGATCTATGAATTTGTTTCCCCAAGAGAGCCTCTAAACGACCCAAATACTCATAAGTTTCGGGAAGTTCTTTGCCTGTATCATGGAAAACATATTCCATTTCAGGTACTCTATCACGCATGTATATCGCTAGGGCAGCACTATCTTTACCACCTGAAAGGCTGAGAATATGTCTAATGTTTTGCTTCATTTTTTGTTAAGGTTGGTAGCTATAGTATCTAAACTTACGTATTTTCTTCATTTGATGAAATATTAATAAGGAATATTGTCGTTGCCTCAAATTTGTCTTTAGGGGCATTCATCATAATAGAAACTATATTATTTTCAAGTATTTGCAATTTATTAGGCTTCTCCATATAATTTTTTTTATGGAACCAATCGTCAAAACCAGATAGAAAGTTGGTGAATTGCTTAATTTTAGCCTCTTGCTTATCTTGTTCTCGTTTACTCGCGGTGCTCTGCTGTAAATCATTAAGTTCAACTTTTAACTTTTGTAAATATTCCTTTATTTTATTTTTAAATAATATAGCAAACTCTATTGTTAAAATAATTTTATGCTTTTCTCCTTTTTCATCACGTATATGTGTAAAAAAGGCAACATTATTGATTTTTTCTAAAAAAACTGACGGAAGACCATCTTTTGAGCGAACTAATACCTCTACGCATACCGGCTCTCTTAGTGGTGGTGAAACAGGATTGCCAATTCGTGTTAATGAAGAAGAAAAAACTTGCTGAATTTCCAAAGCGAAAGGCAATTTCAGACGATGTTGTCTTTTTAGCTTATGTTTTTGTTTCCAGTAAGGCATTTTACCATATGGTATAGTGATCACATCTTTTACTTTCCAAAGTATACGGTAAGACTTCTCATCCAAATTAAAGAAATTAGTTTTCGTTTGACTATGGCTATTAGGTAGGGTGGATTGTGTTAATAAAACAAGCTCTCCTGGAATAAGTATGATACTACGTGTTAAGGGTACTTCTCTTTCTAAATCACATTGTGGATTAGATACCATGTAAACAGTAGATGAATTAATTGCAGATAAGATATCGCCTAAGTGTAGGTGAAATTTTTTTACACCTGGACTTGTGGAATTATCATTATTTAAGGGATGTGTTTTAATATCTTCTAAATGTTCATCAAATAAGGCACTTGCATAAATTTTAGCCACATGCTCAGAAGGCATTTCTTGCATCCATATAGGGTCAGGAATATTTAAGGCATCTATTTTCTTTTGTTGAAGTCGAAACTGTTCGTGATTGAATAATAGACTGCCCCATCTTGATCCATATAACCAGCTCATATAGTCTCCTAATGGATGTCTGTCTTCCTTTAGCTTTGAATATTGTATAAATGCATAATCTTCAATTGATAAACTTTTAATTTCTTCTTGAAATTTTTTTAATGCTTCATCAGCTGCATTAGATAATGCACCAAGATATTTCTGGATATTATGAATATAAGACAATGAAGTTTTAAGAGCTTTAATCCGAAGAGAAATTGTGTCATCATCTGATAGATCTGATTTAGAATAAAAAATAAAACCTACTTCTAATATATTTGCCTGTGATCTAAAACTTGATTTGAGTTCTTTCACATTTGGATGAGAAGACATCAAAATAGTTACAGGTTTCTTGTTTTTTGGACAGGCGGCATAAATTTCTTTTGCAAGGCCTTTTGCCTTTTTCTCCGCTTCAGGGGTTCCCGTTACTCCTAGATAATAATCGATAAATATAAAATCATAATCTCCCTTTTTAAATTTTTTGTAATTAAAAGATGACCCATAGCGAATTACTTCAATATTGCATCCCTCTATATTTCTACAAATATTTTCAAGCGCAGTTGAATTTTCATATCGAGTACTAAAAATTCCTTGGGTAAGCATTTGGTGAAGTGTAGCATCTTTATCTTTTGCTCGCCATAATTGATTTAGATACTTTATATATATAGGATCATCATCACTTAATTCATCCAAGTCTGGACGCCGAATACGTAATCTTTTTAACAAAGAAAGTAAATCACTATTAGCATCTACAATTTGGTGAAATTCTCTAAGTTCATCCATCGGAATTTCACCAACTATAATATTATCAAAAGCATCATCAATAATAGCAGCTTTGATTGTGTGTGGAACATTGTTTGAACTGGTAGCAGAGACATTGTTGGCTACAATCATAATTAAGATTCTAACTTATTATTTTATTGTTGATAAATCTAAAACAAAAGTATGCAGGGAAGGTGAGGGAGAATTCTGATTCTCTTGTAAAAAAAGAGAGACTCCATGGTAATTAGCGATTTCTCTTGATATGTATAACCCTAAGCCTTTACCTTCACCTGGGGGCTTAGTAGAAACAAAAGGTAAAAAAATTTCCTCTTTTCTCGCAATTGGTATACCAGGTCCATTGTCTGTAAAATATAAGCGAGCAGATGTTTTGTCAAGAAAAACTTCAATTTTAGGTTTAAAATTATTATGACGAGACATTTCTTTTTTTAGCCAATATACTGAATTGCTGATGAGGTTTTCTAAGATTTGTACAAACATCCCCTTCACTGCTTTTACTTGCCATTCTTTTGAAGGTTTACTTTCTAAATTCCACTTTATATGGTGTCTTTCAAATTGATTTCTATGGGAATCAAACGTTTCATTAACAAGATCATTCAAACTAAATATCTCCTTATTCTGACGACCAGTTGGGCTAAGTGGATCTAAAATTTTTAATCTTGCCTGTAGCGTTTTTAATTGAGCTGCTAGAGTACTTAATAAGTTCTGTGTTTGGGTGGGCCATTTTTCTCTACCAACAGAGTTTATAGTTCGAAGTGCATGCTCAGTGGCACGATTGAGCTCATGAGCTACAATATCTACCATAAGACCCAAACCTGCTAAATGTATAGTAACTGCTTGTCTTTGCTCATATGATTCTAATACTTTCCTTGCATCACTAAATATTCGGCGACTTTTAGCTAATGAGTCTCTAATTGAATTTATTGTAGTTTCTTCCTGCTTTATCTCTGGATACTTTTTAATAATAGAATTTAGGCTATTTGTTAATTTTTGCTCGCTTTGTTCAAGTCGCAACTCTATGTCATCCAAATCCATAGGCTCATTTGTAATCCTATCGTCAGCAACTTTATCTAAAAGTGTTCTGAATTCTGACCACAAAATATACTGTAATATCTTGATTAAAGCTTCTTTTTCAGGACAATCACGTAAACCTTGTCGATTAGTCTGATCTAATAATGCTGGATTTGCTTTTGAGGAAATATCAACTTTGCCTATTATTTGTCTACGATTTACTTTATGCCCAGGAGAACCAAATGCTTTTGGATCGAGCTTTAACCAATCATCATCCAAACTACCATAAGGATTAACACGGAAGCCATCTCTAAACACCATCAAACCACCTGCCCAGCTTTCTATTAATTTCTTTACTTGTTTACTGTTACCTATACCTTCAATTTCTTTAACAATCTGATTATTAAACCAGTAGAATTGAATTGTAAAGGGACCTAAATTATTTAAGGTTTCATCTGTAACCGCTACAATGGAATTTAAATGCGTTCCCTCGACAGAAAAGGTTTTTTGTTTTTTATACAGGCTATAATCAATGCTTCCTGATAATATAGGTACGTGATTCTTTATAAAAAATTGAGCCTCAACAAAAGCATGAGCTTTTTGAAATAAAATTTTATCTAGGTTTCTGACGACTACTGGTCGTTTATTAAACCAGATCGTGAAAAAATCCCTATAGGTTTTCCCAAAGGGATCAATAAATTTGCTTAATTGCTCTTTAACAATAGTTTCGACCAATTCATAACTCCAATTTGTGTGTAATTTAAAAATGTAAATTGTAGTACCCGAAATTGAAGCTTCCTTTTTTTGCTTTCCAACTGTTGGTTTTATATCTATCGATTCAATTAAAGTATCAGAATTATGCGAAAATAAAGACCAATCAATTTCTAGTAAATTGAAATTTTTTTCTCCTGTCTTACTTGTTTTTACTTTCAAACCATCACCAAGTCGCATTACTGACAAACGCCCTATTCCTTTTTCACCTAGGAGGGGACGATCTAATTTATTTTGTGTGGTAGACAACTTCAGCTGTCTTTCTTTCTGGCGGGATCTTGTACCAATTGTTAGATAGATTTCTTCAAGTTCAGCTAATGACATTCCAGTACCCCAATCTTTAAAAGAAATATAATTTGATTCTTCAAGTGCTATTTGGAGTTCAGTTAATGTTTCTGCTTGATTAACAATACCAGTAAAATCCTCAGCTTTATAGGCTTCATGATCCACTTTTGATAGTATCATTTGCTTTATATCAAATAAACCATCATCTTCATTTACACTGTTTTCTATTGCAATTGATAATTCTTCAATAGCTTGTTTATAAAATATGAAAGGAATTCGGATAACTATTCTAACCTCTACCTTAGGAGATTGAGCATCAAATGCATTCTTAATTAATTCATAAAAGGCAATGGCATCGGAACTAATCAGTTCTGCACCTAATTGAAGAAGCACACGTGCTGATACTTTAAATGCCATTTGAAATTTCCATATTATTAAATTTATTAGTTATTTTTCCTGCGATGTATTAAGCATATTCCATAAAACACGAGTAGCCGCAGCCATTCCAATCCGCCCATGCTTATTAAGCAATTTTGATACTTCCATTTCTATCTCTTGAGCTTGTACCTCTTCATCCGGAGAAAGATAAATTACTTGATCGCGCTCTTGACCATTTAGCTGTGTTAAGGCAACACGAACAGAATCTCCTTTTTGATGTCCTTTATTTGTTCTATTAAACATTACTGCTTCAACTCGAATGAACTGGGAGCATAAATTATGTATTTCTTGCTCATATTTATATGCATCAGCATCACGCCATTTGGATGGTGGCATTGCGCACACAAGGTTACCTAAAGATTCTAACCACTTGTCTTCTGCCAAATTAGTATCGGCCAAACGTAAGCAAAAACTTTTTAATCGCGCTTCTGTTACAAAGCTGGATAGTGATTTAGCTCTCGGTGCAAGTGATTTTCTAACAGTCTCAAATGAATCTTTTAATTGAAATTCATTTTGAAGCTTTTCAAATATCCATTGGAGTAAAGATGGATATGAGCTGCGGAGTTCATCAATTGAATTTTTAACCCTTTCAGCAAATAGTTGTATTTCACTGAGATCCGCTTTATATCCTTGTCCAATAACCTTTAGCCCACAAGCTAAGGGTAAATCTCTAAAAATTAAGTTAGCCGGATCAAGAGCATTTACTAAAGTTTCGCGAACTGCTATTGCTTGGGGAGTAAGCCGAGAAGTTTTTTGAACAAATGGTGATAGATTAGCTGCAAACACGACTAGCGGCTTCACAATATCTAATAAATCTACTCTAGTTTTCGGTAACAAATTTAAATTAAGCTCTTGTACTAATTTTTGAAAAAGTTCAGTGCGTATACTATTGACAGCATAGAATTGAATCTCAAACGTTTCAGGCGCCTTTATTAGTCTTAAAAAACTTGAACCTGTAATCCGTGGAATAAAAGAACCATCTTCATAAAGTGCTAGCTCCTGTTCATATACCACAGAAAATACTGCTAATAGCAAAGGAATCAAACCTTCTCGCACTCCATAAGGTGGTTTTTGTAATTCCTCAAAAATACTGTTTATAGGTACTCGATTATCTACTTGCTTCTCTAGTAGTTGTTTTATTTTATCAAGAGTAGGTAATAAAAAACACCTTTGTTTATCTTCTTTTTCATTAGGAAATCTAACCTCCCAATCCCCTACACCTGGCCAGTGCAAACCAGCAGCTAATAACACTGAAAGATACATTGACATTTCAGGCGGTTTTTTAGTCTTATCCATTCCAAGATAAGGTTTCTTAGGTGACTCAAATAACCGTTCAATAAGGCGCATACGTGCGCCAACTGCAGCAGATGATAAAGTCTTACGATTTATTAATTCATTGTGAATTCGCGGAGAAAGAAAGTAAAGCTCATCAAACACCTTAGAAAGAAAAGACATTACCTCTCTTCCAGTACGAATTTCTACTTGCTCTTTGGATTTGTAAAACCAACGCAAGCCATTTATACTATTAAAATTAGTTATTCCAATTAACGATTGAAGTTGCTCATCGAGAAGTAGCTGATGAGTGGCTAATTGCCTGGAAACTTCTTCTCTTGCAAAGTTGTCATGTTGTAGTTCGGGAACATTTCGCTCAATCCATTGCCAACATCTAAGCTCATCTACAATACTAATTAAACCGTGTAGTGGACGTGAAACTGCAATTAAGGTTTCGGAATATTCTTCCAATACGGCTGAAGTTGAGAAATTTACAGCTTGTTGAACATCTTGTAATGTTTCACACAATGGTATAATAATTCTACCATCGGAAGGAGGCAATGTTTTAATTTTAATATGTAAATCTGATACTTTGACATATACAAGTCCAAAATATCGCAAATTTCCAGTTTTAATATAATGTCTTCGAGCTACTAATGGACGGACATCTAGACGGTCATGGATGAATGAAGCAATATCTTGGATTGGGTCTAAAGCTTTTTTTGCATTGTAATAAGCCTTATCTAAGTCAATACTTGTATGAGGCCATAAGCTATAACCTCCTGATATGCCACGAAAATAAATTATATGCTTATCTTTAAGGTGTTGTAACGCTTCTTTAACATCTGCTTCGCCAGCAAATGAGAGTTCAATTATATCACTAGATGCTAATAAGTCATCAGCATTAATTACATTCAAAATGCCAATTGTTTTTAATATTTTTAACTCTAACTCGTCATTTCCTGAATAGGAAGAGATTATTGCTTCAATTGCTTTCCAATGGTTTCGATAACTTTGCAGAGATAAGCTGCTTCCAAAAACAGTACGAGCATAATCATAAAGGTTATGAATGCGAAAAAAAGTATTTCCAGAAGCATCTACAAAGTCTTGTAAGCCAAATGGTTCACTCCCTAGTACAAAAGTAAATAAAGAGCGCTCGTTTTGACCAAAATGAGAAAAGAGCCGAACAAGCGGAGGTAGTACTGTTGGATGTAAAGGAAAGAACCTTTGAGCTAAATCACTTAATGTTTTATTTGATGAAGTAGGTCCATACCAACGTAGCTTCAACGCTACTTCCATGTCTCTATTTGCTTGATCGATAAGATTTAAAGAAATTTCTTCAATCTGAACATTAAGAGCATTTGCTATCAATTCCGCAACTTGATCTACTGAATGATACCAAGCAATTTCTTCAAATCTACCTGCTACTTTTTCCCACTCTCTCTGCTGACCTTTGGTTAAGCTTTCAGCATAATAGCTTACACCTTGATGTAAAAGTGCTAGAACAATTAATGGAGAAGTGCCACTTCTTGCTGCTACTTCAGCTAAATTTTGCAACAGATATATATCTTGCTGATCAGGATACATGGCTGCAAATTCAAGGAACTTTCCTGCTTCGTCAATTATTAATATAAGACCTCCCCAATCACTTTTACTTACAAAAGTATGTGCACTTTGTACCCATTTGATAACGGAGGAATCATTAACGGTGCCATTCTTTAAAGCTTCTTGAATTTCATTTATCCAATTAGATGAATTATTAGATATATTTTGAAATGACCTAACCAAAGCCTTAGCAACTGCTCCACTAAGTGGTTCTCTTGAACCGGTAATAAGAACAGGAAATAAAGGTTTAGGGTTTTGTGTTCCCCAGAGTTGCTTTAATAATTCTTTTGAATCAAATGTAAGTTTGCTGTTTTGATCGGAAAGTAAATGGGCAAGGAACAAAGCAAATGATGATTTACCTGAACCATAGTCACCTGTGATACGCCAAGCACGCAACCCAGAATTTGGTGATAATCCTGCTGATAACCTTTCTAAACTTTGTTTGGCTTGAGATGTAAGTACATAGTCATTTAGTGCAAGTGGATCATTCCAGTCCCTTTCTATATGTGTTGAGCGTAAAAAACGTCTCCTAATATTAAATAAATTAGATGTAATATCAATCATGAAATTTTTTATAGGCTGTAGATGTTCTAAAATTATTTTTTAATTGAGCTAGTTTTTAAATGTAAATATTAGCTAACATTTTAGCTTCTACATCTTCATCCTTATGATCATAATGTTTAAATACTCTTGGAAGAGCTGATGATGCTTGATAGTCTAATAATCCAAGTGAATCCTTAAAAATATTCTCTAACCTTTCCCTAAGGTCATTTTCGGAAAATTTAAAAATCTGCCCTACACTTCCTGGTAAAACCGTAATATCTCTGAAAGAAAGGGTGGCTTCATTCAATCGATTTAAACGCCAATAATCATAAATGCAATAAGCAAGCAGCTCTCCTGTAATATCAACTTTATGGTCGCGACGATAAGCATAGATGGTTTCACGACGCCCACTGTCCCCAGCTGTCCGCTCACCTATAGGTATTAGCAAACGCAATTCCGTAAGTGGGCAATCTAAGTTATCTTCTAACACTTCCCCTTTTCTTCCTCTGGTCGGTACATAGGTGTGTAAAAAAACGTCAAAATGTTGTTCAAGAGTAACTTTTGATAAAGGGCGCTCTTGTTTTTGAGCTTCGGCTTGAAATGCTCGAATTACCTCAGTGCGGGTAAGCTCGGGGGAGTGCCATTTGTTTAGTAAGAAATGCCAAGCAAACATTGGCTCCTCAACATGAGAAGACATTTTCCAATGTAATAACCATAAGGTACGTATATCTTCTAAATAAGGGTCAAGACCATTTTCATCTAATATAGCATTTCCTAGAGGTGTCAAAATATATCCCTGTTTGTCGGATGATAATTTGGCAACACCCATTAGTTGTACCCAAAATCGTATTGCTCGAACCATATTTTTACCCACACCAAGTTGAACCATTGCACTATCTTCATCTTTAAAAATAAAAGGATCTTCTTTTAGGGCATTGTAGGCTTTGGGAAGCCAAGTGTAACGACATGGAAAAGATTCATGGCCTGAAAAACGAAAATCCATAGTGCAAGTAGTAAGGGCAATTAAAAATGATATATTTGTTATAAATTAATATAATAGCAAGCTGCTTTATGCTTGACTGTATATATTAATTATATACAAATATAAGGTATGTTACAAATTATCTTAAAGATATGTCAGAAATCATTTATCTAGACAATCATGCTACTACACCCTGTGACCCTAGGGTTGTAGAAACTATGCTGCCTTATTTTACTCAATACTTTGGAAACTCATCAAGCCCACATCTATTTGGCAATACTGCTGCAGAAGCTGTTAAAAACGCCAGAACTTTTGTAGCTTCTCTAATTGCAGCAAATGATGAAGAAATTATTTTTACTTCTGGAGCAACAGAAAGTAATAACTTAGCTATTCTTGGCACTATTAATCAATTTGTAAAGCTAGGGGGGCACCCCCAACGTATTGTAACTACATCTATTGAACATAAATCAGTGTTCGAGCCATATCAACACTTAGCAAAATCTGGTTGGGACGTAATAATATTACCTGTTGATAAATATGGAGTGATTAAGCTGGAAGCAGCTGAGAAAGCCATAAATGAAGAGACATTACTTGTATCCGTGCAATTAGCTAATTCAGAGATAGGTACAATTCAACCCGTAAATGAAGTAGTAAAATTAGCTCGTAAATATGGTGCTTTAGTTCACTCAGATGCTTCCCAAGCTGTTGGTAAAATACCTATTGATGTGGGTGCGCTTGGAGTTGATTTACTTTCTTTTAGCGGACATAAGATGTATGGACCTAAAGGAATCGGTGCGCTTTGGGTTAAAGGCGGAGTAAAACAGCTACCTATATCGCCATTATTTACAGGTGGCAATCAAGAATGGGGTCTGAGACCTGGAACATTGCCAGTACCTCTTATTGTAGGATTTGGAATCGCATGTAAATTATGTCAAGAAAATCAAATTGAAGAATCGAAAAAAATATGCTTACTTCGTGATTCTTTAGAAAGCCAACTTTTAACTATAATAGAGAACCTGCAAATAAACGGATCTAAAGAGAATAGGCTTCCCAATAATAGTAATATAACCTTCTTCAATATTGATGCAGAGGCTTTGCTAGCAAATTTACCAAATCTTGCTATCAGTACAGGATCAGCTTGTGAATCAGGAAGTCTTGAACCTTCTAAAGTATTACTAAGTATTGGATTATCATATGAAGATGCTTTTTGTACACTTCGATTTGGCTTAGGGCGGTTTACAACTCAAAATGAAGTTAATTTAGCAGTTACATCTATTGTAGATGCACATCAACAAATAGAGACGTTGTTAAAAGAAAAAATTACTCAAGTGTAATATTCTTAGTTATTACATGGCCTTTTTGACTTTCCGCACAGTTTTAGGAGTAATTGAGTGGATCTTGGCTACTTTCACAACAGGAATGCCTTTTTTTAAGTCTCTAGCTACACCAGCATATTCCTTCAAGTAATCTGTTTCTGTTTTACTACTACCTTTAGGTCTACCAAGTGTTTTGCCCCTTTTTCTGGCCTCAGCTAACCCAGAATGAATGCGTTCTGATAATTTAGTTGTCTCCTGTTTATAGATAGAGGAAAAGACAGTGTATAATATCTCTCCTACTATAGAAGCCTTGCCTTCCGGAGTAAGTGTTTCAACTCCCATATCTTGACTAAGAATGGATACTCCATAGGCATGGAGTTCTTCTAAAAGTTTTACATTTTCTAGGGGGTTACGGCCTAGCCTGGATACTTCTGTAGTGAGTACTTTTTGTATATCTCTATTCTTAGCCAGGTAAAGCAACTCTTGTATGGCTTGTCTATCTTCATTCTTTTTCTTTGAGCCAGATTCTTTTGCAGTCAGAGTAGCAACAATTTCAAAATTGTGTTTTTCCGCTAACTTGGTTAAGTCTGAAATTTGGCGGGAGTAGTCTTGGCTCTTTGTGCTCACACGGGTAAAAATAGCTACTGGTACTCTCATTTGTTAATGGGTTTGTCGGTTGGAACATTTTCTAAATACTTTTCAATAGGAGAGCTTTTGATCTCTTCTTTCCTATCTAAAGTAACGGCAAGTATAATTTGCTTTTCCTTAATATAAAATTTGGCTAGGGCAATGGCCATTAAAATTTGTCTCTCAGAAAAATACATTTTTTGCTGGTTGATCTATTGAATTATATTAAAAAGTAGGTAAAAATAACAAGTGATTTTCGTACCTACTTTTTTGGGTAGTAAAAACTGGCATAGCCCAGAAATTTGACCCGTCAATTTTCCCTAAAATTACTAACCTTTTTTTTACCTACTTTTCTCTAATCGCCCAGAATAATTGAGCAAAAATTACATGCTCAGAAAAGTAACTATTTTCAACTAAGTAGAAAATTTCAAATGGGGAATTTGCAGGTGTTTACTTCCCAATTCCAATGTACCAATACGAAAAACTCCTAACAAGAAATCAGATACAAGAATCTGAGTTACCTGCCGAAATCAAACAGGCAATTGCAAAGCTGCTTCAATTAGATTATGAGCTTGACGAAGAAGAGGATGATGCTGAAATTAAGGATTTGACCGCACAAATTAAATCATTAGATAAAGAACTTGTTGAACTTATCACAGAATGGGCTGATGACGAGTCAGATGAAGACTTACCTATTGAAAAGGTAAAGGAGAATATTTTAGCTACTTACTATCGCAATGGGTTAAGTAAAATTAAATTATCTCAGCTTAAACAAGCAGGTTATAAAATTCCTGTAACAAGTAAGTGGACTGAAAGAATTGGTGCTTTTAAGATAGAAAAGAACCTGTTTGCTGATTTTGCCACATTAACCAAGATATAAACCCGATGATTGCGCCGGAAGCGAAGCTTCACGTAGGAATTGTCAATGTCAGATTCATATAATGTCAATATTCACAAAGATTGGGGATGCACAAAAGTTTTTTAAGGAAGCAGGTATAAATTTAGAATCCATCTTTGATCTGTTTACCGGGAAGGCTACCGGAAAGAAAATTGCACAAACCGTAACACCCTTATTAATAAAAATTTCTCCTGCTATCGGTAAAGCCATTGATCATCTGGAAACGCAATATGCTGATAAGTGCTATTTAGTTATTTCCAAGGAACAAGACGAACAAGGCAGGCCACTGGAGGCACTAAGTGTATGTAAGCTCAACCCTCAAAACGGCCAGATAGAATTTTTAGAAACTATACCTTTTTATCAAGTGGCTAATTATATCACTGATAAATTAGAAACTCACGAGCAAAAACTGCTGGCTTAGATCATAAGGGCAACAGTAAAGCTCCATTTCTGCCATTTAATAATTTCAACCTGCTATGTTAAAAATGTACCCAACTGAGGCACAGAATTCAGTTTACACAAAGAAATTAAATATTGTCCGTTCTATTTCTTCAGTATCCTTAAATAAGGAATATTGGGAACCTACAATCACAAATTCACAAAAGCTATTTGTAGCAACCAATAATTACATACAATCCTGTGTCAGCGTTTTGTTGGAAGTTCCTATTTCTTCTATCCGCAATTCAAAAAAGTTAGTGGCTGCTTGTAATGCGAGAATGGTTTGTTGGTACATTCTTAAACAACGTTCCGGAATGTCCATACGGCAAATTGCTCACCTGTATCAAGCGAATGTAAGTATGGTACACCGCAAAATTAAGCTCATGAGCTTTTATTATGAAAGAGGAATTTACCCGGAGTACAATATGATCATTGACTTAACCAATGTGGCACTGGATGAAAAAGTAATGCTATCCTATTATGAAAAACAAGTACAACAAAACGAGCAAGCCTGATAAAAAAGCTGCAGCTGCCAGGGAAACCAGAGATATTTTAAAACGATTGGCTAACCCTAAAAAGATATTGGAACAAGAAGCTGCCAACAACAAAAAAGGAGATTTCCAAACGGAACTCAATGCAGACTTATTAGCAGGTCCGGAAGGGCCAGATATTCAACCTGAAGCAAAGCAACAGCAACACTATGAGCCAATAATCAATCAGACAATGGACATAACTGAGAAAAATGAGTCGGTGACAACAGAAGTAGTGACTGATGAGCCTAAGAAAACGGATATAAACTTATCTGATAGTGGTTTTTTTGAGCCTGTTATTGAAAGAGAATATGCAGAAAAACCACAAACGGGAGCCAATGCGAATGGAGGGCGAAGCACCTCCAACTTGTCGGCAGATCTGGTTCCAGAAACACCAAAGGCAGAACCAGTAGTTGAAATAGAAAAGCCCAAAATACTCTTTGCTCCGAAACTGACCTTAAAAACAGATGATACCTATAAAAAGGTAATGGGTGATGAAACACCCACAGCTAATCTGGAAGTAGATACTGCTACCGATAACATTCCTGCCATGCAATTTCAGGAAGCTACTTTTAATTTAGCTGATGATGCACCAGGACTTGGTAGACAAATGGGGGAACAAGCAGGTAACACTACTTCCGAATGGGCATTTGGCATGCTTGAAAACTTCTACCCGGAAGTAGTGGCTTTTTTTACCAAGATGCCAACCGACTGGATTGAAAAAGCAAAACTTCCTAATGCTTTAGAAGCTGATACACTTGGGAAAATTCTGGCTGCTAATGCCCGCAACAAAAACAAGGTAAAAATATCAGACTTCCATAAAAAGAACATTTTGCCACCTCTGCAAAGGATACTTGCTAAAAAAGGCTGGGAAAATGTAATGCCGGATGAACTGCTGCTTGTAATCGGCCTGGTGGTACTTGCTGCCGATTCATTCTTTAAAATACAAGAAATCAAGAAGGAAAATAAGGTACTGGAAAAGCAGATTAAGCAGAAAATTCAGGAGTATATTGATATACGCACAGAAGAACGAAAAGAGATAGACTCCCTGAAAGGCGAATTAACAGAAATGAGAAACTTCTTTGCTAATATGAAGGCTGCTCAACAACCTGCTGCTGCCTAATGCATTTAATGTAAATGAGAGAAGCACAGTTAATGATTGCTACCGGGCAAATGGGAGTGGGTAAGAGTTTTGTAACTAACCAACTCCTATCTGCTTATGAGAAGTCAGGTAGAAAAATTGTAATTTTTGATCCAAACAATGAGGATATATACTACCGGTATAAAATGCTTCATTTTGATATTTTAGAAGTAGAAAGGGCAAAAATAGAAGAGAGAAAAAAGCATACGCGAATTATTACAAAATCTGAAAAGAACATTCAGGGATTGCCTAATTCATGTGTTGTTCGCATACCTCCTTTTACTATTTATGGGGATAAGATGAATACTTCGCAAATGAAGCTCACCATGTGTGTACTCCTGGAGAACTTCAGAGGTGGCTTAGTTTTCTTAGAAGATGTAAATAAATACATATCCAACTTTGAGAGAGAAGGAATAAAAGGAGCTTTTAAGGCAATCCGGCACCAGAGCCAGGATATTATAATGCACATGCAATCCCTTTCACCGCTTCGTCCTATACATTTTGAAGCGGCAAGTGTAATCCGGATGCATTATGATGGATTTGATGTGGCAAAAATCAAAGACAGACTTGGTAATAACTATGTCTTACTAAAAATTGCCCAACTAATTTGTGAAAATGAGTTTTTAAATGGCAATACCAGGTTTTTCTGCTATATCCATTTAAAGAAAAGGCAAATCAAAGGTATATCATCGGTACAATTCAACAAAGCATGTTTTCACTTCCTGACTTCACATCGGGCAGAGTTCCGAGATTTAGCTTTTAATATTGCTCACAAAGCTGGACGTAATTCCCCACTTCACCAGGACAATGAAAAAGCAATGAGGGAATGGATAAGCAAAAACTCATTCATGTTTGGACTAAATCTTTAAATAAAATTGCTTTGCGATACATTGCAATTAGCTTGTCACCTTTTATCGGAGATAATCTCGAAGGCGAAGAAACTATTTCAATTTTTATATTGCGATTTTTGAATGTCAATATTGTTTGTGTAGGTAGCTTTTCTTTTGGAATTTTGAATGTATAATTGTTCAATTCACAATAATGATGGAACCAAAATAAAACGCCGCTACTCGTGATAATTATTTTTTCTATTTTAAGATTGTCGTCTAATATTTTGAAAATATCAGTGTATTCAATAGGAAATAGATTTTGGTCTTTTGAACTTCCTCTTTGCCGCAAAATTCTATATCCAATATCAGCTATACCTAAATTTAAATTAGATAAAACTTCTTTTCTTATTTTTATAGGGTCTTCGCTTTTGTAATCGTCTAAGTTTTTATCATTCACTTTAAAAATTAACTTCCAAAATTCATTGTTTGGATTTGGGTAGAAAAAATCATAAGCCTTTCGATTATTTTTTGCAGTTGGAAAAGTTCCTAAAATAAGTTTATTAGCATTTACTGGAATGAATGGTTCCCACAGATGACATTCTTCTTTATATTCATTTAGAGTTTTGTAGGCCATTTCTATTAGTTAGTATGTAAGTGAGAAATATGAACTGCTATAAAGCGGCTGCATCAAACATTTTGGCGCTTAGTTCAATAGCGGACTTAAATACATAAAACTGTCAACCTGCATAAATGTCCAATAGTAGCACTGCACTTGACTTAACCTTGTCACCCGCTATTGAACCAAGCGCCTGTTAGCGGTTCGTCCTACTTTTCTGCTGTATAATTGTCTATCCATTTTCGATGTCCTTGTGTGTTGGCTTAGTGGCATTTTTATTTCGTTTGTTTCAAAAAATCTCTCAGGGTTATTGTTGTTATGTTCAATCCTTTGGCTTTTATCTGTAAGCCATTGTCAGACGTTAGCATAATAGGATTTTCGGTTGTGAATTTTAATGCAACTGATAGTATAAAGTTGTCAGGCGATTTTTTATTGAAATCATTTGGCAACAATGACAAGTCGGCTGTTTCCATTTTTATATCTCGCTTTCCCAAATTTTCATTGATATGTTTCAATGCTTTTTGAACATTTTTCTTTTGTTCATCTGTCAATGAAATTTTCAAGTAGTCCAATTCGTCAATAACTTTTGCAGATAGAATTATTTGATACTTCTTGTCAACTTTTGAAATTATTTCGGGATAATCAACAAAGACGTTTGTGTCAATAATGTAGAAGTTCTGCTTATCCTTTTTTATTTCTTTTTTAGGTTTTTCAAACTTTGAAAGGTCTATTTTGCCAAGTACTTTTAAGCCACCTTTATTGGGTGATGTTACTGCATTGTGGCTGTCGTTTGTTTCTGTTTCAATTTCTTCTTTCAGAATTACAGTAGATGTGCTTTTACTTTTAAGTTCAACATTTTTACTTTCTATAAATTTATATTCTGATGAATAATAAAACGAAAATTCTTCATTCAGTTTTTGTAGATAGCTTTTAACTTCACTATTTAATTGCGGATATGAAGTAATAATGTTTTTATCCGAGATAATAATCGTATGTCTTTTTGAACGACTTGTAGCAACATTAAATAACCGTTTTTCTAAAGAGTAATTATATCCCGAATTTGGTATTACAAAAATGGTTATATCTGTTGTAAGCCCTTGAATTCTTGCAACTGTTTCAATGAGCAGATTTTTATGATTACCAACAGTTTGGTAAATACTTTTTTGCAATGCCTTTACTGTTTCAACGTAGTTGCTTAAAACAGATATGTGTAAGGTTTCATTGATATTAAACAAATGAGCAACTAATAATTTGGCAATTTCTAACGCATTTCCAGGTTTTTTATTGCCAACTTCCAAATCAGTTTTTATGAGAGTTGAACCGCCTTGTGGGTTAAAATATTTACTTACTTCATGAGGCAATTCAGAAAATGTTAATCGAATATCTTTTTTTGCCTTTGATTTTAAACTGCTGTTATAAAATAAACCAGTATAGTCAGCTCCTCTGTTTGGTAGTCGGTAAGTTTCTGTTAATTGATAAATAGGTATTGAAGCTGTATCTGAAAGTGCTTTCAACCCATCTACTAAAAAATCATAGATTTTTTTGCTTACCTTATCCACGTTAATTGAAACAACTGGCGGTAGCTGTTTGGTATCGCCAATCCAAATATTTTTCTTGCCTAAAAGTTTAGCCACCCCAAACATTGCAAGCAATGCCTGACTTGCTTCATCTACTATTACATAATCAAAAGGGGGATTATCTTTAATATTAGTTGCTTCGCTGCTTGCTATGAAAAACGTTGATAGTACCAAATTTCCAGGAAATGGACTAATTTCTTTTGTTTGTTGTAAATTGGGTATTTCTTTGGCTTCGTCTGTAGAGAGTTTCGTTTTGAAAACACGATTATCTTTAAGCAAATTGATTAATGCTGATTTCTCTACGACTTCAATTAATGCTCTGTTTGTTAATGCTGTTACCAAAACAGATTTTCCCTGCTCGCATAATTTTTTACAAATTTCAGCTATTTGATAAGTCTTTCCCGTTCCTGGTGGACCAATAAGAATTAACTGGTCGCTTAGCTCCAATTGGTTCAGTATAAAATTGGGAATATCACTTTTGCCATCAAGTAATGCTGGTTGCCAATATGAGTTTTGAAAATTTTGGTCTAAAATTAGATTTACGTTTTCAGAAAAGTTGTTCTTAACTATTTTTTGAAGATTAGCAATATATTCGTAAGGTGGTTTGTTTGGACCCAAAAGCAAAATAATTTTTTCAGCTATAGATATATTTACTGAAAAATCTAAATCAACACCACGAAAACCTGCTAAACAATAATCCTTCTCAATATTACCGTCCTTGTCTTTTGAGGGTCCTTGCCATACACAAACAGTTTCAGTAAAATTTGACTTTTCTTTTACCAAATCTCCGTAAGTCTTATTTCCCCAATTTCGGTAATCTCTTAACTCTTTTGGAACTGTGAAACAATATAAATATTCTCTTTTTCGTGGTAAACCTCGTTTAGTAGAAAATTTCAATATCATTTCTCCATCTTGAAACTTTAAGAATTGTGCAACGAAAAGTTCTTCTCTTTCTTGTAGCAAAAAAGTAGCTGAAGTATTTAATTTTTGATTAAATGATTTTGTTTGTGCTTGAAGCTCTTCTTCAAGAAAATTGCTATGTTCTTCCCGTGTGTATCTCATTTTTATAATAAATCTTCATCATCACTGCTTAAATCTTCTTCAGTTTTTCTCTCATCAAAACGGTAATCATTTAAATCATTAGCTACGCTATAATCGCTTGGTTTTACACTGTTGAAATTAAAATGAACATTACCAAAATAGTGTAGTAATTCAGCAAATTTTTCCAATCTATCTTCTTTGTCAAGGTTTTCAGTACTAAAACTGATAGTAAGTTTATCTTGCTTTCTTAGTAAGTCATAGAGCTTTAAGCAACCTAATTTTCTGTTACCAAAATGCACCCAAAACATTGAATTAGGTTTCATTAGTTGCAACCATTCATTTGCTCCGATTTTGAACGGTTCATCTTTATATTTATAACTTTTTACAACAAGCGGATATTCCACACCCTCCTTTATTACTCCATTAATAGTTGAATATTCTTCTATTCCTCTTGTGAATTCAAACCCTTCTTCTTCTAACTTTTCTTTGACAATTTCCTTTGCTTCTCTATTAGCTTCTTTTTGGTCGTTTTTAGAAATGTCAGAACTAAATTCTGCACCTATAGTTGCAGAATTCTTTTTTTTCAATTGTTCTTCAAGGCTGATGATACGATTTTCAAGTTCAGTATTTCGCTCTTGTAATGACTGAATTATATTATTGTCAAGTTGATAAAGTTTGATTAACTCGTCTGCATTGATGAACTTTGCTAATTGATTGCGAATGTCGTGCAATACGCTTTGGCAAAAATAGATAAAGCCTTCTCTTTCAATACTTGTGCCTTCTTCAAATGTGTCAATTTTATTTTCAAGGAACATGACTTTGTAGGGCAGTTTTTCACCCTTGTATAATGCAACCTTATACTTTAGATTAGTTTTCCATTGTTTATACGCACTATCTTCCCACTCAACGCTGTTATTTTTTAAGATTACAATGTCTAAGGTCGAGGTCGTTTGTACTTTATTCAAACCCAAAATACTCGTTTTCCACTGATTAGGGAGAAAATCCAATGCAATAAGTTTAAAACCCTTGCTTTGCAATACCGAAAATATTTTTTGCGAATACTCTTTTTGTGGTACATCAATGTAATACTTGGTTGCGTTGCTTACTTCCAAACTATAAAACGTTTCGCTTTCCGAAATTTGCGAAATATAAAGTAAAGGAATTTCCTGCGTGTAGTTAATTCGGGTGTAGATTTGCTTTAAGGCATCAAGTTTTGCATTATCAGAAGCCTTAAAAGTGCTATTTTGCAACCACTTTAAAGTATAGACAAGTAAGATTGAATTTTGCGGTATTGCAAATACTTTTCCTTGAAAATCTATAATCTGCCCTGTTTGGAAAATTTTACGAATAGCACAAATATTGCTATTTTCCGTATATACACCCAAAGCACTAAGAAAATTTAACTTTTCTTGCTTTTCAGAACTTTCAAGCCAAGCCAAAACCCAAGTAGGTAGTTGCTCATTTTTTAAGGCAAGCTCAGAAGGATAAATTTTGTCTTGCAAACCTACATTAACATAAGTTGCGAGGTCAGTGAATTTTTGCTTGTAGGCAAATTGTAGTATATCATTACTTGATAATGCCGAAAGGGATTGACTTGTAAAATAGTTTTTTCCTACTTGTCTTGAGTGATAAAGCAAGAATGCAAATTGTTCAATATTTTGCAATGTTGGAAACTTCGTTAGTAACTCCGCATATATCTCATCTTTCCTTTTGTTTCTTATGGAGAAAACTTTTTCGGATAACTCACTTTTTGCAAAATCTGTAAATTGATTAATTATTTTGGTAATTATATCACTAACTCCCTTATAATCAGTCAATACAGAAGATAAAGAAAGCGTAATACTTTCAAAATCTATATCATCTTTTACGGCTATGTCCTTAATCCTAAGTTTTCCGTTTATCAGAATTTTAGGAGCAAACAGTGTTTGGAAGTTACTTTCGTAACAGTCAATAGCTAGTTTTAGGCAACGATGCTCAAATGAATTTCTGTCATAAGTCTTGCCTTCCTGTAATGAGAAATTTTTAAGTTTTTCTAAATAAGCAAGTTGAACTTCTTTGTCACTTTCACGCACTATTGGCAATAAGTTTTCAGAAAAATCTAAGATTTGCAGAACTTTTAAATACAAACCTTTGTCCTGCAAAATTTCTAAATCTCTAAAGTCATTTGCCTTAAACTCTCTTGGCAAAAATTTAAAATTTGGGTGATTTGATAAAAGTTCGTTTATCTCTTGATGGTTTGAATAGTATTGGAAAACACTGTGAGAGTGCTTAACCAACAGGAAATTATCATTTTGCTTTTGAATGTAGGCAACAGAAAATAGTTTTTCATTGTTTTGTTTGGCAAATTCTAAAATAGCCAATGTTTCACCATAAGAAAGGGTATGATTAGCACTTATAAAACTGCTAATTCCCTCATTTCTGCTTATTTTAAATGGTGAATTGTCATCAGTTAGAAAGCTGAAAATTTGTTTGTTGGGTGTTGGCTTACCCGTAATTTTAAAAACAGCATTATGTAAATCTTCAAGATTACGACTGTTTAGATTTGTATTAAAAAATACTTGTTCGGGTTTCTTAAAACCTTCATTTGTGTAAATACAAGCCAATCTTTCTAACTTTGGATTTTCAGTGTTTTGCTTGTAATAGTCTGTCACTTGGGTGTAAAATTCTTTTATATTGATGTTTAACCCTATTAGGAAATCCCAATTTTTGTAGATAATAGAGTGATAGATTTCATTTTCTTTTATAAGATATTTGTCTAATTCAGGCACATATTCTGTTTTGTGAATTTTATATGATGACAACCAATTTGGCACTTGTAAATCACCTTTTAACAGAGTTCGCAAAGGGCGTATGTTTCCTTGCATGTCTTTAAAAAGTTCTAAGTCTTTTAATTTTTCAGGACCAACTCTATCAAAGTCGGCAATAGTAAAAAACAGATTATGTTTTTGCGATGCATTTAGGTTGTTTTGCTTGCACTTTTCTGCTATTGCCTTAAAAAGATTTTCTTCACTGATTTTTGGAAGTATAAGTTTTACTAAATTTGGATATTGGAAAATTTCTGTGTTTTTCTTTTTATAAGAAATATTCAAATCGGAAACAATAAGCCCAAGATAACGAAGTTCACGTTTAACTACTGCTGTTTTGTCATAAATCAAAACAACGTTAGTATTGGCAAAAATTTCATTCAAAGAATAGTAATTACCATCTGAAAACTTAAATAATTTGATTTGAGAAATAGTGTTAAAACCCGATGCACTGACTTTGTCTATCTCTGATAATAAGGTTAAATATGGTCTTGGTTTCCATTCTATTTCTTGTGAATGATTATTATTCTTTAATTTATATTCTTCTGAAAGAATTTGGGCTGTTTCAAATTCTATTTTTTGCACCCAAGCATTTATTTTGTCAATCTGCTCTCTCTTTATAGCATATTGAAACAAATCAATAATGTCCCATTTGTCAAGATATAGTTTTTCTGAATCGCGTGCTTCATCTATTAGGGTTTTATCAAATTTTTCGTTTTGCCAAGCAAACCACTCAATTTCAGGGCAACCAAAATCGGATGGCTGTATGGGTAATAAAGTAGACTTGATTTTTACATTGGCGGGGTTATCGGAATATCCCTTTTGGGTTGGGATATTTTGATGCAAATACTCATTAAGGTACTTAAAAAAGTATTTGCTTATATGCGGCTTGCTTTTAGGTTCATTGGAGAGCAATAAATTTGCATATAAAGACAAGAACAGTCCCCTGTTTTCTTCTTTTTGTTTGTCAATATACTGGGTGATTTCGTGGGCAATTATCGGCAAAAGATTTTCGTTGATTTGGGAATTTGCTTGAAGTTTACGCCTATCGTTGTTCATATCAAAGGCGTTACAGTGAAGCAAAAAGTTTAAGCCATTCTTTTCTTCGTCCATTGAAAAGAATGTGTATAGATTCGGAACTAATCCACCCCTTAAATTTTCTGCTTTTTGGTAATTTTTATAAAAAGCAAAAGTGAATTTTATACTGCGTTTTTTGTTTTTAGGATTTACTTTTTCAAACTCTAAGCTGTTTATTTTATATTCTTCTGAAAAACAATCAACCTTTTGCTCCTGTATTTCTTCTCCGTTTATATAAATTTTTTTCAGCCTATTTAAAAACTTAAAAGAGTAAGAAAGCCCACTCTTGATTTTTTCAATACCATCATCAAGAAATTTACTTTTCCCTTCACCTAATTTTAGAAAGAAAATTGACCCGTTTTGAAGTTGTCGTCTTCCTTCACCTTCTATATTAGTATCTTCAAGAACTTTCTCTAAAAAAGCTCTCATTTCCAAAAGTTCATTTTCGTCAAACTTTGTTTCCCTAGTTTCATAATCACCTAATCTAATAGGTTCTTTATAGTTTGACGGAAAACAGGTATATAGTATTTTTACAAGCCAAGGATTTTCTTTATCTCTTTCATAATCATAATTTTCTTTACCTTTCCCTAATCCAGAAATGCCAATTGGCTCACCATTTATGAACCTCTCAAATTGGGAAGGTTTATTCCAACTGAAAACAATCGGCCCCGCATAATTATTTATAATTGCATCACGCCCATCATCTATGCCGACTAATCTATGTAAAATTTTAAAACCTATACCAAAAGTACCTATGTCTTCACCTTCTTTAAAATTACCTGCTACATTGATGATTGCAGACATATCATTGTCGGAAAAATAGTTACCGTTATTTATACAGAGTAAATATTTTTCGTTGTAACTCACACTAAAAAAAGTGGATTTGCAGTCGTCTGCATTTTGTATTAGTTCGTATATGGCTTGGTCGTCTGCGGCTACATTTAATGCAATAGTCCCTAAAAGTTTGCCCAAATCTTCTCTATTCCCGTAGATAAGTTTTGCAAATCCTGTTTCTGTCCTTTTTTTATCGGGGTGCAAAGAGCCAATAAAATTTAAGTCAAGCCTATTTGTCTCTCTCGCTATTTCTTCTTTAAAGAATTTACGAAACATAAATGCGTTTCTAGTATATAGCATTCTAATGGTTACTTTTTATAATAAAATGTGATAATGTTCAGGTGATTGTGCGTTTGAGGCAGAAGCAAATGTGGAGCAACTGTGTGTTGGCTTGTCCGTTCATTTTTTTTCTAACTATTTATTGTTCGCACTATGGTTTTTAGGGTGATCGCTAACTCTTTAATATACACATGTTTTGTGCGTTTGACCAAATATATAAATATTACTAACTCTGGCAAGGTAAGAAACTCACCATGTGTGTACTCCTGGAGAACTTCAGAGGTGGCTTAGTTTTCTTAGAAGATGTAAATAAATACATATCCAACTTTGAGAGAGAAGAAATAAAAGGAGCTTTTAAGGCAATCCGGCACCAGAGCCAGGATATTATAATGCACATGCAATCCCTTTCACCGCTTCGTCCTATACATTTTGAAGCGGCAAGTGTAATCCGGATGCATTATGATGGATTTGATGTGGCAAAAATCAAAGACCAGCTTGAAAATAATTATGCTTTCCTGAAAATAACTCAATTGATTTGTGAAAGAGAGTATTTGAACAGTAATTCCAGGTTTTTTGTTATGTTCAACTAAAGAAGATGCACATTAAAGGAATCTCAGCTAGCCAATTCAATAGAGCTTGTTTTCACTTCTTGACTTCGCATAGACAATAATTTAGTGACTTAGCTTCTACGATTGCTTACCAGAATAGACGTAATGCACCTTATCGTCAGGGTAATGAATTAGCTATGCGTGAATGGGTAAATAGAAATTCTTACATGTTTGTTCCTTAATAATTTAGGCTAATAGTTCCCCAGCTGTATCGACTGTATAATTATTTAGCTTTAAGTAATCGACTATCTCTTGTTCCGTTGTAAAAAATAAATAGTTTTTTTCTGAGACTTTAAATCTATACTTATATCCACCGTTTGAATAAACATATGCAATTTCAACACTTTTGTTATTTATCCACTCAATAAATTTTAAATAGTCAACGGAGTTAGTGCTAAAATAATAAACTTTGTTTCCTGATTTTTCAAGCCTAACCTTTAAAGCATAAGAATAATATTCTCTATGCAAACCATTTGTCTGACTTCTCTCTAGAAGAAGTATATCGTTACTGTCTTCATATCTTATAAATTTTTTATCACCGCAAACGTCTAATATTTCGGGCCGCTTAATAAAGTATTTTCGCCAATCTTGACAATTATCATTTTCAATTATCCTTTGTAAGTCAATATTTGCAGTATCAACTGTAATTTCATCAAAAAGTAATTTCAAGTAGTCTCTCTTATCAGTGTCATCACGCAATAATCTTTTCCAACTAATATCTCTATCATCGTCAATTAAAAAACTATAATTTCTTGATGTCCATAGTAGATAATCGCCCTTTGACAAAAGTGCTCTTTGCCATAAATAACTATCATATTTTTTTAACCCATGGTCAGAAAACATGGATGAAGCTTTCTTCCCATAAAGGTTGAATAATTCAAAAAAAGTTTGGTTTTCATTTTCATTCCAGTTAAGGTTATTGTTTGACTTAAAATAAACTTTAATTCCTGAAAATTTAAGTAAAAAGTCAATTTGCCCCTTGAAATATCCATGCTCTTCAAATTTAATAATCGAACTTCTCCAATTGTTGTTTTTTAAGATCAGGATGGCTTTTATTCGTTCTTCTAAGATTTGGATTTCAGCAAATCCTTCAATTTTGAAAGATGGGTTAGAAAGAAAATTTAAAATATCTGCACTATGAGGTAATAATATATTCAGGCTTTTAATGCTTTTTGAAAATGCCTCAGCGTCATTATAAATAGTATTAACTGTTAAATTTCTGACTACTCTCATCCAATCATAGAGTCCAGTTGAATTTCCATTGTTAGTTATTAAATATTTATAGAGGCCGAAAAATATGATCCTTTCAGTATATGTTAAATTATTTTGAACTACTTTATCAAAAAGTGATGACTCATTTATTAGTTTTTTTCCTTCCAAGAAGGTTTTAATCTTATTAATTCCATTTTTTAAATAATCTAAAGTTTGAATAATATCTTGAAGACAATTGCTATCAAGGCACTTTAGAGATTCATACCGAACAAAGCTTACTTTAGTGGACTTGTCAGTTAATATTCTTATATTCTTTTCAAATTCATTTCTATTTGATTCTATTAAGGCATAATTATTTGTTGCTAGCACACGAATAAAATTCATTAACTGGCTATCAAATACGTTTGTAGAATTATCTCTGTAATTCCAAAATAGGTCAGTCCAATCAGTATCGATTTTCTTTGCAAATTCAGCTTTTGTGTATGTACCCTTCTCTTTATCAGAGTTTTCAATATATTGCTCAAATCTTGCTTTAAAATTTTCAAATTCTGTTAGTTCTTTACCCCTTGAATTCATTTTTACATACAAACTATCAGTAAGACCAAAATTTTTTAGTTCTATAAACTGAAAGCAGATTATTGGATTTTCATTGTTAATAAGCTTGTCAAAAAAGCCTTCTGTTTCGGTAAAAATGTTGTGTATGTCGTCAATAACAACAAGCATAGATTGTATTGTCGGATCATTTTGCCAAGACAGGAAAAACCAACATGAATCTTTTATAACATCACTAATTGAATCATGGATAATCTCTGTTAAGTCAATATCATTTGATATCAAAGCGAAACAGAAATCTCTTGAAGAAATTCTTGTTTCGTAACTAAACTTTGCCTTACCATTAGATAATATAATATTTCTAAATTCAGACATTCTATTTTCTTTAACAGCAAGATACCAATGCAATAAGAAAAGTGTTGTAAGTCTTTGTTGTCCGTCTAAAGGTATGAAAAGTGTTTTATTGCCAGTAGTGACTAAACTACCATAAATAAAATCGAGTTCAATAGGTTTATCACCGCTTAAATATTCCTTAAGAGCTACTAAAAATTGATAACGTATTTCATTCGCAGATTCTCTCCCCTGGGCATAATCTCTTTGAATAATAGGAATTTCAACTGTGTAATTTTTTTCTGAAACAAGTTTATGAAAAGAAAGTTTCTCACCCATTTTATTGATTCTGACTTAAATTTTGTTTAGGTAAAAAAGGGCCTAATACATTAAGTAGTGCATTTAGGTATGATTTTCTGTCAGAAGCGCCCCACAGAGTCATTTGTGTAACAGAGTCATTATAGTATTTCAAAAATACATTTTTGGTACAAATTGGAATGAATGTTCCATTTTGATCTTTTTGAATGATTTTATTTCTTTTTATAGGATACACTGCATTTTTATAACCTCTGTTAGTTCCTGCATCTAACAATGTTAAGTTAGAAATATCATTTATGTCTTCCATAACTCCTTTCTCAGAATACTCTTTTAACACATCATCATAAATTTTTTCAAAAATTTCTGTTCTGGAACTTTTTTCTGTTTCGAGCCATTTTGCAACTCTTTTCTTTAATTCATCATTTTGAGTAAATAATAATATTTCAGTCATCCAATCTTTTTGATGTTCATCCCTTCCAGGCATACTTGATTTGACGGAGTGAATATGTTCAATATCCCAATTTTCAGCTTTAAATCTTCCAAATTGGAAGCGATAGTTTGCAACTGAATTATTAATAATCGATACTATGTTGAATAGCAAAAGAATATTTTTTATATGCCTTCTGTCGGAAGCTTCTGAGTAGCTTAATTCATAGACTTGGAGGTTTGAGTAGCTTTTTATTTTGTTTTTTAAGTATGTTTTAAAAGCAGTTTTTGTTTTTCCAAAAGAATTATTTTTTAATGTCTGAACCTTTTCTCCAACTGTTATTAAATAGCCAACTAAGTGAAATAATTCTCTGTCGTTATACCATTCATGAAAAGTTTGGAAATAATCTTTAACTTCTTTCCAAGCTACCTCAACATCATTAATTTTATCAAATCGTTGATAAAAATATCTGAAAGTAAAATCTTTGTCTTGATTAGTCTTACCACTCATTAAGTCAAAAATGAATTCAATGCGGTTGTCGTAATTGTCATTCCCATCACTGATAAAACCCCAAAACTCTTTATCTCTCAAAGTAGATTCAATTCTATCCCATTCCCCTGCAATTTCAAATTGCCTTAATCGTCTTGTCTCATCACTCCCTTCAAAATTATCTCTAAACAAAAACAAAGCTTTTATTAATTCAGCATTAGTTAAGGGTATTTTACCGATATTTAGTCGCGTAAAAATGTCTATTGAATCAGTATTTTCGTTTACTTCATACCATATAATTTTGGTTGAGTTTAATAATGCTCCTTCAAATTCATTTACTAAATTTTGTTTATTTGAAAACCAATTTTTTATCGTTTTGTAGGCTTGGTGAATATGGAAGTAATCAACATTAGTTTGACTTTCTTCGGAAGCTAAACTTTCTAAATATTTACCACTTCCTATCCTTGTTTCATATTGAAGCGTATATAATGTTTTTCTATAATCTTCAGCAAGTCGGTTGTTAAGGTACTTCAATAACAAGTATATTGTAGTTAGCCGTTGTTGCCCGTCAATTACCTCCCAACTTCTACTTTTAGGTTTAACAACTACAGGTTGTAGGCAATAAAATTCATCTCTTACTTTGTCTCTTCGAATTGTAAATTCAAAAATATCCTCGAGTAAATCTGTTACTTGTCTATCTGTCCACCTATAACCTCTTTGATATGAAGGGATATAAAAGGAAAAAGGAGTATCTTTTATTAAGTCGTAAATGGTTAATAACTCAAGTTTGTTCTCTACCATATATCTAAATTGGTATTGAAGTGAAAAACTTATAATAGTGTTTCATTCTAGTTCAGTTGTCGACTTCAGATGGCCACAGTAGTTTCTATACTTTTATGCAGTTCTAATTTTGGTCATCCGACATGAATCCAAATGACTTGCTTTGGTGGGAAAAGCGAAATTATCAAAACATAAGTGTAATAGAAGCAAGTTAGCTTGTGTTGTGCCAACCCCTTTAGGCTAAACCGGATTCCATTTTAGCCTAAATTCTCTTATCGTTGAAGCATTTATATCTTTATGTATCATTCTATGACAGTTTGCACAAAGTAGAGCTAAGTCTTCAAGCTTAGTTTCCTTACTACTTTCAAAATTCGATAAGGGAATTAGATGATGACATTCAATAAAACCCTTGCCTATTTTTCCATAGGTCTGTTCGAAATTAAAACCACAAGCTTCACATTGCAACTCTCCCTTTTCTTTTAAAACTCGTTTCTTTTTAACCTCGATTATTCTTCTATCTCGTTCTCTAACTTTGTGTAGTTTATATAAGATCTGTCCTTCTTTAACGCTGTCTGCCTCAGTTGTTTCATCATCTTCAATTTTTGCAATTTCATTAGAAAGGTCAGGATTATTTGAGATTGTTTTTATTTCATGCGCAATCTTTTTTAATCTTGGAATGTCAGCACTAAACTCTTCGAAAACCTCCTTATCTAATTTGCTAAATGATTCCATCCCTTTTCCAGTATATTTTGGGTCAAGAGCTTTAAAGTTGGATAACTTGAGGGTAACACCATTAGGGTTTCTAAATGTTTTTTTATCAGGTTTGATTTCAAAGATTGGTAATCTATTCAATAATTCAGATAAAGCAATAATTTTAGGATTTCCAGAATCCATAGGTCCAAGGTCTTTGTCAAAATATAATTCTAGCGCTAATATTATTTCATCTCTATGCCATTTTGGGTTTCTCATAAGTCTACTTCTACATTGTAGCCGACAAATTATTGAATGGATATGCCATGCCGGCTTACGAAATTAGGGATCTATAAATTTATAAAAAACTATTGTAGTTAAAGTTGTCAACTGTGAGAAAGTTGCAAACTTTCTCACAATCAATTTTGGTAATTTAACTATACTATAAGCAACATGTAACTACTATTATGAAGTAAGAAAAATTTACAATTTTAACAGCTTTTTTGCAGGTACTAAATCTTTTCTAAATAACGCAAGCAATCCTAGAAATTTGTAGTAAACTTTATAATAAACACTGTTTTATAGCTCCTAATGAATTGCTTGGGGGATTTTGGTGTAGCTGTTTACTTAAGCTTAATAGCCAAAGAACCTGAAATTTTTGCGCCTTCCAAAGCTCTCTTATCTTTCTTTCCAACACAAAATAATCTGATCTAAGATTTATGTCAAACTGGAAAGAAATCGCCATTTCATTGGCAGTCGTGATAGTTGGAGTAGTGGTAGCTACCGTGCTGTATAAGCAAGCAGAAAAGCTAGGTACAAAAAGCTCTAACCAAGACCACGCAGAAGTAACTTTTACAGGCAAAGCTGCATAAGGGACAATCTTTAAAAATTCTTAAACAACGTGAAAAAGAATCCTTTCATCAACAAATTGCAAATGGAAGCTGAAAAAGCCTGGAATAATTATTCCGGTGGCGCTTCTGGTGGTAAAAGAGACGAATTCGTTAGCATGACTGGCGGACGTTTGTCTCACATGGATGGCTCAGTACAACAAAGTGGTATCAAAACAATCACTTTTGATATCATTAACACTGATGAAACATCTGATTTAGCTGCTGTATTATTCGGAGCTAATGAAGGTTTTGTAAATCCTTTTAATGGCGTAAAATGCTCAATAACTGGTAACACTGCTGCTGCCGGAAAGGGTATCGTAGTAACTCCCAAACGTTACTCTTTAACAGAGTTAGCTGAAAAGAGCAAAACTGAACCTTTCACTTTTATTGGTTATCGCTATGACTTCGGAGATGAACTACAGTTGAAACAAGACTGGCATCTACGCAGAAAAGAAGGTACTGCAATTACTGATGATCTGCATAGCCCAAGCGAAATGAGAAATTTAAGCAACAACATTGCTACAGCCATGGATAATGCTGAATTCTTCATGCGTGTTGATGCCAAAGGTGCGCTGTTCATCACATTAGCTAAAGCTCCTTCCTCTTCAGTTGCTCGTAAAATCCAAGTGATTTTCAAAGTAGGAACCGAGGTAGATTTAGGCAATGTATTGAAAGGTCAACCTGTATTGGTTCAAAACGGAATGGGCTTCTAATATTTGAATCGTTTGGGATAGAGTTTCTCATAATTTCTTTATTCCAAACTTTTCTCTTTGTGAATAAGGCCACTGCCACGAAGCATATTCTATGCATAGTAGAAGCTCCGCTATTGGCAGTGGCTTTTTTAATGCACTTCTACTTACACATTCTCACAATGCAGACAATTAGAGTAGAGCCAAAAACTGATATAGAAAGCATACTGGATTATATCATAGAACGGAATAGGGAAGGAGTAAAAAAAGTATTGCTACTCAATGGATATTCAAGATTTACAACAATCCGGGATATGCAACTGGCATTACTGGAGCTTGTAAAATCCGATGAGAGAGCAATATCTCAGCTTGTAGCCGAACATCCGGATTATGAGCTAATCGTTGCTGATTACCTGGATAAGAATCCTGCTAGTGAACCAAAAGTAGTGAAAGCCAAAAAGAAAAAGGCTAAAGCTCAATTGCCCACAATTGATATAGACTTTTCAGTAATGGTTCAATTACTCATGTTCCTTGTGTCTGTGTGGTTAGTACTCAAAATTTTCAATAAGGACTAATGGACACAACAATCTTCTCAAAGGCTCCAAAAAAGACACATTCCAACTTTGCGCTAGGTGCTGCCCTGACTAACCTTGGTGGTTCAGGCTTAACTGATGTTCTGGCCAATGCTTGTTTTGGAGATGCTAAATGCCAGGAAAACCGGGCATTAACTACTCAGGCAAATCTGACAAATGCCCAGGCTAATCTTGCTGCAACTCAGGTTGCTGCTATTCACGCTCAAAATGCAGGTAAGCGAAGTGAAATTCTCATGTACGTGGGTATTGCCTTTGCTTTGGTGGTAATGACTTTAGGAGCAATCTTTTTACTCAAAAAATCATAATACCGATGAAAAATAAATTTAATCAAATGGTTGGCTTAGTGGGCTTTTCAGGTGGTGTAAATGGCCAAACTTCTAATGCTATTGGAAGTTTTGGAACTACCTCATTACTTGGCCAGTTAGCTGCTACTACTTCTGCAAGTTCCGGAGGTAGTACTTCTATTTCAACCTTGTCTACTAAACTATCCCAATTGCAGTCAGAAAGAACGCAACTGGCTCAAAAGATAGTAGCCTGTGAACAGGAAATAGCCAGACTTGCTTCTGTTCGTGGGGATTGTAAAAGGACTATTGGTTGGAATAATGGCTGTTTAGATAATAACACAGCTTTATCTAATCAACAACAATCCTTAATTACAACCTACAAAAACCGGATAACTGCTATTGATGCTGAAATCCCCAAAATTCAGTCAGAGATAGCTGCCGCACAGAAAGCACAACAAGATGCTGCTGCTGCTACTGCAAAGTTAGAACAGGAACGTCTTGCTGCTGAAGCACTGGCCGCACAACAAAAAGCTGCTGCTGAAGCTGCTGCTGCCAAAGCCAAAGCAGAAGCCGAAGCATTGAGATTACAAGCAGAAGCCGAAAGGTTAAAACAGGAAGCTGCCGCAAATCCGGAAGTAGCTGCTATTCGTGCGGAAGCTGAAATTAAGCAAGCTCAGGCTACTGCTGCTGCCCAGGCTGCAACTCAGGTTGCTGCAACGGAAGCTGCCAGTGAGAAATCTCAAACAATGATTTATGTAGGAGCCGGAATTGCTGCCCTGGTGATCATAGTGGTAGCAGTAATTTACGTCTTTAAAAAATAAGCTCTATGCTAAATCCAAACGAAGCAAAGGCTATTTGCGCTCAAAACGAAAACCCTTTTGTAGAAAATAAGCCATACAATCCCGATGTGATACTGTCTCATGTTATCACTCATTTAATGGATGGCTTTGCTCCTGCACCAGGGGACAAAGAAAAAGCTGATTTAGCCAAGCAATTATACATAGCTGCTATTCAGACTTTACATGAATCCGATATGCCTGTTATTGAGCAATCCATTGTAAAAATGAGAGATGCTATTATAGAAAAGGTACTTCCAAGTGAAGTTGCTACTTCCAAAGAAGATACCCAGGCAATAGAGGAAGCTCCTTGTTATGCGGCTGATCTGAAAGAATCAGTACGCTTTAATGTGGCCGGAAAGTCCATGACTGTAAAAAAGCAGTGGATTCAATGGGCTGTAATTGCAATTCTCATTCTCTTACTTATTAAACTTTTTAGATAATGTGCAACTGTGCAGGTGTTCAATTTAGCAATTGCGTAGGGAATCCCGACTGCAATTGCCATAAAGCTGAGTTTAACCAAATGATTGGTATAAACGGTTTCTCAGGTGGTACTTCTAATGCTACCGGAGAAATACAGACTTTAGCCGTTCCTGGGGTACAAGTGCAAACGACTATCCCAACTATTAAGGTAACAGCTCCTTCTACTACTCCAACTACTACTACCACTACCAAAGATTCAACACTTAACAAAGTGCTTGACCTGGGTACGTCTGTATTAGGCTTGTTCGGTAAAAAATCAACTCCTACAACCAGTGCTCCAGTGCCACTTCCTGAAGAGGAAAAGACTGTTCCTACTGCTGTATGGATTGTAGTAGGTGGTATTCTGCTACTGGTGGTTGCATTTGTCATAGTTAAAGCTGCTAAAAAGTAAGATGAGTAAGAAATATATAATTGCTCTTATCTGCCTTGTAGTTGGCTATATCATTGGTGATTATGATGCCTTTCACTTTGCAAGGCATCATAATGTACCTAAAACAAGTGGCTTGTTCAGGTTCAAACCCAAATCAACGGAAGCATGAAATTAGTATTTATCGCTGTGGCTTGCCTGTTAGCCGGGTTTATTACCGCTGACTTTTTAGCTGCTGAATCGGCTAAAAATAACGGAGTACCTAAAAATGGGGGGCTTTTCACCAACTAATGAAAAAGCTCAATATCAAATCAAATAATCCGGTAATGGTGCATGTACAAATACTTGCATCCGGAAATGCAGTACTCGCTATTCGTGGCTATGAGAAAGGTAAGGCCAATACTACCTATGTAGACCGCAAATATGGAACTGTTCAAAGTCCGGTATCTGGAAAGATTGATTTGAAATTGCCAATGCCTGACCGATTTGAAAAGCTAGGTATAACAGTTACGAATGTGCTTAACTCTTCTCCAGTGAAGATTGTAAGCCTTACTCACTCACAATTACAGCAATCCGCTTTGCAGGTTAGACAACTAACCAAGGACTATATAAAGTTCGCAGCGGATTTTGCTAAAAAATGTGGCCATATACCTACTGACAAGTACCAAAGTAAGGATGGCAAGTTTCAGATACACTTGCTAGATCAAATCCGGGACCATGAGACAGGTAAAGTAATTCCTACTCCTGCCAGAGTAAATCACATGACAGGGATCATAGAAGTTAGCAAAAAGGACTTTGCAAAAATGACTGTAGCTAACAGGCTCTATATACTCATGCATGAGTTCGCCCACTTTGCCAACAACACAGACGACGAAGTTGAGTGTGATATGCTTGCCGCAAAGACTTGTATGGAACTTGGCTATAGTGCTATTGAGTGCTTGTATGCAGTTTCTAAGCTGTTTTTATATAACAACGAAGCTCATCCAACACTGAAAGCAGAACAGGAAAAGAGGGTAAAGAAAGTAAAAGATTTTATCAACCAGTTTGGGATTAAATAAATGTGTTTTTCAACAAAAGTAGCTCCAGAAGATATAGTTCCAAGCAAAGAAGCTAGTGCTTCTGAGTGGATTCTATGGCATAAGGCTCTAAAATCTGCTAACCTGGGTAAAGGTTCAGCAAATATGCTATGGCTCAAAGCATGGAGATTAAGAGGTTGCGCAGGTATTGGTTGTGATGCTAATACACCTGAGTTAAGAGAGTATGTCGAATCACAAGGCTTTACTGTCAATGGGGGAGTTCTGGACTTTGTGCCGGACACATTAGACAATATAGGTGATTTTACCTCTAAAGCCTTTAATCTGAGTTTTTACACAATTGTAGCTATTGTCGTGATTATGGTTGCTTTTCTAGGCTTGCTTGCCTGGAATGTTGGTAGAAATCCACAAATGATAATAGATGCAGGTAAGGCTTATGCAGGAGCCAGAACAGGAGGGAAGCTATGAAAGCTTTAGCACAAAACTGGCTAGTTATTCTCCTGTTTGTAGTCATTCTCTTTATTGGTGCTGTCATTTACGGCAAGATCAACAAAGCCAAGAAAGAGGAACAAATCAGACGTATCAATGAAATACTTGATAAAGGAATTGGTGTAGATGGGATAGACATAAAAAGTATTACTCTCAATACTAAGGCAGATACTTCTTACAATGCCTTATCCGATGTAAACATACTTTATAAGTCTAATGGCTTCTTAATTGATGATGAAGAAGCCATTTATAACGTATTTACCGGAAAGACCAAAGCACAGATAGCACAAATTTACCAGACCTTCCTTTCTACCTACAAGCAGGATTTAGACGAGTTTCTAAAAAGTTTCCTTAATCTAAAGACTGAGTACCCAAATGTCATACGCTTAGTTAATCAAGCTGCATGAACCTTAAATGGACCTAAAATCAAGATTTTATCTTGATGTCCAGATTAAATCTTAAATCCATGAATAAGTTTTTCATCAAACATAAAAGAGTAGTTATCATTCTGCTAATCGCAGTGATAATAATTGGAGTTGCCTATTACTTCACACTTGGCAAAGACCTGTTCGCCCAAAATCGCAACAAAAATAGCGAAGGTTCTTTACCTGAGGATGGAAGTAATAGCAATTCAATTCCAAGTAGTAGCAGTAGCAATTTAAGTTTCCCCTTAAAATGGGGAATTAAGAATTCAAATACAACTAGGCTTCAACAAAGGCTCAATATATCAATTACTACTTGCAAAAAAGGTAGTACCATATCAGAAGATGGCATTTTGGGCGAACAGACCGTTGCGGCTATTAAGTCTTTCTTTCCAAATATCGGAACCTCTGTAGCCACTAACAGGCAAGTAAGCCAACTGGAATACTCAAACATTATTAATTCAAAACCAGGCTGTTAACTCGAATGCCAAAGAAAAAAAAGATAGTACTGATATTAGCAGTATTGCTTGTGTTCGGTGCAGGAGTTGGTTTTTACTTCTACAATAAAAAGAAACAAGTGGAACAGGAGCCAGAAGCAACTCCTGAGAGCAAAGGCATATTGCCAGGTACTCCTTTAACAATGGAATCACAAGTACAGGCTTTATACCGGGAATTGCTAGGGAGAGAAGCCGATACATCCAGATTAGCTTATTGGACTGCCCAGGCCAATACATCCTCAATTGAAAATGTGAGAAATCAATTTATGGCTTCTCCTGAGTACAAAGCAAGAATATCAAAAGTAGCCTAACCATGAAATTGCCAAAATTGAATGGATCTTTTTTGATCCAAAAGAAACAATGGTTTATAGCAGGTGCAATACTGCTTTTATTACTCGCTGTAGGTATCTACTTCTATTTGGATTACCGCAAAAAAAAGAAAGCTCATGCAAGTACTGAAGGGGATGCATCAGTAATACCTCTTATTCCGGATAATGCCAACCTTTTCAAAGACTGTCCCAATGATTCATTTCCATTGAAATATGGAAAATGCGGAAAGCGTATTGAGCAATTTCAAATGTATCTACTAAAACAGTATGGCGCTCAGTTTTCAGCATACGGCATAGATGGCAAATGGGGAGACGAGACAGAAGTACTGGCTAACAAATTCATTACTAAAAATGCTCCTTTCTCAATCAGTGAGGACTATTTCAATAAGACTGGAATGGGGGGCTATAAAACAGTTAAATACGCTTAATTCAATCCTTTAACTAGCAATATGGAATCATTAAATACATTTTTTCAAGACTATCAACAAAACGGGATACGGGTTTCGGTAGAAGTTCCAGATAAGGACTTAATGAAATTATTCGCATTTGCAGTAGGTACGGCCATTTGTGTAATCCTGGCAGTACAGTTAATCAAAGGCATATTCGATAAGTCATAAAGAAAGGAGATCTACAAAATGAGTTGGACTAAATTAAAAATGGTGGATATGGTAGATGGCCAGGAAATCGAATTTCCTTGTGGGGTGAAAACAATAACAGTTACTCCAAAGGAGCCTTCCGGAAGTTATGACTTAACTTATGCTGATGGTAGTGGTTGTTTTGGCTTAAAAATACCCTTCTCCTATGATTATCCACAACCAATAGACAGTCAGAAAGACAACAAATTAAAAGTTGTAGCACATGGCATTGTTCACTTAATCTATACAACATAACCCTATGAGTAGATTTGGTTCACGTTCCGGAGCTGGCAGTGGAGCCTTTAATGGAAACCGCACAGTAACCAGACCTGGCCTACCCAATGTAAATGTAGGTGGTGAAAATTTAGAAGAGTGGGCAGACGAATATTTCTTTCCTGCCAGTGCTCCAACACTTGCCGTATCTATTGCTAACAATGTGAGAGAGAAAGGTACTACTTTTCAACCTACCATTGTGGCCGATTATACGCCAAAATATGCCCTGGTAGTGGCCAGAAGGCTATACCGCAATGGAGCACTGATTACTCAACCTGCTACGGATGATTTTTCTTATCAGGATATTGTTCTTTCTGCTACCACTATTTACCGGGTACAAATTGACTATACCTTGGAAGGAGTGCCTGGAACACTCTCCAAAGATGTAGGGGTGTATTTCTTTGCACCAACTTATATTTTCCTTGGAGCTTTGAACATGAGTGAAGCACAAATAAAAGCTGCTGCCGGCGTTTCTGGAAAGCGCATTATTGACAGGCAATCATTATCTGATATATCCTATACAGGCAACAATACGCATCCGGCAATTGCTGAACCTGCAAGCTATAATGGTTTTTCTACTATCAAAGACCAGAATGGGTTTGTGGTTACTTCTGGCTTTTCTACAAGGCTAGTGGAATTTGCCCTGGCTGATGGCACAACAAAGGAAATGTACCGGATTAGAGAGCACGTTGATGAAACATCGGTAAATGGGTTTAAATACAACTTTTTACGTTAGTGAAAAGGCTCCTTACAATATCAATTCTCACACTTTTATTCATATTAATTATGGCAGGTGGTATACCTATTACAATTCCTTTTGAGTTATTAAATGCATCTCCTTTAGATAAACGGTTTTATTCTAACAATGCCACGGAGAGAAATAATATAGCTTTTAGATACCGGGGAATGATTCACTACACAAAAGGCGAAGGCTTATATTATGTAGATGACAATTTTGCCTTTCAACCAATGTCAGAAGTGCTCAAAGAATCTCAAGCATTAAAAGACTGGGTAGAAGCGCAGGTAAATAAATTCTTTATAGACAATCCGGCAGTAATCGAGCAGGCTATTACTAATTATTTTTCTGAAAACCCGGTACAGGTTACGCCAGAATTAATTGCTGAAGCTGTTGAAAACTATTTTTCTGAGAATCCTGTGGCTTCTCCTACTGCTATTGGGCAAGCAGTAAATGAGTATTTAACTGAAAACCCGGTAACTGGTGGTGCTTTGCCGCCAAAGTATACACTTAAAGAGTTGCCGATAACTCTCAATCAAACAGATATTTCTTTTGAGTTTCCCTGGTCTAATCCTGAGTTAGTACATACTGGTTCGGTTGTTACTGAAATCTTTCGTTTTACGCCAAATGTGAAAGTTCGCATTGGTGTAAATAATCCTAATTACTTAAATGGGCCTGGGGGCCAGTACCCTCATCCGGATTATTTAGAATATCTTCCTGGTAATGGGCCAGTGGACTTTCTAATGTATCTATCTAATGATGCCATTACGGAGGTACATTTGTATGCAGAATATCAAAGAGAACCAGGAAACTGGCAGTATTTAGCAGATTTGACCTTTACTTGGCCAGAAGATAAAAATGATACTACGGAAAGAACCATGTCCATACTTTATTATGATTTGGATGGAAATCCGGTAATGCCAGTAGATGAAACTACGCTAAAATTCGATTTTGGCCAGGAATTTAATTTAACTCAGGCTCAGCTTGACAGTTATCCGTATCAGTTTGCCATTGTCACCGGGGACACTTTAGATGGGGAAACCTTGGACAATCCTAACCAACGCAAACGGGCATTATACCGGGCTAATAATGATCTAGTCTTACTGGCCAGTCCCTGGAGAGTAAGAATTATCTTTAATGAGGGTATTGAAACCAACTTGGAATATATCACTGCTGCTAATGTGAATTTCTTCTCCTACAAAGTAGTTGGAGACCCTAACCCGGATAATACTTTTATAGGCCAGTTAATGGGCTTCTTTCAAGAAGGTACCCAACATCCTTGGTCTGTAGTTTCTCAAGATGAATATTCAACCATTGTTCATATTCAAGACCATTTCCATATAACAGGCTTTGAATTATACCATTGGGATGTTTCCTATACTAGTAAGTGGGATGTAGAAACAGGTAATCAGTTAATAGCCGAACAAGGCAATATCTATGTAGATGCTGAATATTTTATTCCTGGAGCCAGAGTAAAGGATGAATTAAGACCGCATTTAGTAAATTTTGCTCCACCTTATCTGAGGAACTTGTACCCTCAAGAATGGGATATGATCGCCAACGAACTGTTTACAGTAGAAACTGGCAATCCCTATGTAATTGAGGACTTACAAGAAGTAGATAGAAAGCTCAATTTTACTTTTATTGATCTATTTAACCGTAAGAAAATAGAAGTTATTGAAGCTCCAACTTCGCAGCAAGCACAAGATACTGGTTTAAAAGCTATTGCTTACCCTAGTGGTGGTGATTTGCCAGATCATTCCGGACAAACAAGCATTTTTGAAACCCTAGTAGAATATACCAAGCCATTTGCCGCTATTTCTTTTGATGCAGAAGATGGTAGTCAGTCTTTAGGAGTGTATGACTTTTATCAAGATAATAGCTTATATCCTTCCATTATCGAATATTTTATAGATAAAGGTAAGTTACAATTTGATATAACTATTCCAGATAGGTATTTCTTCTTTCCTGCTTATTCTCCTCCAGTCAATACTCAGGGGGTGTTTATTGCCCTAATCAAAAATTATTAAGCTATGGTAAAGTACGAAATACGGGAAATTACGGTAAACTCAGTAATAACTGAGATTCCGGTAACAATAGTGGATGCTGTTCGCAAGCATAGCTTTAATAATCCTTATTATGCTTCCATTACTTTTAATGTAGATGCAAATGTGGAGCTATTGAGGGTGAAAATATCAAATCCTGAAAAGCTCTATGGAGATGATAATACACCTGGTACTCACGCTGGTTTTAAAGACTATTATCCCTGGACATACAAAGATTTCCGGGTATGGATTAATGAGATAGGTCTGGACTTTGAGTTTTTTACCATGGAGTTCTTTCAGGTAAGACCAGACCAGACCGAAATAAAAGTAGCCCAGTGTGTAATCCATTTTGATACTACTGGAGCTAGTAATGCCACTATTGAGAATCTGACCTACTTACCTGCTAATGATAGTACGGCAGAAATAACCTCAAACGTAGCTTCGCATACTACGGATTTTATTCCACTGTTCGCTGTAGCCGTTTCTGGTTCTGCTTATGACTATTATCAGTTCTACCAGGAAGCTCCAGACAGTGATTTAATGGTAAATATGCTGAACAATGCAGAATCTCAACATTTTGAAGTAGAGATACCAGAACGTCTGTTTAAAAAGGAGCCATTGCCATTAGACTTTATTACTGAGGAATGCAAGCTAATAGCTATTGTAAAAAAGACTAGTTAACCAATGAATTGTGCTTTTAATCATCTATACACTTTTGCTATTTCAGCAGGTTCCTTTACCGGATTTTACAGTCAATGAGAAAGCCTTCGAGATTAGTCCAACCAATGTATATGGTTGGCTAATCTACGGGCTACTAGGGTTTATAGCTTATTTAAAGCTAGAGTCTACTCTCAAAAGCTGGACAATAAGGAAAAAGGATAGGTACATAGAAACGTTGCACCAGAAATTATTAGAATCAGAAAAAACCTCAATTACGGCAGAAGAAGCCGAATTATACAATAAAATTCTTTCTCAAAAAAAAGAAACTGAGCCAACTCAATGAACCCTGTTATTTACAAAGCTTTATATGTGCTGCAACGCAACCTCTTCTGGGTATTGCTGCTAGGTTTCCTTTTAATGCTATTTGGCTATATGAGTACGGTTATTCATAACCAACAAGTACAGCTAGAATTCTCCAAAGCAGTAAATAAAGAGATGGAAAATAAACTCAATGGGGTGTCAACAATCCTATCTCAACGGGAAAATGAATTGGGACAGCAAACAACCAAAGTACTAGCCATTAGTGGCGAAAAAGAACAGTTATTCCAACTGATTGAATCTAATGACAAACATTTAGCTGATAGGCTAGAAAAAATGGATGTTAAGCTCAAAGATTTACACTCAATAACTTCTCTTCAGGTAACTACTTCTGGCCAGTTTCAAACTATTACTAATGATTCCATAATTGGGAAAATTATCTATAAGTATGTAGGAGATACTCTTAAAAAGGATACTGTTAGACAGACTTTTAAATTAATCAATTATAAGGAACCTTCCGGATGGTTTGAAATGAAAGGCTCAATTCATGGTGATACAATGAAGTTCAATCCGGTTTTTTATGAAGAGTTTGATGTACTGCTTCATGAAGAGAAAAAGCCAAAAAGATACTTTTTAGACTTGTTCCGAAAGAAACAAACTGTAGGTACGGTTTTTTCCAAAAATCCCTATACTAGAACAAATGCGGTAAAAGTTATCATTCAAAAAAGAGAAAAGAAAGGCTTTTTCTCAATCTTTTAATTAATTGGGGCTTATTATGTTATTACTCAAAACTGATTGGCAGTTATTTTCAGACAAGAAATTTAATATTATTCGAGATAATGAATTCACAATTATTTCTTCAGATGTGCAAGATTTTCATACAGCTAAAAAAATTCTTCGCTGTAGAGAAATGTACGAACTTATAGAGCAACTGCTAAAAATTAAACATGCAGGGCAAACTGAAGAATCCATATTAAAAGAAATAGAAATTTTAAAATTAGAAATTGATAAATCTCAATGATATGTTTAAACCAAGTACATTACTTATTTTACAAACTATTGCCTGTTTACTTACTATTATTGTTATGGGATTGCAGATTAAAGATTTTTATGACAGAAGAAAGCAGCTAAACATATAACAGTAAGCTAATTTTAAGTATCTGGACTTAGTATTTGCTGGAAAGAGGCACTGACATCCGCTATATTCAAACAATACTGGGCCATAACTCAGCCAAGACCACTCAACTGTATACCAATTTTACTACAAAAGCCATAAGGAAAGTAAAAAGTCCCCTAGAACATTTGCCATTCTAACTACATTTTCCTTATTTGTTAGTTAACCTATGACATCTCTACTCTTGCCTTCTACTTACTGTAAAGCTTTCATGTTACCTACTCAAGAGTAGCATATAAAGTAGAAATGCAAAAGGTGCGTTTAGTTGCATGTCATGGGGACACTATAAAAATCAATCTTACTCAATGGCAGGATTTAGAGGAAAAAATTTAAGGTCGGGAGACTTAGCCGAACAATTGGGATTACTACTACTTCAGAACGTGTGCTTGGTAGCACCAATTCCTAGAACCGAAGATGTAGGAATAGATGTAGTTGCTACACTCATTAAAGATTTCGATGGTCATAGGTATATTGCGGAGAATTCATTCTTCGTACAAATCAAATCTTCATCTATCCGTGAAATTATATATAAGGAAGATGAAGTAAAGTGGTTATCCGAATTACAACTTCCATACTTCATTGCATCTGTTAATAGGAAAACAGCGTCAATCGAACTTTATTCTACACATTATTTGTGGGATACAATTGCAACAAATCCTGTTCGAGAAGAAATTATTATAGAAATAAATGATTGTTCTGGATACGATTGTAATAATACTGATAAATCCATTCGAGTTCCTACCGGTCCTTGTATATTGACTTGGTCGTTACAAACTTTTGAAAACAATAAAAACTTTTTACAGCAGTTCTATGAGTTATTAAAGTCACATATCCTAATAACAACAAAAGCGATTGAAACAAGACGTGTAGGTGTGGTTGAATTAGTTGAGTGGAAAACAGGAGAAAAACCAGTCAGCCTTGGAACTAAAATAAACTCTTCAAATGGCATTGAAGACGCTGACGAAATTATAAGTCCATATTTCAATTCTTTGCTGCATAAGTTGTTGTTAGGTGAAGATTTATTTATAACACGAAGCTTATATCGAGTTTTTGAAAAGATTTTAGAGCAACACGGACATTTTACAATTGTGGACGGCAAGAAAAAACTAATTCCATTTACAGCTGATTTAAATAAAGTTTTTAAAAACAAAAATCTTAAGTAGAAGCACGAATGCACCACATCAGCTTTGTAAAAGCAGGGCTGACGAATATGTTTTCAACTATTTATCAACATTGAACAACAGCAAGTAAATGAAGCGACAGAGCTGAACTTCCCTGCCTTCACAAAGCTGTTAACCATTAGTTGCAATAAGGCCGGAGAAAGAGTTTGGAAATGGCTTTTTCGTTTTAGAGGCTACCGTTGTAGTCAGGGTTACTTGCCAAGCCGAAGCGCCAAAAGAGCTTTTGCAAGTTAAGTGAGTTAATCGAAATTGATCATCAATTAAATGGAAATAGGATATAAGCAGGATAAAATTATTGATAGGTAATCTGCTTAACAGGGATCGTGGGGAAAGTAGTATTATAAGGAGATAAGAAGAGTAAAAATGATTGATAATTTAAATTTTTATGTTAAAAAATTTTAACAAGTTAATCAGTATAAAATAGTTACCAGTTTGAAAGCTATTCATGTAAATACCTATTAAATTCAAGCCTATTTACCTAATACTTTGGTATCTTGGGCTATTTTTTTAGGTTGAACTCTAGCATATACCTTCAATTGCTTTGTAGAGCCATGGCCTAGCATCCTGGCTACTGTTTCTTCAGGCACACCAGCATTTAACCATTGCATAGCTGCAGTTTTCCTAGCTGTATGTGTGGTAAGCCTTTTATTGAAGTTGAGTACCTGAGCTATTTCCTTAAGCAGTCTGTTATAGACTTGGTTGGCAAATTTTGGCAAATGACCATTGTATTTAATCAGGATACGTTTTGCCTTAGAAAAAAATGGTAAAATAGCTGTTTCACCGGATTTATGCCTATTCTTGTAAATCCAATCCATATTGACATCTTTCATCAAATGTTCATCTGGATGAAAGGTTATAAGATCTATATAGGCGAAGCCTGTATAACATTGAAATAGATAACTATCTGCTGCTTTTTGAAGTGTGTGATTTGCAAAATGGTAATTTTCCATTGCTGTTAATTCAACTTCAGTAAGAAAGACTGGTAATTTTGGTTTTTCAAAGCTCACTTCTACATATTCAAGCTGACTAGTAACTATGTACTGCTGTCTAGCTGCATGTTTGAGTACTTGTTTTACTAATTGAATATGTTTCATGGCATGATTATGAGAGCAAGCTTTTAAAGTTGTTCTCAAATAATGTTCAAAATCATCAGCTAACTTTATTGTAAACTCATCAGGCAATAAATCTAATCTGCCAATTGAAGCTAAAAACCTTTCGCAATTCCGGTACTTACTCCAGTTATGCTTAATGGTTCCTGTTGCTTTTTTTCGGGCTTCTTTTCTAGTAATGAGTTCGGCAAATACTTGAAGGAAGGTTCTTCCAGGTTTAGCCCGTTGCAGGTATTCTAGCTTTAAGAGTTGTGCAGTTATAGGCTTTTGTCTTCGCAGAAAGTCATTGTAGACTTCTTTTAACCCTGCTCGGATGTTGGTTAGCGTATCATTATCCTCTAATGCTTCTAAGTCCTTAGATATAATTCTTTGAGCTTTACTATCCCAGCATTCCGGACTTGTTTTTACAAAAGTTGAAAAATCTCCATTTGCTCGTTTGCCATCTACGGTAATTCTACAATAGATAGTGGCTGATTTTTCTTTGTTGCGCTTGTTCTTTCTTAGCACAAATAGAATTTCCATTCTGTTCCTTTTTTTGGGTACATAGTGTGATGGTTTAAATGTTTGAGCACACTATTACTAATTGCTTATAAGTAATGTTTCAAATATGTATAAAGAGTCAATAGTTTTAAGAAAAAGCCTCCAAATCACCATAGATTATACATTTATTGGTATTTTTTATTGTAAGTTTCATATTATTATATTTTTGGCATAGCAATATTGCTTAAGGGTTAGTTACACTTAAAAATTTAAAGTATAAAAATAGAGCTGGTTGAAAAGGTGTATCCGGATGCTGGTGATGTATCCGAATATTACACTAAAGTGATAGAGAAGTATTTTAGTAGGTACTTATAGCGAATAAATTAGCTATAAAAGCAAAAAACCTGCATTTTTAGGGCAGGTTTGCGAGTTTGTTCTACTCAATGTGCTGTTTCAGTGATCCCGCTGGGATCATACAACTAATACAACATCAAAATATAAAATACAGTATTTTGACCAATTTGAGGGTTTTAAAATTACCCAGTACTGCAAAATACAACAAAATACTTTATATCACTTGCCACTTTACTATCCACCTGTTATATTGTTGGATAGTAAACCCTGTTTTTATGGCAAGTACCAAACTCATTTTAAGGCCCGACCTAGTTAAAAAAGCAAAAGGAAATCCTACAACTATTTATATTGCTTACTGCCATAATGAAAAGACAAAACGCATTAATACCGGCCAGAAAATCTCTTTTGATAACTGGGACCCAGAAAGAGAAAAAGTAAAAGATACCTATAAAGGGCATACGACTATAAACGCCATTCTAAATCAGGAAAAAGGGAAAGTTGATAAAATCATTGGTGAAGCGCACTTTAGAAATATTGAGCCTACCTTTGAATACGTAGAGCAGCAGCTAAGCCTTTTAGCAGCACCGGTTACCCCACAAGAGAAGCCGGATTTTTTCAAACTCTTTGAAGAGTTTATCAAAGAAACGGCTTCATTAAAAGCCCATGGAACAAACAAGCACTACAAGAGTACGTTGAATCATATCCGCAAATTTGTAAAGGCTAAACGCATTAAAATAAGCCTGGATAGGGTAGGAGTAGACTTTTATTCCAAGTTTGTTAATTACCTGCTTAATGATTTAACCATGAGCAATGGTACAGCAAACAACCAGATTAAGAGGCTCAAAGTCTTTCTATCGTATCTATCCGACAAAGGCATATATGAAAATACAGACTATGAGAAATTCAAGTTATTAAAGCTAACAGAAACTGATATTACCTACCTTACGAAAGAGGAACTGGATACACTTTACCTGTTTGATCTGTCTAAAAATGAACGCTTAGAGCGCGTACGGGATCTGCTGGTACTTGCCTCTACTACCGGCCTGCGACATTCAGATTTTTCAGTCATTAGGCCAGAAAACATCAAAGGCGAATACTTGCTGGTACGCACTCAGAAAACCAAGGACCCGCTAAGGATTCCGCTTAATTCCTATTCCTCTGCTATTCTTCAGAAATATGAAGGCAAAATACCAAAACTGTCTCAACAGAAATTCAATGACTATGTAAAGGAAGTAGGCAAAGTATGTGGCATTGATGAACCCACTGAAATTACTAAATACATAGGCTCTAAACGGGTTGAAAAGCGGGTACCCAAGTATGAACTGCTTTCCTCTCATACAGGCCGCAGAACCTTTGTAACGCAGTCACTGGAACGTGGCATGAATGCCCAGCAGATCATGTCAATAACCGGCCATAAGGATGTAAAAACAATGATGAAGTATGTAAAAATTACTGATACGGTAAAGCAGGTTGCTATGAGTAAAGCCTGGAGTGATGCACCCGGGCAAATGAAGGTAAGCTAATTATACAATTTATTTTTTCTGCTTTACTAGCAATGCTTCTAGTTTTTCAATATGCTTTTCTCTGTTGCGTTCTATTGCTTTTTTAATAGCAGTATCTATGATTGATAAACTTGATTCATTGGTATACACATCATCTCTTCTTATTAAAATTGCTTCTACTATATCGGGAGTTATGGTAGGTGTTGTAAGCTCCGAAACTTCCTTATAACTGAGTTTTAATTTTGCCAGAAATGAATTCATCTTTCTGGCTTTTTCATTATTAGTAAGATGCATATACTTTCTATTTAGATTCTAGTCCTTGATTATTACTAAGTTCTTTACAAAGGGCATCCATCGAAACGTTCAGCACTTTACTCATTCTGCAAGCCTCTTCAAAAGTAAGCTTACTATTTTCATTATTCATCAAATAATGCAGACGCTGTTTAGTCATACCTGATTGCTCAGCTATATAGGTAAGCTTCATACCTGGGTAATTCTTATTTATATAGTTGCCTAGTAATGTCATTGTTTGGAATATTCGTTATAACAAATATAACAGAAATTAAAAATTATTTTACAATAGTCTTGTAAATATTATTTGAGTGTAGTACATTTGTTATAATAATTGTAACAGAAGTCTAAATAATATAACAGTATGTATACTTTTCAACTACCTCAACAAAAAATTAGTGTACGCCAAGTAAAACTGGACCACTACAAAGAGCAAACAGATGAAATGCTGGAAACTACAAGCAATCTTTTGCTGGCTTATGATTTAGTAAAAGATTACAGCCAGGCGGATGCTTCTTATTACATGGAAATGTATCATTGGCTTAACAGCCGGTATGATTATGTAATGGGTTATGCGATGGACTTTATTCCTTTCAGCCATGCGACGCATTAAACCTCGGCAAAGCTTTGAGGCTTATCTGAATGGCCAGAAGCTACTCAACATTGGTAAGGATTCGAACCCAGAACCCATGCAAGAGGCAGTTATAGAAGTAAATGAACAGTTCAGGCGATTAGTAGAGTATACCAAGCAATATCGGCACTATCAAAGGCTATACTTTACTAAGACTAAGAAAGGCGAGTTTGCTAAAGATGAACAACATTTTATGATGAAGTACCAGGAGAAAATAGATAATTTATTAAAACAAATTCAATTATAATTTTTAACCTTTAATTTTTAATCATTATGTCCCAACACACAAACATTACCGACACAATTGCCCAAAGCACTGAATCAAATGTCAGAGTTGTAGCCTCGAAGGCTATGAACCTGGAGCCATTAAGAGACCTTTTTAGTACGATTGGACCGGATGATATAGTAGATGGTTTAGATGAGATGATTAGTCTGCTTACCACTATTCTCAATCCATGCGAAGAACAAGAATTTTGTAGAGACTATCTACAGGATAGGCTTTGGGAAGTGAACACCTTAAGAAAAGCCTTTACTAAACTGGAGCGATCTATGGTGCATGAGGCTAAAAAGAATTCCTTTACTATTCAATAAGCAAGCGAAGGAGGCAATCATGAAAAAAGTAACTGAAGAAGATCTACAGGACATATTAAGGAGAATCGCTATCTTTCTTTAGTAGATAACAAAAAAGGCTAGCCCGTGCGAAAGGTAGCCTTTTTAATAATGTTGCTTGTATTCAATTAAATGATATGGATAAAATTAAGAGTTTAGAAGAGCTTATACAAGAGTCTATTTATATACTTGATGCAGGAAAAATCCCCATTGATTATATACAAAATCTTTTAGCTCTTTATCCTGGTAAAGAGAAGTTTATAATCGAGTATTGTAAGGATTACATCCGGCAGGCAACAGCAGAACTAGCTGAAGTAATAAACGCTAGGTATGATCCGATGATAACAACAAAATTTAGTGGCAAAACTTCAGTTAAAGTGCTGTATGAGTTGCAGGTAATTTTTTTAGAGTGGTTAGAAGAACAAACTGATAAAATTCATGCTACTTCTAAGAAGCGAAAACATCCTGAAAAGAAAGAGAGATTAAAGGATATTTGGACACGAGAAATAAGTTTAATACAAGAATTAAGAATAAAACTATTTAATGCTAAATACACTGTTTTATTGGATAATGGCTTATATCAATGGGAGAAAGAACTAATTTGGCTTGTAGCATTATCTGAGGAATTGAGAGATAAGAGGCTTTGCAACTGGCCTGGAAGAAACCAAAGAAAAACAGCAAGAGCCTTTTGTAATGAGTTTAATAAAGAAATAACCCCGTATGCTTATCAGGTATTTAAGGCTTTTGAAGATGCAAAAAAGCACCAATATTTATTCACAGACATTGCTAAACAATTAAAGGATACCAAACCTACTATTTAAGATAATGGTAGGTTTGGTATTGGAAAAATACAAAAAATACTTATTTTCTTTGTGCATGTTAAAAAATCAAGATCATGCACAATCTAGTCTTATCACCCATTAGTTTACCTGAGTTAGAAGCACTCATTAAACAATCTGTTAGAACCGTTTTAAATGAAACTGTAGCAGTTCAACAAGCAGAACAAAAAGAATTTCTAACCGAACCAGAAGCCCGGGAATTACTGGGCAACATTAGCAAAGCATTATTTCATAAGCTGAAGAGAGAAGGTAAGTACAGCACTTATCATTGTGGAGAAGGCCGCTGTCTTTACTCTAGAGAAGAATTAATTAGTTACATCCGAAACAACAATAAACCCGCAAACAAATAATGATTACGGGTAATGGAAAACCTTTGTCTGGCCGGCCAAGGCAGAACAAAGATACTGTATTAAAAGAATTAAAAGCAAATCATCCAAGGGTGTTTAATTGGCTTTCTACTATGAAAAGTAGTGGTTTATTCTTATCCGAAACCGGCTTTAAGAATGTAGCTAACAGGTTTAGAATTTCTGTTGAGGAGCTAAAACAGATTATTGATGTATTTGAGAAAGGAGCTGGCAATGGTTGAAACTCTTACAGAACCGTGTCCATTTGATGAGCCTATTTCATTAGAGGATATCAAACAGCCAGAACATTCATTTTCTATGAATCCAGTAATTGTAAAGTATCACAAAGATTCTCCGCTGCAAGCAATGGTAAGTGTGTTCTATGCGAAAGTAAAAATAAAAGGAAAATGGGAGCATAGAGGTGCAAAAAACACCTGGTTTAAAAAGGACTTGACATTACTGGATGTATACAATTTGATTACAAGTCAAGTATTCAAAACGGAGACTGATACATTACAAGGCTACACAGATGAGAAAGAAGCTAAGAAATTTAAAGAGAAGCATTTCAATTATGCTTGTTTCTCAGGCTCTTTCAAATACAGGAATGATAAAAGCCTGATAAAGCATAGCAGACTTATTTGCATTGATCTTGATAAGTTAGGAGCAGAACTATACTGGATTAGGGAAACAGTGAATAATGATCCCCTTACTATTATGAGTTTTGTTTCACCATCTGGTGCTGGTTTGAAAGTAATCTATCAGATAGATCCGGAAAAACATTCGCAAAGCACTTATTACCAATATCTATCAGATTACCTTTCTACTCTTTGCTGTCTTCCTAAAAAAGCCATAGATGAGGCTTGCAAAGATGTTTCCAGGGCTTGTTTCCTTCCTTATGATCCTTTTTGTTTTATTAACCTCAATCTACTATGATATTTGACAGAGTAACCGTACCAATACCTGAAAATTATGTCCCACCAAAGCAAGTAAAAAAGGTAGCCCCAGAACCTGTTAAATCCTCCACAAATAATAGTTATTCTGACTACACACATACACATAGAATTGGAGAAATTAAGTTGCAGACCGCAATAAAATCCGTATTAGCGACGAATGATAACAAATGGACCAACTTAAGAAAACATTCATTTACTCTAGGCGGATATGTAGCAGCAGGATTATTGAGCGAGTATATGGCCTATGAAAAACTGGTAGAGGCAATCAATCAAAAGGATTGTGCAGATTATACTCATGCACACAAAACAATCAAAGATGCTCTAGAGGCTGGCATGAAAATACCTTTTGATAAAGAAGCAACTATCAAAGAACGGGAACAATGGCTGGAAGAAAACTTTAAAAAATGGAGTAGTCCAAGCGAAAGTAGCCAAGACAAAGGGGAGTCTGCGAATGAAAACCCAACTCATGAAACAGAAGAGAGAAATTTCTTTTGCTCTACCGGTGAAGATATATTAAGCAGAGGTATACAGGAAATACCTACATTGATCGATCCAATCTTTCCACAAGTGGGACTTGTTGCCCTTGCTGGTAGCAGTGATACTGGTAAGAGCTCCTGGCTTCGTCAATTTGCTATTGCTGTGAGTTTAGGTGATGAGTATTTTTTAGGATGGAAGTTAAACTTAAAACACAAAGGTGCTATCTATGTTTCAACAGAAGATGACGAACTGGCTATTAATTATCTGCTGAATAAGCAAACAAAGACACGCAACCTAGTACCCAGCAATTATAGAAACCTCCGCTTTTTATTTGATACGACTAATTTACTAGATAAGCTAGATAAAGAGCTTTCCAGAACACCTGCTGATTGTGTAATCATTGATGCATTTACGGATCTCTACAGTGGTAGTTTAAACCAGACAAATGAGGTTCGTACTTTTTTAAATAAGTACAAATTACTTTCTGATAAGCATAAATGCTTGATTGTATTCCTTCATCATACCGGAAAGAAAACTGAAGAAAAAGAGCCTAGCAAACATAATCTATTAGGTAGCCAGGGTTTTGAGGCTAAGATGAGGCTAGTTATCGAACTACGTACAGACAGTCAACAAGATGATATCCGGCACTTATGTTTGGTAAAGGGTAATTATCTATCCAGAGAATTTAAACAATCAAGTTTCGTACTACGATTCGATGAGAATATGCTTTTTCATCAAACCGACGAGCGTACACCTTTTGAAGATCTAATTAAGGCAGATACCGAAAGGGAAGCTCCAGAAGACGAAAGAATAAGTAAAATTCTGAAAGCAGTTGAGATGAAAAATAATGGGTTTCTTCAAGACAAGATTGCAGAGGAACTTGGAGTAACAAAAAGCTGTGTGAGCAAATGGCTAAAAAAACATTCCCCCTAAAAGTTTCCAGTTTCTTGACTCTCTAGTAACTCAGGAAACGGAAACTTGGAAACCAGCTGAAAATCAAGATAGTTTCCAGTTTCCAGTTTCTTAAAGACTTAGGACATTAGGAAACGGAAACTTGGAAACATAACTAATTGCCCCTAAAAGTTTCCATTGTTTCCAGTATTGGAAACTTGGAAACCTGACTGGAAACTTCATTTATTTTATTAGATTCTTACCAGCAATCCTCACTAAAGTAGTGCAAAGTAGTTGAAAACAACTTCAATAAATACCAAATCTTTCGTTTACTTAGTACCCTATGATGAAAATACAAATTCTTACCTACCACAAAGAAGAGTTAGCCTTTAAAGGTGAGCTCGCAATAGCCGGACTATTAAACAACCAAGTTCCTTTCCAGGATAGAGGTCATATGAAGCTCATACTGGCTGATTGCCTGCTGATGCAACGGGAATTAGAATTTATCATTCATATACTGATGCGGGTAAAGCGTATTTGTGAGTACTACTTGAAAGGTCAAGAGCCAGAGCAGATTCCAATAGAAGATTATACACCAGAAGACACCTATGATCCTTACTGGGCAATCCAACAAAGACTGGGTAATCTTCCTCCATTGAGTGAAAACCTGCTTGCTTATTTTGAAGTAGTTCCACTCATAGAAAAGCAAAAATCAGATAATATTCTTTTTGGATTCCAAGGGAAGGTTACAGATGATGAGGTTCTTAAGAAGCAGGATGAACAGTTTTTAAAAAACATCGAACATGAGATGTTTGTAGAAACCTTTGGGAAAGATATTGAGCAGGCCAGAAAAGCAGCGTTGAGCCGTGGCAGTATGGAAGAAATCCTTTCTCTTATCAGTTGAAACATTTAGACAAACTGACTATGAAAAACACAAAACCACCATTAGCCATCAAAGGATCAGATTAGAAGTATTATGATATCTACTTATTGAGGATCTTTCTTTTTAAATTGATCATACTCATCTTTGTCAATTTCACAGATATCCTGCTCTAATGGAAAGAAAATGTCTTTGGCGAACGCACAATATTGATGAGCTTTCTCTATGCCTTCGCTTGTATCTTCAGCTTGAATCGCTATCCATAGATCCCTTCCGGAAAGTACAGATTTAAGTTTGATTTTATAGTAGGGCATAGCAGCTCCAAAAGTGTACGTTCTCTATTTCTTCATATTAATGCAACTTTAGTTGTTTAGTAAACTAAAAATAAATATTCATCTACAAAGTCTTAAGCAGATGTGAATTAATATGCTAACTTTTAAACGCAGAATCAAGTCCCAAGATACGGGTGATGTGCAAAATTTGAGGATTGACTTTTATACCTATGCCTTATTAATTACGCGTGGACCTAATTGCATATATAGCCTATACTCCTCCTCGGTAATCTCATGCAAAGATTGTTCTAAAGGATAAAAAATATTATTGGTATAGGCGCAGTATTGAACTGATTTCTGCAAGGCGTCAATAATGCCTTCGGCTTGCAGAGCTATCCATATTTCACGAGCAGTGTCAAAAGACTTTACTTTTACTTTATAATACGGCATAGCTATTCCAGATTATAAGGTGCTACATTTCATTAAGTCAGTCCATTTGCTATCAGCTAGGATAGTATTATACTGAATTTTGGCAAAAAAGATATAAAAAATTCTTTGTTTAATTCGATTGATAGAATAAAATTACTCTTCCTTATAAGTCTTCATCAAATTGCCATTAAGCACACATAGTGTTTTGGGATACATAACAAGGAATGTTTTCTTATACCAGTCTGCTTTTTGCTTTGCCTCTTCTGGGCCTATTTTTTGGATAAGTTCTTGGTAGGTGTAGAGGTAAAATTCTTTTTCTGTCATTGGGTGGATGATTTAGTAAATGCTCGCATGAAGGTATACATTATTCAGATACTTGTTTTTCTTGAGTCTGCTTTATTTTATCCGCATAGGTATCAGAAAAATTTAAGGCTTTACTAAGGAGCATTTTAATCTGCATTTTATAATACCATTCTTCTTTACTTTTATCTTGAGAATCAAGTTTATCATAAATGCTTTTTAACTCATGGCTGATTTGCCTCCATTTTGTTGCTTTCTTTTGCAGGTCTTTTAACTGTCTCATTTTATACTAGGGCTGTTACGGTTCAAAATTGCCTTTTTATCGGGCATAAAGGGTTATTTAGAGTTTATGGTTAGTTTAAGTTTAGATAATATAAGTATTGGCAGGGCCAAGGAAAACACACTTGTAATGGAAGCACAATTCAAGAAATTAGTTGTATTGCCTAAGGGAGCAAATGTAAGTTAACTAATTAATTTACAGCAAAATACGCTTAATAAACGTAGGTAAACAAGCTGTAAATCGCTATTTTTAACATATAAACTACATGCCTATGCAAAGCACTAAATCCTTATCAATACCTCAAGAAAAGCCTGCTCCTCCACCAGATAAAATTTGTAATGCAAAGGAGGCTGCGCTATTGCTTGGATGTACAGAAAGAACAGTACTAGACCTTTTTAAGAAGGGGGAAATTAAGGCCACTAAGCGAACTGGCAAATATCTTACCGTATATCAGAACATTGTAGACTTTATAAACCGATGAGCAAAGCACAATTAGTAAACAAATTACTTGTATTAGAGCCTAAACTAGCTGTTCAGGCATTAAAGAATGATATGCTTTCAGCTAAACTCAAAACCGATAATCTGTTAAACCAACTAAACTTAAAAGTAAAATAGCCTATGAGACTAACAGCAAAAGAATGTATCCGCCTGCAAGAAGCCCTGGAAGCTATCAAGCCTAAACAACCCACTATTGAAGAAAAAAGAGAGTTCCAAGACCTGAACAGTAAATTATTCGATATAGCCCATCAGGCTAGCAATGGTGCACTAGTTCGCCAACAAACACAGAAGATGTAATTTTTTTACCGTTTTATAATTGTTTAAACGAATATACAAGTATACAATAAACTAATTTTAAGATTATGAATGAAACGTATTACAACTCTGCTGAATACAAAGCTCAGCAAGAGAAATGGCTAAAAGAAATCGAAGAAGAGGACCGAGCTAACGAAGCGGCCAGATTAAAAGAGGAGGCAGATAAAAGACAAAGCTACCTGAGTAAAGCAGGCCCCTTTGATCCCTATACTTTCATGCAAGTAGCTGGATGGAAAGTAATAACACCAGAATCTCATGTATTTGCTAAACATCCCACAAATAAGGATCTGGACTTTACTATAGTCAAAGGTGACAGGTTAGGAAAGCCAGGTTTTATTAGCGTACGGGTTAATTCGAAGTTAAGAGAACACTACGAAAAAGGAATTGCTAGGGAAGAGTTAATTCCTACTCCTAAAAGCCCTGATGAATTATATGCAGCTATAGAAAAGCTAGGGATCATGAAGCCCACTTCTACAGAGAAGGCAGAGCTAGAAAGAAAATACGTCGTTCACAAAATATCCAATCAATAACATGCAAAAGACAGCCACACAAAAACATATCTTTACCAATCTAGCCGAGCAATCATCTGTCCGACTAACTGCCGAACGTCTAGCCCAGGCATTAACCAATCTTGTAAATTCCTGGCATGCGTTGAACATTGGAGAATTTACAGAAGAATTACTGAATGGAGATCCGAAAAGAAGCAGCTCTTCTAGCTGTCAATCCTGCAAAGGTTTACGCAATTATACGAAAGGTGAGTTACTCATTCAGGATTACCTGCTCGACCTGGCAGGCTCTGTGAGTGTAGGCAGCGGACTGCGTTTATCCAGAGAGCGCCTGAGAGATGTAATTGAGATGCCTGAAGCAGGAAAAATTAAAGACTTTGAGAAAGCCTTTAGAGCTTATCAAGGCTCCTCTGGTTTCGGTTATCCTTTGACTAGTCCTTTTGTGGAAATACAAAACGGTCGTGTAGTGATCCTGGAAGAGGAAATGGAGCAGCATTGCAAAACCTTTGAAAAGCATCTGACTAATCCGGAAGACATACAGTTGCATGATGATTTAGAAGGGCTGCTTAAGCAAATTGATTCAGTCAATAGCAGACTAGCAAAGAAAAATCTGGACATTATTCGCCTTGATCCCAAAACAGCAACTAATTCGGCTATCAGCTTATATAATGGCAGTAAGTCTATCAACAATGCTGTCTTAGCTTCTTACCTCCGTTAATGCTGATCACTATTATTTGCATCCTGCTAGCTGTGATTGTAGTAGGATGCTACAATCACTATAAAGCCGTTTCCTCCCTCTCTCATCAGAACAAGCAGCTAACTAGCCGCAATGAGTGCCTGGAAGAAAATTTAAAAGGCCGCAATGCTGAAATAGACACCTTAGAAAAACGGTGGGTGAAACTGCATCAGGAGAATATCCGGTGCAATGACTCATGGATGGAGCAACATAAGATGCATGAGCAGATGGTACGCCTTCAACAGGAAACAATGAAGGATCTACAGCAAGTCATGGCCATGAATCGGGCAATCAATAAAGTTTTGCAGGAAGAGAATAAGGTAAATAAGAACCTGCGCTCAACCATTGAAAAGATTGAGAAGGTGAAAAACAGCTACAAAATCCAAAATAACCCCAACTAGCGATGTCTGAGAAAGTTACTAATAAATATGAGCTGGATTTATCACAGCCTTTAGCGGATTTACGAAAGCTACAAAAATCCGTAGAGGACTTTAATGAAGCCACTCAAAAATCCTCTGCTTCACAGCGGGATCTATTTGCAAAGTCTGCTCAGGCATCCGAGCAATACGCTAAGACACTATCAGCAGCGGTTCGGGAAAGCGTAAAGAATGCAGAAGCTAATAAAGCCTATGCCTCCTCTGTTTCGGATATGGCAACCCGGATGGACCGCTACGGCAAGAGCCAGAAAGAATCGATACGTAATTATCAGGAGGTAAACCAGAAGCTCTCAGAGGCCAAGAAAAAGCAGGCAGACCTTGCGGCAGAAATGCAGAAAACAGAAAAAGCCTCTTCCGGCCTAATGGGTATGCTAGGAAAAGTAGGTGCAGGCCTAGGCGCTTTCTTTGCTGTGGATAAAATCTTAGATGTAGGCCGTAGTATATTTAATACCACTAAAGAATTTCAGAAGTTTGAAGCTATCTTAACTAATACCTTAGGTAGCAAATCAGCAGCCCAGGCCGCACTAAAACGAATTCAGGATTTTGCTGCCAATACGCCTTTCTCTGTCTCTGAAATCACGGCTGAATTTATCAAACTCGCTAACCGGGGCATACAGCCAACTAATGAACAGTTAACAAAGATTGGCGATGTAGCCTCTGCTTTAGGAAAGCCGCTAGGTTCTGTAAACGAGGCCATACTAGATATTTCTAATACGGAAAGGTGGAACGAGCTGGGAATAAAAGTACAATCTGCTGGCGACAAGATGACCGGCACTTTCAAAGGTGTCACTGTAGAAGTAGAAAAGACCGAAAAAGGCGCCCTTGCCATGATTGAGCAGTTTGGCAAACTACCTGGTGTTGCCGGTGGCATGGCTGCTGTCTCTAAAACCATTGAAGGGCAAACCTCGAATCTGAATGATAATATAGAAAAGCTGGCCGGTAATATCGGGAATCGTTTTTCTGGTGAGATCTCTGGTGCCATTAAAGCCGCTAACTCATTTGTTGAAGGATTAAACGAGCTAGTAGATTCAAGTAATAGCGCCGCATCCGGATTTGAAAAGCAAAAGAAGGCCGTAGAAGAGCTGACTACTAATTTTACTCCTTTAGTGGCTCGCTATGATCAGCTGAAATCAAAATCAGAACTATCCAAAGAAGAACAGGAAGAACTTAATACCATTATTGGTAAGATCGGAGCAACTGTACCCACTACCATTTCTGCCTTTGATGAATATGGCAAAGCACTCGATATTAATTCAGAAGCTGCTAAACGCTTTGTAGAAGAGCAAAAGCTGATTCTTCAAGCCATGAACCGGGAGGCCATTTCTGAGCAAGGAGAGGCCTTAAAAGCGTTGAATACAGAAATTATAAAAGTACAGCAGACGCTGTCCAAAGGTACTATTACCCTTGATGCCGGATTTGGTGTACGCACAGAAGCTAAATTAACAGGCGATGAAATTGCTACCCTGCAAGCCAAATTAGCTGATTTGCAAGGACAGAAAACAGGCCTTGAAGGCTATATTGACCAGTTAAAAGGCATTAAGAAAGAAGTGGTGGAAACCGGCAGTAGTGCAGAGGAATCCGCTAAAAAGCAAAAAGGACTCATCGAATCTTTGCAGGCTAGTATTTCTGAATTACAGAAGCTTCAGCAGAAGGCTACCTCCGTTGCAGATACCACCGGCAAGAATGGCGAGATCATAAAAGGCATTGATAGCTTAAACAAAGAAATAGCCCAAAAAGAAAAAGAACTAGCTGCTTTGCTTGGTAAAGGGGATGAGAAAACGGCAGATGACCGGAAGAAACGCTATGAGGATCTGACCAAGGAAATAGAAAAGCTGGAAACCCAGGTAAACAAAGCCAAGCTGGATGCCTTAGAAAAATCTAGCAAAGAATACTTAGATGCTTTGCTAGACTCTCAGATGAAGGAAGTGGATATACTCGAGCAAAACCTAGTGGAGAAAGGAAAGCTGACAGATAAAAACTTCCAGTTATCCAGAGAACAGCAAGAGCAACTAGGCATCCTGCGGAATGCAGTTATTCAAAACTATTACGAGGGTCTTGAGGCAGCAGAACAACTAGGACAGGATCAGATATTTGCTTTACGTGAAGAGGGATACAGCAAGGACCTTGAGGGGCTAGAGCGTAAATACGATAAAGAAATCAAGGCAGCTGAAAACAATAAGGACCTAATTGTTGCCTTAGAAGCTGCCAAATCAAGAGAACTAGCTGCGTTGAAACTAGCCGAGGCCGAGCGTCAAATTGAATTAGATGAGCAGATTGCTATTGCTAAAATTAATCAAAAGACATTACCGCAAGGCACTAGAGGCGTATCCGAGGCTGATTTTGAGAAAGATAAGCAGCGTCAGATCCTGCAAGTGCAAATTGAGGCAGCCAGTGAGAGACTCGCAACCATTACCGGTCTTGAGGGTAAAGAATACGAGGCAAGAAGAGAAGGGCTAAAAGCCTTTATTGCTGGATTACAGCAGGAAATGCAAGGGATGGCTACAACAGAATTCTCTTTGCAGAAGCTGCTGGGATTATCAGATTCTGAGTTTGAAGGCTTAGCGTTAGTATACAACCAGGCCAATGAGATGGCAAGTGAGTACTTTGCTAATCAAATAGCCCAATCTGAAGCATTCATTGCCCAAAAGGATAAAGAAATACAATCCGCTGAAGCTAATCTGGATAGGCAAATAGAACTACAAAAGCTTGGACTTGCTTCTGATATCAAAGGTGAAGAGCAGCGCATAGCCTCACTAAAAAAACAACGGGAACAAGCCCTGGCGGATCAGCGCAAAGCCCAACGTGCACAAATACTTCTAGATAGTGCCACTCAGGCATCTAGTTTGATTACAGCCGGTTCTAAGATTATGGCTGCCACAGCCGCTATTCCTCCACCACTTGGTCAGATTTTAGGAGGTGTGGCTATTGGCGCTATGATAGCAGCATTCGTAGCAAGTAAAGCAAAAGCACTTCAGGCAGTCAATACCTCTGCTCCTAGTTTCCGTGGGGGTGGTGGACTGGATCTATCAGGTAAAAAGCTTATGGGACCTTCCCATGAATCAGGTGGGTTGCACCTGGTGAACCCTAATACTGGCGAAAAACTGGCAGAATTTGAGGGCAATGAGTATCTGCACATTATGAATAAAAAGGCAACTGCTCAGTATTTACCTATGCTGGAAGCCATGAATAAAGGCACGTTTAAACCCGCATTAAATCTCAGGGCCTTATCGCTTGATATGTCTGATCTGCCCAGGCTTACCATGAATCCCAATATTGTAGCGGATATAAACAGGCTACAAGCGAGAGCAGAGAAGGCCGAAAAAAGGCATTTTAACTCACAGATCGAAAAGCGGTTACAGAGTGTGGAGAATCTGCTCAAAGATATATCTGCATCAAGCAGCAAAACAGCTAATAGGAAGAATAAGCAGTTCTTAACAGATGGTTCTGTTGTCGAATGGGACGATACACATACTAGGAAATATAATCCTAGAAAAGAATAAACGATACAAAAGGCTATGAAAGGAATGAAATTAGGAGGCCGCACCAAAGGCACACCAAACAAAGCAACCCAGAAAATTAAAGATGCTTATGCTAAACTGTTAGAAGATAACCTGGGCACGTTGCAAACAGATCTAAGCCAGTTAGAGCCTAAGGACCGGTTAAATTTTATGCTCAACTTATCTGAATACATCCTGCCAAAGCTGGCAAGAGTAGAAGCTGAACATGAGATCAAGGACACATCTGTTGTGCTCAATATTATTCCTGTTGCACCTAAACAAGCAAATGAGTAATCCCTATGGCAGTAGAGCAGGATATTAGGATAAATCAAAAGTATCATTCTCTCCTTGAATGCCAGAAGCGGTATTTGGTGCTATGGGGTGGAGGTGGTAGTGGCAAGTCTGTCTTTGCAGCCCAGAAAATCCTATTGCGCTGCCTAACTGAGAAAGAAGCTAAGCACCGCATACTTTGCATCCGGAAAGTAAAAGAAACCATTAGAGAGTCAGTATTTAGCTTATTAAGGGACTTATTGCTGGATATGGAAATGTACGACCGGGCAATGATCAACAAAACAGAAATGTCTTTTACCTTCGATAATGGCAATCAAATCATTATGGCAGGGGTGGATGATCCAGAGAAGCTAAAATCCATTGCTGGTATCACCTCCATTTGGATAGAAGAACCCACAGAACTAGAAGAAAAGGAGTTTGACCAGATTGATTTGAGGCTACGAGGGGAAACAAAAGAATATAAGCAGATAATTCTTTCTTTCAATCCCGTTGATGAGCAGCACTGGATCAAAAAGAAATTCTTTGATGTCGAAAATCCAGAGGTGGAAGCCCTGCACTCTTCCTATAAAGACAATGCTTTTTTAGATGATGACTATATAAGACTATTAGAGGACCGCTTCAAGCATGATGAAAACCTATATAGAATATATGTGAAAGGTGCCTGGGGGAGAGTAAAGTTAGGCAGTGAATTTTATACCGGTTTCAAAAGATCAGAACACGTACAGCCTACACCTTTTCTTCCTGGGGTTACCTGTCATCTCTCCTTTGACTTCAATGTGTTGCCTTATATGAGCCTTTTGTGTGCTCAGATTCTTTCACCTGATAACACACCAGATAAAAAACTCCATATCCGCATCTTTAAAGAATATTGCCTGAAAAGTCCACTTAATTCAGTAGAGGCTATATGTAAAACATTTATCAGGGATTATGAACAATATAAACCTGTTGTCCTCTACTACGGGGATGCAACAGGCAAAAATCGCATAGCCGGACAGGGAGACAAGCGCAATTTCTACGATGTAGAAACTTATCTATTTAAACACCTTACCCATGCATCAGATCGGGTAGCTAAACGAAACCCCAATGTTCTTAAGCGTAGAGATGTAATCAACCGCATGCTTGCTGGTGGATACAATCTGCAATTCTCAATCGATCCATCCTGCAGCGAACTAATCAATGATTTAGACTATGGGAAGTTAGGTATTGATGGCAAGCTTAAGGAAATGTTTAATGATAAAGTGCTTGGTGAACGCTATCAGAAAGGCCAGCATCAGGGAGATTGTTTTGATTACCTGCTCATTGGCTTATATCCGAATGAATTCAAATTTTAACCCTCAACTATATTTACACATGGAATTAAAAAGAAAGATTGTCGTATTCGACGAAAATGAACAAGTGCAAATCCGGTGGTATGAAATTTTAGCCGATGATGGGCAGCTCATTTACGTGAGAGAGCAAATAAAAAATGATTATCAGTGGGAGACCTATATTAATTCCAAAGCGGTAGGAATCATGAAAGAAGAACCTTTATCAGGGATACCTCCACGCTTAGGCCATTCAGATAATTGGTATGATAACAGCCTTAATAAAGAAAAAGAACCGTGCTCCTAACATTCGTGTATACGAATATACGAAACACTTCTCTACTACTTAGCTAGAGATTACGTAAACAGGGTTGTTTACAAACTAAAAAGAGATCATAAATAGCCTTTCCATTGGAGAGGTTCTTTATTTAATACAGATACAACAAAGTCTTCAAGGTAATATTCTTTGAATAACTTATGATAGCTTGGATCAACTGTTTCGGGTATCTACCCCATATTACCAATATCCAACTAAGCAGCGGTTCACTTCTGATTTGTTTCGGGTATTTAGCTATGTAGGCGTATACCCGAACCTATTCATTACTATTTCGGGTGTACGCATGTTAGGCCTTATTAGAAAAAATGATGCAACTAATATAAGAAATAAGGGGTCTGAGGAACATAAATATCATTGAACAAAAAATGAAACTATTACTATTCCCTCTCTATCTCTTATTGCTCTGTCTAATCTATAACTGTCAATCTAAAGAAGAGGTCACTGCCCCTTCTGCAATCATAGGAAAGTGGCAACTAATAAAGATAGAGAATGATTCGTTGGGGAAGATGGTTAAAGTTGACCCCTTACCCTACCAAGAGATCTATAAGTTCAACACCAATCATACTTTTGTAAATTATCGGAATGGATCTGAATCTCAAGGATCTTACACTATCAAGTATCAAAGTGATAGTACTGGAAACTTTAAAATAGTAGAACTAAAGGATTACAAACCTATTGATCCTTTGATTCATTATATCAAAGGCTTGTTCTACTTGTATGATAATCAACCAAATATACTTATTTTAAAATTTAATAGAGGGGCTTTTTTTTACTATCAAAAAATAAATGATTAAAAACATGGCCTAACACCTGCTTCGGCCTATCAGCGGCCTACCTTAGCAAATGCCCGCCGCAGGGAAGCCGTGGTACGTTAGCGGTAATTAAACTTCCATGCAACTCTATGTTGAATTAAAGGGTCATAGGACAAAGGGTCAATACTCTATAAAAATTATGAAAAAGCTTCTGTCCATAGGGTTAATTGTAATAACTACACTTTTAATAAGCTGTAAGAAAGAGAATCAGCAACTAGATTGTTCTTTGTATCTCTGTGCTTGGCCTATCCCCCCAATAAATCTAAAATTTGTTGATAAAAATACCAATACAGATTTATTATTTGATCCTGCAACTAGTTATTCAATTACGGATATAAAGATTACCCGTCCTAATTCAGAGTTCTTCGTTCCATTTATAAGTATTGACTCTACAAACAAGATAGTTTCTGTTAGCAACATACACTCAGGGGACATGCTACAAATAGGAAACTTACCTGCAGATAAAATTATTATCGAAACAAGGGTTACGACAAGAAAAATATGTTGTCCGCCTGTTGAAGTAATTAAACTTATGATTGGTGACAGGATTGTGTGTCAACCATGTAGAGATTTGGATGAAAGAATAATTACTGTAGAAAAATAGGATTTATCTCCTTTTAGCAGTAGTATAAATTTAATAAGTAAATACACAAAAAGAGTTTATAAAAAACTACCGCTAACGCTAAACCTGCCAACAACCCTGCACCTGATTCACAAGGCCACATCATGAAACAAGGATATGTGGAGGTTCATGTTTCGTTAGCATCTCCTTAACATAACCTTACATTTCAAACCAAGATAATGTAATCCTATTTTTTAGTATTACCATCTTTTCCTCTTCCTGTACTTATTATAAAAAATATGCCGGTAAGTCAAGGCATGTAGCCACAAGCCAGCTAGAAAAGCAGCTATACCAAATAATATTAATCCGATTGTGTGCAATAGTTCCATGCAGATATATCCGGCAACTACCTGACCTGGTAAGTCTACTCTTCATGGAGTAGAAAACTACTACTTTAGTACTAGATGAGGAATATCTTATCCATTACACCGTTACTAGTATAGAATCTATTTTGAGTTTAGATGAATAAGGTAAAAGTAAAAAGCCTGGGTAATGCCCAGGCTTCTTTATTTGATGCACAGGTAGGATTTTATATCTTAGCGCGTGTTAAAATTTTAATTATTAATTACAGTAATGAGCCCCTCTGTTGGAGAGGCTTTTCTATTTATATAGGTAAATATGTTATCCATCATTTCTCAAAGAGAAATAGACAATATTATCATAAGCATAAGGAATCCCAGGCGTGGCTACTACTACTCCTTCATCGTTGATATGTACATAGGTGTCATTATAAGATGTATTTTCACCTTCATACTTGATAGGAGCTAAAAAATTGGTTATATCTTTTTCCTCCCCAGGTTCTAAATCAAACTCATTGACTGTTTTAATATATTTATAACCAGTCACTTCCCATATATATTCACCATATTCAAACCGGGGATGAATTTTGATATTCCCGGTATTGACTATTGTAACTCCCTTAGAAGGTGACACCTTATAGGCTAAGAATTCATTCTGTGTGGGAGTTTGACCTCCGCTGAGAAACTTTACACCAAATACTTTTGCATCTACCAAAACTTTAAATTCACCAGTTACCTCAATCGTATCCTGATTGCTTATAGTTTTACCTCTTAATTTGATAGTTGCTGTATTTTGTCCCATAGCAAGAACAGGAGCTTTAGCTGTACCATTTAACTGTCGGCCATGCGTGATCCCTACTGTAAGAAGAGGCATGATACCAGTCTGATTTTTACCAGGTACAGTTTTTATAGTTTTAGGCGTAATCTCAAAAGGAGCATTATTTGAGGTTAAGATAACATCAAAAATGGGCATAGCCCCACCATTAGTTATCGTAAATAGATACTCTTTACTTGCTCTCAGAGAACCCAAATCAAATTCAGTAGTGGATGGAACTGTAGCTATTCTTCCATTAGGTGCTGAAGCTTGACTCATACTCATAGAAGAAACAACAAAATACCCTGACTCACTGCTTGGAGGAGTTACTTTTTCTTCATCCTTTTTACAGGAAAAAAACACTTGGCTGACTAAACTTAATCCAAGCACGAAACATACTGGTTTACGCATATAATTATTTAAAATTAATTGCGCGTGTATACCTTTTTTGTTGTTCTTGTAAGTGAGTGGGTAATTGTAAATAGTGTAAGTTCTGCTAGTTCTTCAGCATATTAATTCAACCGCCAACATTCTGTTTCCACGAAATACTGGCATGCGTCGGCAATGTTATCCAGCAGGTATTGATTGGAGAAAAGTAGGGATATGGTCATAAATCAGTAACGTTTGCTTCTTTAAATCTAACCTCAACGATTGTATTAGTTTCCTCATTATATACTACTTCAGCAGATAAGTTACCTAATGAGTAGAGGTTAATGCTTTGTTCTTTTTCTAACTTGGTAGCATAGAAGTCACCATTGTCCCAGACATACTGCGCCTGCTCATTTAAAGGTAGATGCTGGAGCTGGAAGATGGTGAGCATATAAAGTGTCTTGGAAAGCTTGAAGATAGAGGCTAGAGGGAATAATTCCTAATATTGATGTTTCCTTTTCTGCCTCTTTATCCATTGTTTCCTAGTTGGATAAATTAGCGAGTGGAGCCATAGGCCGCCAATGATAGCAATGGCAAATAAAATTACTTGTATGATTGGATGATATTCTGAAGGGTGCATGTTGAGCATTCTTAAGTAGTAAATCCTTTATATAAGGACTATGTAAATATTTTAGGATAATTTTTTACTTACCTTTTTTGTTTGACTAATATTAAAACTTACTATATTGCAAGAGTTTAGTTGCAACTAAACTTTTATGGCAGAATTCGCGTTAGAAAAAATAGAAATACTTCACTCACGACTTAATATTTTTAAGCTGCTAATTAATGGCAAATGTTTGTTTGATGAGTTTTGGAAAGATGTTGAGCGTTTTGGAGGCTATGAAAAAGAACTCGATACAATACAGGCAATCATTGAAAGAAAAGCTCAACTGCAACCAGTTTCTCCCGAGAAATACAAAGAGTTGAAAGGGAGGAAGAAAAATGATCCGCACAAAGATTACGAAATAAGAACCCCTAATTTAAGAGTATACTTATTTAAGCAAGAAAAAACTGGACATATCATTGTTCTTGGCGCTATCAAAACCCCCAAAGGCCAAGATCAAGATATTGATAGAATGCGTGGTATAAAAAAGAGATACTTTGAAAATCTATAAGCATAACCAAACAATTATGAAAACAAGAGAGCAATTAATACAGACAGAATCTTATTGGATGGTCAAAATTCAAAATGACCTTTATGGTAAAGTAGAAGAGTATATGCTAAAGAATAAAATTAATCGAACACAAATGGCGGGAAGACTTGGCGTAACTAAAGGATATTTATCGCAAGTATTAAATGGTGATTTTAATCATAAGCTTTCAAAATTAGTTGAAATTTCTTTAGCTATTGGAGTAGCGCCGCTCATAGAATTTAAGGATTTAAGAGAATATATTGAAGAGGATAAAAATTATATAAAAAATATAACAATATCTCAACCTGCAGAGAATTTAGGTGTAATTGTAATACATGCCGATAGATCAGAGCATAAAATGCAAAGCACCAATAAAATCTTTGATAGTCAATCCACTATTGATTTACCTATCTATGAATCTCCCTTTCAGGAAGAAGAGGACCTTATGATTAGCTATTAATTTATCATGGAAAATAAAAAAGTTAGCTTTAGGATTCATCAAATAAGAGAAATATCATTCTCTTATTTTGAGCCAAATGAGGAAATAACTAGAGGTGTAACTGTTGAGAATGTAAAATATTCTTTTGATAGTTCCTTTAAAGTTAATACTAAAAAGAATCTTTTTGAGATTGAATTACAAGTAGTGTGCTTAGTTGAAAATCCACAAGTTAATGGTAAAGTAGCAGAAGTAATGGCATATCGTACTCAAAACGACTTTGTAGTAGAGAACTTGTCAGAATTTGTAACCATTAAAGAAGATAAGAAATTTAAAATGAACAATACTCTACTTGCTACCTTAGTGGGGATTGCGGTTTCAACTACAAGAGGAATGATAATTAGTAGAACTAGAGGTAGTTGGATTAATCAATTTTATGTTCCTGTTATAAATCCAAAAGATTTTTTGGAGCAAAGTCTTGGAAGTCTTGGAAAGAATGAACTTGAATCTTAAACAATCTGATATAAAGTATTTGTATCATAGTATATCAATATCATTTCATAGATTGCCTTTAAGTGTATTTAAAATTAATATTATAGGAGTATGTTTAATTTATCTAAAATAAAATATTAATCTGCACTATCCACCTTACTATCCACTCAAATAAAAAAGCCTCTAATTATCATAATTAAAGGCTTTTTAGTGATCCCGCTGGGATTCGAACCCAGGACCCATACATTAAAAGTGTATTGCTCTACCGACTGAGCTACGGAATCTTTTTGTACTTTTGCAAGTGGCTAAGGTGTTTCCTTAATTGCGTTGCAAATATAGATGTTCAGGTTTTAAATGCAAAATATAGATTTAAAAAAAATAGCTTTTTTTTTATGGGGATGCCTTTTTTTGAGCCATATGGCTTATAGCCAGGATGTTAAATTGTTGTTGGCTCAGGCAGATACACTATTTGTTCAGCAAAAGTATACGCAGGCTTTGCATCAATATGAACAAATTTTTTCTCAAACCGGGCAAGCTTCCCCTGCCATGTTGTTGAAAATGGCATATGTGGAGGAGGGAAACAGCAATTATACCAAAGCGTTATATTTTCTAAGCCTATATTATTTGCAGAAACCCAATCTGCAGGTTGTTAATAAAATGAAGGAGATAGCTGCCACCTATAATCTGCAAGGGTATGAATTCAGGGACATAGATCTTTTTCTAATACTCTATCAGCGGTATTACACTTATCTGGCAGCGGCTATATTAGTAATTTGTATTATTTGGATAGTATCCCTGGTTGTCCGAAAAATTCGAAGAGAATACTTGCCTGCCCGCCATCTAGTTGGTTGTATCCTTTTTTTGGTGGTAGTGTTGATTTTTCTGAATATTAAAAAGGCGGACCAGCAGGCAATTATTTCACAGGACAATGTTTACTTGATGAGCGCTCCATCGGCAGGGTCAGCATTAGTTTACATTGCTCAGAAAGGTCACCGGTTGGATGTGCAACAGCAACAGGATATATGGGTGCAGGTGCAGTGGAATGGCCAAATTGCGTATGTCCGCAAGCAAAATGTGTGGCTGGTGGAGTAATTTCTATTTAAAAGGAGAGTCTTTTTCTTTGGCCATTACATTATATACCACCTTATCCATAATTCCTGGTATCCATTTGTTGAGAAATACAGCCATTTTGCCTTGTGTAGTTAAAATTAAATCGCGTTTCCGGCTAATGGTAGCTTTGTATATATGCCGGGCTACTTCTTCAGCGCTCATAAGCTTTTCTTCTGCCCGGGGTGACTCGCCTTGGGGTTGACCATTGGCCAGTAGGGCAGCATTCCGGATGTTAGAGGCTGTAAAACCTGGACAAGCTACTAAAATATGTACCCCACTTTTCATGACTTCAGTCCGTAGCGATTCCAAAAAGCCTTGCATGGCATATTTAGATGCTGTATAAGCAGTACGTGCTGGCGTGCCTCTATATCCATTAATGGAAGAAATACCGATAATAGATCCTTTAGTAGCAAGGATATACGGAAGACAATATTTGGTGGCATACACCGCCCCATAAAAATTAATATCCATTACTTTTTCAAATACCTGCAAATCAAGTTCAGCAAAAAGGGCTCGCATAGAGATACCTGCGTTATTGATTAATATATCTATCTTGCCATAGTGCTTAATGGTTTCTTCCACCATGCGTTTGTTGTCTTCTTTTGAACTCGCATCTGCTATAATAGGGAGAGTATCTATACCGGATTTACGTAAGTAATCTGCGGTTTCAAGTAAGCTCGTTTTGCTCCGGCCAGTAATTACTACTCTGGCTCCTTTCTTGCCAAATTCTTCTGCACAAGCTTTACCGATGCCTGAGGATGCTCCGGTAACAATGACAATCTTATCTTTCATACAACTATCGGAAATTAGGAGATGATGGTTTTAAACAGCTCAACCGTCTGGTGGTAATCTTTCTGAAGTTGTAGCTGTAAAGCATTCATGTTGTCAAACTTCTGATCTTTCCGGATAAGTTCCATAAAATAAATAGTCAAACTGTCTCCATAGATAGTTTGGTTAAAATCAAAGATATTTACTTCAATGCTTCTGATTTTTCCATCTATAGTCGGACGAGTACCAATATAGAGCATTCCTTTATAAACTTTCTCCTTATGAGCCACTTTAACCGCATAGATGCCATCCATGGGAACCAGTTTATATGCCTGTTCAAGCTGAATATTTGCTGTAGGAAACCCCAGTTGGCGGCCAATTTGATCTCCTGCTACAACCTTACCACTAAGCGTGTAAGGACTGCCCAGATATTCATTGGCAATATGAATGTTGCCTTCCATCAATGCATATCGGATTCTGGTAGAGCTAACGCCTACATCATCAATATCCTGACGGGGAATCTCCTCTACCTCAAACCCATACGTTGAGGCGTTTTGGATCAGGTGCTCAAAGCTGCCTTCCCGATTCTTACCAAAACGGTGGTCATAACCGATTACCAGTTTTTTCGTGCCTATCTTTTCAACCAGAATCTGTGTAATAAATTCTTTAGAACTTAGTTGAGAGAACTCTTTGGTAAAAGGAATAATTACCAGATGATCTATCTGGTGCATGGCCAGAAGTTCAATCTTTTCATCTATGGTAGAAAGTAGTTTAAGGTCTGCACTATCTGTAGATACAATAAGCCTGGGGTGTGGCCAGTAAGTAATCACTACGGTTTCTCCCTGATGCATCCGGGAAACCTCCCGTAAGCGGGCAAGTATTTTCTGATGACCTACATGTACGCCATCGAATGTGCCGCTGGTAACGACTGCAACAGGTAATTTGGTAAAATGATCAAGTCCCTGGTGTACCTTCATGTGTTTGCCCAAGTGATTGTATAAATTGTTCAATGGTTAATGCCTCTGCTACAGTAAACTCCCCAATTCTGACTCTGCGCAGTTCAGATAAATAAGCACCTGAATGCAGGTATTGTCCGAAGTCCCGCACCAAACTGCGAATATAAGTACCTTTAGAACAAATAATACGGAAATGTACAACAGGAAAGTCAATATAGGTAATATCAAATGCCTGAACATGTACTTCACGCGCTTTTAGCTCCACTGTTTCCCCTTTGCGAGCTTTTTTATACACCCGCTGTCCATTTACTTGTATGGCTGAATATACAGGGGGAATTTGCTGAAGCACGCCAGTCAAAGAGCTAGCTGCTTGCTGAAGCATGGCCGGATTGATATGTTCAATGAGATAGGACTGATCAAAATCTGTTTCCAAGTCGACAGAGGGAGTAGTTTTACCAAGTACCAGTTGGCCGGTGTACTCTTTTTCCTGCGCCTGATATAGGTCTATGCTTTTTGTTTTTTTGCCTGTACAAAGAATTAACAAACCGGTTGCCAGGGGGTCCAGGGTACCAGCATGTCCTATCTTTTTGATTTTAATCGTATTTCTGATTTTTCGTACTGCATCAAAGGAAGTCCAGCGGTAGGGCTTATCAATCAGCAGCACTTCTCCTTCTTCAAAATGATAAGGCATATGGAAAGGGAAAAAATTAAATAAGTTCAACTAATCCTTGGCTTTGATCAGTTGATGAGTTAGAGTAAAATGGTTCGGGATTAAACAACTGCCCCTCGTGGCTTATTATTAAATTAGACTTCTAAGTCTACACCCATCATAAATAAAATCAACAGCAGCAATCCAAGGGCAATCCGGTAGTATCCAAATACTTTAAATCCATATTTTGTTAGAAAAGAGATAAAAAACTTGATAGCCAGCATAGCCACAATAAATGCTACCACATTGCCAATCAGTAATGTATCAATATTCTGCATGGTGATGTATTTGTAATCCTTTAATAATTTGTACCCGGAAGCAGCAAACATGGTGGGCACGGCTAAAAAGAAGGAAAACTCAGCTGCTGCCTTTCTGCTTAATTTCTGAGTCATGCCACCAATGATCGTAGCAGCTGAGCGGGAAACGCCAGGGATCATAGCTAAGCATTGAAACAAGCCAATCGTAAACGCCTTTTTGTGATTTACCTGATCTATTTCATTGTCTGGATTATTAAACAGGCGGTCGATAAAAATTAAGACAAAACCTCCTACCAATAACATTATCGCCACTACGACCACATTTTCTAACAACGCATCAATGATATCAATAAACAAAAGTCCGAAAATGGCCGATGGAATAAAAGCAATAAATAGTTTTAAATAAAATTCGAATGATTGAAAGAAACGCCGCCAGTATAAAACAACCACTGAAAGTATGGCACCAAATTGTACATTAACGGTAAATATTTTGGTGAACTCTTCCTCATTGATCCCCATCATTGCAGAGGCGATAATCATATGTCCGGTGGACGAAATTGGTAAGAACTCTGTAAGTCCTTCAACTATTGCCATAATAATGGCCTCTATTACATTCATTTTCTTGGGTTACGTAAGATGGCAAAAAATTCAATAATAAATCCGATCATGACGATGATAGGGCCAACTGTTAAGCCTAGTACGCCAAAACCGAAAGGTTCTTTATCTAAAGACATTATAATAAAACCTAGGATTAGTACAGCTATGCCACCCAGCATGAGTATGTAATTTTGTTTGCCAAAGGCCATTTTACTTTTGTTTTCCATACACTTGTTGATAGTTAAAATAGAGAGGGATGAGACGTATTAGCTAAAAGTTGTTGTTCAAAAGTATACCAGTGAATTGTTTATTTGAAAGATGTATTTTTATAAAATTGTTATTTCTGTTAGTAGTCTGATTAATAAAGTTCATCCAAAGACATCTGTAAGTATTTGTTTACGGATCTGTATGAACTAAATAACGAGATAAGAGGCCCTAGTATACAAAGCCCCGCTAGAAGCAGGAATATTTGTTCCTGTACCTGTAGCATCACTAATTCTTTTATCTGGGTATTTGCATATTGCAGCAACACATAAAGTAAAACAGCAGCCAGTATCCCACTCAAAAAACCTTGCCACAACGAACGGAATAAGAAAGGCCGCTGAATAAACCAGGAGGTTGCGCCTACCAGCTGCATACTACGGATGAGAAAGCGTTGCGAGAATAAAGCCAACTTAATGGTATTATTAATAAGAATTGTTATGGTGAAAAGCAACAAAGCCGCAAAAACCAGCAAGACAAACGATATGCGGTAGATATTCCGGTTAATTTCTTCTACTAAGTTTTCCACATACGTAGCTTCAAAAACTCCCGGTATTTTCTCCACATCTTGCTTGATGAGTTGCATTTTACGGTTGTCATAAAACTCCGGCTTTATTTTAATTAAATAAGCATCTCTTAATGGATTCTCACCCAGTAAGGTCATAAAATTTTCTCCGGTAGCTTCTATAAATTTTTTTGCTGCTTCGTCTTTGTGTACAAATTGAATCTGAGGCGTATTCTCCTTTTTTTCCAGATATGGCCGCTTTTGTAAAGCTTTCTCTACATTTGCGGTTTCTTCTTGAGAAAGGTACCTATCTAAATAGATTTGAATTTCTATGCTTTCCCTGACAATACTAGAAAGTTTGCTGGCATGTAAAAGCAATAAACCGCCTAACCCAATCACAAACAAAGCCATAGTGAGGCTAAAAACAACAGTAAAAAACGGATAACTGCCTAATCTTTTTTTTCGCTTATATGTTATTTCTTGTACTTGCATTGAATGAAATCAGGCAGCAAAGGTAAGAATTTATTTGTATTGTTATTTCCATTGATAGTGCAAAAGCAAAAAACCTTTCCTAGGTGAAGGAAAGGTTTTTTGAATATGTATACGTTTTTTACCTAAATGCTATTTGCTTATTTCTAAATCAAGCATACAAGAGAATGGCACTTATGGATTATTCTACTTGTAAGACTCAAGAGCCTTTATTTCCTGTTGGCTATCTACTACTTGTATAGGGGAAATTTGGGGCTGATTGCGGTTTAATTTGTAAAATTTGCCATCATACAATAAAAAACGTTGCGTCTGGTCTGGTAGATCAATAATTTTATAAGGTTTTTCAAAGCCGTATAAAAACAATTGGCCATTGGTATACTTATACTGTAGTTTATATTTTGATGTATTATTATCAACAATAATTAATGTTGGTTCGGCACTTGCAGCCGGTGTTGTTACACCACTTTCTGGTAGTACTAATTTATCATCTTTTTGGATTTCCTCTTCTTTAACGATAGTTTGAGTAGGTTCAACTACTTCGGGAGTTACTATTGTTTGTTTGTTTTTTGCAGGGTTTGTTTTTTTTTTCACAGAATTAACATTTGCAGGACTTGTTGCAGTTTCAGGCATGTTACTATCTGCTGTGTCATAAGTGTCTGCTAAAGCAATCGTGTTTTCGGGTGTTGTTTCACTAGTGTTGGCTGCATTTTGTGAATCTACAGGCATTTGAGAAACGGCACCAGAAAGCTGCGTAGAAGTCACATCCTTCCCTGAATCCTTAAAAATTAGAAAGCCAGCTACACCAACAATAGCAATTCCTCCTAGGATAGCCCCCCCTACAGTAAAGTCGCCTGAAGAACTTTTGCTGCTCACATCAATCTTATTCAACCGCTGCTTTAATTCATTTTTCCGGTAGTCACTAATAGAAGCAATGATATCTTTCTGTAAGGTAAGTTCATTTTGCAAAAGTGGATCTTGTCGCAATTGTTCTTCCAACTCCAGTCTTTCTTTTTCTGTAAGTTCGTTTCTGATGTACGCTTCTAACTTTTCCGAGTAGTTTAATCCTTTGTTCATATTTTAGTCTAGGAAATCCGAGGCCTTGTATTTCGATTTAATTAATTCGTCGAGCTCTTTTTTACACTTATATTTTTTCGTCTTCGCAGTATCCGCATTGGCAAACCCCATTTTCTCAGCTATGTCACTCATCGATAGATTATCGAAATAGTAATAAGTTAAGATTTTTCGGCAAGTTTCGCCAAGGTTGTTTATTGAATTATTAATAATTTCAATGCGCTCCCGACGGTCTACATCATTAATTTCAGGGCTATCTTTTTCTTCACTGCTAAGTTTGCTTTTTCTTTCCAGCTCTTTGCGCCACAGATTCTGGCATATGCTGTAAATAAAGGTACTTATCTTAGAAGAGAGCACAAGATTGCCACTTACAGCTTTTTGCCAGAAAACAATTAAAGCATCCTGATAAATATCTTTTGCTTCGTCTTCAGTACCACTGTTATTAATGACCATTTTGGTCATCATCTTGTAATTTTTTTTATAAAGGTAATCTAGTGCGCCTTCATCTCCTTGTCGTATCCTGGCAAGTATCTCGCTATCCTTCATTATTAAAAGCAAAGCTTTAAGGTTTAATACTCAATGTAAAAATTTGGTAACCGGATTATTTTAAATAAAACTGTTAAATCATATTTAAAAGGTAAAACAACTTTTTTTTCTTTCAATTTAACGGAATATTAATCAAAATAGCAAATGCAAGCATGTATGGGAATGATCGCATATGTAAGTTAATTTGTAGAATATTTTCCTATTATACTACCTATACCCATTAATTGGTTGCCTTTTCAGCCACAGAAAAACAAATTCGTTTCTCATTTGCCTAATTTATTCTTGTTACCAGTGTACCTGCTATAGCAAACACCCTGCTTTCCTGTTCAGGATTGATAATTGCCTTTCCAGTGAAACTGCCAAAAGCAGGTAAGATACCTGTTGATTTCCCAAAATAAAAACATGGTAACGTAACAACTTGTTTCCCTTTCCCATATAAGGTAACTGCTGGATGGATATGTCCACAAAGCGTATAATACTGGGATTGTTCTGTAAGAGGAGTGTGAGAAAATATAAACGGGGGATTAATTAAGGATTGAATATAAAGACTTATAGCTGCTGTATCATAAAATGAATTAGGCAGAATATCATGATTACCTTTTACCAAGGTAAATCTGATATGAGGATACTTTAAAATCCACTTTGAAAATTCATCGCAGGCATGGTTTGCTACACTATGAAATAAATCACCTAAAAATACTACTTCCAGGATATCATACTGATTAATAATTCTATCTAAAATATGATAATCAGTTGTTGCAACTGCTTGTGGAACAGCTATTCCTGACTTTCTGAAATGATTTGCTTTACCTAAATGAACATCTGCTAATAATAAGATACTTTTTTCTTTCCAGAGTATTGCTTTTTCTGGAAGCAACACCAATGTTTGTTCTTCTAAAGAGAACGTGTAAGCCCCGTTAGTTAAATCTGACACGTAAAACTAATTTTTAATAGTTGATTAGATATAAATTCTATAAAATTACCCCTTTTTATATTTCTACATAATATATTTTGAACAGGTTTTTTACAAAAAGTCCTGTGTTTTGCCGTATTATATCCAAATTAATGCTATTCTTAATTATAAGTAAAGTAAAAAGTGTGTTTATATCACGTGTTTATGGGATTGAGAGGAAGCACAGACATGGTGCTATATTTTAAGCATGATCTCTATAAAAAAGAATTTTCTAAAGAAGCTTTATACTGTTACGTCAGCCAACTACAAATGACTAAAAAAAATAACCGTTATCCGGTAAAAACATATCTGGATGGTATCCTCCGATCAGACAGGCTACTTTTAAGCCGGGCTATTACGTTGGCAGAGAGTAGTTTACCGGCTGATCAAGAGCTAGCCCAGGAACTATTAACGCAAGTATTACCTCATACTGGTCGTGCCATACGTATTGGGATTACCGGAGTGCCTGGAGTAGGGAAAAGTACATTTATCGAAGTATTTGGTAAAATAATTACTTCATTAGGGAAAAAGCTTGCTGTATTGGCGGTAGACCCAAGTAGCCAGCGGACCAGGGGAAGTATTATGGGAGATAAGACCCGTATGGAAACATTATCTATTGATCCACTGGCCTATATACGACCTTCTCCTGCCGGAGACTCATTGGGAGGAGTAACTAGAAGCACTAGGCAGGCTTTGCTTCTTTGTGAAGCTGCTGGGTATGAAGTACTTATTATTGAAACCGTTGGCGTAGGACAATCAGAAACGGCGGTGCATGGAATGGTCGATTTTTTTCTGTTACTGGCATTGGCCGGAGCTGGCGATGAACTACAGGGAATAAAAAGAGGAATTATGGAAATGGCAGATGCTATTGCTATTACCAAAGCCGACGGACAAAATAAGCAGGCAGCAGAACAAGCTGCTGCTATGTATAAAAATGCCTTGCATCTTTTTCCATTATCAGAAAAAAAATGGAACCCACCAGTAGTAACCTGCTCGGCTTACAAACAGGAAGGTATTAGGCAGATTTGGGAAATTGTTAATGCCTATCATCAGCAAATGCAAGCCAATGGTTACCATATAAAAAACCGACAAAAGCAAAGCCTGCAATGGATGTACGAAACAATTAAACAAGGCCTGGAAAGTAGCTTTTATACGAATCCCCAGATACAAGCCCAGCTACCAGTTATAGAGCAGAAGGTAATCAATGGTAAATTGCCTGCATTGACAGCTGCTCTGCGGCTGCTATCCCAGTTTAATCCATCCTGAAGGTGTGCCTAGTAGGTGGGGAATTTATTTTGAGGAAAAATATGTTATCTATCTTGTATAAACTTTCGGTTTGGAATAATGAAACAGCAGATAAAGATATTTTTGTTGGAAGTTGTAGCTATAACCTGGTTTCTTATAAAAGGTTTTTTCCTGTTAGTAAGCAAGGGTGTTCTGTACCTTTATACTCACCGGAATCAGATTGCACAGCATAAGCTTACGTTACCCACACTGATAGTATTATCAGTAGTCTGGACAGGGTTCTCTTCTTTCAAAAAAGTAACTGACATTCAACCAGTGTCAGTTGCTGTACAAACTGAAATGGACACAGATGAGAATGTACCTACGGCAGTTACCGTCGATCAACAGTTAACAGAACAGGAATATGCAGCAGATGATAGCAATGCTGAAGAACCTTTCCAGGATACCAAACTTGTAGCACATATTATGGACTGGGTAGGTACTCCCCACCGGGACAATACACAATCTAAAAATGGGACAGATTGCTCAGGATTTGTACAGGCCGTTTTTCAGGATGCGCATGGCATTGAATTGAGCCGGAGTTCTACCGCAATGTACGAAAAGGATGTCTACAAAATTCATAAAACCGACTTACAGGAAGGGGATCTGGTATTTTTTAACACATTTGGAAAGGGTATTTCCCATGTAGGCATTTACCTTAAGGATGGAAAATTTGCTCACACGTCCTCTTCTAAAGGGGTTACTGTAAGCTCACTTCACGACAAATACTACAAAAAAAATTATAGAGGAGCCGGAAGAGTGAAAGATTTTGTCAATTAGCCTGTTGTTTGCAATTTTTAAAGCTTATTACCTGATAATATGTATATTTGTCAAGCTACCAGAAACCAACTGCCTGCCTAAACTTTCTGGCTACATGCTCAATGACCTCTGTAGTAGATTATAAACTAATTGCCAAACGTATTTTTTTAGAGGCAGTAGAGGCTGTTCATCCGTATTCATTAATTACTCATTCGCTTCGCTTAACAGAAACACATCTAAGGGTAGCTGATCAGTCTGTTGTATTATCAGAAATTAACCGTATTTATGTAATTGGAGCTGGTAAAGCTACGGCTGCAATGGCAAAAGCAGTAGAAGATGTATTGGGAAACCTGATAGCTGGAGGGCTAATAGTCGTGAAATATGGGCACACCATACCGTTGAAATATATATCCACTATAGAAGCGGCGCATCCCGTACCTGATACGAATGGGATAGAAGGAACAAAAAGAATACTTCAATTACTTGCTCACACGTCGCAGCATGACCTTGTTATCGCTTTATTTTCCGGAGGTGGTTCTGCGCTATTAACTGACCTACCGCCAGGATGTACATTAGAAGAGGTGCAAATTTGTTTTGATCTGTTGTTACGGTCTGGTGCTTCTATAGGAGAAATAAATACAGTCCGCAAACATTTATCCTCGGTAAAAGGCGGCCAGCTAGCTAGAGCTGTTTATCCTGCCAGACTCGTAAGCCTGCTTCTATCTGATGTAATTGGAGATTCAGTAGATGTTGTTGCTTCTGGGCCAACCGTAGCAGATCCCACAACGTTTGCGAATGCTTGGCAGGTCATAGAAAAATACAACTTGCAACATCACATTTCTACCAATATCACCCTACATTTGCAGCGTGGCCTAGAGAAACAGATTCCAGATACTCCCAAACCAGCTGATCCTCTATTTCTACGGATGAGCACAACGATTATAGGGAGTAATGCAATTGCCCTACGAGCCGCTGGTAAAACAGCAGAATCTATGGGAATTACCACAAAGATAGGAAGGGCAGATATTCAGGGAGATGCTCAACAGGCTGCGTATGCATTGGTAGAAGAGGCTAGAAAGCTAGCAACAGATATAACCATTCCTAAGCCAGCTTGTATACTGACCGGCGGTGAAACGACAGTAGTAGTAACTGGAAATGGAAAAGGAGGAAGAAATCAGCATTTTGCTCTTTGTGCCGCTTCGCAACTAGGGCCCGATGAAAAGATAATTATTCTTTCGGCAGGAACAGATGGAACAGATGGGCCTACAGATGCTGCAGGAGCTGTAGTGGATGGTAGTACAATCAGCAAAGCAGCCCAGATGAATTTAGTTGCTAACGACTATCTGTCGAGGCATGATTCCTACCATTTCTTTAGTCAGGCTGGTGGCCATATCACGACTGGGCCTACTATGACTAATGTGATGGATATAATGCTGGCAATAATCTATTAACAAATAAAGCTTACTAATTTCTATATATTGAAAACGATTACTTTATATACTGACTTTATGCGGCAATTTCTTTTTCAGTGTTTCCTTGTCTTGCTAGTACTTGTTAGCTTTTTGCCTGCTCATGCACAGGATGACGATGAAAAGGAGAACGAGAAAGAAGGCAAAGGTGCAAATCTGCATCATACACTAGAACTGGGATACACCATAGGAGGGCAGATATCTAACGATAATTTTGCTTATAAAGCAGGCCTGCAAGGACAATATACCGCTGATTTCCAGGTGAGTACCCGGGTATATTATGGAGTAGGAATTGGATACGAGCGGCTTGACCAAGAAAGATTTATTCCCATCTACGCTAGCTTCAAAGGGCTTCTTAAAAAAAAGGACTCTACCCCTTTTCTCACTGCACAAATCGGGTATGCATTGGCCTCAAATAAAAATATATATAGTTATGAAGGATACTCCTATAGAGGAGGCATCCTTTTTAGCCCGGGATTCGGCTATAAACTTAACGTGCAAGATAAATACTCAGTGCTATTTAGTGTAAACTATAAGCACCAGTTTGCCAGAATCCGCTACAAAACCCTGGATGATCATACCTATGCAGATAACCTGAATTTTGATTTGCTCACCTTCAGGATAGGTATATTATTATAATTGACTTGCCTATTTTAGCTATGTTTCCATTCTTTAATAAACAGTTACGTATCTATGCTTCCTGCCTGATAATGTTTGTTGACCTCCTTATGGGTACAGCAGGGAATGCTCAACGTGTTGTGATTAATGAACTAATGACCTCAAATGCTTCTAGCATACAAGATGAGGATGGCGACACACCCGACTGGATAGAGCTATATAATGCTTCCACTACTCCAGTAGATCTGGTAAACTGGGCCATAACCGATGATTCTTTGGAAATAGACAAGTGGCTCTTTCCGGCAACTGTTATTCAACCTGGAGAGTATCTGCTGATTTTTGCCTCTAATAAAGACCGGAAAGATGGAAAATACCTGCATACTAGTTTCCGCTTAGGTGCCGGGCGTGAATCAGTTTTTTTGTATAATCAACTTGGGCAACGCATGGATGAGTATACATCTACCTGTATACCCTCTGGCTTTTCTTATGGTCACACCCCAGATGGAACAAACCCTAAAACACACCTGATTACCCCTACTCCCGGGAGTAGTAATAATGAAAGTGCTACAGCTTCCATTAATCCAGGGAAAGACACCCTTGTTTTTTCTCATAGTGGTGGATTTTTTACGCAAGCCTTTAACTTACAGTTATCTGCTGGCTTGCCTGGTACTAAGATTTATTATACCCTGGATGGTTCTGTGCCCGATGAAAATGCACAGCTATATACAGCCCCGATTCAGGTAAAAAGTAGGAAAGGAGATAAAAATGATGTTTCGGAGGAAGAAACAGTAGCTACCTGGGAACCTCCCCAAGGCGAAGTATTTAAAGCTACGCTTATCCGTGCTGTAGCCTATATAGATGCATGTCCAGCAGGCCCAGTTATAACCCATACGTATTTTGTTGATGAGAAAATGCATCAGCGGTATACATTTCCAATACTTTCCATTGCTACTGACCGGAGCGATTTTTTTGGTAAGAAAAAAGGCATTTATGTTTCCGGAGAGAATGATGGCTTGGGAGAAAATTTTTTTGCCAGTGGCAAAGAGTGGGAGAGGAGCATTCACGTAGAATTTTTCAATGAAACCGGAATGCGTGCTTTTGGACAAGGAATGGGGGCTCGTATTCATGGAAGGGGCTCCAGGCAAAATCCGCAAAAATCGGTGCGCATCTACGCAAGAGAGGAATATGGTTCCGAGTGGCTCAACTTCCAGATGTTTCCAGACCTTGCTATAGATAAATTCAAAACATTAATTCTTCGTACGCCAGATGCTGATTTTTCACAAACAATATTTAAAGATGAATTGATACAGACACTTATCCGGCCCATGAACCTGGATTTGCAGGCTACCCGACCTTCGGTGGTATTTATTAATGGCGAATACTGGGGCATACATAATATTAGGGAGCGGTATGATAAACATTATTTTGCCCAGCATAATGGGGTAGATTCAGAAAATGTTGATTTTCTTGGGCTTACCCCGGATGGCAACGAAATTATAGAAGGAGATAGCCAGCATTATACTAACATAATTCAATATATCCGTAGCCATAATCTGGCTGAAGATGTACACTATCAATACATTGCCTCACAGGTTGATATAGCTAATTTTGTAGATTACCATATTGCACATCTGTTTTTTGCTAATTGGGACTGGCCTAATAATAATATGCGTTTCTGGCGGCCGCGTACACCGGAGGGTAAATGGAGATGGGTATTTTTTGATTGTGATGCATGCATGATCCAGGATTCTTATAAATTTCTGTATCTGTATTCTTCTAGCGAAAAAAATGACCCAAAGTATAAAACCTATGAAGAATCGACTTTTCTCTTGAGAAATCTTTTGCAAAATCAGCAGTTCCGGACGCTGTTTTTACAGAAGTTTATGCATCACTTGAATACTACTTTTGAGCCAGGGCGTATAATTAATGAAATACAATCCTTCAAGCAAACCTATGCACCCGAAGCCCTGGAGCACATATATCGATGGAATTCTCCGGATACCTATACTACGTGGATGCAAAATTTGGAAGAAATAAAGCTATTTGCTCTGCGCCGCCCTGTTGAGATGCTGAACCAACTGGAGACACTATACCAATTACCTATTCTACTCTATCCCAACCCCAGTACTGGTGAGTTTCAGGTTGATTTAGGAGACGACGAACAAACACCTCTGAACATACAGGTATATACGACGAAAGGGCAATTGATTCAGACGCATGCGTATGTAAATAGCAAAGCGGCTAAAGGTGTACCAATAAAGTTGAATCATCAGCCGGCAGGATTGTATATTGTCCGGATTCAATATGGAAATCTAGTTTTTAACAAAAAGCTGGTTTTATATAACCAATAATCTATTTTATTACCATCTGCAAAATCAACACGACCGGTGTTCCTACACTAATCATTTAGAACATGTACTGCCTCTTTTGCAGAGGCAGGTAATCGGTTTTTGTACAACCGGTATATAAAAATAACTCCTATGAGTAAACCGGCCGTTCCCTGCAAAACTAAGGTATAGCCAGCACCTATATAATCAGCTATCATTCCTAACAGGAAACTTCCAAAAGGTTGCATACCAAAAAAAGCCATGGTATAAAAGCTCATCACCCGTCCGCGCATTTTGTCCTCTACATGCGTTTGGATAAATGTATTACCTCCAGCTATACAGGTCATCATTCCAAAACCTGTAACAGTCATAATACACATAGCCAGAGGCAAATAGGAAGTTATAGAAAATAGAAGCAGAGATATAGCAAAGGTTATGGTGGCCCCAAGCACTATCTTGTCTAAAGACTTACCAGGTTTGAGCAGTGCCAAATGGAAAGCTCCGATAAGGGCGCCTAAACCAGTAACACCATTTAGTAACCCAAAGGTAGTCGCATCGCCGTTGAAAATATCTTTGGCTACTACAGGCAAGAGGGTGACATAGGGCATCATCAAAAAGCTAATGCACGCCAGAAGCAATATCATGTTTTTCAACACATATGTTCTGCGCAAATAATCATATCCATCACGAAAGTCTGCCCATAAGTTCTTAACAGGTTTTATATACACCTCCTCAGGTAGTTTCATAAGAAGTAGGCATACAATTACCGCTATGAAACTAACAGCATTTAATAAAAAGCAAACACCTTCTCCCATGCTAGCTAAAACTGCTCCGGCAATAGTTGGTCCAATCAATCTGGCCAGGTTGATTACGGAGGAGTTGAGAGCTATGGCATTCGGCAAATCTTTTTTGTCTTCCACGAGTTCCACTAGTAGCGACTGTCTTGAGGGCGTATCAAAGGCGTTAATAACACCCAGAATTACACTCAGCAATATGATTGCTGCCATGTTGTAATAACCCGATAACACCATGGCTGCTAAGGCTGCAGCTTGTATCATAGCTGCTATTTGGGTGGTAAGTAGTATTTTATAGCGATTGTATCTATCCGAAATAACCCCACCATATGGCGAAAGCAGAAAAGTAGGAATCTGGCCGGCAAAAGTAACCATCCCTAGCATAAAGGCAGAACCAGTAAGCCGGTATACCAGCCAGCTTACAGCCATACGCTGCATCCAGGTACCAATGAGAGAGATAGATTGCCCGATAAAGTAAAGGCGGTAATTCGGATATTGTAGCGATTTATAAATCTGTTGTAAGCGCATGAAACTCTTGTACGGAGTAGAGAAGTAAGTAACTCTCTTGTTTTATTATGAAACGTAAAATTTAATCTTAAAGATTTTAATGGATTCAATAGTAGGAAGTTTTGTCTCTAGATTAGATAAATTCTAGTAGCATACATATTTTGCCACAAAAAAATAGTTTCTTGTTTTTACAATATTTCTCGTTTTCTATTTTAATCTGTTTTTAATGTAATATTTATTGGAATCCCTATGTGTTTTTGGAAAGTATTTGTTGGAACTTTGTATTTTCTAAAAAAAACTTACATTGAAAAGCCTGTTTTTTGTAACAATTGGCAGAAAATAATTGTATAAGAAAATTCTTTCTTCGCACCAGATTTTGCCTGGTTCTTTAGGTTCATTTAATAGGTAATGTAGTAGATGTAAGGTTTGAATAAAAAAATGCTATTATTCTATAAAGCTATATGCTGAGATTGAATAGGTAGTGCAAAATTTGCCATTTTAAAACCCATCATTTTTTTCTTTTAAGAGCTGATTATTGCCATACCGTAAAAAGAATAGTTGGTTAGGAAGGTATACAGTGAATAAAAGTTTTGTAAACGCAGATAGGAAAGGCAGAATTGTGAAAGATGAAATATTTATAAAGATTTATACATAATCAGGCGTAATATTTTACATTTTACCAGACCCATTTAGCCACCCTTCCCATCCAGGATATAAAAAACCTTATGCCAGATTAAGAAACCTGTTTACGTATTATTCCCAGATCGCAAGGATTTTTTATAAGTAAAATTTCTCCTCAAAATGTATCTTTTTTGAAAAATAAATACTTCGTATTGTCTCACGTGTACCAATAACATTTTTTTAAGCATTTACATCATTGGAATTCTGACCTGTTTTGCAGACACACTTTTTGCATTATGTTAAAACAGAGAAGAATTGTATGCTTAATAGCATTGGTAATGCTATGCATATCCACTATGTCTGACCTATGGGCTCAGACACGCCTGGGGTTACATGTGACCCGGGAAGAACTCACCATCTGGCGCCAACGTGCCGCCTCAGGTCCCTACAAAAACCGCTCGGATGTCTCAGAAAACTCCCCCGACGATTGGAACCGGATTGAGAAAAATGCAG